>PJTQ01000014.1_pt1 | contig 440746 bp, 374 predicted proteins | sample 1512231 | NCBI WGS metagenome assembly PJTQ01 (sample SAMN08177688, study PRJNA422409) | Soil metagenome, whole genome shotgun sequencing project. | isolation source: Soil (3) enriched on wood chips | place: USA: Madison | collected 2015-01-15 | reverse complement strand
GCATCTTGTGTGACATGCGTCGGAGGTGTGTCACAGAAGCGGCGGGTTCGCGGGCCGGCATCCCGCATCTTCTGTGACACAGCTGGGAGGGGTGCGGCGTAGGGTCGGCGGTGCGGGCACGGAATCCGGTCGCACCTCGCGGCGGGTCAGGTGCGCAGCACGACGTTCTCGGGCTCCTCGCCCGCGAGCAGATGCGCGATCTGCCGCCGCACAAGGGCCGCGATGCGCGGCTGCATGGCCGTGGTCGCCCCTCCGGAATGCGGCGAGATCAGGACGCCGTCCAGGCTCCACAGCGGGTGCCCCTCGGGCAGCGGCTCGGGGTCGGTGACGTCGAGGGCGGCCCGGATGCGTCCACGCCGGACATGGTCGACGAGGGCGTCGGTGTCGATGAGCGGCCCGCGGCCGACGTTGACCACGAGGGCGCCGTCGGGCAGCGCCGCCAGCTCCGCGTCGCCGAGGATGTGCCGCGTCGCCTCGCCGCCGGGCAGCGAGAGCACCACGATCTCGGCGAGCGGCAGCAGCTGCGGCAGGTCGTCGATCGCGTGGACCGCGATCCCGTCCTCCTCGCGGGCGCGCGAGGCGACGGCTGTGAGCTCGACCTCGAACGGCTTGAGCCGAGCGGCGACGGCTTTGCCCACCCCGCCGTAGCCGAGCAGCAGCACGCGCCGGTCGGCCAGGCTCGCCTCGAAACTGGGCTCCCAGCGCCCGGCGTCCTGCGCGCGGACGTACCCCGGCAGCTGCCGCTGCGCGGCGAGGGCGAGCGCGACGGCGAGTTCGGCAGTCGAGGCCTCGTGCACGGTCGCCGCGTTGGCGAACACGGTGCCGGGCGGCAGTCGATCGGCGACGCCCTCGTAGCCGATCGACTGCGACTGCACGAGTCGCGTCTCCACGCCGTCCAGCCGGTGCAGCGCACCGCCCATAGTCAGATAGGGCGGGACGACGAGGTCGATCCGCGGACGGGGAGCGGCGGCATCCATCGGCCAGACGATCAGCTCGACGCCGTCGGGCAGCGGAGTGAGATCGCCGGCGAGGCGGTCGGTCGGGACGGTGACGATGAGCGAGGGGGAGGATGGCGAGGTCACGCCTTCGACGCTACCCGCGTTCCGGACGCACGGGCCCGCAGAGGAGTAGCCTCGCGACAGGGAGGCGACGATGATTCCGGAGATCAACTACTGGGCCGTGCTCGTGGCGACGGTGGCCGCGGCGGTGATCGGCTCGATCTGGTACGTGCCGAAGGTGTTCGGCGATCGGTGGAAGCGCCTGTCCGGCGCCCGCGACGCCGAGACGTCGGCGGAGGCGTGGATCCCGCTGATCGTGTCGGTCGCGCTGGCGTTCCTGCTGGCGTGGGTGCTCGCCGGCTCGATCGCGATCGCCTGGCACTTCTACGGCGGCGGCTACCTGTGGACGGCGCTCGTGACGGGTGTCACGCTGTGGGCCGGATTCACGGCGGGGCGCATGATCGTCCACGACGTGTTCGCGGGTCGTCCGTCGCAGCTGACGGTCCTCAACATCGCGCACGAGCTGCTGCTCGTGGTCGCGATGTCGATCATCATCGGCGTCTGGCCGCCGGCCGGTACCGTCTGACGACAGGATGCCGGGAGGTCAGGCCGCGGCGGCGGTCACGGCGGCGAGAGCCGACGTGAAGAAGGCCAGGCCGTCGACGCCCGAGCGCATGGCGTCGGGGGTGTTCGGGCCGAAGCCCGCCTCGACCGCGTGCTCGGGATGCGGCATGAGACCCACCACGTTGCCGCGGGCATTGGTGACGCCCGCGATGTCGTCGAGCGATCCGTTGGGATTGACGCCCACGTAGCGGAACGCGACGAGTCCGTCGCCCTCGATCTGCTTGAGCGTCTCGGCGGAGCAGATGTAGCCGCCGTCCGCGTTCTTGAGTGGGATCGTGATCTCCTGGCCGACCTCGAACTGGGAGGTCCAGGCGGTGGACGCGTTCTCGACGCGGAGCCGCTGGTCGCGACGGATGAACTGCTGGTGGGCGTTGCGGATCAGGCCGCCCGGCAGCAGGTGCGCCTCGACGAGCATCTGGAAGCCGTTGCAGATGCCGAGGATCGGCATGCCGCGCTCGGCGGCGTCCTTGACCTCGGCCATGATCGGCGCGCGGGCGGCGATCGCCCCGGCGCGCAGGTAGTCGCCGTAGCTGAAGCCGCCGGGCAGGACGAGCGCGTCGACGCCCTCGAGGTCGTGCGATCCGTGCCACAGCGCGACGGGCTCGGCGCCGGCCAGCCGGATCGCGCGCTGCGCGTCGGTGTCGTCGAGCGAACCGGGGAAGGTGATGACCCCGATCCGGGCGGTCACTCGACCACCTCGATGCCCACGACGTCCTCGATCACCGCGTTCGAGAGGATCTCGTCGGCGATGGTCTTGACGGCGGCGAGGGTCGCCTCGTCGGCGCTGTCGACGGTGAGCTCGAAGCGCTTGCCGATGCGGACGCCGGAGAACCCGGTGTGGCCGAGACGGTCCAGGGCGCCGGCGACGGCCTTCCCCTGGGGGTCCAGCAGCTCGGCCTTGGGCATGACGTCGACGACGATGGTGGGCATTCCAGGCTCCGAAATGTCGCGGGGAAGGGGGCAGCACCAGTCTACGGCGCCCACGCAGCGGCGGCGGCCGGGGCGCCGGTGGCCGCCGCACCACGCCGGAACCACCGTGATCGAACTGTGACATTTTCGTGGGAGCGCTCCCTTGACAGTCGTGGGAGCGATCCCATAGCGTCATGCTCGTCTGGTGAGAGCGCTCCCATGGGCGATCGGACCAGAAGCGATCCATGCACCCATGACCACACCACAAAGGAGTGACACGTGAACTCACGCGCACTGCGTCGCATCGGCCTCGTCGCCGGCGTCGCCACGACCTCGGCTCTCGTCCTCGCGGGCTGCGCCGGCAACACCGACCCGGCGCCCGGCGCCACCGGTGACGCCCCGGCCGAGGACATCACCCTGACCATCACCACCTTCGGCACGATGGGCCTCGACTCCCTCTACGAGAAGTACATGGCCGAGAACGACCATGTCACGATCAAGGCGACCAACCTCGAGGACGGCGGCTCCGGCCGCGACGACCTGTTCAACAAGCTCGGCGCCGGCGGCGCCGGACTCACCGACGTCGTCGCCGTCGAGGAGGGCTGGCTCGGCGCCGTCGCCGAGGTCGCCGAGAACTTCTTCGAGGACCTGCGCGACTACGGCATCGAAGACCGCAAGTCCGACTGGCTGGACTGGAAGTACGCGCAGGGCACGACGCCCAGCGGCTACGTCTTCGGTGCCGGCCTCGACATCGGCCCGCAGGGCCTGTGCTACCGCGGCGACCTCTTCGAGGCGGCCGGCCTGCCGGGCGACCGCGACGCCGTCGCCGAGCTCTTCGGCGGCGACAACGCCACCTGGGAGCGCTTCTACGAGGTCGCCGAGGAGTACGTGGACGCGTCGGGCAAGGCGTTCTACCACAACCCCTCCTTCCACTGGAACTCGTTCGTCAACCAGCAGACCGAGGGCTACTACAAGGCCGACGGCCAGACGCTGAACATCGAGGGCAACGACGTGCTGAAGGGGCAGCTCGGCCGGATCATCGACTCGGTCGCGGCCGGCCACTCGGCGGGCCTGGGCGCCTGGGGAGTCGCAGAGCAGGCCAAGAACGACGAGTTCGCGACCTACATCTGCCCGAGCTGGATGCTCGGCGTCGTCCAGGGCTACTACGACGCCGGCACCACCGGCAGCGGCTGGGACTTCGCCGACGTGCTGCCCGGCGGTGCCGCCAACTGGGGTGGCGCGTTCGTCGGCGTCGCCTCGAACTCGAAGCAGAAGGAAGAGGCCGCCAAGCTCGCGCTGTGGCTCGCCTCGCCCGAGCAGCAGGCCGGCGCCTTCGAGGCCGCAGGCCCCTTCCCGAGCACCTTCAAGGGCCAGGAGATCGCCGCTGACGTGACCAGCGACTTCTTCAACGGCGCCCCCACCGGCCAGATCTTCGCCTCGCGCGCCGACGGCGTGGTCGCACAGGTCAAGGGCCCGGAGGACTCGGTCATCCAGGACAACGTCTTCGGTGCCGTGATCGACCAGATCAACAACGGCGACCTGACCGACGTCGACTCCGCCTGGTCGGCAGCGATCGACCTGCTCAACCAGCTGGTGCGCTGACCCGCGCATCCCGAACGGCACAGCGCGGGGCGGTCTGAGACCGAGAGGTTTCGGGCCGCCCCGCCCCCTGTCGCCCCCGCACGTCCCGAACGTTCTCGCGCAGCCGCGCGGAAAGGCAACGAGCCGATGGCCACCCAGACCATGCCCACGCGAAGCCGGTCGCTGTCGACCACGCTGAGCAAGATCGACGTCAAGGTCTCGCCCTACGCGTACATCGCACCGTTCTTCATCCTCTTCGGCCTGCTCGGCATCTTCCCGATCATCTTCACGATCCGGGTGTCGATGTACGAGTGGCACCTGCTGAAGGGGCAGGGCGAGTTCATCGGCTTCGCCAACTACGCGGACATCCTCCAGGACCCGATGTTCTGGAACGCGCTGTGGAACACCTTCAGCATCTTCCTGCTCTCGTCCGTGCCGCAGGTGATCATGGCGACGATCATCGCCGCGCTGCTCGACCAGGCCCTGCGCGCCTCGACCTTCTGGCGCATGGGTGCGCTGCTGCCCTACATCGTGGCGCCCGTCGCCGTCGCCGTCGTGTTCGGGCAGATCTTCAGCGAGCACACCGGGCCCATCGCCGGCCTGCTCGAGGCCTTCGGCCTGGACCCGATCCGCTGGGGGTACGACGTGCTCCCCTCGCACGTCGCCATCGCGAGCATGGTCAACTGGCGCTGGACCGGCTACAACGCGCTCATCCTGCTCGCGGCCATGCAGGCCATCCCGCGTGAGCTCTACGAAGCCACCGCGATCGACGGCGCCGGCCCCGTCCGCCGCTTCTTCTCCATCACGATCCCCTCGATCCGTCCCACGCTCATCTTCGTCATCATCACCTCGACGATCGGCGGGTTGCAGATCTTCACCGAGCCGAAGCTGTTCGATCCGCAGTCCAACGGCGGCTCGAACCGCCAGTTCCAGACGATCGTGCTGTTCCTGTACGAGCTCGCCTTCCCGCGTCGCGACTTCGGCCGCGCCGCCGCCACCGCGTGGATCCTCTTCGTGATCATCGTGGTGATCGGCATCCTGAACTATCTGATCACGCGCGCCATCGCGACGTCCGACAGTCCCCGCGCCTCTCGTCGAGAACGACGAGCGCAGTCCCGCAACCGACAGGAGGTCGGCTCGTGACCGTCACAGCGACTCCCGCACGCATCGCCGTGCCGCACGATCCGCCGGCGCCCCGTCGCCGCGGCCGCGGCCAGTCGCCGGTGTTCAACCGGCCCGGCTGGCGCAGCTACACGCTGCTGACCGTCATCTTCGCCTTCAGCGTCTTCCCGCTGTGGTGGACCTTCGTCATCGCCAGCCGTCAGGCCTCGGACATCAACCTCGTCCCGCCGGCGCTCATCCCCGGGCCGAACTTCCTCGCCAACGCGCTCAAGGCGTTCGAGACCGTGCCGTTCCTGCAGGCGCTCGGAAACAGCGTCATCATCGCGACCACGATCACCGTCGTCGTCGTGTTCTTCTCGACGCTGGCCGGCTTCGCGTTCGCGAAGCTGCGCTTCCGCGGCCGCAACGCGCTGTTCATCGCCGTCATCGCCACGATGGCCATCCCGACCCAGCTGGGCATCATCCCGCTGTTCATGACGATGGCCGACTGGGGCTGGATCGGCACCCTGCAGGCCGTCATCGTCCCGGGTCTGGCTAGCGCCTTCGGCGTGTTCTTCATGCGGCAGTACCTGGTCGAGACGGTGCCCGACGAGCTCATCGAGGCGGCCCGTGTCGACGGCGCCAACATGTGGGGCACGTACTGGCACGTGGCGCTGCCCGCGGCCCGCCCGGCGATGGCGATCCTCGGCCTGTTCATCTTCATCGCCGCGTGGACGGATTACCTGTGGCCGCTGCTCGTCCTCGGCACCGAGAACCACACGGTGCAGACGGCGCTGGCCGCGCTGCGCGCCAGCGGCGGGCACGTGCCCGACCACTCGATGGTGCTGGCCGGGACGATCCTGGCGACGCTGCCGCTGCTGATCCTGTTCTTCGCGGCGGGCAAGCAGCTGATCAGTGGCATCATGGCCGGGGCCGTCAAAGGTTGAGCATCCGCGATCGTTCGAGAGAGGAGTCTGCCGTGACGGCAGCACCCCGCACCTTCCCTCCGCAGTTCCTCTTCGGTACGGCCACCGCCGCCTACCAGATCGAGGGTGCCGCGTTCGAGGACGGGCGCACGGCATCCATCTGGGACACGTTCGCCCGCGTGCCCGGCGCGATCGTGGGCGCCGACAACGGCGATGTGGCGTGCGACCACTATCACCGGTACCGCGACGACGTCGCGCTGATGAAGGACCTCGGCCTGGACACCTACCGCTTCTCGGTGTCGTGGGCGCGGGTGCGCCCCGACGGCGGGCCCGTGAACCCGGCGGGGCTGGACTTCTACAAGCGCCTCGTCGACGAGCTGCGCGACGCCGGCATCGTGCCGTGGCTGACGCTGTACCACTGGGACCTGCCGCAGGCGATCGAGGACCGCGGCGGCTGGACCGTGCGCTCGACGAGCGATGCGTTCACCGAGTACGCGCTGAGCGTGCACGACGCCCTCGGCGACCGCGTCGACACCTGGACGACGCTCAACGAGCCGTGGTGCTCGTCGTTCCTGAGCTACACGGGCGGCATCCACGCGCCGGGGCGGTTCAGCAGGACCGACGGCGTGCTGGCCGCGCATCACCTGCTCCTCGGACACGGCCAGACGATCCGTGAGCTCCGCGCGCGCGACGCGTCGCTCAACCTCGGCATCACCCTCAACCTCACCGGCGCCGAGCCGGTCGACCCGGCCGACCCGGCCGACCTCGACGCCGCGCGCCGCATCGACGGACAGTTCAACCGCTGGTTCCTGGATCCTGTCTTCCGCGGTTCCTACCCCGCCGACATCGTCGCGGACATCCGGGCAGTGGATGCCGGTGCCGCCGCGTCGCTGGACGCGGCCATCCACGACGGCGACCTCGAGGTCATCGCGACGCCGATCGACTCGCTCGGCGTGAACTACTACCACAACGAGTTCGTCGGCGGCGCGCCGGACCCGCGCCGGCCCGTGGGCGGCGATGCTCCGACCGAGCGCGCGACCGGATCGCCGTGGCCCGCCGGTCACGACATCCACTGGCACGAACGAGGGCTGCCGCGCACGTCGATGAACTGGGAGGTGCAGCCGGCCGGACTCACGGCTCTGCTCGAGCGGGTCTGGGACGAATACGCGTCGCCCGTCGGCACGGTGCTGTACGTCACCGAGAACGGCGCCGCATACGACGACGAGCTCGTCGACGGACGCGTGCACGACGTGGAGCGCACGGAGTTCCTGCGCGGGCACCTCGGCGCGATCCTCGACGCGGCCGAGGCCGGCGTCGACGTCCGGGGCTACTTCTATTGGTCGCTGCTCGACAACTTCGAGTGGGCGTGGGGCTACGACAAGCGCTTCGGCATCGTCCACGTCGACTACGACACGCAAGCGCGTACGCTCAAGGACAGCGCACTGGAGTATCGTCGGGTGATCGCCGCCCGAGCGATCGACGTCCCTGCAGCAACGAAGTGACAGCGCCGTGACCATCGACACCCCGCGAGGCGCCGTGACCATCGAAGAGGTCGCGGCGACCGCCGGTGTGTCCCGGTCCACCGTCTCCCGCGTCGTGAACGGCTCGAGCGCCGTGAGTCCTGCGGCGCTCGCCGCTGTGCAGCGCGCGATCGCGGAACTCAACTACGTGCCCAACCGGGCGGCGCGCTCGCTCGCGAGCCGGGCCACGATGGCGATCGCCCTCGTCGTGCCCGAAGACACGACGCGGTTCTTCGGGGACCCGTTCTTCGCGGCGATCGTCTCGGGCATCAACGCGCGACTGGGCCGCTCGGACTACGTGCTGAACCTGCTCATCGCGAGCGACGATCCCGGCGACAAGACGACCGCGTATGTGCGCAGCGGCGCCGTGGACGGCGCGATCGTGGTCTCGCACCACACGAGCGACACGTTCATCGACCGGATCGCCGCCGCCGTGCCCGTCGTGTACGGCGGCAAGCCGCTGCGCGCGCGGGAGAACGACTACTACGTCGACGTCGACAACCTCGCCGGCGGTCGCGCGGCGACCGAGTACCTCATCGGCACGGGGCATCGACGGATCGGGACCATCACGGGCCCGCTCACGATGCACGCCGGCGTGGACCGGCTCGCCGGCTACCGGGCGGCGCTCGCCGCGGCGGGACTGCCCGAGGGGCCGGTCGAGGACGGCGATTTCACGGCGGATGCCGCGGCCGCGGCGATGCAGCGGATCCTCGACTCGGGCGCCGAGTTCGACGCCCTGTTCATCGCGAGCGACCTCATGGCGCGCGGCGCGCTGTCCGTGCTGGCCCGCGCGGGCGTGCGCGTGCCGGAGGACGTGGCGATCATCGGCTTCGACGACTCGCCCGTGGCGACCAGTGTGCGTCCGCCGCTGACCACGATGCGCCAGCCCTCGCACGCGCAGGGTCAGGAGATGGCGGACATGCTGCTGTCGCTCCTGGCCGGCGGGACGCCCGCGCACGTGTCGATCCTCGACACCGAGCTGGTCGTCCGCGCCTCCGCCTGACCGCGCGCTTCCGCCCGTGGCCGGGACCCGGCATCCGTGTTTCAGCAGTCGGTCGGGCACAGTGTCGGGGCAGAACACTGTGCGGAAGTGACTGCCGAAGCCGGGGAGGCCCCGGCACCCGGGTTTGAGCAGTCGGTCGGGCACAGTGTGGGGGCGGTGCACTGTGCGGAAGGGACTGTTGAACCGGGAGGCCCCGGCATCCGGGTTTGAGCAGTCGGTCGGGCACAGTGTCGGGGCAGAACACTGTGCGGAAGGGGCTGTTGAACCGGGTGGTGTCTCGTCCGCCGGGTTTGAGCAGTCGGTCGGGCACAGTGTGGGGGCGGTGCACTGTGCGGAAGGGACTGTTGAACCGGGAGGCCCCGGCATCCGGGTTTGAGCAGTCGGTCGGGCACAGTGTGGGGGCGGCGCACTGTGCGGAGGCGACTGCTGAACCGGGAGGCGGCCCCGCGCGTACTGCTGCGCGAGGCCGCCTCGAGACGAAGCCCGACGGGGTTACTGAGGGTCGCCGCCCAGCTGGCCGATCGGGACGATCGGACCGCCGTCGTCGGCGCCGGTCTGACGCCAGCGCGCGATCGCGTTGCCGCCGTGGTAGATCAGCAGCGCGGCGACCGTGCCGAGCACGATGCCGCCGAACTGCAACTGTCCCCACGACATGGTGAAGCCGGCGATCGCGACGACGAACGCGACGGCGACCGTGTACTGGTTGACCGGGCGCGAGAAGTCGACCTGGTTGTCGACCCAGATCTTGATGCCGATGACCCCGATCAAGCCGTACAGCGCCGTCGTGACACCGCCGAGCACGCCCCACGGGATCGTGAACAGCAGCGCGCCGACCTTGGGCGAGAACGACAGCAGGATCGCGAACGCGCCGGCGACCCAGTACGCGGCGGTCGAGTAGACGCGGGTCGCGGCCATGACGCCGATGTTCTCGCCGTAGGTCGTCGTGCCCGAGCCGCCGAAGCCGCCCGCGAGGGTCGTCGCGAGGCCGTCCGCGATGAGCGCGCGTCCGGTGTGCTTGTTGATCGAGGGATCCTCGGCCATCGTGGCGACGCCGCGCACGTGTCCCACGTTCTCGGCGATCAGGACGAGCACGACCGGCAGGAACATGGGCAGCAGGCCCCACGACGCGGCTTCGCCGAAGGCCGGCAGGTGGAACTCGGGCAGCCCGATCCAGGCGGCGGCTCCGACCGCGGCGAAGTCCACCTCGCCCATGAAGACGGCCACCAGGTAGCCGACCACCACGCCGAGGAAGATCGAGATGCGTCCGAGGAACCCGCGGAACAGCACGCTGAAGAGGATGCAGGCCACGAGCGTGATCGTGCCGAGCAGCGGCTGCTCCTGGAAGTTCAGCCACGCGACCGGAGCGAGGTTCAGCCCGATGAGGGCGACGATGGCGCCGGAGACGACCGGCGGCATGAGCTTCTCGATCCAGCCCGAGCCGAACGCCTGCACGATGAAGCCGACCGCGGCCAGCAGCACGCCGGCGATCACGATGCCGACCAGCGCCTGGCCGATCTGTTCGGGCGACTCGAGCGGGTCGCCGCCGTTGAGTGCCGTGATCGGCGCGATGAACGCGAAGGAGGAGCCGAGGTAGCTGGGCAGCTTGTTGCGCGTCAGGAGCAGGAACAGCAGCGTTCCCAGACCCGAGAACAGCAGGGTCGTCGAGACGGGGAAGCCGGTCAGCAGCGGTACGAGGAACGTCGCGCCGAACATCGCGACGACATGCTGCATGCCGATCGCGGCGGTGCCGGGCCAGCTGAGGCGCTCGTTCGGTCGGACGACGGCGCCGCGCGCGATGTGACGGCCGTCGCCGTGCAGGGTCCAGGTGGGCATGGAGCTCCTCGGAGGGGGTCGGGTGGATAGCTGGAGTCACCCTATCTGGGAGTTCCCTGTGTGCGCGGGAACGCCGCGGCAACGCCGCGGGTCGCGCGCGGGAGGCTACGCGGTGAGCGTGTCGAGCAGCTCCCGGTACTTCGCGGCCGTCTGCGCGACGATCTCCGCCGGCAGCTCCGGCGGCACCCCCTGCCGCCCCCAGTTCGCCGCGAGCCAGTCGCGCACGATCTGCTTGTCGAAGCTCGCCATGCGCTGCTCGGGGGTCTGCCCGGTGCGCCAGGCCTCGGCATCCCAGTATCGCGACGAGTCGCTGGTGAGCACTTCGTCCGCAAGGGTCAGGATGCCGGTGGCATCGACGCCGAACTCGAACTTGGTGTCCGCGAGGATCAGACCCTTCGCCTCGGCGGTCGCGGCGGCGCGCGTGTAGATCTCCAGGGAGAGGTCGCGCAGCTGCGCGGCACGCTCGGCACCGACCAGCTCGACGACGCGCTCGTACGAGATGTTCTCGTCGTGCTCGCCCAGCGGCGCCTTGTAGGCGGGGGTGAAGAGGGGCTCGGGCAGGCGGTCGCCGTTGCGCAGCCCACCGGGGAGGGCGATGCCGCAGACGGTCTGCGTCTTCTGGTACTCGGCCCAGCCCGAGCCGGTGAGGTATCCGCGGACGACGCACTCGATCGGCTGCATGTCCAGCGCGCGCACGACCATGGCGCGATCGGCGACTGCTGCGGGCGCCACGGCGCCGGGAACGAGGTGGTTCGGGATGGCGCGGCCGCCGTCGCCGCCGGCGAGCCGGTCGAACCACCACAGGCTGAGCGCCGTCAGCAGCGCCCCCTTCCCCGGGATGCCGGGGGAGAGCACGTGATCGAACGCGCTGACGCGGTCGCTGGCGACGACGAGCATCGTCGCGCCCGACTCCCCGTCGCCGTCCGGCCGGTACAGGTCGCGGACCTTGCCGGAGTACACGTGCGTCCAGCCGGGCAGGGAGAGCGTCGCATCCGTCACCGCTCCATTATCCGCTTGTGCGCGCACCGCTGCGCGCGGCCCCCACGCGCACCCGGCGCGAAGAACGCTGGCCTGCACGGTTACCTTGCACGCGGGATGCTGGTTCGCCGCGCTGCGGACGGCTTGACTGCTGAGATCAAGCCCGAAGGGAAGCGTCCGCATGCGCATCAGCAAGATCTCGCCGGAGGAGATGACTCCTCGTCAGCAGGAAGTGTTCGAGAGGATCGCGGGCAGCCGCGGCCGCCTGGGCGCCCCCTTCCAGGTGTGGCTGCAGAGCCCCGAGCTGTGCGACCGGGTCGAGAAGCTCGGCTCGTACCTGCGCTGGGACTCGAGCCTGCCGCTGCGGCTGCGCGAGCTGTCGCTGCTGATCGCGGCGCGATACTTCGACGCGCAGTACTCGTGGAACGCGCACGTGGACGTGGCCGTCCGCGAGGGCATCGCGCAGGAGGCGATCGACGCGCTCGCGCGAGGTGAGAAGCCCGTCTTCGAGCGCGAAGAGGATCAGGTCTTCTACGAGTTCTGCCACACGCTGCTGACGGAGCACTTCGTCCCGCAGGAACTGTTCGACCGCATGGTCGAGCACTTCGACGAGGTGGGCGTCGTCGACACCGTCGCCTCGCTCGGCAACTTCACCATGCTCGGGATGCTGCTGAACACCTTCGAAGTCGATCTTCAGGCCGACCGCGAGCCGCCCTACCCCGACATCCGCGGGTACGGGCGCGCCTGACGCCCAGTCCGGAACTGCACGCACAGCCTGCCGATCACGCAGGGATCCCGCAGATCACTGGGCGCGCCGAGGCCGCCGGCACCGTTGCACGATCCGTTCAGCTAAAGATGCGTCCGTATGTCTGGATCGGCTCCGAGGCCCGGGTTAGCGTCGGTTTCACTGGAGCACCCTCCACGCATCCGTCTACGGAGTCGGGATCATCCAGGCGGCCAACCAGCTGCGCGCGCTCGACATGATCGGCTGCGCCGAGCGGTGCATCGCCGAAGGGTTCGGCGCGACCATCCAGAGTCGCAACTACGACATCCACGGCAACCTCCTGCGAACCGTCGAAGGTTCGCGCGTGCCCGGCTACGACTTCCCCGTCATGAACGGCATCACCCATCCACGGCTGCACCAGATCCTCACCGATGCGGCGCACGCCGCCGGAGCGACCATCGAGTACGACAAGACCTTCACGACGATCTCCGAGACCGCCGAAGGCCTCGATGTCGGCATCAGCGACGGCACGGTCCGCACCGCCGACATCCTCATCGGTGCGGACGGCGTCCACTCGAAGGTCCGCGACCACGTCTACGCCGGCGCCATCCAGCCGCAGTACAGCGGGAAGTCGGTCATCCGCGTCAACTTCCCGCGCCTGCCGGAGATCGATGCGATCACCTCGCAGCGCGGCAGCATCGACGGGACGCAGATCGGCGCGGGATTCGTTCCGCTCGCCGAGGATCTCGCCTACATGTACGTCAACATCCCCTGGGATCGCTCGGTGCGGCTGGATCAGGATGCCGTGCGCGAGCTGATGCGCGAGACGCTCGCCCCGTTCGGCGGGCCGGCAGCGATCGTGCGCGACAACTACCTCGACGGGGACGAGCCGGTCATCATGCGCCCCGAAGAGTGGGTGCTCGCCCCTGCGCCGTGGCACAAGGGCCGCGTCGTCCTCATCGGCGATGCCGCGCACTCCGTCACCCCCAACACCGCGCAGGGTGCCGCGCAGGCGATCGAGGACGGCATCGTGCTCACCGAGTGCCTGGCCCGGCACGACAGCGTCGAGGACGCCTTCCACGCCTACGTCGAGCGCCGCTACGATCGGTGCCGCCAGGTGGTCGAGTACGGCGTGAACGCGCGGCGCAACGACTTCACGCCGATTCCCGGCTTCGACCAGGTCGAAGAGGGCATCAAGATGCGGGCATCGTTGATGGAGCCGATCTGATCGACCGGCGCCTTCTCAGTCGGCGACGCGCGCGGCGATGTCGGTGCGGTGGTGCGAGCCCTCGAGGCCGATCTCGCCGAGCGCGCGATACGCCCGCCCGCGGGCCTCGCTGAACGTGTTGCCCAGCGCGACGACGTTCAGCACGCGACCGCCGGTGGCCACGAGGGTGCCGTCCTTCTCGGCGGTGGCCGCGTGGGCCAGGTGCACGCCATCGACGGATGCCGCGGCATCCAGCCCCTCGATGACCCGCCCCGTGACGGGCGACTCGGGGTAGCCCTCGCTCGCGAGCACGACAGTGACGGCGACGGCCTCGGCGAACTGCGGGTCGGACTCGTCCTCGAGGTGGCCGCTGGCCGCCGCCATCAGCAGGCTCGACAGCGGGGTGACCAGGCGGGCGAGCACGACCTGCGTCTCGGGGTCGCCGAAGCGGGCGTTGAACTCGATGACCTTGACGCCCTGCTCGGTCAGGATGAGACCCGCGTAGAGCAGGCCGATGAACGGGGTGCCTTCGGCATCCAGCTGGCGGATCACCGGTTCGGCCACGGTGCGGGTGACCTCGGCGACGAACTCCTCCTCGCCGCCGAAGGCTCCGGCCAGCCACGGCAGCGGCGAGTACGCGCCCATGCCGCCCGTGTTCGGGCCGGCGTCGCCATCGTGCGCACGCTTGAAGTCCTGTGCCGGGCTCAGCGCGCGGACGGTGTCGCCGTCGGAGACGAAGAACAGCGAGACCTCGGGGCCCGAGAGGAACTCCTCGACGAGCACGGCACCGCTGGGCAGATACGTGTCGGCGTGCGCGAGCGCCGCGGAGAGGTCATCGGTGACGATGACGCCCTTGCCCGCTGCGAGGCCGTCGGCCTTGACGACGTACGGCGCGCCGTACTCGCCGAGTGCGGCCTCGACCTCGGCGCGCGTGTGGGCGCGGGTGGCCCGCCCGGTGGGAACGCCGGCGGCCTCCATCACCCGCTTCGCGAAGGCCTTGGAGCCCTCGAGCTGCGCGGCGGCCTTGCCCGGGCCGAACACCGGGATGCCGCGTTCGCGCAGTGCGTCCGCCACGCCCGCGACGAGCGGGGCCTCGGGGCCGATGATGACGAGGTCGATGCGCTCGTCGTTGGCGTAGGCGGTGACGGCGGCGGGACTGTTCGCGTCGAGCCCGGGCACGAGCGTCGCGTCGGCGGCGATGCCGGCATTGCCGGGAGCCGCGAACAGCTCGTGACCGGCCGCCTCGCCGTTCAGAGCGAGGATGATGGCGTGCTCGCGCGCGCCCGAACCGAGGATGAGGATTCGCACCCTGTCAGCCTACCCAGCGACCGTCCGGAGCGGCGGTGTGGACTGCGCCGCGCAGCGTTACCGTGGAGACCATGGTGCGACGAATCTCGACGGAGGAGGGGCGGGCGGCGCTCGCCGCCGTCGCGGCGGCCGCGACACCCGCGCGTGCCGACCGTGCCGCCGCAGTCCGGTACCTGCTGCAGCTTCTCGAGGAGAAGGCGCCGGGCAACTCCGTCGAGGTGAGGGTGCCCCCATTCGGTGCGGTCCAGGTCGTCGAGGGGCCGCGCCACACCCGTGGCACACCGCCGAACGTCGTCGAGATCGATGCCGCGACGTGGATCGCCCTCGCGACGGGAGCCGAACTCTGGGTGGATGCCATGGCCGCCGGTCGCATTCACGCCTCGGGCACGCGGGCGGACCTGGCCGATCTGCTGCCGCTGCGCCCCTGACCGCGCACACTCGGCGCTGCAGATGCGATCTCGGCGCTGCAGATACGATCTCGGCGCTGCAGATACGACCTCGGCGCTGCAGATACGACCTCGGCGGGGGAGATGCGATCTCGGCGCTGCAGATACGACCTCGGGTAGAGTGGGATCAGGTTAGGCATCCCTAACCCTGCCGTGCGATCGCACGCATCCCCGACCCGCTGGAGCCCCCGTGCGCTCTTCCCGATCTCCTCGACGCGCCTGCGCGACCCTGGCGCTTCCCGCGGCCGTTGCCGCGGCGCTCCTGCTCAGCCCGGCGGCGCCGGCGAGCGCGTCCGCCGCCGCGACCGTCTCCCCCGGTGCGTGCAGCGTCGTCGACGGCTCCCTCACGTGGGGTTTCAAGGAGTCCTTCCGCTCCTACATCTCCGGCTCGATCGCGCGCGGCGAGTGGGAGGTCCTCGACGGAGCCACGTACGAGACCCCGGTGTTCGGCTGGTCCGGCGGCTCCGGCGCGTACGACCCGGCGACGGCGACCGGTGAGGTCGCCTTCGCCGGCGGCATCCGCTTCACGGGACACGGCGGCCTGCTCGAGACGACCGTCGAGAACCCGACCCTTGTGCTCACGGGGGCCACCGCGGCGCAGCTGCGCGTCGACGTCTCCGGTGTCGCGATGGAGGATGCCGTCGCCGGCGACGACACCGTCCAGTCGGAGTCGCAGGTCGTGCTGGTCGACATCGACCTCGCGACGGCGACGGTCGCCGAGGACGGCGACCGCGTCACGATCACCGCGATCGACGCGCCCACCGTGATCACCGCCGAGGGCTTCGAGGCGTTCGGCAACTACGCCGCCGGCACGCCCTTCGATCCGCTGACGCTCGCGATCACCGCCGAGTGCGCCCAGCCCGAGCCCGAGCCCGCGCCGGAGCCGACGCGCACCGAGAGCGAGACGCCGACGGCCGGGGCGGATGCCGGCGACGCCCCGTCGGCGGCCCCTTTCGTCGTCGCCGGAACCGCGGCGCTCGCCGCCGTCGGCGCCGCGGCGGCCGCCGTCGTCACGACGCGCCGCAGGAAGCGCGCAGCGGAGGACGGACCCGCGTCCGGCGACGCGTCGTGAGCGCCTACGCCTCCGCCGCAGCGAACCGCGCCCCTTCCGCTCCGCGGAGCGCGCCGCGCCTGCGCCGCGGTGCACTGAGCGTCGTGCTCGCGGCCGCCCTCGCCCTCGCCGGCTGCGCCACGGCGGGCCCGGCGCCGCAGGCGACGAGCGCCCCCGTCGCCGACCGCACGCCGCTGTCCGAGCTCGCCGCGCTCGCCGATCCCAAAGCGTACGAAGGGCCTTCGACCGCCGTCCTCGCCGACGCGGCCATCACCCCGGTGGCGACCGATCCGGCCCAGGACCTGCCCGTCACCGTCACCTCGCGCGATCTGGACGGCGACGTCGAGGTGACGATCACCGACGCGTCGCGCATCGTCGCGATGGACCTGTCCGGGTCGCTCGCCGCGACCGTGTGGGGCCTCGGCTTCGGGGCACGGCTCGTCGGGCGCGACATCTCCACGACCTTCCCCGGCACCGAGGACCTCCCCGTCATCACCTCGAGCGGCCACTCCGTCAATGCCGAGGCGATCATCGCCCTGCGCCCGACGCTCGTCCTCACCGACGGCAGCATCGGTCCGCTCGACGTGGTCCAGCAGCTGCGCGGCGTGGGCATCACGGTCGTGTTCGTCGCAGACACCGCGTCGTTCGACGGCGCCGTCGCGATGGCGCGCGACGTCGCCGAGATCCTCGGTGCCCCGGCCGCGGGGCAGCTGCTGGCCGAACGCCTGCAGCGCGAACTCGACGCCACGCGCGCCGCGATCGCCGCGATCGCGCCCGCTGACCCCGCCGACCGGCTGCGGATCGTCTTCCTCTACCTGCGCGGCTCGGCCGGCGTCTACTACCTCTTCGGCGAAGAGTCCGGAGCCGACCAGCTGATCGAGGGTCTGGCGGCGATCGACGTCGCGGGCGAACTCGGCTGGTCGGGAATGCAGCCGCTCACGGACGAGGCGATGGTCGCGGCAAACCCCGACCTGATCCTCGTGATGAGCAGTGGACTCGAGTCGGTCGGCGGCGTGGATCGCCTCGTCGCCGACAAGCCCGCGATCGCTCTGACCAATGCGGGCCAGCAGCGGCGCTTCGTCGACATGGCCGACGGCCAGATCCTCTCGTTCGGCCCGCGTTCGGCCGATGTCCTCGACGCGCTCGCCCGTGCCGTCTACGCCCCCGAGGCGTCGTCGTGACGACATCGGCCCCCGCAGGTCCGGCCCCCGCAGCGGCCGTCGTGACCCGCGCGCGCGGGTCACGACACACCGCGTTCTACGCGATCACCGGCATCCTGTTCCTGACCGGTGTCGTGCTCTCGGCCGGGCTCGGTCAGCTGGCGATCGGACCCGCGGAGGTCGTCGGCTCGGTGCTGCGCGCGATCGGGATCCCGAACGGCTGGGCCCCGACCGAGCCGCTGCTGGAGCAGACCCTGTGGCAGATCCGCTTCCCGCGCGTCGTGATCTCGCTCGCCGTCGGCGCGCTGCTGGCCGTGGCCGGCGCTGTCATGCAGGCGATCTTCGCGAACCCGCTCGCCGAGCCCGGCGTCGTCGGCGTCTCGTCGGGGGCGGCCGTCGGCGCCGCGCTGGCGATCACGCTCGGGCTGACCTCGTTCGGCGCCTGGGTCACCGCCTCGTTCGCCTTCGCCGGAGGGCTCGCCGCGACCCTCCTCGTCTACGCGACGGCGCGGGCGCAGGGCCGCACCGAGACGGTCACCCTGCTGCTCACGGGCATCGCGGTCAACGCCTTCACCGGTGCCGCGCTCGCCCTGCTCATGTTCGTCGGCGACAGCTCGTCGCGCGAGCAGATCGTGTTCTGGCAGCTCGGATCCATGAACGGCGCTCGCTGGCCCGAGGTCGGGATCGTCGTCCTCGTCGGGGCGGCCGCCACAATCATCGTGCTCGCGCTGGCCCGCCAGTACGACCTGCTCTCACTGGGCGATCGCACCGCGGCGCACCTCGGCGTCAACGTGGAGCGGCTGCGCGTGGTCTCCATCGTGCTCGTCGCGCTGCTCACGGGTGTCGCCGTCGCCTTCGTCGGCATCATCGCCTTCGTCGGGCTCGTCGTCCCCCACATCGTGCGGATGCTGCTGGGGCCGTCCAATCGCGGACTCATCACGGCGTCGCTCCTCGGCGGAGCGACGATGCTCGTCTACGCGGATCTGTTCGCGCGCACGATCGTGCCGTCGGCAGATCTGCCGATCGGTATCCTGACCTCGCTGGTCGGCGGGCCGTTCTTCTTCTGGCTCATCCGCCGCAACCGGCGCCGCGCGGGGGGCTGGGCATGATCGCGTACGCGCTGCGCGACGTCGGCTTCCGGATCGGCGACGCGACGATCCTCGAGGCGATCACGCTCGACATCGCCTACGGGCGCGTGCTGGCCCTCGTCGGTCCGAACGGCGCCGGCAAGTCGAGCCTGCTGAGCATCCTGACCGGCGATGCGCGGCCGAGCGCGGGCGAGGTGCTGCTGGACGGCCTGCCGCTCTGCGCGTGGACGGCCCGGGACCTCGCACGTACGCGCGCGGTGCTGCTGCAGGCGAACCAGGTCGCGTTCTCGTTCACCGCGGCCGACGTCGTCGAGATGGGCCGCGCGCCGTGGATCGGCAGCGATCTCGCCGAGGCCGACGAAGGGGCGATCGCCGACGCGATGGCCCGTACGGACGTCGTGCACCTGGCTGCGCGTGCGTATCCCTCCCTGTCCGGCGGCGAAAAGGCGCGGGTCTCGCTGGCCCGCGTGCTCGCCCAGGACACCCGCATCGTCATGCTCGATGAGCCGACGGCGGCGCTGGACCTCCGACACCAGGAGGATGTGCTCCGCGTCGCGCACGAGCTCGCCGCGAACGGCCGTGCGGTCGTGGTCGTCCTGCACGACCTGTCGCTGGCGGCCGCATACGCCGACGACATCGCGATCATCGACGGCGGGCGGCTCGTGGCCTGCGGCCGTCCCGACGACGTGCTGACCGAGGCGCGGGTCGAAGCGGTCTACGGCACGCCGGTCCGCGTGATCGCGGACCCCGACACCGGACGACCGGTGGTCCTGCCCCGCCGTTCCGCGCTGTCGCGGTGATCCCGTCCCCAGGCGCTTCTAAGGTTAGGCTAAGCTTACCAACAGCGCGCGTGCTCGACGCGCCGCCTCTTCCCTTCTTCGACCCGGAGGAATCCTCGTGATGAGATCCAGAAGGGCATCCGCTCGGCGGATGCTCGCGAGCGTGCTCAGCGGCGCGCTCATCGCCACCGCCGCACTCGTCGGCGTCGCCGCCCCCGCCCAGGCCGCCCAGGCTCCCGCCGTGAGCGCCGTCGCGTCCGTCACGCCGAGCACCGGCATCTCGGTCGCTATCACGGGCACGGGCTTCGAGGGCGCCGTCCAGTATCCGGGTCAGCCGACGAAGCACGTGTATGTCGCCCTCGTCGAGAAGGACGCGCTGACCGTCGACCAGGCGTCCACACCGAACGACGCGCCCGATGTGGCAGAGGACGGCTCGATCGCCGCGACGCTGACGCAGACGGCGGCGAACCTCGACCGCACGAAGCAGTACGAGGTCATCGTGTGGCCGTCGCGGTCCGACCCGTCCTCGGCGAACCTCTACGCCCGCACCGACGTGACGATCGACTGGGCGGCGCTGTTCCCCGCTCCGGTGCTGCCGACGCCGTCGGTGTCGCTGTCGAAGTCGTCGGGTGTGGATCCCGCGGGTGAGTCGATCACGGTCGAGGGTGCGGGCTTCGTGGCCAACGCGCCGGCGACCAGCGGCACGCGTCCGCCTCTGGCGGGTGCGTTCGCCGGTGCGTATGTGGTGTTCGGTTACTACGACGGCGACGCCTGGGTGTCGGCGGGTCGGACGGCCGAGTTCACGAAGTGGGCTGTGCACGCGGAGAACCTCGCGTCGATCGGCGGTGCTGCCGCAGGCGGCATCGTGGTGGACGAGGACGGCGCGTTCTCGACGACGTTGACGGCGGTCGAGATCGCCGATGCGCCGGAGGGCGCGCGCTTCGGCGTGCGGACCTACGCGGCCGGCGGGTCGACGTATGCGGCGTTCAGCACGTTCACCGAGATCGCCTTCGCCGAGCCCGCGACCGATGCTCCGGCCATCGAGGTCTTCCTCGCCGACGGCACCACGCCGTACACCGGACAGGCGGTCGCTGAGGGCGACACCCTCGTCGTCAAGGGCACGGCCTTCGACCCCGCCGCGAACGTCGGCGGCATGGGCGTCCCGATCCCGAGCGACCTGCCGCAGGGAACGTTCGTCGTCTTCGGCAGCTTCGCCGATGAGTGGCAGCCGTCGGCCGGCATCGCGTCGAGCCAGCGCACCATGAACGCCGAGTCGCGCGTGTGGGCTCTCGCGGAGGACGTGCTCGACCAGGTTCCCGCGCAGTTCCGCGCGACGATCGAAGCCTCGTGGGCACCGATCTCGGAGGACGGCTCGTTCGAGGCGCGCGTGACGCTCAAGACGCCGGCCGCGCCGCTCGCCGACGGCAACTGGGGCATCTACACCTACCCCGGCGGCGTCGGCACTCCGGCCAACCCGGCGCAGGAGCTGTCGGTGCCCGTCGTCTACACCGGCGAGGACGCCACGCCCGAGGAGCCGACCGGTCCGCAGGTGACGGTCACCCCGACGGCACTGGACCCGAACGTCGAGAACGTCCTGACGATCGCGGGCACCGGTTTCACCGGCCCCGGCGCCGCGCAGGGCGCGTACGTCGTGTTCGGCGAGGCGTCGATCTGGGACGGCTCGGGTCCGCTCGTGGCCGACGGCTGGGTCGATCTGGGCTGGGTCATGCCGAACCAGATCACCGCGGGCGCGTTCACGACGACGCTGACGGTGCCGGCCGGCACGCTCGACCCGGCGAAGGAGTACGTCGTCGCGACGTCGGCGGCCCACGGGCTCTCGGTCACCGACCGGACGCTCGACACGTTCACCCCGATCGCGGTCACCGCTCCCGAGACCGCCGTCCCGGCGATCTTCCTGAGCGTGCCCAGCGTGCAGCAGGGGGAGAGCCTGACGGTGCGCGGCACCGGCTTCCCGGCCGGACAGCTCGTCTCGGTGACGGTCAACTCCACCCCGATCACGCTCGGCTCCGCCACCACGAACGCCTCCGGCGCCTTCGCGGTGACGGGCACGATCCCGGCCGGTTTCGCCGCGGGCGCGCACACCGTGACGGTGGTCTCGGGTGACATCGTCCTGTCGGCGCCGCTGACGGTCGCGGCGGCTCCGGTCGACGTGGTCGAGGAGCCGGAGGCGCCGACGTGCGTCGCGCAGGCGGTGTCGGGTGCGACGTTCCGCTGGAGCGTCAAGTCCAGCTTCCGCGACTACATCAACGGTCCGATCGCGAACGGCTCGTACTCGATCGACTGGGGCACCGGCTCGGGCGCGTACAACACGGACGAGAACCGTGGCCGCGTGAGCTTCGGCGGCTCGGCCTCGTTCACCGGTCACGGCGGGCTGCTCTCGCTGACGCTGTCGACCCCGCGTGTCCAGGTGTACAGTTCGGGCTCCGCGGCACTCATCGCCAACGTATCGTCGAAGGGCTACGGGGACAGCCCGGCGGTCAACGCGAACGGCGTCGTCATCGCGAACCTGTCGCTGCCGCGCGCCTCGGTCTCGGGCAGCACGATCAGCTGGAACGGCGCATCGGCGACGATGACCGCCGCGGGTGCACGTGCCTTCGCGGGCTTCTACGAGGCCGGCGCCGCGCTCGACCCCGTGTCGTTCTCGTTCCCGCTGGGCGCCGAGGTGCCCTGCGACACGAGCACGTCGGGTCAGCTCGCCGCCACCGGTGGCGAGACGCCGTACGGCGTCGTGTGGGTGGGGCTGGGAATGCTCGTGCTCGGTGCGGGGCTCGTCGCCCTGCGTCGCCGCACGGTCCGCGCCTGATCCGCTGACGCAGACCCCCTGCCCGCCTCACGCGGGTGGGGGGGTCTGCGCGTTCTCGCGCGGGGTGTGGGCCGGAGTGGGACAATGGATGCCATGACCTCTCCCGCCGACAGCACCGTCGAGACCGCACAGGTGCGCCGCAGCCCCCGCTTCGGCGCGTTCATGGCGCTCGGCGCCCTGCTCGGGGTCGTGGTCTCGCTCATCCTGACGTTCGTCTTCGACGGCACGGGCGAGAAGAGCCCCTTCACGGGCTTCGAGTACTCGCCGGCGCAGGTGTTCGGGTTCGTGGCCCTCATCTGCGTGCCGCTGGGCGTCGCCCTCGTGGGACTGCTCGCCGTCCTCCTCGACCGCACCGTCGGCCGCCGCACCCGCGATGTGCGGATCACGCACGAGCGCGTGCGCAGCGCAGTCCCCTCCGACCCCGAGTCCGAGGCCTGACTCCCGGCGCGAGGCGCCGCGCGTCAGGCGAGCTCGGCGATGACCGGGCCGATCGCCGCGTCGAACGCGACGACGTCGCCGCGCAGCCCGTCGGTGACCGCGATCGTGAGCGAACCGATCCACCACACGCCGCGCTGGCTGAACGGCAGCACCTGCACGTTCAGCTCGAATGAGTGCGCGCGCCTGCCCACCTGGCGCTCGTGCTGCGCGATGGCGCTGGCGTAGGCGCGATACGACGAGCCCGAGCCGATGTGGGCGCTGGCCCGGTATCTCTCGTGAGCGCGACCGGCGAAAGCCACAGCATCCGCCCCGTGGGGAGTGATCGCGCGCTGCAGCTGGTCGAATCCCTCGGTCGGCAGCGCCACGAGCGTCGCGAAACCGTCGACGAGATCGAGCGGCACCGGTGACGGGTGCGCCTGCGGCTCGACGGTCATCGCCCAGTAGGCGAGCCACTGGCGATCGAGCTCGCGCTGCGCGTCGTCGTCGACCGGGTTCGCGCCGGCCGGCGCGCCGCGCAGATGCGGCAGCTCCTCCGGGGCGCGGATGCCCAGCACCTGGCGCAGGTAGAGCGCGACGAGCACGGGCTGGCCGGCGTCCTCACGCACGACCCACTCCGGTCCACCCGCGGCACTCATGCCGACAATCCTAGAGCGGGTGCGGATCGCCGGGCAGGGTCGAGGGGCGGGACGCGAGGTCATCCGGGGCCGTGCGGGGCCGGTAGGCTGGGGGCGTGGCCTCGACCCCACCGAATCCCTATTCCGCAGCCGGCGTCGACACCGCGGCGGGCGACCTCGCCGTCGAGTTGATGAAGTCGGCCGTTCGTCGTACCCACGGGCCCGAGGTCCTGGGCGGTGTCGGCGGCTTCGCCGGGCTGTTCGACGCCTCGGCGCTCACCGCGTACGACAAGCCGCTGCTGGCCACCAGCACCGATGGCGTCGGCACGAAGGTCGCGATCGCGCAGGCCATCGACAAGCACGACACGATCGGTCAGGACCTCGTCGGCATGGTCGTCGACGACATCGTCGTGGTCGGCGCGAAGCCGCTGTTCATGACCGACTACATCGCGTGCGGCAAGGTCTTCCCCGAGCGCATCGCCGACATCGTGCGCGGCATCGCCGACGGCTGCTCCGCGACCGGCACGGCCCTCGTGGGCGGCGAGACCGCCGAGCACCCCGGGCTGCTCGGGATCAACGACTACGACGTCGCGGGCGCCGCCACCGGCGTCGTCGAGGCCGGTCAGGTGCTGGGCGCCGAACGCGTGCGCCCCGGCGACACGGTGCTGGCCCTCGCCTCGAGCGGACCGCACTCCAACGGCTACTCGCTCATCCGCCACATCATCACCGGCGCCGGCATCTCGTACGGCGACCACGCCGCCGACTTCGGTCGCACCTGGGGCGAGCAGCTGCTCGAGCCGACGCGGCTGTACACGTCCCCGCTGCTCCGCCTGCTCGAGCGGGACGGCGCCGCGGTGCACTCCCTGTCGCACGTCACCGGCGGCGGCATCGCCGCCAACCTCGCCCGCGTCCTGCCGGTGGGCACGCACGTCGACGTCGACCGCTCGACGTGGTCGCCCCCGCCCGTCTTCCGGGTCCTCGCCGACCTGGGCGGCCTGCGCCTGGAGCAGACGGAGGGCACGTGGAATCTCGGCATCGGGTTCCTCGCCGTCGTCGCCGCCGGCGAGGCGGAGGCCACGGCATCCCTTCTGGCCGCCGAGGGCATCGAGACCTGGCAGGTCGGGACCGTCGCCGACGGCGCGCTGCCCAGCGACGGCCACGGGGACTACGAGCAGGGGGCGAAGGGCGTCGACGGCGGCGCCGTGCGCCTGGTCGGCACTTACGCGGAAACGGACTGAGCGACACCATGTGCGGCATCGTCGGATTCGTCGGGCAGGGTCCTGCCAACCAGGAGGTCTACGACGCCCTCCTCCTCCTCCAGCATCGCGGTCAGGACTCGACCGGCATCGCGACGGCCGAGCCCAACGGGGTCTTCCACCTCGCCAAGGCGCACGGCATGGTGCGCGAGGCGTTCCGTACGCGCGACATGCGGGCGCTGCTGGGCAACATCGGCCTCGGCCATGTGCGCTACGCGACCAAGGGCACGGCCTCCAGCGAAGAAGAGGCGCAGCCGTTCTACGTCAACGCGCCCTACGGCATCGTGCTGGTCCACAACGGAAATCTCACCAACACGCGCGAGCTCACCGAGGAGCTGTTCCGCAAGGATCGCCGCCACCTCAACACCAGCTCCGACACCGAGCTGCTGGTCAACGTGCTCGCCAACGAGCTGCAGGCGGTCATCTCGGACCTCCAGCTCGACCCGGCGCAGATCTTCCAGGCGGTCGCGCGTGTGCACGAGCGCGTCGAGGGCTCATACGCGGCGATCGCGCTCATCGCCGGCTACGGGCTGCTCGCCTTCCGCGATCCGTTCGGCATCCGCCCGCTGATCCTCGGCACCCGCCGCACGGAGGACGGACGCTACGAGTGGACCGTCGCGTCGGAGTCGCTCGTGCTCGAGAACGGCGGCTTCGACGTCGTCCGCGACGTGGAGCCCGGCGAGGCCGTCTTCGTGGACCTCGACGGCAACCTGCACACGCACCAGTGCGCGCAGAACCCGCAGCTCGTGCCGTGCTCGTTCGAGTACGTCTACCTCGCCCGTCCCGACTCGATCATGAACGGGATCTCGGTGTATGAGGCGCGTCTGCGCATGGGCGATCGCCTCGCCGACACGATCGCGAAGTACACGCCTTCCGGGGCGATCGACGTCGTCATGCCGATCCCCGACTCGTCGCGGCCGGCCGCGATGCAGGTCGCGCGCAAGCTCGGTCTCGAGTACCGCGAGGGCTTCTACAAGAACCGCTACGTCGGCCGGACGTTCATCATGCCCGGTCAGGCGGTGCGCAAGAAGAGCGTGCGGCAGAAGCTCAACGCGATGTCGAGCGAGTTCAAGGGCAAGAACGTCCTGCTCATCGACGACTCGATCGTGCGCGGCACGACGTCGAAGGAGATCATCCAGATGGCGCGGGATGCCGGGGCCACGAGTGTGACGTTCGCCTCGGCCGCGCCTCCGGTGCGTCATCCGCACGTGTACGGCATCAACATGCCCTCGCGACAGGAGCTGGTCGCGCACGGCCGGACGATCCCCGAGATCGCCGAGGAGCTCGGCGCCGACTATCTGGTGTACCAGGAGGTCGACGACCTCAAGGCGGCGATCCTCGAGGGGTCCCCGGACGTCGAGGACCTCGACATGAGCTGCTTCGACGCGCGCTACGTGACCGGCACTGTGACCGACGAGTACCTCGCGTGGGTCGAGGGCACGCAGGAGTCTTGACCGGCCCTCGCAGTCGTCCCCTCTGGCGTGGCCGCACCCTCGCTCTTCTCGGCATCGTCCTCTTCTCGTTCTCGCTGCGCTCGGCGGTCGCCTCGCTCTCGCCGGTCCTGGACAGCGTCCGTGCCGACTTCGACGTGCCCGCCTGGGTCATCGGCCTCATCGGGACCGCGCCCCCCGTGTGCTTCGCGATCTTCGGCATCCTCACGCCGCAGCTGGAACGGCGATTCGGTCTGGAGCGGCTCGCCGCGGTCGCGGTCGTCGCCGTCGCCGCCGGACTGGCCGGGCGCGCCTTCGCGGTGGACGCCACGTCCCTCACGCTGTCCACCGCGGTGATCTTCGCCGGGGTCGGTGTCGGGAACGTGCTGATGCCGCCGCTCGTGAAGAAGCACTTCCCCGATCGGGTCGGGCTGATGACCACCGTCTACACGACGACGATGGCGTTCTCGACGTTCCTGCCGCCGCTGTTCGCCGTCCCGGTCGCCGAGAGCGCGGGGTGGCGCACGTCGCTCGGCATGTGGGCGCTGTTCGCGACCGTGGCGCTCATCCCGTGGATCGCGCTGGTCGTCCGCGAGCGCGCCGCCGCCGCGCCGGACATCGCCCAGGCCAGCCCGCGGGCGTTCGGACGGCTGTGGCGGCTCCCGCTGGCGTGGGCGGTGACGGTCACGTTCCTCGTGTCGTCATCCTTCGCCTACACGGCCTTCGCGTGGCTGCCGGTCATGCTCGTCGATCTCGCGGGCGTGACGGCGGCCGACGCCGGCGCGCTGCTGTCACTGTTCGCCATCATGGGGCTGCCCTCCTCGCTGCTCGTGCCCCTCCTGGTCGCGCGGTTCCGGGTGATCCCGGCCCTGTTCGCGGTCGCCGTCGCGTCCGGGCTCGCCGGCCTGGCGGGCCTGCTGCTGGCGCCGGCGACGGCGCCCTGGCTCTGGGTTGCGCTGGTCGGCATCACGCCGCTGTACTTCCCGCTCGCGCTGGTGCTGCTCGGCCTGCGCACCCGGACGCACGAAGCGGCTGTCGCCCTCAGCGGTTTCGTGCAGAGCGTGGGCTATGCGATCGCCGCGTTCGCGCCGCTGCTGGTCGGCGTCCTGCATGAGGCGACCGGGTCGTGGACGGGTCCGCTCATCCTGCTCGCGGTGGTGGTGACGGCATCCGTCCCCGCCGGATGGATCGCCTCGCGACCCCACACCGTCGAGGACGAGTGGGAGCGCCGCAACGGTCGATCCTGGGCGTGACGACGCGGAAGGACGGGCCGGTGATCAGGCTCGTTCGAGCTCGTCCTCGTCCTCGTCTGCGTACTCGTCGGCCCACTTGTCGACGTACGCGTCGTCACCTTGCGGGTGTCCGAGCTCGTGTTCGAGCGCCGAGAAGTTCACGTTGTACGTGTCGTACTTCAGTTCACGGGCGATTTTCGTGTTTTTCGCCTTCTGACGGCCACGCCCCATGCGAGACCCCCTCATTTCAGAGTCGCGGGCTCTGCGCGATGCCCGTCGAAATCACAATCCGGCCTGAAGCCGGGAAGAGTAGCATTCAGGATATCACGGCGCCCTCGGGGGCTCGCGGCCACCGGGGCGGGAAAGGCTGGTCCGGAGATGTCCGAAGCAACCCCGACAGGTGCAGTGCCGATGCCCGTGCCGCAGCACGCGGTGATCGTGGGGGTGATCCCCGATCAGCCGGCCCGCGTCCTGCGTGAAGCGGCGCGCTACGCGAAGCTGTTCGGCGCGCCGCTGCTGGTGACCCACGTCGACGTGACGCGGTTCATCACCTACGAGGATCCCGACGGCTACGTGCACTCCGCACCGCTCGACCTCGACATCGCCTCGGGCGAGTCGATGCTCACCGTGGTCCGGGAGGCGGCGGAGCAGGTGCTGGCCGAGTCGGGCATCGAGTGGTCGCTGCACCAGCTCGTCGGGGATCCGGCTCTGGCGATCAAGCACCTCGCCGAGCAGTCCGACGCGCGGCTGATCGTCGTCGGCACCCGCAAGCGGGGGATCGGCGAGTCGATCCGCGAGTTCTTCACCGGCTCGGTCGCGGCGCGCCTCGCGCACCGCCAGCCGCGCCCGATCCTCGTCGTCCCGCTGGGCGAGCCCGCGGGCGACGACGAGGATCTCTGGCCCGAGCCCTGACGCGCGTGCCGGTCAGGGACGCAGCGCGCGGGTGAGGGCCCGCGCCGCCTCGTCGAGCGACCGCGTCAGCTCGTCGACGACGGTGGCCGTGAGCTCCCCGCCGCGCGCGACGTGCGTGCGCAGATCGGCGCGGAGGTTCGCGCGGAACTCCGAGATCGCGGCGTCGGCGCGGTGCAGCTGCTCGCGCGAGGACACCCGCGGGTCGGCGCTCGACGGCGACGACCACTCCTCGGAGCCGTCGGTCTGCGCGGTGCCCGCGGCCCGCGCGGTGCGCTCGGTCCGATCGGCGCGTGCGGCGGCGGCGAGGTCGGCACGCAGACTTCTCATGGCCTCGCGCACGCTGCCGCGCACCTCGTCGGCGATCAGCCGCACGCTGTCGGCGAGACCCGCCTCGATCCCCTCGAGGTCACCGGCGCGGGCCGCCACTTCCGCACGCCCGGCGTCGGTGATCGCGTAGACGGTCTTGCGTCCGTCGACGGTCTTGGTGACCAGACCCTCCTCCTCGAGCTTCGCGAGGCGGGGGTAGATGGTCCCGGCGCTAGGCGTGTAGGTGCCGCCGGTCCGGTCCGAGAGCGCCTGCATGAGGTCGTAGCCGTGCCGCGGCTCCTCGTCCAGCAGGTTCAGCAGGTACAGGCGCAGGTCGCCGTGGGAGAAGACGGGGGTCATCGTCACCACTCCTCGGGGGTCGGGGCATCGCCGGGGCGGGTTGCCGCGGACTCCCGGCGCAGGACGGTGATCTCGCCCGAGACCGAGTTGGCGCGGACGTCGACGAACGAGCCGCTGAGCTCGCCCACCGAGCCGGTGAAGCTCTGGCCGATCCCGCCGGAGCCCGACTGCAGGCTGCCGTCGACGAGGATGCGCCCGCTCACCGCACGCAGCACGTAGTTGGCCGGCAGGCCTTCGTCGAGACGCACCGTCGCGTTGCCGCTCACGCTGTTGAACGCGACCGACTGGGCCGCCCCCCGCGTGTCGACCAGCATCGCCCCCGAGACCGTGTCGATCGACGCCTTGCGGATCGTGCCCGTGGCCGCGACGTCGCCCGAGACGGAGTTCGCCGTGAGTGCGCCCTCGAGCTCGCGGATCTGCACGTCGCCGGAGACGGCGTTGACCGACACGTCGCCGGTCAGGCCGTCGACGATGATGTCGCCCGAGACGGTGTTCAGCTTCGCGTCGGTCGCAAGGCCCGAGACGAGCGCGCTCGCGCTGACGACGCCGAGGTTGAGGGCGATGTGCCGGGGCACGGCGACGCTGATCTCGGCCTTGGGCCCGCCGGCGCCGAAGTTGCGGAACACCTCGAGGAAGTTGTCCCAGCGCAGTTGCGGGTGGTCGATCTCGACGGTGTCGCCGTCGGCCTCGATCCGCAGGTCCTTCGTCGTGACGGCGTGGACTTCGATGCGCACGCCGGGCTCGTCGTGGGCGACGACGTCGATCTGGCCGCCGACGAGACCGATCTTCAGCTTGCGCACGTCCTCGAGGTCGATGACGCGCGTGTCGCCGGGGTGGATGAGCCACTTCTCGAGAGTCATGAGATCTCCTGGATGTCGATGTCCGCCGAAGCGGACGCGATCAAGATATATCGCGTTTACTCACGATAACACGATATATCGCGTGTGGCGAGCGCCCCGGCGAGATGCCGGCGAAAACCGGGCTTGACATTGACGCCACGTCAACATCTAGCGTCGAGACATGAACAGCGAATGGTCGATCCAGCAGATCGCGAAGCTCGCCGGAACCACGAGCCGGACCCTCCGGCATTACGACGAGCTCGGCCTGCTGCCCCCGTCGCGCACCGGCGGCAACGGCTACCGGTACTACGACGGCGCGGCGCTCGTACGCCTGCAGCGCATCCTGCTGCTGCGCGAACTCGGACTCGGGCTGCCGCAGATCGCGGACGTGCTGCAGCGCGAGACGAGCGAGGAGCACGCCCTCGAGAGCCACCTGGCGTGGCTGCACGAGGAGCAGAACCGGCTGATGCGCCAGATCGCGTCGGTCGAGACGACCATCGCCGCACTGAGAGGAGGTGAACGACTGATGGCAGAGGACATGTTCGACGGATTCGATCACACCCGCTACCGGGAGGAGGTCGAGCAGCGCTGGGGTCCGAAGGCTTACGCGGACAGCGACCGCTGGTGGCGGAGCCTGAGCGCCGAAGAGAAGGCGCAGTGGCAGGGCGATCTCGCACAGCTGTCCCAGGAGTGGACGGATGCCGGGACCCGCGGCATCGCGCCCGACAGCGCCGAGGCGCAGGACCTCGCCCGGAGGCACGTGGCATGGCTCACCGGCATCCCGGGCACGCCCGCGGCAGCCGGTGGCGACATCAAGGGCTACGTGACCGGGCTGGGTGAGATGTACGTGGCCGATCCGCGCTTCGGTGCGAACTACGGAGGTCAGGCCGGCGCTGAGTTCGTCCGCGACGCGCTCCGCGTCTACGCGGACGCGGCACTCTGAGGGTGAGCCGCACGCGGAATCGTCCCCGCGCACGCAGCGCGGGGGCGATTCCGGTGGGGATCAGGTGATCCGGGTCAGGTCCGCGTTCCGCCCCGCAGGACGCGGAGGAGGAAGGCGATGAGCGCGATCACGCCGACGATCAACGCGACCCACAGCAGCCAGCTGAGAGCCTCGGTCAATCCGCCGACGATCGCCAAGACGATCGCGACGACGATGATGATGAGGAGGGCGATGTTCATGTGCTGCTCCGTTCTCCCGATCCCGCGGTAGCGGGGCGAGTTGGGGCTCGGTTTTCCCTCACGCTACGAGTGTTCCGGGGGATCGCACAGCCCCTTGACGCGCGGTTCTCCGGAGTGCTAGTCACGCTGGGGGCCTCTATCGTCGCGCGGTCGGCGACGTCAACCCCCTCCCCGCCGGCGGCGCGGCGCCATAGCGTCGGCGGCATCACGAAGGAGGAGCACCATGCCTCGAGGACGCGGATCGAACAGTCTGAAGGACCCCGAGCTCTACGAGGAGCTGCGCGACGACGGCGCCTCCAAGGAGAAGGCGGCGCGCATCTCGAACGCCGCCGCCCGCGATGGCCGCACGGCCGTCGGCCGCCGCGGCGGCAAGGCCGGTGACTACGAGGAATGGACCGTCGCCGAGCTGCGCACGCGGGCGAAGGAACTCGGTCTGTCCGGCTACTCCGGCAAACGCAAGGCTGAGCTCATCACGATGCTGCGCGATCACTGACGACGGATTCCGCTCGTGCCGTCGGCCCCGCCGTCTGCCAGGGTGGAGGTCATGCCGAGGCTGAAGCGGGTGCGACCGGGACGGGATGCCGGATTCCGGCGCCTGCGCGCGGGCACCGGCTTCCGCTACGTCGACGCGGACGGGGACGCCCTGCCCGCGGACGAGGTCGAGCGGATCCGCGCCCTCGTCATCCCGCCCGCATGGCGGGAGGTGTGGATCTGCGCCGCACCGAACGGCCACATCCAGGCCACCGGCGTCGACGAGGCGGGACGCCTGCAGTATCTGTACCACTCCGCGTGGGCCGCCGGGCGCGACAAGGGCAAGTTCGCCCGCGCGCTCCAGCTCGCCGAGTCGCTCCCGCACGCCCGCGCACGCGTGACGACGTCCCTGCGCCGCGACGGCCTCGACCGCGAGCGGGTGCTCGCCACCGCGTTCCGGCTACTCGACCAGGCGGCGCCGCGGGTGGGGTCGGAGCGGTACCTGGTCCGGCACGGCAGCCGCGGCCTCACGACCCTGCTGCGACGCGACGTCGTCGTCGACGGCGACACGGTCGCCCTGCGCTTTCCGGGCAAGAGCGGCAAGCGCAACGAGATCGAGATCGCCGACGCCGACCTCGCCGCCGTGATCGCCCTGCTGACAGCCGGCCGTCCCCGCTCGCCGCTGCTGGCATACGAACGAGGACGCCGACGCGTCGCGCTCACCCCGAAAGACGTCAACGCCTACGTGCGCGCCATGACCGGCGGGAGCTTCACGGCGAAGGACTTCCGCACGCTGCGCGGGACGATCCTCGGTGCCGATGCGCTCGCGCGGATCGGCGCCGTCGACACGAAGAGCGAGCGCAAGAAGGCCGAGATCCTGGCGGTGCGCGCGACCGCGGAAGCGCTCGGCAACACCCCGGCCGTCGCGAAGGGCTCGTACATCGATCCCCGCGTCTTCGCGCGCTACCGGCACGGTGTGCTCCTGGACACGACGATCTCACCCGAATCGGCGATCCGCGACCTGCTTCTGAGGTGAACGAGCCCTAGCGTGAAGCCGTGGCATCCGCGCGGGCATTCTCGCCGGTCGCGCTCGCACTGGTCATCACGGGCGGGGCGATCGGGGTCGCCGCCCGCGCCGCGCTGGTCGTGCCCTACGGCACGGGCACGCACCCGCTCGTGATCCCCGCGGTCACGGCAGGCATCAATCTCCTCGGGTCGTTCCTCCTCGGTCTGCTCGTCGGCAGGCTCGGTGACCGGCGTCCGGGGCTGCGCCTGTTCCTCGGCACCGGAGTGCTCGGCGGCTTCACGACCTACAGCGCGTTCGCCGTCCACGCGGTCACGACCTTCACGGCCGCCCCCGTCGTCGGCGTCGCCCTCATCGCCGTCACGCTGTGCGGCGGGGTGCTCGCCGCGGCCGCGGGACTGCGGCTCGCCGGTGGGGGCCGCGCGGTGCCGGCGTCCGAGGTGGCGGAGTGAACGGGGTCGAGTTCGCGGCGCTCGTCGTCGGCGGGGGACTCGGCGCGGGTGCCCGCTACACGGTCGACGTCCTCGTCATGCGGGGCCGACGAGACGCCTTCCCCGCCGGCATCCTGATCGTCAACATCTCGGGCTCCGCCGTGCTCGGTCTGCTCACCGGACTCGGAGCGCTGGTGGCACCGGCATGGCTCGCGATCCTCGGCGTCGGCCTGCTCGGCGGGTACACGACGTTCAGCACGGTGTCCGTCGAGACGGCGCTGCTCGGGCGGCGCGGCCGTCGAGACTGGGCGTGGGCCAATCTGCTGGGCACTTTCGCCGTGGCCGTCGCCGCCGCCGCCCTCGGACTCATGGTCGGCGGGCTGCTGCCGCGCTGACCCTGCATCGGCACAGCGGTGCCGGGCCCGACAAGCTCAGCGTGCGATACTGAACCGATACAGCCGTGTATCGGACGACACCGGATCGTCTACACAACCCCGCATCGCTCGCAAAGGCCTCCCTTGTCGAATCTCGCTGTCCTGAGCCTGAAGAACCGCGCGCTCATCGCGCTCGTGACGATCGTCGCCGCCGTCTTCGGCGGGCTCGCACTGACCAATCTCAAGCAGGAGCTCATCCCCTCGATCGAGTTCCCCATGCTGTCGGTCATGACGGTGTACCCGGGTGCGTCGCCCGACGTCGTCAACAACGACGTGTCGACGCCGATCGAGTCCGCGATCCAGGGCATCCCCGGCCTGGAGTCCACGACGGCCACCAGCACGACGAACGCGTCGATCATCCAGGCGTCCTTCACGTACGGCACCGACCTGGCCACGGCGGAGCAGAAGATCCTGCAGGCGATCAACCGCATCAAGAGCACGCTGCCCGACAGCGTCGAACCCAACGTGGTGTCGTTCTCGATCGACGACCTCCCCGTCATCGCCATCGCCGTGACCGGGTACGACGACGAGCGGACCATCCAGTCCCAGCTGGCCGCGAGCGTCGTGCCCGACCTCGAGGACCTCGCCGGCGTCGGCTCGGCGGCGATCATCGGCGCCCAGGGCGAGCGTGTCACCATCGTCCCCGACCAGGCCGCCCTGGCGGGCGCGGGCTACACGCAGGCGGCCATCACCGACGCGCTCGACCAGAACGGGCTGCTCTTCCCTGGTGGGGCGGTGACCGAGGGCGAGCAGACCCTCACCGTGCAGACCGGCGCGAAGCTCGCGTCGGTCGACGAGATCGCCGCACTCCCGCTCGTGCCGACGGGTGCCGAGCAGTTCGCCGCCGGAATCCTCACGATCGCCGACGTCGCCGACGTCACGCTCGATCGGGATCCCGTCACCTCGCTCTCGCGGGTGAACGGCGAGCCGGCGCTGACGATCTCGATCACCAAGCTCCCCGCCGCCAACACGGTCGACGTGTCGCGTCTGGTGACCGCGGCGCTGCCCGACCTGCAGGACGCGATCGGCGACGACGCCGCGTTCACCATCGTGTTCGACCAGGCCCCGTACATCGAGCAGTCCATCGAGGCGCTCGCGCAGGAGGGGCTGCTCGGCCTCGTCTTCGCGGTGCTCGTGATCCTCGTGTTCCTGCTGTCGGTGCGCTCGACACTCGTGACAGCGATCTCGATCCCGACGAGCGTGCTCATCACGTTCGTCGGCATCCAGGCGTTCGGATACTCGCTGAACATCCTCACGCTCGGCGCGCTCACGATCGCGATCGGCCGCGTCGTCGACGACTCGATCGTCGTCATCGAGAACATCAAGCGCCACTACGTGGGCGATGCCGACAAGACCAGGGCGATCCTCCTCGCGGTGCGCGAGGTGGCGGCGGCGATCACGGCATCCACGATCACGACGGTCGCCGTGTTCCTGCCGATCGCGTTCGTGGGCGACATGACCGGGGAGCTGTTCCGGCCGTTCGCGCTCACCGTGACCCTCGCCATGTCCGCGTCGCTGCTGGTGTCGTTGACGATCGTGCCGGTGCTCGCCTACTGGTTCCTGCGTCCGGGCAAGGCGCTGCACGACGCGGAGGGACGCGTGATCGACCCCGAGCACCCCGACGCCCCGCCGTCGCGGCTGCAGAAGGGCTACCTGCCGATCCTGCGCTGGACGCTGCGGCACTCGTGGGTCACCCTGCTGATCGCCGTGCTCGTGCTCGGCGGCACGGTGGCCGCCGCGCCGTTCATGAAGACCAACTTCCTCGGCGACTCGGGTCAGAACACCTTCACCGTCGTCCAGTCCCTCGGCCAGGCGCCGAGTCTCGATGCCGAGGACGTCGCGGCCGCGAAGGTCGAAGAGGCCCTGCTGGGCATCGACGGCATCGAGACGGTGCAGACCTCGATCGGGTCGTCCGGCTCCGCCGTGCGCGACGCCTTCGCCGGCGGCGGCGCGGGCATCACCTACTCGATCACGACCGACTCCCACGCCGACCAGGAACGCGTGCGCGCAGACGTCCAGCGGGCCGTCTCCGACCTCGAGGACGTCGGAGAGGTCACGATCTCGGCGGCCGGCGGGTTCGGCTCGAGCGACATCGAGGTCGACGTGACCGCCCCCGACGCCGAGACCCTGCGCACGGCGACGGACGCGGTCGTCGCGGCGCTGTCGGACGCCGACGACGTCAGCCAGGTCACGTCGAACCTCGCGGCGTCGCTGCCCTACGTCGCCGTCACCGTCGACCGTGAGAAGGCCGCGTCTCTCGGCCTCTCCGAGGTCGCCGTCGGCGCCCTCGTCTCAGCCACGATGCAGCCGCGTCAGGTGGGCTCGGTCGAGGTCGACGGCACAGCGCTCACCGTGTATCTGCGCACCGCCGAGATCCCGGCCACGATCGCCGAGCTGCGGCGGCTCGAGATCGCGACGATCGGCGGACTCCAGCCGCTCACCGAGGTGGCGACGGTGGAGCAGTCGCAGGGTCCGACATCCATCACGACGCAGCGTGGCCAGCGCACCGCGACGGTCACCGTCACACCCGCGACCGACGATCTCAACGCGGCGTCGGCGGCCGTCACCGCCTCGCTCGCCGGGGTCGACCTGCCCACGGGTGCCGACGCGGAGGTCGGCGGCGTGCTCTCGCAGCAGCAGGATGCCTTCAGCCAACTCGGCCTTGCGATGCTCGCCGCGATCCTCATCGTCTACATCGTGATGGTGGCGACCTTCAAGTCGCTGCGGCAGCCGCTGCTGCTGCTGATCTCGGTGCCGTTCGCGGCGACCGGTGCGATCCTGCTGCAGATCGCCACCGGCGTTCCGCTCGGCGTGGCCTCGCTGATCGGCGTGCTGATGCTCATCGGCATCGTCGTGACGAACGCGATCGTGCTCGTCGACCTCGTCAACCAGTACCGGGAGAAGGGCCTGAGCGCCCATGACGCGACCATCGCCGGAGGATCGCGACGACTGCGCCCGATCCTCATGACCGCGCTCGCAACCATCTTCGCGCTCACGCCGATGGCGCTGGGGATCACCGGGCACGGCGGGTTCATCTCGCAGCCGCTCGCGATCGTCGTGATCGGCGGACTCATCTCGTCGACCGTGCTCACGCTGCTGGTGCTGCCGACGCTCTACAACCTCGTCGAGGGCGCGAAGGAGCGGCGCGCGGCGCGGCGCGGCGAGACGACTCCGGCCCTCGTTCCGGGGGCCGCCTTGGCCGGGGTCGCAGTGACGGCGACCGACGCCGGGATGCCCGCCACGCGACGCGAGCGCCGCCTGCTCGACGCGGCGGCCACCGGTGGCATCCCCGTCCTGACAGCTCCGGCCGTCGTGGTCGCGCCGCCGACGGTGCAGCCGGTCGCGGCCGACGCGGTGTCCGCGTCCGCCGCGGGACTCGACCCCGTGATCGAGGAGTCGCCCGACATCGAGCTTCCGAGCGATGCGCCCGCCCCCGCGTTCGACGCCGAGACGACGGACGGCGCCTTCGCCGAGGATGCTGCGGATGGTGTCGAGGAGCCGTCCGCCGCCGACGATCGCCCCGCCGACGATCGCCCCGCCGACGATCGCCCCGCCGACGCGTGAGTCGGGGGCGCGACGCCCGACGATTTCCGCCGAGCATCTCTCCGGATGTCACGCCTCGGGGAGAATCTATCCGAGATGGCGACGGCGGACGGCCAGGGTAGATGACGGTCAGCGCAGATACGGCATGATCTCGAGCACGACGCCGAGCCCGTGCGGGCCGGGTACATCGTCCGGGTAGGTGCCGAGCCCGACGTAATTCCTGCCGTCGACCACCATCTCGACGCGGTAGGTGAATGGGAAGTCTCCGAGTGCGGCGGCGGTGTCGCCCTCGGACTCGGGCGCGGAGAACACGAGTCCGCCTTCGCCGACACACTCCGTCTCGCGGGTCGCCTCGAATCTGTGGGACAGGCCGTTGGCGGCGGTGACGATGATCGTGGCGGTCGCCTCGACCGGTGTCGTCGGCAGGTCCGAGATCCACAGTTCCACGCCGTACGAGTCGGGTACACCGTCGTGGTCGGCGATGACGGTGAGGGATGCCGTCGGTGCCGGCAGCGGCGCATCGACCGGCGTCGTCCACAGCAGACTCGCCACCATGTCGCCCGCCCCGTCGCCGCCGGCGAACAGCTCGACCCGATACTCGCCCGCCGGGCCGGCCGGGCGCACGCGCCACCAGCCGTCGCCCAGGTCCTCGGTCTCGGCCACGACGAGTCGGCCCGAGCAGATGTCGTCCCCGCTGACGAGACTCACCGTGAGCACGTCGAATGCGGGAACCGGAACGAACACGAGCAGCTCAGCGGGCGAGCCGACCGACGGCGGGTTGGGGTCGACGCCGTCGACGCAGCCGCCGGAGGAGCAGTAGGTCACGGGGTCGAGGACGAGTTCCGTCCCGTCGTAGCGGATCTTGAAGGAGCCGGGGCTGGTCGGCGCGGACTCGTAGCCGGGGCCATGGGTGACGGTCGCGGTCGGCGTCGGGTGTCCCGTCGGCCCCGCGGGGGAGAGCGTCGACGCGCAGGCGGTCAAGACCGCCGCCGCCAGCAGCGTCGTCACGACGAACGACGCACGTCTCATCGTCGACCTCCTTGTGCCCTCATCCTGTCAGTGTCGGCGCCCCGGCATCCATCTCGCCCGCTCGATGACGTCTTGCCTCATGTCAATAGGTCCGGGAACGGTTGACGCTTGCCTCACGTAAAAGGTCCGCGTGGCTCAGGCTGCGGGCCGGGTGCCTTGGGTGCGTGCGGCGGCGAGTTCGATGAACTGTTGCTGGATGCGGATGATGCGGCGGGTGATCGCGGCCGGGTTCAGCTTCGCATGCTCGTCGGCCAGTCGCTCGGCGGTGCGCTGGTCGAGCATGCCGGCGTCGAGGAGCCGCTGGTAGGGCGTGCGCGGGGCGTCGTAGACGCGCTTCTTCCGCCCCGAGGTCGTGTGGGTCCAGCCGGTGGCTTTCACGCAGGGCAGCAGGTGGTTCTTCCGCTTCATCACCAGAGCGTGCAGCTCGTTCAGCAGCCGCAGTTCGTGGTCGGTCTCGTAGCGGTAGCGGAACGCGTGCCGGCGGACCCAGTCGCCGTTGCGCTGCTCGACGTGGGCGTTGTCATTGTGCTGGTAGGGCCGGCCCCTGGTGACGGGGATCTCGCGCTCGTCGCACCAGGCGATCACCGACCAGTTCAGGAACTCGGAGCCGTTGTCGAAGTCCATCCCCGCGATCGGGACCGGGGAGGCCCGCCGCAGCCAGTCCATCCCGGCCTTGATGTTGACGTGCGCGTTGTTGCGGATCGCGCGGATCAGCGTCCACCCGATCACCGGGTCTGTCGCGGTCAGCGTGCGCAGGAACTCGCCTTTCGTGGAGTGCCCGCAGTGCGCGACGGTGTCCAGTTCGTAGAACCCCGGCCCCGGCGGCAGGCCGTCCATCGCAGTGCGCACCGGGATCGACGAGCGCAGGATATGCGACGGCTTCGTCGTCGACAGAGCTTCCGGGTAGCGGGCGTCGCGGTGCGGCTTCAGGTATCGGTCGATCGTCGCCGCGCTCATCGACCGCAGCTCCTCCAGCACCACGTCGGTCACGCGGGCCGCGACCCGGCCGAGCTCGTTGAAGCGCACCAGCCGTTCCAGGGTGTCGTCCATGATCGCGGCGAAGTACTTCCCCGACGGCTGGCCCGATAGTGCCCAGACCTCCTGCAGCACCACGAGCGCGTCATAGGAGTACTTCCGCGGGCGCGGCTTGCGCTGCTGATCACGAGCCGCGCCCTTGCGGGCGAGCGCGTTGCGGATCGCGCGACGGGCGTAGTCGCGATGCCACCCGGTCGCCTCTACCAGCGCGTCCAGGATCCGCGCCTTCCCAGCCCGATCCGCTGCCCGGTACTCCTTCGCCAGCTTCTTCGTGATCTCACGACGCGCCGCCATGCTCAACTCCCCGCTCATCCAGCCAGGGAACCACCACCGCTACGCGGACCTTCTTATGTGAGGCACACGCTGCCGTTCCCGGACCTTTTAGCTGAGTCAAGTCGGATGAGGGCACTCTCACAGCCTGGACCTGTACTGTGGGGCGGTCGGCTCTGGACACCGCGGGTACTCCGCGGGTGGGTTTGTGAGTCCAAGGGGCCGATGGTGGGAGCGAATCCGCTCCGACGACCATCACTGTGAATGGCCCCCGGCCGACGACATGTCCGGGTTACTCCACGCCGCACGAGCGGCCGCGCGAGCGCGCGATCTGAGGAGTGCTGTTCTCGCACGAGACAACCCAGAAGGACACGACCATGCCCAAGAACAAGAAGCCCGCCGGCGGCCGCGCTCAGAACTTCGAGCCGCGCTACGGCAAGAAGACCTCCTTCCAGGACGCCAAGCGCCGTCCCGGCCAGTCCTCCGCCGGCAAGCCCGGCAGCAAGAGCCCCGGCCACCGCGGCTACCGCGCCGAGACCGAGAGCAGCCCGGAGAAGAAGCAGCGCTGGACGGCGCAGGAGCGCGCCGGTCGCGATGAGGCCCGCGGCATCCGCACGCACGCTCCGCGTTCGTTCGAGGACCGTCCGCGTCGTGATGACCGTGCTCCGCGTTCGTTGAGCGAGGGCGCGCAGCGCCCGAGTCGAAACGGGTACGGGGATCGTGCCCCCCGTTCGTTCGATGACCGACCCGCGCGTTCGTATGGGGATCGGGACGTTTCGTCTCGCTCCGCTCGCTCAACGACCGGGGGTCAGCGTCGTACGTTCGACGACCGTCCGCGTCGTGATGACCGTGCTCCGCGTTCGTTCGAGGATCGTCCGCGTCGTGATGACCGTGCTCCCCGTTCGTTCGAGGATCGTCCGCGTCGAAACGGGTACGGCGATCGTGCCCCTCGTTCGTTCGACGACCGACCCGCGCGTTCGTATGGGGATCGGGATGTTTCGTCTCGCTCCGCTCGCTCAACGACCGGGGGTCAGCGTCGTTCGTTCGAGGATCGTCCGCGTCGTGATGACCGTCCGCGTCGTGACGACCGTCCGCGCCGCGAGGAGCGCCCCAGCCGCTCGGACTGGAACGCGGAGACAAAGTCGAAAGCGCACGAGGCCCACGTCGACGTCGTCCACGAGAAGCTGCAGGCCCGGGCCGTCCAGGCCGAGGAGACCGCCGGCGTGACCTTCGGTGACCTCGGGCTCGGCGACAACATCGTCCGGGCGCTCGCCGACCTCGGTGCGCCGTCGCCGTTCCCGATCCAGGCCGCGACCATCGCGCCGATCCTCGAGGGCCGCGACGTGCTCGCCCGCGGTCGCACCGGCTCGGGCAAGACGATCGCGTTCGGCGCGCCGCTGGTCGAGTCGATCCTGCGCTCGCAGGCCGGCAAGCGCCGCGAGTTCGGCCGCAAGCCCCGCGCGCTCATCCTCGCGCCGACCCGTGAGCTCGCGCTGCAGATCGATCGCACGATCCAGCCGATCGCCCGCAGCGTCGGCCTGTTCACGACGCAGATCTACGGCGGCGTGCCCCAGGCCCGCCAGGTCGGCGCGCTCAAGAAGGGCGTCGACATCATCATCGGCACCCCGGGACGCATCGAGGATCTTCAGGAGCAGGGCAAGCTCGACCTGTCCGAGGTGAGCATCGTCGTCCTCGACGAGGCCGACCACATGAGCGAGCTCGGGTTCCTCGAGCCGATGCAGCGCCTCCTCCGTCTCGTGCAGGACGGCGCGCAGAAGCTCCTCTTCTCTGCGACGCTCGACCGCGAGGTCGCCGCGCTCGTCGACGAGTTCCTCGTCGAGCCGGCCGTCTACGAGGTCGCCGGCGAAGACCAGGACTCCGGCACGATCGACCACCGTGTGCTCGTCATCGATCACCGCGACAAGGCCGAGATCCTCGACTCCCTCGTCGACCGGGCCGGCAAGACCCTCGTCTTCGCGCGCACCCGCGCGTACGCCGAGATGCTCGCCGAACAGTTCGACGACGCCGGCATCAACGCGGTCGCCCTGCACGGCGACCTCAACCAGGCCAAGCGCACGCGCAACCTGGAGCGTCTGACCTCGGGACGCGTGAGCGTGCTCGTCGCCACCGACGTCGCCGCCCGGGGCATCCATGTGGATGACATCGACCTCGTGATCCAGGCCGACGCGCCCGACGAGTACAAGACGTACCTGCACCGCTCGGGCCGCACCGGCCGCGCGGGTCGCTCCGGCACGGTCGTGACGCTCATCACGCGCCAGCGTCGTCGCCGCATGACCGAGATGCTCGAGCGTGCTGAGATCACGGCGCCTTTCGAGGACGCGCGCCCCGGCGCCGATGTGCTCGAAGAGCTCAGCGGCCGTCAGCCGGCCGACGTCGACGCGTAACGCCGCGCACAGAAGCGACGACACACGACAGCACCGACGCCTTCTGGGCGTGCGGTGCTGTCGTGCGTCAGCCGGCCGCGAACTCCTCCAGGGCGACAGCCGCTGCGGGCGCACCGCCCGCAGCGGCAAGTTGCACCGCGATGCGCTCGGCCGCCGTTCGATACGACAGGCCGGTGCGCACCCGACGCACGCCCTCGCCGATCGCCGCCGCCGTCGGCGTGCCGGTCTTGAGATTCACGCCGGCGCCCGTCCACGCGACGCGGGCGGCGACTTCGGGCTTGTCGAGGTCGCCGCCGCCGATGACGAGCGGGATGCCGTGGGCCAGCGCCGCCACAGTCCCGCCCCACCCGCCGTTCGTGACCACGACATCGACGTGCGGCAGCAGATGCGCGTAGGGCACGAATCCCGCGACGCGCGCGTTGGCCGGCACCGGGAAAGGCAGCTCGTCGCGCCCGACGACGCCCGTGGTCGCGACCACGAGCACGTCCTCGCGCGCGAGGGCCGTCAGCGCTGGCCGCAGCAGGTCGGACGGGTCGATGTTCTGTGTGCCCTGCGTCACGAACACCACCTCCCGGCCCGTGAGGTCTGCCCACCAGGGCGGGGGTTCGAACGCGGCGTTGCTGTACCGTGCGAGCTGCCCGACGTACCGCAGATACGCCGGGCGATCCGATCGGCTGAAGTCGAGCAGCGGCGCGCCGCTGGCCAGCACGAGCTCCGATGAGATCATCGCCTTCTCGAACGTCACCTTCGACGGCGGCAGGCCGACTGCGGTCCGCGCACGGCTCAGCGGCTTCTGCAGCGGCCGAGCCAGCAGCGGCACCGCCGCGCGCAGCAGCGCGTCGCGTCCTCGTGTGAGCGGATTCGTGCCCGGAGTCAGACCGAGGCCGGCCGGAGGACCTTCGGTGCCTGCCATCTGGAGGGGGAGCACCGCCACGGTCGCCCACCGGCATCCGTTCGTCTCGGCGAACAGCACCGCACCGACCGAGGTCTCGTCGGCGACGGTGACGTCCCACGGCTCGCGCGCCCACTCGGCGTCGAGATCGGCCACCTGTGCCGGGGCCGTGCCGATCATGACGTCTTCGAGGTTGATGAACACCTGGCGCAGCCCCTTGCGCCCGACCAGGCGCGGGAACGTCGCCTGGAGGTCGTTCTCGTCGAAGTCCGGGGCGACCGTCCACGGCACGAATCGGGCGCCGGATGCCGTGGCCTTGGCCGCGAAGGCCGTGCCCGAGTAGAAGCGCACCTCGTGACCGCGCTCGACGAGCGCCTCGGTCACGGCCAGCAGCGGATCCACGTGGCCGGTGAACGGCATCGCGGTCACGAGAAAGCGCGCCATGGGGACATTCTCGCGCCGGCACCGGTCCCCGCGCGAGGGGGTGGGTGGACGCAGGCACGAGCAGCAGACAGCGGACGGGTCTACACGCGCCACGTGGGGAATGTCCGCCTGCGGACGGCGATGCTGTTCGCGATTCCGCCCTGCGACGATCTGCTCGCCCCGATCAGAACAGCGTCTGCGCGGCGACGGCCCGCACAGGGCCCGCCGCGCGCACCGGCCCGGGGCGTGCAGGCCGCGCCTCGACGCTCTCCTCCGCGCCGCCGCCCAGGCCATGGCGGCGCAGCAGCGGCCGCATGCGCGCGGCGAGGAGCTTCCGGTAGCCGGCCGGTGCGTTCACGGCCACTCCCGGGTAGAGCCCGCGGTACGCCGGCACGAGGTCGGGTCGCTCGCGCTCCAGCCACTCCCAGAACCACTGCTTGGCGCCCGGTCGCAGGTGCATCGCACCGAAGACGACGCGGCGAGTGCCCGCGGCCGCGATCTGCGCGAGCGCATCGTCGAGCATCTCGACCGTGTCGGTCAGATACGGGACGATCGGCATGAGGAACACATCCACGGCGAAACCGGCATCGGCAGCGGCGCGCACCGTGTCCAGCCGCGCGCGGAACGACGGCGCGCCCGGCTCGAGCAGTCGGCGCAGGTGCTCGTCCGGGACCGCGAGCGACATCGCGAGCCGCACGGAGACGGCACCCCCGGCATCCCTCAGCAGGGGGAGGTCGCGGCGCAGCAGCGTGCCCTTCGTCAGGATCGAGAACGGCGTACCGCTGCCGGCGAGCGCATCGATGACGTCGGGCATGAGCCGGTAGCGGCCCTCGGCGCGCTGATAGGGGTCCGTGTTCGTGCCGAGCGCGACGGGCTCGCGTCGCCAGGCGGGCTTCGCGAGTTCACGACGCAGCACCTCGCCGACGTTGACCTTGACGACGATCTGGCTGTCGAAGTCGCGCCCCGCGTCGAGATCGAGGTACTCGTGCGTCCGACGCGCGAAGCAGTTGTGGCTGATCACTCCGTTCGCGATGAAATCGCCCGTGCCGGTCGTGATATCCACCATCTCGATCTCGACCCCGAGATCCTCGATCGAGACGACGCGCAGATCCGCGATGGTCTTGACTGCAGTACCGAGGGCGGACGCGACGCCAGCGGAGCCGAAACCCATCAGCCGATCGTTCGTTGTGAGATAGGGGCGTTGGCGAGTTCCGTCCGATGCGCCGCGCACGTGCTTCCAGCCACGGTCCGTGAGGAACCGATGGTCTCCGGATGCCTCGAGCCGAGTGCCGTCAGCAAGCGTGACCCGGTAGGCGCGCTTCAGGGTCGACCAACGCGCGAGCACCCGGGTGGAGACATAGCGGCGGTCGGCGCCCTCCCGGCGAGTGCCGACGATGGCGGACCCGACCGTGAGGTCGGCGATCCGTTCCTGCCGTCCGTCGGCGAGCATCACCGGCGTGTCCGGGGATAAGCAGTACACACACGCATGACTGCAGCCGCGGTAGGGGTTGACGGTCCAGTCGAACGGCATCGCGGACGCGCCCGGGACGTGGTTCAGCGCCGACTTGGCCCGCACTTCGTGGAACGTCATCCCCTGGAATTCCGGGGTCGTCACGCTGCGCACAAGACCGGGCAGGGACTCGAGCCCCGGCAGCGCGGCAGGGTCGACCGCGCCCACCTGCTGACCCTGCCACCTCATCCGTCCATGGGAACAGAGATTCGACAGTCAGTCAAGCTCTCTTCGAATGACATCGAACGCGCGCGGGATGCCGGCGGGTGCGCCGTCGCAGGGGAAGATGGACTCGTGCCGACCTCTCCGCCTGCCGCGCGTGCGACCCGGCGTGTGTCCCGCCGCGTGCAGCTGGCCCGGCGCCGCGCCGTCGCACTCGCGCTCGTCGTGCTGCTGCTCGGCGGCACGGGCACAGCCGTGGCGCTGATGGCCGGCGGCGACCCGGCCCCGGCGAGCACGGGGCCGGGGAGCACAGCCCCGGCGAACACAGCCCCGGCAAGTCCGGCGGCCGCTCCCGGTGACAGCTCACAGACGCCGAGCCCCACTCCGACGCCCGAGCCCGGCGTCTGCGACGACCCCGCCGTGCTCGCCGCGCTCGCCGACGGCACGGACGGCGAGGTGGTCGCCGCCGCCGGCGGCGGCGCGGCCTTCCGGTCCGCAGTCGCCGCCGGCGACGCCGCGTGCATCGATCTGTTCGACGCGGGTCGTGCGTGGGTCGTGGTCAACAAGCGCAACCCGCTCGACCCGCTCGACTACTGGCCGACCCCGCAGGCGCAGCCGAAGAAGCTGCGGATCGTCGGCGGCAACGGGTGGCTGCGCGCCGACGTCGCCGCGGCGCTCGACGAGCTGGCCGCCGCGATCGTCGCCGACGGCGCGGGCCGGGTGGGCATCAGCAGCGCCTTCCGTCCCTACCGGTACCAGGTCGACCTCTACAGCGGGTACGTGTCCTCGCGCGGGCGCGCGGCCGCCGATCTGCGCAGCGCCCGGCCCGGGCACAGCGAGCATCAGACCGGTCTCGCGGTCGATGTCGTGGCGTGCGACTCGGGATGCGGCACGCACGACGGCTTCCGCGGCACGTCGCAGGCGCGATGGCTCGTCGACAATGCCTGGCGGTTCGGCTTCGTCGTGCGGTACGAGGACGGCCAGACCGACATCACCGGGTACACCTGGGAGCCCTGGCACCTGAGATTCATCGGTGTGGAGCTGGCGACGGTGTATCGCGAGGGCGACTTCCACTCGTTGGAGGAGTTCTTCGGGCTCCCCGCCGCGCCCGACTACGAGCACTGATACTCAGTACCGTGGACTGCGGTATTCAATTTCATACCGGTCGGTATGCGGCGTAGAGTAGTGTTCGATACGGCGGCTCCGCCGCCCCTCATCCACGGCTCATCGCCGCGACAGACATGACAGGGAGGTCGGCGCATGGAGCGCGACATCTACGACGAGGACCACGAGGCTTTCCGCGACGTCGTCAAGGAGTTCGTCAAGCGGTATGCGACGAACGAGGCGCGAGAGCGCTGGGACGCCGAGGGCGAGATCGACCGGGCGACGATGCTCGCAGCCGGCGAGTCCGGGCTCATCGGCCTCTCCGTCCCGGAGGAGTTCGGCGGCGCCGGCATGCTGCAGGACTACCGCTTCCGCACGATCGTCAATGAAGAGGTCATCGGAGCCGGTGCAGGATCGCTGGCCGGCGCCTTCGGCATCCAGGACGACCTCGCGGTGCCCTATCTCGTGCATATGGGCACGCAGGCGCAGAAGGAGAAGTGGCTGCCGCGTATGGCGACCGGCGAGATCCTCGGCGCTCTCGCGATGACCGAGCCGGGCGCCGGCAGCGACCTGCGCGGCATCAAGACGACGGCCAAGAAGGTCGACGGCGGCTATCTCGTCAACGGCGCCAAGACGTTCATCTCGTCCGGCAAGACCGCCGACATCGTCGTCACGTTCGTCAAGACCGGCGAGGGCAACCGTCCGGACGCCTTCTCGCTCCTCATCATCGAGAACGGCATGGAGGGCTTCGATCACGGCAAGAAGCTCCACAAGATGGGTTCGCACGGCCACGACACCGCCGAGCTGTCGTTCACCGACGTCTTCGTGCCCGAGGAGAACCTCATCAGCGGCAAGGAGGGGCAGGGGTTCATCCAGCTGATGATGAACCTTCCGCTCGAACGCCTGTCGATCGGCATCGCCGCCGCCTCGGCGTCCCAGGCGGCGCTGGCCTGGACCGTCGAGTACACGAAGAGCCGTGAGGCCTTCGGCGAGCGGATCATCGACTTCCAGAACACGCGCTTCAAGCTCGCCGACGTCGCCACGACGGTCGACGTGATGTGGGCCTACCTCGATCGCGCGCTGCTGGCCTACAAGGACGGCCTGCTGTCGGCCGAGGAGGCCGCCAAGGTCAAGTTCTGGGCGACCGACCGCGAGTGGGAGATCCTCGACACCTGCGTGCAGCTGCACGGCGGCTACGGGTACATCACCGAGTACCCGATCGCCCGCGCATTCCTCGACGCCCGCGTGCACCGCATCTACGGCGGCACGAACGAGATCATGCGCGAGATCGTCGGCCGTCAGATCGCCGGCAAGCGCTGAGGCGGGACCGTTGAGCGGATGCCGGGGCCTTCGGGTCCCGGCATCCGCTGCGTGAGGGAGCTGACCCGGGTCACTCGCGCGCTCCGGCCGGCGCGGCCTGCTGCGACTTCGGCGCGGGTGAGGCGGCGCCGGTGCGCCAGTACCCGACGAAGCTGATGGCGTTCTTGTCCACGCCCTGCGCGACGAGATGGCGGCGGGCCGACGTGGGCAGGGACTGCTCGCCGACGATGAACCAGTGCGTGCCGTCGCCGGGCGCCGCCACCTCCTGCAGCGCCGCGAGCGCGGCCGTGCCGGGCTTCGCGTCGGCGTCGCGGACGAGCCAGCGGACCTCGACGCCCTCCGGCGCGTCGAAGGGCAGCGCGTCCTCGGCCGCCGGCGCTTCGACGAGGACGACGCCGGTCGCCGTCGCCGGCAGCGACGCGCAGACGCCCGCGACGGCCGGCACGCCGGTCTCGTCCGCGACGAGCACGACGCGGTCCACGCCGCGTTCGGGGTTGAATCCGAGACCCTCGTCGATGATGACCACGCTCTCGCCGGGCCGAGCCGCCGCCGCCCAGCGCGAGGCCGGTCCGGCGGTCGGGCCCGTCCCGTGCAGCACGAAGTCGACGTCCAGCTCGGCACCGGCAGCGGCCGTCGCGGGACGGTGCGCGCGGACGGTGTAGTTGCGCATGACGGGCCGCACACCGTCGGGGATCCGCAGGTACTTCAGATAGCCGAAGATCCTGTTCGCCTTCGCCGGGATGCGCTCGAGGCCCTCGTCTCCGCCGAGCGGCAGGAAGATCCGGAACCACTGGTCGTACCCCATCGGCTCGAACCGGTCGATGTCGCCGCCGCCGAGCGTGATGCGCATCCAGTGCGCGGAGAGACGCTCCGTGCGCAGCACGGTCAGGTGCAGGAGCTCCTGCGATGTCGGCTTCACGAGACTGCTGAAGCGGGCCATGCGATGTCCTTTCGAAGGGATGCCGGTCACTCGGGGGACGGATTCAGCTCAATCCCGGATTCAGCTCAGTCCCGGATTCAGCTCAGTCCCCAGGGGAAGAGCTGCCAGAAGACGACCGCCGAGACGACCCAGAACAGCGCGACGAAAGCGACGTCGCGCCGCCGGAACGGGACGAGGTGCCGCTCGGTGCGGTCGGGGTGGGCGCCGAAGGCGCGCGCATCCATCGCGAGCGCGACGCGCTCGGCATGCCGGATGGCCCCGGCCAGCAGGGGCACGATGTAGCCCCACCAGCGCGCGATCGAGGCGAACGGACCGCGGCCGCCGTGTGCGCCGCGCACGCGGTGGGCCTGGCGGATGACGTCGAGCTCGTGGCCGAACCGGGGCACGAACCGGAACGCCGCCAGCGCCGTGTAGCCGATGCGATAGGGAACGCGGAGGTGCTGCACCGACGCGCGCACGAGATCCGGTCCGCTGGTGGTGAGCCCCGCCACGAGCGCGAGCGAGATGATCGCGGCCAGCCGCAGCGCCGTCGCGAAGCCGACCTCGAGCGCACCGCCGTACAGCGTCCACGCCCCGATCGACAGGATCTCGACGGTCCGGTCGACGCGCGCGGTGTCGGCCCACAGCGACATGCCGGTGCCGACGACGGCGACCGCGGCCGGCACGGCGACACCGAGGACGAGCAGCAGCAGACGCGAGAGGCCGGCACCCAGGAGCAGGACGCCGTAGGCGAGGACGAGGAACGCGATCGGCGTCCAGAGGTCGCGCACGAACACGAGCAGCAGCATCGCCGGCAGCGGCGCGGCGAGCTTGGCCAGCGGGTTCAGCCCGCGCAGCGGGCCGCGTGCGCCGGCGATGCTCGCGTACGGATCGAACGTCGCGACGCTCATGCGTCCGCTCCCAGCTCGGCCAGGCGCGTCACGCCGGACAGAGCAGGATGCCGCCGCACGCCCTCGAGGGCACGTCGCAGCGGTGGCAGACGGAGCCCCGCGCGCGCGATCAGGTGGTCGTCGGCGAAGACGGCGGAGGTCCCGGCATCCGCCACGATACGACCGTCCGACACGACGACCGTGCGCGAGGCGTACTCCGTGACCAGCTGCATGTCGTGGGTGACGACGAGGATCGTGGTCCCGTCGGCGTTGAGGTCCTGCAGCAGGGCCAGCAGCTCGTCGGCGCGGGCGCGATCCTGACCGAAGGTCGGCTCGTCGAGTGCGAGGATCGGCGCTCCGGCGACGAGCGCCGTGCCGACCGAGAGCCGTCGCTTCTGCCCGCCGGACAGCAGGAACGGGTGGACATCGGCCTTGCTCTCGAGCCCGAACCGCTGCAGGACCTCGGTGGTGCGCTCGCGCACCTCGTGTTCCGGCAGGCGCTGCTGTCGCAGCCCGTGTGCGAGCTCGTCGAAGACCGTGTGCGCGATGAACTGATGCTCGGGGTTCTGGAACACGAAGCCGATGCGCCGCGACAGGGTGCGCAGGTCGGTGCGCGCGGGGTCGACGCCGCCGGTGAGGATGCGGCTTCTCCGGGTCGGGATGACGCCGGCGACGGCCTGCAGCAGCGTCGTCTTCCCGGCGCCGTTGGCGCCGACGATCGCGACGAACTCGCCCGCGCGGACCGTGAGGTCGATGCCGTGCAGGATCTCGGTGCGCCCGCGCGTGACGGTGAGGTCGCGCACCGTGATGACGGGGTCGGTCGGCGGTGGCGGCGGTGCGGAGGAGATCGGGCGGGCGGAGGATGAATGCGAGCCCTCCGGTCCTCCGCTCCGCGCGCCTCCTCCCGCGCTCGGCGCCTCCGCGGCTTCGACGGCGGCGCACAGCTCGTCCGGCGTGAGGGGCAGCGGGTCGAGGCGCCAGCCGGCCGCGCGCAGCTTCAGCGCGGCAAGGGCCGACACCGGCAGCCACACGCCCATGTCATGGAGCTGTGCGGCGCGGCCGCGCAGCACGTCGTCGACGCCGCCGTCGGCGACGGTGCGCCCGTGCGCGTCGAGGACGACGACGCGGTCGGTGATCGAGACGGCGGCGTCGAGGTTGTGCTCGATGAGCACGATGGCCCGGTCCCCTGCCGCGACGAGCTCGCCCAGCGCCGCGTACACCTCCTCGATGCCCTGCGGGTCGAGGTTGGCGGTCGGCTCGTCGAGCACGAGCAGCGGCGATCCCATCGCGAGGGCGCAGGCGATCGCGAGGCGCTGGCGTCCACCGCCGGACAGGCGGTCGGGATTCTCGGCGCGGCGTTCCCACAGGCCGACGCGGCGCAGCGCCGACTCGGTCCGCGCGAGGACCTCGTCCACGGGCAGGCGCAGGTTCTCGGGGCCGAACGCGACCTCGTCGAGCAGCGTGCCGGTGACCAGCTGGGCGTCGGGATCCTGGAAGACCATGCCCACGAGCGTGCTCAGCCGGGCGACCGGCGTGGTCGTCGTGTCGAGTCCGTTCACGGCGACGGTGCCGGTGACCGCCGCCGGCACCGACTGGGGCAGCAGGCCGTTGAGCGTGAGCGCGAGCGAGGACTTGCCGCACCCGCTCGGTCCCAGCAGCAGGACGACCTCGCCGGGAGCGACGTCGAAGGTCGCGGCGGCGGGGGCCGCGGCATCCGATCCCTCGTGCGTGACGCCGAGGCCGGAGACGTGCAGCAGCGGCGCGTGCCCGAGACGGGCAGCCGACGCGTCGGCCGCGGCGGCGGCAGCAGGGATCACGGTGTTCCTCGGGAGGGGAAGGGTCCTCCTCAGGTTAGCCGAACCTAACTAGGCGGCCAAGAGCCGGCGGAATCAGCGCGGCCGGCGGGATCAGCGGCGGCGGGCGACGGCCGGGCGCGCAACGCCCGCCCGCCGCAGTCCACGGCCTGTCCCCAGTCCGAGCGCGGTCCAGGCGATCGGCGACAACACCGACAGGGCGAGGTAGGCGATCTGCGCCCACGGCGCGAGGACGCCCAGGTCGGCGGCGAAGAAGACCACGACGGCGATGACGACGCCGATGATCGCGGCGGAGATGAAGAACCGCCACGGGCCCCACGCGCGGTAGCGGGTCAGGGCGGCCACCGCCTCTTGGATGGCGCCGAACAGCAGCGCCGTGCCGAGGAAGCGCAGTGCCCACATGGGGGCGAACGCGCTGGCGACGAGGGCGGCGAGCACGTGCGTGATGAGGGCCACCATCGGCAGGCGCAGCACCTCCTGCGCCACGATGCCGGGCAGCACGTGCGCGCCCAGCAGCAACCCGTAGGCGAACGGGGCCGTCGCGAGCACGACGATGCTCAGGGACCCGGCGATGCCCCCGACGATGCCCGTCGCGACGCCGATCGCGGCGCACACGAGCAGCACGCGCGTCGACAGGAGAGGGGAGCGGGCCACCCCACCAGCGTATCTGCGCCGGCGCGGACGCCGGCCGCGCCGGCACCGTGGGAATCCGCGCGCCGGTCGGGTGGCACGTGCCGCGCGGTGGCGGTTACGCCCTGCGGCGCCGCTGCGTCAGCCGCACATGCGGTAGCGGCGGTGCCGGGATGCGTTCGTCGCCGTGGTCCACGACCCGGCCGAAGCGCGCGGAGTCGGCCTCCCAGTCCTCGCGCGCCTCGACGATCTCCTCGTGCGTGCGGCCCACGAAGTTCCACCACATGACGATGTCGCTCTCGAACGGCTCGCCCCCGAGGAGGAACAGGGTCGTGTCGACGTCCGCGTCCACGACGATCCCCGAGCGATGGATGCCGAGATACAGCAGCCCCTGCTCGCGCACCGTCACCGGGGCCTCCGCCTCCGGTCCGGCGTGCACGCGCGGGGCGCCCGCGACGCCGACGATCGCGTGCTCCCACGCCGGGTTCAGCGGCAGCTCGGTGGACGACCCGGCCGGAAGGAACACCTCGGCGCCGACGATCGGGGTGTGCATCGTCGCCGGTGAGGAGGCGGCGGCGAACTCGCCGACCACGACGCACGCTTCGGCACCGCCGCCGAGCGCGACGACGGGCAGGTCCTCGTGCCGCTCGAAGCCGGGCGGCCCGTGCCGCCGCGATTCGGGCAGCGCGACCCACAGCTGCAGGGCGTCGAGGGGCACGGCTTCGTCCCCGACGGAGTACTCGGAATGGGCGATGCCGGCGCCGCTGGTCATGAGATTGAGCACGCCGCGCCGCACGATCACGTCGCTGCCGAGGACGTCGCGGTGGCGGACCTCGCCGACGAACGGCCACGTCACCGTCTGCAGCCCGATGTGCGGATGCGGCTCGACCCGCATGCGCGCCGTCTGCGGCCCGAACCGGTCGAGGAAGCACCACGCGCCCACCATCGGCAGATCGCGCTGTGGGAGCGTGCGGTGCACCTGCATGCCGCGCACCCCGCCGAGGGGGACCGCGCGCGCCTCGAGCAGGAGGGAGCGAGGACCGTCGCAGGTCGTCGGCCCCTCCGTCTCCGGCGCCGACGATCCCGGTGCCGGCGCGTCGAGGCGGGTCACGCCGGCGACTCTCCCGGGTTCGCCGCGTCGCGCTCGCCGTCCTCACCGGCGGGCGAGTCCCGCCAGTCGATGACCAGGCCGGCGACCTCGTGTCCGCGCAGATACTTCGTGATGAACGGGCACTCCGGCACGACGACGTCGCCACGACGGGCCACGTCGCTCAGTGCCTCGCGCGCCAGGATCTTCCCGAGCCCGCGGCCCGTGAACGCGGGGTCGAGCACCGTGTGGTCGAACACGTAGCGACCTCGGTCATCGATGCGCCAGTGGGCAAACCCGGCGTTGACGTCGTCAACGAAGATCTCGTAGCGGGTCCGGTCGTCGTTGCGGGCGACGGTCGTCTCCGCCGTGTCGGGGGCGTCGGTCATGGCGACTCCTCTCGTGTCCTGCTCCCAACGTAGGCGCACCATCGGCGTTCCGCCAGGGCGGCTCGGGATGCCGGCATCCCGAGCCGTTCGTCGCGTCGGCGCCGCCGTTCGTCGCAGCCGGACGGCGACGCCGGGGCCGCACGGGGCCGGCGTTCCTAACCTGAGGGCACGCAACGTTGCGTCCTCACGAGGAGACCACCATGACCGAACCTTCGTCGCGCCGTGGCCGCGGCGCCGCGCTCGAGAACGACGAGCCGGACTTCGTCACCGATCCGAACCTTCCCCCCACCGCGCTGACCGAGCAGGAGCATGCCAAAGACGGCCGCTGGACCCCGCTGAAGATCGTCGTCTGGGTGATCATCGCCCTGCTCGGCGGTCTCGCCTGGGTCATGCTCGCAATCGTGCGCGGCGAGACCGTGAACGCGATCTGGTTCGTGTTCGCGGCCGTGTGCACGTACCTGATCGGCTACCGCTTCTACTCGAAGGTCATCGAGCGCTACATCACGCGCCCGAACGACAAGCGCGCGACGCCGGCCGAGGTCAAGCAGGACGGCAAGGACTACGTCCCGACCGACCGGCGCGTCCTCTACGGCCACCACTTCGCCGCGATCGCCGGCGCGGGTCCGCTCGTGGGTCCCGTCCTCGCGGCGCAGATGGGCTTCCTGCCCGGCACGATCTGGATCATCGTGGGCGTCGTCCTCGCCGGCGCCGTCCAGGACTACCTCGTGCTGTTCTTCTCGATGCGCCGCGGCGGCCGCACGATCGGGCAGATGGCCCGTCAGGAGCTCGGCCGCATCGGCGGCACCGCCGCGATCATCGCGTCGCTGCTGATCATGCTGATCATCGTCGCGATCCTGGCCCTCGTCGTCGTCAACGCGCTCGGCGAGAGCCCGTGGGGCGTCTTCTCGGTGTCCATGACCATCCCCATCGCGCTGTTCATGGGCGTGTACCTGCGCTTCCTGCGCCCCGGCAAGGTCACCGAGGTCTCGATCATCGGCTTCGTGCTGCTGATGGCCGCGATCATCGCGGGCGGCTGGGTCGCCGACACCGAATGGGGTCAGGCGATCTTCCACCTCGACACCACGACGATCGCGTGGGGCATCATCATCTACGGCTTCATCGCCGCCGTGCTGCCGGTCTGGCTGCTGCTGGCACCCCGCGACTACCTGTCGACCTTCATGAAGATCGGCGTCATCGTGATGCTCGCCGGCGCCATCGTCCTGGTGCGCCCCGAGATCACGGTGCCCGCGTTCACCGAGTTCGCCGCGACCGGCCTCGGCCCGGTCTTCGCCGGTCCGCTGTTCCCGTTCCTGTTCGTCACGATCGCCTGCGGCGCCCTGTCGGGCTTCCACGCGCTCATCGCGTCGGGCACCACGCCCAAGCTCATCGAGAAGGAGCGCCAGACGCGCTTCATCGGCTACGGCGGCATGCTCATGGAGTCGTTCGTGGCGATCATGGCGCTCGTCGCGGCGATCTCGATCGATCAGGGCATCTACTTCGCGATGAACTCGCCGGCCGCCGTGACCGGCGGGACGGTGGAGGGCGCGGTCGCCTTCGTCAACACGCTCGGGCTCACCGGTCCGCCGCTGACCCCCGAGATGCTCACGAGCACCGCCGCGGCGGTCGGCGAGGAGTCGATCGTCTCGCGCACCGGCGGCGCCCCCACGCTCGCCCTCGGCCTGGCGCACATCATGCAGCAGGCCCTCGGCGGCAACGCCCTGATGGCGTTCTGGTACCACTTCGCCATCATGTTCGAGGCGCTGTTCATCCTCACAGCCGTCGACGCCGGCACGCGCGTCGCGCGCTTCATGCTGCAGGACTCGCTCGGCGCCGTCTTCCCGAAGTTCCGCGACGTGTCGTGGCGACCGGGCGTGTGGATCTGCACGGCGATCATGGTCGCCGGATGGGGCTACATCCTCCTCCTCGGCGTCACTGATCCGCTCGGCGGCATCAACACCTTCTTCCCGCTGTTCGGCATCGCCAACCAGCTGCTCGCCGCGATCGCGCTCGCCGTGGTCCTGGGCATCGTCGCCAAGCGCGGGAAGAGCTACGTCAAGTGGCTGTGGATCGTCGCGGTGCCGCTCGCGTTCACCGCGGTCATCACGATCACGGCGTCGATGTACAAGATCTTCTCGCCGGTGCCGGCGATCGGATACTGGGCCAACCACTTCCGGTACCGTGCAGCGCTCGAGTCCGGCGACGGCAGCCTCGGCGCCACCGAGGTCGTCGAGGCCGTCATCCGCAACACGGCCGTCCAGGGCACCCTGTCGATCGTGTTCGTGACGCTGGCGATCATCGTGATCGTCGCCGCGGTCGTCGTGACGATCAAGGCCGTCCGCGCCGGCGGCGGCGAGAACACCGAGGAGGAGCCGGTCGCCTCGCGCCGGTACGCCCCGGCCGGGCTGATCCCGACCGCGTCCGAGCGCGAGCTCGAGAAGCAGTGGGAGCCCATCCTCGAGCAGGAGCGCCGCGAGATCGCGCACCGGGGACACTGAGAGATGACCGCCGTGCACAACTCCTCCGGCTTCGCCTCCGCGGAGCGCCGATCGGCCGAATCCGGCCGTCGTCGCGCCGGGCTGGAGGGGTTGTGCACGCGGGCGTGGGGGGAGCTCGGACGGTGGGGGCGCGGCATCCGCTGGTACATGACCACCCTGATGGGCGACAGCGCGTATCAGACCTACGTCGCCCACCACCGCCGGCACCACCCGGACGAGGAGCCGATGACCGAGCGGCGGTTCTGGCGCCAGAGGATGGACGACCAGGACCGCAATCCGGGTGCCCGCTGCTGCTGAGCGGGGCGCCGCCGCGACGTCTCGTCGCTTCGCTCCTCGTGCGACGACCGGCCGGGGACCTGGAGTCCCTAGGCTGACGCCATGACAGACGCCGTCGTCCTCGCCGCCGTGCTCGGCGGAGCCGGCGGCGTCGCGCTGACGCTGCTGCTCCTGCTGGCGCGGCGGGTCGCGCGCGGGCAGGCCGACCTCGGCAGCGACGCCGAGCAGGGCGCATACGCCGCGCTCCACCAGGCGAGCCTGGCCGCCCCGCACCTGCGCGGCGGGCTGGACGCCCCCGAGGTCGCGCGCGCCGCCCGGCATCTGCGGGTCCTGCTGGGCAGCGCCGTCGTCGCCCTCGTCAGCGGTGATCGGGTGGTGGCTCTCGACGGGCAGCCGACCGGGCTCGAGGCCGCCGCGCTGCGGATCGCCGAACGCGTCCGAGAGAGCGGACGGCGCCAGGTCTTCCCTCGTCGCGAGGGCAGCGACGCGCTGGAGGCCGTCGGCGCTCCGATCGTCCTCGACGGCATCGTCACGGGCGTCGTCGTCGCCTTCGCCGCCCCCGTGCGCGCCGCGCTGGTGCGGGCGGCGGGCGAGGTCGCGGACTGGTGCGCGGCACAGGTCGAACTCGGCGACCTCGATGCCTCGCGCGCGGCGCTCGCCGAAGCCGAGCTGCGGTCGCTGCGCGCGCAGATCTCGCCGCACTTCATCTACAACGCCCTCACCGCGATCGCGTCGTTCATCCACACCGACCCCGCACGGGCGCGGGAGCTGGTGCTCGAGTTCGCCGACTTCACCCGCTACTCGTTCCGGCGGCAGGGCGAGTTCACGACGCTCGCGGAGGAGCTGCGCAGCATCCACTCGTATCTCGAGCTCGAGCGCGCGCGCTTCGGCGACCGCCTGGAGGTCACCCTGCGCATGGCGCCCGAGACGCTCGCGACCGTCATCCCGTTCCTGTCCGTCCAGCCACTGGTGGAGAACGCCGTCCGGCACGGCCTGGAACCGGGTGAGACGGGCGGCACGATCCGCATCGCCTCGGTCGACGAGGCGACGCACACCGAGATCACGGTCGAAGACGACGGGGTCGGCATGGACCCCGAGGCACTGCGCGCCCTGCTGAGCGGCGGGGACGACGGCGCGCACATCGGCCTGCGCAACGTCGACACGCGGCTGCGCCAGCTCTACGGACCCGACGGCGGACTGGTCGTGGAGACGAACACCGGCGCGGGTACCCTGGTGAGGATGCGGATCCCGAAGTCGCAGCCGCTGCACGAGCCGGATCCGGCCTGAGCGAAGGGATGACCGTGATCGACGTCCTCGTCGCCGACGACGAGCGGCCCGCCCTCGACGAGCTCGCGCACCTGCTGCGCGCCGACGATCGGATCGGTCGGATCCTCACGGCATCCACCGGCGCGGATGCGCTGCGACTGCTGTCCGAGAACGTGGTCGCGATCGCATTCCTCGACATCCACATGCCGGGCCTGGGCGGGCTGGACCTCGCGCGCGCCCTGCGCGCCTTGGCCGAGCCGCCGGCCGTCGTCTTCGTCACCGCCGACGAGGCGCGCGCCGTGGAGGCGTTCGATCTGCGCGCCGCCGACTACCTCCTCAAGCCGGTCCGCACCGAGCGCCTCCGCCGGGCCGTCGACCGCGCCGCGGAGCTGACCTCCGCCGGCGCCGTCGAGGACGACGAGGTCCTGCCGGTGAACGTCGGCGCGACCGTGCACTTCGTGCGCCGTCGCGACGTGCGCTGGGTGCACGCCCAGGGCGACTACTCGCGACTGCACACCGACGATGGGCCGGGGCATCTGGTCCGCATTCCGATCTCGGAGCTCGAGCAGAGATGGGCGGATGCCGGTTTCGTCCGCGTCCATCGCTCCTACCTCGTGCACACGGCGTCCATCACCCAGGTGCGGTTGTCGGGCGCGGAGCCGAGCGTGTCGGTGGGCGCGGTCGCGGTGCCGGTCAGCCGGCGGCTCGTGCCGGCCGTGCGCGACGCCCTGCTGCCGGGCGGTGCGCGATGAGCGATGCCCCGCGCCGCGTGCGCGTGACCGCCGACGTCGGACAGCCCCGCCGATCCGGCGCGTCGACCCGGGGCATCGCCCTGCCCGGTGCCGCCACACGAGGGATCGCGCTGCCGGGGGCGCCCGTCGACGAGGCCGATGCCGTGTACTCCCGGGCCCTGCGCCGCAGCCAGCTGCGTCTCGCGCTGGGAACCACGGCGGGGTTCGTCGTGGTCGTCGCGACGCTGGCCGCCGTCGTCGCACTCGTGCCCGAGCTGAACGATGTCGCGGTGCTCGGGGTACCGCTGTCGTGGCTGCTGCACGCGTTCGCCTTCTATCCCGCGATCCTCGTGTTCGCGCTGCTGTACGCGCGCGCGGCGAGCCGTAACGAGCGCCTGTATCTGGCACTGCGGGAGCGCGGGTGAACGTCGTCCTCGACCTGGTCGCGGTGGCGCTCATCGTCGCCGCGACGCTCATCATCGGCGTCTACGGTCTGCGCATCTCGCGGACCACGGGCGACTTCTTCGTCGCCTCGCGCACCGTGCGTCCGGTGTGGAACGCCTCGGCGATCAGCGGCGAGTACCTGTCGGCGGGCACGTTCCTGGGGCTGTCGGGGATGATCCTGCTGGGCGGGGCGCGCGGCTTCTGGTTCCCCATCGGATACGCCGCGGGCTACCTCCTCGTCCTCATGTTCATCGCCGCGCCGCTGCGGCGCAGCGGCGCGTACACGATCCCCGACTTCATCGAGGCGCGGCTCGAGTCGACGGCCGCGCGGCGTGTGACCAGCGCCGTGGTGCTCGTCATCGGGTGGCTGTACATCGTGCCCCAGCTGCACGGTGCGGGCATCACGCTGGTCGTGGTGGCCGGACTGCCCTCCTGGGTGGGGGCGGTGACCGTCGCCGTCCTCGTCGGCGTCGCGGTCGCGGCCGGCGGCATGCGCGCGATCACCTACATGCAGGCCTTCCAATACTGGCTCAAGCTCACGGCGCTGCTGATCCCGGTGATCTTCATCGCGTTCGCGGTGGGCGGCGGCCCCCACGACCTCGACCCGGCGATCGTGTTCCCCGTCGAGGCGGGGCCCTCGCGCCTCGACGTCTACGAGACCGGGTCGCTCCTGCTCGCGCTGCTGCTGGGCACGATGGGACTGCCGCACGTGCTCGTCCGCTTCTACACGAGCCCGACCGGGGTCTCGGCCCGGCGCACGACGGTGCTCGTGATCGCCATGGTGAGCGTCTTCTACGCCGTCTCGAGCACCCTCGGACTGCTGGCACGCATGGTCGCCCCCGACCTCGCCGAGCCGGGCGTGGCCGACACCGTCGCGCTCGTGCTGCCCTCCCGCGTCTTCCCCGGCCTCGGGGGCGAGCTGCTCACGGCGCTCGTGGTCGCCGGCGCCTTCGCCGCGTTCCTCGCGACGTCGGCGGGGCTCGTCGTCTCGCTGGCGGGGGTCATCAGCCAGGACGTGTTCTCGGGGTCGGTGCGCTCCTTCCGCGGCTCGGCGCTGCTGTGCACGGCGGTGCCGCTGGCCGTCGCGCTGCTGACCGCGCCGGCGGGGCTCGTCTCCAGCGTCGGGGTCGTGTTCGTCTTCGCCGCCTCGAGCCTGTCGCCGGTTCTGCTGCTGGGTGTCTGGTGGCGCCGGCTCACCGCCCGCGGGGCGGTCGCCGGCATGGTCACGGGCGCGGTCTCGTGCGGGCTCGCACTGCTCGTCTACGCCGCCGTCGACGGGGTGGGCATCGCCGCGCCGTACCTCGCGCAGCCCGCGGCGTGGACGATCCCCCTCGCCACGGCGGTCACGGTCGCCGTCTCGCTGCTCGACCGGCGCGGCGAACCGCTGCGCACCGACCGCTACCTCGCCCGACTGCACGCGCCCGAGCGCGGCTGAGCGGGGCCTGCCGCGGGGAACCGGCAGCGGGAACCGGCGCCGCGAACCGCGGGGGCACCGGCATCCGGCAGACTCGAGGGATGACCGCGACGCTGATGGACTCGATTCCCACCGGCGCGACGGCCGACGAGGTCTACGACGGCTTCGTCGGCTGGTCCGAGGCGCGGGGCCTGCGCCTGTACCCCGCGCAGGACGAGGCGGTCATGGAGCTCGCGTCGGGGGCGCACGTGGTCCTGTCGACACCCACGGGCACGGGCAAGTCCCTCGTCGCCGTCGCCGCGCACGCCGCCTGCCTGGCCGCGGGCGGGCGCTCCTACTACACGGCCCCGATCAAGGCGCTCGTCAGCGAGAAGTTCTTCGCGCTCGTCGAGATCTTCGGCGCCGAGAACGTCGGCATGGTCACGGGGGACTCCTCCGTCAACCCCGACGCGCCGATCGTGTGCTGCACCGCCGAGATCCTCGCCAACGTCGCGCTGCGCCTGGGCTCCGATGCCGAGGTCGACCAGGTCGTCATGGACGAGTTCCACTACTACGGCGACCCCGAGCGCGGCTGGGCGTGGCAGGTGCCGCTGCTCACCCTGCCGCGGGCGCAGTTCCTGCTGATGTCGGCGACCCTCGGCGACGTGACCGCGATCGCCGCCGACCTCGAACGGCGCACGGGACGCCCCGTCGCGCAGATCACCGGCGTCGAGCGTCCCGTGCCGCTGCACCACTCCTATGAGCGCCGTCCCGTCCACGAGGTGCTCGAGGCTCTGCTCGAGAGGGGGGAGGCCCCGGTCTACATCGTCCACTTCTCCCAGGCCGCCGCCGCCGAGCGCGCGCAGGCGCTCTCGTCCGTCAAGATCACCACGCGCGAGCAGCGGGACGCGATCGCCGAGGCCATCGGCGGCTTCCGCTTCTCGACCGGGTTCGGCAAGACGCTGTCGCGGCTCGTGCGCTCGGGCATCGGCATCCACCACGCGGGGATGCTCCCGCGCTACCGGCGCCTCGTCGAGACGCTCGCCCAGCGCGGTCTGCTGCGGGTCATCTGCGGGACCGACACGCTGGGCGTCGGCATCAACGTGCCCATCCGGACGGTCGTGATCACGGCGCTGTCGAAGTTCGACGGGACGAAGATGCGCCAGCTCAGCGCGCGCGAGTTCCACCAGGTCGCCGGTCGCGCCGGCCGGGCCGGCTTCGACACCCACGGCAACGTCGTCGTCATGGCGCCGGAGTGGGAGATCGAGAACGCCGTGGCCCTCGCCAAGGCCGGCGACGATGCCGCCAAGCGCAAGAAGATCGTCCGCAAGAAGGCGCCGACGGGCGTCGTCAACTGGGGCGAGGGCTCGTTCTCGCGGCTCGTCGAGGCGCAGCCCGAACCCCTCGAGCCGCAGCTACGGATCACGGCGGCGATGCTCATCAACGTCATCGGCCGCGGCGGCGACGCCTTCGCCCATGTCCGCGCACTCGTCTTCGACAACCACGAGGTGCGCTCCCGCCGATACGACCTCGCCCGCCGCGCGATCGCGATCTTCCGCACGCTGCGCGATGCCGGCATCGTCGAGACCGTGGTGGATGCCGGTTCCTCGGCGCCGACGATCCGCCTCACCGTCGACCTGCAGCCGAACTTCGCCCTCAACCAGCCGCTCTCGCCGTTCGCCCTCGCCGCCATCGAGCTCCTCGACCCCGAGGCGGACGCCGCCCCCGGGACCGGCGCCCCCGGCGCCTCCTCCGTCGGGACGGGCCACTACGCGCTCGACGTCGTGAGCGTCATCGAGTCGACGCTCGACGACCCGCGCGCGATCCTGGGTCAGCAGGAGTTCAAGGCTCGCGGCGAGGCCGTCGCGGCGATGAAGCAGGACGGTCTCGACTACGACGAGCGTATGGCCCTGCTCGAGGAGGTCACTTACCCGAAGCCGCTCGCCGAGCTGCTGGCGCAGTCGTTCGAGGTCTTCGCCTCGAGTCAGCCGTGGGTGCGGGACTTCGCGCTGAGTCCGAAGTCCGTCGTACGCGACATGTTCGAGCGCGCCATGTCGTTCGGGGAATACGTCTCGTTCTATCAACTCGGCCGCAGCGAGGGTCTCGTGCTGCGCTACCTCAGCGACGCGTATCGCGCGATCCGGCAGACGGTCCCCGCCGAGGCGCGCACGGACGAGCTGATGGACGTCATCGAGTGGCTGGGCGAGCTGGTGCGGCAGGTCGACTCCAGCCTCGTCGACGAGTGGTCGGCCCTCGTGAACCCGGCCGACGACCCCGATGCTCCGATCGTGCCGCCGGCTCCGCCCTCGGTGCTCACGAATCGACGGGCGTTCACCGTCCTGGTGCGCAACGAGCTGTTCCGCCGCGTGCAGCTGGCGGCACGCCAGGACGACGACGCGCTCGTCGAGCTGGATCCCGGCGCGGACTGGCCCGCCGTCCTCGACCGGTACTACGACGAGCACGACGAGATCCTCACCGGAGGCCCCGCACGGTCGCCGCGGCTGTGCCGCATCGACGATGATGCCGACGGTGGAATATGGCGCGTCGAGCAGACGATCGACGACCCGCAGGGGCATCACGATTGGCGGATCCGCGCCGAGGTCGACCTCCCGGCATCCATCGAGGCGGGCACGGCCGTCGTCCGCGTCACCGAGGTTCTGCGCCTCTGACGGATGTCGCCCGCGGGGTGCACAATGGCCGGATGGCCACTCACCTCGCTTTCCTGCGCGCGATCAACCTCGGTGCGAAGAGAGTGTTCCCGAAGGGCGACATCCGCCGTGTGGTGGAGAGCCTGGGCTTCGAGAACGTCGAGACGCACATCAACACCGGCAACGTCCGCTTCGAGACCCGCATGCGCTCGCGCGCCCGGATCGAGGCGGCGCTCGAGCACGCGTTCGCGGCGGATCGCGGGTTCGAGGTGCCGACGATCGTCTACTCGGCGCGGGAGTTCGCCGCGCTCGCCGCCGAGGCGCAGGCGATCAGCGCCGCCCACCCCGGTCTGGCCCGCCACTACGTCTACCTGCTCAAGGATCCGCTCGCCGAAGAGCAGCGCAGGAGCGTCGAAGCGGCGACGACCGGGCACGGCCGCATGCTGATCCGCGATCGCGCCGCGCACGCACTCCTGGGCCCGGGCTATCAGGACGGGACGGTCGATCCGCTCGGCGCGGCGAAGCTGCTCGGCGTGGCGACCAACCGCAATCTCAACGTCATCACCACGCTCGCCGCGAAGTGGTGCTGACCCGGCGGCGCTGACCGCTCGTGAGCCGGTGTCGGATGCCGCGGCTATCGTTGACCGGGTGAGTGACGGCGGCTGGAGCGACGACCCGTACGCCGACGTGCCCTGGAACCTCGACGAGCCCCACGAGCCCTGGGGCTCCGATGGGTTCGGCCCGCCGGATGACCGGCACGCACCACCGCCGGACCCCGCGTTCGACGGATACGGCGCCGCCGTCGCACGGGCGACCCGCGCCGTGCCGGCAGCGGCACCGCGCACCGGGGCCTCGGATGCCGTGCCGGCAGCGGCGGTCGCGGCATCCGTCCTCTCGTTCGCCAAGCGCGATCATGTGGGCGCCGATCCTCACACGGTGCTCAAAGAGGTGTTCGGCTACGACGCCTTCCGCGGAGATCAGGGCGACATCGTCTCGCACGTGATCGCCGGCGGGGACGCCGTCGTGCTCATGCCGACCGGTGGCGGCAAGTCGATCACGTATCAGGTCCCGGCGCTCGTGCGACCCGGGACCGGACTGGTGATCTCGCCGCTGATCGCACTCATGCACGACCAGGTCGATGCGCTCGTGGCCAACGGCGTCCGGGCCGCGTATCTGAACTCGACGCAGTCGGCGGGCGAGCGCGCGGGGGTCGAGCAGGCCTTCCTCGCCGGTGAGCTGGACCTGCTCTACATCGCGCCCGAGCGGCTGTCCTCGACGGCGGCGACCGAACTGCTGCGTCGCGGCACGCTCAGCGTGATCGCGATCGACGAGGCCCACTGCGTGTCGCAGTGGGGACACGACTTCCGGCCCGACTACCTGCTGCTGGGCGACCTCGCCGAGCGCTTCCCGGGCGTGCCGCGCATGGCGCTGACGGCGACCGCGACGCGCGCGACCCACCAGGAACTCACCGAGCGCCTCGACCTGCCGGACGCGCGGCACTTCGTCGCGAGCTTCGACCGGCCGAACATCCAGTACCGGATCGAGCCGAAGGTCGACCCGCGCCGGCAGCTCATCGACTTCATCCGGTCGCAGGGCGAGGGCGCCGCGGGCATCGTCTACGCGCTCAGCCGCAAGTCCGTCGAGCAGACGGCCGAGCACCTGCAGAAGCAGGGGATCGATGCGCTGCCCTATCACGCGGGTCTGGATGCCGGCATCCGTGCCCGCAACCAGAGCCGGTTCCTGCGCGAGGACGGCGTCGTGATGGTCGCGACGATCGCGTTCGGCATGGGCATCGACAAGCCCGACGTGCGGTTCGTCGCCCACATCGATCTGCCCAAGTCCGTCGAGGGGTACTACCAGGAGACCGGGCGCGCCGGCCGCGACGGGGAGCCGTCCGTCGCGTGGATGGCCTACGGCCTGGCCGACGTCGTCCAGCAGCGGCGCCTCATCGACCGGTCGCCGGGCGACCGCACGTACAAGATGCGGATGGGGCAGCACCTCGACGCGATGCTCGCGCTGTGCGAGACGGTCGCATGTCGTCGGCAGAATCTGCTCGGGTACTTCGGCCAGACCTCCGACGCGTGCGGCAACTGCGACACCTGCCTCACCCAGCCCGACACGTGGGACGGAGCCGTCGCGGCGCAGAAGCTGCTGTCGACGATCATCCGCCTGCAGCGCGAGCGGGGCCAGGCGTTCGGCGCCGGGCACCTGATCGACATCCTGCGCGGCGCGTCGACCGAGCGGATCCGGCAGCAGGGCCACGACAAGATCGCGACGTACGGGATCGGCGACGACCTGTCCGAGCAGGACTGGCGGTCGGTCGTGCGGCAGCTGCTCGCGCGCGGAGTGCTGGCCGCGCAGGGGGAGTACGGCGTTCTCGCAGTCGGCCCCGAGGGGGCGGCGGTGCTGCGCGGCGAGGCGGACGTCCCGCTGCGCCGGGATGTGCTCGGGCGCAGCGGGGGTGCGGCGCGCGCCCGGAAGGCCTCGGCCGCGGACGCCGTGGCCGAAGGGGACCGCGACCTGTTCGAGGCGCTGCGGGCCTGGCGCGCCGGGGCCGCGAAGGAGCAGGGCGTGCCGGCCTACATCGTGTTCGGCGACGCGACGCTGCGCGCGCTCGCGGAGCACCGCCCGCGGACGCCGGCCGACCTGGACGGGATCACCGGCATCGGCGCGAAGAAGCGCGAGGCCTACGGCGAGGCCGTCCTCGCCGTCATCGCCGCCGCCTGACCCCGAGGTCGTATCTCCGGCGTCGAGGTCGTATCTCTTGCGCCGAGGTCGTATCTCCGGCGTCGAGGTCGTATCCGCATCGCCGAGATCGCACCCGCGTGTGGGGAGCGCACAACGCGGGGAGGGGATGCCGGGCGGAGATATTGTGCAGCATCGCCAACGGGCTTGGCTGGCACTTGTGGGACACCTACTGTCATGGGTGACTTCCCGTCTCCTCTCGACGCCGAAAGGTAAGCGATGACCGACGCCGCCATCCGCCCGAAGAATCCCGCCACCAACAAGCGCACGCCCGCCGGCGGCGCGCCCACCGCCGCGCACTCCGCGGAGGAGGCGCACGAGCCGCGCATCGACGTCGCGGCCGTCACCGAACAGCTCCTCGGCACCTGGGCCGATACGCGCCGCGAAGCGCGCGAGATGATCAAGGACCCCGCCTTCTGGCGCATCGACGGCCAGTCCATGGCCGACCACCGCGAGCGCGTTCTCGGGCAACTCAAGCTCGTCGTCGAGAAGGGGGCGTCCGGACGCGCGTACCCTGCCGAGTACGGGGGTCTGGGCGACAACGGCGCGAACCTCGCCGGTTTCGAGGAACTGGTCCTGGCCGACCCGAGCATGCAGATCAAGGGCGGCGTGCAGTGGGGCCTGTTCGGCTCGGCGATCCTGCAGCTGGGCACGAAGCCGCATCACGACAAGTGGCTCCGCGACGTCATGAACCTCGACCTTCCGGGTGCGTTCGCGATGACCGAGATGGGGCACGGCTCGGACGTCGCCGCGATCGGCACGACCGCGACGTACGACCCGGCGGCCGAGGAGTTCGTCATCCACACGCCGTTCCGCGCGGCGACGAAGGACTTCCTCGGCAACGCCGCGCTGCACGGTCGTGCCGCGACGGTGTTCGCGCAGCTCATCACGGGCGGCGTCAACTACGGCGTGCACTGCTTCTTCGTCCCGATCCGCGACGAGGACGGAGCGCACCTGCCCGGCGTGACCAGCGAAGACGACGGCGTCAAGGGCGGCCTGAACGGCATCGACAACGGGCGACTCGCGTTCGACCAGGTCCGCATCCCGCGCGAGAACCTCCTGAACCGCTACGGCGACGTCGCGGCCGACGGAACCTACTCGAGCCCGATCGCCAGCCCCGGCCGCCGCTTCTTCACGATGCTCGGCGCACTCGTCCAGGGCCGCGTCTCGCTCGACGGCGCCGCGACCACCGCCTCGGCCCTCGCCGAGTACATCGCGATCACGTACGGCAATCAGCGCCGTCAGTTCGATTCCGGCGCGGGCACCGACGAGGTCGTCCTCCTCGACTACGGCAAGCACCAGCGTCGCCTGCTGCCGCGGCTGGCCCAGACGTACGCGCAGTTCTTCTCCCACGACGAGCTGCTGTGCAAGTTCGACGGGGTGTTCGGCGGCACGACCGACACGCCCGACGAGCGCGAGGACCTCGAGACGCTGGCGGCCGCACTCAAGCCGCTGAGCACCTGGCACGCACTCGACACGATCCAGGAGTGCCGCGAGGCCTGCGGCGGTGCCGGCTTCATGGCGGAGAACCGCCTCGTCGGCCTGCATCAGGACCTCGACGTCTACGTCACCTTCGAGGGCGACAACAACATCCTGCTCCAGCTGGTCGGCAAGCGACTGCTGTCCGATTTCGCACAGCAGTTCAAGGGCGCGGATGCCGCGACTCTCGCCACCTTCGCCGCCAAGCAGACGGCGGGCAAGGTGTTCCACGGTGCGGGGCTGCGTCAGCTCGGGCAGGCCGTCGCCGACTTCGGGTCGACGGCCCGCTCGGTCGAGCTCGGCCTGCGTGCCGAGCACCAGCACGAGCTGCTGGCCGGCCGCGTCGAGCAGATGGTCTCGGACATCGCCGGCGCCCTGCGTCCGGCGCGCAAGCTGCCCGCGGACGAGGCCGCTGCCGTCTTCAACGCGCACCAGGCCGAGCTGATCGAGGCGGCCCGCGCGCACGGCGAGCTGCTCCAGTGGGAGGCGTTCGGCGACGGCGTCCAGAGCATCGAAGACGAGGGCACGCGACAGGTGCTCACCTGGCTGCGCGACCTGTTCGGGCTGCACCTGATCGAGAAGCACCTGGCCTGGTACCTCATCAACGGGCGGCTCTCGGCCCAGCGCGCCGCCGCGGTCTCGCGTTACATCGACCGCCTGTGCCTGCGTCTGCGCCCGCACGCGCAGGATCTGGTCGATGCGTTCGGCTTCGCGCCCGAGCACGTGCGCGCACCGATCGCCCTCGGCGGCGAGCGGGAGCGGCAGGACGAGGCGCGTGCGCACTACGCCGCGCTCGCGGCATCCGGCGGATCCCCTGTGTCGGAGAAGTCCCTCAAGAAGAAGTGACGCGAAAGATCACGGATCGGTAACGAAGTCCGATCGCGTGTGAGGAGACGCGCTCCTGCGGGAACCACCTCTATGAAGGCAACACGCTGGGGCACGCCCATTCGGCTTCGAGGTGAGCACAGCGGCCCTTCCAGGGGGACCGTACCGGGTGCACGGTCCCCCTTCTCTGTCCGGACTCCGCATTAGGGTGACAGGCGTGACGCACGACATCCGGGTCGGACCCGACGGCATCGCGCGTTGCGCGTGGGTGGGCGATGACCCCGACTACCGTCGGTACCACGACGAGGAGTGGGGCCGGCCGCTGCACGGCGACCGCGCGCTGTTCGAGAAGATGAGCCTCGAGGGGTTCCAGGCGGGACTGTCGTGGATCACGATCCTCCGCAAACGCCCGCGCTTCCGGGAGGTCTTCGCCGGGTTCGATCCCGCGACGGTGGCGGCATTCGGCGAGGCCGACATCGAGCGCTTGATGGGGGATGCCGGGATCATCCGCAATCGCGCGAAGATCCAGGCCACGATCGGCAACGCCCGAGTGCTGAGCGCGATGGCGGCGGGTGAGCTCGACGCGCTCATGTGGTCGTTCGCGCCGGCACGGCACACGCCCCCGGCATCCTTCGCGCAGATCCCCGCCACGACGTCCGAGTCCGTCGCGATGAGCACGGCGCTGCGGAAGGCGGGCTTCCGCTTCGTCGGACCGACGACGATGTACGCGCTCATGCAGTCGGCGGGCATGGTCGACGACCACGTCGCGGGCTGCCACCGCGCGCTCTGACACGCCCCGCGGACAGGCGCTGTCCGCGGGGCGTGTCAGGCTGTAGGGTCGCACCGATCTGAGAAGAGGACCGTCATGCCCGACGCCGTGCACCCCGCCGACAGCCACGACAGCATCCGCGTCGTCGGCGCCCGCGAGAACAACCTCAAGGGGTTCGACGTCGAGATCCCGAAGCGGCGCCTCACCGTGTTCACCGGCGTCAGCGGCTCGGGCAAGTCCTCCCTCGTGTTCGGCACGATCGCGAACGAGTCGCAGCGGCTCATCAACGAGACCTACCCGACGTTCGTGCAGCAGTTCATGGGCCAGCTCAGCCGCCCCGAGGTCGATGCGCTCGAGAACGTCAGCCCCGCGATCATCGTCGATCAGGAGCGGATGGGCTCCAACACCCGATCGACGGTCGGCACCGCGACCGACGTGCACGCGATGCTGCGGCTGCTGTTCAGCCGTCTCGGGCAGCCGCACGTGGGGTCGCCGCAGGCGTTCTCGTTCAACGTCCCCTCGGTCTCGGGTGCCGGCGCGGTCACCATCGCGGTCGGCAAGGACAAGGGCAAGAAGGAGCGCCGCTCGTTCGAGATCACCGGCGGCATGTGCCCGCGATGCGAGGGCCTCGGCGAGACGAGCGACGTGGATGTCGACGAGGTCGTCGACCGGTCCCTGTCGCTCAACGCCGGCGCGATCCGCGTCCCCGGTTACAGCGCGGACGGCTGGATGGTGCGCATCTTCGCCGAGTCGGGGTTCGTCGACGCCGACAAGCCCGTCGCCGACTACTCCGAGCAGGAACTGCATGACTTCCTGTACCGCGAGCAGACGAAGGTCCGCGTCGCGAACACGAACATGACCTACGAGGGGCTCATCCCCAAGATCACCAAGTCGATGCTGCAGAAGGACCGGGAGTCGCTGCAGCCGCACATCCGTGCGTTCGTCGATCGCGCCGTGAAGTTCCTGCCGTGCCCCGACTGCGGGGGCACGCGCCTGAACGAGGGCGCGCGCTCGTCGAGGATCCGCGGCAGGAACATCGCCGAGGTCGCCGCGATGCAGATCACCGATCTCGCCGAATGGCTCGCGAGCGTCGACGATCCGGAGGTCGCGCCGCTGATGGCGGGGCTGCGGCAGACGATCGCCTCGTTCATCGACATCGGTCTGGGCTATCTGTCGCTCGACCGCGCGAGCGGCACGCTGTCGGGGGGCGAGGCGCAGCGCACCAAGATGATCCGGCACCTCGGCTCGAGCCTCACCGACGTCACGTACGTGTTCGACGAGCCCACGGCGGGCCTGCACCCGCACGACGTGCAGCGGATGAACGCGCTGCTCGGGCATCTGCGCGACAAGGGCAACACCGTGCTGGTCGTCGAGCACAAGCCCGAGGTCATCGAGATCGCCGACCACATCGTCGACCTCGGTCCGGGCGCGGGCCGTCACGGCGGCACCATCACCTTCGAGGGTGACCTCGCGGGTCTTCGCGCCTCCGACACTCTCACCGGCCGCCACCTCGACCATCGCGCGACCCTCAAGCCGGCCACGCGGGCGGCGAAGGGTCACCTCGAGATCCGCGGCGCGACGCAGCACAACCTGAAGGCGGTCGACGTCGACATCCCGCTCGGCATCCTCACGGTCGTCACGGGCGTCGCCGGGTCGGGGAAGTCCTCGCTCATCCACGGCAATGTGCCGTCGTTCGACGATGTCGTCGTCGTGGACCAGGCGCCCATCAAGGGGTCGCGTCGCAGCAGCCCCGCCACCTACACCGGCATCCTCGACGCGATCCGCGCGGCGTTCGCCAAGGCGAACGCCGTCAAGCCCGGACTGTTCAGCGCGAACTCCGAGGGCGCCTGCCCGGCCTGCAAGGGACTGGGCGTCATCATCACGAACCTCGGCTTCACCCAGAGCGTCGAGACGCTGTGCGAGTTGTGCGGGGGGAGCGGGTTCAGCGACGCTGTGCTCGAGTACACGCTCGACGGGCGCAACATCGCCGAGGTGCTCGCGATGTCGGCGTCGGAGGCGGCGGAGTTCTTCACGAAGGGCCCCGCGCACACGACGCTGGCGCGCATGGTCGACGTCGGACTGGGCTACATCACCCTCGGCCAGGCGCTCAACACGCTCTCCGGCGGGGAGCGGCAGCGCCTGAAGCTGGCGATCTCGATGGCCAAGAAGGGGGCCGTGTACGTGCTCGACGAGCCGACGACGGGCCTGCATCTGGCCGATGTCGACAACCTGCTCGCCCTGCTGGACCGACTGGTGGATGCCGGGAACTCCGTCATCGTCATCGAGCACCACCAGGCGGTCATGGCCCACGCCGACTGGATCATCGATCTCGGTCCGGGTGCCGGTCACGACGGCGGCGAGATCGTGTTCGAGGGGACGCCGGCCGATCTGATCGCCGCCGGCGCGACGCTGACGGCCCAGCATCTGTCCCGGTACGTCGACTCCTGAGCGCAGCGGGTGAACGAGACCGGGGAGTTCTCCCCGGCCAGGAAATCGCCCTCGCCGCCTGCCTGACGTAGGCTGTCACCGTTCAGCCCACCGTGAGCGACTGATTCAGCGATCAGTTCCCGACGCCACATACCGTTCCGCCCCGGGGGGAGACGAAACGATATGACGTCCTATGCGTGGCTTCACGCGCGCCCGCGCGCGCTGGCCTCCATCGGCGCAGTGAGTGCTGCCGCCGTGACGCTCGGCGTCCTTGCGTTCACCTACGAGGGCAACCCCACGACCGAGGTCGACCTGCACGACGGCGGGGTGTGGGTGACCAAGCAGTCGAGCCTGCTGGTCGGGCACTTCAACAACGAGTCCCGTCTGCTCGACGGCGGTCTGCGTACGGCATCGGGCGAGTACGACATCCTCCAGTCCGGTTCGCGCGTCCTCGTGCGCGACACCTCGGAGTCCACGCTCACCGCGGTCGATCCCGCGCGCGTCACGCTGACCGACACCGTCGACGTCCCCTCGGGCGGCGACGTCGCGCTCGGAGCGGGCACCGTCGCGCTCGCCGAGCCGTCCGGCGCCCTGCGGGTCGCGCCGTTCTCGTCGCTCGGCGCACTCGGACCCGAGGCCGGCGACCCCGTCGACGAGCTCGGGCCGGCCGCTGTCGTGACCGTCAGCACCGACGGCACGGTGTACGCGGCGTCGGCGGAGAACGGCGCGCTGTACGCCTACGGTCAGAACGGCGAGGGCGCCACCGTGCGCACGGGTGAACGCGCACTGGACGGCGTCGAGGCGGACCACCGGCTCTCGCTGACGGCGGTCGGCAACGTCGCGTTCGTGCTCGACCACGACACCTCCACCCTCTACGGCAGCGACGGCAGCGTCGCGACGGTCCCCGACGAGGCGACGCTGCAGCAGCCCTCCGTGGCGACCGACGCCGTCACGCTCAGCACCCCCAGTCAGCTCGTGCGCATTCCGTTCGACGGTGGGGATGCCGTGGTGATCCCCGCCGGCGGCGAGGGGGCGGCGGCCGAGCCCGTCTTCGTGGCCGGGTGCGCCTACGGCGCCTGGTCGGGATCGGGTCGGTTCGTCCGCGACTGCCCCGGCGAGGAAGACGACCTCGTCGACACGGTCGCGGGCGTCGACGCGGCCAGCGTGCTGCAGTTCCGCGTGAACCGCGACGTGGTCGTCCTCAACGACGTGTTCGGCGGCGGGGCGTGGCTGGCCAGCGACAGCCTGCAGCGCGTCGACGATTGGCAGCAGATCACGCCGCCCGAGGGAGAGGGCGAAGAGGAGGAGCAGACGACCGAGGAGACCGTCCAGACCACTCTTCCCGAGCGCACCGAGAACAACACGGCCCCCGTCGCCAACGACGACGCCTACGGCGTACGGCCCGGTCGGACGACGGTGCTGCCGGTGCTCGAGAACGACACCGATGCCGACGGCGACGTCCTCGTGGCGACCGTCACCGCGGACCCGGCGTTCGGCACCATCGAGCCGATCTACAACGGCGCGGCGCTGCAGATCACGCTCCCCGAGGACGCGTCCGGGTCGACGTCCTTCACCTACGAGGTCGACGACGGTCGTGGCGGCACGGCGAGCGCGCAGGTGACCGTCTCGGTCCACGACTGGAGCCAGAACTCCCCGCCCGTGCAGCGGCGCACGACCGCCGTCTCGGTGGAGACCGGCGGCGTCGTGTCCTACAACGTCCTGCCCGACTGGACCGATCCGGACGGCGACGACATCTTCCTCCTGGGCGTCTCCCCCTCGGGCGGCGACGAGGCGGACTTCACCTCGGACGGACAGATCACCTACCGCGCGATCAGCGGCATGCAGGGGCGCGTCGACGTGCCCATCGTCGTCTCCGACGGCAGCGAGCGCGGCTCCGGCATCGCGCGATACGACGTGCGCCCCCTCGGCACGACCGACCCGGTCACCAACGCCGACCACGTCGTGACGCGGGTCGATCGCTCCGTCACGGTCTCGCCGCTGGTCAACGACACCAGCTCGGGGCGCGAGACCCTCCGCCTCGCGCGCGTCGACGAGGTGGACGACGCGACGATCTCGGTCGACCTCGCCGACAAGACGTTCTCGTTCGTCTCCTCGATCGCCGGCACCTACTACGTCCAGTACCTCGTCTCGGCGGGTCCGCGCTCGGTCCCCGGCATCGTGCGGGTCGACGTGCTGCCGGTCTCGGACGAGGACCTGCCGCCGATCGCGGTGCGCGACATCGCGCTGCTGCCCAGCGGCGGCGACGTCCTCGTGAACGTCCTCGGCAACGACTCCGACCCCTCGGGCGGGCTGCTCGTCGTGCAGTCGGTCGAGGTCGAACCGGGCAGCGGCATCGCCGCCGCCGTCCTCGGCCACGAGACGGTGCGCGTCAGCGATCAGGCGGCGCTGGAGCAGCAGACCCGGGTGCGCTACACGATCTCCAACGGCACGCAGTCGACGACGGGGGAGATCGTCGTGATCCCCGTGCCGGCGCCCGCCAAGCTGCGCCCGCCGGTCGCCGTCGACGATCAGGCCGTCGTCCGCGTCGGCGATACGGTGACGATCCCGGTCCTCGCCAACGACTACCACCCGAACGGCGACAGCATCCACGTGTCGCCCGAGCTCGTGCCGCCGCTGCTCGACGACGCCGACGGCGAGCTGTTCGTGTCGGAGGGCACGCTGCGTTTCCGTGCGGGGGACGAGGCGAAGTCCGTCACCGCGACCTACGAGGTGGTCGACTCGACGGGCCAGCGGGATGCCGGTTACGTCCGCATTCAGATCCTGCCGCGCAATGACGAGGCCAACGCCGCCCCGCAGCCGCGCGACATCACCGTGCGCACGCTGTCGGGTTCGCGTGTGATCATCCCCGTCGTCCTGGACGGCATCGACGAGGACGGCGACTCGGTCGAGCTCGTCGGGCTCGCCTCGGCGCCGACGAAGGGGCGCATCGCGTCGGTCGACGTCGACTCGTTCGTCTACGAGGCGTTCGACGACGCGTTCGGCGTGGACACCTTCACCTATCGCGTGCGCGATCGTCTCGGCAAGGAGGGCACGGCGTCGATCCAGGTCGGCATCGCCCCCGCCGCGTCGGCCAACCAGGCCCCCTACGCCGTGCGCGACGCGATCGTCATGCGTCCTGGCCGCACCGTCGCGGTGCCGGTGCTCGACAACGACTCCGACCCCGACGGCGACGCGTTCGGGTTCGCCGAGAACGCGCTCGAGATCCCGGATGTCCCGGGCCTGGATGCCGAGATCTCCGGGCGGCAGATCGTGATCAGCTCGCCCGCCGCCGAGATGCAGACGAGCATCCTCTACACGATCGCCGACGATCGCGGACTGACCTCCACGACCTCCGTGCAGATCACGGTGGACGAGGACGTGCCGCTGATGCGCCCCATCGCCCGTGACGATCGCGTGCGGTCCGAGGATGTCGCGGAGGACGGCACGGCCGTCGTCGCCGTCCTCGAGAACGACGACGACCCCGACGGCACGCGCAGCGCGCTCGAGGTGACGGTCGGCACCGGCGGCGAGAACGCGACCGTGCGTGCCGACGGCACCGTCCACGTGACGCTCACCGACGAGCAGCAGCTCATCACCTACACGGTGCGCGACGTGGACGACCAGTTCGCTTCGGCGTTCATCCGGGTGCCCGCGCTCACGGCGCTGCCGCCGACGCTGATCGAGACGGCATCCGTCGAGGTCAAGAGCGGCGAGACGATCGAGCTTCCGCTGTCCGAGTACGTGCAGGCCTCCGGCGGACGGCAGGTCGTCATCACCGAGGCCGGCAAGGTCTCGGCCGCGCACGCCGACGGCGCCGACCTCGTCAAGGACCAGCGCACGCTCGTCTACACGTCGGCCGACCGATACTTCGGGCCCGACGCGCTGACCTTCGAGGTGACCGACGGCGACGGACCCGACGACCCGAACGGACGCAAGGCGACGCTGACGATCCCCATCACCGTCCTGCCGCCGGACAACCAGCAGCCGACGATGGTGGGCGCATCCATCTCGGTCGCGCCCGGGGAGGATGCCACGACGCTCGGACTGCGCGAGCTGGTCACCGACCCCGATCCCGGTGACCTGGACAACCTGACCTTCACCCTGGTCTCCGACGCCCCCGGCGGCATCTCCGCGTCCATCGACGCCGCGACCCTGCGGGTGGCCGCCGAGGCGAACGTCGCGAAGGGCACCTCGTTCTCGCTGCTGGTGCGGGTCACCGACAACGAGACGGCGCCGGTCGAAGCCGCGATCACCGTGACGGTAACGGCATCCACTCGTGAATTGGCGAGTGTCAACGACGACATCGTCGAGCAGGCCGACCAGGGCGTGTTGGTGTCGGTTCCGGTGCTCCGCAACGACGTGAACCCGTTCCCCGACACCCCGCTGCGCATCGTCTCGACCGCGATCGAGACGGGGGACGTGTCGGCCGTGCAGGTGGCCGGCGACAGCGTCGAGGTCACGAGCACCCCCGACTTCGTCGGCACGATCGTGGTGCGCTACACGGTGGAGGACAAGACCGAAGACGCCGATCGCCGGGTCGACGGCCGCGTGCGCATCACCGTGCAGGGGCGCCCCGATGCGCCGGGCAAGCCGACCGTGACGGCAGTCGAGAGCCGCACGGTCGTACTGTCCTGGACGCCGCCGATCGACAACGGGCGACCGATCACCGGCTATAGCGTGACATCTGTCGCGGGCGGCTTCTCGCAGCAGTGCCCGGCTACGACGTGCACCCTCACGGGGCTGACCAACAACGTCGAGTACAACTTCGTCGTCACCGCCACCAACAGCGTCGGCACCTCCGACCCGTCGGTACCCTCCGAGACGGCGCGGCCGGATCAGCGGCCGGATCAGCCGCTCGCGCCGACGCTCGCCTTCGGCGACCGCAGTCTCGACGTCGCCTGGAGGGTGCCGGCGACGGAGGGCTCGCCGGTCGAGTCGTACACACTGGAGATCTCGCCGGCACCGCCGTCGGGCGTCGTGCAGAAGACGGGCGTGACCACGACCCGGCTCGTGTGGGACGGCCTGGAGAACGGCGTCAGCTACCAGGTGCGTGTGCGGGCGCACAACCGCGCCCCCGAGCCGTCCGAGTTCAGCCCGTACTCGGCCGCGATGGTGCCCGCGGCGCCGCCGTCGGCACCGGCGGCGGCGACGGCGGCGCGACTGGATCCCGTCGGCAGCCAGGCGCAGATGCGCGTGAGCTGGAGCGCTCCGGCCGCCAACGGCGATGCGATCGCCGGCTACGAGCTGCGCGTGCTCCGCGGGGGCACGGTCGTGCGCACCGTCGCCGTCGCCGCGGGGCAGACGAGCCAGGCTGTCGCCGTCGACACGTCGCAGACCGACTACACCTACACCGTGCGCGCGCAGAACAAGGCGGGCTGGGGCCAGTGGAGCGCGCCATCGGCGCCGCGCCGGGCGTTCACGCCGCCGGGGGCGCCCACCGCCGTGACCGCCGCCGAGGGCAACAACGTCGTCGACGTCACGTGGACGGCGGGCGCGGCCAACGGCGCGACCGCGAGCGAGATCCGCTACCAGTACTCGGTCGGCGGCGGCGCGTGGCGCAGCGACTGGGTCTCAGGCGGGACGAACGGCGCGGGGCGCATCGGCAACGGCCAGGTCGCCAACAACGGCGCGTACACGATCCGCATCCGCGCGGTCGCGACCGCGGACGGCACGACGTACGAGAGCGCCGCGTCGGGTGCGTCCAACCAGGTCGCCCCGTACGGACCGATCGGGAACCCGTCGGCGAACGCGTCGGCCAGCGGCACCAGCGTCACCGTGTCGTGGAGCTCGCCGGCGCGCAACGGCCGCGACATCACGACGCAGATCCGCATCAACGGCGGCAGCTGGGAGACGGTCGCCGCGAGCGGATCGCGCAGCGCCGACGTCGGATACAGCACGAGCCGCAGGATCGACGTGCGCACGACTGCCGCCGGGCAGACCACCACCGCCACCGCATCGGCGACGACCCAGGCCGCCCCGCCGCCGCCGTCCCCGCGCGTGTGGGTCTCGAAGGGCACGCGGACCGGGAGCTGCGTCAACGGGTGCTACTACTTCGTCCTGAACACGCAGAACTTCCCCGCCGGCAGCTACCGCGTGGACTGCTACAGCAGCCGCGACGGCAAGTTCAACTCGTGGGACGGACCGTTCAACCTGCCCGCCAACGGGTCGGTGCAGCTGCAGTGCTACCTCGGCGCCGACGGCCTGGACGCCTGGGTGGACATCAAGGGCTGGGGCGGCTCCGTCGACACCGAGAAGCGCAGCTGGCCGCGACCATGACCGAGAAGGACACGAACGAATGAGCATGACTCCCGAACAGGCGGCCTGGTTCCGCGACACGTTCACCCGCATGGTCGACAACGTCGACATCGCCCTCATGGGCAAGCGCGAGGTCGTCGGCCTCGTGCTGTCGGCGATGCTCGCCGAGGGGCACGTGCTGCTCGAGGACGCCCCGGGCACCGGCAAGACGAGCCTCGCCAAGGCGCTCGCCGCCAGCGTGCAGGGCACGTCGAACCGCATCCAGTTCACGCCCGACCTGCTGCCCTCGGACGTCACGGGCGTCACGATCTACGATCAGCAGAACCACAGGTTCGAGTTCCACCGCGGACCGGTGTTCGCCTCGATCGTGCTCGCCGACGAGATCAACCGCGCCTCGCCGAAGACGCAGTCGGCGCTGCTGGAGGTCATGGAGGAGTCGCGCGTGACCGTCGACGGCGTGCCGCACGAGGTCGGGCGCCCGTTCCTCGTGATCGCGACGCAGAACCCGATCGAGCAGGCCGGCACCTACAAGCTGCCCGAAGCGCAGCTGGACCGCTTCATGATCAAGACGTCGATCGGCTACCCGTCGCTGGCCGTCGCCGAGCGCATCCTCGCCGGCGCCGTCGACCGCAACCCGTCGGCATCGCTGTCCCCCGTCATCACGACCGGCGCCGTCGCCGACATGGCCGACCTCGCCGCCACCGTGCACATCGACCCGGCCGTCGCCCGCTTCGCCGCGCAGCTGGTCGAATCCACGCGCACGTCCGATGCCACCCGGCTGGGCGTCTCGGTCCGCGGCGCCATCTCGATGATGCGCATCGCCCGCGTCTTCGCCGCCGCGCAGGGCCGTCACTACGTCGTGCCCGACGACATCAAGGCGCTCGCCGGTCCGGTGTGGGCGCACCGCATCGTGCTCGACCCCGAGGCCGAGTTCTCCGGCACGACCGCCGACGCCGTCGTCCAGCGCGCGCTCGCCGAAGTCGACGCGCCGCTCGCGAGGGCCACGGCCTGATGACCCTCTCGCGGGAGGCCGAGCACCCGGCGCCGGCGGCGCCCGGGGACCTCGGCGAACCCGCACAGCCGCTTGCCACGGCATCCGGCGAAGAGACGCCGCTGACCGCACCGCGTCCGCTGACCCGATCCGAGAAGCTGCGCGAGGACGCCCTCGAGTGGATCGGCCGCGCCCGCCTGCGGGCGCGCGCGATCATCTCGGTCATCCGCCCGCTGGGCTGGGTGCTCATCGCTCTCGCGGCGCTGCTGTGGCTGACGACCGCCACGCTGGGCTGGCAGGAGGCACTCGTCGCCGCCGCCGTCGTGACGACCGTCATCGTCCTGTGCGTGTTGTTCCTCTTCGGCCGCACGGCGTACGACGTCGAACTCGATCTGACCCGCACGCACGTCGTCGTCGGGGAGCGGGCCGTCGGCGCCCTCACGCTCGTCAACGCGACCGGCCGCGCGCTGCTGCCGTCGGAGGTCGTGCTGCCGGTGGGCGCCGGGCGGGGCGTCTTCCAGGTCCCGCGACTGGCCGCGCAGGCCCGTCACGAGGAGCTGTTCGCCATCCCGACCAGCGCGCGCGGCGTGCTCGCGGTGGGCCCCGTCAGCGTCCTGCGCGGCGACCCGCTCGGCCTGTTCGAGCGCACCCACGACCGGCGCCAGGCCGTCGACCTGTACGTCCACCCCCGCACGACCACGCTCGACGGCCTCTCGCTCGGGCAGATGCGCGACCTCGAGGGCCTGCCCGACCAGCACCTCGCCCGCGACGACGTCTCCTTCCACGCGCTGCGGGAGTACCAGCCCGGCGACGACCTGCGGCACGTGCACTGGAAGTCCACCGCCCGCGTGGGCGATGTCATGGTGCGCGAGTACGAGCAGACCCGGCGTTCGCACTTCGTCGTGGGCCTGTCCACCCACCCCGGCGAGTACCGCGAGCCCGACGAGTTCGAACTCGCCATCTCGGTCGCGGGATCGGTGGGACTGCGCGCGCTGCGCGACTCGCGCACCCTCGACGCCCGCGTGCAGAAGGGCGCCCTGCGCGCGCGGGACGGCCGGCGCCTGCTCGACGAGCTGTCGGCGCTCGAGCACTCCCGGCCGCGCGAAGGCGGCATCGTCTCGCTCGCCGGCGCCCTCGCGGCCCACTCCCCGCAGGCGGCGGTGGCCGTGCTGGTGACCGGCTCGACAGCGGATGCCGGTGATCTCCGACTGGCCTGTTCCCGGTTGCCGTACGGCGTGCGCGTCCTGGCGGTCATCGCCGACGCGCGGGTCACCTCGCCGGCCCTGCGCCGCGTGGGCGATGCGGACGTCATCACCCTCGGGGCGCTGGACCAGCTGCCGCGGGCCGTGCGGAAGGTGCTGTCATGACCGCCGCGCGCGACCTGCGCCGCGTCGTGCTCGACCTGGTCGCCGTGGCGCTGCTGCTGTCGGTGGGGATCATCGGGTTCGCGCCGACGTTCGACTCGCCGCGCTACCTCGTCACCGCGTACGGCGCCCTCGCCCTGGGACTGGCCATCGCGTGGGTGGGCGCCCGGCTGCGCTGGGGGGTGCTGCCGGTCACCGGCGCCTCGGTCGCCGCTGTCTTCGTCTTCGGCGGGGTGCTCGCCCTGCCGCACACGGCGCTGTTCGGCGTCGTCCCCACCCTCGAGACCTGGCGCCTGCTCGCCGTCGGCGCCGTGACGTCGTGGAAGAGCCTGCTCACGACGGTGCCCCCCGTCTCCGTCGGCGACGGGCACCTGCTCGTCCCGCTCCTGCTCACCCTCGTGGCCGCCGTGCTCACCGCGTCGTTCGCGCTGCGGCTGCGCCGGGCGGCCTGGAGCCTGCTGCCGGCCGCCGCATTCGTGGCCGCCCAGATCCTGCTCGGGGTGGCCCGCGCGGCCGCGCCGCTGCTGCAGGGCATCCTGTTCGCCGCGGTCGCGGTCATCTGGCTGGCGCTGCGCGCCGCATGGGCGTCCGACCAGGCCGCCGCCGTGCGGGTCGAGGCCGCCCAGCAGCCGGACCTCCCGGCATCCCGTGCCACACGCACGCGACGACTGATCGCCGGCGCCGCCGTGCTGACCGTCGCCGCCGGAGCCGGCGTGGCGACCGCCGCCGTGGCCGACCCCCCGGTTTCCCGCTACGTGCTGCGCGACTTCGTCATCCCGCCGTTCGACATCCGGCAGTATCCGAGTCCGCTGCAGTCGTTCCGCGGCACCGTCCGCGATGCCGCCGACACCGAGCTGTTCACCGTCACCGGGCTGCCCGAGGACGGCCGGGTGCGCCTCGCGACGATGGACGCCTACAACGGCGTGGTCTACAACGTGGCCGACGACGGCGCGGGATCGTCGAGCGCGTTCACGCCCGTCCGCTCCAACATGTCTCCCGGCGCGACCGGGACGCGGACGACGGTGCGCATCGAGATCGGAAAGCTCGAGGGCGTCTGGCTCCCCGATGTGGGCGCCGTCCGCGAGCTCAGGTTCGACGGCGACCGCGCCGGCGAGCTGCGCCGCTCGGCGCACTACAACGACGCGACCGGCACCGCGGTGGTCACCGCCGGGCTCGCCGCGGGCGACGCGTACACGCTGGAGACGCTCGTCGCGGACATCCCCAGCGACGCGGCGCTGGCCGACGCGCCGTTCGCACCGCTGAAGATGCCGAAGCAGGTCGGCGTTCCCGAGTCGCTGATCGAGCAGGCCGCGACCGCGACCGCCGATGCCGAGACGCCCATCGAGCGCGTGCGCGCTCTGGAGAACTGGCTGCACACCGACGGCTACTTCAGCCACGGCCTCGCCGGCGAGGCGTACTCGCCGTCCGGCCACGGCGCCGCCCGCATCATGGCGCTGCTGTCCGGCGAGCAGATGATCGGCGATGACGAGCAGTACGCCGTCGCGATGGCCCTCATGGCCAATCAGCTCGGGATGCCGGCGCGCGTCGTGATGGGCTGGTACCCCGGCGAGCAGGACGGCGGCGAGGGCGTCTTCACGGCAACCGGCGACAACCTCCACGCGTGGGTCGAGGTCGCCTTCGCCGGGCATGGCTGGGTGGCCTTCGACCCGACGCCCGACGAGGACAACGAACCCAGCGACCAGAGCACGCAGCCGCAGGCCAATCCGAAGCCCCAGGTGCTGCAGCCGCCGCCGCCCGCGCAGGAGCCGGCCGACCTGCCCCCGTCGATCGCGAACGACCGCGAGCAGAACGACGAGGAGGAGCCGGGTGAGAACTGGCTCGGCCCCGTGCTCGTCTACGGGGCGATCGGGTTGGGGACGGTCCTCGTGCTGCTGGCCCCGTTCCTCGTCATGGGCGCCGTCAAGGCAGCCCGGCGCGCTCGCCGGCGCCGGGCGGAGCGCGCCGCCGACCGCATCTCGGGTGGCTGGGACGAGCTGGTCGATCGCGCCGTGGACCTGCGGGCGCCGGTCGTGGTGGGGGCGACCCGTGCCGAGAGCGCCGAGATCGTCACGGCGGCCTTCGACGAGCCGCGCGCGGCCGTGCTCGCCGCCCGCGCCGACGCGGAGGTGTTCGGTCCCGCCGACCCCACGCCCGAAGATGTCGAGGCCTTCTGGCGCGAGGTGGACGATATCGTCGGGGGCATGAGCGGCTCGGCATCGGTGTGGCAGCGCCTGCGGGCGCGACTCAGCCTGCGCTCGCTGCGACGGGGACGCTGATGGAGAACGCGACCCAGCCGTCCCGCCGTGTCGTCGCGATGCTCGTCGACGCGGCATCCGTGAGCGCCGTGGTCGCGGACGCCACGCCGGCACTCGCGATGCTCCGCTGGGACGACGGCACGCGGCACGCCGTCTACGCCCGGACCCTGTTCGGCCGCAATCCCGGGCCCGCACCGGGCGCGCTCGTCGTGCCGGTGCGCGACGAGACCCTGTCGGTGTCGAAGACGCACTTCGAGATCGGCCGCGACGATCGCGGCGTCTGGGTCGCCGACCGCAGCTCGACCAACGGCGTCGTCGTCGTCCGGCACGGTCTGCGCCGAGCGCTCGTCCCCGAGGAGCGGGTGCTCGTCCGTGCGGGCGACGTGCTCGAGGTCGGCGATCGCCGCGTCACCCTCGAGGGGGTCCGATGACTCCGTCCCCGATCGAGACCGCGTGCGGCGCGGCGACCCATCCGGGCCTGCGCCGGCGCGCCAACGAGGACGCCCACCTGGCCGCCCACCCGCTGTTCCTCGTCGCCGACGGCATGGGCGGGCACGAGGCGGGAGCCACGGCCAGCGCCGCCGTCGTGGAGGCGTTCGCCGCGCTCGCCGGGCGCGACTCGATCGGCATCGACGACGTCCGCGGCGCCCTCCGGCGCGCGCGCACGGCCGTCGAGGCCATCGCCGCGCACCAGCGTGCGGCCGGCACGACGCTCACGGGCGTGATCGTCACCGACGTCGGCGGTGCCGGCTATTGGCTCACCATCAATGTCGGCGACTCGCGCACCTATCGGTTCGCGCACGGCCTGCTCGAGCAGATCAGCGTCGATCACTCCGTCGTCCAGGAGCTCATCGACGAGGGCGTCCTCGACGGCCGCGCGGCCGCGCACGATCGCCGGCGCAACGAGATCACCCGCGCGATCGGCGCCGGCAGCGGCGGCGAGCCCGACTTCTGGCTCGTCCCCGCCGAGCCGGGCGATCGCATCCTGCTGTGCTCGGACGGGCTGTCCGGCGAAGTCGACGCGGATCGGATCGCGCAGGTGCTCGCCGACGTGCGCGATCCGCAGGACGCCGCGACCCGCCTCGTGCACGAGGCGATGCTGCGCGGCGGGCGCGACAACATCACGGCCGTCGTCGTGGACGCGCTGCGCGTCGCGGGCGACGATGACGACGCGTACGACACGGCGCCGGCGGGGGCACGCCCGTCGGAGGTCGACGCAGACACGCGGCCGCGCGCCGCGACGAGGGGGACGGACTGATGGTGGATGTGCGATTCCGGCCGGCGACGGGGACGGAGGCGTGGCGCGCCGCGGTGGCGCGCAGCGCGATCGCGGCGCTGCCGCCCGAGGTCACTCCGCACACGGCCGATGCCGTCTGGCGACGGCTGGATGCCGGGGGCATCGCCGCGGTCCTGGATGCTCTGACGGGTGCCTTCGGCACGTCGCTGACGGCGATCCCGCCGTTCGCGCTGGCGGTCGTGGAGGGGGACGGCGTACGCGTGGCCGTGCGGGGTCCCGTCGAGATCGTCGCCGAGACCGCCGCCGGGGCGCAGGCCGTGTCGGGGGCCGGCGTCGCGACCTGGACCGAACGCTTCATCCCCGGCGTCGGGCGGCTGACCATCGCGCTGTCGGGCGACATGGACGATGCGGCCGCGCTGCCGATCGAGTCCGGCGTCGTCCCCGTCGAGGCCCTCACCGTGACGATCGACGCGGCCGTGTCCGCGGCGGCGCGGGAGCCTGCAGCGGGCGCAGCGGCGGCCGCTGCCGTCGAGCCGGGTCCCGTCGAGCCCGCCGCCGTCGAGCCGGATGCCGTCGAGCCGGAGCTCGCCTCCGCTGCCGTCGATCCGGAACCGGCCGAGCCGGCGGTGCTGTCGCCGCTCCCGCAGCTTCCGCCCGTGCCGCCGCTCCCGCCGATGCCCGCGGACGCCGACACCTGGCTGCCCGCGCCCGCGGTGCCCGTGTCCGAGCTGCCCGCGATGTCCGAGCGGACGCTCGCCCCCGAGCCCGACGGCGCGCCCGACGCGCCGACGCCGGAGACCCCGTGGGAGGCAACGATCGTGCGGGCCGCCGGTGTCGACGCCGAGCCCGCGCCGGGGGCTCACGCACAGCTCGGCGACCACGACGGCGCCACGATCTCGGTCGCCGAGGCGCGCGCGCTGCGAGCCGCAGGCGGGGCCGCGCCCGGGTTCGATCCCACGGACGAGGTCCCGGCACGGCGCCCCGCCCGGGGCCGTATCCGGATCTCGGACGGAAACGTCGTCGAGCTCGAGCGCACGGTCGTGATCGGTCGCCGCCCGCGCTCGACGCGCCCCTCCGACGCCGACCTGCCCGCACTCGTCGCGGTCGACAGTCCCCAGCAGGACATCTCGCGCAGTCACGTCGAGATCCGCGCCGAGGGCGAGCACGTGCTGGCCACCGATCTCGGCACGACGAACGGGACCGTCCTCCTGCGCGGCGGCAACGACCCCGTGCGCCTGCACCCCCACGAGCCGACGATGGTCGTCGACGGGGATGTGCTCGACATCGGGGACGGTGTCACGATCGCCTTCGAGGATCTTCCGTGACGTCGAAGCGTCCCCCGGCACCCCCGCCGCAGCTGGCCGGCTTCACCTACCTGGAGGTCCTCGGCTCCGGCGGGTTCGCCGATGTCTACCTGTTCGAGCAGCAGCTGCCCCGCCGACGCGTCGCCGTCAAGGTCCTCCTGCCCGATCGCATGGTCGACGGGTCGGCCGAGCAGTTCGCCGCAGAGGCGAACGTCATGGCCATGCTCTCCACGCACCCCGCGATCGTCACGATCTACCAGGCCGGCGTCTCCGACGACGGGCGCCCGTACCTGGTCATGGAGTACTGCCCCAAGCCGAACCTGCAGACCCGATCGCGTGCGGCCGCGATGTCGGTCGCCGAGGCGCTGCGCGTCGGTGTGCAGGTGGCCGCGGCCGTCGAGACGGCCCACCGTGCCGGCGTTTTGCACCGCGACATCAAGCCCGCGAACATCCTCGTCACCGAGTACAACCGGCCGGCGCTGACCGACTTCGGCATCGCGACGACCGCCGACGGCGCCGATCCCTCCGCAGGCATGTCGATCCCGTGGTCGCCGCCCGAGTCGTTCGCCGATGTGCCCGAGTTCGGCGTCCGCTCCGACGTCTACGCGCTCGGCGCCAGCCTCTACACGCTGCTGGCGGGTCGCTCGCCGTTCGAGGTCCCCGGCGGCCGTAACGGCGGCGCAGACCTCATCCAGCGCATCGAGTCGCAGCCGCTGGTCCCGATCGACCGCCCCGACGCCCCGGCATCACTTCAGCTCGTGCTCGAGCGTGCGATGGCCAAGCGCGCCGCCGACCGCTACGAGAGCGCGGTCGCGTTCGCGCGGGCGCTGCAGAAGGTGCAGATCGAGCTCGCGCACGCCGTCACGCCGATCGACATCCTCGACGATTCCCCGCCCGACGACCTCGACGACGAGGGGGACGGCGAGCTCACGCGCGTGCGCGGCATCGTCAGCATCGAGCCGCAGACCTCGCCCGCGGCCGGCCAGACCCAGCGTCGCGCGTCGGCGCCGGTGTTCGCCCCGCCTCCTGTGGCCGACGACACGGTCCAGAGCCGGCGCGTCCCCCTCGGGGCCGCCGACCCCACCGAGACGGTGCGCGTCGCGAATCCCGTGTCGCCCTACCCGACCGCGCCGCCCGCCGCGCCGCCGCCCGCCCGGAACCCGTGGGCGCACCCGTCTCCGACGCCCCCGACGGTCCCCGGTGCGCACTCGGGCGCCCACGCCGGTGTGTCCAATTCGCCCTACCCGCCCAATTCGCCCTACCCGCCCGTGTCGCCCTACCCGCCCGCCCCGCCCCGCCGCTCGCGCCGAGGCCTCTGGATCGGACTCGGCGCCGGGGTGGTCGCCGTCGTCGTGGGGGCGGTCGTCGTGGGGGCGAGCCTGCTCGGCCCGCAGCCGTCCCCTTCGCCGTCGGCGAGCGCGCCGACCGTGGTCGACCCGCAGGATCCGCTGGAAGGACGCGTGCCGCCCCCACAGGCGGGCACCGCGGAGGTCCGCGACGGCCAGGTCGTCTTCGCGTGGACCAACGCCGCCCCGCAGGACGGCGACACCTTCCTCTGGCAGACGGTGACCCTCGAGGGGCTGGGCGACCCGCGGAGCGTCGGGGAGCCCACGATCACCGTGCCGGTCTCGGGCGACTCACGCACGTGCATCGAGGTCACCCTGCTGCGCGCCGGCGGCAGCTACAGCGATCCGACGCGGATCTGCACCGGCTGAGGCGGATGCCGGTGACGGCCGTCAGGCGCGGTCGTGGCCGAGGACCTTCACGATGATGCCGCGACGTCGCAGCTCGGCGACGGTGCGCGTCTCCTCGTCGACGTCGCGGCCGAGTGCGTGCTTGTCGGCGACGACGAGCACGTCGCCCTCGCGCAGCCGGCCGAACAGCCGGGTGAGGCGCTCCGACCACGTCTCCCCGATCTCGGGGGCCGGGTGGCGGAACCCTTCGATCGGCACGCCGAACTCCGCGAGCGCGTCACGCTGCGCGATCACGCTGGGCAGGTCGTCGCGGGCGACGACGAGTCCCACGAGACGCGAGCCGGCGGGGCGAGCGGCCCACCAGTCCGATCCGGACAGCAGGACGGGGACGGCGGCGGTCGTCGTCGGCAGCGCGACAGACTCGGCGTAGTCGGCCGGTGGTCGCGGCCCTCCGTCGACGGGATGTGTCACCATCGTTCCCTCTCTCGTGCGGCGCGATCCTGCTGAACAGGACAGCGCCCGCCCCATTGTCCCAGGTTGCGCGTCGCCGGCGCTGCTCCGAGGTGATCGGGTGTCCAGGTCAGGGGCGTCGCACGTCAGAGCGCGCCGCGGCGGAGTTCGAGGCTCAGCTGGTCCGCATCCAGCCGGGCGAGCGCCCCGCGCAGCGACGCGGACGAGTAGGCGCCGTCGCGCGCCAGGTCGATGAGGCGTTCCCGCATCGCCTCGATGAGCACGAGACGCAGCTCGATCACGCTGCTGCCGAGCCCCCCGGCATCCTCGTCCGGAGGATCGACCAGCGTCGCGCTCACGGCGGCGAGCAGCTCGGCGGGGAACGGGGTCCCGTGCCGGTCGATGAGGTCCGAGGCCGCGAGACGCGCGCGTGAAGCGTTGCGCAGCTCGCGGTCGAGGCGTTCCTGCTCGGACCGGGTGACCGCGTCATCGGTGGATGCCGGGATCCGCAGCATGCGGATGACGCCGGGCAGGGTCAGGCCCTGCAGCAGCAGGCTCACGACGGCCACGAGGAACGCGGTCAGGATGAGCAGCTCGCGGGCGGGGGTGGTCGTCGGCAGGGTCTGTGCGGCGGCGAGGGTGACCACGCCGCGCATCCCCGCCCACACGATGATCGTGCCGTGCTTCCAGCCCAGCGGTGACGCCTGGTAGTAGTCGAGGTCGTTGAGCCCGCGCTGCACCCGGGCGCGCAGCCCCGCGATGCGCCGCTCGCCCTTCCCCGTGCCGGCGCGCGGGTGCGCGGCGATCGTGTCGATGCGGTCGCTGAGCGCGAGCAGCCGCTCGCGCTGTCGGGAGCGTGCGCGCCGGCCCTGCAGCGTCACGAGCAGTGCGACATAGCCCGCGCGGACGACCAGCACGATCCCCAGCGCGGCCAGCGCCAGCACGATCGCGCGGCCCGGTCCGCCGTGGTTCTCGATGTTCGCCGAGACGATGTCGTTGAGCTCGAGCCCCATGATGAGGAAGACGGCGCCCTCGAGGAGCAGCTCGACGGTGCGCCAGTTGACCGTGTCGGACAGGCGCTGCTCGGGAGAGAACCAGCGCGCCGAGCCCTGCCCCGTCGTGATGCCGGCGACGACGGCGGCGACCAGCCCCGATCCGCCGAGATGCTCGGTGGGCAGATAGGCGATGAACGGAACGACGAAGCCGAGTCCCGTGCTGGCGGCGGCCTCGGGGATCCAGCTGCGCACGCGCAGCGCCAGCCATCCGACCACGATGCCGATCACGACCGCGGCCACGACACCCCACGCGAAGGCGCCGACGGTGTCCCAGAACGAGAAGCCCGCCGCGACCGCGGCGACGGCGCTGCGCAACAGGACGAGCGCCGTCGCGTCGTTGAGCAGACTCTCGCCCTCGAGCATCGTGACGACGCGGGGCGAGATGCCCAGCTTCTTCACGATGGAGGTCGCCACCGCGTCGGTCGGGCTCAGGATCGCGCCGAGGGCGACCGCGAGGGGGAAGCCGAGGCCCGGGATCAGCACGAAGAAGAACGCACCCAGCAGCAGGGCGCTGACGACGACGAGCAATACGGCCAGCCCGGCGATCGGGAGGCCGTCACGGCGGAACTCCACGGCCGGCAGTCGCACGGCGGCGGCGTACAGCAGGGGCGGCAGGATTCCGACCAGGATCAGCTCGGGGTCGACGGTGAACGGCGGCAGCAGCAGTGAGGCGACGAGCCCGATGCCGACCAGCACGAGGGGCCCGGCCACGCCGATGCGCGGAGCCAGCACCGTCGAGGCCGCGACGACGACGACGCCGATGACGACCCACGTCAGCATCTCCATGGGCGGTTACAGCAGTCCGAGCCCGCGGACGGCGTCGCGCTCGGCGACCAGCTCGACCACTGATGCCTCCAGGCGCGCGCGGGCGCGATCATCGAGCTCCAGCCCTTCGACGATGCGGTAGCCGTCGCCGGTGCTGGTGACCGGGAAGGAGCTGATCAGCCCTGCGGGGACCCCGTACTCGCCGTGCGAGACGACGGCGGCCGACGTCCAGCCGTGCGTCGTGCCGAGGACATCGTCGTGGACGTGCGAGATCGTCGCATGCGCGGCCGAGGCCACGGACGACGATCCGCGCACGGCGATGATCTCCGCGCCGCGTTTCGCGACGCGTGGGACGAACTCGTCGTCGAGCCACGCGGCGGCCCGCGCGGTGTCGCCGAGCACATCGGCGAGGGCATCGACGACGGGCCGGCCGGCGACCGTCGCGTGCGCGACGTCGGGGAACTGCGTGGCCGAGTGGTTGCCCCACACCACGACGTTCCGGATGGCGCCGGCGCCCACGCCGAGCGCCGCCGCCACCTGTCCCACTGCGCGATCGTGGTCGAGGCGCGTCAGCGCCGCGAAGCGCTCGGCGGGGATGTCGGGGGCGGAGGCCGCGGCGATGAGGGCGTTCGTGTTCGCGGGGTTGCCGACGGCGAGGATGCGGATGTCGTCCGCCGCGACGGCGTTGAGCGCCGCCCCCTGCGGGCCGAAGATGCCCGCGTTGGCGGCGAGCAGGTCGCCGCGCTCCATTCCCGCGGCGCGGGGCCGGGCACCGACGAGCAGCGCGATGTTCGCGCCGTCGAACGCCACGCGAGGATCGTCGGTGATCTCGACGTCGCGCAACAGCGGGAACGCGCAGTCCTGCAGCTCGAGGGCGGCGCCCTCGGCCGCGCCGATGCCCTGCGGGATCTCGAGGAGTCGCAGCCGCACCGGCCGGTCGGCGCCGAGCATGGCGCCCGCGGCGATGCGGAACAGCAGCGCGTAGCCGATCTGACCGCCCGCACCGGTGATCGTCACGGTCGTGGTGGGGGAACCGGCATCCATGTCCTGAGCATATTCCTCCGTCGACGAGGCAACTCCCTGCTCGCCACGCGAGACGCGCAGGCGCGGCGGTTTCTCGCCGTGACCGGGCGCTCGGGGTACCGTGAGCGCATGACGTTCAACAGCAATGCCGACGTCAGCGGGGGAAACGCGAAGCGGCGGGGCCGCGGGACCATGGTCGCCGGCGGAGTCGGTGTCGTCGGTCTGGGCGGCATCGCGATCCTCGTGCTGAACCTCCTCACGGGCGGCGACTTCTCCGGACTCCTCGGCGAGGGCGGCGCGGCCCCCGCGCAGGAGACGACGCTCACCGAGTGCGAGACCGGAGCAGACGCCAACACGAACGACGCGTGCCGCCTCGACGCCGGCGCGCAGGTCCTCGACCTGTTCTGGGCGGGGGAGGTCGAGGGCTACCGTGCGCCGCAGCTGATCATCGTCGACGAGGCGACCTCGTCCGCGTGCGGCACCGCGTCCAACGCGACGGGACCCTTCTACTGCCCTCCGGAGGAGACCGTCTACATCGACCCGACGTTCTTCGGCATTCTGCGCCAGCAGTTCGGCGTCGAGGCGGGCAGCCTCTCCCAGCTGTACGTCCTCGCGCACGAGTACGGGCACCACGTGCAGCAGATCACCGGGATCATGGACGATCACCCGAACAACGGCACGGGACCGGACAGCAACGGCGTGCGCATCGAGCTGCAGGCCGACTGCTTCGCGGGTGCGTGGGTCGCCGACGCGGCCAAGCAGAAGGACCGCAATGGCGTCAGCTTCCTCCAGGAGCCGACCGAGGCGGAGCTGCGCGACGCGCTCGCCGCGGCCGCCACCGTGGGCGACGATCACATCCAGGCGCAGTCCGGATCGGTGAACCCCGAGAGCTGGACGCACGGATCGAGCGAGCAGCGCCAGCGCTGGTTCGCGACGGGATACCGGTATGGTGTCGGCTCGTGCGACACGTTCTCGGCGACGGGGGGAGACCTGTGAGCGGTCCTGAGCATCTGGACGACATCCTCTATCCGGCGATCGAGCCGTACGAGACGGGGATGCTGCTGGCCGGCGACGGCCAGCGCATCTACTGGGAGCAGTCGGGCAACCCGGACGGCAAACCCGTCGTGTTCCTCCACGGCGGGCCCGGCGCCGGCACCTCGCCCTGGCAGCGCCGGTTCTTCGACCCGGAGGCCTACCGCATCGTGCTGTTCGACCAGCGCGGCTGCGGCCGGAGCACGCCGCACGTCAGTGCGCCCGACGCCGAGCTGCGCCACAACACGACGTGGCACCTCGTCGCCGACATGGAGCTGATCCGGCGCAACCTCGGGATCGAGCGCTGGCAGGTCTTCGGCGGATCGTGGGGGAGCGCGCTCGCGCTCGCCTACGCGCAGTGCCACCCGGAGGTCGTCACCGAGATCGTGCTGCGCGGGATCTTCACGCTGCGCCGGCACGAGCTGGAGTGGTTCTACGAGGGCGGAGCGGCGGTCGTCTTCCCGGACCTGTGGGAAGACTTCGTCGCCCCGATCCCGGTGCTCGAGCGGGCGCACTTGATCGAGGCCTACCATCGTCGGCTCAACGATCCCGACCCGGCCGTGCACCGACCCGCCGGCCTGGCCTGGACCACGTGGGAGGCGTCGACCCTCACACTGCTGCCCGACCCGGAACTGGTCGCGTCGATGACCGGGGCCGACGCGGCGGTCGCGTTCGCGCGCATCGAGAACCATTACTTCCTCAACGGCGGCTGGTTCCGCGAGGGGCAGCTCATCGAGAACGTCGGGGCCATCCGGCACATCCCCGCCGTCATCGTGCAGGGCCGCTACGACGTGTGCACGCCGATCATGACGGCGTGGGATCTGCACCGGGCGTGGCCCGAGGCCGAGTTCGTCACGGTGCCCGACGCGTCGCACTCGGCGACCGAGCCCGGCATCGCCGCGGCGCTCCGCGCCGCCACCGATCGGTTCGCCGCCACCCCCTGACCCCACCCGCCGAGGTCGTATCTCTCGCGTCGAGGTCGCATCTCTCGCGCCGAGGTCGTATCTCTCGCGTCGAGGTCGTATCTGTCGCGCCGAGGTCGTATCTCTTGCGTCGAGTGCGCACCACCGGCATCCGCTCAGGCGCACCCTGCTAGGCTGATATCACTTGCAGCGCTGTCACCAGTGCTTCTCGCGTCGTAGAACGCTTCCCTCGCCGCCGTCCCGGCTCACATCCGGGCCGAAGCCGGCTGACATTCTTCGTACGGCGACCCCGTGTGCACGTCCGCACCCGGGCCACCGACTCGGGCTTCTCTGCCCAGAAACAGCTTCCTCATGACTGAACTCTCGTTCCGCGCGCTCGGCGTGCCCGCACCGCTGCTCAGCGTCCTCGACGCCGACGGCAAGACGTCCCCCTTCCCCATCCAGGCCGACACCCTGCCCGACACGCTCGCCGGCCGCGACGTGCTCGGCCGCGGCAAGACCGGTTCGGGCAAGACCCTCGCCTTCTCCCTCCCGCTCGCCGCCCGTCTGGGCGACGGTCGCCGCTCGGGCCGCATCCGCGGGCTCATCCTGGCGCCCACGCGCGAGCTGGCCACCCAGATCAATGCGACGCTCGAGCCGCTCGCCACCGCCGTGGGCCTCACGACCACCACGATCTTCGGCGGCGTCAACCAGAGCCGTCAGGTCGCCGCGCTCAAGGCCGGCGTCGACATCATCGTCGCCTGCCCGGGCCGTCTCGAAGACCTCATGAAGCAGGGCTTCGTCAAGCTGGATGCCGTGGAGGTCACCGTCATCGACGAGGCCGACCACATGGCGGACCTGGGCTTCCTGCCCGGCGTCACCCGGATCCTCGACAAGACGCCGGCCGGCGGCCAGCGCCTGCTGTTCAGCGCGACGCTGGACAACGGCGTCGACAAGCTGGTCCGGCGCTTCCTGCGCGACGAGGTGCTGCACTCGGTCGACGAGGCGAACTCGCCCGTCGCCGCGATGACGCACCACGTCTTCCACGTCGAGGGCGCCGACGCCAAGAAGGAGCTCGTCCGCACGCTGGCATCGGGTGTGGGCCGCCGCATCCTCTTCATGCGCACGAAGCACCAGGCCAAGAAGCTCGCGCAGCAGCTGACGTCCCAGGGCATCCCGGCCGTCGACCTGCACGGCAACCTCTCGCAGCCGCAGCGCGACCGCAACCTCGCGGCCTTCTCGTCGGGCGCCGCCAAGGTGCTCGTCGCGACCGACGTCGCCGCGCGCGGCGTGCACGTCGACGACGTCGAGCTCGTCATCCACGTCGACCCGCCCACCGAGCACAAGGCCTACCTGCACCGCTCCGGCCGCACGGCGCGCGCCGGCGCCGAGGGCTCGGTCGTCACCCTCGTGCTGCCCGAGCAGAACCGCGACGTCAAGGATCTGCTGCGCAAGGCCGCCATCACAGCGACGCCGGTGCGCGTCTCGGCCACCTCGCCCGAGGTCACCGCTCTCGTCGGCGAGGTCGCGGCCTACGTCGCGCCGCAGCCGAAGGTCGCGCCGCAGCAGGGCGGCGGCCGCAGCCAGGGCGCGAACGCGCAGCGCAAGCGCGCCGCGCGCGAAGGCCAGGGTCAGGGTCAGTCCCGCGGCGGTCGCGGCCAGGGCCAGCCCCGCGGGGAACGCTCTGGCCGTCCCGCCACGGATCGTGCGGCACGTCCGAACGCCGAGCGTTCGCACGCCGCGGACCGTCCCGTCCAGCAGCCCGCCGCATCCGGCAACGCCCGCACGTCGGGACGCCGCGCCAGCCACGGCGGCGGCAGCAAGCTCACCGTCGGCTCGGTCGTCCGTCCGAACGGCGGCAACCGCCGCGGCGGTCGCTGAGCGCCCGTCCATTCGGCAGTCGCTTGGCTCCCGTCGGTTCGGCGGTTGCGTGGCTCCCGTCGGTTCGGCGGTTGCGTGGCTCCCGTCGGTTCAGCGGTCGCTTGAGCACAGTGCGCGCGCTGAGGACTGTGCGTAAGTGACTGCCGAAGTTCGGCGGGATGCCGGGCGTCCCGGTTCGATGGTCACCGTTCAGCGGTTGCGTGGCTCCCGCCGGTTCGGCGGTCGCTTGAGCACAGTGCGCGCGCTGAGGACTGTGCGTAGGTGACTGCCGAAGTTCGGCGGAATGCCGGGTGTCACGTTCGGCAGTCGCTTGAGCACAGTGGGCACGACGAGGACTGTGCGCGAGCGACTGCGGAACGCAGAATCAACCTGACGCTCAGCGGCGTCCGCGCACGAGATCGGCGGCCACCTCGCCGATGACGATCGCGGGCGCGTTGGTGTGCCCGCGGATCACGGTCGGCATGATCGAGGCGTCCGCGACGCGCAGGCCAGCCACGCCGCGCACGCGCAGTTCCGGGTCGACCACCGACGCCTCGTCGGCGCCCATGCGCGCCGTGCCGACCGGGTGGTACAGCGTGTGCGAGTAGCGGCGCAGCGACAGCTCCATGCGCTCCTCGGCGCTCATGCGCTCGCCGCCGACCGGCTGCACCCATCCGCCGGTCGTCACGGCCGACAGCGCGCGTGTCGCGATGAGCCGTTCGCACTCGACGAGGCCCGCGCGCAGCGTCCGCGCGTCCATGCCTTCGGCATCGGTGAGATAGCCCGGATCGATGAGCGCGGCCACCGTGGGATCGGCTGACGCGAGCCGGATCGTTCCGCGACTGCGCGGGCGCAGCAGGATCGCGCCGACGGTGATCCCCTCGGCCGGCAGTGGCACGAGACCCTCGCCGACGTACGGTGCGGCCGCGAAGATGATCTCGATGTCCGGCAGCTCTGGAGGTGTGCCGTCGTCGTCAGCGACCTCGGTGCGGACGAATCCGTACGCCTCGGCGACGTTGGAGGAGAGCATCCCGCGTCGCCGGGACAGGTAGCGGGCGAGCTCGCCGCGCCGCTCGGCGCCGTAGAGCGTGCCGCCGTGCGCGGCCGGTGCGAGCCCGGCCACGAGGTGGTCCTGGAGATTCGCGCCGACGTCGGGGGCGTCGACGAGAACCGGGATGCCGTGATCTCCGAGATGGTCCGCCGGTCCGATGCCGCTGAGCATGAGCAGCTGCGGCGTGTTGATCGCTCCGCCGCTCAGGATCACCTCCCGTCGGGCGTGCGCGTGGCGGGGGACACCGGCGATGTCGACGTACACGCCGGTGGCCCGGCCGTCCTCGATCGTGACGCGTCGCACGAGCGCGCTGGTCTGCACGCGGAGGTTGCGGCGCCGCCGCGCCGGCCGCAGGTAGGCGTCGGCCGTCGAGGCGCGGGCGCCGCGCCGCTGGGTGACCATCGTCTGCGAGAAGCCCTGCCCCTCGGCCAGGTTCGCCTCGGTCACCGGATGCCCGAGCTCCCGGGCGGCGGCCAGGAACGCCGCGGTGTGCGGACGCGGGTCGCGCTGCGGCGCGATGGGCTGCGACCCCCCGCCCCCGGCACCGGGCGCGCCCTCGACACGGCGGAAGTACGGCTGCAGCGACTGCCACGACCAGCGATATCCGGCGACATCGGCCCACTCGTCGTAGTCGGCCGCGAAGCCGCGGATCCACATCATGGCGTTCAGCGATGACGAGCCGCCGAGGGTCCGGCCGCGCGGCCAGTACACCGTGCGGTCCTCCAGCTGCGGCTGCGGGACCGTGTCGTAGTTCCAGTCGTAGACGCCGCGGAACAGCTTCGAGAACGCGGCCGGCACGTGCAGTTCGAGCGCGCGGTCGACGGGGCCGGCCTCCAGGAGCAGCACGGACACCGCCGGGTCCTCGCTCAGCCGCGCGGCGACGGCCGCGCCGGCCGACCCCGCGCCGACGACGATGTAATCGGCCTCGAACGCGCTCACGCGCCGAACGCCTTCACGAGCGTGATGGCCATGCGTCCCCAGTGGCCGTCGACGCGGAAGCGCGTGAAGCCCTCCGACACCGCGGCGCCGGTGCGCGACGTGACGAACCACGGCGGCTTCGGCAGCACCGACAGCGCGCCGAGTCGCCGGGTCTGCACCACCGACGCCAGCGCGCGCGGGAACGGGCGGAACGGCCCGCGCACGACGGTCCGCTCGACGTCGGCGAGCAGCAGCGCGTTGTGCACGATGCCGATGCCGCTCGGCGCGTCCTCGACCGTGCCGCCGGGGAACGCGCCCCACGTCGCGGTCGGGGTGAGGAACCCGAACGCGGTCCACGCGTTCACGGCGACCGTGCCGTACCGCAGCCGCGCGATGGCGCGCTCGAAGCCGCTGCCGAGCGCGCGCTGCGTCGCCGGGTCGATCAGCACGTTCGCTCCCAGGGTGCCGTGCAGCCGCTCGTTCGCGTGGGCGATCGCCGTGTCGAGGAACTCCTGGCCGCGGCCCGGCAGCTCGACGACCCCCAGCACGGGGGCGAAATACTCCGTCGTCTCGAGCGCCTCCGGGTCGCCGTCGGCCGCCACGGTCACGAGCGCGCGCGTGCCGCCGCCGCACCACGCCGCATCGGGGTAGTCCGCGCGAGCCGCGTCGAGCTTGGCCTGGCTGTTCGGGTACCAGACGGGGCGGTGCGGGGCGCGGTCGTACGCGTCGCGCAGCGCGCGCAGGAACGCCGCGCGCTGCGGCCAGTCGGCGCTCAGGAGCACGACCTGCCCGGCGATGCAGTTGTGGCCGCTGTTCTGCAGACGCATCGTCACGATGTGCTCGGCCTGGTAGCGCAGGTCGGCGGCCGACCAGCGGCCCGGCACGACGATGATCGGCGAGACGCCGCCGAGCTCGGCCGAGATCGGCACGGTCAGATCCGGCACGATCGCGCGGAACGTCTGCTCCGAGCCGGTGATGTGCACGTGATCGATCTCGGGATGCCGGGTCAGATAGGCCCCGGTCTGCCCGCCGCCGCGCACGATGCGCAGGAAGCCGGGCTCGATCAGCGGTGCGAGCGCACGCTCGAACACCGGGACCACGGCATCCTGCGTCGGATTGACCTTGAGCAGGACGACGCGGTTGAAGGCGAGCAGCTCGTACAGCACATCGAGGAACGGGATCGAGGTGACGTTGCCGGCGCCCAGCACGAGTCCGATGCCGCCGCCGGTGGCCGGAGTGCGCTGCGCCAGTCCCGCGTCGCGGCGCGCCTGCGCGGCGCCCACGCCCGGCTGCAGCCACACCTCGGTCGTGTAGCCGGACAGCAGCAGCGCGTCGGTTCCGGTCAGCGGCGACGTGTGCACCACCGTGCGCTCTCCCGGGGCGATGCCCAGCTTGACGCGCGCCAGCGGGCTGCGTCCCTGCGCGAGCGCGGCGAGCGTGTCGGCGTAGGCGTCGAGGGCGACGAGAGCCGCGTACGGTCCCGACAGCCACTCCTCCCCGCGCAGCGGATGCCCCGGCTCCAGGCCCTTCGAGGTCGCGGCGACGTCCGCCCACTCCTCGGCGACGGCGGCGACGGCCGCGCGGATGCGCTGCAGGACGGTGCGACGCTGCCGGAGCGTGAGCAGTGTCCACGCCGTCGCGCCGGTGCGCAGCTGCCCGATCGCAGCATCGAGCCCGTCGCGCTCGTCCGCGGCCGGATCGAGTGGGGGCACAGTGGATGCCGGTGCCTCCGAGGGCGTTGCGGACGCGCGAGCGGCGGGGGTCTTCGAGGTCACGGCGCACTCCTTCGGGCGGGATCGACTCCCTCAGCCTACGTGGGACCGGTGGGATCAGCCGGGGCCGGGCAACCGGGGCCGGCGACGTCAGCGATGCCCGTCGATGTCGTCGCGGCGCAGCCGGTAGCGGGCCAGCGACACCATGCTGAGGGCGATGAGAGCCGCCGGAACGACGCTGAAGCTGATCACGATGCCGGCGACGGCCGACTCGGGCTGGGTCACGACCTGACCCGCCGTCCGTGCGAGGTAGCCGGTCGCGGCCAGCACGAGCGACAGCACGGTGGCTCCCAGCGCGAAGCCCGCCGTCTCGCCCGCCGTCCAGACGCCCCCGAACGCGCCCGCGCGGCCGGGGCCGTGGCGCAGCGCGTCATGGCTGATGACGTCGGGGAGCATCGCCATCGGCAGCGACTGCAGGCCCGCGTAGGCGACGCCGGCCAGCGCCACCGACACGTACAGCCACGCGCCCGGCGACCAGAGGGCGAAGAGGGTCGACAGCGCCGCCGCCGCGAACAGGATGCTGGCCATCGCGAAGGCGCGCTCCTTGCCGATGCGGCGCGCCACGGCGCCCCAGGCGGGGGCGGCCAGCAGGGCGGGCGCGATGAGGGCGACGAACAGGAAGGTCACGGCATCCTCGTCGCGCAGCACCCAGGTGGCGAGGTACTGGGCGCCGGCGAGCATGAGCCCGGTCGCGATCGCCTGCAGGAAGAACGTCGTCAGCAGGGCGCGGAACGGCTGGCTGCGGCGCAGCGTGTCCCCGGCGGAGCGGAAGTTGTCGCGGATGCCGCCGCTCGAGGTGGTGGCATCCGCGCCGAGCGGGCGCGGAGCGGGATCGTCCACGTGCTCGGCGACCAGCTCCGCCTGCTCCGCCGTGCTCGTGGCGGCCGCGGCCATGCCCGACAGGCGCCGCTGCGCGCGGCCGGCGACCGTGGTGGCCACCAGCATCCCGAGCCCGATGACCACTCCCGCCACGATGCCCATCAGGAGGTAGCCGGTGGTCGGGTCGCCCGTGATGCCGCGCAGGATCGGGCCGCCGGCGCCGAAGAGCAGGATCGCGAAGGTGAGGACGACCACGCGCCAGGTCAGCAGCGTCGTGCGGGTGTCGTAGCGCGCGGCGAGCTCGGCGGGGAGGGCGATGTAGGGCACCTGGAACAGGCTGAACGCTGTTGCGGTCAGTACGAAGGCGATGAGCACCCAGACGGCGCCGACTGCCGGACCCAGCGTGGGTGGCACGGCGAAGGTCAGCGCGAACAGCACCGGCAGCGAGAGCGCGCCGATGAGCATGAGGCGTCGGCGCGTCCCGTGGCGGGCCAGATCGCGGTCGGTGAGGGCGCCCACGACCGGGTCGATCACGACATCCCAGATCTTCGCGACGGTCACGATGACACCCGCCAGCAGCGCGGTGACGCCGAGATTGTCCGTGAGGTAGTAGGTCAGGACGAGGCCCGGCAGCGTGGCGAACCCGCCGGTCCCGATCGAGCCCAGCGCGTAGCGGGAGATCGTGCCGCGCGGGAGCTCGGCCGGGACCGGTCCGGCGCTGCGGACATCGGCGTCCGAGGTGTCGGCGCCCGAGGCGTCGGAGCGCGGGACGTCGGAGCGGGGGGCGTCGGGGACCATGCGAGTCACCCTAGCGACAGAACACCGGGCGACCCGGCATCCCGCCCCGACTCAGATCAGCGACAGCTCGCGCAGCTTCGCCTCGACGTCGGCGTTGGTCGGCTCGACGTGGTGGCTCGCGTCCGGGTACACGACGACGGGGATGTTCGTGCGTCCGGAGATCTCCCGAGCGACGTCGGCGGCCTCGGGCTGCGCCTCGAGGTCGACGTACGTGTAGGCGACGCCCAGCGCGTCGAGCTGGGTCTTGGTGCGGCGGCAGTCGCGGCACCAGTCGGCGCCGAACATGGTCAGGGTGTCAGAAGAGGCCATGCCCCTATTCTTCCGCGGAAACTTCCTGCCGGCGCCGCGCGGGGGTCGCGCCGATGGGCTCGAGCGTCGGCGCCTCGACGCGCGAAACCCGTGTGGGTGCGTAGACGACGAGCGCGTGGAACACGAACCGGACGAGGAAGGCCGCCACCAGGGTCACGCCGGCAGCGAAGACGCTCGGCAGGTGCGCGCTCTCGACCAGCACCCACATCACGGGGATGCGGATCACCGCCTCGGCGTTGTTGAACAGGAAGGACTTGAGGAACCGGCTGCGCATGCGCCCCGACTCGGCGCGCATGTCGGCGAAGACGAGGAACTCTAGCAGCAGGAAATTGCCGATGATCGTCAGTTCGCTCGCGATGACGGCGGCAACGACGTAGTCCATGCCGAGTCGGATGAGGCCCCACATGATGACCAGGTTCGCGATCGCGCCGGCGCCGCCGACGAGGGCGAACGCCGACATCCGCCCGAAGCGGAGCATCGCCAGCTGGGTGAGGAACCGCACGCCCTGCGTGAACGACGCCTTCGAGGCGCCGGCGAAGCGCTCCGCGAACGCGAACGGAACCTCGGCGATGCGCAGCTGGCGGCGGGCGAGGATCTCGAGCAGGATCTTGAACCCGCGCGGACGCAGCGCGTCGACGTCGACGGAGTCGCGGTCGACGAGGAAGAAGCCGGTCATCGGGTCGGAGCAGCCCGCCAGCTTCCGCGGGAACATCGCCTTCGTCAGGGCCGTCGACGCGCGGGACACCGTCGTGCGCGTCGCGTCGGCGAGACCCTTCGAGTCGCCGCCGGCCGCGTAGCGCGAGGCGACCACGATGTCGACGTCGCCGCGTGCGGCGCGGTCGATCAGGCGGGGGATGTCCTCGGGCGGATGCTGGAGGTCGCCGTCCATGACCAGGCACCACCGCGCGGCGGCGGCATGGAAGCCCTCCACGACCGCACCGCCGAGCCCCGCGACGGGGTCGGAGCGGTGGATGAGGCGGACCGGGAACGGCGCCGCCGCGGCGGCCGCCGCGATGACGGCCGGGGTGTCGTCGGTCGAGTCGTCGACGAAGACGACCTCGAACGGGCGGTCGTCCAGCGCGTCGCCGATGCGCCGGAGCAGTTCGCCGACGTTCGGACCCTCGTTGAAGGTCGGAACGATGATCGACAGGTCCATGGAGCGCTCGCGGGTCGGCTGGGCAGGCGGCGAGTCCGCGGCCCGGGGTCAGCTCAGACTACCGGCGCGGACTTGTCTTCTGCTGAGTGCTGCTCTCGCGACGACCGACAGCAATGCGCGCATCAGACTTACTTATGTCGAAAAGGCGCGTAATCCGATAGTCTCAGTCTGAGTCGGAACCTCCGCCAGAGAGAGTGAGCATCGATGCTTCTCGAAAGAGACCTGATCCAGTCCGTCGGCTTTCGCAACGTGCACGAGGGCGGCCGGATCACCGGCTTCCAGTTCCGTCTGCGGATGCCGTCCTACCGTGGCATGGCGGCATCCCTCATCGATGGCGTGGCCGTCCGCATTCCCGGCCTGGTCGATGTCGGTCCCGAGGTGCCGCTGTGGACTCTGCAGGGCCAGACCTATACGCTCGCCCAGCTGTGGGACTGCGACGGGGTGCGATGGCAGCTCGAGGACGCGGCAGTGATCACAGTGCCGTTGCCGGGTGGGCTGCCCGACGGCATCCATGAGTTGTCGATCGACCTGCGACTGCGCATGTCGTACATCCCGATCGAGCACCAGCCCAGCCGCTACCAGGTCACCAAGCACGTGACGCTGTCGCCCGAGGCCGGCGGCGCGCCCTTCCGGTACGGCGTCTCGCTGTACAGCTTCATGCACGACTTCGGCACCGTGCTCGATCTCGAGACCGCGATGAAGGGGATCGCCGATATCGGCGCCACCGGCATCGAGATCCTCGGCGAAGGGCACGTGCCGAACTTCCCCGAGCCGTCCACGGCGTGGATCGACGAGTGGTTCCGACTGCTCGAGGTCTACCGCCTCGAGCCGACCAACCTGGGCTCGTGGATCGACACGCGCCTGCACTCGAGCGGCCCGAACGCACGCGACCTCACGGCCGCCGAGGGCGCGGCGATGCTCCAGCGCGACCTGCGACTGGCCAAGACGCTCGGCTTCCGGTTCGTGCGTCCCAAGATCGGGGTGGTCTCCAGCGATCTGATCCCGCACCCGACCTGGACGGAGGCGGTCGAGCGCAGTCTCGACCTCGCCGCCGATCTCGACGTCGTCATCTGCCCCGAGATCCACGCGCCCACGCCCATCAAGCACGAGGTCGTCGACGACTACATCGACCTCATCCAGCGCACGGGCACGCGGCACTTCGGGTTGCTGCTGGACACCGGAATCTTCCAGGATCGGCCGATCCCGCTGGCACCGGGGGAGCTTCCCGGCCGGCGCCCGGCATTCCTGGACGGCATCGCGGTCGATCCCGCCGACATCGCCGGGATCGCCGAGTACGTGGTGTTCATCCAGGCCAAGTTCCACGACATCGACGACGACCTCGTCGATCAGCAGATCCCGTGGGAGCCGGTGCTGCGAGCGCTGAAGGACGCCGGATACGCGGGGTATCTCTCCAGCGAGTACGAGGGCACCCGCGACCCGTGGCGGTCGATCGAACAGGTGCGCCGCCAGCACTCCCTCATCCGCCAGATCGCCGACCGGCTCTGACCCGTCGTCACTGATCCACCCGCTTCGACTCCCCCGCTCTGACCGAAGGAACCGCTCATGCCCAATGGACTGATCCACGCCGACAGCCTGCGTCCCCACCCGGACGGGCTCGCCCTCCGGCTCACCCTGCCCTGGTACCGGAGCCTCTGGCTGTCCTCGGTGTCGAGCCTGGACCTGACGGTCGACGGCGAACAGGTCGCGCAGAAGGACCTGCGGCTCGAACTCGGGGGTCGCTCGTACGCGCTCGACGAGCTGCCCGCGCAGAGCGACACCCTCTGGTTCCTGCAGGAGCACCCCCTGCTGGTCGCGCGCAGGGACCCCGCTGTCGTCGTCGGGGAGCAGCATGAGGTCGCCCTGCTGGGGCAGCTGCGGCTGCCGTACATGCAGATCGCACCCGGTGAGAACGGCGGGCCGGGCATGTACGTGCCGAACGTCGTGCGCGACGTGCTCACCCTCACCGTCACCGATCGTGACGCGCCCGCTCCGGCGATGGTCTCCGATGTGCCGCCCGCGCCGGCGGCGACGGACGCCGATCCCTTCCAGCTCGGCCTCACCCTCTACTCCGCGAGCGCCGAGTTCCGCGCCGGATGGTTCGACTTCGACGGGCTGCTCGACCGCGTCGCCGAGCTCGGCATCGGGCCGGGCATCGAGATCGTGGCGTCGCAGATGGTCCCGACGTACCCGGTCGTCTCCGATGATTTCGTGCGCACCTGGCGCGCCGCCTTCGACCGGCACGGATTCGACGCCAGCTCCTTCGGTGCGAATCTCGACATGGGCAAGCGGCGCGATCGCGACATGTCGCCGGACGAGGAGTTCGAGTTCAGCGAGCTCATGCTCCAGGGCGCGAAGAAGCTCGGGTTCCCGCTCGTGCGCATCCAATCCGCCAAGCCCGAGCTGCTGCGCCGGCTGCTGCCGGTCGCCGAACGGCACGAGTTGAAGCTGGCCTACGAGATCCACGCGCCGATGGGTCCGAACGCCGACCCGATCCTGCGCGTCCGCGAGACCTACGCCGAGCTCGACTCGCCCCTGCTGGGCTTCGTCGCCGACTTCTCCTCGACGATGCACAGCATGTCGCCCACGCTGCTGCGCGCGGTGCGCCGTGCGGGCCTCGACGATGAAGCGGTCGCACGGCTGCAGCAGATCTGGGCGACCGACGCCGCGATGCGCGAACGTCAGGAGGAGTTCATCGGCTACCTGCGGGCGCGCGACTTCGATCCGGGACGCCTCGGATCCTTCGCGCACCTCGCCTTCAACATGCACGGCCACGTCGCCCCCGCGGAGTGGGCCGACATCATGCCGCAGATCCTGCACGTGCACGCCAAGTTCTACGACATCGACGAGAGCGGCGAGGAGCCCGCCATCGACTACCCCGAACTGGTGCGCGTGTTCGTCGCGGGCGGCTACCGCGGGTACTGGTCCAGCGAGTGGGAGGGGCATGCCTTCGCCGAACTCGGCGAGGTCGACCCGCTGCTGCTCGTCCGTCGGCAGCATGACCTGATCCGCTCGGTGATGCAGGAGGTCACCGCGTGACGGACGTGGGGCAGGCGGTCGATATCCGCACGCTGCCGCTGCCCGAAGCGCTGCGGTGGCTGCGCGAGCACGGCGAGCCCGTCGACCCGCGTCCCGACATCGACACCGCATCGCTGCGGCGCCGGTTTCCGCGCCTGGCCGGCGTGACGACGCGCGACCTCACCGTCGAGACGCCGCACGGGCCGCAGCCGGCGCGTGTGTACCGCGACGCGACGGCGACACCCGTCGGGCGCGGTCTGGTCTGGGTGCACGGTGGCGCCTTCATCGGCGGCCACCTCGACATGCCGGAGTCGAACTGGGTGGCGCTCGAGCTCGCTTCGCGCGGCATCCCGGTGTTCGCCGTGGACTACACCAAATGCCTCGGGGACGTGCATTACCCCGTGCCGTCGGACGACGTCCTCGCCGCCTGGCACTTCGCGCGGGAGCACGCCGTCGATCTGCTGGGGGTGGATGCCGGTTCCCTCTGCCTGGGCGGTGCGAGCGCGGGTGGTGCACTCACATCCGGGGCTACCGCCAGGCTGCGCGATGGCGGCGAGACTGTCCCGGCCGGCCTGGTCCTCGTCTACCCGGCCGCCCACCCAGATGGGGCGCATCCCGGCGAGGTCCCGGATCACGCCGCGCCGCACGCGCAGCTGGCGCTGAACTACGCCGGCTCGGCCGCCGCGCTGACTGATCCGCATGTGTTTGCCGGGATGGGCGCGGGCGAAGACTTTCCGCGCACGCTGGTGGTCGTCTGCGAGGACGACGGACTGCGCCCCTCCGGCGAGGCCTTCGCCGCGCTGCTCGCGGAGGCCGGCGTCGATGTGGCCCTGCATCTGGAACCGGGTGCCGACCACGCGCACATCAACGAGCCGGCCGACCCGACGGCCCTGCCGACGATCGAGGCCATCGCCACCTGGATGCGGGCATGACACGCCGCATCCCGGTCACGGCGCACACGCGCGTGATCGTCGACAACGACTTCGCCGGTGACCCGGACGGACTGCTCGCCCTGGCCCACCACCTACTCGCCGACGCCGCGGTCGTGCGCGCGATCACCTGCACCTCGATCCCGCTGCCCGAACTCCCGTATCCCGAGGGGAGCCCCGCGCGCGAAGCCGCCACTGAACTGGTCGGGCACCTGAAGGCCGGGCGTGTGCCCATCTCAGACGATGTGCAGGTCTCCTTCGACCAGTTCGACGGGCCCACTCCCGGTGCCCGGATGATTCTCGATGAGGCACGACGCGATGACCCACTGCCGCTGGTCATCGCCTGCGGCGGACCGCTGACCAACGTCGCTGCCGCCCTGCGCGAGGATCCGACGCTGGCCGATCGCATGGAGGTCGTCTGGATCGGTGGCGGAGCCCATCCGGAGGGAGCTTGGGAGTACAACCTCATGCTCGACCTTCCCGCGGCGCGATACATCTTCAACGAGACTCGGGTCCGCATCATCCAGATCCCGCAGCATGTGTACCGGCAGTGCGCACTGTCTGTCGCCGAGCTCGAAGACGGGCTGCTGTCGGCCGGTCCGTTCGGTGCCTGGCTCTACGACCGGTTTACCTCGCCGCCGGAGTTCATCCGGATCGGCGGGGTGTGGCCGATGGGAGACAGCCCGCCGGTGATGATCACTGCGCTGACGACCGAGTCGAGCTCGCTGCGTGACGTCGACGCGCCGTGGATCGATGACGACGGCCGGTACGCCCCGCATCCCTCTCCGCGCCCGCTCACGCTGTACGACGCAGTCGACGCCCGCCTGATCTTCGGTGACTTCTTCGCGCGACTGCGACGGCATGCGCGCGGCTGACGAGCTCCGCGGCTAACCCGCGGCGAGGTCGGCGCCGACGATACGGCCCGCCTCCTCGAACAGTGCGCGCATCCAAGCGTGCTCGGGGTCGCGGTCGTGCACGGGATGCCACCAGAGCGCGTTGACGAGGGGCGTCGCTGCGAAGGGCAAGCCGACGACGCGGATTCCGTCGAGGCTCCGCGCGATGGGGACCAGGGCGCCCTGGATCAGACCGACGCGCCGTGTGCCTGCCACGAAGTGCGGCAGGGCCAGGAAGCTCTCCACGATCGCAACGATGTGCGGCTCGATCCCGAGCTGCTGGATCTGGCGGCCCGCGGAGGTGAATGCCGTCCGTGACGCGTAGGTCATCACGAATGGCGTGTCGGCGAGGTCCTCCATCGTGAGCGTGTCGCCGACCGTCTCGTTCTCGTCGGCGACCACGGCGTGCCAGTCGTCGTGCCAGAGGTCGAGATAGGGCAGGTCGGTGAGGAAGCCGTGCGGGATGATCATCGCGTCGGCCGAGCGCAGGCGCATCGCGGCCTCGTCGACGACGCTCGGGTTGTGCAGCATGAAGCGGAAGCGCACGGCGGGGGCCCGCTCGGCGGCCAGGCGCGAGGCGACGGCGCCGATGGTGGCGAATCCGTAGTCTGACCCGTAGATCGCGAACTCGCGCGTCGACTCGGTCGGCTCCCACGATGCCTGACTCTCGAAGACACGGCGCGCCGCCTCGAGCGCCGTCGTCGTGTGCTCGGTGAGCCGGATGGCGAAGGGGGTCAGCTCGTAGGCATTGCCGCGCCGGGCGAGGATCGGATCGTTGAAGTGGGTGCGCAGGCGGGCGAGCGAGGCGCTCAGGGCGGGCTGACTCAAATGGAGCCGCTCCGCAGCCCGGGTGACGCTGCGCTCGGTGAGCAGCGCGTCGAGGGACACCAAGAGGTTCAGGTCGAGCCTGGAGAGCGACGGCAGATCGGACACGGCCCAGTGCTCCTCACATCGATCACCGGTGACCACATCGGACCGGGTATCGCCAGCGTATCAATATCACTGATGTATCGGCGAGGGGTATATGCAGTTGTTATTCGCTCGACTATGGTCGAAACATGACGGAAGTAGCGGCGTCCTCGTATCGCAATCCGGTTCTGAGTGGGGATCGACCCGACCCGGCTGTGATTGCGGTCGACGGGGAGTACTGGCTGACGTACTCGTCGTTCGAGGCTGCACCGGGGCTGCTGCTCTACCGCTCGCGGGACCTGGTCACCTGGACCTACGAGTGCTCCGCGCTGCCCGAGCCGGTCGGCAACACCTTCGCCGTCGACATCGCCGAGTTCGACGGGCGCTTCTTCATCTACATCCCGTTCATCCCGACGTCGTGGTCGACACTGACCGATGCCGCGATCTTCGTCATCCATGCTCCGTCGATGCAGGGTCCATGGTCCGCGCCGATCGACCTCGGCATCCGCGGGGCGATCGACCCCGGTCACGTGGTGGACGAGCACGGTCGCCGCTGGCTGTTCGTCAACGGCATCCGCCGGATCCGTCTCGCCGATGACGGGCTGTCGACCGTCGGCGACCTCGAGCAGGTGTACGACGGCTGGCGGTACCCGGAGGACTGGGTGACCGAGGCCTACGCGCTCGAGGGGCCGAAGCTGTTCCGCCGCGGCGGCTGGTTCTATCTCGTGAGCGCTGTGGGCGGGACGGCCGGACCGGCCACAGGGCACATGGTCATCGTCGCGCGCTCACGCACGATCGACGGCCCGTGGGAGAACCACCCCGACAATCCGATCGCGCGCACTCGGGATGCTTCGGAGAAGTGGTGGTCCCGAGGTCACGCGACTCTCGTGCCGGGGCCGCACGGCGACGAGAACTGGTACATGGTCTCGCACGGATACGAGAACGGATACCGGACCCTCGGGCGCCAGATCCTGCTCGAGCCGATCACCTGGACCGACGACGGCTGGCCGATCGCAGCGGTGGACGACATCGGCGGAGATCTGCGCGCGCCGGCCGGGGCCGTGCCCCAGGCGCGGCTGGCCGGCTTCGCCGACGGGTTGTCGGCGCTCAGCCCAGGGGAGCGCTGGGCCTTCCACGCACCCGACCCGGGAGAGGCCGACCGGCTCACGGTGGGGGACGGCGCACTCCTGCGCGGGAAGGGTGTCGGCCCCGGCGACTCCTCCCCGCTGGCCATGGTCGTCGGCGACCACGCGTACGAAATCGAGGTGGAACTCGACCTCGTGCGTGATGACGGGGATGCCGAGGGCGGCCTGCTGCTGTTCTTCAACGGACGTCTGTTCTGCGGAATGGGGATCGACGGGCAGCGCATGATCAGCTATTCGGGCGGTCTGCCGACCCACTGGAGGGAACCTGTGCCGCCGACCGACAGCATCGCGCTGCGCCTGCGCAACGATCACCACATCGTCACCGGGTGGTACCGCCTGCCCGGCGGCGAGTGGGTCCGTCATGGCGTTCGATACGAGACCAGCGGGTACCACGTGAACACGACGGGGGACCTGCTCAGCCTCCGTCCGGCCCTGTATGCGGCCGGACGCGGCGGAGTGCGCTTCCGCGATCTTGCCTACCGCGTGCTCTGAACCCGCCTACGCGGTCACGGTGACGGCCAGGCGCACCTCGTCCGCGCCGTCACCGACGATGAGTTCCAGCATCCCGGGCTCGAGGACGAAGCGCTCCTCCTCGTCGTAGAATCCGATCGCGGCGCCGTCAACGGTGAACGTGACCTCGACATCGCCGCCGACCGGCACGGACACGCGGCGGAAGCCGACGAGCCGCTGCACGGGCCGCGCGATCGACGCGACCGGATCGGCGAGGTGCAGGAACACGACGTCGTCGCCGGCCCGTCCGCCGGTGTTGCGCACCCGCGCCCGCACCGTGATGCGGGCGCCGCTCGCGAGCTCGTCGACCGAGATCGCGACTCGGTCGACGGCGACCTCTTCCAGCGCGAACGCGGTGTAGGTCAGCCCGTGGCCGAAGGGGAAGCGGGGCCCCAACTCGAGGTCGAGGTACTTCGACGTGTAGGTGTCGTCGGTGTTGTTCGGTCCCTGCAGCCCGACGTCCCAGGTCCTGGCCGCGAGCGACCCGCCCGAGCGGGCGGGCCTTCCCGTGCGCAGCGCATCGTGGTGGACGGGGATCTGCCCCACGGCGCGGGGGAAGGTCATCGGCAGGCGCCCGCCGGGCGCCGCCTCGCCGGTCAGGATGCGGGCGATCGCCTCGGGCCCCTGGGACCCGAGGTGCCAGGTGAGCAGCACGGCCGGGGCGCGCTCGATCCAGTCCTCGACGACGAGGGGGCGCCCGGTGGCCAGGAGCACGATGAAGGGCACTCCCGTGTCGGCGATCGCATGGATGAGCCTCTCCTGGTCGCCGGGCAGGCGGATGTCGGCGCGGGAGGCGGCCTCGCCCGAGAGGGAGCTCGGCTCCCCGACGGCGACGATGACCAGATCGTGTGTGCGCGCTGCGGCGGCTGCCGCGGCCACCGCGGCCTCCGAGGGCGCGAGCATGTCCGCGCCGGGGAGGGTGGTCCACGTCGCCTCGGGCAGCGCGTCGCGCAGGGCATGCTCGAGGGTGCCGGCGGGGGCGGCGAAGTGCTGCACCCAGGCGCCGAGGTGATCGTCGCTGTGTGCGTAGGGCCCGGTGAGCAGGATGCGCCGGGGTGTGCGGCCCAGGGGCAGCAGTGCGTCACCGCTGCCCCGCTCGATGCTGTTGCGCAGCAGGACGACGCAGCGCTCGGCCGCATCGCGCGCCGCGCGGAGCGTGGCGGGGGTGGGGCCGGTGGCGGCCCGGTCCTCGTCCACGTAGGGATTCTCGAACAGGCCGAGTGCGTGCTTCAGGCGCAGGACGCGCAGGACGGCATCGTCCAGACGGTGCTCGTCGATCGCGCCGTCGGGGGCGAGCGGTTCGCCGTCCCGCGTCAGGTCGCTCCCGCCCATCACCACGTCGAGTCCGGCGCGCAGGGCGGCCGAGATCGCGCCGGCTTCGTCGGCGGCCACGCCGTGCGCGACCAGCTGCACGACACCCTCCGCATCTCCGACGACCGGACCGGCGAAGCCGTACTCCCCGGTCAGCACGTCGGTCAGCAGCCGGCGATGAGCGTGCATCGGCGTGCCGTTGAGAGCGTTGAAGGCGGCCATCACACTGCCGGCCCCGGCAGCGACCCCGGCGCGGAACGGCTCGAGGTAGACCTCGCGCAGGCGCTGCCGTGACATGTCCGTCGTGTTGTAGTCGCGACCGGCCTCGGCCGCGCCGTATCCGACGAAGTGCTTCAGGCAGGCGGCGATGCCGTGGGGCGCCGGGCGGTCGCCGCCCTGATACCCGCGCACCTTGGCGGCTCCGAACACGCTCGCCACGTGCGGGTCCTCTCCGAAGCCCTCGACCACGCGACCCCAGCGGGGATCCCGGGTCACGTCCACCATCGGCGAGAACGTCCAGGTGACGCCCGTCGACCGCGCCTCGGCGGCCGACACGCGTGCGTCGAGCTCGGCGACGTCCGGGTCGAATGCCGCAGCCTGGGCGATCGGCGTGGGAAAGATCGTGAACTGCCCGTGCACGACGTCGAGTCCGATGAGGAGAGGGATGCCGTGCGGGGCCTCTTCGACCGCCGTCCGCTGCAGTTCGTTGACGGCCGCGGCGCTCTGCGGCCAGAAGAGCGCGCCGATCCCACGCCGCGCCAGCGCGCGTGCCTCATCGGGGTCGCGGCGCCACAGGATCTGCAGCTGGGCGAGCTTGTCCGCCCGGCTCATGCGTTCGAGGATCTGCTCGGGGCTGCGGAGAGTCATCGGGGCGGCTTCCTGTCGAGGTGGGTGCAGACGGCTGTGGCCGCCCGACGGATCGGGCGGCCACAGTGCGAGCGGGGGATCAGCCCCAGGCGTTGTCCATGTCCTGGGCGACCTGCTGCGGGGTCTTCTGGCCCGTCAGCAGCGCCTGCACACCGGTGGCCAGTGCGTCGTACACGCCCGCGTTCGGCCACATCGCGTTCGGCATGCCGACGTACGCGCCCGACATGATGTACTCGGCGATCGGCTGGAACGGCTCGAGGAGGTTGGTCTCCGTCGCACCGACGATCGGCACCATGCCGTAGAGCTCGGCGAACTGCACGGCCTGCGCGGGCTCGGCGAGCCACGCGAAGAACTTCTGCACCGACGCCTTCGCGCCGTCGCTGGACTTCGCGTTCAGCGCCCACGCGTAGTTGGCCGAGGCGTACAGCGTCGTCGTGTCACCCGAGGGGGCGGGGAACGCCTGCGCCGTTGCGCCGAGTCCCTCGCGGGCGGCGTTCATCGATGTGGCCGCGCCACCGGGAACGACGCCGGTGAGGGCCGTGCCGCCGACGATGCCGTTCGTGATGGCGTCGAACCCCGAGCCCGCGGCGCCGTCCTGGAAGCAGCCCGCCTCGTTCATCGCGACGACGTTCTCGAGTGCGGTCACCCAGCCGCTGTCGGCGAAGGTGACCTCACCGGCGGCGCGCTTGACGTTCCACGTCGGGTCCACACCGTAGACGGGGGCGGCGGCGAGGTTCATCCCGAGCATGCCGGTGTTGGGGGCGGCCGCGCCCGCGAGCGCGGTGAAGACCTTGCCGCCCTCGCGCGCTGTGCCGCAGGAGGCGAGCAGGTCCTCGAACGTGCTCGGGAACTGGTCGACGCCGACCTCGGCTGCCGCCCCGCCGTTGAAGACGAAGCCGACCGGCATGAGGCCCGACGGCTGTCCGTAGAACCGGCCGTCGACCTCGTACTCGGACTCGGCGCCGGCCGGGATCACCGAGGCGGCGGAGTCGATCGGCTCGAGGAAGCCCTCCTCGGCCAGGGGCACCACCGAGATCTCCTGTCCGGTGCCCGGCGCCAGGATCATGATGTCCGCGGCGGTGCCGGCCTGCAGCTGCGTGCGCAACTGGGTGTTGTAGGCCTCGGAGGGGTAGTCGATGACCTCCACCTCCACGCCGGTGGCGTCAGTGTAGGCCGCGGCGATCTGGGCGTAGGCGTCGTCACCGTCATTGGCGACGGCGACCATCATGCTGAAGCCTTCGTCGGCGGTCTGGCCGGGGTCGGAGGTCCCGGGCGCGGGGGTCTCCTCGCCGGCGCAGCCGCCGAGGACCAGCGCTGCGGCGAGCGGAAGGGCCAGGAGCGGCCAGCGGTGCATTCGGGTGGGGGTGTGCTGTGGCATGTCGAGCCTTTCGTGACATCATCGTCGTCAGCGGAGCTGAGGTGACTTGGCAGGGTGCCTTGTCCAGAAGTCTGCCAGCATTTGCACACTTTCGACATAACTATCGCTTATGTTCGACCTTCATGGTGCTGATCGGCCGACGCAGCAGGCGCACCGGCCCTTCCGCGCCCGCCGGCATCGGGTCCGCCGTCGGCAGGTACACACGGGTGACCGGCGCGAGCATCTCCCCGCTCGGCCGTGCCGCCTCGGCGATGAGGCGATTGCGCCACGGGGTGGCCACGTGCAGTTCCACCGCGTTGACGCCGCTGCGCAGGGTGTCACCGGCACACAGGGCCGCCGTCACATCGATGCGATAGGGCGCCGTCCACATGACTCCGCACGGGATGCCGTTCACCACCACCTCTGCGATGCCGTGTACGTGCGCGAGATCGAGCTCGATCCGCTCGTCCTCCCTGAGATCGACCTCGACCTCCGTGCGGAAGACGGCGACGCCCGAGAAGCCGCGTTCGGCCACGCCCAGCGTGGTCCAGTCCACGGGCGCGCTGCCGACCGTGCGCGGCGCTCCGCCCGGCAGCTGCAGCGTCCAGGGACCGTTGAGTTCGGTGAGCACCGCGGGGATCGGGACGGCGGCCCCCGATCCGGAGATGCCCGACGCGAGGACGCCCGACACGAGGAACGCTGAGCCGAACGGCGCCAGCGCGACCTCGATCGATCCGTTCGCGTCCCGCACCAGCGGGTATCGCTCGACCCGCACCGGGTCCCAGATCGCGAGCGGACCCGCGTCGGTGGTCCGCACCGTGACGCGTGTGGCGTGCGACGACGGATTGGCCAGGAAGGTGAGGCGTCCGGTCGCGGTGCGACGTCCGATCACGCGCACGTCGGGCTCGTCCACGGAGACAGCCGGATGGATGCCGTGGGCGCGCAGGGCCGGTCCCACCTCCCCCTCGACGACGCGGCCCGCGCCCCAGAGCCGGTCGCACGCGGCGGCGACCTCCGCCGCGTCGTCTGCGAGGGACGGCGAGCAGGACGGACGGGCGCCGATGACCAGTGCGCCCGCATCGACGAGGCGCTCCAGGTCGGTCAGGGCGCGCAGGGTCATCCGGCCGGCGCTGCCGCCGAGCACGAGTGCGCGGTACGAGGCGCCGCGGGAACGGATCGTCCCCCCGTCGACCTGCAGGATCGAGTGGAGTGCATCGGGCCCCACGTAGTCGAAGTCGGTCCCCGGCGGCAGGGTCCGATCGGCACCGCCTGCGTGCAGACCGGTCACCGGCGCCTCCTCGCCGACGAACACGGCGACCGAGACGTCCGGCTCTCCCGCCGACAGCATCGCGCTGCACCGGGCGAGGTAGTCGATCCACGGCCGGGCCATTCCCGCCCAGGTCTCGTTCGCCGTGAACGTCTGGCCGAGGAACGGGGCGAGACTGACGCCGGGCGGCGGCGTGCCCAACGGCTGATGCGCCGAGGTGTGGATGCACATTCGCGTCACCCCGAGGGCGAACTGCAGGTCGGCGACGTGCTTCAGCCGTTGCGGTGTGAAGGACCAGGGCGTGGTGAACGCGGTGAAGGCCTCGGAACCGGTGTGCGCACGCCCGTGGACGTGCGCGACCGACGCGGCGCCCTTCAGATCGGCGACGTAAGTTGGGCGAGGTCCCGTCAGTGGGTCGAACGCCCACATCGCGCCCATGGGGATGTCCGCGTGCGCGCGCATCGCCAGGTCGTCGCCCAGCTGAGGCCGCCCGTCCTCGAGGGCTTCGGCGTACAGGCGCATGCCCCGCCGATGGGCCTCGGCCGCGAGGGTGCCGTAGTACTCGTCCGCGTAGAGCTCGGCGATGGTGCGGCGGTAGTCGTAGAGGAAGCGGTCCGAGACGACCGCGTCTCCGACCAGCAGCCCGGTCAGGGCGGGCAGGTAGGGGGTGGGGTCGTAGCCGCGGCGGGCGCGGAAGTGATCGGCGATCCGCTCGGTCCAGTTCTGCGCACCCGATTCGATGCTGTCGCTCAGCAGCGCAGCGAAGCCGCCGGCTCCGGCGTACGCGGCCAGATGGCGGTTCAGATAGGCGGCGACGCGGGCGCGGTCGAGCTTGTCGACTTCGAGTCCGGTGGCGTCCGGAAGCGCCGGGCCATTGGTCTTTCCCGTGAGCGAGGCCCCGAGGTGCAGGATGCGCCACTGCCCCGGCGGCGCGTCCCAGTCCAGCGTCCCGTCGTGGACCTCCGCGGTGAGGTCGATGACGGATGCCGGATCGATCGCTCCGGCACCGGCGGCCGCCGCGGGGGTGTCGAGGGCGTAGTAGTCGGGGGCCGCGGTGAATCCCGCCTTCGCCTCGGCCGAGTGCACCAGGCCCCCCTCGCGCAGCGCGAACTGCGTCACGGTGAAGCGGTCGGCGCGCCGCAGCACCGGCGCGGGCGCGACGCCCTCGCCTTGGGCGGGCAGCGCCTCAGCGGCACTGGCGGCCGAGAGGGTGAGGCGGAATCGGCGCGCGGTCACGGGTGGGAACGACGCCGTTCGCGCCGGCACCGGCGACGGCTCGATCCGTACGACCTCGCGGTAGTCCACGCCGTCATCACTGGCCTCGAGGACCGCGTTGGGAGCGGGTGCGGCGCCGAAGCCGGTGGGATTGGGCAGCCCGAGCACGACGGATCGCACGGTGACCGGATCGGAGAACCGCTGTTCGAGCCACGCCGTCGACCAGGCGTCGGGGTCGCGCGGCAGGTGGACGCCGGCGTCGAAGGACGCGTCGCACAGCACCGTCGCATCGACGTCGGCCGCCGTCGATGCGGTCACCGCGTCGGGCCGCTGCGGGATATTGCGTGCATCGGCCGGCAGCGCCAGCACGCGCCAGGACACGGCGAAGGGGGAGAGTCCATCGCTCCCGCCGAGCCGGGCGTCCTGGAACGATCCGGCGCAGGACGGGAGCGCGGGCAGGTCGACCCGCACGCGCGTCCCGCCGCTGACGATGCTCTCGGCCCACACGAGCTTCTTCATCGCGTCGCGCGGCGCGACCCAGGGGGCGCCGCTGGCGCTCCAGCCGGACGAGGTCGCGACGGCCAGCTCCATGCCCAGCTCCGCCGAGGTGCGCACCGCGGTCGCGACGGCCCGATCCCAGGTCGCGGATCCGGGGCGGACCGCCTCGTCCAGGAGGAGCGGGCCGCCCATGCCGCCCTCGAACACCTGTGCGCCGCGCAGTCCCACCTCGTGCATCCAGCGCAGATCACGGTCGATCCCGGCCGGATCGATGTTGCCGTCCATCCAGTGCCACCACGCGCGGGGGCGGGCCTCGTCCGGGGGATCGATGAAGCTGCGCCAGAGGGCGTCCGGGGCGGAATCGTCGCGTCGGGTGGTCACTGTGGCATCCTCGCTCATCGTGAACGCGTCGGCGCCGGCATCGACTTATACCGGATATCGGAATCAGTTATGTGTTCTTTCGACAAAAGCGTGCAATAGTGAACTCGCGCCCGACGCGCCAGCCGCGTGACGACGACGTCAGAGAGTGGAACCACAGTGACGATGACAGACGAAAGCACTCGTGCCATCACCGTGCCGCCTGAGCGACGGGGCCGTGCCCGGTACGCGAAGGGCGCCAAACCCCTGATCCAGTTCGGCCACTGGTGGTGGGCGCTGCCCGCCGTCGTCATGGTCATCGGCGTCCACTACGCGGCGACCCTCACCGGCGGCTTCTTCGCCTTCACCGACTGGACCGGTCTCGGCAGCTGGAACTGGGTCGGCTGGGAGAACTTCGTCACCATCTTCCAGAGTCCCGGACTGGTGCTCGCCCTCGGCAACACCCTGTTCCTCGCGTTCGGCTCCGTCATCCTCACCAACGTCTTCGGGCTGCTGTTCGCGCTCGGGATCAACCGGACGCTGAAGTCGCGGTACATCCTGCGCACGCTGCTGTTCATGCCGGTCGTGCTCAGCCCCCTGGCCGTCGCCTACGTCTGGAAGTTCATCTTCGAGTACAACGGGCCTCTCAACGGTTTCCTCCGGCTGATCGGACTCGAGGAGTTCCAGAAGGTCTGGCTCGCCGACCCGCAATGGTCCATCTGGGCGATTCTGTTCACCGTCGTGTGGCAGCAGACGGGATTCGTCATGGTCATCTACCTGGCGGGCCTCGCGAGTGTGCCCGTCGACGTCGAAGAGGCCGCTGCGCTGGACGGCGCCGGTGTCTGGGGCCGGTTCTGGCATGTCGTCCTCCCCGCCATCCGCCCGTCGGTCGCCATCGCGACGACGCTGGGCATCATCCAGGGGCTGCGGATCTTCGACCAGATCTTCGCGCTCACCGGCGGAGGACCCGCCGGCGCCACCGAGACGCTCGCCACCGAGGTCTACAAGCAGGCGTTCCAGCTCGGCCGGTTCGGCTTCGGGTCAGCGCTGGCGCTGGTGCTGACCGTCATCATCCTGGGCTTCGCGATCTTCCAGCAGTACCTGACCCGCGACCCCGACCGCGCTCCGAAGAAGGGCTGACCGTCGTGTTCCGCTACACCAAGGCCACCGCCGTCCGCGAGGTCGTCACGTGGATCATCACGCTGCTGATGCTGCTGCCGATGTACATCCTCGTCGTCACCGCCCTCAAGACCGACGAGGAAGCGCTCACCTCGAGCGCTGTCGCACCGCCCACCGCCGTGGACTTCGGCGCCTTCGTCGAGGTGCTCACCAGTACGGGGCGCAACAGCATCCCGATGTCGATCCTGAACAGCATCCTCATCACGGGGGGCTCGATCATCGGACTCGTGGTGCTCGGCTCGCTCGCCGCGTATGTGATCGCCCGCCGCACCCGCCGGTGGACCACGGTGACCTTCTATCTGGTGCTGATCGCGATCATCCTCCCGTCGCAGCTGGGCACCGTGCCGCTGTACATCGGCGCGCGCAGCCTGGGCCTGACAGGATCGGCCATCGGCATGATCCTGCTGTGGACCGGGATGCTGCTGCCGCTGTCGGTCTTCCTCTATGCGGGGTTCTTCCGCGGGCTGTCCACGGAGTACGAGGAAGCGGCGGTCATCGACGGCGCAACGCCGACGCAGGCCTTCTTCCGCGTCGTCCTGCCCCTGATGTCGCCGGCAACGGGCACCGTCGCGATCCTCTGCGGCCTCATCGTCTGGAACGACTTCTTCAACTCGCTCATCTTCCTGGGCGGGTCGACGATGCAGACGCTGCCCGTGGCGATGTACACCTACGTCGGCAGCCTGATCTCGGCGTGGAACAAGATCTTCGCCGTCGTGATCATCTCGATGGTCCCGATCCTCGCGTTCTACATGTTCGCCCAGAAGCAGTTCATCCAGGGCTACGCCGGCGGACTGAAAGGTTGACCATGTACCAGCTCGCTCCCAACATCGAACTCCTCTTCACCGAGGCCGGGGACTACCACGACCGCGTGCGCGCGGCCGCAGCCTCGGGATTCACCGCGGTGGAGATGTGGGGTCCGACGGGGGTCGACGCGCCCGCGTCGCCGAAGGACCTGCCCGCGCTCAAAGCCGCGCTGGACGAGACAGGGCTGCAGCTGACCGCGCAGCTGTCCGAGCCGCGCACCCAGTTCATGATCCCGCCGTGGGATCACTCCGAGTTCTTCCGCAAGCTCGATGAAGGTGTCGAGATCGCGCACTTCCTCGGCACGCCGCGCATCGTCGTGGGCAGCGGCACCGGGTTCGGCGGATGGAAGCGTCAGGTGCAGCTCGACAAGCTGATCGAGATCTATCAGAAAGCGACCGCGCAGATCGACGGATCGGGCATCACGCTGGTGCTCGAGCCCGTCAACGTCCGCGTCGACCACCCGGGTTCGCTACTGGACCGCACGAGCGAAGGCGCCTACGTCGCCCGCGGCGTCGACTCGCCGTTCTTCGGCGTGCTCTACGACCTGTACCACTCCACGGTCGAGGGCGAGGACGTCGCGGCCGAGCTCGCCGGCGCCGGCGAGCTCATCCGCTACGTGCAGATCGCCGATGCCCCCGGGCGCGGCGAACCCGGCAGCGGGTCGATCGACTGGCCGGCCGCGCTCGGCATCTTGCGTGCCTCCGGCTACGACGGCCCGATCGGCCTGGAGTACTACCCGCAGACCGCCTCCGCGGACTCGGTGAAGCTCATCCAGCAGCTGGCGGCCGAGGCATGAGCATGCGCGTGTATCCGGATGCCGTCGACGTCGCGATCGTCGGCAGCGGCCCGGCGGGCGCCGCCTACGCCCGGGTTCTGAGCGAGCTCGCCCCGCACGCGACGATCGCGATGTTCGAGGTCGGGCCCACCGTGACGAACCCGCCGGGCGCACACGTGAAGAACATCGCCGATCCGGTCGAGCGCGCCCGTGCGCAGACCCGGTCAGAAGGCCCGCACGCCCAGGAGAGCGCGGACCGGACGGGCGGGATCGTCAAGACCACGCAGCGGCGCGCCCGCCCAGGGACCTTCCTGCTCGAGAGCGGCTATCAGGTCGAGGGCGAGGACGGACTGCCCGTCGCGGCGATGTCGAGCAATGTCGGCGGCATGGCCGCCCACTGGACCGGCGCGTGCCCGCGTCCGGGCGGCAGTGAGCGGATCGCGCTCCTCGACGCCGACGGCAGCTTCGACGAGCTGCTCGCCGAGGCCGAGCGGCTGCTGGGCGTCACCGTCGACGCCTTCGACAGCTCGCCGTACGCGAGCCTGGTGCGCGAGCGTCTCGCCGCGGCCGAAGACGCCGGACGCGCCGCGACCGCCCGCGTGCAGCGGATGCCGCTCGCGGTGCACCGTCGCGAGGACGGCAACCTCGTCTGGTCGGGGTCGGACGTCGTGCTCGGCGACATCACGCGCGACAACCCGCACTTCACCCTCTTCGACGAGTCCCTCGTGACACGGGTCCTCGTCGACGGCGGCCGCGCGGTGGGCGTCGTGGTCACCGACCGGCGCTCGGGGCACAGCTCCGAGGTCCGTGCCCGGTTCGTCGTCGTGGCGGCGGACGCCCTGCGCACGCCGCAGCTGCTCTGGGCCTCCGGCATCCGTCCCGACGCGCTCGGCCGCTATCTCAACGACCAGGCGCAGATCGTCTTCGCCGTGCGCATCCGCGACCTCGAGCCGGCGGCCGACGCGGATGCGTCCGGTGCCACCGGACTGAGCGAGTACAGCGGGGTGACGTGGGTGCCCTTCACCGATGACCTTCCCTTCCACGGGCAGGTCATGCAGCTGGACGCCTCGCCGGTGAAGCTCGCCGAGGACGACCCCGCCGCACCGGGCTCCATCGTCGGGCTCGGTCTGTTCTGTGCGAAGGACGTGCAGGCCGCGGATCGCGTGGAGTTCTCCGACGACGACGTCGACGGGTACGGCATGCCGGCCATGACCCTTCACTATCGGCTGACCGCGCGCGACCACGCGGTGCTCGCACGCGGCAAGGAGGAGATCGTGCGCCTCGGCACGGCGGTGGGCGAGCCCCTGGACGATCGTCCCTTCGTGATGCCGCTCGGCGCCTCGCTGCACTATCAGGGCACGACACGGCTGGGGGCCTCCGACGACGGCTCGAGCGTGTGCTCCCGGCACAGCGAGGTGTGGGACGTCGCCGGGCTCTTCGTCGCCGGCAACGGCGTGATCCCCACCGCCACCGCGTGCAATCCGACGCTGACCGGAGTGGCGCTGGCGGTCGGCGGCGCACGCGAGCTGGCGGGACGGCTCACTCGCGGGTGAGGCTTCCGTTTGCTTATGTCGGAATCACACATTAGAGTGTTAAAAGAATGACAAAGATGTCCGGTCGACTCCGTCGGCCACGAAGCAGGAGGTTCTCGTGATCCCGGATCGCATCATCGAGCAGGGAACGTTGACGACCCGTGGCGCGCGTGCCGCGGTCGAAGTGCGCCTGCCCTGGTACCGCGCACTGCCCGGTTCGTGCATCGCCGGCGCGAAGCTCACCATCGACGGCGTCGAAGCGCCGGCGGAGTCGCTGCGGTGGGGCATGAACGGCCGCGAGTTCACGTTCGGCGAGCTCGTCGACGAGACCGGCGAGTGGTGGTTCCCCATCGACTCGGCCGTGCTCTCGGGCGAGATTCCGCTCAGTGGCGAGGGAGAGCACGACGTGCGTGTCGACCTCACGCTGTACATCCCGTACATCATCATCTCGGACACCGAGACGCTGCACATCGAAGAGCACGACTCGAAGAACATGAAGGCGGTGGCGGCATGACCGACCTCGGCACGCCCATCCAGGGGGTCACCCTCTACAGCTTCACCCGCGCCTTCCACGGGCGGGAGTACGACCTCGAGCAGCTGATCCGCAAGGTCGCCGCCGACGAGTACGGCCCGGGTCTGGAGATCATCGGCTTCTCCAGCTTCCGCGGCTTCCCGCAGATCGACGACGCCTACGCGGGCTGGTTCCGCGAGCTGGTCGACGAGGTCGGGCTGGTCACGACGTCGCTCGCCGTCAACGCCGACATCGGCATCCATCGTGATCGGCTGCTCACGCAGGACGAGCTCATCGACTACATGACCCTGCAGATCAAGGCCGCCGCGAAGCTCGGGTTCCCGATCGCCCGCGTGCAGATCTCGATCACGCCCGACTCGATGGAGGCGCTCGCGCCCATCGCCGAAGCGCACGGCGTCACCCTGGCGCTCGAGGTGCACGCGGACCAGTACGCCTCGCACCCGCGCATCCTTGCCCTGCGCGACCGCTACGAGAAGGTCGGCTCCCCGTTCCTCGGCTTCACGATGGACTGGGGCGCCACGGTCTCGGGCTTCGCGCCCTCGCTGATCGAGGCGTACCGGCGTCGCGGTGCGTCGGAGGAACTGCTCGGCAAGGTCGTCAACCTGTGGAACACCTACTACGAGCAGGGCCCCCCGGCCGACCAGGCCGAGCACGGCCGGCGCTTCGGCTCGTTCATCGCCCTGGCGGCGCAGAACGGCCGCCCCGACCTGGGCATCGACTTCGGCATCAACGGCACCGGCCTGTTCGGACCCGCGCGGGTCGATGACTGGCTCGAGATCTTCCCCTGGATCCGCCACGTGCACGGCAAGTTCTTCGGCATCGACGAGACCGGCGAGGAGCCCTCGGTGCCGGTCCGCGACCTGATCCGCCTGCTGGTCGAGAACGGCTATACGGGCGCCATCTCGAGCGAGTACGAAGGCTGGCACTGGAATCACTGGCAGAGCCCGTTCGAGATCATCGCGGGCGAGCAGGCGGTGCAGCGCTCGGCGGCACGGGATGCCGGTTCGCGCATGGTCACGGATGCCCGCGAAGCCCGCAGCATCCTCTCCGCTCATCTCGCCCAGCCGGCTCGCGGCTGAGCGTCCTATCGCACGAGGACCAACACATGACTGACGACAACGGCATCGCCGGCACCGGCATCAAGCTCGGGATCACCCTCTACTCGCTCACGTCGGAGTTCGCGGCCGGTCTGTACACGCCGGAGACGCTCATCGCCGCGGCCGCCGACCACGGGCTCGGCCCGGGCATCGAGTTCAACATCGCGCAGATGCTCCGCACCTACCCGGACGTCGACGACGAGTTCGTCAGGATCTGGCGCGACAGCCTGGAACGGCACGGGCTCGAGCCCAGCGCGATCGGTACGAACCTCGACATGGGGCGCCGCAAGGATCGCGACATGACGCCCGACGAGGAGCACGACTTCCTCGCGCGTCAGCTCAAGACCGCGCACACGCTGGGGTTCAAGAGGATCGTCATCCGGTCGCACGGCAAGGAGCTGCTGCGCAGCCTGCTGCCGCTCGCGGAGAAGTACGACCAGAAGCTCGGCTACGAGATCCACGCGCCGTCGGGGCCGAACGACCCGCAGGTGCTGCAGATGCGCGAGATGTACGACGAGCTGCAGTCGGATCGCCTGGGCTTCACCGCCGACTTCTCGTCCACGATGCACAGCCTCTCGCCCACGCTGCTGCGCACCCTCGGACAGATGGGCATGGACGAGAAGCACTTCCCCGTCATGGACGAGATCTGGCGTGAGCCGACGCCGATGTACGTGCGCAACCAGAAGTTCGAGGACTACCTGTCGGGGGAAGGCGTCGACTTCCTGCGCTTCGGCCCCTTCACGCGCCTCGCCTTCAACATGCACGGGCTCGTGCCGCCCGAGGAATGGCTCGACATCATGCCGCAGATGTTCCACGTGCACGCCAAGTTCTACGACATCGACGAGAACGGCGACGAGCCGGCGATGGACATTCCGCGCATCGTGCGTCAGTTCGTCGAGGGCGGGTATGAGGGATACCTCTCCAGCGAATGGGAGGGGCATGCGTTCTCCGACCTCGGCGAGTCCGACCCGATCGAGCTCGTGAAGAAGCAGCACGCGCTGATGCGTCGTGCCATCGAAGACACCGTCGCCGCCCAGTCCACCGACACGTTCGCCTAGGAGCCGACATGGCAACCCACAACTCACTCTTCGCGGAGAAGGACGTCCGCCGCACCGACGGCGGAATCGCCGTGGCGGTCCAGCTGCCCTGGTACCGGAGCCTCTGGCTCTCGGCCGTCGACGGTGTCGCGGCGTCGGTCAACGGCGTCGAGGTGCCCACCGATCGCCTGCGCTTCGTGCTCGAGGGGCGCTCCTATGAGATCGGCGAGTTGCCCCAGCAGTGGGACACGCTCTGGTTCGTCGCGGAGCGGCCCGAGGTCGTGATCGCGCTCGACGACCCGCCGGTGCCGGGTGAGAAGTTCACCGTCGAGATCGTCCTCACCATGCGGCTGCTCTACATGCAGATCATGCCCGGGACCGATGGCGGCCCCGGCCGCTATGTCACCAACCGCGTGCCGGTCGAGCGGGAGATCGTGCTCGCATGACCAGGCCGCTGCGCGTAGCCCTCATCGGCTACGGCTTCATGGGATCGACGCACTCGGTGGGGTGGCGGCAGGCGCCGCGCATGTTCGACCTGCCCGTCCCGGTCGAGATGGCGGTGATCGTCGGGCGCAACGCCGAGGCGGTCGCGGCCGCGGCCGACAAGTGGGGCTGGGCAGAGTCGGCGACCGACTGGCGCGAGGTGATCGCACGCGACGACATCGACATCGTCGACATCGTGACGCCGGGCGACTCGCACGCCGAGATCGCCATCGCCGCGCTCGAGGCCGGCAAGCATGTGCTGTGCGAGAAGCCGCTGGCCAACACCGTCACCGAGGCCGAGGCGATGGCCGAGGCCGCACACCGCGCCGCCGAGCGCGGCGTGCGCTCGATGGTGGGCTTCACCTACCGACGCGTTCCCGCGGTGACACTGCTGCGCGACCTGATCGCGCAGGGGATCGTCGGAACGGTGCAGCAGGTGCGCGCCGCCTATCGCCAGGACTGGCTCGTCGACCCGGAGATGCCGCTCGCCTGGCGCCTGCAGAAGGAGCACGCCGGATCGGGAGCACTCGGCGACATCGGCGCGCACATCATCGACATGACCCAGTTCGTCACGGGACTGCACGTCGAGCGCGTCTCGGGGACGATCGACACCATCGTCGAACAGCGTCCCCTGCAGGGCTCGGGATCGGGCCTGTCGGGCACCGCGGCCGAAGGCGTCGGCGAGGTCACGGTCGATGACGTGGCGATCTTCACCGGTCGCCTCGAGAACGGCGCCCTCGTCTCGTTCGAGGCGACGCGCTTCGCCACCGGGCGCAAGAACGCGCTGTCGATCGAGGTGTCGGGTGACCGGGGCGCGCTCGCGTTCGACCTCGAGGACCTCAACAGCCTCCAGTTCTACGACCGCACCGCCCCCGAGGACCGCCAGGGGTTCACGAAGATCCTGGTCACCGAGTCGCAGCATCCGTATGTCTCGGCGTGGTGGCCCGCCGGGCACATGCTGGGCTACGAGCACGGATTCAGTCACCAGGTCGTCGACCTGGTCACCGCGATCGTCGAGGGAACGGACCCTCATCCGGGCTTCGCCGAGGGGCTCTCGGTGCAGCGCGTGCTCGACGCCGTCGAACGCTCGCACCACAGCGAATCGGCGTGGGTCGGCATCGCCGCCGGATGACCTGCACCCCGCCATGATGGACACACAGCGACCCTGAGGAGAAGCGATGACGCGCCCGATCACCCTGTTCACCGGCCAGTGGGCCGATCTGCCGTTCGAAGAGGTTGCTCGACTGGCCGGCGAGTGGGGCTACGACGGCCTCGAGATCGCCTGCTGGGGCGACCATCTGGACGTCTCCCGGTGGGACGACGACGCCTACGTGCAGTCGCGGCTCGACATCCTCGAGCGCAACGGACTCAAGGTCTTCGCGATCTCGAACCACCTCACCGGGCAGGCCGTCTGCGACGACCCGATCGACGAGCGTCACCGTGACATCCTCTCGGACCGGGTCTGGGGCGACGGCGACCCCGAGGGCGTGCGCCGGCGCGCGGCGCAGGATCTGAAGGACACCGCCCGCTTCGCAGCGAAGCTCGGGGTCAGCACGGTCAACGGCTTCACCGGCTCGTCGATCTGGGGCGCCGTCGCGATGTTCCCGCCCGCGTCCGACGCGTACATCGCCGCCGGGTACCAGGACTTCGCGGACCGTTGGAACCCGATCCTCGACGTGTTCGAGGAGGTGGGTGTGCGGTTCGCCCTCGAGGTGCACCCGTCCGAGATCGCGTACGACTACTGGACCGCGAAGGACACCCTCGCCGCGATCGGCCACCGCAAGAGCTTCGGCTTCAACTTCGACCCGTCCCACTTCGTCTGGCAGCAGCTCGACTACGTCGCCTTCGTGCTCGATTTCGCCGACCGCATCTTCCACGTGCACGTCAAGGAGTCGATCACCAACCTGGACGGGCGCAACGGCGTGCTCGGGTCGCATCGGCCGTGGGCCGATCCGCGACGCGGCTGGACCTTCGTCTCGACCGGTCACGGCGCCGTGCGCTGGGAGCCGCTGTTCCGGGCCCTCAACTCGATCGGCTACGACGGTCCGACGAGTGTCGAGTGGGAGGATGCCGGCATGGACCGCCTGGTGGGTGCGCCCGAGGCGCTCGCGTTCGTCCGGAAGCTGGCCGAGATCACGCCGCCCGACGCCGCGTTCGACGCCGCGTTCAGCACGAAGTAGGCCGGCCGGTCCCGCCCCGCGGCGGATGCTGCGGGGCGGGAGCCTGGCTCAGCCCTCCTGGTTGTAGTAGGGCCACGGCAGGAACCGGCGGTCGCCGCGACGGTCCGGGCCCGTGAGGGTGACGTCTCCGGTCGCGGCCCACTCGACGCCCCGCGGGAACATCCGGATGAACTCGATGCGGCGGAACGTGTCGATGTCGTGGCCGATGGTGATCGTGAACGACCGGCCCGTGCCGTACTCGTTGATCCACGCGATCGGCTGATCGGTGCCGACCCCGGGCATGCCGCTGAAGCCCTCTTCGGGGATCATGACGGGATAGTGCGACATCGGCCAGACCGGTGCGCTCTCGTAGGACTCGAGGTCGTCGAAGGTGGTCAGCAGCACCTGCGCCCCGTCGTACAGCTCCACTCCGACCAGGATGTCGTCGCCCGTGACCGTCCACGGCTTGCCGATCCCGTCCGTGATCGGGTGCCGGGGCTCGGCGATGCTCAGCAGCGCTTCGCCCCACGGCCGGGGACGAAGGCCCGTCGGCACGCTCAGCTTGGCGCCGCGCAGCACGTTGTACTCCTCGGGGTAGCCCCAGTCGTCCTCCTGGACCGATGAGCCGTGGAACCAGACGATGCCCTTGCCCTCGTCGCGCACGAAGCGCAGGAGAGCGGCGTCGGTCTCGGCGCCGAAGCCGACGCCCGTCTCGTGGTACCCGTCGCGTCCTTCGAACACGACGATCAGCACGTCGTATCTGTCGATGATCTCGGCCGTCAGTCCGCGCGGATCCTCGGTGACCCGCACGCGGAATCGCCCGGTGTCCTCCAGGAGCGTCGTGATCCACTGGTTGTGCATGCGGAAGCTGCGATGCTCGTTGTCGTGCTCCCGGGTCATGTGTCCGGAAAGGATCAGCACGTTCAGCACATCGGTCATGGGCTCTCCTGAGTCGTCGGGGTCGGGGTCGGGGTCGTGGTCGTGGTCAGCGGGCGGACAGCGCTGCGTGGGCGAGTTCGAGGTGGCGGCGCGTCACATCGGCGGGGTCGTCGTCGAGCCACTCGTGCCCACCCCATTCGCTGCAGAGCGTGCCGCTGAAGTCCGTGAGCGCGAGCTCGGCGGCGAGGTCTCGGATCGGCTGCGACACCCGGCCGTCGCTGTCGTCGAGGTCCCAGAACTTCAGATGGAACGCGCCGACGAGCGGCAGCACCGGGCGCAGGGCGGCGGCCGGTGTGCGGCCGAACCGGACGAGGAGGTTCATGAAGAGGGCGTGCGCGGCCGGCGGCACCCCGCCCGCGCGCAGCAGCGCGACGACGGCGTCGTTCGTCGCGGGGTCGAGCCAGTGCTCGGACAGCAGCGTGACGAGCTGCGGCGGCACCCCCGCCGCCGCGATCCGCTCGAGATAGGTGACCGGCAGCGCGGGCATGAGCATGCTCGCGTCCACCAGCAGCCGCACGCGGGGATCGTCGAGGTCGGCGATGGCGTCGATCGCCGCGCCGACGGCATCCGGATGCTGCGGTCCCTGCATCTCCTCGAACAGCGTCAGGTCGTGGTCGGCCAGCAGGGGTAGCAGCCGGCGCAGCAGCGGCGTGCCGGCTTGGCCGATCGGCAGGCGCACGCCCTCGGCGCCGACCGCCTGCGCGGCGGTCAGCTGCGGGGCGAGGAAGGCCAGTCGCGCCTCGTCGTCGCGGCGTTCGCCGGAGGGCAGCCAGTCGTCCAGGCTCATTCCGACGATGCTGACCGCCCCGCCGTCGGCGGCGAGCCGCGCGCGCAGCGCATCGGCCTCGTGCGACGCGACCTGGGGGAACGAGCGCCACAGCTGGCCCGGCTCCAGCTCGATCGTCGCGGCGATGCCGTCGGCGACGATGCCGGTGACGATGTCGACGGCAGGACGCTCCGCCCGCACGATCTCGGCCGTCCAGTTGAAGGCGCTGGCGGCCAGTCGCCACCCGGACGGCATCGCGGGCGCTGCTGCGGCCGAGGTGCGGCCGTCGGCGAACGCCGGGGGCGCCGCGGGATCGGCGACGTCCGCATCGAGTTCCAGCCGGCGGCGGGCGCCGAACGGCAGGGTGAGCGGTCCGCCGTCGCCGCCGGGCAGGTACGGCACGGTCAGCCGGAACGAGATCGACACCTCATGGATGCCGGGGGCGAGCGCCTGGGCGGACTCCACAGACAGCCGGTCCTGCACGAACCACCAGGCGTTCTCGTCGGGGAGCGCATCGTCGGAGGCGGATCCTCGCACGGCGACGGAACGGCCCGCGAGGCTCCCGGTCCAGCCGGTCACGGCCCGGCCGTCGATCTCGATCGCGAGGTCGCCCAGGCTGGAGAGCGGCAGGGCGCGGATCCAGGGGAGTGCGATCCGCACCGCGCAACCGGACGAGGTCGAGATGAGCGCGTCGTCGCGCAGCATCGTCAGCATGAAGCCCCCTGTGATCCACTTAAGGTCACAAGGTACACACTTATGTGTGTTTTCGTAAGAAGAGGTTCTGGAGGGTGCGGGTCAGGAAGACAGCCCCACGCCGGCGACCGTCGGACGGCCGTCGGCGAACCAGCGTGGGAAGGTGACCTCGAACAACTGCTCGCGGGCGAGCTCGGCGCCGCCGAGGAGCGGCTCGCGTTCGTCGTCGGGCGACTGCACGATCGACAGGTCCCGGGTCGCCAGCGGGAGAGACAGCTCGTAGACGCGCTGACGCACCTCGGCGAGGAAGATCTCGCCGGCCGCGGCGACCGCTCCTCCGATGACGATCGTGCGCGGGTTGAACATGTTCACGAGGGTGGCGATCGCCGCGCCCACGACGCGTGCCGAGTGCTGGATGAGCGAGATGGCCAGAGCGTCGCCGTCCTCGGCGGCGCGGGCGATGCCGGCCGGCGAGATCGGCTCTCCGGCGGCGACGCGCTGCGCGAGGTAGCCGCTCGCCGTGTCCGCGATGGCCGCCTCCGCATCGCGCACGAGCGCCCAGCCGCCGGCGACGGCCTCGAGGCAGCCGCGCTTGCCGCAGCGGCAGAGCACCTCCGACTCGCTCACGCGCACGTGGCCGATGTCGCCCGCGGCTCCGTTGGCTCCGCGATGCAGGCGGCCGTGCGAGAGCAGCCCGGCCCCGATGCCCGAGCCGACCTTGCAGTAGATGAGGTCGCCCTGGGTGTCGCCGCGCCGGGCACGTTCGCTGAGCGCCAGGAGGTTGACGTCGTTGTCGACCCACACGGGGGCGTCGAAGTGCTGCTCGAATCGCCGTCGCACGTCGAAGCCGTTCCAGCCCGGCATGATCGGCGGCGCGACCGGACGGCCCGATGCGAAGTCGACGGGACCGGGGAGTCCCACAGTGACGGCCCAGACGTCGCGGATGGCCTGCTTCGCGAGCAGCGTGTCGACCATGCCGAGCGTGGCATCGAGGGTCTCGGCGGGCCCGCGTGCGATGTCCCACTCCTGGTGATCCTCCGCGAGGATCCGACCGGCGAGGTCGGCGATGCCCACGCGCATGTGCAGCGCGCCGAGTGCGCAGACGACGATCGCGCCCTGCTCGGACCGGAAGCGCAGCGTGCGCGGGGCGCGCCCGCCCGACGAGGGTCCGTAGTCGCTGTCCTCGAGGAGGCCCATCTCGATCGCCAGGTCGACGCGCTGCGTCACGACACCGCGGCCCAGCCCGGTGAGGCGGCCGATCTCGGGACGCGTCGCCGCCTCGCCGGTGCGCACGAGATTGACGATGCGCAGCAGGCTGGTCACTTCATCGGTCTGCGCGCCGAAGCGCAGGGTGGACTCTTTAGCCATGCTTGATTCTGGCACAACCGGTCGACGAGGCCGGGAGAAGCACACCGTGCTATTGCAACCTTCGTTCTGACTTATGTAGGCTTCTGTCAAAAGTTTGCGGAGGTCGACATGCCGTACGGCGTCGGGATCATCGGTGCCGGACCCGGCGTCGCGGCCCTGCACCTGCCCACCCTGGGCCGGCTGCCGGACACGTTCGAGGTGGTGCACATCTCAGACGGCGGCAGCGGCCGAGCGACCGGCCTCGCCGCCCCGATCGGCGCGGCGAGCTCCACCGGCATCCGCGACCTGGTCGCCGATCCTCGCGTCGACGTCGTCGCCGTCTGCTCGCCGCCGGCCCAGCACGCCGCGCACATCCTGGCGGCGCTGGAGGGCGGCGCCCGCGGGATCCTCTGCGAGAAGCCGCTGGCGACCGATCCGGATCAGGCCCGCGTCGTGATCGACGCCTGCCGGGATGCCGGTGCGGCCCTCGTCGTCGGAACCAACCACCTGTACGACCCGGCCTGGGCACGCGCCAAGCACCATCTGCTCGCCCTCGGCGCGCGCGTGACCGCCGTGACACTGACCCTTTCGCTCCCGCCCAACGGTCGCTATCACGCGCTCGTGACGGACCACGACACGCAGCCGGCGGTGCGGCCGATGCCGGCAGTCCCGCCGGCGGAGGTCCAGGCCGGGATCGTGCGGCAGCTCATCAGCGGGCTGCTGGTGCACGACCTGCCGCTGGTCCGCGACCTCGTGCCGCATGTGGGCGCCCTCGACGACGCCCGCTTCGTCGCCCCGCTGGGATGCCTCGTCGCATACGACGGCGCAGGCGTGCCGGTGCGGCTGGCCGCGGTGATGCGTCCGGACGGCGCCGAGGTGCACTGGCGGCTGACCGTCGCGACGACGCACGATCGGATCGACGTCGACTTTCCGCCGCCCTTCGTGCATACGGGCAGCGCCGCGGTGACCGTGCGCTCGCCGGACGGCACCGTCACGCGCTACCCGCGGTCGGCGCGGGACGGCTACGAGGCGGAGTGGCGGGCGCTCGCACAGCAGCTCGACGGCACAGCCGTCACCGAGTACGACGAACCGCTCGCCGACGCGCGCTACGCCCTGACGATCGCCGACGCCGCCTTCGCCCTCCTGGCCTCCCGCGCCGACATCCGCGGTGGCGTCGCATGACCGCCGCGCCGCGCGGGCTGCCTGTCCACGCCGAACTCGCCGCGTACCGCACCGCGATCGCGGAACTGCCGAACGCGGTGCACGCGACGGACGAACGAGCCGGCTCGATCGCGGTCGTCGCGGGCGACGGCTGGCCCGCCCGCGTGCGGAGCGCCTGTGGCAGCGGAGCGATCGCGGTGATCGTCGACGAACCGGCCGGCATCGCGACCGATCCCGCCGATGCCGGGGAGAGGTTTCTGGCCGAGGACTTCGCGGGCGCGTCCGTCCCGATCGTGATCGTGCGACGCCGCATGCCGGCGCTGCCTGACCCCCGGCATCCGCTCGCGTTCGTCACGGTCGAGGGATCGGGGCCGGACCTGCTCCCGCTCCTCCGCGACGGACTCGGGATGGCGCGCCGGCTCGTGGGCGCGCTGCAGGTGGAGCATGTGCGGCGCACCGAGCACGCGGTCAGCGCGGTCCTGACCGCGGGGGACGGACGGTCGGTCGCCGTCACCGCCACCCGGGCGCCGGCGCCCGAGGGGGCGGACTGGCTGCGCGTCCGCGGCCACGGGGCGGAGGCGATCGAGGCGATGGTCGACACCGCTGCCGGAACGAGACGCGTCATCATCGAGGACGGCGATGGCGTACGGAGCCTTCCGGCCGGGCACGAGTCGCCCGAGCGGGAGGCCGTGCGCGCGGCCGTGACCGCCGTGGCGGAACCCCGTGCGCCGCGGGCGGATCTGGTCGACGCGCGGCTCGACCTCGCGCTCGTGTCGGCGATCCTGCGACCGCGACAGTCATAACTTCAAGTGATGAGCGACATAGGCGGAATCGGCTTCCCTGATGCAGAAGCGGCGACGAGAGTGGAGATGCGGGAGGGAACCGACCCCCGTTGGAAAGGAATCGGATCGAAGATGATCAAGCTGCTCTCTCACCTCTCGTACGTGGCCGTCACCTCGCCGGATGTCGAGGCGTCCGTGAAGTTCTACGAGGACCACGTCGGGCTCACGGTCGTCGACCGCGTCGACGGCGTCGTCTACCTGCGCTGCTGGGGCGACTACTACGCCTACTCCGTGGTCATCGTGCCCGGCGACGAGCCGTCGCTGGACACCATGGCCTGGCGCACCTCCAGCGCGGAGGCCCTCGAGGAGGCCGCCTCGCGCATCGAAGCGGCGGGCATCCAGGGCGAGTGGCTCGACGACGTGCACAAGATCGGCCGCGCCTACCGCTTCACCGGCCCGTGGGGCCACTCGATGACGCTGCACTGGGACGTCACGCGGCACCAGGCGCAGCCCGAGATCGCGTCGATCTACCCGGATCGTCCCGAGAAGCGCTCGAAGGTCGCCGGCGCACCCCGGCAGCTCGACCACGTCACGATCGCCACGAGCGACGTCGACGGGTTCGTCAAGTGGTACGTCGATGTGCTGGGTTTCCGCTTCATGGCCCGCACGGTGCTCGATGAGGCGCCCATCTCGGTGTTCTCGGTGCTCACGACCAATGAGAAGTCGCACGACCTCGGCGTCGTCCTCGACGGCTCGTCGCGCGCCGGCCGCATCAACCACTACGCCTTCTGGGTGGACACCCGCGAGGAGCTGCTCATCGCCGCCGACACGCTCATGGAGCACGACATCCCGATCGAGTACGGCCCGAACATCCACGGGATCGGCGAGCAGACCTTCCTCTACTACCGTGAGCCCTCGACGCTGCGCATCGAGCTGAACACCGGTGGCTACCGCAACTACGTGCCGGACTGGGAGGCCAACACCTGGCGGCCGTCGCAGGGGTCGAACAACTTCTACCGCAACGGCTCGATGCCGATGTCGATGACGGAGTCCTTCCCGCCCGCGGACGGTCCCTCGGCCTCGGAGGAGGGCGTTCCGGACGAGATCAAGGACGCGCTGCTGAACCCGTACGCCCAGCAGGGTCGCGGCTGACGAACCAGGGGAGGAGCGGTGCCGATCCCGCTCCTCCCCTCACCAATCCGAGAGAGACAGGACGATCGATGACGACGAATCCTCCCTACGCGCTGGCCCGATTCCGGGACGGCGCTTCGGTGCGTGTCGGGCTGGTGGCCGGCGACCGCATCCGCCCGCTGTCGGACGATGACCTGGGCGCCCCCGGACTCAACGCGTTCCTCGCCGAACCGCGCTGGGACCGGCTGGCGGCGCTCGCGACGCAGGACGGTCCGTGGCGACCGCTGGGCGAGGTCGTCCTGACGGCACCCGTCGAGCCGCGGCAGGTGCTGCAGACCGGCGCGAACTACCGCCAGCACGTCATCGAACTGGTCGCGGCGGGACTGACGCAGGACCAGACCCGCTCACCGGAGGAGGCGCGCGCGTTCGCCGCGAAGATGATGGACGACCGCGCCGCGCACGGCGAGCCCTATTTCTTCATCGGGCTGCCGGCGTGCGTCGTCGGCGACGACACCCCGCTGACCCTGCCCGCCTACAGCGACGTGCACGACTGGGAGCTCGAACTCGCCCTCGTGATCGGGCGCGAGGCGTTCCGCGTCGACCGGGCGGACGCGTGGGATCACATCGCCGGCTACACCATCTGCAACGACATCACGACGCGCGACCTCGTCTTCCGCAAGGACATGAAGGAGATCGGCACCGACTGGTACCGGTCGAAGAACGCCCCTGGCTTCCTGCCGACGGGGCCGCTGCTCGTTCCCGCCCCGTTCGTCGACGCCGGCGATGCACGAGTGCGGCTCGAGCTGAACGGCGAGGTCATGCAGGACTCGTCGACCAGCGACCTGCTGTTCGACATCCCCGCCCTGCTCTCGGCCGCATCGCAGACCATGCCGCTGCTGCCGGGCGACCTGCTGCTCACCGGCAGCCCGGCCGGCAACGGCCAGCATTGGAAGCGCTTCCTGCGCGACGGCGACGTCATGACAGGGTCGATCACCGGGCTCGGCGTGCAGGTGGTCCGCTGCGAGGCCGGATCATGACACCGTCCGAGCGCCCGGCCGAGCTGAACCGGCAGGACCCCGAAGGCGAGATCCGCGCACGCGCGGAAGCGTACCGGAACTGGAACCGCTGGGGCCCCGACGACGTCCTGGGCACCCTCAACTTCATCGACGATGCCAAGCGAGCCGCGGCCGCGACCCTCGTCCGGGACGGGCGGTCGATCTCGCTCGCGCAGCCGTTCGACATGGCGGGGCCGCAGAAGGGCTGGCGTCGTCGCACGAATCCCGTGCACACGATGCTCGACACCGGGACGGACGCCGAGCGGGGGACTCAGGGCTTCCCGCACGGGATCGGCGGGGCGGACGACGTGATCGCCATGCCGCTCCAATGCTCGACCCAGTGGGACGGGCTGGGGCACATCTTCGACCACGGCACCGCCTGGAACGGCCGCCGCGCCGGCGACGTCGTCACGAGCGACGGCGACCTCGTCACCGGCATCGAGCATGCCCGCGCGGTACTCGTCTCGCGCGGCGTGCTCCTCGACGTCGGGCGTCACCTGCAGCCCGAGACCGGGGAGCTGCCCGACGGCTACGCGATCACCGTCGCCGACCTCGAGTCGACCATCGCCGCCCAGACCGACTCGGCCTCGGGCGCGACGAGCGCCGTCGGACGCGGCGACATCGTTCTCGTGCGCACCGGGCAGTACGCCCGCACGCGCCGGGACGGATGGGGCGACTACGCCGGCGGAGCCGCCCCCGGCTTGTCGCTGACCACCGCCGGCTGGCTCCACCGCACCGAGATCGCGGCGATCGCCACCGACACCTGGGGGTTCGAGGTCCGGCCCAACGAGTTCGACGTGCCGGCCTTCCAGCCGCTCCACCAGGTCGTCATCCCCAACCTGGGACTCACCATCGGCGAGATGTGGGACCTCGAGGACCTCGCCGACGCCTGCGCGGAGCTCGGACGCTACGAGTTCCTGCTCACCGCGGCCCCGCTGCCCATCACCGGGGCCGTGGGCTCGCCGATCAACCCCATCGCGCTGCTCTAACAAGCACACAACCCGGAACAGAGAGGTTCTGAATCATGACCGCAGTCCGCAAGGTCGCCATCGCCGGTGGCGGGGCAGCCGCGCTCGGCGCCGCCATCCAGCTCGCCAAGGCCGGCGTCCACGTCGACGTCTTCGAGATGAAGCCCGAGGTCAGCGCCCTCGGCTCGGGCATCACCCTGCAGGGCAACTCCCTGCGCGTGTTCGATCAGCTCGGTGTCTGGGACGCCGTCCGCGCCAAGGGGTACGCGTTCGAGGGCCTCACGCTGCGGGCGCCGGGTCCTGGCGCGCCCGCCGTCGCCGAACTGCCCGATGTGAAGACCGGCGGCCCGGACTACCCCGCGTGCATGGGCATGTACCGGCCCGACCTGGCCGCGATCCTGCACGCGCGCGCGACGGACGTCGGGGCGCGTATCCACTTCTCCGCCCGCGTGACCGGCGTGCGGGACACCGGTGCCGACGGCGTGGAGGTGTTCGTCGACGACGCCTCCGCCGGCATCTACGATCTGCTGATCGGCGCCGACGGACTGAACTCGACCGTGCGCGCCCTGATCGGCATCGAGACCAAGCCGGAGCCGACCGGGATGGGCATCTGGCGCACGTTCGTCTCGCGCCCCGCCGAGGTCGAGCACAGCGAGCTCTACTACGGCGGTCCCGTGTACATCGCCGGCTACACGCCCACCGGCGAGGACACGATGTACGCGTTCCTCGTCGAAGACGCGCAGGACCGGGTCGGTGTGACCGACGAGGACGCGACGCGCATCATGCTCGAGGAGTCCCGCGCCTACGACGGCCCCTGGAACTCGATCCGCGCCGATCTCGAGGCCGGCGCGCGGGCCAACTACACGTGGTTCACCGCCCACATCGTGGCCGAGCCGTGGAACCGCGGCCGGGTCGTCATCATCGGTGACGCCGCGCACAGCTGCCCGCCGACGATCGCGCAGGGGGCGGCGCAGGCGCTCGAGGACGCCGTCGTGCTCACGGAACTGCTCATCGAGCGGGATGCCGTGGATCAGGAGCTGTGGGACGACTTCCACGCCCGCCGGCTCCCCCGTGCCACCGCCGTCGTCGAGGCATCGGTGCAGCTCGGCAGATGGCAGCTCGAGCACAACCGGGACGCGGATGCCGGTGGTCTGATCTTCGGGATCGCGCAGCAGATGGCGCAGCCGGCATGACCGTCGACGTCCACGCCCACCTCCTGCTGCCGTCGCTGCAGGCGGCGGTGGAGCAGCGCGCCCCCGAGCTCGTCGCCGAGGCGGCCGCGCTCGAGCTGGCCCGCAACGGCGCCGAGAGCCTCGCGGTGTCCGGGCGCATGGTCGGCGCCCGCGTGCCGCGGCTCACGCAGGTGTCCGAGCGGCTGTCCGCCATGGACGCGCAGGGCGTGGACGTCCAGTGGGTCAGCGTCTCGCCCAACCACTTCTACCCGTGGGCGCCGGAGGGCCTGGCCGCCTGGGTCGCGGGGGAGACGAACCGTCTGATCGCCGAGCACGTCGCCCAGGCGCCCGATCGCCTCATCGGGCTCGGCGTCGTCCCGCTCCAGCATCCCGAGCGGATCGTCGAGTACCTCGACGACGCGGTTCTCGGGCGCGGGCTCGCCGGGGTCGAGATCTCCTCGTTCGCCGGCGACGTCGAGCTGTCCGATGCGCGGCTCGAACCGTTCTGGGCGCGCGCGGCCGAACTCGGCTGCGTGGTCTTCCTGCACCCCTTCGGGTGCTCCCTCGACGCGCGGCTCGACCGGTTCTACCTCGCCAACACGGTCGGCCAGCCCACCGAGAACGCCGTCGCGCTGTCCCACCTCATCTTCGCGGGGGTGCTCGACCGGCACCCGGCGCTCAAGCTCGTCGTCGCGCACGGCGGCGGCTATCTGCCGCTCGTGATCGGACGCTCCGACCGGGCCTGGCGGGTGCGGCCCGAGGCACAGGGCTGTGCCCGCGAGCCGTCGAGCTACCTGCAGCAGATCTGGTTCGACACTGTCGTGCACGACCCCGTCGCGCTGCGCCGACTCGTGGAGACCGTCGGCGCCGGGCAGGTCGTGCTGGGCAGCGACTTCCCGTTCGACATGGGCCTCGACGACCCCGTCGCGTTCGTGCGCGAGGCGGGTCTGCCGGCCGACGTCGAACGACGGATCCTCGCCGGCACGGCCGAGGCACTGCTGGCCTCCAAGGTGCCGGCATGAGGATCGCGCGCTGGACGGGCCCGAGGCGTGACACCGGCGAGGGCTTCGTCGTGGGCGATCGGCTCGTCCCCTTCCCGGACGGACTCACGGTCACCCAGGTGCTGGCGCAGGGGCTGCCCGCCGCCCGCGCGCTGCACGCGCGCGTCCGGGCGGCCGACGGCGTGCCGATCGAGGCCTGCCGGCTGCTGCCGCCGGTGGTCCCGGCATCCATTCGGGACTTCGTCGCGTTCGAGGAGCACGTCGAAGGCGTCAGCGCCGCCGTCGACGGCAGGAGCGAGGTCGTGCCGGAGTGGTACGAGCTGCCCACCTTCTACTTCACCAACCCGCACACCGTGCGGGCGACGGGCGATGTCGTCGCCATCCCCGAGACCGCGCGCCTGGACTTCGAGCTCGAGCTGGCCGCCGTCATCGGCGGCGTCGCCGGGTCGTCGGGGGAGAACCTCGACGTCGACGCGGCGGCGGCGCACATCTTCGGCTACACCGTGATGAACGACTGGTCCGCCCGCGATCTGCAGTCTCGCGAGATGAAGGTGCGGCTCGGGCCCGCCAAGGGCAAGGACTTCGGCCTCACCCTCGGTCCGTGGATCGTCACCGCCGACGAGCTGGAGGACCGGATCGACGAGGCCGGGTTCCTCGCGCTGCGCGCCGAGGTGTCGGTCAACGGCGCCCGCATCGGGCAGGACCTCGTGTCGAACATGGGCTGGCCCTTCCCCGAGCTGGTCGCCTACGCCGCGCGCAACTCCGTCGTGCGCCCCGGTGACGTCCTCGGCTCCGGCACCGTCGGCAACGGCGGCTGCCTCGCGGAGCTCTGGGGACGCACCGGCCAGATGACGCCGCCGCCGCTCGAACCGGGCGATGAAGTGCGCATGACCATCGAGGGGGTCGGTGAGATCGTGAACATCGTCGGTGAACGGGTGGCCGCTCCGCCGATCCCGCCCGCGCGCCCCCGCCCCCGCCGACGCGAGGCGTGATGGACCTGCCGGGGCTCGAGGACCGCACCGTGGTCGTGACCGGCGCGGCGGGCGGACAGGGCGCGGAGACGGCGCGGCTGCTGGCCGCCGCGGGCGCACGCGTCATCGCGGGCGACATCGCCGCCGCGCCGGCGGTCCCGTTCGACGACCCCGCGGTGGAGTATCGCCGCCTCGACGTCACCGACGAGGACGACTGGTCCGCGCTCGCGGAGGAACTCGGGCGACAGCTCGGCGCCGCGCCGCTGAAGGGCCTCGTCAACAACGCCGGCATCACGCATCGGGCCCGGCTGGGGCACACGCGCCGCGCGGACTGGGACCGCGTGCTCGCCGTCAACGTCACCGGCGCGATGCTGGGGATCCAGGCCCTCGCACCGCTCATGGCGGCGGGGTCCGCCATCGTCAACGTGGGATCGTCGGCGGGTCTGACCGGTCACTACACGGCCGCCTACACGTCGTCGAAGTGGGCGCTGCGCGGGCTCACCCACGTCGCGGCGACCGAGTACGGACCGCGGGGCATTCGCGTCAACATCGTCCATCCCGGGTTCATCGAGACCGAGATGACCGCGAGCGCACCGACCGCGATGCGCGACGCACAGCGGGCGCTGACGCCGATGGAGCGCAACGGCGAGGCCCGTGAGGTCGCGCAGGTGACCGCGTTCCTGCTCTCGGACGCCGCCGCGTACGTCTCGGGGGCGGAGATCCCCGTCGACGGCGGGTACACGTCGTCGGCGGGAGCGAAGTACATGTCCGACCGCATCGCCGCGGCCGCGCACGGCGAGGTGCGAGGGTGATCGACTCGCCGCTGAGCCCGCAGCGGCTGTTCTCGCTCGAGGGCCACGTCGCGATCGTGACCGGCGCGACGAGCGGCATCGGGTTGGCCAGCGCCGAGGCGCTCGCGGCCGCCGGTGCCCGCGTCCTCCTCACGGGGATCGGCGATGTCGCCGGGCGCGCCGACGACCTGGCCGCGCGCGGCATGACGGCCGTCGGCGTCGAGCGAGACCTGACCGAGCCCGATGCCGCCGGCGTGCTCGTCGAGGAGGTCCAGCGACGCTGGGGACGCCTCGACACCGTCTTCGCCAACGCGGGCGCCGCCCTCGACACCCCTGAAACCGTCGCCCGCCCCGGAGCGCCCGAGGCGCTCGACGTCCTCGACCGGATGTTCGACCTGCACGTCCGCTCGGTGCTGCGCCTCGCCGATGTCGCGCTGCCCGCGATCTCGGATGCCGGGGGCGGCCTGTTCCTGGTCATGTCGAGCCTGTCGGGTCTGCGTGGCAACCGCGCGATCCCGGCATACGGGATCACCAAGGCGGCCAACGCGCAGCTGGCGCGCAACCTCGCCGTCCAGTGGGGCGGTCGGGGAGTGCGCGTGAATGCGCTGTCGCCCGGCGTGATCGCCACGCCGTTCGCGCGGCCGATCACCGACGATCCGCAGCTGGCCGCGACGCGGCTGGCGCGCACGCCGCTGGAGAGATTCGGCACTCCGGCCGAGATCGCCGCCACCGTCCTCTGGCTGGCATCGCCCGGCGGCGCCTTCGTCACCGGGCAGAACCTGGTGCTCGACGGCGGCACGCTCATCGCCGATTGAGACGACTTGCTTCTGTTGCTTTTGTGCAAAAGGAGGATTAGAATCGACATGACGTCGGGGCCTGCAGGGCCCGTTCACGGAGGTGAGGTAGCCCCCGTGGCACACCCCGTCGCGTCGATCACCCGGTCGTACGGGTGCACCGAATGCCTCTGACCCCACTTCGTCTTCGCCTGCTGGTCGCCTCGCTGCTGACCGTCTCCTTCCTCGGCGCGCTCGACCACACCGTCGTGTCGACCTCGCTCGCCACCATCGCCGGCGAACTCGGCTCGCTCGAGCACATGAGCTGGATCATCGTCGGCTACACGCTGGCCAGCACCGTCCTGCTGCCGATCCTCGGCAAGCTCGGCGACGTGGTCGGGCCGCGCCGCGTGTTCATGGTCTCGCTCGTCGGCTTCGTCGTCGCCTCGGCCGCGTGCGGCTTCGCGCCCAGCATGACGGCGCTGATCGCCGCCCGCGTCGTGCAGGGGATGGCCTCGGCCGGCATCCAGCTGATGTCGCAGACGATCATCGCGCGCGTGACCACACCGCGCGAGCGGCCGCGATACATGGCGATCATCGGCGCCGCGTTCCCCATCGCGATCCTGCTCGGCCCCGTGCTCGGCGGACTCATCGTCGACCACTGGGGCTGGCCGTGGATCTTCTGGATCAACGCGCCGGTCGGCGCCGCCGCGCTCGTGCTGGCACTGGTCGCGGTGCCGCGCCTCGAGGGCGGCGCCCACCCGACGTTCGACATCCCGGGCGCCGTGGTGTTCACCGCCTCGCTCGTCGCACTCGTCCTCGCCGTCACGTGGGCGGGCGAGCCCGACCTGCGCGGCGTCGTGATCGGCGTCGCCGTCCTCGCTCTCGTCGGGTTCGTCGCGTTCTTCCTCGTCGAACGTCGCACGTCCGCCCCGATCGTGCCGCTGCACCTGTTCGCGGATCGGACGATCGCCGCGGGGATCGCACTCTCGGCGATCATCGGCATCGGGCTGTTCTCGATCACCGCGTACCTGCCCACCTACTTCCAGATGGCGTACGGCACCTCGGCCACCGTGTCGGGCCTCGTGCCGATCGCGACCGTGCTCGGGATGCTGGTGAGCAACCTCGCCACCGGCTGGCTCGTCGGCCGCACCGGACGCTATCGCCCGTATCCGATCGTCGGCACCGTTCTCGGCGCCCTCGGGCTGCTCGTGATGGCGGTCCTGCCGCTCGGGATGCCGCTGTGGGTGCCGATGGCGGTCATGTTCGTCGTCGGGCTGGGCACGGGGTCGTTCATGAGCCTCGTCGTCGCCGTCGTGCAGAGCGCGGCACCGACCTCGGAGCTGGGCGCCATCACCGCGACGACCAACCTGGTGCGCCAGGTGGGGTCGACCGTCACCACCGCGGTCATCGGCGGGCTCGTCGGGTTCGGCGTCGCCGCCGCCCTCCCGGTCGGAGTCGACGCCGCCTCGCTCACGCCGCAGTCCGTCCAGGCCGGGCCCGCGGCGCTTCAGCAGCAGGTCGCCGTCATCTACCACGAGGTGTTCGCGCCCATCTACCTGGCCCTCGCAGGGGTCTACGCCCTGGGCCTGGTCGCCGCGATCCTCTTGCCGCGTCGCCGTCTGTCGGATGACACGGCATCCCTCCCCGTCATCGAGAATCAGGAGCAGATCGCATGAATCCGAAGGAGAACGTCGTGGAGCACGGCCCCGTCATCGCCGTCGTCGGCTCGGGCCCGATCGGCTCGGCCTATGCCCGGGTGCTGCTCGACACGCTGCCCGACGCCCGGGTGATCATGTTCGAGGCCGGCCCTCAGATCACCGATCGTCCCGGGGCGAGCGTGCGCAACATCGCCGACCCGGCCGCAAAGGAGCGCGCGCGCGAGATGTCGCAGGGGCCGCAGGCCGGCGCGTACCGGGAGTCGCTCGGCATCCCCTCCGGGGTCGTCGTCGAGGGGATGTTCACCGCACGACAGGGGACCCACCTCCTCGACTTCGGGGGTGACGGATCGGCGCACGCCGCGACGTTCCCCGCCGCGGCGGCCGCGACGAATGTCGGCGGGCAGGGTGCGCACTGGACGTGCGCGATCCCCCGCCCCTCATTCAGCGAGAAGGTCGACTTCATCGGCGACGAGGAATGGGAGGACCTCATCTCGACGGCGGAGGGACTTCTCCACCACCAGGGGGCCGCGTTCGCCGACTCGCCCGTCGGCGGAGCCATTCGCACGCTGCTGCAGCGCGAGTTCGGCGCTGAGCTCCCCGCGGACTACGGGGTCGGGACCCTGCCGGTCGCGGGCGATCCGCAGCCGGACGGATCCATGGTCTGGGCGGGGGCCGACTTCGTGCTCGGGCCGCTGCTCGAGGAGGGCACCACGCAGGCCGCGCGCTTCGAGCTGCGCGACCTGACGCTCGTGCGACGGGTCGAGCAGCAGGCCGGGCGCGCGACCGGCGTCACGGTCGAGGACCTCCGCACAGGACAGACCTCGTTCGTCCCCGCTGATCTCGTCGTCGTGGCGGCGGATGCCTTCCGCTCCCCGCAGCTGCTGTGGGCCAGCGGCATCCGGCCCGCCGCGCTCGGGCGCTATCTCACCGAGCACCACGTCGTGATCTCCACCGTCGCGCTCGACGCGGACCGCATGGGCGAGCTCGTCACGGACGACCAGCTCGAGGCGGAGCTCGCGCGCCGCGCCGTCCACGCCGCGGACCCCGTCGCCGCCGTCAACCGGATCCCGTTCTCCGAGCCCGATCACCCGTTCTCCCTGCAGGTGATGTACGCCGAGAAGCCGCCGTTCCCGCTGGACGACGCCCACCCCCAGGCCGGCAACAGGTGGGGGTACGTGAACATGGGCTACGGCGTGCGCAAGCACCCTCGCGTCGAGGACGGCGTGCGTTTCGACGACGACGAGCTCGACTACCGGGGCTTCCCGAACATGACCATCGAGTACGCGCTCACCGAGCGCGAGAACGCCGAGATCGCCCAGGCGACGGAGCGGCTGCGCCGCGCCGGAGCGGCGCTGGGCACCTTCATCGCCGACCCGCGCCTGCTGCCGAACGGGTCGAGCCTGCACTACATGGGGACGATGCGCATGGGCGCCGCCGACGACGGGACCTCGGTGGCCGACCCGTGGTCGCGCGTGTGGGGCGTCGAGAGCCTCGTCGTCGGCGGCAACGCGCTGATCCCGACGGCGAACACGATGAACCCGACGCTCATGAGCGTCGCGCTCGCCGTGCGCGGTGCACGGAAGGCGGCCGAGACGCTGCGGTAGGCGTGCGGCGTGCGGCCCGGGGCGGGCGTGTGGTGCGTGGTGCGCGGTACGCGGTGCGGGGTGCGCGGTGCGCGGTGCGCGGTGCGGGGTGCACGGTGCGTAGCGTGGAGCGGGCGGAGCGGGGTGCAGGGCGCCGGTGCGGGGCGCGGTGCGTAGCGGAGCGGGGTGCGCGGAGCGGGGTGCGCGGAGCGGGGTGTAGGGCGGAGCGGGGTGTAGGGCGCCGGTGCGCCTCAGCCGCGTTCAGTTCGCAGGACTCTTCGGCGATCCCGGGCGTGTCGACGGCGTGTCGGGGCGCGTCGGGCGCCCTGGTCCTGCGAGATGAACGGCGCGGTGCCGCGCGCATGGTGGTGTCGCTGCCGGTGCCCGCCACCTGCGCGCATGGCCGTGTCGCTGCCGGCCGCCGCTACGCAGGCGGCCGGTGCCAGGCGATCGCGTACCGCCACAGCGCGAGGCGCCGGAACCGCGAGCCGGGCAGGATCGTCCGCGCCATCGCTCGCACCTCGGAGTAGCTCTGCTTCGGGGGCCACACCGTGGGCGCCGTGTGCTCCCACTCGGTCCGGGCGCGGCTGCGCAGACGGTGCGCGATCACGCCGAGCACGTCCCAGGGGAGATCGACGATCGGCGTCGACCGTGCCAGTCCGATCACCACCAGCGCTCCGCCCGGCGCGACCAGACCCGCCATCCGCTGCAGCGCCGCACGGGGGTCATCGAAGTGATGCAGCGTCGCAACCGATGCGACGATGTCGAACGACGAGTCGGCGAACGGGTGCTCCATGAAGTCGCCGCAAACCCAGTCCACGGCCGCGTCCGAGCGGCGTGCGCGCTCGACGACGGACGCATCGAGATCGATGGCCGTCACCGCCGGCACGCGGGCGGCGAGATCCCGTGCGAGCAGCCCGTCTCCCGCGCCGACATCGAGCGCAGTCTCGGCGCCCGGCGTCACGGCGTCCAGAACGAGCCGGTGATACTCGGTGTTGTGGTTCCAGTGCGAGGTCGATGCGTCGGTCGCCATCGACTCATCCTGCCCGACGACGTGCGCGGGTGGGGGATTCGACCGACCCCAGGACCGGATCAGCTTGCGCCGCCGGCATCCGGTCGGCGCGTTTCGTCTCGCTGCGCTCGCTCAACGACCAGGAGAATTGAAGAAACCCCCGTGCGTAGAAGCCACACGAGGGTCTCAGTGGCTCCGACGGGCGTCGATCCCGTGACCTCACGATTTTCAGTCGTGCGCTCTACCAACTGAGCTACAGAGCCGCACGGCATCCGCGGATGCCGTGTCCTAGACGAAAGGCCCTCTGTGAACAGAGAGCCTGTCGCTCGGAGCGACCCTGACGGGACTTGAACCCGCGACCTCCGCCGTGACAGGGCGGCACGCTAACCAACTGCGCTACAGGGCCATGCTATTCAATTGTGTCGGAGAGTGACCCCAACGGGATTCGAACCCGTGCTACCGCCGTGAAAGGGCGGCGTCCTAGGCCGCTAAACGATGGGGCCGAGCGAACCCGGAGGCTCACGCTTACCGACGATCCAGCATACGAGAATCCACGGCAAATCGGAAATCGGAGGCGTGGCACTCTTCCCCTCGCCGCCGCGTACGCGCACTATGGACGAAGAGAACACGCTGGCATCTGGGGCGCAAGTTGCTAGTGTGAAAGCTGTTACTCGTGTGGTGGAGAGGATGCGCGTGCCGTTCACAACTGGGGATGCCGTGGCGTGCGGGTGCGCGCCCACGCCCGAGGAGCAGCGCGCCTTCGGTCGGACCGTGACCCGTCGCACCGCCCTCGGCGCGGGTGTGGTGGGGATCGCGGTCGCCGGCTTCGCTCTCGCATCCCCCGCGTTCGCGGCGACCTATCCGTCCTGGGACGACGTCCAGCGGGCGCGTGCGAATGAGGCCGCGAAGGGCCGCGAGATCACCCGGATCGAGAAGCTCATCTCGGATCTGGCCGCGGACGTCGCGTACAAGCAGGCCGAGGCCGAGCGCCTCGGCAACGAATATGCGATCGCCCAGGAGGAGTACGAGGACGCCGCGCTGCGCGCCGAGGAGCTCCAATCGCAGGCCGACGCCGAGGCCGCGCGCGCGGATGCCGCCGCCGAGAAGCTCGGACAGCTCGCGGCGCAGCAGTACCGCGCCGGCAGCGACGACACGTCCCTCGAGCTCTTCTTCTCGGGCTCGGCCGCGACCGCCGACGACCTGCTCGCGCGACTCGGCACGATGGACAAGCTCGTCGCCGCCAACCGCTCGATCTACGCCGAAGCGGTCGGTGCCCGCGATAACGCCCGCAGTCTCCGCGACCAGGCCGTCGTCGCCCGTGACGAGCGCGACAGGCTGAAGCGCGAGGCTGAGGTCAAGATGATCCGCGCGCAGGAGGCGGCCGCGGCCGCCCAGGCCGCGCTGGACGCGCAGAGCGAGCACCGAGAGACGCTCGAAGCGCAGTTGCTGGCGCTCAGGGACACGACCGCGAAGACGATCGCCCAGTACCAGGCGGGCGTCGAAGCGGCACGCAAGGCGCGCGAGGAGCGGCTCAGGCGCGAGCGCGAGGAGGCGGCGCGCAAGGCCGCGGAAGACGAAGCGCGCCGCAAGAAGGAAGAGGAAGAGCGCGCAGCCAACGCCGGTGGCGGCAGCGGGGGCGGGGGCGGCGGATCGGGCAGCGGTGCCGGCAGCGGCAGCGGCGGGAGTGCCGGCGATGTCCAGGGCTCCGGTTGGGCGCGACCCGGCAGCGGCTACGTCAGCTCGTGGTACGGCACGCGCGGCGCGATCTGCGCGAACGGGCACTGCACCAGCGGCGGTCACCGCGGGATCGACTTCGCCGGCCGGTGCGGCTCGCCCATCTACGCGGCCGCGAGCGGTCGGGTCGTCTTCGCCGGCTACAGCGGATCGTGGGGCAACTTCGTCCGCATCGACCACGGCGGCGGCATCGTCACCGGCTACGCGCACATCGTCGGCGGCGGATACGCCGTGAGCTACGGCGACCATGTCTCGGCCGGCCAGGTCATCGCCTACGTCGGCAGCACCGGCGCCTCGACCGGCTGCCACCTCCACTTCGAGGTCTACCGCGACGGGGTCCGCATCGATCCGGCGCCGTATCTGCGCGCTCGCGGCGTCTCGGTCTGACGACCTGACAGACACGAAAGAGGGTGGATGCCGCGGCATCCACCCTCTTGTTCCGTTCGGCGTCAGAGCGTCTTGGGCGCGTGCCCCTCACCCTGCGTGCGGGTCTCGGCGTCGTGCTCCTGGAAGCGGACGAACGCCTCGCCGACGAGACGCTCGGCCTCGGCCGCGTCGCCCCACTGGTCGACCTTGACCCACTTGCCGGGCTCGAGGTCCTTGTAGTGCTCGAAGAAGTGGCCGATCTCGCCCTTGGTCCACTCGTCGAGGTCGCTCACGTCCTGGATGTGGTCCCAGCGCGGGTCCTTGGCGAGCACCGCGACGACCTTGTCGTCGCCGCCGGCCTCGTCGAGCATCTTCAGCACGGCGACGGGGCGGACCTTGGCCATGACCCCGGGGTAGAGGTCGCGGTCGAGCAGCAGGAGGACGTCCAGCGGATCGCCGTCCTCACCGAGCGTGTCCTCGAAGAATCCGTAGTTGGCGGGGTAGCCCATCGGCGTGAAGAGCACGCGGTCGAGGAAGACGCGGCCGGTTCCGTGGTCGACCTCGTACTTGACGCGGCTGCCGCGCGGGATCTCGATGACGGCGTCGTACGCGCCCATGTGGTGCTCCTTCGAAGTCTGCGGAAATGCCGCGCACCAGCCTAGTTGCTGTGGCTCGCCCCGGTGGTGTGGCCGAGATGGCGGAGTGGTGGCCGGCCGGCACCTGCGCAGCGGTGGAGGAAGGGCCGATACCGTGGGGGCGTGGAGCACCGACCGAGCCTCGACCCCGCCGTCGCCGAGATCCGTTTCGCCGTGCGCACCGCGCTGGCCGGTGTGACGGGGCCGGTCGTGATCGGCCTCTCCGGTGGCGCGGACTCGCTCGCCCTCGCCGCGGCGGTCGCGTTCGAGGCGCCGAAGTCGGGTGTCGCCGCGACAGCGGTCGTCGTCGACCACGGCCTGCAGGACGGGTCCGACGCGGTCGCCGCCCGCGCGGCGGAGCAGGCGCGGAGTCTGGGGCTCGACGCGCGTGTCGTACGCGTCGAGGTCGGTGCAGGCGGCGGCCCGGAGGCGGCCGCACGCGCCGCGCGGCGCGGCGCGCTGGCCACCGCGGCGCGCGAGACGGGTGCCGCGGCGATCCTGCTCGCGCACACGCTCGACGACCAGGCGGAATCCGTGCTCTTGGGCCTGGCCCGTGGATCGGGCGCGACGAGCCTCGCCGGCATGGCCCCGCACCGCAGGGAGGACGGTCTCGCCTGGATCCGTCCCCTGCTGGGCGTGCGTCGCACGACGACGCGCGCGGCCTGCGCCGCGGAGGATCTCGAGCCCTGGGAGGACCCGCACAACGTCGATCGCCGGTTCGCGCGGGTCCGCGTGCGGCGGGACATCCTGCCGCTGCTCGAGACCGAGCTCGGGCCCGGCGTCGCCGAGGCGCTCGCGCGCACGGCCGACCAGCTTCGCGAAGACGCCGAGGCGTTCGCCGACATGATCGACGAGACGATCGAGGACATCGTCGAGCCCGCCGAGGCGGGCATCGCCATCTCGGTCGCCGCCCTCGCCGCCAACCCCGCCGCGCTGCGGCACCGCATCATCCGGCACGTGGTCGCGAGCGAGTTCGGCGTCGCGCTCACGCGCACGCAGACGCTGGAGGTGGCGCGACTGGTCACCGACTGGACGGGCCAGGGGCCCATCGATCTGCCGGGATGCCGGGCGAGCCGCGTCGGCGCCCGGCTGGAGTTCACGGCGCCCTGACTGTCCCGGCCGTGACGCACTCGCGGCGGCCGCGACGCGCTGCTCGCACCGGCTCTGTGCGCTACCTCTTGCCGCCGAACAGTCCGCCGAGGATCCCGCCCACGTCCAGTCCGCCGCTGTGCTGGCCGCCGCCGAGCAGCCCGCCGATGAGATCGCCGATGCCGCCGGAGGACGCCGGCGCGGGGGATGCCGTGGGTGAGGTCTTGTTCTTCGCGAGCAGCCCCATCACCACGGGGGCGAGCACGGGCAGCAGCGCGCCGAAGTCGATGCCGGCCGTACGCGGCTCCTGCGTGAGCTTCTGGGCGACCTCTCCCTGATGGCCGCCGAAGACGTGCCCGAGGATCTTCTCGCCGTCGGTCGTGTCGACCGCGTCGAGGTCGATCGCGTCGCCGAGTCCGGAGTGCTTGCCGAGTGCGGCATCGATCGCCGAGGCGCCCTCGGCCGTCGCGGCGTTCTTCTGCAGCGCGCCGAGGATCGCGCCGCCGCCCTCCTGGACCGCCTGCGCGGCCACCTGCGGGTCCACGCCGAGCTTGGCGGCGATCTGATCGATCGGCAGCACCTTCAGAATGTCATCGAGCCCGGCCATGGCGGCGTCCTTTCCTGTGGGTGAGATCTGCGGGTGAGATCAGGGGGCTTCGTCGCCCGTCGCGCTCAGCCTATTGCCGGCCGGGGCGCGCCGACACAGCACGTCTAGACTCGGAGCATGCGCGCGGCCGACATCGCTGACCAGCTCTCCGAGGTTCTCGTCACCGAGGAGCAGATCCACACCCGGCTGAGCGAGCTGGCCGCCCAGGTCGTGGCCGACTACGAGGGCAAGGACCTGCTGCTCGTCGGCGTCCTCAAGGGCGCGGTCATGGTCATGGCGGACTTCGCCCGCCAGCTGCCGCGCGACGTCACGATGGACTGGATGGCCGTCTCGTCCTACGGCGCCGGCACGAAGTCGAGCGGCGTGGTGCAGATCCGCAAGGACCTCGACACCGACCTCACCGACAAGCACGTGCTCATCGTCGAGGACATCATCGATTCGGGTCTGACGCTCAGCTGGCTGCTCGAGAACTTCACCTCGCGGGGCCCCGCCTCGGTCGAGGTGCTCGCGCTGCTGCGCAAGCCCGCCGCCGCCAAAGTCGAGATCGACTGCCGCTACGTCGGCTTCGACATCCCGAACGACTTCGTCGTGGGCTACGGCCTCGACTATGACGAGCGATACCGCAACCTCCGCGACGTCGCCGTGCTCGCTCCGCACGTGTACTCCTGACCGCAGGCGCCCCGGTTCGCCGTGGGCGAATGCTCAGACGGGCCATAGGGCCGAGGGGTAGCCTGGCCTGACCATGAATGTCAAGAAGCTCTCGCGCAACCCGTTCGTCTACGTGTTGCTCATCGGTGCGCTCCTGCTGATCGGCATGATGCTGATCTCCAGCCTCACCGGCGCCAAGCAGATCACGACGCAACAGGGGCTCGAGCTGCTCAAGGGCAGCACCGTCACGAAGGTCGTCACGACCGACGGAGACCAGCGCGTCGACCTGGAGCTGTCGAAGGAGTTCGAGGGCGCGACGAGCGTGCAGTTCTACTACGTCGATGCCCGCGCCGACGAGGTGGTCGCCGCGATCGACTCCGCCGCGCCGAAGGACGGCTTCAACGACGTCGTGCCGCGCGCGACCTGGTTCGACGGCGTGATCTCCCTGATGATCCCGCTGCTGCTGCTGGGTCTGCTGTTCTGGTGGCTGCTGTCCTCCGCCCAGGGCGGCGGCAGCAAGGTCATGCAGTTCGGCAAGTCGCGCGCGAAGCTGGTCACCAAGGAGACCCCGACCGTCACGTTCGACGACGTCGCCGGTGCCGATGAGGCCATCGAAGAGATGCAGGAGATCAAGGACTTCCTGAAGGACCCGGCGAAATTCCAGGCCGTCGGCGCCCGTATCCCCAAGGGCGTCCTGCTGTACGGTCCTCCCGGAACCGGAAAGACCCTGCTGGCCCGCGCCGTCGCCGGCGAGGCGGGCGTCCCGTTCTACTCCATCTCCGGCTCGGACTTCGTCGAGATGTTCGTCGGCGTCGGGGCCAGCCGCGTGCGCGACCTGTTCACGCAGGCCAAGGAGAATGCCCCGGCGATCATCTTCATCGACGAGATCGACGCCGTCGGCCGTCACCGCGGCGCCGGCATGGGCGGCGGGCACGACGAGCGCGAGCAGACGCTGAACCAGATGCTCGTGGAGATGGACGGCTTCGACCCGAAGGTCTCGGTGCTGGTCATCGCCGCCACCAACCGTCCCGACATCCTCGATCCCGCGCTGCTGCGTCCGGGGCGCTTCGACCGCCAGATCGGCGTCGACGCCCCCGATCTGAAGGGCCGCCAGCGCATCCTCGAGGTGCACGGCCGCGGCAAGCCGCTCTCGCCGTCGGTCGACCTGTCGGTCATCGCGCGCAAGACCCCGGGCTTCACCGGCGCCGACCTCGCGAACGTCCTCAACGAGGCCGCACTGCTGACGGCGCGTTCCAACGCGCAGCTGATCGACATGCGCGCGCTCGACGAGGCGATCGACCGTGTGATCGCCGGCCCGCAGCGGCGCTCGCGCGTCATGAAGGACAAGGAGAAGCTCATCACCGCGTACCACGAGGGCGGGCACGCGCTCGCCGCCGCGGCGATGAACCACACCGACCCGGTCACGAAGGTGACGATCCTCCCGCGCGGCAAGGCCCTCGGCTACACGATGGTGCTCCCGCTGGATGACAAGTACTCGGTCACCCGCAACGAGCTGCAGGATCAGCTCACCTACGCGATGGGTGGCCGCGTCGCCGAGGAGATCGTCTTCCACGACCCCACCACCGGCGCGTCCAACGACATCGAGAAGGCCACCGGCATCGCGCGCAAGATGGTCACCGAGTACGGCATGACCACCGACGTCGGCCCCGTCAAGCTCGGCTCCTCGTCGGGCGAGGTGTTCATGGGACGCGACATGGGCCACGGCCGCGATTTCTCCGAGCGGATCGCCGAGCGGGTCGACGATCAGGTCCGCGACCTGATCGAGCAGGCGCACAACGAGGCCTACGAGGTGCTCAACGCGAACCGCGACGTCCTGGACAAGCTGGCCCTGGAGCTGCTGGAGAAGGAGACGCTCGACCACATCGAGCTCGCCGAGATCTTCCGGGACATCAAGAAGCTGCCCCCGCGCCCGCAGTGGCTGTCGAGCCAGGAGCGTCCGGTCTCGACGCTGCCGCCGGTCGAGGTGCCCCAGCGACAGGACGAGGCGGGCCTTGCCGCCGCGACCGAGGCGGAGGATGCCGTGGCGACAGAGAAGGCGCCCGCGCGTCGCGCTGCCGGGCAGGCTCGTCCCGCGACCGCGTAGGTCGGGGACGGCATAGGCTCAAGACGTGGCCGTCGACCGTGATCGCATCGCCGCCGCCGTGCGCGAGCTGCTCGAGGCGATCGGGGAGGACCCGGATCGCCCCGGCCTGAAGCAGACCCCGCACCGCGTCGCGGACGCGTACGCCGAGTTCTTCGCAGGGGTGGGCGAGGACGCGGCTGCTCCCCTGCAGCACACCATCTCAGTGGCCCGCGGCCCGGCGCCCGACACGCTGCCCTCCGGCGCGGTCATGCTCCGCGACATCCGCTTCCGCTCCGTCTGCGAACACCACCTGCTGCCCTTCGCCGGACATGCGCACATCGCGTACCTGCCCGGCGAGCAGGTCGTCGGCCTCGGTGCGCTGCCGCGCGTGGTCGACCTGCTCGCGGCGCGTCCGCAGGTGCAGGAGCGGCTGGGTGAGCAGATCGCCGACGTCATCTCGGGCTCGCTCGACACGCGCGGCGTGCTCATCGTCCTCGACGCGACGCACGAGTGCGTCACGATGCGCGGGGGACGTCAGCCCGACGCGTCGACCGTGACGATCGCGGCGCGCGGCGAGCTGGCGGAGCCGGCGGCCCGGGCCGAGATCATCGCGCTGCTGACCGGCCACGGGCCCGCCTCATGACCACGCCCCGCACCCTGGCCACCCTCGTGATGGGCATCGTGAACGTGACGCCCGACTCGTTCAGCGACGGCGGGCGCTACCTGGGGGCGACGGATGCCGTGGCCCACGGCCGCGGGCTGCTCGCCGCGGGCGCCGACATCCTCGACATCGGGGGCGAGTCCACGCGTCCCGGTGCGCAGCGGATCGCGGCCGACGTGGAACGGGCGCGCGTGCTTCCCGTCATCGAGGCCCTCGCCGCCGAGGGAGCGCTCATCAGCGTCGACACCCTGAACGCCTCGACGGCCGCCGCCGCGATCTCGGCCGGCGCGCTCATCGTCAACGACGTGTCGGGCGGGCTGGCCGACCCCGCGATCCTCGACGTCGTGGCCGACTCCGAGGCGCACATCGCCCTCGGACACTGGCGCGGTCCGTCGGACGACATGTACGCGCGAGCCCAGTACGACGACGTCGTGCACGAGGTCGTCTCGGAACTGGCCGAGCGTCGCCATGAGGCGCTGGCCGCCGGCATCCCGCCCGATCGCATCATCGTCGATCCCGGGCTGGGATTCGGCAAGCGCGGACAGCAGAACTGGACCGTGCTGCGCGGGCTCGAGCGCCTCGTGGCGATGGACGCGCGCGTGCTGGTCGGCACCAGCCGCAAGGGCTTCCTCGCCGAAGCGCTCGAGGCGGTGGGCGGCGAGGTCACCGAGACGCGCCGCGACCTCGCGACCGCCGTGACGAGCGTGCGGGCGGCGCAGGCCGGCGCATGGGCGGTGCGCGTGCATGACGTCGCCGCCACGCGCGACGCGCTGCGGATCGCGCTGCTGCAGTCCATCCCTTACGGCTCGGCGGGAGAGCAGGCATGACCGACGAGATCGTGATCCGGGGCATCCGCGCGACGGGATTCCACGGCGTGTACGAGCAGGAGCGCCGGGACGGGCAGGAGTTCGTCGCCGACGTCGTCCTCGGGCTGTCGCTGCGCGCCGCATCGCTCAGCGACGACGTCGCCGACACCGTGCACTACGGCGAGTTCGCCGAACAGGTGGCCGCGATCCTCGGCGGCGACCCGGCGAACCTCATCGAGACGGTCGCCGAGCGCATCGCGGCGGCGGCGCTCGCGCATCCCCTCGTCGCGTCGGCGACCGTCACCGTCCACAAGCCGCAGGCTCCCATCGCCGTGCCGTTCGGCGACGTCGCCGTCACGATCCGCCGCGAGCGGGGCACGCGATGAGCCGGCGCCTGAGCGAGCAGATCGACCCGGATGCCGCGACTCCCGGCCGCTCGCCCGTGCGCGCCGTCGTCGCCCTCGGCGCCAACCTGGGCGACCGCTCCGCCACGATGGCCGCGGCGATCGATGAGCTCGGCCGCCTGCCGCTGAGCGCGCTGGTCGCCGCCGCCGCGCCCATCGAGTCGATCGCCGTGACGGCGGATGGGCCCGACGCGTCTGCCCCGACGTATCTGAACTCCGTGGCGCTGCTGGACACGACCCTTGGCCCCGCGGTGCTGCTGGAGCTCCTGCACGCCATCGAGGAGCGCCACGGCCGAGAGAGGCGCGTGCACTGGGGCGACCGCACCCTCGACCTCGACCTCATCGCCTACGGCGACGCGCGCAGCGACGATCCGCGGCTGCGGCTGCCGCACCCGCGCGCGGCGGAGCGCGACTTCGTGCTGGAGCCGTGGCTGAGCCTCGACGCGGACGCGGTCCTGCCGGGAGCCGGGCGTGTCGCCGATCTGCTCGCCCTGCTGCGTGCACGGCCGGAGGGCGCGTCGTGAAGCGCACCGGGGCGGGGCTGCTCCTCGGCGTCGCCGCCGCCGGAGGCGTCGGGGGATTCCTCCTCGATCAGCTGCTGACGTCGACGGGCCGGCCGACGTTCACGCCGTCGCTGCTGCTGCCGGTGCTGCTCGTGCTGCTCGGATCGATCACCATCGTGCTCGCTCTGCCGATCCGCCGTGCGACGACGGGCCTGACCGCGCCGGTCGACCCGTTCCGGGCGCTGCGCATCGCGATGCTCGCGAAAGCGTCGAGTCTGGTCGGCGCGGTCGTCGCGGGCGTCGCCGGCGGCCTGCTCGTCTTTCTGCTGACCCGACCGGTCCCTCCCTCGTTAGGCTCGACGGGTGCGGTGGTTGCGGCACTGATCGGCGGCGTCGCCCTCGTGGCGGCCGGGCTGATCGCCGAAGCCCTGTGCACGATTCGGAAGGACGACGATGACGAACAGCCCGGACCAGACGAACCCGGCTTCGGTCTCACCCACCGCTGACGCGCCCGAGGCCGCGACCACCGACGCGCCCGAGGTCGCTCCGGCGGGAGACGACGCCGCTCCGGTCGGGCGAGACGACGTCGCTCCCGTCGGGCGAGACGACGTCGCTCCCGTCGGGCAAGACGACGTCCTGGATGCCGGGACCTTCGACCGCATCCTCGAGCCTCGCAGCGACCACCGCCTCCCCCTCGGCGACGGGACGTGGCACCAGGTCTCGCCGAAGTACATCGTCGTGCAGTTCATCGCCAACGGCGTCGTCCTGGCCCTCGTGGTGGCGGCCGTCCTCATTCTGACTCTCGTGCTCCACCAGTGGTGGGCCTGGATCCCCGGTGGTGTCATCGGGCTCATCACGCTCGTCACCCTCGCGGTGCTGCCGCGTCAGGCGCGGTCGATCGGCTATCAGCTGCGCACCGACGATCTGGTCTTCCGGCGCGGCATCCTCTGGCAGCGCATGGTCGCCGTCCCCTACGGGCGGATGCAGCTCGTCGACATCACCCACGGCCCGCTCGACCGCGGGTTCGGGATCGCGCAGCTCAAGCTCGTGACCGCCGCCGCTGCGACCGGCGTCACGATCCCGGGCCTGACCCAGGAGGCGGCCGAACGTCTGCGGGACACCCTCATCGACGTCGCCGAGACCCGCCGGACCGGCCTGTGAGCACGCCCGAACCGGTCGAGACCGCCCCGCCGCAGCACGCGGTGCGCTCGCCGCTGAGCGACGGCGAGTGGCATCGGCTGCACCCGCTGACGCCCCTGCTCCGGGGCGGACTGTTCCTGCTGGTGCTCGCCGGCATCCTGATCGCCAATCTGCGCGACCGGCTCATCGAGTGGTTCGTGCCCGGGCTGTCGTTCGGCGACATCGACGTCGACATGGACTACCAGGGCGACCCGTTCGACTTCCTCGTCTCGAACAACCTGGTCCTTGTCGCGGGGCTGGTGGTCCTGGCGATCCTGATCGTCGTGATCGCCGTCTTCTACGTCTCCTGGCGGTTCCACACCTTCCGGATCACCGGCGACGACGTCGAAGTGCGCAGCGGCGTGCTGTTCCGCACGCACCGGCGCGCTCCGCTGGACCGGGTGCAGGGCGTCAACCTGACGCGGCCGATGATCGCGCGGCTGCTGGGCGCCGCGAAGCTCGAGGTCGTCGGCGCCGGCCTCGACTCGAACGTCAAGCTGGAGTACCTGTCCACCGCGAACGCCGAGGCGGTGCGGGGCGACATCCTGCGCCTCGCGTCGGGTCGGCAGCTGAGCGATGCGCAGGCCCAGCGTGGCCGCGCCGACCTCGTCGGCACCGTCAGCGCGGGCCTGACCGGACTCATCGAGGGCGAGGACCGCGCCGAGGAGCCGGCATCCGTCGTCCACATCCCGCCGGGGCGGCTCATCGCCTCGCATCTGCTGTCGGGCTCGACCATCATGCTGATCCTGCTGCTCATCGCGGTCGTGGCCGGCTCGATCTTCGGTACGCCGTGGGTGCTGTTCTCGATCATCCCGGCGCTGATCGGCTTCGGCGCCTACTGGTTCCGACAGATCACCCGCTCGCTGCGGTACTCGATCGCGCCGACCTCGTCCGGCGTGCGGATCACGTTCGGCCTGTTCACGACGATCACCGAGACACTGCCGCCGGGACGCGTGCACGCATTCGAGATCCGGCAGCCGATCCTGTGGCGCCGGTTCGGGTGGTGGGCGATCCGGGTCAACCGCCTCTCGGGGCGCGCCGCCACCGACACGGCGTCGATCCAGTTCGCGGAGATCCTCCCGGTCGGCACGCGCGACGACGTCGAGCGCGTGCTGCGGCTGTTCCTGCCCGACATCACCGCCGACCGCTGGAGTGAGCTCTTCACGCACGGACTCCTCGGTCCCGTCGCGGACGACCCGTACACGACGACCCCGAAGCGTGCCTGGTGGTTGCGGCCGCTGTCGTGGAAGCGCAACGGCTTCCAGCTGGCACCGCCGATGCTGCTGCTGCGCAGCGGAGTGCTGCGCCGTGCGCTCGTCCTGCTGCCGCTCGCGCGGCTGCAGTCGGTCCGCGTCGATCAGGGGCCCGTCGACCGGCTCCACGACACCGCGAACATCACCGGCCACACGGTGCTCGGCCAGGTCTCGGGCTCCCTCGGCATCCTCGACCGTGCCGCCACCGTCGCCCTGTGGCACGAGACGGCAGGGGCCGTCATCGAGGCCGCGTCGAGCGACCGCTCGCACCGGTGGAGCGAAGAGGATGCGGCAGCGGCCCTCACCGAGGTGCCCGCAGACGTCGATGTGCCTGGCGCCGCCGATGCACCGGCCGCATCCGATGCGTCGTCCGCACCCGACGCCGAGACGCAGCCGTGACGCGCAGCGGCCGGCTCGGCGTCGGCGTGATCGGCGCGGGCCGCGTCGGCACCGTGCTCGCCGCAGCGTTCGCCGGCGTCGGCCACGCTCTCACGGGAGTGACGGCGAGCACCGACTCCGATCGCCTCGAGGCGATCCTCCCGGGCGTCCCGGTGCTGTCGGCCGAGGAGGTCGTACGCCGCAGCGAGCTCGTCGTTCTGGCCGTTCCGCACGACGAGCTGCCCGGCCTGGTCGACGGACTCGCCGAGCTCGGCGCCTGGCAGACCGGACAGCTGGTCCTGCACACCGACCCCGCTTTCGGGACGACGGTCCTGGCTCCGGCCGCGGCGCGCGGCGCGATCCCGCTCGCCGTACACCCGGCGATCACGTTCACGGGGACCACGATCGATCTGCGCCAGCTACAGGGCGCGTATGCGGCCGTCACGGCACCGCCGGCCGTCCTTCCCATCGCGCAGGCCCTCGCCGTCGAACTCGGCTGCGAGCCCGTCGTCGTCGCCGAAGCCGACCGCGCCGCTTACGGCGAGGCGATCGCGACGGCGACGGAGTTCTCGGCCTCCATCGTGCGACAGTCCGCGACGCTGCTGCGCTCGGTCGGCATCGACGAGCCCGGCCGTTACCTGTCCGTGCTCGTGCATTCGACGGCGGACCGCGCACTGTCCGCCTGGAGCACCGAGCCCGATCCCGGCGACCTCGTCTGAGCAGGCGGACCTCACCCGCTCCGGGCGGTCGCACACGACGCCGTCGATAGACTGAGGGGTCGATTCCCGAGGAGCCCTGATGACCGACGCGCCCGCGCCCGCCGAGACGCCCGACGCCGAGACCGCCGCCGCCGAAGCCGAGGCTCACGAGCAGAAGGCCGTCCGCCTCGCCAAGCGCGAGCGGCTGATCTCCGAGCGGAAGGATGCCGCGGGCGGCGCCTACCCGGTGGCCGTCCCCGTCAGCGCCACGATCCCCGCGCTGCGCGCGCAGTACGCCGACCTCGACGCAGGCGCAGAGACCGGTGTCACCGCATCCGTCGCCGGTCGGATCGTGTTCAGCCGCAACACCGGCAAACTCTGTTTCGCCTCGCTGCAGTCCGGTGACGGCAGCCGCATCCAGGCGATGGTCTCCCTCGCCGAGGTCGGCGAGGAGTCGCTGCAGGCGTGGAAGGAGCTCGTCGACCTCGGCGACCACGTCTCGGTGACCGGACAGGTCATCTCGAGCCGCCGCGGTGAGCTGTCGATCATGGTGAGCGACTGGGCCATCGCGGCCAAGGCGATCCTGCCGCTGCCGAACCTCTACACCGAGCTCAGCGAGGAGAGCCGTGTGCGCTCCCGCTATCTCGACCTCATCGTCCGCGACCAGGCGCGTGAGACGGTCCTGGCCCGTGCGGCGGTCAACGCGAGCCTGCGACAGACCTTCGCCGCGCACGACTTCGTCGAGGTCGAGACGCCCATGCTGCAGGTGCAGCACGGCGGTGCGGCCGCACGCCCCTTCGTGACGCGCTCCAACGCCTTCGACGCCGATCTGTACCTGCGGATCGCGCCGGAACTCTTCCTCAAGCGCGCCGTCGTCGGCGGCATCGATCGGGTGTTCGAGATCAACCGCAACTTCCGCAACGAGGGCGCCGACTCCACGCACAGTCCCGAGTTCGCGATGCTCGAGGCCTACCAGGCCTACAGCGACTACCAGGGGATCGCCGACCTCACCCAGGAGCTCGTCCAGAACGCGGCTCGCGCCGTCGCCGGGTCGACGACCGTCACGTGGGCCGACGGCACCGCGTTCGAGCTGGGCGGCGAGTGGGACCGCATCTCGATGTACGAGTCGCTGTCGGCCGCCGCGGACAGTGCGATCACCCCCGCGACGTCGCTCGATGAGCTGCAGGCGCTCGCCGCCGAGGTCGGCGTCGAGGTGCCCGCGAAGATCGCGACGCACGGCAAGCTCGTCGAGGAGCTGTGGGAGCACTTCGTCAAGGGCGGGCTGGAGCGGCCGACCTTCGTCATGGACTTCCCGCTCGACACGAGCCCGCTCGTGCGCGAGCACCGGTCGATTCCGGGCGTCGTCGAGAAGTGGGATCTGTACGTGCGCGGGTTCGAGCTCGCGACCGGATACTCCGAGCTGGTGGATCCCGTCATCCAGCGGGAGCGCTTCGTCGAGCAGGCCAAGCTCGCCGCGCGCGGCGACGACGAGGCCATGCGCGTGGACGAGGAGTTCCTGCGTGCGCTCGAGCACGGCATGCCTCCGACGGGCGGCATGGGCATGGGCATCGACCGGCTGCTCATGGCCATCACGGGTCTGGGGATCCGGGAGACGATCCTCTTCCCGCTCGTCAAGTAGCTCACCGCGTTCCGACGCGCTGCGCTCGCTCGACGACGGGGGCGTCTCGTCGCTTGCGGCGGGAGTCGGTTCACCGCTGGCGGAACGCCCAGTCGGGCAGGTGCGCGGCGGCGACGAACGAGCGCACGATGTCGGCGAGGCCGTGGTCGGGCTCGATGCGCTGCGCCAGAGTCGCGTAGTGCTCGGCGTGCGTCGAGCGGCCCAGCGCCCAGGCCAGCCACGCGCACATCGCCAGCGGCCCCGCCCGCAGCGGCTCGGGAGCGGCGGCGGCGACGTGGCGCACGAGCGTCAGCGCGGCCTCGAGCCGGTCGGGGTCGGGGCGCTCACCCTCACCCCACATCACCGAGGCCAGGTCGGCCGGGTAATCCGCGCCGTCCTCCCAGCGCCGCTGCGCCTCGAGCGCGCGCTCGCCGCCGGTGCGGTCGCTCGACCACTGCACCAGGGCGACGTCGCGCAGCGCGGGACGGTTCAGGCACCAGGCGAGCTCGGCGATGCGCATGGGCGTACGGCCGCCGGCATCCCACCCCAGCGCGTCCTCGAACAGGGTCGGCAGGTCGCCGAAAGCGCAGGCCGCCTCGAGCGCGGCCGGATCGATGCGGGTCGCGGCATCATCTGCCGCGTTCTCTGCCGGGATCTCTGCGGGGATGCCGCACAGCACGGAGAGGGCGCTCTGCAGCGCCCGCAGCGCGACCTCGACGTCGTCCCGCGTCTGGGCGGGGGCCTCGGGCAGGGCGGTGCCGGAACGCTGGTCGCCCGGCAGCGGAGGCAGGTGGCGTTCGAGCTCGGCGAGCGGACGCCCGCCCTCGGGGCGCTGCGGATCGTGGTGGGAGCCCCAGCCGTCCCCCGCAACCGTCAGCGCGTCGATCAGCGGCAGTCCGCAGGCGTCGGCGTGGCGGTCGAGGGCGGCCACCAGCGCGTAGCCGGGCAGATCGAGCGATGCCGAGGCGTCGGTGTAGATCACGGCGATCATCCCGTCGGCGCGCGGGATGCGGCACACCATTCCGACGACGTTTGCGGCGACCGCTTCGGCGCCGTCGAGCTCGTCCGGCGGGAGATCCACGCGGAGCGCGCCGAGACTGCGGCTGCCGCGCATCGGGATCAGCACGAGGCTGCGGGCGGGCGTATAGCCCAGCAGGCGGGGGACGAGGGACAGGAAGTGCGCCGGATCGGCGGCGGTGACGGTGGTCGGCATGACAGCCAGCGTCCTCGTCCCGCTCGCTCCGTGGGCGACGGGAAGGCGGATTCGTGGACAGATGCGCGAATCGCCACTCTGGGGAGGAGGCGCTGCGGCGCGGCGTACGATGGGAACCATGGATGAGTACTGGCTCGCGGTCGTCTGGTCCCTGGCGCCGACCGTCGTCGTGCTGAGCCTGTTCGTGTTCGTGCTGCGCGGCATCCTCCGCATGGACCGCAACGAACGGCGCGCGTACGCGCGCATCGAGGCCGAGGAGCGTGCCAAGCGCGGACTCGGCACCCCGGCGAGGGACTCCTCCGCCGCCTGACCGCACGACCCGCGTCGCCGCACACCGATACGCTGAGCGGCAGCACGTGAGCGAGGGGAATCGTGTGATCAGCATCAGTGTCGACTGGACCTGGACGTGGTGGGTGTTCGTCGTCCTGGCGTTCGACATCACCGTGCGCATCACGGCCATCATCGTGATCCCCCGCAACCGCCGCCCCACGGCGGCCATGGCATGGCTGCTGGCGATCTACTTCATCCCGATCATCGGCATCCTGCTCTTCCTGCTCATCGGCAACCCGCGCCTGCCGCGCAAGCGCCGCAAGAAGCAGCAGCAGATCAACGACTACATCCGCGAGACCAGTCGCAACCTCGACTTCGGGACGCTGCGACCGCACGCGCCGGGGTGGTTCACGTCGCTGGTGCGCCTGAACCGCAACCTCGGCGCCCTCCCACTGGCCGGCGACAACGGCGCGCAGCTCATCGCGGGGTACCAGGACAGCATCGACGCGATGGCCGCGGCCATCCGCGCGGCGCAGGAGTACGTGCACGTCGAGTTCTACATCCTGCAGGCCGACGCGGCGACGGAGGACTTCTTCCGCGCCCTCGAGGAGGTCGCCGCGCGCGGCGTGCCGGTGCGCGTGCTGATGGACCACTGGGCCAACCGCAGCAAGCCCTTCTACAAGCAGACGCTGCGCCGCCTCGACGCGATGGGCGCGCACTGGCATCTGATGCTGCCGGTCCAGCCGCTGAAGGGGAAGTACCAGCGTCCCGACCTGCGCAACCACCGCAAGCTCCTCGTCGTCGACGGCCGTGTCGCCTTCACCGGCTCGCAGAACGTGACCGACTCGACCTATAACCTGCCCAAGAACCTGCGGCGCGGGCTGCACTGGGTCGACCTCATGGTGCGCGTGGACGGCCCGGTCGTCGCGTCGATCAACGCCGTGTTCCTCAGCGACTGGTACAGCGAGACGGACGAGTTCGTCGAGGGCGTGGAGCTGTTCGACGTGACGGCGGGCACAGGCGACCTGGACTGCCAGATCATCCCGTCCGGTCCGGGCTTCGAGTTCCAGAACAACCTCAAGCTGTTCCTGACGCTGCTGTTCGCGGCCAAGCGCAGGATCATCATCGTCAGTCCCTACTTCGTGCCCGAGGAGTCGCTGCTGCTGGCGATCCAGACCGCGTGCCAGCGGGGCGTGCAGGTCGAGCTGTTCGTCTCGGAGGAGGGCGACCAGGCGATGGTCTACCACGCGCAGCGCAGCTACTACGAGATGCTGCTGCGCGCCGGTGTGAAGATCTGGATGTACCAGAAGCCCTTCATCCTGCACTCCAAGTCGATGACGATCGACGACGAGGTCGCCGTCATCGGCTCGAGCAACATGGACATGCGCTCGTTCGGTCTCAACCTCGAGATCACGATGCTCGTACGCGGCGGGGAGTTCGTCACCCAGATGCGCGAGGTCGAAGACCACTACCGCTCGATGTCACGCGAGCTGACGGCCGACGAGTGGCGCCAGCAGCCGCTGCGCTCGAAGATCCTCGACAACCTCGCCCGGCTGACCTCCGCGCTGCAGTAGCGGTCTTCTTGAGACGGTCGGCGGCGACCCGACACTGACCGAGTGGATGCCCCGGCATCCCTCTCGAAAGGATCCCCATGTCGACTCGCTCCCTGTCCGTCGCCGCGCTCCTCGCCGCGGGACTGCTCGCCCTCACCGGATGCGCGACCGGCTCGACCGCTCCGGGCACGTCGCCGGATGCCGCGTCCGAGACGGCCGGGCTCGACGTGGATGCCGCGTGGCTGGCCGGCGGCTCGCTCATCGCCCTCGTGACGCAGGGATCGTCGTCCTGCCTGCCGATCGCCGCCGACGCCACGCTCGACGACGGCGTGCTCGTCGTCACGCTCGAGGATCCCGACGCGGGCACGCCGTGCACCCGCGACCTGGTCCCGCGCGCGACGCTCGTGGGCGTGCCCGAGGGTGTGGACGCGACGAAGGAGCTCGAGATCCAGGTGTCCTACGGCGACGTGTGGGGCGACACGGATCTCGACGCCTACGCCGGCGACGCCGTCGAGGACTTCACGCCGTCGGCCGGCTGGGTCGATGACGATGTCTTCGCGATCCTCACGTGGGGCTCGTCGTCGTGCGCCCCGCAGGTCGAATCGGTGGATGCCGAGGGTGCGGACGTGACGGTGACCTTCGCGACGCCCGACCCGGCGACGATGTGCACCATGGACATGGCGCCGCGCGTCACGCTGGCGGGGGTCTCCGGCGCGGACCGCCCGGCCACGGCGACGCTGACGGGCGGCTTCGAGTTCGCCGAGCCGGTGAGCATCCCGATCGCCGGCTGACCGGCTCGGGCGCTCTCTCGACGCCCGCCGGCCGGTTCTGGTCGTCCGGCCGGTCGGTTCCCATCGTTCGGCCGTCGGTTCTCATCGTTCGGCAGTCGCTCGGGCACAGTGTTGCGCGCTGCGACTGTGCCGGAGCGACTGCTGAACCTTGAGGGTCGGTTTCCGACTGACTTCGGCAGTCGCTTGGGCACGGTGTCGTCGGTCCGGACTGTGCCGGAGCGACTGCGGAAACGCCGGGTCTCGTGTGGGATGCTGGGTCCCACCGCCTTCGGTGACCGCGTACGCAGCCTCGTCCCCAGGCTGCGACCTGGGCGCTCTGTCCACCGATCCGCCGTTCGCGATCCTGCGCCATGCGGAATCGCGCCACGATGATCCGATGCGCCGCACCGAGCTCCCGGCATCCATATCTCGCGTCTTCACGGTTCGCGAGGCGCGGGATGCCGGGATCTCCCGGTCTCGGCTGCGCGGGTCCGATCTGACCATGCCGCACCGCGGACTGCGGCTGCGCGCGGAGCAGCCGCAGGACGAAGAGACGGACACCTCCGAGCTCGAGAGGTGTCGCCGAGAGCTCGTGACGCGGGCCAGAACGTATTCGCGGGCGATGCCGGACAATCAGTTCTTCACCCACGTGGCCGCCGCCGCGGCGTGGCGCGTGGCCCTCCCGCGCGTGCTCCTGGCGGCAGACCGGGACCTCGACGTCGGCGTGCTCGCGCCGGCGCGCCACCCGCGGCGGACGGGGATCGCGGGCCACCAGCTGCAGCCGCACCTCGCCGGCATCGTCGAGGTCGAGGGGCTGCGTGTCACAGATCCGGCTTCGACCTGGGCATCGATGGCGTCGGTGCTCGAGTCCGACATCGAACTCATCGCCCTGGGCGACGCGATCGTGCGGGAGCGCATCTTCCGTGCCGATCGAGCGCCGATCGCGACGCTCGAGCAGCTCGTGACCGCGGCGGAAGCGGGGCGCTGGACCGGGGTGCGGCGGTTGCGCGCGGCTGCGGCGCGCGTGCGCACGCGCAGCGCGTCGGCGGGGGAGACCCGTTGCCGGTGCGCGATCGTCGATGCCGGGCTGCCCGAGCCGGCACTCAACCTCGCCGTCCGCGATGTCCACGGCGGACTGGTCGCGGTCGTCGACCTCGCATACGAGGATCTGATGATCGCCGTGGAGTATGAGGGTGACCAGCATCGCGTCGATCCCGAGCAGTGGGCGAAGGACATCGCCCGTCACGAGGCGCTGACGGCGATGGGGTGGATCGTGATCCGCGTTACGAGAGCGCAGCTCTACGGCGCACCGCACGCCGTGGTGGCGCGGGTGCGCGCCGCGGTCGCGCGTCGTTCGCAGTGAGGTTCGGACGTCGCTCTCGCCGGCATCCGGGTGGGGATGTGCGTCGCTCTCGCCGGGTTCGGCAGTCGCTTGCGCACAGTGTCGTCGGTCCGGACTGTGCCGGAGCGACTGCGGAAACGCCAGGCCTGGTCCGGGATGCCGGGTCCCACCGGGTTCGGCAGTCGCTTGCGCACAGTGTCGTCGGTCCGGACTGTGCCGGAGCGACTGCGGAAACGGCCTCGACGCCGCCGGTCCGGACGCCCGACGCGATCAATCGGCACGGACCAGGAGGTCACCCACCTCGCAGTCCAGTGCGCGACAGATCGCCGACAGCGTCGAGTACCGGATCGCGCGGGCCCGGTCGTTCTTCAGCACCGACAGGTTCACGACGCTGACCCCGACGAGCTCGGACAGGCGGGTGAGGGTCATCCCTCGGGCCTCGAGCAGCTCGTCGAGACGGCAGTGGATGCCGGTGACCTCGTCCTCGTCGGCGGGACTCATATCAGTCCCTCCGTGTCGCGTTGCGCGCGACGGCCGGCCGCGAGGAGGGCGCCGGCGAGGACGAACAGCACGCCGAACGCGAGGTGCAGCCAGTCCGTGTCCTGCAGCGAGAACGTCGGCGGCACCAGCCACTCGGCCTCGTCGATGGGCGTGCCGACCGTGTCCCCCGAGGTCCGGCGGCGGGGACGCCGATCACGGCCGTCAGGGCACCGCGGGCGATGGTGCGGGTCGGGGCTGCCGTGGTCATCAGACGAGTCCTTCCGTGTCGCGCTGCAGGCGGGAGCCGTAACGGAGGATCGCGGCCAGCGCGGCGAAGGCGAGGCCGGCGGCGATGGGCCAGAACGGGAACGTGATGCCGAACGTCGGGTCGGGCCACCACGCGGCCAGGACGTCCTCGATACCCGGGATGTCAGCAGGAGTCTGACTCGCGCCCACGAACAGCAGCTCCGTGCTCGCCATGCTCCCCGCGATGTCGCCGAGCACCTGCGCCGCGACGCCGCCCGCGGCCACGACGACGGCGGTGACCATCGCCATCCGCGCGACGACCGGCGCGAACGCGCGGCCCGCCAGCAGCTGGTAGCAGGCGACCGCGATCAACGCCGCGATCGTTCCCGGCACGAGCCAGGCGAAGGCCTGGGCGGTCGCCCACGTCCCTCGCACACCGGCGCTCAGGTCGCGGGTGAGGAGCTCGGCGGAGGTGAACCCGCCGCCCCAGATCGTCGCCGTCGGTCCCTCGATGACGACGCCGTCCGGTAGCTGTGGCCAGAACTCCTGCACGGGCACGGTGACCCTGATGTCATCCTGCATCAGTGTCGTCAGGGCCACGACGGTCGCGCCGATCACGCTGAGCACCGCCCAGGCCACGGCGACCCAGAGGGTCACGCGGACCACGATCGGCGACTCTCCGGTGGAACGGGCGCGTGCCGTGGCCGTGGCGAAGACGACGATGGTCGCGACGATGAGCGCGACGACGGCGAGCGCTGCGCCGACATACCAGCCTGCGAACATGATCACACCAGCCCTTCGGTCTCACGCTGCAGCCGCGTGCCATCGGAGACGAGCAGCCCGAGGACGGCGATCACGGTGCCGAGTAGGAACAGCGTCGGGTCGACGCGATCGAGAACCCACAGCCAGTCCCACAGGGGCAACTCGAGTGCGTCGGGTCCGTCGGGGGTGAACACCCCGTCGTGGCCCGCGTCGTACACGGCATACCCGAGGTCGTCGATGGCGATGCCGACGGCGAGGGCCTCGAGCTGGGGCGCGACGGCCGCGGCGGCGATCACGAGGACACCGACCGCTCCCAGCCCCCACGAGAGCAGCCGCGCGAACGGACGGCCCCGCAGCAGTCGCACGGCGAGCAGCATGATCAGCAGGCTCGCCGCGACGATCACGGCGATGCCCAGCCCCTCGGCGACGGCCTGCAGCACTCGGGGAACGACGAGGGGGTGGTCGCTCGCGATCGTCGCGCCCGCGTAGCTCACTCCGCCTACCGCGGGCGCCTCTCCGACGATCGGCACCTGCGGTTCCCGCGCGGTCAGCAGCCCCGCGTGTCCGTTCCAGTAATCGGCGAAGAGCTGGCCGATCCGGGGGATCGCCGTGATCGTCGCGCCCAGCAGGATCAGCCCGCCGATCAGCAGCGCGATGACGAGTGCGCCTCGTCGTGCGGTCTTGCCCGCTGTGCCGCTCATGGCATCCTCCATATCGAAAATCGTTGGTATCGATAAACGATATGGATGCCGGATCGCAATGTCAATGCTCTGTTCGCGCGATCTCGGCGGCGGAGATACGACCTCGGGGGCGGAGATACGACCTCGACGGTGAAAATACGACTTCGGCGCGGGAGATACGACTTCGGCGCGGGAGATACGACCTCGACGGTGAAGATGCGATCTCGGCGCGCGAGATGCGATCTCGGCGGTGCGCCGACGGCGAACACGGGCATACCGGCATCCGGGGGTCGTTATCGTCTTTCGTAAGCGCCGGAAGTGTCGGCGCGCGAAGGAGTGGACGATGTTCGAGAGATTCACGGACCGTGCCCGTCGCGTGGTTGTGCTCGCCCAAGAAGAGGCGAAGATGCTCAACCACAACTACATCGGCACGGAGCACATCCTCCTCGGCCTCATCCACGAGGGCGAGGGTGTCGCGGCCAAGGCGCTCGAGAGCCTGGGCATCTCGCTGGACGCTGTCCGCGAGCAGGTCCAGGACATCATCGGCCAGGGCCAGCAGCAGCCGACCGGGCACATCCCGTTCACGCCGCGCGCCAAGAAGGTCCTCGAGCTCAGCCTCAGAGAAGCGCTGCAGCTGGGCCACAACTACATCGGCACGGAGCACATCCTCCTCGGTCTCATCCGCGAGGGCGAGGGCGTGGCAGCCCAGGTGCTCGTCAAGCTCGGCGCCGACCTGAACAAGGTGCGTCAGCAGGTGATCCAGCTGCTCAGCGGCTACCAGGGCAAGGAGCCCGCCGGCGTCGCCGCCGGCGCCGGCGAGCAGAGCCAGGCCTCCGCCCAGGGCGGATCGGCCGTGCTCGACCAGTTCGGGCGCAACCTCACCCAGGCCGCGCGCGACAACAAGCTCGACCCGGTCATCGGGCGCGAGAAGGAGATCGAGCGGGTCATGCAGATCCTCTCTCGCCGCTCCAAGAACAACCCCGTCCTCATCGGCGAGCCCGGCGTCGGCAAGACCGCCGTGGTCGAGGGCCTCGCGCAGGCGATCGTCAAGGGCGAGGTGCCCGAGACGCTCAAGGACAAGCAGGTCTACTCGCTCGACCTCGGCTCGCTCATCGCCGGATCCCGCTACCGCGGCGACTTCGAGGAGCGCCTGAAGAAGGTCACCAAGGAGATCCGCACGCGCGGCGACATCATCGTCTTCATCGACGAGATCCACACCCTGGTCGGCGCCGGCGCCGCCGAGGGCGCGATCGACGCCGCCTCGATCCTCAAGCCGCTGCTCGCCCGCGGCGAGCTGCAGACGATCGGCGCGACCACGCTCGACGAGTACCGCAAGCACTTCGAGAAGGATGCCGCTCTCGAGCGCCGCTTCCAGCCCATCCAGGTGGCCGAGCCCTCGCTGCCGCACGCGATCAACATCCTCAAGGGGCTGCGCGATCGCTACGAGGCGCACCACAAGGTCCAGATCACCGACGGCGCGATCGTCGCGGCGGCGAACCTCGCCGACCGCTACGTGTCCGACCGGTTCCTGCCCGACAAGGCGATCGACCTGATCGACGAGGCCGGCGCCCGCCTGCGCCTGTCGATCCTGTCCAGCCCGCCCGAGCTGCGCGAGTTCGACGAGAAGATCGCCAAGGTCCGCGAGGACAAGGAGCGCGCCAGCGAGGAGCAGGACTTCGAGAAGGCCGCGGCACTGCGCGACGAGGAGAAGTCGCTGCTGGCCGAGCGCCTGCGCCTCGAGAAGCAGTGGCGCTCGGGCGATGTCGCCAGCCACGCGGTGGTCGACGAGGGTCTGATCGCCGAGGTGCTCGCCCAGGCCACCGGCATCCCGGTCTTCAAGCTCACCGAGGAAGAGACCAGCCGTCTCATGTTCATGGAGAAGGCGCTCCACCAGCGCGTCATCGGCCAGGACGAGGCGATCGCCGCGCTCTCGCGCACGATCCGCCGCCAGCGCGCGGGTCTCAAGGATCCCAAGCGCCCCTCGGGTTCGTTCATCTTCGCCGGCCCCACCGGTGTCGGCAAGACCGAGCTGGCCAAGGCGCTCGCCGAGTTCCTGTTCGACGACGAGGGCGCGCTGATCTCGCTCGACATGAGCGAGTTCGGTGAGAAGCACACCGTGTCGCGCCTGTTCGGCGCTCCTCCCGGATTCGTCGGCTTCGAAGAGGGCGGCCAGCTCACCGAGAAGGTGCGCCGCAAGCCGTTCTCGGTTGTCCTGTTCGACGAGATCGAGAAGGCCCACCCCGACATCTTCAACTCCCTCCTGCAGATCCTCGAGGAGGGCCGTCTGACCGACGGTCAGGGTCGCGTCATCGACTTCAAGAACACCGTCATCATCATGACGACCAACCTCGGCTCGTCGGCGATCGCCGGCGGCCCGGTCGGCTTCCAGGTCGAGGGCAACGCGCAGACCAGCTACGAGCGGATGAAGGGCAAGGTCGACGAGGAGCTCAAGCGGCACTTCAAGCCCGAGTTCCTCAACCGCGTGGACGACGTCATCGTCTTCCCGCAGCTGAACAAGGGCGAGCTGCACCAGATCGTGTCGCTGTTCACGAAGCGTCTGAGCGAGCGCCTGCTCGACCGCGACATGACCGTCGAGCTCAGCGACGCCGCGAAGGACAAGCTCATCGAGATCGGCTTCGACCCGACACTGGGCGCGCGGCCGCTGCGCCGCGCGATGCAGCGCGAGATCGAGGACCAGCTCAGCGAGCGGATCCTGCACGGCGACCTCCACGCCGGCGACCACGTGAAGGTGGATGTCGCCGACGGCAAGTTCACGTTCGAGCACGGTCCGCGCGGCGAGAAGGTCGCGATCGGCGTCTCCACTCATGCCGAGATCGAGGCGACCCCCGACATCATCGCGAGCTGAGACCGCGACGTTCCAGAAGAGCGGATGCCCACGGCATCCGCTCTTCTGCGTTTCTTCTCGTTGCGGCGCTCCTCGCTCAACGACCGGACAAGGCCGGGATCACAGCGGCGCGACGTCGACCTGTACGCGCAGCGTCGAGGTCTTCGCCTCGGTGAAGATGATGCCCTTGACGGGCGAGACGTCGCCGTAGTCCCGCCCCCAGGCGACCGTGACGTAGCGGTCGTTGGCCCACTGGTCGTTCGTCGGGTCGATCGCCAGCCACTGGTCGGTTCCGGGCAGCCAGACGGCGAGCCACGCGTGCGAGGCATCGGCGCCGAACACGCGCTCCTTGCCGGGCGGGGGCTGGGTGGCGAGGTAGCCGGACACGTACCGCGCAGCCACCCCGTGCGCGCGCAGGCACGCGAGCGCCACGTGGGCGAAGTCCTGGCACACGCCCGCACGCGCGGCCATCGCGTCGGCGACCGTGCTGGTGACGGTGGTCGCGGTGGCGTCGTACGCGAAGTCGCGGAAGATCCGCCGCATGAGGTCGGTCGCCGCCTCGCCGATCGGCCGACCGGGCTGCAGCGACTCCCGTGCGTACGCCGTCGCCTCGGCGACGTGCCGGGCGCGCGGCGACTCGAGCGCGTACTCCGCCGCGGCCCACGCCCCGGGGGCATCCGGATGCCGCAGCGGACGGGCGAGCTCCCACGGCTGAGCCAGCGCGGTCTCGTCGTAGGCGGGTGCCGCGACGGCGACCTCGCTGGCGGACTCGATCGACAGCGCGGAGTGCGGCGCCGTCACATGGAAGTAGGTCGCGGAGTTGCCGAAGTAGTCGACGTCGGGCGACAGGTCGCCGGGCACGGGGTCGACCGAGACCGTCGAAGCGGCGACCTGCTGCCACGGCAGCGCCCGGGGGATCAGGTGGAACTGGCCGACCGAGTCCTGCACCGGCTCGCTGTAGCTGTACGCCGTGCGATGCCACACGCGGTAGCGCTTCATCCGCGGGCCTCCATGAGCTCCTCGACGAGCGCCAGGGACGACAGCGACACCGCCGGAGGACCGGCTTCGAAGTGCAGGTGGCCGATCGCGTCGGCGAGCTGCTCGAGTTGCGCGACGATGCCGGCCAGGAAGGTCACCAGCCCCGTGCGCCGTCCGTCCTGCGCCGCCGCGAGGGTGGCGGCGTCGACGGCGGCCAGCTGCGTCTCGAGGTCGTCGAGCAGACGCTCGGGGCGTGTCGACCCGGTCGAGGCGGGCATGGCCGACAGGTGCTCGCGCAGCGTCGCGACGGCGAAGGCGACCGAGCGCGGATTGTCGAGGTCGAGCAGGAGCAGGTCGAGCACATCGGCGGCGCGCGTCACGCCGCGCGACCGGCGGCGGTGGGTGACGATGCTCTCGGATGCCGTGAGCACCGCGTCCAGGACATCCCGATCGGTGCGGGAATCCCGGCGGTCCGCGGCTCCGACGGCGAGCAGCTGACATACCTGCAGGCCGCGTTCGAGATGGCGGCCGGCCTCGATCATGCGCCAGCCGGCGTCGCGGATCATGTTCGCCGTGACTCCGTGCAGCGACAGCAGCGCGGCGAGCATGCGCCCGCCGGACTCGGCGGTCCGGTGCGGGTGCGCCGAGCTGCGCAGCGCGCGCGTCGCGCGGTCGATCGTGGCGAAGACGCGCCAGGTGTCGCCGGACAGCTGATCGCGCACGCCTTCGAGCGCCACGCGCAGCCGGGCGAGGGCGTGCGCAGCGGATCCGGGGCGCCCGGCATCCAGCAGCAGCGCCCGGAACTCCCCTTCGGCGTCGGTGCCGCCGACCCCCGTGAGACGCGCGAGCACACGCAGCAGCACCTGCGCGTCGGCGGGCGGGCGCGTGCGGGTGTGCGCCCCGGGCTCGTCGAGCGTCTGCTGCGCGATCAGCAGGAGGCGCAGCAGGTCCTCGGCGCGCTCGGCGTAGCGACCGGTCCAGAACATGTCCGCGAGGGCGCGCGGGGCCGGCAGTGGCACGGTCCGCGCGGTGGGCAGCGCGTCGATCTCGGCCAGGCCCTGGTCGGGATCGGACTCGGCGCCCTTGAGTACCCAGACGTCCTTCGTGCGCGGGGGCGCATCCGGGGAAGAACGCACGGTCGCCAGCCCCCCGGCGAGCGGCCGGTAGGCCGATCCGTAGCGCAGCGTGAAGGTGCGCAGCGTGACGGGTGCGGCCGTCGCAGGCCCCGTCGCCGTCCACAGCGGCGCTTGCGAGAGGGGGAGCTGGTCCTGCCCGACGTAGCGCTGCGGCGCGGCGCGGATGCGCGCGGCGAGCTCGGCCGCGCTCAGCCCCGCGACGGCCTTGCGCGGCTGGTCGATCGGGCGCACGATCAGCCCCGGATCCTCCGCCGCCACCCGGGCGAGCACGGCGTCGCGATCCTCGGGCACTCCGCACCACCACGTCCGCGCGGACGGCAGCCGCAGCTGCTCACCGAGCAGGTGCTCGCACATCGCCGGCAGGAAGGGCAGCAGCGCCGGGTTCTCGAGCACGCCGGCGCCGAGGCCGTTGACCAGTCGCACCCGCCCGCGGCGGACCGCCTCGGCGAGGCCGGCGACGCCGAGCCGCGAGTCGGCGCGCAGCTCGAGCGGATCGCACCACTCCGCGTCGACGCGCCGGACGATGACGTCGACGCGCTCGCGGGGGCGGGTGGCCGGCCACCCGGCGGGCTTCATCCAGACCCACCCGTCGCGGACGACGAGGTCGCTGCCCTGCACGAGCGGGAAGCCGAGCGCGTTCGCGAGGAAGGCCTGGTCGAACGCTGTCTCGCTGAGGGCGCCGGGCGACATGATGACGATGCGCGGGTCGGCGACGCCGGTGGCGGCCGACAGGAGTGCGGCGTGCACGGCCGAGAAGTACGGCTCCATGCGGTGGAGGCTCGCCTCCTGGTACAGGTCGGGCAGCACCTGGGAGATCACGCGGCGGTTCTCCATCGCGAACCCGAGGCCGGAGGGCGCCTGCACGCGGTCGGCGAGGACGTGCCATTCGCCGTCCTCGTCGCGGCCGAGATCGGCGGCCGCGAGCAGCAGCGGCTGGGGGTCGACGCCGCCCTCGCGGGCGACGGCCCGGACGAAGCCTCCGTGCCCGACGACGGTCGCGGCGGGCAGGATGCCCTCGCGCAGCAGGGTGCGCCGCCCGTACAGGTCGACCAGCACGGCGCTCAGCAGCTCGGCGCGCTGCGCGAGCCCGACCTCCAGGCGGGCCCAGGTCGCGGCGTCGAGCACGAACGGCACCGGGTCCAGCTGCCACGGCTGGGCGCCGGCATCCGGCCGGATGTACGAGACGCCGTCGTCGGCGAGCAGGCGGGTGATCTCCCCGTCGATGCGGTGCAGTTCGGCCGGTGTCAGCGACAGGGCGAGCGACGCGAGACCCTTCCACGCGGGGCGCAGGGCGCCGTCGGTGTCGACGACCTCGTCGAAGCGCGCGGGGGACGCCGAGAACGGCAGCGTCGGCTGCGACACTGCCGTCGCGTACTCGCGGAGCACACTCACGTGCCGATCCCCCCAGGGAGTTTCGAAATAGAGACAGGTTTCACAGTAGAGGGCGCGCGTATCGACCGGATGACGGCGCGACGGAACCGGCCACAGCGGCGGGCCGGGAAAGCGGGCCGCGGCGAGGGTCATAGAGTGGTGCGGTGACCGTTCCCCAGGACCCGCGCGACGCCTCGGGACTCTCCGACGCTCCCGGATTCACCGTGCGCAACGCCCGCACGGCGGATGTGCGCGGCATTCTGGAACTGCTCGACCCGTGGGTGCAGCGCCGGATCCTGCTCGGCAAGGAACTGGTCACCCTCTTCGAGTCCGTGCAGGAGTTCGTCGTCGCCGAAGCCGACGGCCGTCTCATCGGCTGCGGGGCGCTGCACGTCATGTGGGAGGACCTCGGCGAGATCCGCACCCTCATCGTCGTGGACGAGTGGCTGCACCGCGGGGTCGGCGGCGCGCTCGTGGCCGAGCTCGAGCACAACGCCCGCATCCTCGGCCTGCAGCGTCTGTTCTGCCTGACGTTCGAGGTCGAGTTCTTCTCGCGGCGCGGATTCCACCCGATCGGCGAGCAGATCGTCGACGCCGACGTGTACTCGCAGCTGCTGCGCAGCCCCGACGAGGGCGTGGCCGAGTTCCTCGACCTCGCCCACGTCAAGCCCAACACCCTGGGCAACACCCGAATGCTCAAGCAGCTGTAGGCGTGGCGCCCGCGGGGCGAGGGATGCCGGAGCTTAGCCTGGAGGGGTGAGCACCACCCCGCCTCGACGCCGGCCCACGCCGGCCGTCTATCGCCGCCGGCGCCTCGGCGTGCTTCTCGTGCTGCTGCTCATCGTCGCCGGGGTCGTGGCGCTGTTCGTCTGGCAGCCGTGGCGCAGCGACGCGGCCGAGCCGCCGCCCGCTGCCCCCGTCGCGAACGCGGGCGCGCCGACGGACCAGCCCACCGACCCGCCGACGGGGACCGATGCGACGCCCGGAGCCGACGAACCGGGCGATGACGACACCGAGGTCGGTGCCGACGATCCCGAGGGCGAAGCCGAGCCGGATCCGTCGACCACGTCGACCGAGCCGCCCCTCCCGGCGTGCACGACCGGTCACGTCACGGTCTCCGCGGTCACCGATCGCAGCGCGTACAGCGCAGGGCAGCTGCCGCAACTGTCGATCGCGCTCACGAACGACACCGACGAGGCGTGCCTGATCAACGTCGGCACCGCCGCCCAGAGTTTCGTCATCACCAGCGGCAGCGACACCTGGTGGCGGTCGACCGACTGCCAGACCGAGTCGAGCGATCAGGTGGTGCAGCTCGCGGCCGGCCAGACCGTCACCAGCGCCACGCCGCTCGTCTGGGATCGCTCGCGCTCGGCCGTCGACACGTGCGACAGGGATCGTCCGAACGCCCGTGCCGGGTACTACATCCTGACGGTGGCGATCGGCGGCATCCAGTCGGTGGAAGAGCACCAGTTCCGCCTTCGCTGACGAGAACGCCGGGATTCGCCTTCCCGGCGGGCAGAAATCACCCGTTCCTGAGAGCTTTCTCACCAAATGTCCCCCCAATGGGGGACAGAGGATGCCGCGACTGTGCGTACTCTTGTGAGTAGCTCCCGGTAGCGGACCCCCGTTGTCCCCAGCAGCGGAATTCTCGCCAACCCCAGAGGCGAGATATCGGATCTCCCGCCGCCGGTGAGCATGGGCCCTCTCGAATCCCCCAGTCCCCAATGGGGGGATCGAGAGGGCCCCCTCTGTTTCTCCCGCCCCTTCTGTTTGTCCCGCCCCTCGTTCTGCCGGTAGCCCGGGCACGTAGGCTGAGAGCATGGCCCGCAAGAAGCGCGAGAAGGCGCCGCTCGAGTTCCGCAGCACTCCGCTGGCGGACGCACTGCAGACGCAGGACATGGCCGCCCTCGCGTTCGCGCTGCGGCACGGGCCGACCGTCGTCCCGCTCATGCGCCCTGGTCAGCGCGACAATCCGCTCGACAGCGGTGAGGTCTGGACCTACCGCGACGCGACGTCGGGCGATATCGCCCTGCTGCTGTTCAGCGACGCCGCCCACAAGCCCGAATCGCTCCCGCCCGCCGTGGCGCTGCAGCCACCGGCCTGGCTGCGTGCCTTCCTCGGCACGCACGGCGACCGCATCTCGACCGTGTTCTTCGACATCGCCGGCCCCCACCCGATGCAGGCCACACCCGCCGACCTCATCGCGGCACTCGACGTCGAGACCCAGCCCTAGAACGTTCGACGGTTCAGAACTGCGGCTCGTCTTCCCGGGCGGGATGCCGGCGCGCGGCGTCCTGGAGCGCCGCGCCCAGCGTGCCCGACGCGACGTCGAGCACGCTGCGGTATCCGAGCCGGGCGGCCTCGGTCCGTCGCTGGTCGTGCTGCGTGACCCGGCGGACTTCGCCGGACAGGCTGAGCTCTCCGATCGCGGCGAGGTGCTGCGGGTTCGGCCGGCCCGAATCGGCGCTGGCGATCGCCAGCGCGATGGCGAGGTCAGCGGCAGGCTCGGTCAGCCGCACGCCGCCCACCGTGGAGACGTAGACGTCCTGGTCCGAGAGTCTGATGCCCACGCGCTTCTCGAGCACCGCGAGCACCATGGCCACGCGCGCGCTGTCGACGCCGCTCACGATCCGGCGCGGGTTCGGCGCCATCGACTTCAACGTCAGTGCCTGCACCTCGACGGGCAGCGCACGGCGCCCTTCGAGCGCGATCGTCACGCACGTGCCGGGCTCATGCGAGCCGTGGCCGAGGAACAGTGTGCTGGGGTCGGGCACCTCGGCGATGCCGGCGCCCGTCATGTCGAAGCAGCCGACCTCGTCGGTCGCACCGAACCGGTTCTTCAGCGCGCGGACGAACCGCAGCGAGGTCTGCCGGTCGCCCTCGAAGTGGCACACGACGTCGACGAGGTGCTCGAGCACGCGGGGACCGGCAACCTGGCCGTCCTTGGTGACATGCCCCACGATGATGATCGGCAGGTCGCGCTCCTTCGCGACGCGGATGAGCGTCGATGCGACCTCGCGCACCTGGCTGGGCTGCCCGGCGATGCCGTCGATGAGCGAGGAGCTCACCGTCTGGACCGAGTCGACGATGAGCAGGTCGGGCTGCACGTCGTCGACGTGGCCGAGGACGGTGGCCAGGTCGGTCTCGCTCGCCAGGTACAGCTCGTCGTGCAGGGCCCCCGTGCGCTCGGCGCGCAGGCGCACCTGGCCGAGCGACTCCTCGGCGCTGACGTACAGCACCCGGCGCCCGGCGCGCGCGCTCTGCGCGGCGACCTCGGTCAGCAGCGTCGACTTGCCGACGCCCGGCTCGCCCGACAGCAGGATCGCGGCACCCGGCACGAGGCCGCCCCCGAGCACGCGGTCGAACTCGCTGACCCCGGTGGTGCGACGCGGAGAATCGCGCGTGTCGATGTCGGTGATGCGCCGCGCGCTGCGAGCGGGCGTGACGGCCGTGACCTGCGTCACGATTCCGGTCTGCGCGGATGCCTCGACGACCGAGCCCCACTGCTGGCACTCACCGCACCGGCCGACCCACTTCGCGGTCGTCCAGCCGCATTCGGTGCACCGGAACGCCGTCGTCGGAGAGGTGCGCCGGGAAGCCATGCTCACAGGCTAACCGCGCGCGGGGACATCCCGGCATCCGGTCAGCGCAGGTCGTCGGCCACCCGGCGCAGCGCGTCCGCCGACTGGCGGAACAGACCGAGCTCCTTGTCGTCGAAGGTCGTGTTGCGGATCGGCTCGGCGCCCGCACTGCTGACCACCGACGGCACCGACAGGGCCACGCCGCTCACCCCGTGGAAGTCGTCGAGGACGGTCGAGACCGGCATGACCGCGTGCTCGTCGTTGAGGATCGCCTCGACGATGCGCGCGCTGGACAGGCCGATCGCGTAGTTCGTCGCGCCCTTGCCCTGGATCACCTTGTACGCGGCATCGCGCACGTCGACGGCGATCTGGTCGAGCTCGGCGACGGTGAACTTGGGCTGGCCGTCCAGCGGCTCCCAGTCCAGGATCGGGACGGTGCCGATCGTCGCGTGCGACCACAGCGGGAACTCGGTGTCGCCGTGCTCGCCGACGATGTACGCGTGCACGCTCGAGGTCGACACGCCGGCGCGCTGTGCGAGCTTCCAGCGCAGGCGCGAGGTGTCCAGGACCGTGCCGGAGGCGAAGATCCGCGATGGCGGCAGCCCGGTCGCCTCCTGCGCGAGCACGGTCAGCACGTCGCACGGATTGGTGACGATGACGTACACGGCGTCGGGGGCGACCTCCAGCAGCTGCGGCATCATCGTCTTGAGGATGCCGGCGTTCACGCCCGCCAGCTCGATGCGCGTCTGGCCGGGGTTCTGCTTGGCTCCCGCCGTGATGACCACGACGTGCGAGCCGGCAGCGACGGAGATATCGGCGCCGCCGATGATGTCGCTGGAACCGGTGAACTGGGTGCCGTGCGCGAGGTCGAGGACCTCGGCTTCGGTCTTCGCCGCGGCGATGTCGTAAAGGGCGACATGACGGGCCGACCCGCGGATGAGGGCGGCGTAGGCGGTGCTGGATCCGACCGCACCCGCGCCGACGACGGTGAGTTTCGAGTTCTCGATGACGCTCATGCGCCCAGTCTGGCAGGGGAGGGATGCCGGGGGTAAGGGCGGATGCCGGGAGAAACCCCTTGCGCGACGCTCACCGGAGACGGAGCATGGACGTCGGAAGCCGACAACGAGAGCGGGGCGCCATGACCACCTTCTCCGCACGTCCTCCCGTCGTCGGCGCCGAGACCTGGCGCCGCGAGCTGGACGCCCTGCGCGTGCGGGAGAAGGCCGCCACGCGAGAGCTCGACGCGATCGCGGCGCAGCGACGACGGCTGCCGATGGTCGAACTGCCCGACTACGTCCTCGACGGTCCCGACGGGCCGGTGCGTCTCGTGGACATCTTCGCGGGTCGCTCGCAGCTCATCGTGTACAGCCACATGTGGTTCGCCGGCCAGACCTGGCAGTGCCCGGGATGCACGAGCTGGACGGCGCAGTTCACCCGGCTGGAGTTCCTCGAGGAGTATGACGCCCGGTTCGTGATCGTGACGCAGGGACCCATCGACGAGGCACTCGCGTACAGGGAGCGCGTGGGAAACCGCATGGACTGGTACTCCACGGCCGGCAGCCCGTTCGGTGCCGACATGGGCGCCCCGCCCGACGCCGGCTTCGCGGTGAACGTCTTCCTGCGCGACGGTGACATCGCCTACCGCACCTGGCATACGGACGGACGAGGGACGGAGCAGTTGGGGCACATGCACGGGCTGGTCGACATCCTTCCGTGGGGCCGGCAGGAGGAGTGGCAGGATTCGCCGGACGGCTGGCCGCAGCACGGCACTTACGAGGGCGGTGTCTCGTCACAGGAGCTCGGACGTCTCTACGGACCGAGCGCCGTCTGAGTCCTGGTTCGCGGACCCGGCTCTCGTGCCGTAAACTTGTCCGCGGTGACGTGTCCGAGCGGCCGAAGGTGCAACTCTCGAAAAGTTGTGTAGGGTAACCCCCTACCGTGGGTTCAAATCCCACCGTCACCGCCAGCCTGAAGGCCCCGCCTCCCTTAGAAAACACTGGGAGGTCGGGGCCTTCGTCATGTCCGGGGGAGGGTTGCGGTAACGCAGCGGTAACGAAGTTTCGCGGACACTCAGTCGGCCGCCGCGTCGCTCGCGATCAGCGCCGGAGTCAACGTCACAGCGGTTCAGCGGATGCTCGGTCATGTGAGCGCGGCGACGACGCTCGACACGTACGCTGAGCTCTTCGAGGACGATCTTGACTCCGTCGCAGTGGCGTTGGATAGTCAGCGGTCAGCGTCACTCGCGTCGTAGTCAGGAAGTGGCAGGACTGCTAGCGAGTCGCCCGCGTCCCAGGCAGCGTGAGTTTTGCGATAGTTTTGCGGAACCCTTCACTGTGTAGGGTTGAGCAAAACTTCCTATAAACTCCGAACACTAGATCTCTAGGTTGGAGGGAGCAGGCCGTGGACGCGTTGGATCGTGTGCTCGCCAAGATCGCGGAAGGACTGGATTCGGCGACCGCGAGCGAGTCGATCGAACTCGAGTTCAAAACGGACGGGCGATCGCTGAAGGATGACCTCGCGAACATCGCGGACGCGGCCGCGTGTCTCGCGAACGCTGCAGGAGGAACCCTTGTCGTCGGTGTCGACGACAAGATAGCCGGCCCGGATGCGTTCGTCGGTACCGAACTGGATCCGGAGAAGACCCGCCTTCGGATATACGAGATCACCCAACCCCCGCTTCTGGTTGAGTCCGAGCAGCGGAGCACTGGACATGGCGATGTTCTGGTGCTTACGGTCGCGAGCAGCACACAGGTGCACAGCGCGAACGGCAAGATTCCTACCGAGCGAGTCGCGGACCGCTGTCTGCCGATGACAACCGAGCGGATTGCCGCCGTCACCGCGCAGAAGACCGGGCGAGACTGGAGCGTTCATCCCGCCGGAGTGTCCGCGTCGGACGTCGACCCGGTCGCGATGCAAGTCGCTCGTGAGATGCTCGCCCGTTCGAATGACCTCGGGAAGCGGCGACTCGCCGAAGCCAGCGACATCGACCTTCTCCGCGCTTTGGGGGTCGTTCTTGAGGATCAAACTCTCACGAACTCGGGTGCGTTGCTTTTCAGCCGTGCTTACGAACAGACCGTCCTCATCTCCTACACGTATCGACGGACTCCTGCCGGTCAGCTGACGGCAAACGACCAGCTCTCGGGGCCGTTGGTCGTTGCGCTTCAGCGAGTGTTCGACCTGATAGAAGCGCGGCTCGAGACGACACCGGTATCCATCGGTAAGGGGCAGCAACTTCATATCGCTGATCTGCCGGAGGCCGCCGTCCGCGAGGCGGTGGTCAACGGGCTCATGCACCGCGAGTACTTCACCTCGGAGCGCACTGCCGTCGAGCACACCATCACGCAACTAAGAGTCTCCTCACCCGGCGGCTTCGTGCCGGGCGTCAGCGTGGACAATGTCTTGACGACATCGTCGCGAACCCGAAACACGAACCTCGCCGGGGCCATGAGAATGCTGGGTCTCGCTGAAACGGCCGGGTCCGGTGTCGACCGGATGTACGCGGAGATGGCCCGTATCGGGCATGAGCCTCCGAGGTACACCGCGGCCCCGACTTGGGTTGAGGTCACGCTCCTAGGCGGGGCGCCGAACACGGCGCTCGCGAGGTACGTTGCCACACTGCCGCCTGAGGAAGCAGCTGACGCCGACACGATGGTGATTCTCCTCACCCTTCTCACGAAGAAGACCGTCGGAGCCGAAGAACTGATGCCGCTCCTCCAGAAGCCTGTGATCGAAGAAGCTCAATCCGTCCTTGCGCGACTGAGCGGCGATGAGATTCGCCTTCTCGAACCAACGCGCGAGACGGCGCGCCGGGCATATCCGAAGTATCGACTTCGCGAAGATGCGCTCGCGGCACTCGGTTCTGCGGTTACCTATCGTCGTCGGACCACTGACCAGTTGGACCGCAAGATCATCGAACTCGTCAATGAGACCGAAACGATCAACGCACGGATGGTCCGCATCCTCCTCGATCTCGACACAGTCGGAGCGTCTCGCGTACTTGCTGACCTCGTTGAGCGCGAGATACTCGTCAAGACGTCGGCAGCCACGCGGGGCCCGAGCGTCACCTACGGGCAGGGTCCCGCGTTTCCAGTGAAGGCCAGCGGCCGGAGCAACCAGCGTGACGGGCGTGCTCCCCGCGAGCAGCGCCAGCAAGAGCAGCTTCCCCTTGAGGAGCTGGAGGACAAAGGACCTGGCTGGCATCCTCGTCCCGCTCAGCGGTAACGCAGCGGAGGCGATGCCTGGATCACCCGCTACGTGACGAGGTCGGCTACCAGCGCTTCGATGCGCGACTTGATGTCGTCGCGGATCGGGCGCACGGATTCGATGCCCTGACCTGCGGGGTCGTCGAGCTTCCAGTCCTCGTAGCGCTTTCCCGGGAAGAAGGGGCACGCGTCCCCGCATCCCATCGTGATGACGACATCGGATGCGTGCACGGCCTCGGTGGTGAGGACTTTGGGCTGCTCGGCGGTGATGTCGATGCCCTCCTCGAGCATCGCGGCGACCGCGGTCGGGTTGATCTGATCGGCGGGCAGAGACCCGGCCGATCGCACCTCGACAGCATCGCCTGCGATGTGACGCAGGTAGCCTGCCGCCATCTGGGAGCGGCCCGCGTTGTGTACGCAGACGAAGAGTACGGACGGCCTCTTTGCGGTCATCATCCTGGGGTTCCTTCTAATCGGTGAGGAGCGCGTCGAGGAGGGTCCTCACGCGCGATTCGATGTCGGCACGGATGGCCGCGACGCCCTCGGAAGAGGCGAGTGCCGGATCGCCCACGGCCCAGTCCTCGTAGCGGACGCCGGGGATGACGGGGCAGACGTCGCCGCAGCCCATGGTGATCACGACGTCTGCGGCGCGGACGGCATCGTCGGTCAGCGGCTTGGGGAAGGCGTCTCCCGCACTCTGCTCGCCGTCGATGTCGGCGAGCACGGCGCGAACGTGCGGATGTACGTCCGAGGCGGGAGACGATCCGGCGGATCGGGCAACGACGCGGTCGCCCGCGAGCTGGTTCACGAGTGCCGCCGCGAGCTGAGAGCGGCCCGCGTTGGCGACGCAGACGAACAGCACCTGCGGCACTCCGACGGCGCGGTCGCGGGCGAGGTCTGCGAGACGCTGGCGTGCGAACCGCTCAGTGAGGGGGATCAGGTGCTGGGTGAGCTTCGCCGAACGGACGAGGCCGGCGTAGGATTCGCGGACGATTGCGAGCACCAGGTCCCGGTTGAGTCCCGTGAGCTCGTCGGCGAGCTCGTCAGCGAGACGGGTCACGCGCGCGTCCATCGTGCGAAGCGCGTCGGCACGAGCGACATCATCCTCAGGCGCATCGGTCGCGACCGCCGGCGCGAACGAGTCGAGCAGTGCCGTCACCGCTGATCGGCGGGTGGGCGCGATGCGGTAGTACACCCAGGTTCCGCGGCGCTCCGAGAGGAGCAGGCCCGTCTCCTTGAGCTTCTTGAGGTGGTGCGAGACCGTGGGCTGCGACACCTCGGCGAGTTCGGCCAGGTCGCACACGCAGGCCTCGCCGCGGGGGTCGGATGCGATCGCGGAGAGCATCCGCAGCCGGAGCGGGTCCGCGAGGGACTTGAGTGTTCCGGAGAGGCTCGTTGCGGCATCCAAGCCGATCGCATGGGTCGCAGACGGCGCGCACCCGTCCGTATCGGAAGCGACAGGTGAGTCGGTCATGACGTCCTCGATTCGGCGGCGTAGGGATCGGTATGGAACCAGGCACGTGCAGCCCAGAGCGAGACGTAGACGAGCCCGACGAGCACCGGCACCTCGATGAGCGGGCCGACGACGCCTGCCAGGGCCTGCCCCGATGCGGCGCCGAAGGTGCCGATCGCGACAGCGATCGCGAGCTCGAAGTTGTTGCCCGCCGCGGTGAACGCGAGCGACGTCGACCGGGCATAGCCGAGTCCGAGTGTCTTGCCCAGCAGGAGTCCCGCGAACCACATCACGCCGAAGTAGATGAGCAGCGGGAGCGCGATGCGCGCGACGTCGAGGGGATTCGCGATCACCGCATCGCCCTGGAGTGCGAAGAGCAGCACGATCGTGAAGAGCAGCCCGTACAGCGCCCACGGCCCGACGACCGGGAGGAACTTCTCCTCGTACCACGCGCGCCCGCGGCGGCGCTCGCCGATCCAGCGGGAGGCGAAGCCGGCAGTCAGGGGTACGCCGAGGAAGACGAGCACGTTGAGGGCGATCTGCCAGACCGAGACCTCCACTCCCTGAGAGTCCAGACCGAGCCAGCCGGGCAGCACCGTGAGGGAGAACCATCCCAGGAGCGAGAACGCGACGACCTGGAACACCGAGTTGATGGCGACCAGCACGGCCGTCGCCTCGCGGTCGCCGCAGGCGAGGTCGTTCCAGATGACGACCATGGCGATGCAGCGGGCCAGCCCCACGATGATCAGGCCGGTCCGGTATTCGGGCAGGTCCGCGAGGAAAATCCACGCGAGAGCGAACATGACCGCGGGGCCGACGACCCAGTTGAGCAGCAGAGACGAGATGAGGAGCCGCTTGTCGCCGGTGACGGCGGCGATCCTGTCGTACCGGACCTTAGCGAGCACGGGGTACATCATCACAAGGAGTCCGATGCCGATCGGAACGGAGATCCCGCCGACCTCCAGGTGAGACAGCACCTCTGCGACCCCGGGCACGAACCGGCCCAGCAGCAGTCCCATGACCATGGCGAGGCCGATCCATGCCGGCAGCCACTTGTCGAGTGTCGAGAGCCGCCTCGGCGGATCCGACCTGACCAACTCGCCTGCTTGAATCGACATAGTTCTATATTGATAGTTTTCGATGCAATCTGCAATCTGAGCAGGGGAAGTCGCGCCTCCCGTGGCTCGCCATGGCGGGGTGACCTGCGCCCTGCTCAGTCCGTCCGCCGTGCAGTCGTGGGTTGACGGTGATGCTTCGCCGGCTCGTCGCGATGAGGGCGCAGGACACGGACGAGGAGCCCGTGGCGGGGGGCGAGGAACCAGGAGACCAGGAAGATGCCGGTGGCGACGAGGACGATCATGCCGCCGACGGGCAGGTCCAGGCTCCACGACAGGTAGAGGCCGCTCAGCGCCGAGGCGGCGCCGATGACCGGGGCGAGAAGCATCATCGCCGGGAGCCGATCGGTGAGCAGTCGTGCGGCGGCGGGCGTGATGAGCAGCGCGAGAACGAGGATGTTGCCGATGCATGGTCGGAGTGCATGAGGTCACGATGCTCGAGGTCGCGGATGTCAGCGCCGCCGTCACGTGCTGCGCGCCGCTGGTGCGGGAGCCGCTCGGGCAGGACGACGCCGAGAGTCTCGCCGTCACCCTGAAGGCGCTCGCCGATCCGGCGCGGCTGCGCCTGCTGTCGATCGTCGCCGCCAGCGCGGATCAGGAGGCGTGCGTCTGCGACCTGATCGAGCCCGTCGGCCTGTCGCAGCCGACCGTCTCGCACCACCTCAAGGTGCTCACCGAGGCGGGATTCCTGACGCGCTCCAAACGTGGAACCTGGGCCTACTACCGGCTCGTGCCGACCGCGCTGGAAGGCGTCGCCGCCGTGCTCGTCACGGCCTGAGCGCTGAGTCAGATCACGATCCGGCTGCGAGGTCGCGCTGCGCGAACTCGTCTCGGACACGCTCAGCCTTCGCGAAGAGGTCGCCGCCACGAACACGAGCCTCATCTTCGACCCCGCTCCCCGTCACCGCGGCGAGCGCTGAGTCGGCAACCGGTCCGCGATCAGGCGGGGAGGAAGTGCTCTCGGGCCAGCGGCGCGATCTCGAGCCGGTCGGCGTCGGCCCGCGTGACCCACCGCAGTTCGGCGATCTCCGCCCCCACGACGGGATGCTGGGACCCCAGGTCCGCGGCGAACACGTCGGCGACGACGAGGAAGCCCGGTTCGTTCGCCGCGGCGGCCGTGAACCTGCCGAGCCCGCGCAGGCGATCGGGGTCGACCCGGACGCCGAGCTCCTCGGCGAGTTCACGGCTGAGGGTCTCATCGGCCGACTCACCCGGCTCGGGTTTGCCGCCCGGCTGCATGAACGCGGTCGTGCCGGACTTGCGCACCAGCAGCAGGCGGCCCTCCTCGTCGACGATGACCGCCGCCGAGACGTGGATCCGGCGCGGCGCGGTCTCGTCTTCGGTCGCAGAGTTCACCGTCGCACGGTAACAGGTTCTCCCCATACCGCTCGACGTAGAATCGCGTGTGCCTCCCGAGACGTCCGCCGCTTCCCTTCCGTCGCCCCGTGCTGTCGACTCCCGCACGGCCGATCCCAGCGGCATCGACCCGGCCGAACTCGAGATCGCGCTGAAGGTGCTCCGCGAAGTCGCCGACGTCGACCAGTCGCACCCCGACTTCATCACGCTGCGCAAAGCGACCTCGCACCTGTTCAAGGCGGCCAAGAAGGTGCGCCGGCGCGAGATCCGCGATGCGATCGCCGAGGCCGACAGAGCCGTCGTGGCCGCCACGGCCACGGGCGCCCCCGACCGGATCGACGACGAGACGCGCGGCATCCCGATCAGCACAGCGACCACCGCGCCGACGGCGGGCACGCTGATCAAGGCGCGCGGCTGCTACATCTGCAAGCAGCCGTACACCCTCGTCGACGCCTTCTATCACCAGCTCTGTCCGGCGTGTGCGGCGCTGAGCCACGCGAAGCGCGACGCCCGCACCGATCTGAGCGGCAAGCGCGCACTGCTGACCGGCGGGCGGGCGAAGATCGGCATGTACATCGCGCTGCGCCTGCTGCGCGACGGCGCGCACACGACGATCACGACCCGCTTCCCGCGCGACGCCGTGCGGCGGTTCAGCAGCCTCCCCGACGCGCCCGAGTGGATCGACCGGCTCAAGATCGTCGGCATCGACCTGCGCGATCCCGCCCAGGTCATCGGACTCGCCGAGGATGTCGCCGCCGCGGGCACCCTCGACATCCTCATCAACAACGCCACCCAGACCGTGCGGCGCTCGCCGGGTGCGTATCAGCCGCTCGTCGACGCCGAACTGGCTCCGCTGCCGAGCGGACCGCTGCCCGAGCTGGTCACGTTCGGGCACACGAACGACCAGCATCCGCAGGCGCTGGAACGCTCGGTGAGCGCCCACCCGATCCTCGCCGCAGCCGCTTCTCGCGCCGATGAGCTGACCGAGCAGGCGATGGCTGCCGGCTCCAGCTCGCTCGAGCGGCTCGCGGCCGGCACCGCGATCGACGCCGGCGGACTCATCCCCGACACCGACCACGTCAACTCCTGGACGCAGCGGGTCGAGGAGGTCGACCCGCTCGAGATGCTCGAGGTGCAGCTGGCGAACACGACCGCCCCGTTCCTGCTCGTCTCCAAGCTGCGACCGTCGCTCGCGGCCAGCCCGGCGCGGCGCACCTACGTCGTCAACGTGAGCGCCATGGAGGGCGTGTTCGGCCGCGGCTACAAAGGCCCCGGACACCCGCACACGAACATGGCCAAGGCCGCCGTCAACATGCTCACGCGCACGAGCGCGCGCGAGATGTTCGAGACCGACGGCATCCTGATGACCAGCGTCGACACCGGCTGGATCACCGACGAGCGCCCGCACCCGACGAAGGTGCGCCTCGCCGAGGAGGGTTTCCACGCCCCGCTCGACCTCGTCGACGGCGCCGCCCGCGTCTACGACCCGATCGTGCGCGGCGAGGCGGGCGAGGACCTCTTCGGGGTGTTCCTCAAGGACTACGCGCCGGGGGCGTGGTGAGTTCCGGCGAGGGCGCGGCGCGGGGCGGCCTCATCCGGCTCCCGGTGCCGGGGCGGCGCGTCGTCGTGCGCTACCTGCTCCCCACCGGGCAGGCGACCGATGCGCTCGGCGAGCTGCTGAGCGCGGATGCCGAGACCGTCGTGGTGGACGGCAAGCGCGGCGTCGAGCGCATCGCGGTGGCCGACATCGTGGCGGCGAAGGAAGTGCCGCCGCCGCCCGCACCGCGCCCGCGGTAACCGTCGCGTGCGCGCCGCGCGGGCGCGTAGGCTCGTCGGTTATGGCTATCGGCGCAACCGTCCACACGTTCACGGTGCAGCTGGCGGATGTGGATCGCGGCGTCTACGACGAGCTCGCGCTGCGCGTGGCCCGGCATCCCTCCGAGACGGACGCGTACATGCTTACGCGTGTGCTGGCGTACTGCCTCGAGTTCGAGGAGGGGATCGCCTTCAGCGAGGGGATCTCCGCGACCGACGAGCCGGCGGTCCTCGTCCGCGATCTCACCGGGCGGCTGACGGCGTGGATCGAGGTCGGTGCCCCCGACGCGGACCGGCTGCACCACGGCAGCAGGCTCGCCGAGCGGACGGTCGTGTACACCCATCGCGACCCGGCGAAGGTCCTCGCGCCCTGGGCGGGCAAGCGCATCCATCATGCCGAGCGGATCGTGCTGCACAGCTTCGACCCCGGGTTCGTCGAGTCCGCTGCGAGCGCGCTCGCCCGTCGCAACGACCTCACCCTCTCGATCACCGAGCGGCAGCTCTACCTCGAGCTGAACGGGACGACCCTGACCAGCGGCATCCACGAGCACGCGATCGCGTGACGCGGAACGCGCTGAGTGCCGTGCCGCGCAACCCGGTCTCCGTGCCGGATGATGGCGGGGGAGGTGCATCGCGATGACGACGGTCGATGACACGCGGGCGGAGTGGGTGCGCGGCGCGCTGGCGGCGCTCGAGCGCGACACGAACCGGAGCGCGGACACCCACCTGCACACCTTCCCGCTGCCGCCGGAGTGGGGGATCGACCTCTATCTGAAGGACGAGTCGAGCCATCCGACCGGGTCGCTCAAGCACCGGCTGGCGCGCTCGCTCATCCTGTACGGGCTGGTCAACGGGTGGATCGGACCGGACACGACGCTCGTGGAGGCCTCGAGCGGGTCGACCGCCGTGTCCGAGGCGTACTTCGCCCGGATGCTGGGCCTGCCGTTCATCACGGTCGTGCCGCGCTCGACGAGCGCCGAGAAGCTCAGCCTCATCGCCTTCTACGGCGGCCGTTGCCACTTCGTGGACGACCCCGGCGAGGTCTACGCCGAGGCCGAGCGGCTGGCCCGCGACTGCGGCGGGCACTACCTCGACCAGTTCACCCACGCCGAACGGGCCACGGACTGGCAGGGCAACAACAACATCGCCGAGAGCATCTTCCGGCAGCTGTCCCGCGAGCCCCACCCGATCCCGCACTGGATCGTCGTGAGCGCGGGGACCGGCGGCACCTCGGCGACGCTGGGCCGCTACGTGCGGTATCGCCGCCACACGACGCGCATCGCGCTGGCCGACCCGGAGGGCTCGGTCTTCTACGATGCGTGGCGCGGCGAGCCGGACCCCGTCTGCGCGGGACGCTCCCGCATCGAGGGGATCGGGCGGGCGCGGGTCGAGCCGTCGTTCCTTCCCGGGGTCATCGACGACGCGTTCCGCGTGCCCGACGCGGCGTCGATCGCGGCGGTGCGGCTGCTGCGCGATCGCACGCTGCACTGGGCGGGCGGATCGACGGGCACGAACCTGGTCGCCGCGTTCCAGGTGATCGCGCGGATGCGGGCGGCCGGAGAGACGGGGAGCGTCGTCACGCTCATGTGCGACAGCGGCGAGCGCTACGCCGGCACCTACTTCGACGACGCGTGGGTGCGCGCGCAGGGTCTCGACCTCGCGCCGCAGCGCGCGCGGATGGACCGGTTCCTCGCAACCGGCGAGTGGGCGGCGACGGCGGGGTGACCGCCGGCCCTAGCCGCCCCGCGGAACGCCGTCAACCCCGTGTGCACCGCGGCCGGGACCGGCCACGCTCGACAGACGACACCGACAGGAGATCGTCATGAACACGAGCAACCCCGAGCACCCCGACCGCAAGGTCGACCCGGACACCGGCCTACCTCCCGAGCCGAACCTGCCCGAACCCGACCTCGACCCGCCGGACGAGGGCGACGTTCCCGCACACCGGCCCGAAGAGGGGACGGATGCCGGTGACGCCGCGCTGATCGAGCCGCCGCGCGCCGACATCCTGCGCGATCCCGACATGGGCGCGCTCGACGAACCGGCCGCGAGCGCGTAGTCACGGGCCTGGTGCAGCATGAACCAGCAACGCGAGAACGAGCCGGGCGTCACGGGGGTCTCCGAGGCGAGCGGCCATGACCACCACGGGCACGACGGCGGGCGCGAGACCCTCACGGCGGGCGAATCCCAGCACGAGCTCTCGGGTGCGCAGGAACAGGCCCTGCCGGCGATGTCGCAGAACAACGCCGACGACATCGACAAGCTCTCGGGCATCGTCGCCCAGACCCGGGCGGACCTGCCCGACGCCCCGATCGAGCGCATCGTCGAGCTGCTCGAGAAGCGTGCCGAGCAGGCGGGGCTGAACCTCGGGCGCGAGGAGATCGCGGCGCTCGCCGCGCACCTGCACGACCCGGGCGACTGAGGATCGGCCGCGGCGCCTTCCCGGCTTCTCCGGGGCTTCTGCGGGGCGCGGTCGGACATCGCGCCCGCGCGCCTGACCGCGCCGTGTCACGGTGTCAAGCCCCTGGGGTTTCCGCGTGCGCGGGGAGAAGGTGAGGGACGACACCATTCCCCCGGACGTCATTCCCCCGGACCGCCGGACATCATCTCGCCGGACCGGACGGAGCCGCGGCGGGTCCCCCCGATGGCGCAGAGATGCAGGGAGGCAGAGATGCGCTCGCATTCCGTTCGACGACTCACGCTCGAGCCGCTGGCAGAGTCGGCGTGGCGATTGTGCGACCAGTCGGTCGCACCGTGCAACGCCGAGAACGTCATGGCCTATGTCGAGCAGCGCGACGATGGACTCTACGAGGTCACCTGGGTCGCGTACGGCTTCGGGACCGCCACCTACGCGACCGTCGACGAACTGCTGCGCAGCGCGTCGACGCTGCTCGCGCAGACTCCGGTCAGAGGCGGCACCAAGCCCATCCCGATCCCCCACCGGCCGCCGCTGGCCGCCCTCTGACGCGCCGTGACGATGCCCGCGGTCGACCCGGTCTCGCTCTGGCGCCGTACCGCGCCGGATCCGGTCGGCGATGACCGGCAGCCCGACCGCGTCGACATCGTCGTCGCCGGTGCGGGACTGGCGGGGCTCGCGACCGCGCTGGAGCTGTGCCGGCAGGGCCGGCAGGTGGTCGTGCTGGATGCCGGTGCGCTCGGTGGCCGGACGACCTCCCGCACCACGGGCAAGGTCAGCCTGCTGCAGGGCACGACGCTCAACGGCATCCGCCGGCACGCCGGCGACGAGGTGCTGCGGGCGTACCTCGACGCGAATGCCGCCGGCCAGCGCTGGCTGCACCGCGAGCTGAACGACGTGCCCGGCGCCTGGGAGCCCCGCTCGGCGTACACGTACGCGACGACCGGCGCCGGCGATGCCGCGCTGCGCGCCGAAGCGGAGGCGATGCAGGCCGCCGGCCGTCCGCCGGCCGTCCTCGGCAGGGGCGCGATCGGGCTCCCCTTCGCGGTGCGGAGCGCGCTGCTGCTCACCGAGCAGGCCCAGCTGCACCCTGTGCTCGCGGCCGACGCGCTCATCCAGAGGATCCGCCATCTCGGCGGAGCCGTCGTCTCGGACGCCCGCGTGCGCGGCGTCGACGTCGCGGAGCGCCGTGTGCAGGTCACCACCTCGCGGGGGATCGTCGAGGCCGCGCACCTCATCCTCACCACCGGCATGCCGGTGCTCGATCGCGGCCTGTTCTTCGCGCGCCTGACACCCCGCCGTCAGGTCGTCGGCGCTTACCGGCTGCCCGGGGACGAGCTGCCGCCCGAGGGCATGTACCTGTCCGCCGACCCCGAGGTCCGGTCCCTGCGCGGCGCGCAGGACGAGGACGGGCGTCCGCTGCTGATCGTCGGCGGCGGTGACCACGTCACGGGACGCGCCGATGTCGGGGCACGACTGCGCAGCGTCGACGCCTGGGTGCGCCGGCAGCACCCCGAGGCAGAGCGCGTCGCCTGGTGGGCGGCACAGGACTACACCATGAACTCGCGCGTCCCTGCCGTCGGTCGGCTTCCCGGCGGCAGGGCGCGCGTCCACGTCGCGACGGGATTCGCCAAGTGGGGCATGACCAACGCGGCCGCGGCGGCGCTGACGCTCGCGGGCGACCTCTCCGGAGCCACACCCGATTGGGCGGTGCGCCTGCGCCGCCGGCGCACCGGAGCGCGCGACATCGGCGAGACGGTCGCCGCCAACGGACGCGTCGCGGGGCGCCTCGTGGCCGGCTGGGTCGCGCCGGGGCGGACGACGACTGCCTCATCGCGCGGCCGCGTCGTACGCCGCGGGATTCGGCCCGTCGCCGAGTCCCGCATCGACGGGCGGACCTGCCGGGTCTCGGCGGTGTGCACCCACCTCGGTGGCGTCGTGCGCTGGAACGACGCCGAGTCGAGCTGGGACTGCCCGCTGCACGGCTCGCGCTTCACCGCCGACGGCGCGGTCATCGAGGGACCCGCCGTGAAGGATCTGCCGACACTCGACCATGAGGAGACGAAGACATGACGACGACCCGCACCCCCGATGAACCCCCGTCGATCCGGCCGGCCGACGAGCAGCGCATGCTGCAGCAGGGCGACGACTTCGAAGACGACCTCCGCAAGGAGTGGACGAAGATCTACGGCGACGACGCGCCGCCGTTGCCGCGCGCGTCCTGACGGCGGCGGCGCGGGTCAGACCTCCGGCGCGGGATCCGGCGACGCCTCGACGTTCTCGGCCACCAGCACGATGCCGCCCGAAGAGCTGGCCGAGGTCGCGAGCTCCTCGATCCAGCGCCGGCTCAGCGGCGGCGCCACGGGCTCGTCGAAGACGAACCGCAGCGGGATCGACGGATGCAGCCAGATGGTGCTGCGGCCGCGCGGCTGATCGTCGGGGTGGCGCCACGAGAGGGTGAAGCTCTCCGAGCGTCGCAGCTTCGTGGCGATGACGACCTTCACGTGGGCGAGCGCTCGGTCCTCGATGTGGATGGGTGAGGCCGAGCCGCCGTAGTAGAGGGTTCCCATGCGCGCCTCCCGTCTGGCCGGGTGTCTCCCGCGCCACCCGTTCTGCTGTTGTCACCCTAGACCCGCGCGTCCGGCCGCAACCAGGGGGCGTCCCGGCATCCGCCCGTCGTTCATCTCGCAGGAGTCATTCGGGATGCCGGGTGTGTCGGCCGGCGTGTCGGTCCCACCCGGGCAGGGGCTCCTGCGAGATGAACACCCGGCTGCGGCGGGCTCACCGCAGCCGTGACGGGCCGGCGGCGACGCGGAGCCGCTCGCGCACCCAGTGGGCGCCGTCGCGCCGCCGCTCCTCCCGCGTCGCGAAGCGGTAGCGGTACGCGACCGCCCGGACCCAGCGGGGGCGCTCGCCCGCGAAGGGGTCGTCGCGCAGCAACGCCAGTGTGGTCGGGTCGGCCTCGAGCAGCCGCTGCAGGAACACGAGGAACCAGTCCTCCCGTCCGCGCCCGAGCGGTAGGAACCACATCAGCCAGTCCAGCCGCAGATGATACGGCGCGAATTGCCGCGGGATGCGGCCGACGTCGCCCGGCTTGCCCTTGAACGCGTACTCCTGCCAGGTCGCGGTGTGCGCGTCCTCGTCCGCGGTGCCCTCGACGACGATCTCGATGCGCTCCCTGGTCACCGTTCCGAACGCGCCGTACGCGTTGGCGAGCTGCCAGCGGTTGAAGCTGGCGTTCATGAGCTGCCGGCGCGCGAACAGGTTGCGGACGGCGGGCGCGCTGATGGCGACGTAGAGCACGCCGACGGCGCTGGTCACGACCAGCCACGGGAGGGACAGCTCGCCGGGGGCGGGCGCGGCCGAGCCGGGCAGGCCGATCGCCGAGGCGGCGAGCACGATGGTCGCCCAGTTCAGCCACGCGAAGTTGCCCGTCAGCACGAGCCACAGCTGCGTTGCGATGACGATGGCCGCGGCGGCGGTGCCGATGAGGGCGGGGACGGGTCCCGGCATCCACAGCCCGAGCAGGGGCGCGAACAGGAACCAGGGGACGATCAGCTGCGCGATGTGGTTGCCGAGGACCTCCAGCCGGTGGAACCAGCGTGGCAGCAGGTGCGCCTGGCGGCTCAGCGGCCCCGGCATGGGCTGCGTCTCGTGGTGATAGGTGAGCGCGCTCAGATCGCGCCACTCGCGACCGCCGCGGATCTTGATCATCCCGGCGCCGAACTCGAGCCGGAACACGAGCCACCAGAACAGGACGATGATCACGGTCGGCGGCGGTTCGTCGCGCGCGCCGAGGAACGCGGCCAGGAACCCGGCCTCGAGCAGGAGCATCTCCCAGCCGAACGCGTAGAACGTCTGCCCGATGCTGACGATCGACATGTAGCCGAGCCACAGCAGCAGGAAGCAGGCCATCGGCACCCAGGCGACGGTCAGCTGCGGCAGCCCCGCCACGAGCGCGGCGGCGATCACGATCCCGGCCACGCACAGGGCGACGAGCCGGCGGTCGGTGTACGCGACATGCCGGAACAGCGTCGGGTGCAGCGGCGTGCGACGGGCGGGGGACCGGCGCGCCCAGCGGAGCAGGTCGGGGGCCGGCAGCAGTCCGCGCTCGCCGAGCAGTGCGCGGAACTGCGCGAGCGTCGAGCAGAACGCCACGAGGTAGAGCGCCGCGATCCCGCGCTGCAGCACCTCGCGCGCGAAGGAGTAGTCGACCGCGGCGAAGCCGTCCATGCCCCTCACGGTACGCGCGGTCCTGGCCGTGGGCAGGGGGTTGTGCTCCGGCGCGAAACATCCCACGACCTTGCGGGAGCGCTCCCAATCGTTACCTCCGCGTTATGAAGCGAGGTTTGACGGGACCTCGTTCTCGTGCTTATCTTTTGTCGAAGCGATTCGACAGATTCGGCGCCGCACCGTGTGCAGGTCGCGCCGGACCACAAGGGAGTGACATGGATCAGCGCCTCGCGCCCCGGCCGACGGCCGCCGCGCTCGTGCAGAGGATCGCGCCGTGACCGCGCCCGCCGTGCTGCAGAAGGCGACCGTCACCGCCCTCGACGAGACGCCCTCCAAGGAACGCCGCCGCCGCTTCGCGCAGGCCGGCGGTCGCCGGTCGTACGGGATGTTCCTGTGCATCGTCCCGTTCCTGATCCTCGTCTTCCTCTTCTCCTACTTCCCGCTCTACGGCTGGATCTACTCCCTCTACGACTACAAGCCGGCGCTCGGCCTCGAAGGCAGCGAGTTCGTCGGGCTGCAGTGGTTCCAGCTGCTGGTGAGCTCGCCGACGCAGATGGCCCAGATCGGCCAGGTGCTGATCAACACGCTCGCGATCAGCTTCCTCGGCATCGCCACCTCGGTGCTGCCGCTCGCCTTCGCCGTCTTCCTCAACGAGGTGCGCGCCAAGTGGTTCCGCAACGCGGTGCAGACCCTGACGACGCTGCCCAACTTCATCTCGTGGGTGCTCGTCTACATGATCGCCTTCTCGCTGTTCTCGACCACGGGGCTGGTCAACAGCGTGCTCACCGACGCCGGGCTGATCACGATGCCGATCAAGTTCCTAGACACCGATCAGAACGTCTGGCTCGCCATGACGCTCTGGAGCGTCTGGAAGGGCCTGGGGTGGGGTGCGATCATCTACCTCGCCGCGATCGCCGGCATCGATCAATCGCTGTACGAATCGGCTGAGATCGACGGCGCCGGCCGGTTCCAGAAGATGTGGTACATCACCGTGCCGCAGCTCATGCCGACCTACCTGGTGCTGCTCCTGCTGTCGATCGCGAACCTGCTCAACAACGGCATGGAGCAGTACTACGTGTTCCAGAACGCGTTCAACAAGGAGTACATCCAGGTCCTCGACCTGTACGTCTACAACATCGGCATGACCGGCAACAGCCTGTCGATGGCGACCGCGGTCGGCATGCTCAAGAGCGTCATCTCGGTCATCCTCCTGTTCACCGTCAACGCGATCGCCAAGCGCGTCCGCGGCCAGTCGATCGTCTGAGGGGGCGACAGTGACCAGCGTCTCGACGTCGGTGCGGCAGCACCGGAGCGGCGATCTCGTGTTCTCCATCGTGAACTACACGGTGTTCCTGCTGATGGTGGTGCTCTGCGCGTACCCGTTCTACTACCTGATCATCAACTCGATCAGCGCGAACGACCTCGCCGCCGCCGGCGAGGTGCGGTGGTGGCCCACCGGCATCCACTTCTCCAACTACGAGCAGGTCTTCCAGCTGCGCGGCCTGCCGCTGGCGACCGTCGTCAGCATCGCCCGCACCGTCATCGGCACGATCGCCACCGTGCTGGCCTCGGCGTTCCTCGGCTTCATGTTCACGCAGCAGCGCATGTGGGGCCGGCAGTTCTGGTACCGCTTCGTCATCGTCACGATGTACTTCAGCGCGGGACTGATCCCGGTGTTCATCATCATGCGCAACCTCGGCCTGACGAACAACTTCTGGGTCTACGTGCTGCCGTTCATCGTGCAGCCGTTCTTCATCATCCTCGTCAAGACCTTCGTGGAGGGGATGCCGGAATCGCTCCAGGAAGCCGCGGAGATGGACGGCGCGAACATCGTCCAGATCTTCTTCAAGATCTACCTGCCGAACATGACGCCGATCCTCGCGACGGTGGCGATCTTCTCGGCGGTCGCGCAGTGGAACAGCTTCCAGGACACCCTGATCTACATCACCGATCAGAGCCTGTACACGCTGCAGTACCTGCTCTATATGTTCATCAACCAGGCCAACAGCCTCGCCCAGGCGATGGCGAACTCCGGCGGCGACATGAGCGCCATCATCGGGGCGGCCACGACGCAGACGCCGACCTCCATCCGTATGACGATCTCGGTGATCGTCGTGCTGCCCATCATCTTCATCTACCCCCTGTTCCAGCGCTTCTTCGTGAAGGGGATCATGCTGGGCGCCGTCAAGGGCTGATCCGGAACGGCTCGACCACATCACCACCCGAGAAAGGAAAGCAATGAAGCTGAAGAGGACTGCTGCGGTCGTCACCGCCGCGCTCATGGCTGTGGGCGCGCTCGCGTCCTGCAGTTCGGAGGCGCCGACGCCGCAGAAGACGAGTACAGGCTCGTTCCCCACCTCGTGGGACGAGGAGATCACGATCGACGTGTTCGACGGCCTCGCCAACTACATGGGCATGCAGGAGGGCTGGTTCGGCAAGGTCGTGAAGGACAAGTTCAACATGAGGCTGAACATCATCGCGCCCAATGTCGCCGGTGGCGGCGACACCCTCTACAACACCCGCGTCGCGGCCGGCGAGCTGGGCGACCTCATCATCACCGACAAGGGCGAGAAGCTCGACGAGCTGATCCAGGGCGGGCTCGTGCTCGACGCGGCCGGCTACTACGACGCGATGACCAACCTGCAGCGCTTCGACACGGCCGTCGAGGTGCTCAACGACGGCAAGGACGGCGTCTACGGCTTCCCGTCGTCGGTGTCCTCGCTCAAGCCGACCGAGCCCTCGGAGGGGCTGGACCCGACATTCGGGCCGTACCTCCGCTGGGATCTGTACAAGCAGGCGGGCTACCCCGAGATCACGACGCTCGAGGATCTCCTCCCCGTCCTGAAGCGGATGCAGGATCTGCAGCCGACCGCCGACAACGGCAAGAAGACCTACGCGCTGTCGCTGTTCGCCGACTGGGACGGCAACATGATGAACGCCGGCAAGCAGCCCACCTGCTTCTACGGCTACGACGAGATCGGGTTCGTGCTGGCCAAGGCCGACGGCTCGGACTACCAGAGCATCCTCGACACGGACGGCCAGTACATCCGCACGATGCGCTGGTACTACGAGGCGAACCAGCTGGGCATCCTCGACCCCGAGTCGACGACGCAGAACTACGACACGCTGTGGTCGAAGTTCCAGGGCGGCCAGGTGCTGTTCTCGTGGTGGCCGTGGCTGGGACAGGCCGCGTACAACACCGACCCGAACATGAAGGACGGCAAGGGCTTCATGATCGCGCCGATGCAGGATCAGCAGATCTTCTCGTACGGCGCCGAGGCGTACGGCGGCAAGCAGGTCTTCGCGATCGGCTCGAAGGCCGAGGACCCCGAGCGCATCGCCGCTTTCGTCGACTGGCTGTACTCCTCCGAAGGCGCGCTGTCGAACAACAGCCAGACGATGGGCGCCGCCGGGCCGCAGGGCCTCACGTGGGACCTCAACGCCGCGGGCGAGCCCGAGCTGACCGACTTCGGCAAGGAGGTCTTCCTCCAGGGCGACGCGCAGGTCCCGGCCGACTGGGGCACCGGCAGCTACATCGACGGCACCTCGACGCTGAACATCAGCGCCGTGCTGCCGATCGACACGGACCCCGACACCGGGTTCCCGTACAGCTACAAGTTCTGGCCGAGCTACCAGGAGCTGACCTCGAACCCGCTGACGGACGACTGGTCGGCCCACATGGGCGGCGCTGCCACCACCATCGAGTACCTCGAGGCGAACGACCAGATCCTCGTCGCCCCCGGCGCGAGCTTCACGACCCCGGCCGACAGCTCGGAGATCGAGACGCTGCGCAACCAGATCAAGGCGATCGTCGTCCAGTACTCCTGGCAGCTCGTCTTCGCCGACAACGACGCCCAGTTCGCGTCGCTGCTGAAGGAGCTGCAGGACAAGGCGAACGGTCTCGGACTCGACAAGGTGCTCGAGGTCGACATGGCCAATGCGAAGGCGCAGAACGACGCGCGCATCGCGGTCACGAAGACCTTCGCCGGTTGATCCGGTGAGCCGAGAGGGCTCGGGATGCCACGGCATCCCGAGCCCGTTCGCGTGACGGGTGGATGCCGGGGCGCGGTGCGTCAGGCGGATTCGCGGCGACGGCGGAAGACGTTGCGGAACAGGAAGGCGGTGCCGTAGGCGCCGACCGAGAACCCGATCGTGACGACCACCGCCCAGAACGCCGGGAACAGCAGCGCGAGGCACACCACGACGACCGGCACGATGAGGATCGCGATGGTCCGGATCGGCTCGGCGGCCGGCAGCAGGAGGGCGTTCTTGAGCGTCTGGCGGAACGTGTTCTCGAACGCGGCGACGAGGGCCATGCCGTACAGGAAGGCCGCGAACACATACGCCGCGGCGATGAAGGTCAGCACGGCGGCACCGCCGGCGATGACGCTGGGGTGCGCGACCCAGAAGAAGCCGGCGAACAGCAGCGCGACGCACGGCGCCAGCAGGCTCAGTGACACGGCGGTGGCCCGCACGGCGTTGCGCTTCAGGGCGAGGAAGAAGTCGAGGAGCAGGTGCCCGCGCTCCTCGTCGGCGTACCGCATCGTGACCTCGTACAGGGCGCTCGTGGCGACGCCGATCGTGATGAGCGGCAGGCAGCACACGAGGTAGACGACGTTCAGCGCGATGAAGGCCAGGAACGTGTTCAGGCCGTCGAGGACGCGGCTCGCGGGGTCGAACTTCATCCGATCAGGCCGTCACACCGGTCACGCCGGCTGCGCCGGTTCGCACCGTCAGGTGCGGCTCGAGCAGGCGGACGGCCGGCGCCTCGCCGCCGGCCAGCAGGGTGCACAGCAGGTCGGCCGCCGTGGAGCCGATCTCCTCGGCGGGCACGTCGATGCTGTCGATGGGGTGGGGGACGGCCTGGGCGATGTTGTCCGGGCACAGCGCGATGATCCCGAGTGCCTGCGCGCGGCGCTGGCCGTGCGCGACGAGCCGGGCGGTGACGTAGGGGAGGGCGGCCTCGTTGTGCACGAGGAATCCGGTCAGGCCGGGGTCGGCAGCGACGACCTCGTCGACGATGCGCGAGGCGTCGGCCCCGCTCGGGCAGGGGTGCACCGTGCCGGAGATGCCCGCCTCCGCGCACGCGGACAGGAAGCCGCGGACGAGGCGATCCGCGTACGAGGTGTGCCGCTGCAGGACCTCGGCCGGCGAGCCGATCAGCGCGACGCGACGATGCCCCTGGGCCGCGAGGCGCGCGACGGCGAGCTTTCCGGCGGCTTCGAAGTCGAAGTCGACGCAGGGGATGCCGTCGGCTCCGGCCGGCAGCCCGATGAGCACACTGGGCTGAGGCAGGTCGGTGAGCGCCCCGATGCGCGGATCGTCGGATTCGACGTCCATGACCAGCAGCGCGTCGACCTGCGAGCCGCGGGCGGCGCGGTCCAGGGCCGAGGCGTCCTCGCTCGTGAGCAACAGGATGTCGTAGCCGTGCGTGCGCGCCTGCGTGACGACACCGGTGACGATCTGCATGATGACGTGCACGTCGACGCCGGTGCGCAGCGGGGCCTGCAGGCCGATGACGTTCGAGCTGCGCGAGGCGAGCGAGCGGGCGCCCGCGTGCGGGCTGAAGCCGAGGTCGGCGATCGCCACCTGGACCCGGTCGCGCGTCTTCTGGGAGATCGCCCGCTTGCCGCTCATGACGTACGAGACCGTCGAGATCGACACGCCGGCCTTCTGCGCGACATCAGCGATCGTCACCATGCGTGCTCCGGCCTTTCGCGAGCTGCGCGACGTGCGTCGTCGCGCGTGGACATCGACCCTGTCGCTATTATAGGGTCAGGGTGTTGAAGCGCTTCGATGAATCGCGTGACCGCCGGTGCGGACACGCGAGGCCACCCGTGACGAAGAGGTCCCGCACTCATGTCAGACTCCCCGAGCTCCCTCGGCCGCGCGGGCTTCGCCGCGCTGTCCGCCGACCTCGGGATCGGCTTCGGCGGCGACTACAACCCGGAGCAGTGGCCGCGCGAGGTGTGGGACGAGGACGTCGCGCTCATGGTGCGGGCCGGCGTCAACCTCGTCACCGTCGGGGTCTTCAGCTGGGCGGTGATCGAGCCCGCGCCGGGAGAGCGCCGCTTCGAGTGGCTCGACGAGGTCCTCGACCTCCTGCACGCGCACGGCATCGCCGTCGATCTCGCCACGCCCGTCGCCTCCCCGCCGCCGTGGCTGGGCATCCGGCATCCCGAGACCCTTCCCGTCGACCGTGACGGGGTGCGGCTGGCCGCCGGCTCGCGCAACCAGTTCTCCCCGGCATCCCGGATCTATCGCGACCACGCGCGCGCGATCACGCGGGACCTGGCCGCGCGGTACGCCGCTCACCCCGCGGTGCGCATGTGGCACGTCGGCAACGAGTACGGCCAGATCGACTTCGGCGACGAGGCCGCGCGCGAGTTCCGGCTCTGGCTGCGGGCCCGCTACGGCACGATCGACGCGCTCAACGAGGCGTGGGGCACCGCGGTGTGGGCGCAGTGCTACGCCGACTTCGACGAGATCCTCCCCCCGCGCCGCATGCCCTACCTCGTCAACCCCGCCCAGTCCCTCGACTTCCAGCGCTACACGTCCGATCAGCTGCGGCAGTGCTACACCGAACTGCGCGACGAGATCCGGGATGCCGGTGCGAGCCAGCCCGTCACGACGAACTTCATGGGCTTCTTCCCCCTGGTCGACTACTGGTCGTGGGCCGCGGAGGTCGACGTCGTCTCGGACGACCAGTACCCCGACCCGGACAGCCCCGACTCGGCCGTCGAGATCGCGCTGACCCAGGACCTGATGCGTTCGCTCGGCGGGGGACGCCCGTGGGTGCTGATGGAACAGGCCGTCAACGCCGTCTCGTGGCGTGAGCACAACCTCCCCAAATCTCCCGAGCGGGCGCGACTGGACTCGCTGCAGGCGATCGCCCGCGGTGCGGACGCCGTCTGCTACTTCCAGTGGCGCCAGGCCGCGACGGGCGCCGAGCGCTTCCACTCCGCGATGCTGCCGCACGCCGGCGCCGACACCGCGCAGTTCCGCGGCGTGCGTCGTCAGGGCGCCGACCTGCGGCGCCTGCGCCCCGTCGTCGGCACCGGCGTCGACGCGCGGGTCGCGATGCTGTTCGACTGGCCGTCGTGGTGGGCCGGCGAGGAGCCCGCGCGCCCGACGACACGGCTGCGCACTCTCGAGCAGCTCGTGCGCTGGTACCGGGTGCTCTGGCAGCGCGGCATCGCCGTCGACCTCGTCCGTCCCGGTGCGCCGCTCGACGGCTACGACGTCGTCCTCGCGCCGCACAGCTACCTCCTCGAGCCCGACGCGGCCGCCTCGCTGACCGCCGCGGTCCACCGCGGCGCGCAGCTGGCCGTCGGTCCGTTCAGCGGCGTCGCCGACGCCGGCGCGCGGATCCTGCAGGGCCGTTCGCCCGTCCTGCTGCGCGACGTGCTCGGCGTCAGCGGCGAGGAGTGGGCGGCGCTGCCCGACGAGCCGACCCCGCTCACGCTCGCACCGGGCTGGGGAGCGGGCGTCGCCGCGCCCACGGCATCCGTTCTCGGGGAACGGCTGCGCACCGACGGGGCCGACGTGCTCGCCTCGTTCGCCGCGGGCCACCTCGCCGGCGGTCCCGCCCTCACGCGGCACCGTGTCGGCGACGGCGCGGCCTGGTACCTCGGCGCCGTCGTCTCGGACGAACTGCTGGCCGCCGTGCTGGGCGAGGTCGTCGCCGCCGCCGGCGTCGCGGGGGCGCTGCCCGGCCAGGACCTGCCGCCGCGGCTGGAGGCCGTGCGTCGCGGTGCGGCGCTGTTCCTCCTCAACCACGGCGACACCGACGCGCGGGTGCGCGTGGGCACCGCGTTCGCGCGGGCCACCGACCTGCTCACGGGCGAAGACATCGACGACACCGCGGTGATCGCACCGGGTGACGCGAGGGTGCTGATCGAAAGGCAACACACGTGAAGTTCACCGACGGATACTGGCTTGCGCAGCCGGGATTGAGCCCGCTGTTCGCCGTCGAGGTCGACGACATCCGCCACGACGCGGATGCCGGCACCATGACCGTCTACGCACCGACGACGACCGTCCGGCACCGCGGCGACACGCTCAACCGGCCGCTGCTCACGGTGACCTTCTCGGCGCCCGCCCCCGGCGTCATCACCACGCGCGTCGAGCGGCACGCCGGCGGCGTGCACCGCGGGCCGGACTTCGCGGTCACGCGGGAGGCGGGCTTCCGCCCGCGGGTCGACATCGACGACGCGCACGGGGTGCTCACCTCCGGCGACCTCCAGGTGCGCGTCAGGCGCTCGGGTCCCTGGCTGATCGAGTTCGTGCAGGACGGCCGGGTGCTCACGACGTCGCTGCCCCGGTCGGTGGGGCACATCACCGGCGCCGCCCCCTCCGGCGCGGGCTCCGGTGGCGGCGGTGGTGCGGGGACGTGGGTGCACCAGCAGCTGTCGATCGAGCCGGGCGAGCGCATCTACGGTCTCGGCGAGCGGTTCGGCGCCTTCGTCAAGAACGGCCAGACCGTCGACATCTGGAACGCCGACGGCGGCACCTCCAGCGAGCAGGCGTACAAGAACGTGCCGTTCTACCTCAGCAGTCGCGGCTACGGCGTCTTCGTCGACGACCCGGGGCGGGTCTCGTTCGAGGTCGGCTCCGAGGTGAACACGCGCGTGCAGTTCTCCGTCGACGGCGAGTCGCTCGAGTACCACGTCATCGGCGGTCCCACGCCCAAGGACGTGCTGCGCCGCTACACCGCGCTGACCGGACGTCCGCCGCGCGTACCGGCGTGGTCGTTCGGCCTGTGGCTGACGACGTCGTTCACGGCGAGCTACGACGAGCAGACCGTGCAGGCGTTCGTCGACGGCATGGCCGAGCGCGACATCCCGCTGAGCGTCTTCCACTTCGACTGCTTCTGGATGCGCGAGTACCAGTGGACCGACTTCGAATGGGACCAGCGGCACTTCCCCGACCCCGAGGGTCAGCTGGCGCGCCTGCACGCGCGCGGCCTGCGCGTGTCGGCCTGGATCAACCCGTATATCGCGCAGCGCTCGCCGCTGTTCGCCGAGGCGGCCGCGGCCGGCTACCTGCTGCGTCGCGCCGACGGCAGCGTGTGGCAGTGGGACATGTGGCAGGCCGGCATGGCCCTCGTCGACTTCACGAACCCCGATGCGCGCGCCTGGTACGCGGGCAAGCTCGAGACCCTCATGGATCAGGGCGTCGACGCGTTCAAGGCCGACTTCGGCGAGCGGATCCCCGTCGACGACGTCGTGTGGCACGACGGATCCGACCCGCAGCGCATGCACAACTACTACGCGCAGCTGTACAACGAGGTCGTCTTCCGCGCGCTCGAGAAGCGCCGCGGCGCCGGCGACGCCGTCCTCTACGCGCGCTCGGCCACGGCGGGCGGGCAGCAGTTCCCCGTGCACTGGGGCGGCGACAACGACTCGTCCTACCTGTCGATGGCCGAGACCCTGCGCGGCGGGCTGTCGCTGGCTCTGAGCGGCTTCGGCTACTGGAGCCACGACATCGGCGGCTTCGAGGGCACTCCGGATGCCGGGGTGTTCAAGCGCTGGCTCGCGTTCGGACTGCTGTCCTCGCACTCGCGTCTGCACGGCTCGTCGTCGGTGCGCGTCCCGTGGGAGTTCGGCGACGAGGCGGTCGAGGTGGCGCGGGCGTTCACCCGCCTGAAGATGACGCTCATGCCGTACCTGGCGCGGGTGGCCGAGGAGGCGCACACCGACGGCACGCCCATGATGCGCCCGCTCGTGCTCGAGTTCCCCGGCGACCGCGGGGGCTTCGACGCCGACACCCAGTACCTGCTGGGCGACGCGCTCCTGGTCGCGCCCGTCTTCACCGCCGACGGCACCGTCGAGTACTACCTGCCCGCCGGGGAGTGGACCTCGCTGCTCGACGGGTCGGTCGTCGACGGCAGCCGCTGGATCTCGGAGCAGCACGGGTTCGACTCGCTGCCGCTGCGCGTGCGCCCCGGCACCGTCCTGCCGATCGGCGCGGTCGACGATCGCCCCGACTACGACTGGGCCGACGGCGTCACGCTGCGCTGCTTCGCCCTCCCGGACGGTTACGACCGGGTCACGACGGTGCCCGGCCTCGACGGCGGTCCCGCGACCACGTTCCGCGTCCGTCGTGACGGCGCGCGGATCGCCGCGACCAGCGACGACGCGCGTGCACCGTGGTCGCTGCGGGTCGGTGACCTCATCGCCGCCGCGGACGGCGCCGGCGCCGTCGAGATCGACCTGAGCGACGGTGCGGCCCTGAACGACGGTGCGCCCCTGAGCGACGGTGCGGCATGAGCGGCGAGGTCTTCCGGGACCCGTCGCGCTCGGTCGCCGACCGGGCGCGCGACCTCCTCGGCCGGCTCACCGCCGAGGAGCGCATCGCGATGCTTCACCAGGCCGCGCCCGCCGTCGAGCGGCTCGGCGTGGCCGAGCACCGGACCGGGTGCGAGGCCCTGCACGGGGCGGCGTGGCTCGGCACCGCCACCGTGTTCCCGCAGCCGGTCGGCATGGCCGCCACGTGGGATCCCGAGCTGCTGCGCCGCATGGGCGAGGTCGCCGCGACCGAGGTGCGCGCCAAGAAGGCCGAGAACCCGCTGGTCAGCCTCAACGCGTGGGCGCCCGTCGTGAACACCCTCCGGCATCCCGGATGGGGACGCAACGAGGAGGGCTACTCGGAGGATCCGCACCTGACGGCGCACCTGGCGACCGCCTACGCCCGCGGGCTGCGTGGCGACCACGAGCGGGTCTGGAAGACCGTGCCCGCCCTCAAGCACTTCCTCGCCTACAGCAACGAGACCGACCGCTCCGCGACCTCGTCGGAGATGTCGCTGCGCACGCTGCACGAAGAGGAGCTGCCCGCCTTCCGCGCGGCGATCGAGGCCGGCGCGGCCGGCGGCATCATGCTCGCCTACAACCGGGTCAACGGCGCGCCGGCGCACACCCAGCCCGAGCTCGTGGCCGAGGCCCGGAGCTGGGCCGATGGCTCGCTGGCCGTGGTGTCGGATGCCGGTGCCCCCACCTTCCTGGTCTCGATCCAGGGCGCCCAGCCCGACCAGGTGCACGGCGCGGCCGCGCTCCTGCGCAGCGGCATGGATTCCTTCACCGACAACGACGCCGACGCGCAGCCCACCATCGGCTTCGTCCGCGCCGCTCTCGCGCAGGGACTGCTCGACGCGTCGGACGTCGATGCCGCGGTGCTGCGCCTGCTGGAGATGCGCGTGCGCACCGGCGAGTTCGACGGCGACGCCGACCCGTACGCGCAGATCGGCGCCGACGCGATCGACGCGCCTGGTGCGCGCGCGCTCGCGCGCGAGGCCGTCGCCGCCTCCGTCGTCGTGCTGCGCAACGCCGCGGACGGCGAGCCTGCCGTCCTGCCGCTGGCTGCGCCGGGCTCGATCGCGGTCGTCGGGCCGCTCGCCGACACCGTGCTCACCGACTGGTACTCGGGCACGCCGCCGTACGCCGTGGGCCTCGGCCGGGCCGTCGCCGAACGCTACCCGGACGCCCGCGTGCAGGTCGCCACCGGCGCCGACACCGTCACCCTGCGGGCCGCCTCGAACGGCGGGTATGTGACCAGCGACGCGGACGGCGCGGTCGTCCGTGCCGACGGGGAGACCGACGCGCACGCACTGTTCGACGTCACCGACTGGGGCGACGGCATCCTGACCCTGCGCGCGCACGCCAGCGGACGCCTGCTCACCGGCGGCGCGTGGCCGATGCGCGCCGATGCGGCGCGCGTGGGCGGCTGGGTCGTGCAGGAGAGCTTCGGCCGGCACGTGCACGCGGACGGCACGTGGTCGCTGCTGCACCGCGGCTCGGGCCGGTGGGTGCGCGTCGTCCGCGAGGTCGGGCTGCTGGTGGCCGAGGCCGTCACGATCGAGGACGCGGAACGCTTCGAGGCCCGCGTCGTGCGGTCGGGGCAGGACGCCGTCGCCGAGGCCGCCGCATCGGCCGACGTCGTGCTCGTCGCGGTCGGCAATGACCCGCACCTGGCCGGCCGTGAGACCGAGGATCGTCCGCACCTGTTCCTGCCCGAGGCCGCGGCCGACATCTGGCGCACCGCGCAGGCCCGCAACCCGCGCACCGTGCTCACGATCGTCTCGAGCTACCCCTACGTGCTGCCGGAGGATGTCGCGGGCGCCGCGACCATCGTCTGGTCCAGCCACGGCGGGCAGGAGCTCGGCCACGGGCTCGTCGACGTGCTGTCGGGCGATGTCGAGCCGCGGGGACGACTGGCCCAGTCCTGGCCGGCCGACCCGGCCCAGGCCGGCGACCTCTTCGACTACGACACCCTGCGCCAGCAGGCCACCTATCGGCACCAGCCCGCTCCCTACGCCTTCGCGTTCGGCCACGGGCTCACCTACTCCACGGTGGCATACGAGGGCCTCGCGCTGAGCGGTGCTGCCGGGGACGGCGACGGGGACGGGGCCGGGGCCGGAGCTGAGGACGGGGCCGGGGCCGGAGCTGAGGACGGGGACGGGGCCGGGGCCGGAGCCGGGGCCGGAGCTGAGATCGGGGCGCCCGCGCCGACGCACCGGCATCCCGCCCTCGCCCCGCGGCCGGACGAGACGACCGTGACCGCACGCGTGCGCGTGCGCAACACGGGCGCCCGCGCCGCCGACGAGCTCGTGCAGCTGTACGCGCTCGCGCCGGCGGACCTGCCGATCCCCGCGCCGCGTCGCCTGCTCGTCGCGTACGCGCGCGTGCGGCTCGCGCCCGGCGAAGTCCGCGAGGTCGAGCTGACCTTCGCCGTCGAGCGGCTCGCGGTGTGGGATGACGCGCTGCGGCTGCCCGGCGCCGTCGACGACTGGCTGCACGCCGGCGCGCTGCGGACGCAGCCCGGCGCGTACCGCATCGCCGCCGGGCCGTCGGCGGACGATCTGCCGGTCGCCGCAGTGCTCACCGTGTCCTGACGGGCGGCCGCGCCGGCATCCCGTCCGCGCGCCGGCGCGTCCGGGCGAGGGGCGGCGTATCCTGTCCGCGCGCGCGGCGCCTCTCGCCCGTACGCGGGTTCCCATCTCCGCGCCCTTTCTCCGCCGTCGCGCCGACGATCGTCGGCGCGGTTGCCGGGAACGTGCGCGGTCGTGGTGCGGCTGAGGGGCCCGCGCGGCGTGAGGCGCCCGCGCCGGGCGGACCGGCCCGCCGACCTGGGAGGATGGCGGCATGACACAGACGCACCTTCTCACCGGCGCCGGCTCCGGCATCGGGCGGCTCGTCGCCGAACGCCTGCACGCACGCGGCGACCGACTCATCCTCGTCGCCCGCGATGCGGCGCGCGGCGAGGAACTGCACGCCGCGTTCGACGGTGCGCAGATCGTCGTCGCCGACCTGCGGCATCCCGAGGCGCTGGCCGGTGCCCTGGCCGCCGTCGATCTCCCCAAGCGCGTCGACGCGGTGGTCCACTGCGCCGGCGTCGTCGGGCTGGGCCCGGTCGGCGACCTGCCGCTCGAGGCCTGGACGAGCCAGCTCGCCGTCAACCTCATCGCGCCCGCCGAGCTGACGCGCCTGGTCCTGCCGCGCGTGCGCGCCGCGCGCGGGCAGTTCGTGTTCGTCAACTCGGGTGCCGGGCTCAACGCCCGGCCGGGGTGGTCAGCGTATGGCGCCACCAAGCACGGTCTCAAGGCGCTCGCCGACGCGCTGCGCGGCGAAGAGGCGGCCCACGGCGTGCGCGTCACCAGCGTCTATCCCGGCCGCACCGCGACGCCGATGCAGGCCGAGGTGCACCGGCAGGAGGGCGCCGAGTACGTCGCCGAGGACTTCATCGCCCCCGAGTCGGTGGCCACGGCGATCCTCACGGCACTCGACCTGCCCCGCGATGCCGTGATCAGCGACCTGAGCGTGCGGCCCGGCCCCCGCTGAGCCGACATCGACGCCCGCGCACAGACCCGGCCCGGCGGGGTCAGGCCGTGGTGCCGACGGGGTCGGCGAGCAGGTCGGCGAAGGCAGCCTCGGCGGCGCCGATCAGCAGCCGGTCCGCGCCGAGCGCGGCGGGGAGGATGCGCAGATCCTCGCCGCACGCCGGCATCGCCTGGGCACGCACCGCCGCTTCGAGGCCCGCGATGTCGAGCTCGGCGAGCAGGGAGAGGAACCCGCCGAGCACGACGACGGCGGGGTTGAGCACGTTGACCGCGTTCGACAGCGCCGTGGCGAGGATGCGGCGCTGACGCTCCACCTCGGCGGCCGCACCGGGCACCGCCGCCACGCGCGCGAGCGCGGCGGCGAGCTCGGCATCGTCGGCGCGGCTCAGGCCGACGGCGGCGAGCAGCCGGGCGCGGCTGACCTCGTCCTCCATCACGCCGTCGCGCGCGCGGCGGTCGGCGAGGGTGGCGATGCCGGGCCGGTTCTGGCCGAACTCCCCGGCGTAGCCGCCGACGCCCCCCACCGGCATCCCGTGCACGATCAGCCCGCCGCCGATGCCGCTGGCGCCGCCGTTGAGGTAGACGACGTCGTCGATGCCGCGCGCGGCACCGAAGAGATGCTCGGCGACCGCGCCGAGCGAGGCGTCGTTGCCGACCGTGACGGGGAGGCCCGTGGCGTCGGCGACGAGGTCGCGCACCGGCGCGTCGACCCAGCGCAGGTGCGGAGCGTGGCGGACGAGGCCGTCGGCGGCGCGCACCAGACCGGGGACGGCGAGGCCGATGCCGACGATGCGCGCACCCGCGAGATCGCCGGCGCGCCACTGCTGGATCCGCTCGGCGACCAGCGCCGCGGTGGCCTCGGGTGAGAGCAGATCGTCGACGGCGACGCGCGCGCGCACCCGGATGCTCTGGTCGAGGCCGACGGCGGCGATCTCGAGCGCATCGACCTCGGGGTTGACCGCGATCGCGACGACCGCGCCGTCGGCGAGCACGAGCGGGGAAGGACGTCCCACGCGGCGCGAGGGGTCGGGTGCGCGTTCGACGACCAGGCCCGAGCGTGCCAGCTCGGCGACGAGGTCGCCCACGGTGGAGCGGTTCAGGCCGGTAGCCTCGGTGAGCGCGGCGCGCGAGAGCTGCCCCTCCAGGTGCACGAGCCGGAGGAGCCGGTTCAGGTTGCGCTGCCGTACGCCCTCGACGGTTCCGTTCGCCTCTGCCACAGAATCCACTGTAGGAGATCAGATCGTTATCCCGTGGGATTTTGTTGGGCTTGACCACGAATGGTGCGCCATCTATCCTGGCGATGTCCACATCACTTTCGACAACAGGGTCGAAACTTTCGAAAGGTTCGAAGATGAACAGACGCAGCATGATGAGGCTGTCCGCGGTCGTGGCGACCGTCGGCCTCGGAATCGGCGCGTTGGCCGCCTGCACCGGTGGTGGCGACCCGTCGCCGAGCGAGCCCGGCAGCACCAACAACGGCGAAGACGTCACGATCACCTGGTGGCACAACGCCACCTCCGACCCGCTGCAGGGGATCTGGGCGGACGTCGCCAAGGAATTCGAGGACGCCAACCCCGGTGTCAAGATCGAGGTCACCGGCTACCAGAACGAGGACCTGCAGCGCACGCTGATCCCGAACGCACTGCAGTCGGGCGGCGCGCCCGACGTGTTCATGGTGTGGCCGGGCGGCGAAGTCCGCGCCCAGGCCGAGGCCGGCCACCTGCGCGACCTGTCCAGCCTGACGAGCACGATCGATGCCCTGGGGGCGTCGGTGAACCCGTGGCAGGTCGACGGCAAGCAGTACGGACTGCCCTTCACCTTCGGCGCGACCGGCATCTGGTACAACACCGAGCAGTACGCCGAAGCCGGCATCACGACGCCTCCGACCACGCTCGACGAGCTCAAGGACGCGGTCACCAAGCTCAAGTCGGCCGGGTTCACGCCGTTCGCCGTCGGCGCCGGCGATGGCTGGCCGGCCGGTCACTGGTGGTACCAGTTCGCGATCGGCGCCTGCGGCCAGTCGGTGCTGCAGACCGCCATCCCGGCGCTCGACTTCTCCGACCCGTGCTGGATCACCGCCGGTGAGCAGCTCGAGGACTTCCTCGCGCTCGAGCCGTTCAACGACGGCTTCCTCGCGACTCCGGCCCAGACCGGCGCCGACAGCGCCCCGGGCCTGGTCGCCAACGAGAACGCGGCCTCGGAGTTCATGGGTCCCTGGAACGCGGGCACGATCGGCTCGCTCACGCCCGACGAGACGGTTCCCGAGTGGCTCGGCTGGTACCCGTTCCCGGCGACCGGCAGCGATGCCGTCGTGATGGGCGGCGGTGACGGCTGGGGCGTCTACAAGGACGCGCCCGATGTCGCACTGGACTTCGTCGCGTACCTGCTCAGCGAGGACGTGCAGACGCGCTTCGCCCAGAGCGGCGCGGGCGTTCCGACCCACCCGGCGGCATCCGCTGCGCTCACCGACCCGAACCTGCGCGCCAGCGCCGACGCGCTCGCCGCGGCGGACTACGTGCAGCTGTGGCTGGACAGCGACCTCGGGCCGGCGTTCGGCGGTCCGCTGAACAACGCCATCGTGACGATCTTCGGCGGCTCCGGCACGCCGCAGGACGTCGTCAAGGCCCTCGAGGACACTGCCGCAGCGCAGTGATCTCGGCGGAGTGACTCCGCCGGCCGGGGCCCGCCCTCTCCCCGGGAGGGCCCCGGCCGGCCGGGTCGATCGACCCCGCTCGCCTCGGCGATCGCGACACCAAGGAATTTACGCATGACCACCCCCACCGTGGACGCCATCGCCGCACCGGCGGCGCCGGCCCCCCGCGCCCCGCGCCGCAGGGCCGACGCACGCAAGTGGCTCGAGATCGGTCTGTTCACCGGACCCGCGCTGATCGTCTTCGTGACGTTCGTGATCCTCCCCGTCGGCCTCGCGGCGGTCTACAGCCTCTTCAACTGGAACGGCCTGACGCCCCTCGATCGCTTCATCGGCATCGACAACTACGTCCGTGCCCTCAGCGATCCCCTCTTCCTCGGGGCGATCCGCAACAATTTCACGATCCTCATCGCGTCGCTGCTCGTACAGGGCCCCCTCGCGATCGCCGTCGCCCTCCTGCTCAACCGCAAGCTGCGCGGGCGCACCTTCATCCGCGCCGCCATCTTCGTCCCGTATGTGCTCGCCGAGGTCATCGCGGGTCTGTCCTGGAAGCTCCTGCTCTCCCCCCGCGGTGGCGTCAACGCGCTCCTCGAAGCCGTCGGCCTCGGGGCGTTCACCCAGCCGTGGCTCGCCAACCCCGACATCGCCCTGGCGGTGATGTTCGGCATCCTCACCTGGAAGTACCTCGGATTCGCGATCCTGCTCATGCTCGCCGGCCTCCAGGGCGTGCCCGAGGAGCTCCACGAGGCCGCCGCGATCGACGGCGCCAACTGGTGGCAGATCCAGTGGCACATCACGCTGCCGCTGCTGGGACCGACCATCCGCATCTGGGCGTTCCTGTCGATCATCGGATCGCTGCAGCTGTTCGACATGGTGTGGGTCACCACGCGGGGCGGACCCGTGGGCGCCACCAACACGATGGCCGTCTACATGCTGCAGTACGGCCAGGGCGCGCCCGGCTACGGCAGCGCGATCGCCGTCATCCTCTTCGTCATCTCGCTGGTCGTCGCTCTCCTCTACCAGCGCTTCGCCATGCGCCGCGACCTGGCCGGCGCCGTCACGAGTGGGGTGCGCTGATGTCCATCACGCAGACCGTCACGCAGGCCTCCCCCACCGAGGCGCCCCTTGCGGCGCTGCCCGGTCGGCGGCGCTCATGGTTCGCCCAGCCTCTGGTCTACTTCGTCGCGATCGTCGCCGTCCTCATCTCGGTCGGCCCCGTCGTGTTCGTGTGGATCAGCGGCTTCCGCTCGACGCCCGATCTCAACTCGAACCCGGCGGGCCTGCCCGACCCGTGGTACTTCGAGAACTACATCACGGTGCTCACGTCGCCGCGGTTCTGGGGCTCGGTGTTCTCGTCGTCGCTCGTCGCGGTGGGGACCACGCTCGGGGCCATCGTGCTGGGTGTCATGGCCGCCTACGTCATCGCCCGCTACACCTTCCGGGGCCGGCAGGGACTGTACGTCCTGTTCGCCGCGGGACTCATGTTCCCGGTCACGGTCGCCGCGCTGCCGCTGAGCATCCTGCTGCGCGACCTCGGGCTGCACGGCACGTTCATCGGCCTGATCCTGCCGCAGGTGGCCTTCGCCCTGCCGACGACGATCATCATCCTCGTGCCGTTCCTGCGCGCCATCCCGAACGAGCTCGAAGAGGCCGCGGCCATCGACGGCACGACGCGCGTCGGCTTCTTCTGGCGGATCATGCTGCCGCTGTCGATGCCGGGTCTGGTGACCGTCGGGGTGCTCGCCTTCATCGGGTCGTGGAACGCCTATCTGCTGCCGCTGCTCATCATGGCGGCCGGCGGCATGCCGCAGGAGCTGTGGACCCTGCCGCTGGGCGTGCAGCAGTTCTCGACCCAGTACTCCGCCGACACCGGCGCCGTGCTCGCCTACACGTCGCTGTCGATGCTCCCCGCACTCGCGTTCTTCCTCATGGCCGAGAAGCGGATCGTCGGGGGCCTGACCGGGGCGGTGAAGGGATGAGCCGCGTGGATGAGCTGATCGCTCGGATGACCCTCGAGGAGAAGATCGCCCAGTTGTACGGGGTGTGGGTCGGCGCGTCCGACTCGGGCGGCGACGTCGCTCCGCACCAGCACGACATGGACGAGTCGATCGACCTCGACGCGCTGCTCCCGCACGGGCTGGGCCAGCTGACCCGTCCCTTCGGGACCAAACCGGTGGATGCCGCGACCGCGGCGCTCTCGCTGGCCCGCACGCAGGAGCGGATCCGAACCGCCTCGCGGCACGGCATCCCGGCGCTCGCGCACGAGGAGTGTCTCGCCGGCTTCGCCGCCTGGGGCGCCACCGCGTATCCCGTGCCGCTGTCGTGGGGCGCGACGTTCGATCCGGACCTCGTGGCCGAGATGGGCCGCCGCATCGGCGATGACCTGCGCCGCGTCGGCGTGCACCAGGGCCTCGCGCCCGTGCTCGACGTCGTGCGCGATGCCCGCTGGGGTCGCGTCGAGGAGACGATCGGCGAGGACCCCCTGCTGGTCGGCACGATCGCGACCGCGTATGTGCAGGGCGTCGAGTCCGCGGGCGTCGTCGCGACGTTGAAGCACTTCGCCGGCTACTCGGCCTCGAAGGCGGGGCGCAACCTCGCCCCGGTCTCGATCGGGCCGCGCGAGCTGAACGACGTCATCCTCCCGCCGTTCGAGATGGCCGTCCGCGAGTCGGGCGTGCGCAGCGTCATGAACTCGTACTCGGACATCGACGGCGTGCCCACGGCCGCCGACCGGTCCCTGCTCACCGACCTGCTCCGCGAGACCTGGGGCTTCGAGGGCACGGTCGTCGCGGACTACTTCTCGATCGCCTTCCTGAAGCTCCTGCACGGTGTCGCCGACTCATGGGCGGATGCCGCGGGCCAGGCCCTGTACGCCGGCATCGACGTCGAGCTGCCCACCGTAAAGACGTTCGGCGAGCCGCTGCGCCGCGCGGTCGAGACCGGTGTCCTCGACGCCGCGCTCATCGACATCGCGCTGCGCCGCGTGCTGCGGCAGAAGGAGCAGCTCGGTCTGCTCGACCCCGACTGGTCGCCTGTGCCCGAGGCGCTCGCGGGGGCGGACCTGTCCGACCCCGAGTCGGTGCGCGGCACCGTCGACCTCGATCCGGCCGAGAATCGCGACCTGGCCGCACGCCTGGCCGAGGAGGCGATCGTGCTCGTCCGCAACGACGGCGCGCTCCCGCTCGCGGCGCCGCGCACGGTCGCCGTGATCGGTCCGAACGCCGACGACCCGTACGCGATGCTCGGCTGCTACTCGTTCCCGACGCACGTGGTGTCCCAGCATCCCGGTGTCGAGATCGGCATCCGCATCCCGACGCTGCTCGACGCGCTGCGCGCCGAATTCCCCGACGCCGAGATCGCCCACGCGATCGGCACCTCGGTCGACGGCGGGGAGCGCGAAGGCATTCCCGCGGCGGTCGCGCTCGCGGCCGCGTCCGACATCGTCGTGCTCGCGCTCGGCGACCGCGCCGGGCTGTTCGGCCGCGGCACGAGCGGCGAGGGCTGCGACGTCGAGTCGCTCGCGCTGCCGGGTGCCCAGCAGGACCTCGTCGACGCGATCCTGGATGCCGGCACCCCCGCCGTGCTCGTCCTGCTCGCCGGGCGTCCGTACGCCCTGGGCCGCGCGGCGGACGAGGCCGCCGGGATCGTCGAGGCCTTCTTCGCGGGCGAAGAGGGCGCGACCGCCGTCGCCGGCGTGCTGAGCGGACGGGTCAACCCGAGCGGTCGCCTGCCCGTGAGCGTCCCGAACGCGCACGGCGGCCAGCCGTCGACGTACCTTGCGGTGCCCCTCGCGCAGAAGACGGGGGTGTCGAACATCGACCCCTCCGCTGCATTCCCGTTCGGGCATGGGCTGTCGTACACGAGCTTCGAGTGGGGCGACCTGTCCGCCGATGCGGACGAGATCGCCACCGACGGCACCGTGACCGTGTCGCTCCGCGTCGCCAACACGGGGGAGCGCGACGGCGTCGAGGTCGTGCAGCTGTATCTGCACGACCCGGTCGCCGAGACCCCGCGCCCCGTGCAGCGGCTCATCGGCTACGCGCGCCTCCCGCTCGCCGCCGGCGCGGCCGCCGAGGTGCGCCTCACCGTCCCGGCCGACCTGTTCGCCTACACGGGGCGTGCGCTGGAGCGCATCGTCGACGCCGGCGACGTCGTCCTCAGTGCCGGCCGATCGAGCGGCGATCTCGCCTCGGCGGTGTCGGTGCGGGTCACCGGCGCGACGCGCGTCGTCGACCACACGCGCGCACTCGTCCCCGAGGTGTCGGTCGCCGCGGCGGTGTCGGTGGCCTGACGCGGGGGCTTAGGCGGGCCGGGGGAGCAGCGCTCTCCCGGCCCGTCCGCGTGCGCTGGTGTTGATCGTGCGGTTGGGTTCGCAGGAGCCAAGCGGCGATCGGCGGTGACACGCCGGTGGACACGCCCGGGACCGCGAAGTCCTCGTGCGAACCGAACGCGCGATGCAGGATGCCGGTACTCACCGCGCGGCTCCGCGGCAACGGCGGAGGGGCCCGCGGCATGCGCCGGTGTTGGTCGTGCGGGTTCGGTTCGCAGGAGTCGAGTGGCGATCGGCGGCGACACGCCGGGGGACACGCCCGGGACCGCGAAGTCCTCCTGCGAACCGAACCGCGCGACGCGCGACGCGGTCTTCCGGCGAACCGCGCGACGCGGGATGCCGGTGCTCACCGCGCGGCTCCGCGGCAACGGCGGAGGGGCCCGCGGCGTGCGCCGCGGGCCCCTCCTCGATCAGGCCGTCAGGCCGTGCGGCGGCGCGGACGGAGATACACCAGCATCCCGCCCAGCACGAGCAGCACCGCAGCCAGCAGCGCGATTCCCCACGGCAGCTGTGCACCGGTGACGACCAGCGAGCCGGCCGGGACGACCGTCACCGCCGTGCTGATCGGCTCGAGGTCGCCCGAGGTCACGACGAGCGTGTGAGCGCCCAGCGCGAAGTCGGTCGGGATCGCGACCGCGAACGTCGTACGGCCCGCACCATCGGCCGCCGGGATGCCGGTGACGACGAGCGGATCGCTGAACAGCGTCGCCGTGATCTGCTGCCCCGGCTCGAGCCCCGCGACGGTCACCGCCAGCGTGCCGCCCTGCTCGACGCGACCCGCACCGACGTCGACGGTCGCCCAGGCCTCGCCCGGTTCGCCCGGTTCACCCGGGCCACCCGGCTCGCCCGGGCCACCCGGTTCGCCCGGCTCGCCGCTGTCGTCGGCGGCCACGAGCTGTGCGACACCCCAGCGGGCGGTGTTCTGGTAGCCCGTGCCGGTCGGCTCGGCCCACGTGTGCACCGCGTACCGCGACCCGTTGCGTCCGTCGTTGACCTGGAAGTCCAGGCCGTGGAACGTGTCGAGTCCGCCGAGCGGCACGTCGCTCTGGCCACCGGACTGGCCGACCAGGTCGATCGCCAGTTCGACGACGTATCCGGTGTCGGTCAGGGCGGTCGCGCTGTCGAGCACGCGTGCCTGCTGCAGGGCGGCGTCCCCGGTGCCGAACGACAGGTCGCCGGTGGCCGTCACGCGGATCTGCGTGTCGTTCGGGCCGTACGAGCCGGTCTTGGTGTTGCCGAGGTCGAGGAACAGCTCGACGGAGTCGCGGTTCCACGGGTCGCTGTTGCTGTGGTCGATCACCGGGTCGGTGACCTCGTACAGCACGTACAGCGTGTTGCCCTGCCAGAGCGTGCGCACCTGCGCCGTCGCGCCCTCGGCGCTGCCTTCGACGCGCGTGCCGGTCTCGACGACCGCCGCGTCGGCCCAGGCTGCGTCGACGGTGCCGTCGACGGTCGGCGCGGCCAGCTCGGGGATCTCGAGGAACGACAGCGGCTCGAGGAAGGTGAGCCGCCCGGTCGCGCCGGGCGAGTTCCATGCGCCGGTGACGGCGCCGTCCGCGACGACGCGCACGTCGAACGCGACGGACGAGCCGGCGGTGATCCCGGTGTGGGGCAGGTGCACCGCGATGAGGTGCTCCCCGTCGACGACGGTCTGGATGCCGGTGACCGAACCGGCCAGGCCGGCACCGTAGACGAGTTCGTCGTCGCCGTAGGTGAACTCGATCCGCTCGGGCGCGACGGTGCTGCGGACGAGGACCGTCAGGTGGTCATCCGTCCAGCGCGCCTGGAAGCCACCGGCATCCCGCGTCAGCACGTTCTCGGGCAGGTTGCGCCACTCGATCGCGTCCGCGAAGCCGGCGGCCAGCACCACGTCACCGGCGAACACGTTCGCGGTGGTCACCAGCGGCGGCACCCCTTCGGCGTCGTCGACGGCGCCGAAGTACGCCGGCTTGGCCTGCAGATCGCCGGCGAACAGCAGCGGCTGCTGCTCCGAGCGCCACGAACGGTTGTCGGTGAGGCCCCACACGGTCGCCGCGAAGAGCTTCTCGTCCGCGGGCGCGGCCGCGTCGTAGTCGCGCAGCAGGGTGAACACGTCGCGGTAGAAGTGGCCCTGGCGGATGCGGTTGGGCTCGTTCGCCGGGTTGATCGTGACATCCAGCTCGGTCACGGCCTGCAGCAGCCCCAGCCCGGCAAACCGGTCCAGCGCCGTCTGCAGCGACGCGATGGTCGTGTTGATGGAGAGGTGGAACTGGTGGCCGACGCCGTCGAGCGGGACACCGGCATCCAGCAGTCGCTGCACGAGCGCCGCGTACTGCACGCCCTTGCGGTCCTGCTCCGTGTTGTAGTCGTTGATGAACAGCTTCACGGGGCGGTCGATGCCCTCGGCGGCATACGTGCCGTTGAACGCCTGGTCGGCCAGCGCGAACGCGAGGTGGATGTACTCCTCGCCGAGCACCTGGTACCAGCGACTCGTGCGCAGGCCGTCCGAGGTCGCCTGGTCCGCGACGACCTCGTTGACGACGTCCCAGCCGATGACCGGGTTGGTCGCCGAGCCGTAGGGTCCGTAGTCCCTGTAGATCGACCGGGCGACATCGTCGATGTGCTGGGCGAGCCGGTCGCGCAGGAACTGCTTGTCCGCGTCGGACGAGGTCAGCTCCCGGCCGGCATCGTCCTGGAAGAACCAGTCCGGCGTCTGCGAGTGCCACAGCAGCACGTGCCCGTACAGTCGCAGGCCGTTCTCCTGGGCGAAGTCGAGCAGCGCGGTCGCCTCGCCGTGCCGCTGGAATTCTCCTGCCGCGTCGTACCAGGCCTCGACCTTCATGTGGTTCTCGGGCGTGATCTGGTCGAAGTGGTGCAGCAGCAGCTGAGCGGCGGCACCCGTCGTCTCGCGCGAGTCCACGGCGACCCCCACGGGGAAGGCGAGGGTGTCCTTGACCGGGGTGAGGCTCGTGTCGACGAGGTTCGGCTCGGGGACGCTCACGCGCAGCTGATCGACGAGGAACGTCGAGGTGTTCCCGCTGTTGTAGCGCGCTTCGACGTACAGCTCGGCGTTCGTCTCGTACGCCGGCACCGTGAACTCGCCGGACACGGTCGTCCAGCCGTCCGCGTGCGCCTCCTCGATCTGCACCAGATTGGCGTGGGCGGCAGACCCGCCCGACACCGTGCGCATCGAGATGGTCAGGCCGCGCCCGATCTCGGCGCCCTCCGCGAAGCGCACCGAGGCCTCGACGAGGTAGGTGCGCCCGGGCAGCAGCAGCCCGGCGACATCGAGCTGGATGCCGTCGCCCTCGTGGGTGCGGTCGCTGACCTCGGCCGCGTACGCGGTGCCGCCGGCGCCTCCGGCCACGACGCCGACGGTCGGGTTCGAGGTGTCCGAGCCCTGACGGGGGGACCAGTCACCCAGTTCGCCGTCGTCGAAGTCCGCGTCGATGAGGACGGTGCCCGGTTCCTGACCGCCGTCGTCACCGCCGTCGCCGGCCCGCGTGATCAGGACGTCGTCGACGAGGTAGGTGTAGGCGTCGAGCCCGTCGATGTCGCCGGTGCCGAGGTACAGCTTGATCGCCTCTCCGGTCTCGGGGGCCGTCCACGTGCCGGACAGAGCCGTCCAGTCGTCAGCGGTGACGGCGGTGTTCCCGATCCAGTCGTACCCGGGGACGCCGACCCAGCGGGCCTGGGTCGCGGGGGTGCCCGGCGCCAAACGGACCTGGGCGCTCACGGTGTATGCGACGCCAGGTTCGAGGAGGCCCGCGGCCGTCTCGATCCCGACGTAGTCGGCATCGCGGTCGGTGACGGCGAGGACGCCGTCACCGAAGACGAGCGTGTCGCCGCCTCCTCCGCTCTGCGCGAGCCCGTCGCCCAGCGCGCCGTCGGCGAAGTCGTTCCACAGCACGAGCTCCTGGCCGTCCGGGAGGGCCGGGCCGTCGTCGGCCGGTCGCGTGATGAGCACGTCGTCCAGGTAGAACGATGCCGCCGGATCGACCTCGACGTACACCTGGGTGTCGTCGGCGTCGGCTGTGAACGTACCGCTGATCGTCGTCCAGGCACCGGCGGGGACTGCGGTGTCGGCGACCCAGTGGTAGCCGTCCTTGACGATGAAGCGAGCCTGAGCCGCGGCATCCGGAACCAGCACGCGGGCCGACAGCGTGTACGTCTCGCCCTCCGTGAACAGGCCGGTCGGACTCTGCAGCGTGTGCCACGTCTCGGTGCGATCCGAGACGCTCAGGACCTGGCCGGCACCGCCGTCGGGGTCGTCGGTGATGGCGAGGGTCGGGGCGCCGCTGGCGAACCACGTTCCCGTCGTGCCGTCGTCGAAGTCGACGTGGGAGACGGTCTCGGAATCGGCGGCGACCGCGGCCATCGGCGCGAGCGGTGCCACCAGGAGGGCTGTCGCGGCCACGAGGGCGGTCAGGGTTGATCGACGTCGCACGGAGGCGCTCCTTTGCGCTGAAATTTGTGGTTGCGCAAAACATATGGATGCCGGGAGGCTCATGGGTCATGCTGTGACCGAAACGTTACGAAACTTGGGTCGCGAGTTTCGTGCGGCACTCCACCGACGGCACGCGCGCGCCGTTCAGCAGTCGCTCGGGCACAGTGCGCGCCGATGGGACTGTGCGCAAGCGACTGCCGAACGTCAGAGGAACCGGTCAGGAGCCGGTCGGGCCGGTCAGGAGGCGGGGGCGGAGGTGCTGCCGCGGACCACGAGGTGGGTCGCCAGGTCCATGCGCAGGGTGTCGACGGTCTCGCCCTCGGCGAGGCGCAGGACGATCCGCGCCGCCTCCTCGCCCATGCGCCGCAGCGGCTGGTGCACGGTCGTCAGCTGCGGGCTCAGCCACCGCGACAGCGCGATGTCGTCGTAGCCGACGACCGACAGATCGTCGGGCACGCTCAGGCCCGCAGCGGTCGCCGCGGCGATCACGCCGAGCGCCTGCAGGTCGCTCCCGGCGAAGACGGCGGTGGGCCGGTCGGGGCGTGCCAGCAGGTCGTGCGCGTGGCGCTCGCCCCCGGTGGGGTGGAAGTCGCCGAAGCGGATCCACTCGGGGTCGATCGGGAGGTTGGCCGCGTTCATGGCGGAGCGGTATCCGTCGACGCGCGCCAGGGAGCACATCATGTCCTCGGGGCCGGTGATCGCGGCGATGCGGCGATGGCCGAGCTCGATGAGGTGGCGCGTCGCCATGAGCCCGCCCGACCAATTCGCCGAGCCGACGGACGGGACATCCGGCGCCGGGTCGCCGGCGGGATCCACGATCGCGAAGGGCACGCCGCGCGAGCGCAGCTTCTCGCGGTGCGGCCGCGCGAGATCCGAGAAGACCAGCACGATGCCGACCGGGCGGCGCCGCAGGACGCCGTCGATCCAGTCAGCGGACGGGGTGTGCCGGTCGCCGCTGACGGTGAGCACCACCGAGAGGCCGGCGGCGTGTGCGACCTCTTCGACGCCTTCGATGACCTCCATCGACCAGCTCGCCTCGAGCTCGTGGAAGACGAGCTCGAGCGTCTCGCTGCGCTGGGCCGAGGTGCGCCGAGTGTACCCGTGGCGCTTCAGATGCTCCTCGAGGCGCGCCCGCGTCGCGGGTGCCACGTCGGTGCGCCCGTTGAGGACCTTCGACATGGTCGCGAGTGAGACGCCGGCCTCGGCGGCGATCTCCGCCAGGGTCACGCGAGGGCTGTCGGCCATGCCAGTCGGTCCCGTTCGGTCGAGCGCTCACCGGTCGAGGTGTCGTGGCACGGCGGCCGGGGCGCGGGGGTGGTGGCGCTCGGCGGAGCGCACGAGAGATTGTCGCACGTCGAGGCCGATTCACCGATACTTTCGAGCGTCGGATTCGTCGGTCACCGCAGTGGACGGATCACCGCTCATAGTATAGGTTGTGGTAAACAACAATTACCCAGCGCCTTCGCAAAGGAGCGTCATGCCCACCCCCACGCCCGCCGACAAGTTCTCCTTCGGCCTCTGGACCATCGGCTACAACGGCACCGATCCCTTCGGCGGACCGACCCGCCCCGCCCTCGACGTCGTGCACGCCGTCGAGAAGCTCGCCGAGATCGGCGCCTACGGCCTCACGTTCCACGACGACGACCTGTTCGCATTCGGCTCGACCGATGCCGAGCGCCAGAAGCAGATCGACCGGCTCAAGGGTGCGCTCGCCGACACCGGCCTCATCGTCCCGATGGCGACCACCAACCTGTTCAGCGCTCCTGTGTTCAAGGACGGCGGCCTCACGTCGAACGACCGCCAGGTGCGTCGGTACGCCCTGCGCAAGGTGCTGCGCAACCTCGACCTCGCCGCCGAGCTCGGCGCGAAGACGTATGTGGCCTGGGGCGGTCGCGAGGGTGCCGAGTACGACTCCGCGAAGGACATCCGGGTCGCCCTCGACCGCTACAAGGAGGCGTTCGACTTCCTCGGCCAGTACGTCCTCGACAAGGGATACGACATCCGCTTCGCGATCGAGCCGAAGCCCAACGAGCCCCGCGGCGACATCCTGCTGCCGACGGTCGGCCACGCGCTCGCCTTCATCAACGAGCTCGAGCACCCCGAGCTGGTGGGCCTGAACCCCGAGGTGGGCCACGAGCAGATGGCGGGGCTGAACTTCCAGGCCGGCATCGCTCAGGCGCTCTGGCACGGCAAGCTCTACCACATCGACCTCAACGGGCAGCGCGGCATCAAGTACGACCAGGACCTCGTATTCGGCCACGGCGACCTGCACAACGCGTTCGCCCTCGTCGACCTGCTCGAGAACGGCGGCCCGAACGGCGGTCCCGCGTACGACGGCCCGCGTCACTTCGACTACAAGCCCTCGCGCACCGAGGACGAGACGGGGGTCTGGGACTCGGCCAAGGCCAACATCCAGACCTACCTCCTCCTCAAGGAGCGCGCCGCGGCGTTCCGCGCCGACCCCGAGGTGCAGGAGGCGCTGGCCGCCGCGAAGGTCACCGAGCTCGCGCAGCCGACCCTCAACGAGGGTGAGACCGTCGCGGACCTCGTCGCCGACCGCTCGGCGTTCGAGGACTTCGCCCCCGACGAGTACTTCGGCGCCAAGGGCTTCGGCTTCGTGCGTCTGCAGCAGCTCGCCACCGAGCACCTGCTCGGCGCCCGCTGACCCCGTGCCGCGTCCCCGCACCCCGGGATCCACCGGGAGTGGCGGGGCGCGGCCCAGCGACAGAGAGGATGCCGGGATGGCACTCGTGATGGGCGTCGACTCGTCGACGCAGTCGTGCAAGGTCGTGATCGTCGACACCGCGACGGGCGCGATCGTGCGGGAAGGCCGCGCGTCGCATCCCGACGGCACCGCCGTCGACCCCGAGGCGTGGTGGACCGCACTGCAGGGCGCGATCTGCGATGCCGGGGGCCTCGGCGACGTGTCCGCGTGGGCCGTCGGGGGCCAGCAGCACGGCATGGTCGCTCTCGACGCGGACGGCCGGGTCATCCGGGATGCCCTGCTGTGGAACGACACGCGCTCGGCCGATGCCGCCGCCGACCTCGTCGCCGAGTTCGGCGCGGAGGAGCTCGCCCGGCGCACGGGACTCGTGCCCGTCGCATCGTTCACGATCACGAAGCTGCGCTGGCTGCGCGACCACGAGCCCGACAACGCGGCACGCGTGGCCGCCGTCGCGCTGCCGCACGACTGGCTGACCTGGCGCCTGCGCGGCTTCGGCCCCGCCTCCGATGCCGTCGCCGACGCGCGCGGCCCCGTTCTCGATGAGCTCGTCACCGACCGCTCCGACGCCTCGGGCACCGGCTACTGGAGCCCCGCAACCGGCGAGTACGACCGCGCCCTGCTCGTCGCCGCGCTCGGCCACGACGTCGTGCTGCCCCGCGTGCTCGGCGCCGACGAGTACGTCGCCGATGCCGACGGCCGCCGCGTCGGCCCCGGTGCGGGCGACAACGCCGGCGCCGCGCTCGGCGTCGGTGCGGGGCTCGGCGACGCCGTCGTCTCGATCGGCACGAGCGGCACGGCCTTCGCCGTCAGTGAGTCGCCGACGCTCGATCCGACCGGCACGGTCGCCGGCTTCGCGTCGGCCGACGGGCACTTCCTCCCGCTCGTGGCCACTCTCAACGCCGCGCGCGTGCTCGACGCGATCGGACGCGTGCTCGGCGTCGACCACGCCGAGCTCAGTCGCCTCGCCCTGGCCGCCGCGCCGGGGGCGGGCGGGCTGACCCTCGTGCCGTACTTCGAGGGGGAGCGCACGCCCAACCTGCCCGATGCCACGGCGTCGCTGACCGGCATGACGCTCGCCTCGACGACGCGCGAGAATCTCGCGCGCGCCGCGGTCGAGGGGATGCTGTCGGGCCTGGCCGCCGGCCTGGACGCCGTGCGCGGCCTCGGGGTGCCGATCGAGCGCGCGCTGCTGATCGGCGGCGGGGCGCAGTCCGAGGCGGTGCGCGCGATCGCGCCGCAGGTGCTGGGTGTTCCGGTCGAGGTGCCTGCCCCCGCGGAGTACGTCGCGCTCGGCGCGGCGCGTCAGGCGGCTTCCGTCCTCGCGGGCTGACCCGAGGCCCGTCGGCCGGTCCGTCCGCGCCGACACCGCGCCGCCCGCGCGCCGCCCGGTGACTCAGCGCTCCCGTGTGGCCGCTCTGAGCCAGTCCGCGAAGCGGTCGTCGGGAAGCGGCGGGGGCACGGGGGCCGGATCCGGCGTGGCGGCGATCCCCTTGATCAGAAGCTCGAGGTGGCGGTGCGCCAGCTCGGTGCCGCCGTCGGGCATGCCGGCGGCGACGGCGCTGACCGCGTGGGTGAGCACCGGGATGTCGGTGGCGGCGAAGTCGCCGCGCACGGCGCCCTCGGTCTTCGCGCGCTCGACGATCGCGGTGAGCAGCGGTTCGACCTGACTGCGCAGCCGCGTGGCCTCCTGCTCGACGTCGCCGAACATGAGTTCGCGCACGGCGCGGCTGCGCGTCTGCAGCCCCACGAACTCGCGCAGCACGGACTCCAGTGCCTCGCGGCCGGTGGCTGCCGCGGCGCAGCGCTGGATCATTGCGACGACCTCGGCCATCCGCTCGGCGAACAGCGCCTCGATGAGCTCGGCCTTGGATCCGAACCGGCGGTAGACGGTGCCGACCCCGACGCCGGCCTCCTCAGCGATCTCCTCGATCGAGGCGGCCAGGCCGGCGCGGGCGAAGACACGCTCGGCGGCGGAGAACACCTCCGCGCGGTTGCGCTGCGCGTCCTTGCGCAGGGCGCGATCGCGGGGCGGAGTGGGCACGAGCCCAGTGTAGATCCGCCACGCACGAAACGGAATGCAAGGTTCCGTTTCGTGCTAGGGTGTCGTCACGCCGAGACGTCCCGCGTCTCACGGCACCGCAAGGAGGCGGCATGGCATCGGTACGTCAGCGACTCACCCGCATGATCGACGGGTTCTCGCGCAGAGGCGTCGACCTCGGCCCCCACGAGGTCACCGTCGAGAAGGACCTGCGCATCCCGATGGACGACGGCGTCGAGATCCTCGCCGATCTCTACACGCCCGTCGGCGCCGACGGATCGCTGCCGACGATCGTGATCCGCGGTCCCTACGGGCGCAGCGGCCTGCTCGGCGGGGCGGCCCGCGTGCTCGCGTACGAGGGGTTCACCGTCGTCTTCGTCAGCTCGCGCGGCACGTGGGGCTCGGGCGGGGTGTTCCACCCGCAGGTCGACGAGCAGCGCGACGGCATCGCGACCCACCTGTGGGTGCGAGAGCAGCCCTGGTTCACCGGGCGCCTCGCGACGTTCGGCGAGAGCTACATGGGCTACACGCAGTGGGCGGTCGCCGCGAAGATGCAGCGCGACGACCCCGACAACGCTCCCGAGGCGCTCGTGCTGCAGATCACGATGCCGGACTTCGGCGCCATCACGTGGGACAACGGTGCCCTCTCGCTGCGGAACGCGCTCGGCTGGAGCCGCATGATGGACCGCATGGAGCGCGGCGGCGGCGCGCTCCTGGGCATGCTGCTGCCCGACCCCAAGCTCGAGAAGGCGTTCGATGTGCTGCCGCTCAGCGCGGGCGACACCGCCGCGACCGGGCATCCGATCCGCTGGTATCAGGACTGGATCGCGCACGAGAAGCTCACCGACGAGTACTGGACGCAGCAGTCGCACACCGCCTCGGTGCCGGAGGTGACGGCCCCGGTCCTCATGGTGACGGGGTGGTACGACATCTTCCTGCCGTGGCAGCTGCGCAACTACCGGCAGCTCGTCGAGGCGGGCAACCCGCCCCGGCTCACCGTCGGGCCCTGGGGGCACACGTCGCGTGGGAAGGCCGCGCCCGCGCATCGCGACACCGTCGCGTTCCTCAAAGAGACGTTCCGGGGCGAGCGCGGGGATCGCCCGGCGCCGGTGCACGCCTTCCAGACGGGCATCGAGCAGTGGCACGATCTCGGCGTGTGGCCGCCGGAGAGCTCCGCGGCGCAGGACTGGTTCACCGACGCCGACGGCGCACTGGCGACGCGGGTCGCGCCGGCCGGGGCGAGCACCTACACCTACGATCCCGACCGGCCCACCCCGGCGCTCGGCGGCCCGAGCCTGCTGCCGAAGAACGATCCGGCCGACAACGCGCAGCACGAACAGCGCGACGACGTCCTGGCCTTCCGCTCGGACGCGCTCACCGCGCCGCTGGATATCGCCGGTGAGCCCGTCGCCCGCGTCCGGATCCGGTCGAGCGCGCCCAGCTTCGACGTGTTCGTCCGCATCACGGACGTCCACCCGGACGGACGGGCGATGACCGTCTGCGACGGCATCCGCCGGATCGGATCGATCGGCACCGCCGACACCGACCCGGAGCCGGACGTCGACGGCTACCGCGACGTCGCCGTCCCGCTGTGGCCGGCGTTCCACCGCTTCGCGGCGGGCCACCGCGTCGGCATCCAGGTGAGCTCGGGCGCGCACCCGCGATATGCGCGCAACCCCGGGACGGGGGAACCGGCCTTCGAGGGGTCGACCACGATCGTCGCCCACCAGGAGATCGCGCACGGCGGCGCGGAGGGCACGCGCATCGAGCTGCCGGTGTGGTCGCGATGAGCCATGAGCCGCCCGTCCCCGCGCTCGAACCCGCCTTCGAGGTCGTCGTGGAGCTCGGCCCGATGGCCGACCACGGTCACACGAGGGCCGGGCACCGCCGCGTGATCCCGATCGTCGGCGGCACGATCTCGGGCGGGCTGGCCGGCGAGATCCTGCCGGGCGGCGCGGACGGGCAGATCGTGCGCGCCGACGGCTCGATCGAGGTCGACGGGCGCTACAGCGCCCGCCTCGACGACGGATCGCTCCTGTATCTGCATGCCGTCGGGGTCCGCAGCGGCGATCCCGCGGTGCTCGAAGCGCTCCTGCGGGGCGAGGACATCGCGCCGTCCGCCTACTACTTCCGCGCCGCGCTCACGATCGAGGCTGCCGCGCACCCCGAACTGGAGCGGTCGCTCTTCATCGCGTCCTACGTGCGCGAGTCCGCCCGGGTGCGGTACGTCGCCTACCGCGTCACCTGACGGCGGGAGGGCACATCCCACCCACACGACTGCTTGCGGTGAGGGATGCCGTCGGGCACAGTCGGGGCATGTCCGAGGCTTCGCTCAGCGACGTCGCACGGCGCACGCACAACTATCTGCGGCTCGCGCTGGCGGGGATGGTGGGCGTCGTCCTGGTGGCCGTCACGGTGGAGAGCATCCGCCGGCAGGAGCTGCTGCCGACGATCAGCCACTACTACTACACGCCCGCGCGGAACATGCTCGTGGCGGCGCTGATCGCGGCATCCCTCGTGATGATCGCCCTGTCCGGCCGCAATCTCGAGTCGGTGCTGCTCGATGTCGCGGCTCCGTTCGCACCGCTGGTCGCGCTCGTGCCCACCCACATCGCGTCGGGCGATGTCGCGGGCGTGGCGGTCGACTGCGCCGCGTCCTGCGTGCCCGCCCACGCGGTGCCGGACGTGGCCAACGGCGTCATCACCTACCTGATCGGACTGGTCGCGGTGCTGGCCGTCGGGGGCGTCATCTGGCTGCGCGAGCCCGTCCCGCCCGGCGGGGCACCGCTGCCGCGTCGCCGCGGACTGACGATCGCCCTCGCGGTCGGGCTGGCCGTCGGCATCGCCGTCATCGCGACCGCACTGATCGACGTCGACGGCGAGCCCGCGCTGCTGCGGTTCGTGCACTTCCCGGCGGCGGGGCTGTTCGTGCTCGCGTTCTCGGCGGTGCCGCTGGCGCACGTGCTCGCCCGCAGCGGAGCCCGGCCGGCGAGGTGGGAGCGCGCCGTCTACCTCGCCGTGATCGCCGCGCTCGCCGTCGCGCTGGTGCTCGGCCTTCTGGGGCTGACGACCCCGGGGATCGGGTGGCCGGCGATCTTCTGGGCCGAGGCGCTGGCCCTCGTCGCGTTCGCGGTGTTCTGGGTCGTGCAGACCGTGCGGCGCTGGGACGAACCCGACCCGCCCTCGCTGCGCTGAACAGGGCCGATCCGCCCGCCACCATGTCGACGCGCCCGTCGCACGGGGACGCGCGCCACAATGGGGAGGTGACGGATGCCGCGACCTCCCGCCTGATCGCCGCCGCGCGCGAGCGGCTGCGTGACGCTCCGCGCGAGCGGCTGGGCGACTGGGCGGCGGCTCGGCGGCTGCTGGGCATCGGCCGCGCGCCGCGGATCGTGCCGGTCGGCGAGGCGTGGCACGTCGGCGCCCTGCTGATCGGCGAGGACGACGTCTACGCGACGGGCGAGGTGCTGCGCGCCCGCGCCGACGCCGTGCGCGGCTTCACCGCCGAGTCGCAGCGTGCGCGGGCCGAGACGGCCGCCGCCGCCCACCGCGGCGGGTTCGCCGAGGGCGAGGTCGTCCACCTGGGCTGGGTGCTCCTCGACCTGGACGCCGTCGACCGCGGGGCCGGGTCCGGCCCGCTGTCGCGACTCGACGGGGTCCCGCACATCCGCTGGAGCGCCGCCGGCGCCACCCGTCCGCTCGCCGGGTATCTCGACGACCAGCTCTCGCTGCGCTGACCGCGTCGGATGCCTGGGACCGGGCGGTCGCCGGCCGCTCGGACGAACCGGCATCCCTCGGCACGTAGGCTGGGCGACAGCACACGGGGAGGTCAGGATGCAGGTGTGGCCAGGATCCGCGTATCCGCTCGGCGCGACCTTCGACGGCAACGGCACGAACTTCGCGCTGTTCAGCGAAGGCGCCGAACGCGTCGAGCTGTGCCTCTTCGACGACGACGGCGGCGAGACGAGGGTCGAGCTGCGCGACGTCGACGCCTTCGTCTGGCACGCCTACCTGCCGACCATCCAGCCCGGGCAGCGCTACGGCTATCGCGTGCACGGACCGCATGATCCGTCCCAGGGGCTGCGGTTCAATCCGAGCAAGCTGCTGCTGGACCCCTACGCGAAGGCGGTCGACGGCGAGATCGCCTGGGGGCAGCCCCTGTTCGGCTACACCTTCGGCGACCCCGAGGACCGCAACGACGAAGACTCCGCGGCGCACATGATGATGGGCGTCGTCGTCAACCCGTTCTTCGACTGGGCCGGCGACCGCCAGCCCAAGACGCCGTACGCCGAGAGCGTCATCTACGAGGCGCACGTCAAGGGCCTCACCCAGCTGCACCCGGACATCCCCGAGGAGATCCGCGGCACCTACAGCGCGATCGCGCACCCCGCGATCATCGAGCACCTCACCAAGCTCGGCGTGACGGCGATCGAGCTTATGCCCGTCCACCAGTTCGTGAACGACTCGACCCTGCAGGAGAAGGGGCTGTCGAACTACTGGGGCTACAACACGATCGCCTTCCTCGCCCCGCACAACAGCTACGCCTCCAGCGGCCGCGGCCAGCAGGTGCAGGAGTTCAAGGGGATGGTCCGCGCGCTGCACGCCGCGGGCATCGAGGTCATCCTCGACGTCGTCTACAACCACACGGCCGAGGGCAACCACCTCGGGCCGACCCTGTCGATGCGCGGCATCGACAACCTCGCGTACTACCGGCTCGAAGACTCCGACAAGCAGTACTACACCGACTACACGGGCACCGGGAACAGCCTCAACGTCGGGCACCCGCACACGCTGCAGCTGATCATGGACTCGCTGCGCTACTGGGTGCTCGAGATGCACGTGGACGGATTCCGCTTCGACCTGGCCGCGACCCTCGCGCGGGAGTTCTACGAGGTCGACAAGCTCGCGACGTTCTTCGAGCTCGTGCAGCAGGACCCGGTGGTCTCGCAGGTCAAGCTCATCGCCGAGCCGTGGGACATCGGACCGGGCGGTTACCAGGTCGGCAACTTCCCGCCGCAGTGGACGGAGTGGAACGGCAAGTACCGTGACACGGTCCGCGACTTCTGGCGCGGCGAGCCGTCGACCCTCGGCGAGTTCGCCTCGCGGCTGACCGGCTCGGCCGACCTCTACGAGCACTCCGGACGGCGCCCCGTGGCGTCGATCAACTTCGTGACCGCCCACGACGGCTTCACGCTGCGAGACCTCGTGTCGTACAACGAGAAGCACAACGACGCCAACGGCGAGGACGGCAACGACGGCGAGTCGCACAACCGCTCGTACAACCACGGCGTCGAGGGGCCGTCGGACGACCCCGCCATCCGCACGCTCCGCATGCGCCAGCAGCGCAACTTCCTGGCGACGCTGCTGCTGAGCCAGGGCGTCCCGATGATCAGCCACGGCGACGAGCTCGGCCGCACGCAGGGCGGCAACAACAACGGCTACGCCCAGGACAACGAGATCACCTGGGTGCATTGGGATGCCGTGGACCAGCCGCTCATCGAGTTCACCGCCGCGCTCGCGCGCCTGCGTCGCGAGCATCCCACGTTCCGCCGCAGTCGCTTCTTCGACGGCCGCCCCGCCGGCCTGGAAGACGCGCCCGCCGTGCCGGACATCGCCTGGCTCCGCCCCGACGGCACGCAGATGCAGCCCGGGGACTGGGACTCCGGATTCGGCCGCGCCATCGGCGTGTTCCTCAACGGGGAGGGCATCCGCGAACGCGATCGCCGCGGCGAGGAGATCCAGGACCGACACTTCGTCGTCCTGTTCAACGCCGGCGACGATCCGGTCGACTTCACGGTTCCCGGTGCGCAGGAGGGCGCCCGCTGGGACATCGTCGTCGACACCGGCGGCGACCGCGCCGACAGCCCTCCGCTGGACGGCGGCGCAGCGCTGACCCTGCCGCCGAAGTCGCTCGCGGTGCTCCGCGGCCACGAGGACGACGAACCCGACCTCGACCACTCGGTCGCTGCGTCGCTGGCCGCCCTCACGGGCAGCGACGCCGTCAGCGTGGAAGCACCACGCCCGGAGGCGTCGCGCTGACGGTGCGGCGGTCGGAGAGCATGCGCACGCCCCCGGCATCCACCTACCGGCTGCAGATCCGCGCCGGCTTCGATCTCGACGCCGCGGCCGAGGTCGTGCCCTACCTGCGCGAGCTCGGCGTCGGATGGGCGTACCTCTCGCCGATCCTGCAGGCCGCCGAGGGGTCCGACCACGGGTACGACGTCGTCGATCCGGCGCGCGTGGACGACGCCCGCGGAGGTCCCGACGGCTTCGCGCGGTTCGTCGCGGCCGCGCGCGCGGCGGGCCTCGGCGTGCTGGTGGACATCGTGCCCAACCACGTCGGCGTCGCCGATCCGGCGCAGAACCCCTGGTGGGGGGATGTGCTGCGCCTCGGTCAGGCGTCGCCGCACGCCGCCGCGTTCGACATCGACTGGGCGGCCGGCGGCGGGCGCGTGCGGCTGCCGATCCTGGGTGCCGAGCTCGACGAGGTGCTCGCCGGGGGCGAGATCACGATCGATCGCGATGCCGGTGTCGCCTGGTACTTCGACCACGCCCTGCCGCTGGCTCCCGGCTCGGCCGACGGGGCCGACCCGGACGACGTGCGGGCGGTGCTCGCCCGGCAGCACTGGGAGCTGCAGCACTGGCGCCGCGGCGACGCCGAGCTGAACTACCGCCGCTTCTTCACCGTGACCTCGCTCGCGGGCGTGCGCGTCGAGGTGCCCGAGGTGTTCGCGGCGGCACACGTCGAGATCGCGCGCTGGCTGCGCGAGGGACTGGTCGACGGGCTGCGCATCGACCACCCCGACGGCCTCGCCGACCCCGCCGGGTATCTCGCGCGCCTCGCGGATCTCTTCGTGATCGGTGAGCCCCTCGACGCGCCGGCCGCTCAGGCACCGGGCGATCGCTACGTCGTCGTCGAGAAGATCCTGGAGCACGGCGAGGAGCTGCCGGGCTGGTGGGCGACCGACGGCACGACCGGGTACGACGCGATGGCCGAGATCGACCGCGTGCTGGTCGACCCCGACGGCGAGCAGCCGCTCGACGAACTCGATGCCCGGCTGCGCGCCGAGAGCGCGATGCCGCAGGCCGCCCCCTACGCCGATCTCGTCCACGCCGCCAAGCGCGCCGTCGCCGACTCGGCGCTGCAGAGCGAAGTGCGCCGGCTCGTCCGGCTGCTGCCGGCCGAGCTGCGGGCCGGCGGGGAGCGCGCGGACCGGCCCGGCTCGGTCTCGGGGACGGCGCAACAGCGCGGCTCCGACGCCGAGTGGTCCGACGCGCTCGCCGAGCTGCTGGCGAGCTTCCCCGTCTACCGCGCGTACCTGCCCGCCGGCGCCGAGCACCTCGCGCACGCGGGGCGCGAGGCGATCCGCCGCCGCCCGGAGCTGACCGGTGCGGTGCGGGCGCTCGTGCGCCTGCTGCAGGAGGATCCCGGCGGCGAGTTCACGCGCCGCTTCATGCAGACGACGGGGCCGGTGATGGCCAAGGGCGTCGAGGACACGACGTTCTATCGCTACACGCGACTGACGTCGCTGGCCGAGGTCGGCGGCGATCCCTCCGTGTTCTCGCTCGACGTCCCGGGGCTGCACGCCGCGTTCGCGCGTCGTCAGGCGGCGTGGCCGCGCGCGCTCACGGCACTGTCGACGCACGACACGAAGCGCAGCGGCGACGTCCGCGCTCGGCTCGCGGTGCTCGCCGAGCTGCCCGAACGCTGGGCCGAGGTGCTCGACCGCCTGCGCGCGATCGCCTCGACCGGGCACGGCCCGTTCGACAATCTGCTGTGGCAGGCGATCGTGGGGGTCTGGCCCGTCGCCGCGGGCGACGGCGCCGGCCGGCCCGCGAGCGACGGGCCCCGCCGCGGCGGGGAGCCTCTCGGGGACGCGGGCGCGGCGGATGCGGCGGATGCGGAGGGCGCGGCGGATGTGGCCGGCGCGGCGGATGCGACGGATGCGGAGCTGCGCGAGAGGCTGACCGCGTACGGGATCAAGGCCGCGCGCGAGGCGAAGGAGCGGACCGGCTGGGAGGACCCGGACGCCGAGTTCGAGGCCCGTGTGCACGCCGTCGTCGACGCGGCGCTCGGCGAGGCGCGCGGACTCGTCGCGGCGTTCGCCGCCGAGATCGCCCCGCACGGCTGGTCGAACGCGCTGTCGGCGGCGCTGCTGCACCTGGCCGGTCCGGGTGTGCCCGACGTGTATCAGGGCACTGAGCTGTGGGACCTCTCGCTCGTGGACCCCGACAACCGGCGCGCCGTGGACTTCGCCGCGCGACGGGCGCTGCTCGCGCGGCTCGACGGCGGGTGGATGCCGCAGCTCGATGCGACGGGCGCGGCGAAGCTGCTGTTGACCTCGCGCGCTCTGCGCCTGCGGCGCGACCGCGCTGAGCTGTTCGCGCGGTATCGCGCGCTGCCAGTGGTGGGCCCGGCATCCCGTCATGCGGTCGCGTTCGATCGCGGCGGCGTGATCGCGGTGGCGACGCGGCTGCCGGCCGGACTGGCGCGCTCGGGCGGCTGGCACGACACCGCCGTCCTGCTCCCGCCCGGTGCGTGGCGCGACGTGCTGACCGGCCGCACCGTCCCCGGCGGCCCGGCCTCCGCCTCGACGCTGCTGTCCGCTTTCCCCGTCGCCCTCCTCACCGGCTCGCCCCCCTGACCCCGAGGTCGCATCTCCGTCGCCGAGGTCGCATCTCCGTCGTCGAGGTCGTATCTCTGACCCCGGGGTCGTATCTCCCCGTCGAGGTCGTATCTCCGTCGTCGAGGGCGTATCTCCCGCGTCGAGGTCGTATCTCGCGCGTCGAGATCGTGTCTCCGTCGCCGAGCGCGCATCTCGCAGGAGCCTTTCGTGATCCCGGGCGTGTCGACCGGCGTGTCGGCGCCCGCCGGCGCGGACGTCCTGCGAGCCGAACACGCAGCACGGCAGGATGGAGGCATGACGATCGAGGTGTGGGCGCCGCGCGCCGAACGGGTGCGACTGCGCCGCCCGGGGCACGACGACATCGACCTCACACCCACCGCCACAGCCACGCCCACGCCCACCAGCACCGCCCCGGCGCCCGCCGCCGGCTGGTGGCACACCGACCTCGCGCTCGCCCACGGCGACGAGTACGGCTTCGTCCTCGACGACGCCGACCACGCCCGTCCCGACCCGCGTTCGCGCCGGCAGCCCCGCGGGGTGCACGACCTGTCGGCGCACGACGATCCCGCCGCCCACACCTGGACCGACCAGCACTGGACCGGCCGGCAGCTCGCCGGCGGCCTGATCTACGAGCTCCACATCGGCACGTTCACGCCCGAGGGCACCCTCGATGCGGCGATCGACCGGTTCGACCACCTCGCCGAGCTCGGGGTCACCCATGTCGAGCTGCTCCCCGTCAACGGGTTCAACGGCACCCATAACTGGGGCTACGACGGCGTGCTCTGGTACACGGTCCAGGAGGACTACGGCGGTCCTGCGGCGTACCGGCGTTTCGTCGACGCGGCGCATGCGCGCGGCCTCGCCGTCGTCCAGGACGTCGTCTACAATCACCTCGGCCCGTCCGGCAACTATTTGCCCGAGTTCGGACCGTACCTGCGCGAGGGTCACGGCAACACGTGGGGCGACAGCCTCGACCTCGACGAACCGGCCGTCCGCGCCCACATCGTCGACAACGCGCTCATGTGGCTGCGGGACTTCCATGTCGACGGGCTGCGATTGGATGCCGTCCACGCCCTCCACGAGAGCGACGAGTCGCCGCGCCACATCCTTCGCGAGATCGCGGAGGCGACCGATGCGCTGAGCGCGCACGTGGGCCGTCCGCTCGCCCTCATCGCGGAGAGCGACCTCAACGACCCGGTCATGATCCTGCCGCGCGAGGCCGGCGCCCACGGCCTGTCCGCGCAGTGGTCGGACGACTGGCATCACGCCGTCCACGTCGCGCTCACGGGCGAGACGGCGGGCTACTACGCCGACTTCGCGGATCCGCAGGCACTGCCGAAGGTGTGGACGGGCGGCTTCTACCACGACGGCGCGCACTCGTCCTTCCGCGGGCGAGACCACGGCATCCCGATCCCGAGCGAGGTGCCCAGCTGGCGTCTCGTGACGTTCGCGCAGGACCACGATCAGATCGGCAACCGCGCTGCCGGCGACCGGCTGAGCCAGACGCTGTCGTACGACCGGCTCGCCGTCGCCGCCGTCCTGACGCTGACCGCGCCGGGCACGCCGATGCTGTTCATGGGCGAGGAGTGGGGCGCATCCACGCCGTGGCAGTTCTTCACCTCGCATCCCGAGCCGTGGTTGGCCGAGGCCACGGCCCGCGGACGCAAGGCCGAGTTCGCGCGCATGGGCTGGGACGAGTCGCTCGTGCCCGATCCGAACGACCCGGCGACCTTCCAGCGCTCCAAACTCGACTGGTCCGAGCCCGCCGTCGGCGACCACGCCCGGCTGCTCGACCTCTATCGCGCGCTCGCCCGGTTGCGCCGGCAGCGCCCGGACCTCACCGATCCGCGCGCCGAAGCGCGCTACGGCGCCACGGCCGGTCCGGGCCGTCACGTCCTCGGCCGCGGCCGCGCGCGCGTGCTGGTCAACCTCACGGACGCCCCCTGGGAGCAGCCGCGCCGCGCTGACGAGAACCGCGCTGATGAGATCTGGCTGGCGACGCGGGATGCCGGCGCCTCCCACGATGCGATCGTGATCCCGCCGGTGTCGGCGGTCGTCGTCGGCCCGCGGTAGCGACCTGTCAACCCCCTCGCCTCCGCCGCCCGCCGACGCATACCCTCGCAGGCATGGAGACGACATCACGCGCCACGACGCCCACGCCGGAGGGCGCGGACATCGCCCGCCAGATCGTCGTGGCGCTCGCCGTCGCCGGCATGATCTTCGCCGCCATGGTGGGCGTCGGCCTGTTCGGCGGCGAGAACGTGCGAGAGCTGCAGGGCGGTGCGCTCGACGCCGATGCGACCGTCCTCGCCCCCGGCCGGCCTGCGTTCAGCATCTGGAGCGTCATCTACGTGCTCATGGTCGCCTACGCGGTCTGGCAGGCGCTGCCGGGTCAGCGCTCGCGCAACCGCCAGCGCCGCGCGGGATGGTGGATCGCCGCCACCGCCGTCCTCAACGGCTGCTGGCTGCTCGCGGCCCAGTTCCTGAACCTGCTCGCCACCGTCGTCGTGATCGCGCTGCTGGTCGCCGCCCTCGCCGTGACGATCCGCCTTCTGGTGGCGCACCCCGCCGAGCGGATCACCGACACGCTGTTCGCGGACGTCACCGTCGGCCTGCACCTGGGCTGGGTGTCGCTCGCGACGGTCGCGAACGTCACCGCCTGGCTCGCGGCCGATGTGGTGCCGCCGTCGTGGTCCGCGGCCGCCGACGTCTGGGGCGTCGCGGTGCTCGTCGTCGTCGCGCTGCTCGGCGTCGCGCTCGCGTGGGGGACGCGCGGCCGCCTGGCGCCCGGTCTGGCGATGGCGTGGGGCCTGGCCTGGATCGCCGTCGCCCGCTCGAGCGCCGATCCGCAGTCCGCGCCCGTCGCGATCGCGGCCGGGGCCGCCGCCGCGATCGTCGTTCTCGTGCCCCTCGTCATGGTGCTCACGGGGCGTCCGGGCCGGGGCGAGTTCACCCGCGCCGGGACGACGAGGGCCACCCGTGCGGAGACCTGACCGGCCGGTCGGGCGGTCCCGGCATCCCGGTCAGAAGGCCTTCGCGAACGCCTGCAGGATCCGCGGCGGCTCACTCAGTGACGCGGCGCGCACGCGTGCGGCGATCGCGTCATAGTCGCCCGCCGCGAAGTAACCGTCGTCGCGGTAGACGGCCATGCGCTCGGTGAACGCCTGGCCGGTCGGCTCGGGGTGGAACTGCGTCGCATAGAGCCGCTCGCCGACGCGGTACGCCTGCACGGGACACGCGTCGTTCGTCGCCAGCAGCACGGCGCCGGCGGGGAGCCGCGCCGTCCCCTCCTTGTGCGCCGTGAGCGCGGTGAAGCTGTCGGCCAGCGCGCCGAAGACGCGGTCGCGGCGCCCGTCGGGGGTGAGGGCGATCGTCGTCGGCCCGGTGTCTTCGGGGTAGGCGCGGCTGACCTCGCCGCCCAGCGTGCGGGTCGCGATGCCGATGCCGAAGCACGTGAACAGCGCGGCCGTCCGCCCGGCGGCGGCTTCGCGCGCGATGCGTGAGAGTGCCTCCTCCAGCCGGACCTGCGGTCCGGTCTTGGTGGATGCCGGGTCGGTCACGTTGAACGGACTGCCGCCGACCACGAATCCCCGCCACCGGTCGAAGGCGTCGGCGGGCAGCTCGTCGTGCACGAGGTCGAGCCGGTCCAGCTCCCCGTCGGGCAGTCGCGTCGCCGTGCGAAACGACTCGAACTCGGCGGCGGCCGCGCCCTCCTGCGGGCGCGCGCAGACGTAGACGAGGGGAGTCATAGGGGCGAGTCTAAGACGCGCCGGAGTTTTTCGGCGCGTGATGTATCACCGCCCCCTCGCGCTGCTCCTCCGAGTGTGGCCAGAATGGGCAGCATGAGTGAAGTCGACCCCGCGACGTCCTTCGACCCTGCCGAGGGGGAGGGTGATGACGTCGTGCCCGAGGGGATCTGGCAGCGTGCCTCCGGGTACTTCGTGCGCTGGCGCGACGGCGACACGCGGGCGATGGACGAGCTCGTCCGCCTCATGACGCCCGTGCTGTGGCACGTCGTGCGGGCATACGGACTCGAGCGCATGCTCGCCGAGGACGTCGTGCAGAGCACCTGGCTGACGCTCGTGCGCCAGCACGAGACGATCGCCGACCCGCGCGCCGTGGGCGGATGGCTGACCACGTGTGCGCGGCGCGAGGCGTGGCGCGTCGGGCGCGCGCACCAGCGGGTCCGGCCCGTCGAGGCAGTCGATCTCGAGCCGCACCTGCCCGCCGAGGACTCGGCGGAGGAGAGCGCCCATCGCTCGGACCGCGACAGCCGGCTGTGGCGTGCGGTGACCGGCCTCGAGGAGCGCTGCCGGCGGCTGCTGCGCATTGTCGCCTTCGAGGAGCGCCCCGACTACGCGCGCATCGCGCAGGACCTCGCCATGCCGATCGGCTCGATCGGTCCGACCCGCGCGCGCTGCCTGACCAAGCTGCGCACCGCGCTCGCCGCCGACGGATGGAGTGCCTCCGATGACTTCTGACGCCGCGGCCGACGCCGCCCTGTTCCAGACCCTGCGCCGGGCGTGGGAGGAGATCGATCCGATGCCGGCGGACCTCGTCGACCGTATGGTCGCCGCCGTCGCAGCCGCGGATCTCTCCCGCGAGTACGCGCTGCTCACGCTCGTCGAGAGCAGCGTCGCGGCCGTGCGCGGCGATGCGGAGATGCTCACCCTGCAGTTCAGCGACGGCACGACGAACATGCTCATCCATGTCACCGTCACCGAGAGCGGCGGGCGCCGCATCGACGGCTGGGTCGACGGCGGCGCGGTCGCCGTCGAGCTGATCCAGGAGGCCCGGAAGGGGCAGGATGCCGCCGTGCGCAGGACCTCGTCGACGGACGGCCGCTTCGCCTTCGACGAGGTGCCCGCCGGCGTGTCGCGGCTGCGGATCGAGCTGGAGGCTCCGCCTCGGCCCGACGCGTCCGCCGAGGTCCTGACGCCGCGCTTCGAAGTCTGACGCCGCCGACAGCGGCGTGACCCCCCCCACGCACGACGATGCCGGGTCGCAGGGGAGCGACCCGCAGAAGGAGGACCGACCATGGTCGCAGATGTGACCGAGCCCACCGGACCCGCGCCGGAAGGACCGAAGCGCACCGGACCCGACCCGAGGGCGTCCGAGCCCAGAGTGTCCGAGCCCAGAGTGTCCGAGCCCAGAGTGTCTGAGCCCACAGTGTCCGAGCCGAGGAAACCCGACCTCACCGGACCGGAGCTCATCGGCTCCGCGCCGGAGGGGTGGTCCTGGCAGGATCGCGCCCGCGGCTCGGTGACCCGGTCGGCGGTGCTCGACCCGGGCACCGAGCCGTGGGGGCCCATCGACGCCTTCCCGACGGCGTACATCCCGGATCGGCTCCTGGTCAGTCAGGCCGAGGACGCCCGGATGTTCGACGACAGCGTCGACCGCGTCGCGCGCGCGGCGGCGGCGTTCGGCTGGGGCGTCGTGCGCGAGCGTCTCAACGGCGACGAGCTCGAGGCGGGTCGTGCGCTGCCCGCTCTGCCGGTGCCGGGGTTGCACCGCGTCGCCCGCGTGCGGTTGACGACGCCCGACGAGCCCGACCGCGGCGTGTCGCCTGCGCTACCGGACGCGTGGCGCGTGCTGCAGCGGATCCGCCGCGATGCCCTGACCGGCGGCGCCGTCATCCGGCGCGCGAACGGAGAGGTCGACGCGGGCGAGACGCTGCGGCGCGCGGGGGTGGCCGGGATCGGCCTCGACCACGTCCTCACGGTCGATCCGGTCGGGCTCAATCCGTTCTCGAAGTCGAACCCCTTCTCCAAGTCGAACCCGTTCTCCAAGTCGAACCCGTTCTCCAAGTCGAACCCGTTCTCGAAGTCCAATCCCGTGGGGGAGTACGGCGAATGCGGTCAGGGTGGACGTCAGCCGGTCGCCTGGATCGGTCCGGCGCCGACGCGGCGCGACCCCCGCAAGGGACGTCGTCGCCCCGTCGTCGCGGTGCTGGACACCGGCGCCGGCGCCCACTCCTGGCTGCCGGACGACATCGTCGACCGCGACGTGCGGCTCGACGGGCGTCCGGTCGGACTCAGCGACGACGCCAATCCGGAGATCTACCCGGACCTCTACGGTCCGCTCGACGGCGAGCTCGATCCGGTGGCCGGGCACGGCACGTTCATCGCCGGCATCATCCGGCAGGCGGCGCCCGACGCCGACATCCTCGCGATCCGCGTCGCCGACGCGCTCGGCGTCATCGAGGAGTCGGCCCTGTTGCAGGTGATCGAGGACCTCGTGGTGCTCGTGCACCGCCACGTGAGCGGACAGGCCGGGGGCCGGCCGATCGACGTGCTGAACCTGTCGCTCGGGTACTACCACGAGACGCCGCAGGACGGCCTGTACACGCGCGATCTGTACGAGCTCCTCTCGGCGCTGCGGGCGATGGGCACCGTGGTCGTCGCATCGGTCGGCAACGACGCGATCGACCGGCCCACCTTCCCGGCATCCCTGTGGGCGTGGCCCGGCGCGGACAACGGGATCGAGCCCGACGACGGCGCGGCCCATATCGCCGTGGGCGCGCTCAACCCGAGCGGTCGGACGACGGCGCTGTTCTCCAACGTGGGGCCATGGGTGGCCACCTACGCGTTCGGCGCGGCCGTCGTCTCGACGGTCCCCGACTTCTACGGCGGGCTGCAGGCGACGGCGCGCGACGACGAGTACGGACGGCGCCGGCTGACGATCGGTCCCGAGGACTTCCGCGGCGGGTTCGCCGTCTGGAGCGGCACGTCCTTCGCCGCGCCGCTCGTGGCCGGACGGGTCGCCGCACGGCTGCGCGATGTGGCCGAGCCCGCGGAGCAGACGCAGGCGGTGGCGGCGGCGCGCGACGCGGCCCGGGAGGTGCTCGCCGAGGCGGCGGACGCCGACTGATCCGGATGCGAGGCACCGCTTCTGTGCGCGGGCGCGGCGGACAGGGCATGCTGAGGGGGTGCCCCCCACCGCGGACGAGCTGTACGAGCGCGCCCTCCGGCTGACGAATCAGCGCCGGTACGGCGACGCGCGCCGCGCGCTCGATACGGCGGCGCAGGCGGCAGTCGACCCGGAACTGGCGGCGCGGATCGCCGGCACCCTCTCGTACGTGCTGGTGCAGACCGGAGACCCGGCCGAGGGCGAGCGGGTCTGTCGGGCGGCAGTGGATGCCGTGGGCATCAGCGCACACACGCAGGGCGTGGTCGCGGGGCAGCTGGGCTACCTGCTGATGAACCACGGCCGGCTCGATGAGTCGCTCGAGTGGCTCGGCCGGGCGATCGCGCAGATCGAGGACGACCCGCTGGCGGTCGCCAACGTGCGGATGAACCGCAGCATCGCGTACATGCAGCTGCGGGATCTGACGGCCAGCGCAGCCGACGTCCGTGCCGCGATCGCGGTGTACGAGGCGCAGGGCCTCGATGTCGATACGGCGGAAGCACGTCACAACCTCGGGTACATCGCGCTGCTGGCCGGTGACCTGGTCACGGCGATGCGTGAGATGGCCGCCGCTCGCCCGGCGATCGCCGCGGTCTCTGCCACGAACGCGGCGATCGCCGACGTCGACAGAGCGGAGGTGCTGCGTGATGCCGGCATGGTGACCGAGGCGGAGCGGCTGCTGGGCTCGGCCGCCGCGGTCTTCGGGCGCAACCGCATGGCGCAGGCGCGCGGCGAGGCCGAGTTCCACCTTGCGCGCTCGCTGCTGCGCCACGATCCCGCCCGCGCCGCCGCGATCGCGCGGGCCGCCGCGCGCCGGTTCGATGCGCTCGGCAACCGGCTGTGGGCGGCGCGCGCGGACGCCATCCGGCTGCGGGGTGCCTATGCCGCCGGCGGTATCGACCGGTCCGGTCAGCGCACCTCCGGAGTGCGGCGCCGCCCGGCCGACGAGGAGGTCGCGCGGGTCGCACGCTCCCTCGTGCGCGGCGGCATGGGCGACGATGCGGCTGCCCTCCGGCTCCACCGCGCCCTGTGGCACGCGCACCGCGGTGAAGCGGTGCGCGTGTCGTCGCCGCCGGCCTCGTCAGGCATCGAGATCCGGCTGCTCGCGCACGAGGTGCGTGCCGTGCGCGCCGCGGCATCCGGTCGCGACGCGGCCGCCCGGCGACACGCGGCGCGAGGACTCGATGAGCTCGGGCAGTGGCGGTCGTCGTTCGGCAGTCTCGATCTGCAGACCTCGCTCGCGATGCACGGCGGCGGACTCATGCTCGCCGGTCTGGGCGCCGCCGTCCGCTCCGGGCGGCCTGCCGCGGTGTTCGAGTGGTCCGAACGTGCGCGCGACCTCAGCCAGCAGGTCGTCCCGCTGCGCCCGCCCCCCGACTCCGAGCTGGCCGCCGAGCTCGCCGAGCTGCGCATGCTGCGCGCCGACGGCGGCGGCCAGTGGCTGTCGGACCCCCGCGCGGCCGAGCTGAGCGATCGTCTGCGCCAGCGGCAGTGGACATCGACGGTCCCGGGCGACTTCGCCGGCATTGTCGAGCTCTCCGGCTTCGCCGAGGGGCTGGAGGCCGACACCGCACTGCTGTCCTACGTCTTCAGCACGGAGGGCCTGTGCGCCCTCGTGGTGACTGCCGCCGACGCGCACGTGGTCCCACTGGGCGAACTCGCGCGGACGCGTCCGCTGTTGGCGGGACTGCGGTCGGACCTCGACGTGTCCGCGTCCGTCCGCAGCGGGCCGATGGCCGAGGTCGTGCGCCGTTCCCTGGCGAGTCGGCTGGCGGCGCTGTCCGCTCTGCTGCTCGACGAACCCCTGGCGCACGTCGGAGCGCGGCGCCTGGTGCTCACGGCCCCCGGCGTGCTCGCCGGCGTGCCGTGGGGCATGCTCCCCGGCATGCGCGGCCGGGCGTTCACCCTCGCCGGGTCGGCGTCCCGCTGGCTGCGGGGGCACGCGGACACCGCGCCGGAGCGGCCCCGTGCCGGCTTCGCCGTCGGCCCGCGCGTGGCACGCGGGGAGGAAGAGGTCCAGGCGGCGGCCGCGGCCTGGGGATCGGCGCGGATCCTGTCGGACGCGGACGCGACGGTCGACGCCGTGACCGGCCTGGCCGGCGTCGTCGACGTGCTCCATCTCAGCGCGCACGGCCGGCACGCCGTCGACAACCCGCTGTTCTCGGGTCTCGAGCTGCAGGACGGGGTGCTCTTCGGGTACGACATCGACCGGGTGCCGGCTCTCCCCGCGACCGTTCTGCTCTCCGCCTGTGAGGTGGGGCGCTCCGCGGTCCGCTGGGGCGAGGAGGCGATCGGGATGACCCGGGCCTGGCTGCACGCCGGTGTGCGCTGCGTCGTCGCGGCTCCGGTCGTGGTCGCCGATGACGACGCCTGCGAGCTGCTGGGGGCGATGCACGCGGTGCTGGCGGCCGGCCGGCCCCCCGCCGTCGCGCTCGCCGAGGCGGTCGATCGGACGGGGATCGTCGCGCCGTTCCAGTGTCACGGCGACGGGTTCTGAGGAATTCTCCGCGGCGATGTATCAGGGCGGGACCCCGCTGCTCTTGATCCATGGAACGGCTGAGCAGCGGGATCGACGGATCGCGCTGGGCCAGCCGAGGGCTGACCGCCGCTGGGGAGCGGCTGAGCAGCCGTGTCCGCGCACGGATGGTGGTCCGGGGGGAACGACCCGTCCGAGGGGCCGGTGGCAGTGGGGAGCCGCCGGCCCCGATCCGTGCGCGGACCCGATCCGTGCGCGGACCCGATCCGTGCGCGGCCCCGATCCGTGCGCGGACCCGACCCGATCGCGCCCCCGACCCGATCGCGGTGCTCTCAGGAGGTGCGGGACGAGCGCGCGGTGCGCCCGCGGACGATCCCGACGAACACCTCCACGAGCGGGGATGCGGACGCGGCCGGCCAGGCCAGCGCCACCGTCGACCGCGGGCCGTCGATGAGCGGGCGGGACGCGGCATCCCGTCGCTGGTGCAGGCGCGCCAGCGACATCGGCACGACGATCGCGCCGACCCCCGCGGCGACCGTGGCGATGGCTTCCTCGGTCGTCGCGGGCGGAGCGAAGGCGGGCGGCGTCGCACCCGGGACGATGACGCCGAGCACGTCGTCCCGCGCGGCGAAGACCACTTCGCCGGTCAGATCGGCGAGAGTGAGCTCGTCCGCGGCGGTCAGGTGGGAGTCGGCCGCGCAGACGACGACGGGCGTCTCGTCGTACAGCCGGATGACGTGCAGGCCGTCCTGCTCGATCGGCAGGCGCACGAGCGCGGCATCGATGTCGCCGGCCGCGAGCGCGGCGCGCTGCGTCGCCACCTCGAGCGGGACGAGCTCGAGCGGATTGGCCGGCATCCGCTCCTGCCACGCGTCGATCCACTTCCCCGGCGTCGCGCCGGGGATCGCCCCGAGGCGGAAGGGCCCGGCCGGTGGTGCGGGCGCGGCCGGCGCGGGGGATTTCCGCGTGCGCGGGGACGGGGTGCGGGGGGCCGGGGGGCGTGGGCCGGGCCGACGGCCACGGGCGCCGCCTCGTTTCGCTCCGCCGCCTGCCGCCATGCGTTTCAGCGTAGCCGCGCTATCGTCGGCACATGGTGTCCATCATCGCGACGATCGTGGCCGCTCTCGCCGCGCTCCTGCACGTGTACATCTTCGTGATGGAGAGCATCCAGTGGAGCCAGCCGCGCATCTGGCGCCGCTTCGGGGTCGTCGATCAGGCCGCGGCCGAGACGACGAAGCCGATGGCGTACAACCAGGGCTTCTACAACCTGTTCCTCGCGATCGGCACGATCATCGGCCTCTCGCTGCTGTGGGCGGGCGGCGATGTCGCCGAGGTGGCCGGCCGCACCCTCGTCCTGTTCAGCCTCGGGTCGATGCTCGCCGCCGCCCTCGTGCTCACCACGAGCGGGGCGAAGTACCTGCGACCCGCGCTCATCCAGGGCACCCTGCCGCTCCTCGGCTTCGTGCTGATCCTCTTCGCCTGAGCCGCGTCGGCCTCAGGCGGCCAGGCGGAGTCCGCGGCGGTCGGTCGCGACGCGCTCGCCGTCGCCGATGCTCTCGTTGTCGCCGATGAGCGAATCGCCGGCGATGCGCGCGTTCGCACCCACGTACGTGCGGATGCCGATGCGCGCGTGGGGGCCGATCGCCGCTCCCGGGCCGACGTGGGCGAGCGGGGCGATGTCCGCGCCCGGGCCGATGACGGCGTCGGGTTCGATCCAGGCACCGCGTCCGATCCGGGCGCCGGCGGCCACCTGCACCCCCGGTTCGACGTACGCGCCCGCCTCGACGAGCGCGCTCGGGTGCACCTTGGCGCCGTGCGCGATCAGTCCGCGGCCATTGGCGTGCTTGCGGTAGCGCAGCGACTCACCACGGTCGTTCTCGATGTCGACATAGTTCTTGCCCACGAAACCTCCCAAGTGAATGACAACGACGTGACTCCCCGTTTCATTCCCCCGGCAGGGCGGTCGCCGCCATCGTGATCGCGACGGCATCGTTAGGCTGGGCCGGTGCCCCAGAGCGAGGAACCTCGCGGCCCGGACCCCTCCGGTGCCGAGAGCACCGCCGCGCCCTCCCTCGTCTTCGAGGAGCGGGCCGCCGCCCACACCCTCGTCGACGATGTCCTCGGCATCCTGACCGGCACGTTCGCAGCCTCGCTCGGCCTGTACCTGCTGCACGCCAGCGCCGCGGTCACCGGCGGTACGGCCGGTCTCTCGCTCCTGCTCGGCTACGCGACGCCGTGGCCGTTCTGGCTGCTGTTCGCCGTGATCAACCTGCCGTTCGCCGTGCTGGCCGTGTGGAAGAAGGGCTGGAGCTTCACGATCCGCACCGCGATCTCGGTCGCGCTCGTGTCCGGCTTCGCCGTCGTGCACGAGGCGCTGTTCCGCATCGAATCGCTCGACCCGGTGTACGGCACCCTCGCGGGCAATCTGCTCGCCGGCGTCGGGCTGCTGATCCTCTTCCGGCACCGGTCCAGCCTCGGCGGCATCAACATCATCGCCCTCGTGCTGCAGGAGCGCTGGGGCTGGCGGGCCGGCTGGACGCAGATGGCCTTCGACGTGATCATCGTCCTCGCCGCGCTGCTGGTCGTGCCGTGGCCGAACGTGGTGCTGAGCGCGGCCGGCGTGGTGCTGCTGAACCTCGTGCTCGCCCTCAACCACCGCCCGGGCCGCTACATCGGCCGCTGAGCCGCGGGGTCGGCGGGCATTGGCGGGGGTGCGGTGGTGAGTGAGCGCGTGAGCGGTGGGCGTCGAGTCGCCGGCATCCCGCGCGGGGGCCTGGCGCGTCCCGGGGGCCTGGCGCGCCCCGTATGCGCGCCAGTTCTCTGCATCCGCGCCGGTAATCGTCGGCGCGGATGCCGCGAAAGGGCGCGGTTGTGGTGCGGTGGATGGGCAGCGCGGGTGAGCGGCGGGCGTCGAGCCACCGGCATCCCGCGCGAGCCTGGCACCCTCCCGGATGCCTGGCGCGTCCCGGATGCCTGGCGCGCCCCGTATGCGCGCCAGCTCTCTGCAGCCGCGCCGGTAATCGTCGGCGCGGATGCCGCGAAAGGGCGCGGTGGTGGTGCGGTGGAGGGGCGGCGCGGTGGTGGTGCGGATGGGGCGCCGGGGGCGCGCGATCGGTGGAGAGACGGGAAGGACGAGGGGCGGCTCAGGCGCGGGGGGCGCGGAGCGCTCAGCGCTGGCACTGCGGGCACCAGAACACGACGCGCTCGGCGGTGGGGTCCGCGCCCAGCGCGGTGCGGACGATGAGCGTCCCGCAGCGCAGGCATGGCTTGCCCTGGCGTCCGTAGACCCAGTTCTGCCGGCCGCGTCGGGTATCGCCCGTGAACGTCCGCGCGGGGCGATCCCGGTTCGTGCGGATCATGCGCGCGCCCGTCTCGACGAGCGCCGCCGCGTCGACCTGAGTGGCGAGCGCTGTGGGCAGGATGCCGCGGACGAACAGCAGCTCGTTCACGTACTCGTTGCCGAGCCCGGCGAGGTTGCGCTGGTCGAGCAGCGCGACGTGGGCGGGCCGCGCATCGGCGGCGATCCGTCGCGCCGCCTCCGCCGGATCCCAGTCGGGGCCGAGCGGATCCGGTCCGAGGTGGCCGACCACGCGTGCCTCGTCCGCGGTGGGGAGCACCTCCACCATCGCGAGGTCGAAGCCCACGGCCTCGGCGTGAGGCGTACCGACGATCGCCCGCGCCCGGAATGCCGGTGCGCGCCAGCGCCCGCCCGCGCGGTACACGTGCCACTCGCCCTCCATCCTCAGGTGGGAGTGCAGCGTGTGCGCGCCGATGCGCAGCAGCAGGTGCTTGCCGCGCGGCACGACCTCGCGGACGCGCTCGCCGGTGAGGTCGGCGGTCGCGCTGCCGGGCACGCGGATGTCGAAGCGCGTCACCTCGTCGCCGGCCAGCGCGTCGTGCAGCCGCCGGGCCGTGCGGAAGACGGTGTCCCCTTCGGGCATCAGCGCCTCGCCGGACGGGGGGACTCAGGATGCCGGCACACTCGCGCTGCGCCGACACGCCGGGGCCGCGGCCCCGTGCGACATCCACCGCGCCGGGACATCAGCCGCTTCCCCGGCGCAGCGTCAGGCCGCGTGCCGACTCGACGAAGCCCGCTTCGCGCAGCGCGCGGCCGGCCGGCGTGCCGTAGACGAAGGCCCCGCCGACCTGCTCGACGGTGAGGGTGTCGAGACGCCGTGCGCGGGCCGTCTCGACGAGACTGCGGGCGGCGGCGCCGAGCAGGTCCTCGTCGTCGCTGAACGCGAGGGCCGAGCGCCCCCCGCGCTCGAGGTAGAGCACGAGCGCGCCGTCGACGAGGACGACGAGCCCGCCGGCCTTGCGCCCGGGCCGGTGCGCCACGCCGTCCAGCGCCGGCCAGCCCAGGGCGGCGCCGTACGGATTGGCCGGATCCGTGGCGGCGAGCGTCAGCGCGCGCAGGGGCGCCGGATCGGGGAGCGCCGCGAACTCCCGCAGCCGGTCGACCGTGGCCGATGTGGCGAACTGCGCCGCGCCGAGCCGCTCGATGAAGTATCCGCGCCGGCAGTGCCCGGCATCCTCGAATCCCGCGAGGACGCGGTACGTCTGCGCGAAGCCGCCCGGCACTCCCTCGGTCTGCACGGGCCCGCGGGTGACGACGCCGTACCGCTCCAGCAGCAGACTCGCGGTCGCCGTCGCGCGCAGGGCCGCGTCCGCTTCGGGTGCGGGCAGCACCGACCACCGGCCGCCGACGAGCGGAGGGCGCTGCGGCGTCGTGCGCGGCACGGCCGACAGGGGCGTACCGCGGAACATGCGCGTGCGCGGCGTGCGGCGTGCGACGCGATGCGCCTGCCGTCCGCCGCCGACGAGCTGACGCACGGGAGCGAACGTGTCGTTGGTGACGCGGCCGGTCCAGGCGAGGTTCCACAGCGCATCGACGACCGACTGCTCGTTCTCGGCGCCGACCAGCGGCACCAGCTGCGCCGCGAAGTAGGCGCCGCCGTGGGCCAGCGCCTCGAGGAGGCCCTCCTCGAACGATGTCGGCGCCTCCGCGTCGGGCGGGGGAGAGAGGGTGAGGGATGCCGTGTCCGCGGGGTGCAGGGCGATCCAGCCGTCGCGGCCGGGCAGCGAGCCGTGCCCCGACCAGAGCACCTCACCGGTCGAGGTCAGCTCGTCCAGCAGCGCCGGCGTGTAGTCCGCCACGCGCGACGGGAGGATGAGCGACTCCCAGGCGCTGGCCGGCAGCGGCACGCCGGCCAGCTGCTCGATCACCGCGAGCACGCCGTCGATGCCGTCGAGCGGGCGGCTCAGGTGCTGCCAGACCGGGAGGAATCGGGAGTAGGCCTCGGGCGAGACGGCCTCGACGCTCCCGCGGATCGCGGCGAGCGAGCGCAGGCGCAGACGTCGCAGCACTTCGGCGTCGCACCACTCGAGGTCGTCGGTGGCGCGCTCGTCGGCCGGCAGGAAGAAGCCGCTGGCCAGACGGCCCTGAGACTCGAGACGCTGCAGGGCCTGCCGCGCGACCGCCGCACCGATCCCCAGCCGCGTCGCGACGTCGCCGGTGCGGAAGGGGCCGTGCGTGCGGGCGTGCCGGGCGACGAGGTCGGCCAGCGGGTCGGCGACCGGCTCGAGGAATGCGGTCGGGATGCCGACCGGCAGCGCCGCTCCCAGCGAGTCGCGCAGACGTCCGGCATCCTCGATCGCCGCGACGCGCGGGACGCCGCCGATCGTGACGCGGATCGCCCGGCGGCCGGCGACGAGACCGTCGAGGTGCGCAGCAGCCTGCTGCGGCGTTTCGTCTCGTCGCTGTGCTCCTCGCTCAACGAACGGGTGCTCCTCCCCCGTCGTAGAGCGAGCCATCCCGGTCGTCGAGCGAGCGGAGCGAGTCGAAACGTCGTCATTCTCATCGGTCTCGAGCCGCTGCGCGACCTCCCCGGCATCCAACGGCCCCAGCAGGCGCAGCAGATCGGCGACGCCCTCGATCCCGCGGACGCGGCGTGAGGGATCGAGGCGCTGCGCCTCGCGCTCGAACTGCGCGATCACGTCGGGGTCCAGCAGCTCCCGCATCTCGACGCGGCCGAGCAGCTCGCTCAGCAGCGCGGGGTCCACCGACAGCGCCGCCGCCCGTCGCTCGGCCAGGGGCGAGTCGCCCTCGTACATGAACGCGCCGACATATCCGAAGAGCAGGTCGCGCGCATACGGCGACGGCCGCGTCGTCGTCGTCTCGACCAGCCGGACGCGCCGGTCGCCGATCGCCCGGGCGAGCCGCAGCAGGGCGGGCAGGTCGTAGACGTCCTGCAGCACCTCGCGCAGCGTCTCGAGGATGATCGGGAACGTCGGGTGGTTCTTCGCGACCTCGAGCAGCTGGGCGGACTTCTGCCGCTGCTGCCACAGTGGCGACCGCTTGTGCGGGTTCAGGCGCGGCAGCAGGAGAGCGCGAGCGGCGCATTCGCGGAAGCGCGAGGCGAACAGCGCCGACCCGCCGACCTCGTCGGTCACGAGCTGCTCGAGCTCGTCCGGATCGAACACGAACAGCTCGGCGCCGGGCGGTTCGGCATCGGCGTCGGGCACGCGGGCGATGATGCCGTCGTCGCTCGCGACGGCCGACCCCTCGACCCCGAGACGCTCTCGGATCCGGGCGTTGACGGCCAGCGCCCACGGGGCGTGCACGTGCATGCCGTATGGGGAATGCAGGATGATCCGCCAGTCGCCGACTTCGTCGCGGGACCGCTCAACGGTGAGCGTCCTGTCGGTGGGCAGGCTCCCGGTCGCTTCGCGCTGCTCGGCCAGGTACGACAGCAGGTTGCCGATCGCGTTGTCGTCGAGTCCGGACTTGCGCAGTCGCGCCGTCGCCTTCTCGGGTGTGGCGGCCGCGACCTCGCGGGAGAACTTCCCGAGCGCCTCGCCGAGCTCGGCCGGGCGGCCGAGGCCGTCACCGTGCCAGAACGGGAGCTTGCCGGGCTGTCCGAACGCCGGGAGCACGTTGACGCGGTCGTGCGTGATCTCGGCGATCCGCCAGCTCGTGGTGCCCAGGGTGAACACGTCGCCCACGCGCGACTCGTAGACCATCTCCTCGTCGAGCTCGCCGACGCGGGCGTTGCGGGTCTCGCCCGCGACGAAGACGCCGAACAGGCCGCGATCGGGGATCGTGCCGCCGCTGGTGACCGCCACGCGCTGCGCGCCGGGCCGGCCGGTCAGCGTGCCGTGGTCGCGATCCCACACGACGCGGGGGCGCAGCTCGGCGAACTCGTCCGACGGGTACCGGCCCGCGAGCAGATCGAGCGTCGCCTCGTAGGCCGAGCGTGGCAGCGAGCGGAACGGCGCCGACCTCCGCACGGTCTCGAACCACCCTTCGACGTCGACGGGCCCGACGGCGCAGGCCGCGATGGTCTGCTGAGCGAGGATGTCCAGCGGATTCTGCGGCACGGATATCGACTCGATCTGGCCGGCGAGCATCCGCTCGGTGACCACCGCGGTGTGCAGCACGTCGCCGCGGTGCTTCGGGAACAGGGCCGCCCGGCTCACCTCGCCGACCTGGTGACCGGCCCGGCCGACGCGCTGCAGCCCCGACGCGGCGGACGGCGGCGCCTCGACCTGGATCACGAGGTCGACGGCGCCCATGTCGATGCCCAGCTCGAGCGAGCTCGTCGCGACGACGCAGCGCAGGACGCCGGACTTCAGCTCGTCCTCGACCTGCGCGCGCTGCTCCTTCGACACCGATCCGTGGTGCGCCTTCGCGAGGACGGGCTCGGCACCCGACGACACTCCCGCCTGCGCCATCATCGCCGCAGGCACCGCCGGCTCGGGCGGATCGAGGCCGAGCCGCTCGGCGTAGATCTCGTTGAGGCGCCCCGTCAGGCGCTCGGCGAGCCGGCGGGAGTTGGCGAACACGATCGTCGACCGGTGCGCGAGGATGCGGTCGACGATCGCCTCCTCCACATGCGGCCACACCGACCCGGTCACCTCGGTGGACTGCGGCGGCCGGTACCACTCGTCGTCGCCGGGCTCCCCGCCGGCGTCCGGCGCGGCGCCCCCGGCATCCGTCCCGGGCGGCGGCGGAGGATTCGCCATGTCGTCCATCGGCACGACGACCCTGAGGTCGAAGGCCTTCGTCGCGCGCGGCGCGACGATCTCGACGGGCTGGGCGCCGCCGAGGAAACGGGCGACCTCGTCGATCGGGCGGACGGTCGCCGACAGGCCGATGCGCTGCGCGGGCCGGTCGAGCAGAGCGTCGAGGCGCTCGAGGCTGACGGTGAGGTGCGCGCCGCGCTTGGTCGCGGCGACGGCGTGGACCTCGTCGACGATGACGGTGTGCACCGTGCGCAGCGTCTCAGCGGCCTGGGAGGTCAGCATGAGGTACAGCGACTCGGGTGTCGTGATGAGGATGTCCGGAGGATCGACGACGAGCCTGCGGCGATCGGCGGAGGTGGTGTCGCCCGAGCGGACGCCGACCGTCACGTCCGGGACCGGGATGCCGAGGCGCCGCGCCGATTGGCCGATTCCCACCAGCGGAGACCGCAGGTTCCGCTCGACGTCCACGCCCAGGGCCTTGAGCGGCGAGATGTAGAGCACGCGAGTGCGGGAGGCACCGGCATCCCGCTTCTTCTTCGGCGAGGCGGTGCCGGTCGTCGCGGCCGCCTGCCGGTCATGGAAGATGCGATCGATGGCCCAGAGGAACGCCGACAGGGTCTTGCCGGACCCGGTGGGGGCGACCACGAGGGCGTGCTTGCCGGCGGAGATGGCGTCCCACGCGCCGATCTGCGCATCGGTCGGCTGCGCGAAGGCGCCGCGGAACCAGTCCTGCGTCGCGGGACCGAACCGTTCGAGCACCATCCCCCCATCTTCTCCCCGGGCGGGGACACCGGGCACGCGATTCGTCGTCGCGATTCCCCTGCGCTGTCGTGCGTCCTAGACTCGCCGCATGGCGACACCGCACGCGCCGATTCTGACCGTCACGCCCAATCCGGCGCTCGACGTGTCCACGACGGTGGACCGGGTCGTCGCGGAGCACAAGATGAGATGCGGCCCGACGCGGCTCGATCCGGGCGGCGGCGGCGTGAACGTCTCCCGTGTCGTGCGGAATCTCGGCGGCCGCTCCCAAGCCGTCTACGCCGCCGGCGGCCCGACGGGCCAGGCCTATCGCGACCTGCTCGAACGCGAGGGCGTCGTCGGCCGCGTCGTGCGCATCGCGCAGAGCACGCGGGAGAGCTTCACCGTCGACGAGACGGCATCCGGTCAGCAGTTCCGCTTCGTGCTGCAGGGGCCGCACCTGTCCGAACCGGAGTGGCGCGCGCTGCTGTCCGCCGTCGCGGACGACCTGCCCGCCGGCGGGTTCGTCGTGCCCAGCGGCAGCCTCCCGCCCGGCGCGCCCGCCGACCTGTATGCACAGATCGCGCGGCTGGCGCGGGACAACGACGTGCGCTGCGTCGTCGACACGTCCGGCGAGGCGCTGCGCGCCGCCCTCGACGAGGGCGTGTACCTCATCAAACCCAGCAAGCGCGAGCTCGGAGAGCTGACCGGGCAGGCGCTCGATGACGAGGCGGGTCTCGTCGACGCGGCGCGGGAACTCATCGGGGCAGGGCGCTGCGAGGTCGTCGCTCTCACGCTCGGCGGCGCCGGTGCCGTGCTGGTCTCCGCCGGCGAGGTCCTCCGGCTGCCGACGCCCCACGTCGCGGTGCAGAGCACCGTCGGCGCCGGAGACAGCTTCCTCGGGGCGTTCGTGCTGCGCACGGCGCAGGGGTGCGATCGGCGCGCGGCGTTCCGGGCCGCTGTCGCCGCCGGGAGCGCGACGGCTGCGCTGCCGGCCACCGAGCTGTGCGGTGCCGGCGAGGTGGCGCGCCTCGAGGCCGGGCTGGAGCCCGTCGCGATCTGACCGCCGGCCGGGCAGCGGGCATTGGCCTTCCACCGCGGGGCGGGATAAGCTCGGTGATTCCTGTCTTTTGCGGAAAGGGGAAGTCCATGTCGAACACGACCGGAACTGTCTGGATGACGGCGGCGGCACTGACCGCTCTCCAGGATGAGCTTCGAGAGCTCGAGCTGCACCCGCAGGATGCCGATGCGGCACGCGTGATCGAGCTGCGCGACCTGATCCGCCGCGCCGAGACCGGCGCGAAGCCCGACGACGGTCTCGTCGAGCCCGGGATGACGGTGACCGTCCGCTTCGCCGGCGATGACTCGACCGAGACGTTCCTGCTCGGTTCACGCGAGCTCGTTCGGCAGGACCACGACGTCGAGCTCGACGTGTACTCCGCGGAGTCGCCGCTCGGGTCCGCGATCATCGGCCACTATGTCGGTGACACCGTCGCCTACGCGGCGCCCAACGGTCGCCGGCTCGAGGTCACGATCGTCGCCACCGCGCCCTTCGCCTGAAGCGCCCGTCGCCGGCGGCTCCCGGCCGACTGCGACTGGTCCGGCGTGTTGCCGGGCACGCCCGCGTCAGCGTGCGCACCTCCGCCAGATCCGTATCGCCGAGGGCGGAGGGACCCGGCTCTCCGCGGCTCCGGACCCCGGTGCTGCGCACGGTGGAGGAGTTGTCCACGGCGCCGGCGCCGTTCCCGACGGGGCATCACCCGATCGTGACCTCCGTCAGCGCGCCGTCGCGCAGTTCGAGCACGAGGTCGGGCTCGAGGCGGCGGAGGAACGCCTCGTCGTGGCTGACAACGAGCACGGCGCCGCGGTAGACGGCCAGGGCCGCGACGAGCTGATCGACGGTGTCCAGGTCGAGGTTGTTCGTCGGTTCGTCTAGCACCAGCAGCGGGGGCGGGGGATCGGCGAGCAGCAGGCGGGCCAGCGCGACCCGGAACCGCTCGCCGCCGGACAGCGCCGCGACAGGGCGCCGCACACTGTCCCCGCGCAGGAGGAAGCGCGCGAGGCGGTTGCGCAGTTCGACATCGCCGACGCCCGGCGCGGCCGCGCGCACGTTCTCGAGCACGGACGCCGTGTCGTCGAGTCCGTCGATGCGCTGGGACAGGTAGGCGATGTGCTCGACGTGGGCAGCGGCGTGGAGGCCGCCGATCGGCCCGGCGACACCGCCAGCATCGTCCTCACCACCGACGAGACGCTCCAGCAGGGTCGTCTTGCCGGCGCCGTTGGGGCCGACGAGGGCGACGCGCTCGGGGCCCTGGATGACCCACGTCCGTTCGCCGTCGCCGACCGTCGCGATGCGCCGGCTCGACCCGACGCCGGGGTCGGGCAGGTCGATGCGCACCGCGTCGTCGTCGCGCACGCGGCGCTCTGCGGCCTCGAGGGCGGCGCGGGCCGTCGCCTCCTTCTCGGAGGCTTCGATGCGCAGCCGCCCGGCCGACTCCTGCGCCGCGCGCTTGCGCGCGTTCATGATGATGCCCGGCGCGCGCTTCTCGGCGCCGGCCTTGCGCCCGATCGCGGCGCGCGTGGCGAGCACCGACTCCTGATGCATGCGGTCGCGCTTCTCGCGTCGCAGCGCCTGACGCGCCGCGACCTCGGACTGACGGGCCGCCGCCTGCTCGGCCTCCCGCCACGCCCGCCACTGCGAGTACGGGCCGCCGAACACCGACAGCTCGCTGCCGTAGAGCTCGGCGGTGTCGTCCATGAGTTCCAGCAGCGCGGTGTCGTGGCTGACGATGATCAGCGTCCCGCGCCACGACCGGACGAGGTCGTACACGCGCGTGCGGGCATCGCGGTCGAGGTTGTTGGTGGGCTCGTCGAGCAGCACGATCGGCGCCCCGCGGAGGCGCACGCCGACGAGAGCGGCCAGTACGGCCTCGCCGCCGGACAGCGCGCCGACGCGGCGGTCCAGCGCGTCGGCGGGCAGTCCCGCCTCGGCGAGTGCTGCCGTCGCGCGGGCCTCGACGTCCCAGTCGTCGCCGACCGCGTCGAAGTGCCGCGGGTCGACGTCGCCCGACGCGATGGCCCGCACGGCGTCCAGCGCGCCGGCGACGCCGAGGATCTCGGCCACCCGGCGGTCCACGTCGAGCGTGAGCCGCTGCGGCAGCAGGTCGACGGCGTCCGTCGTCGTGATGCTGCCCGATGTCGGCGTCAGTCCGCCGGCGATGAGGGTCAGCAGCGTCGTCTTGCCCGACCCGTTACGGCCGACCAGTCCTGTCCGGCCGGTGCCGAACGCGCCGGACACGCCGGTCAGCGCGGGCGTGCCGTCGGGCCAGGTGAAGGTGACGCGGTCGAGCGCGACCGCGGAAGCGAATGCAGGCACGGGGGCCTCCCAGATGTCTCGGGGTGCGCGGACACGCGGAACACCGGACACTTCGGCGAGAAGGCGGGTCGACGGTCGGCGCGGATCGGTGAACAGATCACCACGCAGACACGTCGCGGAAGAGGGCGACGGCTCAGGCGCGGATCACGCGGCGGCGGCGATACCCTTCAACGGCTTTCCTCACACTCGGGACAGGAACCCCGCCACGATACCCGATCGTCGCCGCGGATACCATGACGAGACGGACCAGGAGGCTGCATGAGCGCACGACACCCTGCGGTGGCTCCACGCCGACAGCCGGGACGGATGCCGGTTCCCGACGTCCTGCGCGGCGTCGCGATCCTCGCGATGCTCGTCGCCCACGGCGCCTCCTCTCTGCTGCCGGAGGCGCCGGCGCTGCTGAAGGCCGTCTTCGGCCAGCTCAACGCCCTCGCCTCGCCGCTGTTCGCCGTCGTCATGGGCATCGCCGCCCAGCTCGTGCTCTCCCGTTCCGGCGCCTCCCGGGGGGTCGTCATCGGACAGCAGGCGGGGCGCGGCGCGATCCTCATCGCGCTCGGCGTCTGGCTGGCGACCTGGGGAAGCTGGGTCGACATCGTCCTCGCCTACCTTGGTGTCCTCGCGATCGTCGGTGCCCCGCTGCTCCTGCTCCCGACCCGCACGCTGGCGCTCGTCACGGCCGCGCTGCTCGCCCTCGGCGAGCCGCTGAGCCAGGTATTGCGCCAGGTGCTGTCGCCACTGGTCATCGAGCACGCGTGGCTGGGGGCTCCCGCGCAGTGGATCGTGTTCGGGTCGAACTACCGGCTCCTCGGGCTGCTGCCCATGTTCCTGCTCGGCGCGCTCGCGCTGCGCCGGGGGTTGCCGACCGGCCGTGCGCTCTTCGGCATCGGCTTCGCGGGCGTGCTGCTGTGGGCGGCAGGTCCGATCGCGGAGCGGATGCTGGGATGGCCGCAGCCGACGTCCGGCTCGGCGCTCGACACGGCACGCGACCTCGGCCTGGTCGCGCTCGCCTACGTCGGGGTCGCCGCGCTCGCGCAGTTGCGCGAGCCCGCCGCGCGTCGGGTCGTCGATGCCGTCTTCGTGCCCTTCCGCGCGTGCGGCACGGTGGCGCTGAGCCTCTACGTCGTGCAGGTCGCGCTGATCGGCTGGTGGGCGCGCAGCGGGATCGGATACCAGCACGACGATCTTCTGCGGTGGCTCATCCTGGTTCCGGGGCTGATGCTGCTCGGGGTGCTGTGGTGGCGGTTCGTCGGGCTCGGCCCGGTCGAATGGCTGATCGGCGCGGTCACCGGGCGCTACCGGCGGCGCCGCTCCCCACAGGAGGAGAGCGATCGCCCTCGGGGGAGCGATGCCGCGGCGGTGCCGAGTGCGGAGGAGAAACGCGCGGCTGACGCGGCTCAGCCCGTCGCAGCCCCGGACTCCTGAGCCCCGGACTTCTGAGCCCCGGACTCCTGAGTCCCGGCCCCGTCCCGCGCGCCGGCGAGGGCGGCGAGTTGCTTGTCCAGGAACACCCGCACGTCGTGCAGCTCGTCCTCGGACACGCTGTGCGTGAGCCCCGGGTAGACCCGGCCGCTCAGCTCGACGCGTGAGGGCAGCCAGTCCACCGTGTGGGTGACCCGGTCGGCGGGGATGACCTCATCGCGCGCGCCGCGTCCCCAGAACACGGGCGGGCGCGCCTCGGCCAGGGCCTCGTCGGTGGGCAGCGGCCCGGCATCGACGTAGCCGGCGAGATTGACGGCGAACGCGAACCGCTCCGGCTGCAGCCGCAGCGCCTGCAGGGCGATGACCGCACCCTGCGAGAATCCGAGCAGGCCGATCACCTCGGCATCCGTCTCGGTGTCGACCCACTCGAGAAAGCGCTCGGCGGCCCGCGTCGTCGACTCGGGGTCGCGCGCATGCAGGCCCTCGATCGGGAACCATGACCAGCCCGGCGTCGGGAACGGCGGCGCGAGCGGAGCCTGCACGGCGGCGACGACGAACTGCTCGGGCAGGGAGGGGACGAGACCGAACAGGTCCTGCTCGTGCGAGCCGTAGCCGTGCAGCAGCACCAGCAGCGGTCGTCCGGCGCGCTCGGCGGGCGGCGCCGACCAGACCACCGCGGCCGGGTTCAGCGGCGGGATCTCGATCATGCCCACCATTGTGACAGGGACCGCCGACCCCGGACCCCGCCGGGCGCCGCCCCCGCAGCCGCAGGGGTTGGGGGTATACATGGAGCATGGCCGTCCGAACCCCCGACCCCGACCCGAACGAACGCGACGACGACGGGACGCCCCGGGATCCGCTGCGCGGGCTGGGGGCCTCGTTCGGCGAGGCCGGACACCCCGTCGGCGACGGCAGCTTCGGCTCGCCGTCGCCCGGCAGCGCGGGCAATCCCGGCTGGCTGAGCGACGTGGAGCTGGCCGAGGCGCGCCGCCGCCTGCCCATGCTGTACGTCGAGGCGGTGCCGGTGCGCACCGACGGCATGGGGGCGGTGACCGAGGTCGGCATCCTGCTGCGCGCGACGCCCATGGGTGAGATCACCCGCACGATCGTGTCCGGTCGCGTGCGCTACGGCGAGACGGTCCGCGACGCGCTGTTCCGGCACCTCGAGAACGACCTCGGTCCGATGGCCTTCCCGCTGCTGCCGCCGCAGCCGGTGCCGTTCACCGTCGCGGAGTACTTCCCGATCCCGGGGGTGAGCGCGTTCCACGACGATCGTCAGCACGCCGTCTCACTCGCGTTCGTCGTCCCCGTCACCGGCACGTGCGAGCCGCGGCAGGATGCGCTCGAAGTCACCTGGATGTCCCCCGAAGAGGCGTCGTCCGAGGCGCTCGCCGCCGAGATCGAGGGCGGCCGGCTGACGCTCATCCGCATGGCACTGGCCTCGGTGGGTGCCCTGCGCTGACGGGTGATCCCGGATGCCGGTGCCCCGACGTAGGCTCGATCCATGACCGTCGCCGCACCCCTCGTCTTCCCCCGCACCCACGCGGAATGGCTCGACTTCGTGTCCGGGCGCGCGCTCGCGGCCGCCCGGCACGTGGCCGAGGCCGACGCCCGGCTGGCCGGCGCGACGGAGCTCGCACCGGCGGCGCGGCTCGACCTCTGGGACGACGCCGAGTTCGCGCTGCACGGTGCGCTGAGCGAGGCGCATCTGCTGAGCGAGTCCCACCCCGATGCCGACGTGCGCGCGGCTGCCGAGTCGGAGGTGCAGCGACTCGAGGCGCTGTCGTCGCGACGCCTGCTCGACCGCGACCTCTTCGCCGCGTTCGACGGCCTCGACGAGGACGGTCTCGACCCGGACCAGCGACGCCTGCTCCGCGACATCCAGCGCGACTTCCGCCGCGGCGGCGCGGCTCTGCCGGACGCGGTGCGCGAGCGGGTCCGTGTGCTGACCGACCGGGACACCGAGCTCAGTCTCGCGTTCTCGCGCAACATCCGCGAGGGTCGCCGCGAGGTCGCCGTCAGCCCCGCCGGGCTCGCCGGCCTGCCGCAGGACTTCATCGAGGCGCACCCCGTCGGCGACGACGGACTGGTGACGCTGACGACCGACTATCCGGACCTCATGCCGGTGCGGGAATACGCCACCGACCGCGCGACCCGGATGGCGCTCATCGGCGCCTACAACGATCTGGCCTGGCCCGAGAACGACGCCGTCCTGGCCGAGCTCCTCGACGTCCGCGCCGAGCGGGCGGCTCTGCTGGGGTACGGGGACTGGGCCGACTTCGAGACCGAGACGCGGATGGTGGGCTCCAGCGCCGCCGTCCACGACTTCCTCGCCCGGGTCGACGCCGCCTCGGCCGCCGCCGCGCAGGAGGAGTACCCGCTGCTGCTCGAACGGCTCCGCCGCGACGACCCCGAGATCGACGCCGTCACCACCGCCGACTTCTTCTACGTGCTGAGCGCGCTCAAGAAGGAGCACCACGACGTCGATGCGCAGGAGGTGCGCTCGTACTTCTCCTTCGACCGCGTCCTGCCCGGGGTGCTCGCCACCACTGCCGGTCTGCTGGGCCTGGTCTACGAGCCCGTCGAGATCGACTCCTGGCACGAGGACGTCCGATCCTACGACGTCGTCCGCGACGGGGAGCGGATCGGCCGCATCCACCTCGATCTGCACCCGCGCGAGGGCAAGTTCAGCCACGCGGCGTGCTTCGGGCTCGTGCCCGGCGTCGCCGGGCGCGCGCGGCCCGAGTCGGTGCTGCTGTGCAACTTCGCGCGCGGCCTCATGACCCACGACGAGGTCGTCACCTTCTTCCACGAGTTCGGCCACCTCGTGCACGGGATCCTCGGCGGCGCGCAGCGCTTCACCCGGTTCGCCGGCGTGGCCACCGAGTGGGACTTCGTCGAGGCGCCGAGTCAGCTCCTCGAGGAGTGGGCATGGGATGCCGGGGTGCTGGCCTCGTTCACCGCGAACGCGCAGGGCGAGCCGATCCCGGCCGATCTCGTCGAGCGCATGCGCGCCGCCGACGGTTTCGGCCGCGCGCTCGAGGTGCGGCGCCAGCTCGGGCACGCGCGCGTCTCGTACCACCTGCACGTCGACCACCCGGCGGATCTGGCGGCGGCGCAGTCGCAGTCGGAGCATCTGCGGGCGACGACCGAGCACTGGTACGCCGTGACCTCGCCGGTCCGGCCGCTGCCCGGACGGCATCCCTATGCCGGCTTCGGGCACCTCACCGGCTACGGGGCGTGCTACTACACGTACCAGTGGAGTCTCGTGATCGCCCGTGACCTGCTCTCGGCGTTCGGCGGCGATCTGTTCGACCCCGAGACTGCCGGCAGGTACCGTCGGGAGATCCTCGAACCGGGTGGCAGCCGAGACGCGGCGGACCTCGTCGAGGCCTTCCTGGGCCGCGCCTACGGCTTCGATGCGTACCGGGAGTGGCTCGCCGGCGCGTGACCCCGGCATCCCCGGGAAAACGCGTGATCTCGTGAGTGCCGGCCGCTAGGGTTGAGGAGCCGGCGCCTCCGCGCCGATTCCCCACCTCCCCCGGTGCCGCCGCGATGTGCGGCGCGACCGTCCACGCCGAAGCGGAGAGACCCGTGTCCGAACAGCAGCCAGCCCTCGACGACGACATCCAGACCGCGAGCCCGTTCGACGAGCTGATTGGCGGCACGCCGACGGCAGCGGTCGGCGGCTCGTTCACGACGGCCTTCCGCGGGTACGACAAGGGCGAGGTGGATGCCGTCATCGCCGAGCTGACCGCGCAGCAGCGCGCGCAGGCCGACGAGCTGGCGCAAGTGAAGGACCGCTACCACCACAGCGTGTCGGCCGCCAAGGGTGACAGCTCGCGGGTCGCGGAGCTCGAGGAGCGCCTCACCGAGCTCGAAGGCCACCTCGCCGTCGAGACCGCGCGCGCCGCGACCGCCGAGGACAAGGTGCAGACCCTCGCCGACGAGCTCGCCGGTGGCGGTGGGGAGTCGCCGAGCCGGCACTCCTTCGAGGAGGTGCTCCGCGTCGCCGAGGAGCAGGCGAGCGTCATCATCAAGAATGCCAGCGTGCAGGCCGACCGTCTGCTCGAGGCGGCCCACGAGGAGATCCAGAACCGCCGCAAGGAGGTGCAGGCCGACGCCGACGCGATCCTCGCGCGCGCCGAGCACGACGCGCAGCAGGCGCGGCTGCGGATCGACACGGAGGTGACGGCGCACGAGGCGCGTCTGGAGCGCGAGGCCGCGCACGCCGCCGAGAAGGTGTCGCAGGCCGAGCAGGAGGCGGCCGCCGTCCGCTCCGAGGCGGAGAAGGGCGCGGCGGCGCTGCGGTCGATGGTCGCGCGCGAGACGGAGCATTCCCGCGCCGAGGCCGAGGACGCCGTGCGCGAGCTGCGGGTGCGCACGCTCGAGTTCGAGGAGTCGCTGACGCGCCGGCAGGACGACGCGCAGCAGGAGTTCCTCATGCTGCACAACCAGGCCGTCGCGCACGCCGAGCGGATCACGCAGGACGCCAACGATCAGGTCGCCGCCTCCCTCGAGCACGCACAGCGCGTTTCGGCGAAGGCCGACGACTTCGACCGGCTCATGCGCGCGCAGGCGCAGCAGATCGAGGCCGACGCGCAGGTGCGTGCCCGCGAGATCCTCGAGCGCGCGCACACCAAGGCGCAGAAGATCATCGACACCGTCACGGGTCATTCGCAGGCGGTGCTGCGCGACGCCGAGGACCGCACGCGTCAGCTGCGCTGGCAGCAGCAGCAGCTGACGAGCTTCATGTCCGAGGTCAAGGAGCTCATGCGCTCCGATGCCGGCCGGCTCCCCGACGTCGATCCCGACGCGGAGGACGCCGAGTCAGTGGACGACGCCGCCGCGGACGGCATCTCCGCGGACGACGCAGATGAGACCCCGGAAGCGGCCGCCGACACCGATGAGGCGCCCGCGCAGAGCTGACGCCGGGCCCGCGACGTCCGCGATCAGCGTGCGGTCGTGAGACGGGCGAGCTCGGCGACGAAGGCGTCGACGTCGGCCGGATCCGTGTCGAACGAGCACATCCAGCGGACCGCGCGCGCGGCGTCCTCGTCCTGCTCCGACCCGGGGGAGGCGGGGCCCCAGTCGTAGAAGCGGAAGCGCTCGCGCAGGGCGTCGGCCACCCCGCCCGGCAGGGTGGCGAAGACACCGTTGGACTGCGTCGGCTGCGTGAACCCGACGTCGCTGATCGATCCGTCGGCGATCCCGGTCTCGATGGCGACGCGCAGGCGCTGCGCCATCGCGTTGGCGTGGCGCGCGTTGCGCAGGTAGAGGTCGCCGTCCAGGAGCGCGATCAGCTGCGCCGAGACGAACCGCATCTTGCTCGCCAGCTGCATGTTGAGCTTGCGCAGGAAGAGCAGCCCCTCGGATGCCGTGGGTTCCAGCACGACGATCGCCTCGGCGCCGAGCGCCCCGTTCTTCGTGCCGCCGAAGCTCAGGACGTCGACACCGGCATCCCGAGTGAACGCGCGCAGCGGGACCTCGAGCGCGGCCGCGGCGTTCGCGATGCGGGCGCCGTCGAGGTGCAGCGTCATCCCGCGCGCGTGCGCGTGGTCGGCCAGCTGCCGGATCTCGTCGGGCGTGTACAGGGTGCCCAGCTCGGTCGACTGGGTGATCGAGACGACGAGCGGCTGCGCGCGGTGCTCGTCCCCCCAGCCCCAGGCCTCGCGGTCGACCAGCTCGGGCGTGAGCTTGCCGTCGGGGGTGGGCACGTGCAGGATCTTGATGCCCGCGACCCGCTCGGGCGCGCCGCCCTCGTCCACGTGGATGTGCGCGCTGGATGCCGCGACCACGGCGCCCCAGCGGGGGAGCATCGACTGCAGCGCCGTGACGTTCGCACCCGTGCCGTTGAACACGGGGAACGCCTGCACGCCCGCGCCGAAGTGGCCGGCGAACACCTCCTGCAGCCGCGCCGTGTAGGCGTCCTCGCCGTAGGCGATCTGGTGTCCGTCGTTGGCGGCGGCGATGGCGGCGAGCACCTCCGGGTGCACGCCGGAATAGTTGTCGGAGGCGAAGCCGCGAACGTCGGTGTCGTGGAGGGTGGTCACGGCATCCCAGCCTAGTTCTCCCTCCCGGATGTCGGCGCGCGGGAGTATCGTCGCGGCATGGTCGAAGACTCGCCCACGGCCGTCCCCCGGGCCGACGCGGCCCCGCCGGGCGGTCAGCGCGTGTTCCTGCACGTGCTGATCAACACCGCTGTGGCCAACATCACGACGAGCTTCCTGTGGTTCGCGCTCGTGTTCTGGGTGTACCTCGAGACGCTGTCGGTGCTCGCCACGGGGATCATCGGCGGCGCGTACATGGCGCTGCTGGCGATCTTCGGCATGGTGTTCGGATCCGTCGTCGACCGGCATCGCAAGCAGCGCGTCATGGTGGTGTCCGCGGTCATCACCCTCGCATCGTTCCTCGCCGCGGCCGCCCTCTACGTCTCGCAGCCCGAGTCGGCGATGGTCGACATGGGCGGCCCGTGGTTCTGGCTGTTCGCCGTGATCATCCTCGTCGGCGCCGTCGTCGAGCACCTGCGCAACATCGCGCTGTCCACGACGGTGACCCTGCTGGTGCCGGTCGAGCGACACGCGAACGCGAACGGCCTCGTCGGCACGGTGCAGGGTCTCGCGTTCATCGTCACGAGCGTGCTGTCGGGCCTCTCGATCGGATTCCTCGGGATGGGCGGCACGCTCATCATCGCGATCGTGCTGACGGCCCTGCCCCTCGCCCACCTGCTCGCGTTGCGCGTGCCCGAGGCGCAGCCCGAGCGGGACGTCGGCGCGAAGCCGGTCGACATCCGCGGGGCGGTGCTCGCGATCCGCGCGGTGCCCGGCCTGTTCGCGCTCATCCTGTTCTCGACGTTCAACAACCTCATCGGGGGCGTCTACATGGCGCTGATGGACCCGTACGGGCTGACGCTGTTCGATGTGAAGATCTGGGGGATCGTCTTCGGGGTCGCCGCGACCGGATTCATCCTCGGCGGGGCGATCATCGCAGCGAAGGGCCTCGGCCGCAATCCGATCCGCACGATGCTGCTGGTCGTGATCGGCATGGGCGTGCTCGGTGCCGTGTTCACGATCCGCGAGTGGTGGTGGCTGTACGCGGCGGGGATCTGGCTCTACATGCTGCTCGTCCCGGCCGTCGAAGCAGCCGAGCAGACGGTCATCCAGAGGGTGGTGCCGTTCGCGAAGCAGGGGCGCGTCTTCGGCGCCGCGACCGCGCTCGAGGTGTCGGCGGCGCCGCTGACCGCGTTCCTCATCGCGCCGATCGCCGAGTTCTGGGTCATCCCGTACATGCGGACCGATGCCGGGGCCGCCCGCTGGGGCTGGCTGCTCGGCGAGGGCGACGCGCGCGGCATCGCGCTCGTCTTCCTGTTCTCCGGGCTTGCGATGGTGGCCCTCGGCATCCTGGCCTTCCTGACGCGCTCCTATCGGATCCTGTCGCAGCAGTTCGCGGGCGAGCAGGGCTCGGTTCCGGCTGTGGAGGCGCCGTCCGCTCCCCAGTAGCGTGTCGCCATGGCATCCGCGTCCCGTCGTCCCGGTCTGCGGATCGAACCGCTCGACCTCGTCGACGTCCTGGTGTACCTGACGGTGCTGGGGCTGTTCGTCCAGTTCGTGCCGTCGATCCTCTCCGAGTCGTTTCTCGTCTCGCTGGCGACCGCCGTCCTGCTGAAGATCGTCCTCGAGATCGTCGTCGCGGCGAAGAAGGCCGTGCTGCGCCGGCGTCAGTCGGCTGTCACCGCACGCGGGCGGGTGCTCGGCACGGTGCTGCTGCTGGTCGTCGCCGCCGGCAGCAAGTTCCTCGTGCTGTGGATCACCGACCTCGTGCTCGGCGACCTGGTCCACCTCGGCGGGTTCATCGAGGTCACGATCCTCATCATCGCCCTCGTGTTGGCGCGCACCGGCGTGCGTGCGCTGCTCGGCGGAGGCTGGTCGGTCGTCACTCCAGGGTGAGGACGGTGCCGTTGATCGCGGCGGGGTCCATCGCCCACAGCTCGACGAACCGTGCGGCGAGGGTCTCCTCGAGTCCCGCGAGGCTCCGGACGCGGAAGGCCACGGCGGCCGCGCGCAGCGGCGCGCCGGAATCGCGGGCGGCCTTCGCGAAGCCCTGCGCGACGGCCCGGGTCCACGCTTCGCTCGCGGCCTTCACCGCCGCGTAGTTCGCGCCGCCGGCCAGCGGCCGGGCGACCGCGGTCGACGAGACGATCGCCAGCCGGGCCGCGCGCGCGGCGTGCAGGTCGGCCTCGAACGCGCGCGTCACGTGGCGCAGGGCGGTGAACCCGCTCTCCAGCGCCCGGTAGTCCGCCTCGGTCTGGCCCGCGAGACCGCCACCGCCCCGCCATCCGCCGACCAGGTGCAGGATGCCGTCGATCCCCAGGCCGTCCGCGTGCAGCCGGTCGCGCAGGGCGACGGCGGCGCTCTCGTCCGAGAGATCGCACACCTCGGCGCGCGCGCCGAGGCGCGTCGTCGGGGCGAGTCGCGCGGCGTCTCGACCCACCGTGACGACGCGCGCGCCGGCCCCCACCAGCGCGCGCGTCGCCGCGTGACCGCTCGTGCTCGTCGCCCCCGCCACGAGCACGACCCGGCCCGCGAGGTCAGTCATCCCCGCGGATGCCCTCCGTCGACGCGACGATCTCGCGCAGCTTCTTCTCGAGCGCCTCGTAGAACATCGACAGCGGGAACTCGTCGTCCAGGACGGCGTCGGTGTACCCCTTCGGCGGGCCGGTGAGCACCTCGTCGGGCAGTCCACGCGCCCAGGCCGACGCCGGGTGCGGCGTCAGCACCGAGCGGATCAGCTCATATGCGGCGAGCCAGTGCGCCGTCTTGGGGCGGTCGATCGACTCCCAGTACAGCCGGTCGATCGCGTCGCCGAGGGCGACGACGGCGGCGGGAACGGCATCCCAGTCGAACGCGAGGGCGGTGTCGGTCCAGTGCAGCACGCCGCGCCGGTGCAGCCACGCGAACAGCAGCTGCCCGCCCAGACCGTCGTAGTTGCGCACGCGCGAGCCTGTGATCGCGAACCGGAAGATCCGGTCGAAGATCACCGCGTACTGCACGCGCTGCGCGTGCTCGAGCATCTCCTGCTCCACGGCATCCCGTTCGTCCTGCGCCGCGAGCCGCCGGGCGATCGCGACGCATTCGCGGAAGGCCGTCAGATCGCAGCGCAGCTCTTCGAGCGAGTAGAGGAAGTACGGCATCCGCTGCTTGATCATGAACGGGTCGAACGGCAGATCGCCGCGCATGTGCGTGCGGTCGTGGATGAGGTCCCACATGACGAACGTCTTCTCGGCGACCGCCTGGTCGTCGAGCATGCGGACGGCCTCGGCGGGCAGGTCGAGCTTGGTGGTCGCGGCGGCCGCGCGCACGACGCGCCGGTAGCGCGCCGCCTCGCGGTCCTGGAAGATCGCGCCCCACGTGAAGGCCGGGATCTCGCGCATCGCGACCGTCTCGGGGAACAGCACCGCGCTGTTGCTGTCGTAGCCCGGGGTGAAGTCGATCAGGCGCAGCGAGACGAAGAGCCGGTTGGTGTACTCGGCTTCGACGCGGGCGATGAACTCGGGCCAGATGACCTCGCACAGGACGGCCTCGACATAGCGGTTGCGCGATCCGTTCTGCGTGTACATGGGGAACACGACGAGGTGCGGGAGGCCGTCGACGCGGTGCTGCTGCGGCTGGAAGGCCAGCAGCGAGTCGAGGAAGTCGGGCACGCCGAACCCGCCGTCCGCCCAGCGCTCGAAGTCGTGGACCGATGCCGACAGGTACTCCGCGTCGTGCGCGAAGCGGGGCGTGAGCGTGCGGATCGCATCGACGATCATCGTGACGAGGACGCGGGCGTCGCCGTGGTCGTCCGCGCTCGGGATCGAGCCGTCGGGGGACTGGAGTTCCTGCAGCGCGCTGGCGGCGTCCTTGAGTGCGAGCCAGGCCGGCTGGCGCTCGGTCGGTCGGTCGTCTTCGACGAGCTGCGTGGTCGGTCGGTCGTCTTCGACGAGCTGCGCGGTCGGTCGGTCGTCTTCGACGACCTCTGGCTCGCCGGCGATCGTCCTCGACTTCGGGGACGTGAACATGTGAACCTCCGATCCCGGGACTATAGGCAGGAAATAATCCTGCACGAGCGACTTGTACCCGATATTCTTCCATCCATGCGAGATCCTGTCGACCGCGAGATCATCACCGCGCTCGCCCGTGACGGCCGGGCGACCCTGTCGCAGCTGTCCGAGGCCGCCGGGCTGTCGGTCTCGGCGGTGCAGGCACGGCTCAAGCGACTCGAGGCCGATGGCGCGATCACCGGCTACCGGGCGGTCGTCGACCCCGAGACGGTCGGCAAGCCGCTCGCGGCGTTCATCGAGATCACGCCGCTCGATCCGGCTCAGCCCGACAACGCCCCGGAGCTGCTCGCCCACCTCGATCAGATCGAGGCCTGTCACTCGGTGGCCGGCGATGCCGCGTACATGCTGTTCGTGCGGGTCGCGACGCCCCGCGCCCTCGAGTCGCTCATCCGCGACATCCGGCAGGCGGCGTCGGTGAGCACCCGCACCACGGTCGTCCTGCAGACGTTCTTCGAGAATCGTCCGCTGCTGCCGGCCTCGGACTGAACGCGCGCAACTCCTCCACGTCGGCGCCGCGCCGGCGGTTTCCGGCCGCATCCGCGCCTCTGCGCACTGGACTGGAGGAGTTGCGCACGCGCGGGCCCCGCCGACCCCGACGGATACATCCGCGGATGGATGCCGGGCCCCCGCCGCTCGCGTAGCGTCGAAGTGTGTTCCGCCCGCTGCTCCGCTTTCAGCTTGTCGTCGACCTCGTCGTCGCGGGCGCCTTCCTCGTCGTGGCGGTGCTGTTCTCGCTCGTCCCGGTCGGCGGCGGCCTGTGGGACTCGGTCGTCTTCGGCCCGCAGGCGGCGCTCGTCCTCACCCTCGCCCTGACCGCGGTGTTCGCCGGCGCACTCGCGCTGCGCCGCGTCTCGCCCACGCTCGCGCTGACGGTCGCGTGGGTCGCCGCGCTCGCGCAGATGGCGTGCGGCCTGCCGCCGCTGCCGGGCAACGTGGCGATCTTCGGCGTCCTCTACGCGACCGCGGCGTACGGCACGCGCCGCGTCTTCTGGACGGGGTTCGCCTCGTCGCTGGTCGGCGCCGCTTTCATCACGCTCTACCTGCTGGCTCCGCCGCTGATCCTCGTCGAGGTGATCCGGATCGGCGAGTTCACCGCCTACGCGTTGGCTGCGGTCATGCTGTTCCTCGCGGCCTCGTTCGGCCTTCTCCTGGCGTGGACGACCGGCGCGCTGGTGCGCACCGGCATCCGCGCCCGGGCGAACCGTGAGGCGCAGGAGCGTGCCGAGGCCGAGACCGCCGCGGAGCAGGAGCGCACGCGCATCGCGCGCGACATGCACGACGTCGTGGCCCACTCGCTGGCCGTCGTGATCGCTCAGGCAGACGGGGCGCGGTACGCGACGGCGGTCGATCCGGATGCCGCGGCCCCGGCGCTCGAGACGATCTCCTCGACGGCGCGCGCCGCGCTCTCGGATGTCCGCATGCTCCTGACCCAGCTGCGCCACAGCCAGGCCGACGGTCCGCAGCCCTCGCTCGCCGACCTCGAGCAGCTCTACGCGGACGTGCGCGGCGCGGGGATCGACCTGCGCGTCGACCTCGACCCCGCGCCGCTCGGCGAGCCGCCGGCGGCGGTGCAGCTGGCCGTCTACCGGATCCTGCAGGAGGCTCTCACCAATGCGCTCCGTCACGGTGCGGGCGGCCCCGTGGATGTGGCGCTCGCGTGGCATCCTGATCGGGTGGAGCTCAGCGTGCACAACGCCGTGGCGGCGGCCGTCTCCGACGGCCCGCGCGGACATGGGCTGATCGGCATGCGCGAACGGGCGCAGCTGGTCGGCGGGACGCTCGACGCCGCCGGAGCCGACGGAGTGTTCGCGGTCCGCGGCGTGCTCCCGATCCGGGAGGCCGGTCGTTGAGCGAGCGTGGCGAGACGAAGCGCCCCACCCCGATCCGCGTCGTCCTCGTCGACGACCAGGCGCTGTTCCGCGCCGGCATCCGCATGGTGATCGGTTCGCAGCCCGACCTCGAGGTCGTCGGCGAGGCCGGCAACGGTGCCGAGGCGCTCACCGTCGTGCGCAGGGAGCGCCCGGACGTGGTGCTGATGGACATCCGGATGCCGGTGATGGACGGCCTGGCCGCGACCGCCGAGCTGCTGGCCGACACATCCTTCGGCGACACGCCGCCGCGGGTCGTCATGCTCACGACGTTCGACCTCGACGAGGCCGCCGCCCGCGCGATCCGCCAGGGTGCGAGCGGATTCCTGCTCAAGGACGCGGACCCCGAGTTCCTGCTCGCGGCGATCCGCACCGTACACGCCGGCTCGTCGGTGATCGCCGCCGCGGCCACGCGCGAGCTGTTCGCCCACTTCACCGCGTCGGCCCCGGCCCCGGTGCCGGCGCGCTTCGCCGAGCTGACCGAGCGCGAGCGTGAGATCTTCGCGCTGGCGGCACGCGGTCTGTCCAACGCCGAGATCGCTCAGCGCGAGTTCCTGTCCGAGGCGACGGTGAAGACGCACATCAGCCGCATCCTGACCAAGCTGCAGCTGCGCGACCGCGTGCAGCTCGTGGTGTTCGCCTTCGAGCACGGTCTGGCCTGAGCGCCGGCGCACCCGAGGATCATCCTCGAGATGTACGCCGAACCCCTCCGCAGGCCGACGCGCCCCGGCATCCCCCGTCCGTAACGTCGAGGTCATGCAGATCACCTCGACCGACCTGGGGCTCGCCGCCCGGGTCCAGAACCTCACCAAGACCTACGGCACCGGCGAGTCCGCCGTGCACGCGCTCGACGCTGTGACCGTCGGCATCCGCCGCGGCGAGTTCACCGCGATCATGGGACCGTCCGGATCCGGCAAGTCCACGCTCATGCACATCATGGCGGGCCTGGACGCACCGACGGGCGGACGCGCGTGGATCGGCGACACCGACATCACCGGTCTGTCCGACCTCGAGCTGACCATCCTGCGCCGCCGCCGTGTGGGCTTCGTCTTCCAGTCGTTCAACCTCGTGCCGACCCTCGACGCGATCGGCAACATCCTGCTGCCGTTCGACCTCGACGGGCGGCAGCCCTCGGCGCTCGAGCGCGCCCGCATCGACGGGCTCGTCGCCTCACTCGGACTCGGTCCGCGCCTGCGGCACCGCCCGCACGAGCTGTCCGGCGGACAGCAGCAGCGCGTCGCCATCGCCCGCGCCCTCGCCACGGCACCCGACCTCGTGTTCGCGGACGAGCCGACCGGCAACCTCGACTCCCGCTCGGGCCGTGAGGTCCTCGCCCTCCTGGCCGCGGCCAGCCGCGAGCACGGCCAGTCGATCGCGATGGTCACGCACGACCCGGTCGCCGCCGCCTATGCCGACCGCGTGGTGTTCCTCGGCGACGGGCGCATCGTCGCCGACAAGCCCCGCCAGACCGCCGAGCAGATCTCGGCGCACATGCTCGCCGCCGAGGTGACCGCATGAGCGCGCTCGCCGTCGCATCGCCCGGCATCGCGCGCCCGGCATCCACCGCGAAGCTGACCTGGCTGCGCGAGCGGGGCATGGGGGCGACGATCCTCGTGTCGGCGATCTCGACCGCCTTCGGAGTGAGCCTGCTGTCGGCGACCGGATACATCAGCGCCGGCATGCAGGCCAACGTCGTGTACGGCTCGTCCGACACGCTCGCGCTCATCATCACGACGCTCGGGATGCTGCTGCTCGCCGTCGCCGTCTACGTCGCGGCGATCGTGACCGCGAACACGTTCGCGACGATCGTCGCCGGCCGCACGCGCCACATCGCGCTGATGCGGCTCATCGGCGCGTCGGCGCGCTCGCAGCGAACCGTCATCGCCCGGCAGGGACTGATCGTCGGCGCCCTCGGCGCGGTCGTGGGACTGGTCGCGGGGACGGCGCTGGTCGCGGCATCCCTTCCGCTGCTGGGCCGGGCGATCGGCGTCTCGGTCGACTACGACGTCGTCCAGCCCGCGCTGCTGGTGCCGGCGCTCGCCGTCGCGCTCACGACGTGGACCGCGGCCTGGGCAGGATCGCGTCGCGTGCTGACCGTCACGCCGCTGCAGGCGCTGGGCGGGTCGGTCGAGCAGACGCACGAGGACATCGCGCGCCGGCCCGCCCGCAACGCCGTGACGATCGTGCTGGGCGCCCTCGGCGTGCTGCTGCTGATCGGCGGTGTCCTGGGGGGCATGTCCGACCCGCTCGGAGTGGTCGTCGCCTTCGCCGGCGGACTGTTCTCCTTCACGGCGCTGACCCTGGCCGCACCCGTCGTCATGCCGCCGCTGCTGCGGCTGACAGGGCGCCTGTTCGGCCGGTCGGCGACCGCGCGCCTCGCGGCCGAGAACGCCCTGCGCTACCCCGAGCGATCGAGTCGCATGGCGATCGGCGTCGTGATGGGCGTCGCGCTCGTGACGATGTTCGCCGTGGCCGCCGAGTCGGTGAAGGCGCTCGTGGCGGCGTCGGGCGGAGGGCAGCCCGACGCGTACTTCAACGAGATGATGGACACCTTCGCCGGCGTGATGATGGCGCTGGTCGCGGTGTCGGCCGTCATCGCCGCCGTGGGACTGGTCAACCTGCTGACGATCGGCGTCGTGCAGCGGCGGCGCGAACTCGGCCTGCTGCGCGCACTCGGCCTGACCGCGGTGCAGGTGCGGCGCATGGTGCTGCTCGAGGCTGCGCACGTCACGGTCACGGCGCTGCTGTTCGGGCTGCTGCTCGGCACCGCCTACGGCTGGGTCGGTGCGCAGTCGCTGCTGGGCTCGGTGCCGATGCCGCCGCTGTGGCAGACGCCGACCTTCGTGCTGCCGGCGGTGCCGGTCATCCCGGCGCTCGTCATCGTGGGCGCGACCGCCGTGCTCACCCTGCTGGCCGCGGTCGTGCCGACCCGCCTGGCCACGCGTGCCGCGCCCGTCGAAGCCCTGGCCGACTGAGGCCTGGCCGCCTGAGATCTGGCCGCCAGGGGCCGGTCGCCGGTGCGCAACTCCTCCACTTCGGGCACAGCAAGCGCTTGCGCGGCCGTCCGGGGTCGGTTCCGCGCCGAGTTGGAGGAGTTGCGCACGCGCGCACGGGGTCGGCGCGCGGACATCGCCGCCCCCGGGGCGTCACTCCCCGCCGGCATCCGGGTCGAAGGCCCAGGACGGTGCGATCGCGCGCAGCCGGGCGGCACGCCACTGCCAGGTCGCCCACAGCACGGGCCACAGCGGCAGCGCGGCGGCCCCGTCGATCACGAGTCGCTCGCGCCAGAGGGTGCTGCCGGGCCGACCGGGTGCGGGTGAGACGGCCATCTGGTGATCCCACACATCGAGTGCGGCGAGCGGGCCCGTCAGGGGGATGCCGCTGTCCCGCAGCATCCGCACCGGCCCGTGCCCGTCCGTGACGACGCGCTCGCTGACGTGGATGAACTGCCGACCGAGGGGGATGACGCCGCCCAGCGCCAGCCCTACGGCGGCATCGCCCCCGGACTCCCAACTGGTGGGCGCCTCGGACAGCGGCTCCACCGCGATGAGCGGGCCGTACAGCTCGGCGAGGACGCGGGGCGAGTGCAGCGCACGCCAGGCGGCGTCCGCGTCGCAGTCGAGGACGAGCTTGAGCAGGATCCGCATGCCGTCAGTCTCGCATCCGCGTGCGCGATGCTCATCGAACCGATACGATGGGAGCGCTCCCACGCGTAATCGTCGGGAGCGGCAGGGAGGAGCGACCGTGAAGACGATGGTCTGCACAGGTCGCGCACAAGGGTGGCATTCGAAACGCTTCGACGGCATACTTGACCGCAGCCGCTCGGCCGACCTGTCCGCAGCGGCCCGCGCGGCGGCGCGCCCTCGTGGCCACCCGCCCGCGTGACACGCTCAGCTCACCGCACGACACCGAACGAAACCAGGACGCAACGATGCCCATCTCCCCCGCGATCGAGTCCGGCGACCGCTCGCACTCGCTGATGCCCGTCGAGTCGGTCGCTCAGATCTCCACGCTGCTGCTCGACACCGACCCGACGCTCGATCCTGAGCTGGCTCGCGTCGCGCGACAGGTGGCGGCCGAGGGCGTCGTGCTCCTGGCCAACGACGGCACGCTGCCGCTCGCCGCCGCGCCGGCCGCAACCGTCGCCGACGCCGCCACCACGGTCGCCGTCTTCGGACGCGTGCAGATCGACTGGTTCGCCGTCGGCTACGGGTCCGGCGGCGACGTCAAGGTCCCCTACATCTGGAACCTCCTGGCCGGCCTGCGCGACGCGGGTGTGCGCGTCGATGACGAGCTCGCCGAGGCGTACTCGCGGTGGTCCGCCCAGAACCGCCCGTCGCACGAGGGCACGTGGGGCCAGTGGCCGCACCACGTCCCGGAGATGCCGCTCGATCCCGCCGTCGTCGCCGGCGCCGCGCGGCGGGCGCGGACGGCCGTCGTCGTGATCGGCCGCGCCGCAGGCGAAGCGCGCGAGAGCACCCGCGAACCCGGCAGCTTCCACCTCACGGACGACGAGCGCGCCATGCTCGACGCGGTCACGGCATCCTTCCCCAAGACCGTCGTCGTGATCGACGCGGGCAACGTCATGGACCTGTCCTGGATCGCGGCGTACGGCGACCGCATCGGCGCGGTGCTGTACGCGTGGCAGGGCGGGATGGAGGGCGCGCGCGCCGTCGCCGGTGTGCTCGCGGGCGAGGTCTCGCCCAGCGGGAAGCTCACCGACACGATCGCCTGGTCGTACGACGACTACCCGAGCGCGGCCAACTTCGGCGACCTCGATGTGAACGAGTACGCGGAGGACATCTTCGTCGGCTACCGGTACTTCGAGACGTTCGCGCCCGAGCGCGTGCAGTATCCGTTCGGCTTCGGACTCGGCTACACGACCTTCGAGGTGTCCGTCGTCGAGCACACGGCCGATGCCGGGACTGTCCGTCTCGCTGTCGACGTCCGCAATACGGGAGGCGCCGTCGGCAAGGAGACCGTGCAGGTCTACGCCGCCGCGCCGGCCGGCGTGCTCGCCCAGCCCGCGCGGGTCCTCGCGGCGTTCGCGAAGACCGCCGATCTGGTCCCCGGGGAGACAGCGCGCCTCGAGCTGGTGGTCGACGTGGACGACCTCGCCTCCTACGACGACGCAGGGGTGACGGGGCATCGCAGCGCGTACGTGCTCGAGCCGGGGGAGTACCGCTTCTTCGTCGGCACCGATGTGCGCTCGGCCGTGCCGGCAGTGGCGCTCACGATCGACGACCTGCGCGTGGTGCGTCAGCTGTCCGAGGCGGCGGCCGTCGACCCCGCGACCCCGTTCCGCCGGATGACGCGGGGCAGCGCCGAGGACGGCAGCGCGGTCGTCGCGTGGGAGGACGTCCCGACCGCGACCGTCCGTCGCCGCGAGCGGATCCTCGACGCCCTGCCCGCCGAGATCCCCGTCACAGGCGACCGGGGCATCACGCTGGATGCCGTGGCCACCGGCGACGCGACCCTCGACGAGTTCATCGCTCAGCTCAGTCCCGAGGAGCTCTCGCTGCTGGCCCGCGGTGACGTCACGATGCACAGTCCGCTGGGTGCCCCCGGAAACGCCGGTGTGCTCGGCGGCATCTCGCCGTCGCTGCGGGCGAAGGGGGTGCCGCCGGTGACGACGACCGACGGGCCCAGCGGCATCCGCCTGTCGGCGTACGCGTCGCTGCTGCCGTCGGGCACGGCGCTCGCGTCGACGTGGAACCTCGACCTCGTCCGTGAGCTGACCGCGTTGCACGGGCAGGAGATGGTCCGCAAGGGCTCGGACGTCCTGCTCAGCCCGGGCATGAACATCCACCGCGACCCGCTGTGCGGCCGCAACTTCGAGTACTTCTCCGAGGACCCGCTGGTCACCGGGTGGACGGCCGCGGCCGTGGTCCAGGGCATCCAGTCGCAGGGGGTGGCGGCGTGCCCCAAGCACTTCGCCGCGAACAACCAGGAGACGAACCGGACGCGCAACGACTCCCGCGTCTCGGAGCGCGCGCTGCGCGAGATCTACCTGCGCGGGTTCGAGATCTGCATCCGTGAGGCGCAGCCGCGGGCGATCATGACCTCGTACAACAAGGTCAACGGCGTGTGGGCGCACTATCACCACGACCTCGTGACGACGATCCTGCGCGGCGAGTGGGGGTACGAGGGGTGCGTCGTCACGGACTGGTGGATGGAGGATGCCGTGGACCCCGACTTCCCGGCGCTCGAGAGCAACGCGTACCGCGTGCGTGCGCAGGTCGACGTGCTCATGCCCGGAGGGGTGAAGACCGAGGCGGGTCCCGCCGGTTACGCGGACGAGACGATCCTGGAGTCGCTGGCGCGCCCGGACGGCCTGACGATCGGTGAGCTGCAGCGCACCGCGCGCAACGTCCTGACGCTGGCGCTGTCGCTCCGCCCCGTCATCGCCGCCCGCCCCTGACCCACCCCGAGGTCGTATCTCTCGCGCCGAGGTCGTATCTCTCGCGTCGAGGTCGTATCTCCCACCCCGAGGTCGTATCTCTCGCGTCGAGGTCGTATCTCGTGCGTCGAGGTCGTATCTGTCGCGCCGAGCGGCCATAGCCTGAAGGGATGACGAGCCCGTTCGATCAGTCCCGCTATCAGGTCCGACTCGACTGGGGCGCCGACGGACTCGAGCGCCTCGCGCCGGCCGAGATCGCCGTGGTCGTGGACGTCCTGCGGTTCTCGTCGACCGTGACGGCGCGTGTCGCCGCAGGCGAAGCAGTGCCGCTCGACGGCGCGGCCCATGCCGTCTCGATCAACGGCGCGGGCCTCTCCGCCCGCGCCGCCGCGACCGCGCCCGGCGCCCTCGTGCTCCTGGGCGCCCTGACCAACGCCTCCGCCGTCGCCCGCGCGATCCTCACCCATCAGCAGCGCCGCGGCGCCCGCGTCGCGATCAACGTCATCGCCGCAGGGGAGCTCGCCTCGCGTGACGCCGGCGCCCCGGTGCGGTTCGCCGTCGAGGACCTGCTCGGCGCCGGCGCCGTGATCGACGCGCTCGTCGAGCTCGGCATCGATCACACGTCACCCGAGGCCGCCGCGGCCGCCGAAGCGTTCCGCGGTCTGCGCGGCGCGCTGCGCCACCTGCTCACCGCGAGCGGCTCGGGTCAGGAACTCCTCGCTTCGGACCGCCGCGAGGAGGTTCTCGCGGCGACGGCGATCGACGATGCGACCGTCGTCCCTGTGCTCCGCGACGGGGTGTTCGCGCCCTTCAGCTGACAGCCCCGGCATCCTGCCGGGGGCACAGCCCCACCCGCACCGGCCTACCGCGGCGTGATCGCCGCCAGTCGCGCGGCCGGCGTGATCTCCCGGCGGTGCCACGCGAACAGATAGCGCTCGTCGAAGCGCGGCGAGCACTTCGCACAGGACATCGCCCGTGCGGGCCGCCGATGCCGATGCGCGACGTGGCCGCCCGGGCAGACGCCGACCCACGGTGCCAGCTCTGTCGCGGTCTCGCCGTGGTGGGTGACGCCGCCCGTGTACCCGATGGTGCGGGCGACGCGCTTCCACGCCGGCCCGTGCGCGGCCCGCGGCCCCGCCAGGGCATGGGCGACCTCGTGCAGCAGCGTCTGGCGGTTGGTGTCGTCGTCATAGCGCGCAGAGAGGTAGCGCGAGACGGTGATGCGCTTGCGCGTGTAGTCGCACTGGCCGGCGCGGCGCTTGGCGTTGTCGAACGCGAACGACCACGACTCGTCGAGGTGCGTCGCGATGAGGTGCTCCGCCTCGCGGCGGACATCGTGCGGATCGCTCATGCGTGAGAAACTAGAACAAACCTACGACACTCAGCTGGCGACGGAGGTGCGGCGCCGGTCGGCCGCATCGATCGCGAGGAGCGTGGACTCCAGCTGGTCCTCGGAGGCACCGGATTCCTGGCGCAGGAACAGCGCCCTCTTGAAGTCCGCCCGCGCGGCATCGAACGTGCCCGCGTCATAGTGGGCCTTGCCGCGGTGCTGATACGCGAACGCCGCCAGCGGCGTCCATCCCTGGCCGTCGGCCTCCTCGGCGCACATGTTCAGCTCGTGGATCGCGGCCGCGTACGCGCCGCGGAACTGCTGCACCGTCGCGTGCAGCACGCGGGCGCGCAGGAGGTCCTTGCGGGTGCCGGCCATGCGCGCGAGCCGCACGGTCTGCTCCGAGACGACGAGCGCGTCGTCGAGCTTGCCGAGCACTTTGAGCAGCCAGACGCGCTCGAGCAGCGCGGGCAGACTGCGCTGCTCGCCGAGCTCGTCGAGGCGCTCCTTGCACTCGCGGACATCGACGATCTCGCGCAGAGTCTCCGGATCGTATCCCTTGATGTAGCTCACCTTCGACTCCTTCCGTGCGGGCTGCGCATCCAGTGTCGCCCGCCCGCCGCGAATCGGGTCGAGGCACGCCGGGCGGGCCGCACTCACCTCTCGAAGAGGGATGCCGCGGGCCGCGGCGACGCGATCGCGTCGGCGTCGGTGACGACGCGGGCCCCGCGCGCGAACTCGTCGACCTCTGCGCCCTGAGCGACCTTGGCCGGATGCGGGCCGGCCGCCATCAGCCGCGGCAGCCAGTCCGTCGGCAGCGGGGACGCCGACGCCGCGATCACGAGGTTGCCGAATCGCCGCCCCTTGAGCGTCTGGACCTCGGCGAGCACGATGACCTCGGGGAGAACGGAGCGCACGGTGGCGACCTGGGTGCGTGCGAACGCGAGCCCGGCGCCGTCGGCGACGTTGACCAGCAGCACCCCGTGGGGGGCGAGCAGGCGCTCCAGCACGCGGTAGTACTCGGCGGACGTGAGGTGGGCCGGGGTCTGCGCACCCGCGAACACGTCCGAGACGACGAGGTCGGCCGCACCGGTCAGTCCGGCGGGCAGCCGCGCCGCGACAGCGCGGGCGTCACCGATGCGCACCCGCACCTGGGCGCCCCGCGGCAGCGGCAGGTGCTCGCGCACGAGGTCCATGAGCGGCTGCTCCAGCTCGATCACCTGCTGGCGCGATCCCGGCCGGGTGTGGGCGATGTACCGGGGCAAGGTCAGCGCCCCGGCGCCGAGGTGGATCGCGGTCAGCGGCTGCCCCGGCATCCCGAGTCGATCGATCACCGCCGCCATCCGCCCGACGTACTCGAAGTGCAGGTGCGTCGGGTCGTCGAGATCGACGTGCGACTGCGGCGTGCCGTCGACGTCGAGTTCATGCCCGCCGGCGAAGCGGCTGACGACGATGCGTGCCGTCGTGCCGTCGGACAGGCGCACCGAGGGCCCGGGTTCTTCCACTCGCGCTCGCGCCATCCCTCCACCGTAGCCGGGTGCATTGCAACACGATCGAGACCAACCGGAGACGGACTTCGGACCGGCACCCGGGTAGCGTCGGTACATCCCCCGGACGGCGCGCTCCCGCGCGCCCGCCACCGGGAAACAGAACGGAAGGTGCACAGCAATGCTCCCCACAACCAGGAAGCGACTGCTCGCCGGGCTGGCGACGGTCGCGATCGGCGCCCTCGCGCTCAGCGGCTGCTCCAGCCAGCGCGATGGCGATGACAACACCGCAGAGCCCAGCGACGTCGACAGCACGTTCGTGTTCGCCGCGTCCAACGATCCGGCCGGACTCGATCCCGCCTTCGCCCAGGACGGCGAGACGTTCCGCGTGTCGCGGCAGATCTTCGAGGGCCTCGTCGGCACCGTGCCCGGCACGGCCGACCCCGCCCCGCTGCTCGCCGAGGACTGGGACTCGTCCGATGACGGCATGAGCCACACGTTCCAGCTGAAGGAGGGCGTGAGCTTCCACGACGGCACGCCGTTCAACGCCGAGGCCGTCTGCTTCAACTTCGACCGCTGGTACAACTGGACCGGCCTGATGGCCACCGAGGCGCTGTCGTACTACTACGGCAAGCTGTTCCGTGGCTACGTCGAGACCCCCGACTCGGCCGTGTACAAGTCGTGCACGCCCAACGGCGACAACGAGGTCACGATCGAACTGAACCAGCCGTTCGCCGGGTTCATCCCCGCCCTGTCGCTGCCCGCGTTCGCGATGCAGAGCCCCACCGCTCTCACCGAGTACGGCGCCGACGACGTCGGCGGCACGGCCGAGGCGCCCGACCTGTCGGAGTACAGCGAGGGTCACCCGACCGGGACCGGTCCGTTCACGTTCGGCTCGTGGGAGCCCGGCGAGCAGCTCACCCTCAACTACAACGAGGACTACTGGGGCGAGAAGGGCCAGATCGAGCAGATCATCTTCCGCGTGATCGGTGACCCGACTGCGCGTCGCCAGGCGCTCGAGTCCGGCTCGATCGACGGCTACGACCTCGTCGGCCCCGCCGACAGCGCCGCCCTCGAGCAGGCCGGCTACCAGATGGTCTCGCGCCCGCCGTTCACGATCCTGTACCTCGCGTTCAACCAGGCCATCGAGGAGCTGCAGGACATCAAGGTCCGCGAGGCGCTGTCCTACGCGATCGACAAGGACGCGCTCATCACCCAGGTCCTGCCCGAGGGCACCGAGAAGGCGACGCAGTTCATGCCCGACACGGTCAACGGCTGGAACGCGGATGTCACGACCTACGACTACGACCCCGAGAAGGCCAGGGAGCTGCTCGCCGAGGCCGGCTACACCGAGGCGAACCCGCTGACGCTGGACTTCAACTACCCCGTCAACGTCTCGCGGCCGTACATGCCGGACCCGGAGCAGATCTTCACCGTCCTGGCCAGCCAGCTGTCCGAGGTGGGCGTGGTCACCAACCCGATCACGGATGCCTGGAACCCGGACTACCTCGACAAGATCACGGGAACCCCGAATCACGGCATCCACCTGCTGGGCTGGACGGGTGACTACAACGACACCGACAACTTCGTCGGCGTCTTCTTCGGCGGTCCCTCCTCCGAGTGGGGTTTCGACAACCCCGACCTGTTCGCGGCGCTCAGCCAGGCACGCGGCATCTCGAGCCTCGACGACCAGACCGCTCTGTACGAGCAGATCAACGAGATGGTCGCGACGTTCATCCCGGGCGTCCCGCTCGCGCACCCGGCTCCGACGCTCGCGTTCGCGCCGCGCGTGGAGAGCTTCCCGGCGAGCCCGGTCAACGACGAGGTGTTCAACGAGATCGTCCTGACCGAGTAAGACGGCGGATGCCGTGACCTCGCGGTGCGGGACGGGGGAGACCTCGTCCCGCACCGCACCCGCCCCCGTCGAGAGATTGCGAAGTGCTGCGCACCATCGGCAAGAGGCTCCTGCTTCTGATCCCCACCCTGTTCGGGCTGAGCCTGCTCCTGTTCTTCTGGGTGCGTGCCCTGCCCGGCGGTCCGGCCGTCGCCCTCCTGGGCGAGAAGGCCACCCCCGAGGCGATCGCGCGGATCAACGAGCTGTACGGCTTCAACCGTCCGATCATCGAGCAGTACTTCACCTGGATGGGGCGCCTCCTCGCGGGTGACTTCGGCAGCTCCATCACGACGGGGCGCCCGGTCACCGAGGAGTTCTTCCGCCGGTTCCCGGCGACGATCGAGCTGTCGGTCGCGGCGCTGATCATCGCGGTGGGGGTCGGCATCCCCCTCGGCTACTGGGCCGCGCGCCGGCACGGCCGGTTCACCGATCACACGGCGGTCGTGTTCAGCCTCGTCGGCATCACGATCCCGGTGTTCTTCCTCGCATTCATCCTCAAGTACGTCTTCGCCGTCCAGCTCGGCTGGCTGCCGTCGGACGGGCGGCAGAACCCGCGCATCAACGCGACGCACTATACGAACTTCTACGTGCTGGACGGCATCCTGACGGGCGAATGGGATGCCGCGTGGGACGCGATCGTCCATCTCGTCCTTCCCGCCCTCGCCCTGGCCACCATCCCGCTCGCGATCATCGTGCGCATCACGCGCGCGTCGGTGCTGGAGGTCCAGAACGCGGACTACGTGCGCACCGGCAAGGCGAAGGGCATCTCGCAGCAGACGCTGCGCAGCCGGTTCATCCTGCGCAACGCGATGCTTCCCGTCATCACGACGGTCGGCCTGCAGGCCGGACTGCTGCTGTCGGGCGCGATCCTCACCGAGACGGTGTTCGCCTTCCCCGGCATCGGCTCGTTCCTCTACCGGGCGATCTTCGCCCGTGACTTCCCCGTGTTGCAGGGGTTCATCATCTTCATCGCGATCACGTACGCGCTGATCAATCTGCTCGTGGACGTGTCGTACAGCTTCATCGACCCGAGAGTGAGGGTGTCGTGAGCTCCAGCGTGCTTCCTCCCGCACCCAGCGGCGGCGCGTCCGCCGCGGTGGGTGCCGCCGAACCCCAGCTCGTGAAGGCCAAGACGGGTCGCGGATTCTGGGGCGATGTCTTCCAGCGTCTGCGTCGTAATCCGACCGCCTGGATCGGTGCGGCGATCGTGTTCGTGTTCGTGCTGGTCGCGGCCTTCGCCCCGTGGCTCGCGCCCTACCCGGAGCTCGCGCTGCCCGGTGCGCGCTTCGTGACGCCGACCCACATCCCCGGACCGGGGGAGCTCGCGCAGTTCCCGCTCGGCCTGGACCGCTTCGGCGGCGACGTGCTGTCCAAGCTCATCTGGGGTGCGCAGTCCTCGCTCATGATCGGCGTGGTGTCCACGGCGTTCGGGCTGCTCGGCGGCATGGTGCTGGGGCTGCTCGCCGGCGCCTTCGGCGGCTGGGTCGACAACGTCGTGATGCGCGTGGTCGACATCCTGCTGTCGGTGCCGAACCTGCTGCTGGCCGTGTCGATCGCTGCGATCCTCGGACAGAGTCAGATGGCGATCATGATCGCCATCGGTGTCTCGCAGGTCCCGATCTTCGCGCGGCTGCTGCGCGCCTCGATGCTGCAGCAGCGGTCGGCGGACTACGTGCTGTCGGCGCAGACGCTGGGGCTGGGCCGCGGCACGATCACGATGAGTCACGTCCTGCCCAACGCGATCGGACCGGTCATCGTCCAGGGGACCTTGACCCTCGCGACCGCCGTCATCGATGCCGCCGCGCTGTCCTTCCTCGGTCTCGGCGGCGGGCGCCCCGAGTCGGCCGAGTGGGGCCGCATGCTCACCTATGCGCAGAACGAGCTGGCGATCGCGCCCTGGCTCGCGTTCTTCCCCGGCATCTGCATCTCGATCACCGCGCTCGGCTTCACGCTGTTCGGCGAGGCGCTCCGCGAGGCGATGGATCCCCGCACCCGCGCCCGCTGACCGCGCGGCGATGTGTCCCTTGTCCCGCGAGGTGGTCGTTTGTTCGCCGAGGTGGTCGGCCGCCTCGTGACGAGAACGGCCACCTCGCGCGTGGAACGGCCACCTCGCGCGTGTGCGCGGGAGAGGCCGGCGGCGCCGCGTCAGACCGCGATGTCGAGCTCGTTGCCGGGGATCGAGGCCAGGAGCTTGCGCGTGTACGGGTCGCGCGGGTTGGTGAAGATCTCCTCGCTCGAGGCCGCCTCGACCAGCGCGCCGTCCTTCATGACGCACACATAGTCGGAGATCAGCCGGACGACGGCGAGGTCGTGCGAGATGAACAGGTAGCTCAGCCCGTACTCGTGCTGCAGTTCGCGCAGCAGCGTCAGGATCTGGTCCTGCACGAGCACATCCAACGCCGAGACCGGTTCGTCGCACACGATCAGCGCGGGGGACAGGGCCAGCGCCCGCGCGATCGCGACGCGCTGACGCTGCCCGCCGGACAGCTCCGAGGGGTAGCGGCGCAGCATCGTCTGCGGCAGCGCGACGTCGTCCAGCAGAGAGCGCACGCGCGCTGCGCGCTCCTTGGCCGAGCCCCGCTTGTAGAAGTCGAGGGGCTCGGCGATGATCCGCTCGATCGTGAACATGGGGTTCAGCGACGAGTAGGGATCCTGGAAGATCGGCTGCACCTTCTGCCGGAACTCCCGCAGCGCCCTGCCCTTGAGAGCGGCGACGTCCTGCCCGTCGAACCGCATGGCTCCCTCGGTCGGCTCGATGACCTTGAGGAGCATCCGCGCCGTCGTCGTCTTCCCCGACCCGGACTCGCCGACGATGGCGACGGTCTCGCCGCGCGGGATCGAGAACGACACGTCCCTGACGGCGGCGAAGTCCTCCTTCTTCCCGCGGATCTTGTAGATCTTGGTCAGGTTCTCGACCTCGACGATGTGATCGGATGCCGCGGGCGCGGCGTCACCGGCATCCCGGGCTGCCGGTGCGGAGGGCCGCGCGAACGCTTCGGGGCGCAGTCGCGCGACCGCGACCGAGGGCGCGGCCTTCACGAGCGACTGGGTGTACGCGTGCTGCGGATCCTCGAGGATCTGCCGTGCCGGGCCCTGCTCGACGATGCGTCCGCGGTGCATGACGACGACGCGCGCGGCGCGTTCGGCGGCCAGGCCCAGGTCGTGCGTGATGAGCAGCACCGAGGTGCCCAGATCGGTGGTCATGCGGCCGAGCTGGTCGAGGATCGTCTTCTGCACCGTCACGTCGAGGGCACTGGTCGGTTCATCGGCGATGAGCAGGCGCGGGTTGCAGGCCAGGCCGATCGCGATGAGCGCGCGCTGGCGCATGCCGCCGGAGAACTCGTGCGGATACTGCTTGGCGCGCTCGGCGGCGTCGGGCAGGCCGGCGGCCGAGAGGGTCTCGACGACGCGGCGGTCGACGTCCTTGGGGGTGGCCAGGCCGTGCGCCAGCAGGGTCTCGGCGACCTGGGTGCCGATCTTCGACACCGGGTTGAGGTTCGACATGGGGTCCTGCGGGACCAGGCCGATCCGTCCGCCGCGGATCCGGCGCAGCAGGCTCTCGGGCGCGCCGACGAGCTCCTGCCCCTCCAGCTGGATGCTTCCCCGCGTCACGCGCCCGTTCCCGGGGAGCAGGCCGATGATCGCCATCGCGGTGGTCGACTTGCCCGAGCCCGACTCGCCCACGATCGCGACGGTCTCGCCCGCGGCGATCTCGAGGTCGACGCCCTCCACCGCGTGGACCGCGCCGTCGATCGTGCGGAAGTCGACGGCCATGTCGCGCACCGTCAGCAGCGGAGTCGCGGGGGCGGGGCGGGTTTCGAGCGGCATGCGACCATCCTGCCCCGTCGCCGGGCCGCCCGCACCGTGGGCGGCCCGGTCTTTACGCAGTCGTGACCGCGGATCGCCCGACACGTCGTGGCGGGGCGGGTCGAGCGGTACCGTGGCGGGTATGGCGGTGATCGACCTCAACGCGGACCTCGGGGAGACCGTCGACGGGGCGGCGACGGCGGACGACGAGGCGATGTTCGCCGTGATCACCAGCGCGTCGATCGCGTGCGGCGGTCATGCCGGCGACGCGGCGTCGATGGCCGACGCCGTCGAGCGCGCGGCGCGACATGGGGTGGCGGTGGGGGCGCACCCGTCCTTCCTCGACTTGGCCGGGTTCGGCCGGGCGGCGGTCGCCGTCGATCCGCGCGACCTGCGCGGGCAGATCCGCGACCAGCTCGCCGAGCTCATCGCCGCCGGCGCCGAGCTGCGCTACGTCAAGCCGCACGGCGCCCTCTATCACGCGGTCAGCGCCGATCCGGCCATCGCGGATGCCGTGGCTGCCGCCGTCGCGGACGTCTCGGCGCGGCTGGGCCGCGCACTCCCCGTGCTCGGCCTCGACGGCGCGATCGCCCGGGCGACCGAGACGCGCGGGCTGCCGTTCCGGTACGAGGCGTTCCTCGACCGCGGCTACCTTCCCTCCGGCGGCCTCGTGCCCCGCACCGCCCCGGGCGCCCTGCTCGCGGCCCCCGACCTCGTCGCCGCGCGTGCCGTGCGGCTGGCGACCGAGGGGGTCGTCGAGGCCGTCGACGGCACGCTCCTCCGGGCGGATGCCGTGTCGCTGTGCGTGCACGGCGACTCGCCGGGCGCGGTGGCGATGGCCCGCGCCGTCCGCGCCGCACTCGATGCGGCCGGCGTCGAGGTGCGCGCGCCGTGGTGACACCGGGTGCAGGCCGACGCGGCTCCGGGTGGGACGCCGGGTCATGCGCCGCGGTGGCGCGGATCGCGCCATGAGCACGCTTCGGCTGCGACCCTTCGGCGCGCGCGCCGTCCTCGCCGAGGTCGACGGGCTCGCCGAGGTGCTCACCCTCTACGCGCGGCTCCGGGCATCGCGTCCCGCGGGCGTCGTCGACCTCGTGCCCGCCGCGCGCACCGTGCTCGTGCACGTCGACCCGCGGGTGCTGCCGCTGTCGGCGGCGCGCGGCTGGATCGCCGGCCACGACCTCGCCGCCGTTCCCGCCCCGCCCGGCCCCACGCGCGGCGCGAGGGACTCGTCCGGCGCGCCGGCATCCCTCATCGACCTGCCGATCGTCTACGACGGAGCGGATCTCGCTGTCGCCGCCGACCTCGTCGGCGTCTCGAGCGAGGCGCTCGTCGCCCGTCATGCCGCGGCGGAGTGGACGGTCGCGTTCACCGGCTTCGCACCGGGGTTCGCGTACCTCGTCAGCCCCGGCTGGGGCTTCGACGTGCCGCGCCGAGCCGCGCCGCGCACGCGCGTGCCGGCCGGCGCCGTCGGGCTCGCGGGGGAGTTCACCGGCGCGTACCCGCGCGAGACCCCCGGCGGCTGGCAGCTCATCGGCACGACGGCCGCGCCGCTGTTCGACCCCACCGCGGCCGAACCCGCCCTGCTGACTCCCGGTTCCCGCGTGCGCTTCGTCCCCGCCCCGTCGACGGTGACGCGGAATGCCGAAACCGTGGGTGACCCCCGCCGTCTCGGCAGCCCGGTGCCGGCGCCCGGCGGGGGAGACGCGGCACGCGCCGGCTTGCGGGTCCTCGAGCCGGGTCTGCTCGCGACCGTGCAGGACCAGGGACGTCCCGGTCACGCGGCGTCCGGAATCGCCCCGGCCGGCGCCGTCGACCGCGCGGCGCTGCGCACCGCGAACCGTCTCGTCGGCAACGCCGAGGGCGCCGCCGGCATTGAGGTGACCCTCGGCGGGTTCCGCGCCGTCGCAGAGACCGAGCTGTGGTTCGCTGTCACCGGCGCGTGGGGGGCCATCCGGATCGCGGGGCACGAGGTCGACCCCTACGCGGCGCACGCGTGGCCGGCCGGCGCCGAGCTGCAGCTGGACTGGTTCGCGCACGGCGCGCGCGGCTACCTCGCCGTCCGGGGTGGTATCGCGTCGCCGGCGACGGGCGGCTCCCGCGCCACCGACACGCTGGCCGGACTCGGCCCGGCGCCGCTTGCGGCGGACGACCGGCTCGCGCTCGCCGCCGACGCGATCGGCGCCGTCCCCGCCGAAGACCTGCACCCGTGGAGCCCGCCGGACGACGACCTCATCGAGGTCGAGCTGGCGCCCGGGCCGCGCGCAGACTGGTTCGACCCGGCCGCGCTGCCGACGCTGTTCGAGTCCGTGTGGACCGTGTCCCACGACGCCGACCGCGTGGGCATCCGGCTCGACGGCCCCGTCCTCGCCCGCACCCGCACCACGGAGCTGCCCAGCGAGGGCATGGTCCCCGGAGCCCTGCAGGTGCCGCCGCGCGGACGCCCCGTGATCCTCGGCCCCGACGGCCCGGTCACCGGCGGCTACCCCGTCATCGCGGTCGTGACCGACGCGTCCCGCGACGCCCTCGCGCAGGCGCGCCCCGGCACGCGGCTGCGCTTCCGCCACGCGCGCTGACCGCGACGCCCCCGATCCGGGGTGCCGGGACGGCGGCCCCGCGCGGTTATACCGCAGCATCCGAAACTCGTCAAGGATGCCGCTGGACATGGCGCGTCGCGCGGTCTATAGTAGGTAGTTGCGCTCCCTTCCCCCTTGCCTTCATATGGTGGTCGGCTTGTGCCTGTGACGCCCCCGTCGGATTCCGGCGGCGAGCGGCGCGCAGGTTTCGGTTCAGGGAGCACTCCACCTGACGACAAGGAACACCGGCACCGCCGGTCCCACGGAGGTAATCCCCTTGGCTGCTGCGCGCAACGCAACCAATTCCACCACCCCCCTCAAGAACGGCCGCGGAGCTTCGCGGCTCTCGTTCGCCAAGATCTCGGACACGCTCGAAGTCCCCGATCTGCTGGCTCTGCAGACGGAGTCGTTCGACTGGCTCGTCGGCAACGACGCCTGGAAGGCCCGCGTCGTCGAGGCTGAGGCCATCGGCCGCACCGACGTGCCGACCACGAGCGGCCTCGAGGAGATCTTCGAGGAGATCTCGCCGATCGAGGACCTCGGCGAGACGATGCAGCTCTCGTTCACGAACCCGTACCTCGAGCCCGAGAAGTACTCGATCGAGGAGTGCAAGGAGCGCGGCAAGACCTACGCGGCTCCGCTGTACGTCGAGGCCGAGTTCATGAACCACCTCACGGGTGAGATCAAGACCCAGACGGTCTTCATGGGCGACTTCCCGCTGCAGACCGGCCGCGGCACGTTCATCATCAACGGCACCGAGCGCGTCGTCGTCTCGCAGCTCGTCCGCTCCCCGGGCGTCTACTTCGACCGCACGCCGGACAAGACCAGCGACAAGGACATCGTCTCGTCGCGCATCATCCCCAGCCGCGGTGCCTGGCTCGAGTTCGAGATCGACAAGCGCGATCAGGTCGGCGTGCGCATCGACCGCAAGCGCAAGCAGTCGGTGACCGTCTTCCTCAAGGCGCTGGGCCTGTCCAGCGAGGACATCCTCAACGAGTTCGCCGGCTACGAGTCGATCGAGGACACCCTCAGCAAGGACACGATCCTCACCAAGGAGGACGCGCTCCGCGACATCTACCGCAAGCTGCGTCCGGGCGAGCAGGTCGCCGCCGAGGCCGCCCGCGCGCTGCTGGACAACTTCTACTTCAACCCGAAGCGCTACGACCTGGCCAAGGTGGGTCGCTACAAGATCAACCAGAAGCTCGGCCTCGACAAGCCGCTGAGCGACTCGGTGCTGACCGTCGAGGACATCGTCGCGACGATCAAGTACCTCGTCGCGCTGCACCGCGGCGACGCGTCGATCCCCGGCGTGCGCGCCGGCAAGCCGGCCGAGATCCGTCTCGACGTCGACGACATCGACAACTTCGGCAACCGCCGCATCCGCGCGGTCGGCGAGCTCATCCAGAACCAGGTCCGCACCGGTCTGTCGCGCATGGAGCGCGTCGTCCGCGAGCGCATGACCACGCAGGACATCGAGGCGATCACGCCGCAGACCCTGATCAACGTGCGCCCCGTCGTGGCCGCGATCAAGGAGTTCTTCGGCACCTCGCAGCTGTCGCAGTTCATGGACCAGAACAACCCGCTCGCGGGTCTGACCCACAAGCGCCGCCTGTCGGCGCTGGGCCCCGGCGGTCTGTCGCGCGAGCGCGCCGGCGTCGAGGTCCGTGACGTCCACCCGTCGCACTACGGCCGCATGTGCCCGATCGAGACGCCGGAAGGCCCGAACATCGGTCTGATCGGCTCGCTCGCGTCGTTCGCGCGCATCAACGCGTTCGGCTTCATCGAGACGCCGTACCGCAAGGTCACCGGCGGCAAGGTCACCGAGCAGATCGACTACCTCACGGCGTCCGAGGAGAGCGACTACATCGTCGCCCAGGCCGGCGCCGAGCTGAAGGCCGACGGCCACTTCGCGCAGGACCGCGTCCTGGCGCGCCGCGGCCAGGGTGGCGAGGTCGACCTGTTCCCGGTCGACGAGATCGGCTACATGGACGTCTCGCCGCGCCAGATGGTGTCGGTCGGCACGTCGCTGATCCCGTTCCTCGAGCACGACGACGCGAACCGCGCCCTCATGGGTGCCAACATGCAGCGTCAGGCGGTGCCGCTGCTGCGCAGCGACTCGCCGTTCGTCGGCACGGGCATGGAGGGCTACGCCGCGATCGACGCCGGCGACGTCATCACCGCCGACAAGGCCGGTGTCGTCTCGGAGGTCTCGGCCGACGTCGTCACCGTGCAGCTCGACGAGGGCGGCACGAGGGACTACTTCCTGCGCAAGTTCGACCGCTCGAACCAGGGCAACTGCTACAACCAGCGCGTCATCGTCTCGGCGGGCGACCGTGTCGAGGTCGGCGAGGTCATCGCCGATGGACCGGCCACCGAGAACGGCGAGCTGGCGATCGGCAAGAACCTCCTCGTCGCGTTCATGACGTGGGAGGGCCACAACTTCGAGGACGCCATCATCCTCAGCCAGGAGCTCGTCAAGAACGACACGCTCTCCTCGATCCACATCGAGGAGTACGACGTCGACGCGCGCGACACCAAGCTGGGCAAGGAGGAGATCACCCGTGACCTCCCCAACGTCAGCCCCGACCTGCTGAAGGACCTCGACGACCGCGGTATCGTCCGCATCGGCGCCGAGGTGCGCCCCGGCGACATCCTCGTCGGCAAGGTCACGCCCAAGGGCGAGACCGAGCTGAGCGCCGAGGAGCGCCTGCTCCGCGCGATCTTCAACGAGAAGAGCCGCGAAGTCCGTGACACCTCGCTCAAGGTGCCCCACGGCGAGCAGGGCACCGTCATCGCGGTCAAGGAGTTCAACGCCGAGGACGGCGACGACGAGCTCGGCTCGGGCGTCAACCGCCGCGTCGTGGTCTACATCGCCCAGAAGCGCAAGATCACCGAGGGCGACAAGCTCGCCGGCCGCCACGGCAACAAGGGCGTCATCGCGAAGATCCTCCCCGTCGAGGACATGCCCTTCCTCGCCGACGGCACCCCCGTCGACGTCGTGCTCAACCCGCTCGGCATCCCCGGTCGCATGAACTTCGGCCAGGTGCTCGAGACGCACCTCGGCTGGATCGCCAAGCAGGGCTGGAAGGTCGACGGCTCCCCGGAGTGGGCGACGGAGCTGCCCGAGCAGGCCCGCGAGGCCGCGCCCGGCACGAAGGTCGCCACCCCGGTGTTCGACGGCGCGCGCGAGGAGGAGATCGTCGGCCTGCTCGAGTCGACGCTCCCGAACCGCGACGGCGACCGCCTCATCGGCGCCAGCGGCAAGACGACGCTGTTCGACGGCCGCTCGGGCGAGCAGTTCCCCGCGCCCGTCTCGGTCGGCTACATGTACATCCTGAAGCTGCACCACCTCGTGGACGACAAGATCCACGCGCGCTCGACGGGTCCGTACTCGATGATCACCCAGCAGCCGCTCGGTGGGAAGGCGCAGTTCGGCGGCCAGCGCTTCGGCGAGATGGAGGTGTGGGCCCTCGAGGCCTACGGCGCCGCCTATGCGCTGCAGGAGCTGCTGACCATCAAGTCGGACGACATCGTGGGTCGCGTCAAGGTGTACGAGGCGATCGTCAAGGGCGAGAACATCCAGGAGCCCGGCATCCCGGAGTCGTTCAAGGTCCTCATGAAGGAGATGCAGTCGCTCTGCCTGAACGTCGAGGTGCTCTCGGCCGACGGCACGGCGGTCAACCTCCGTGACACCGATGACGAGGCATTCCGCGCAGCGGAGGAGCTCGGCATCAACATCTCCACCCGGTTCGAGTCGACCTCGATCGACGAGATCTGATCGCGAGTCGCCGGGGAGGAAGCAGCCTCCCCGGCGACCCGATCACCGACTTCAGAACCCACAGCTTTACGAACACAGGAGAACCAGTGCTCGAGTCAACCACTTTCGATCAGCTTCGCATCGGCCTGGCCACCGCCGACGACATCCGTCGTTGGTCCTTCGGCGAGGTCAAGAAGCCCGAGACCATCAACTACCGCACGCTCAAGCCTGAGAAGGACGGCCTCTTCGGCGAGCAGATCTTCGGACCCTCCCGTGACTGGGAGTGCGCGTGCGGCAAGTACAAGCGCGTCCGCTTCAAGGGCATCGTCTGCGAGCGCTGCGGCGTCGAGGTCACCAAGAGCTCGGTCCGTCGCGAGCGCATGGGCCACATCGAGCTCGCCGCGCCCGTCACCCACATCTGGTACTTCAAGGGCGTGCCCTCGCGCCTCGGGTACCTGCTCGACATGGCGCCGAAGGACCTCGAGAAGGTCATCTACTTCGCCGCGTACATGGTCATCTCCGTCGACGAGGACGCGCGTCACCGCGACCTGCCGACGCACGAGGCCAACCTGCGCCTCGAGATGAAGAACCTCGCCGACCGTCGCGACGCGCGAGTGGCCGCTCGCCTCCAGAAGCTGGAGGAGGAGCTCGCCGCGCTCGAGGAGGAGGGCGCCAAGGCCGACCAGAAGAAGAAGGTCAAGGACGCCGCCGAGAAGGAGATGGCCCTCATCCGCAAGGGCAGCGACGAGCAGATCGCGAAGCTCGAGCGCATGTGGGAGGAGTTCCGCAACCTCGACGTCGGGCAGCTCAAGCAGGAGGACGACGTCTTCCAGGAGCTGCAGGACCGCTTCGGCCAGTACTTCGAGGCCTACATGGGCGCCGAGTCGATCCAGCGTCGCCTGCAGGCGTTCGACCTGGCCGCCGAGGCCGAGTCGCTGCACCTGCAGATCTCCGAGGGCAAGGGCCAGCGCAAGATCCGCGCGATCAAGCGCCTCAAGGTCGTCAACTCGTTCCTGTCGACGGGCATGAGCCCGGCCGCCATGGTGCTCGACGTCGTCCCGGTGATCCCGCCGGAGCTGCGCCCCATGGTCCAGCTCGACGGTGGCCGCTTCGCCACGAGCGACCTGAACGACCTGTACCGTCGCGTGATCAACCGCAACAACCGCCTCCGTCGCCTGATCGATCTCGGCGCCCCCGAGATCATCGTCAACAACGAGAAGCGGATGCTGCAGGAAGCCGTCGACGCGCTGTTCGACAACGGCCGCCGCGGCCGCCCCGTGACGGGCACCGGCAACCGCGCGCTCAAGTCGCTGTCCGACATGCTCAAGGGCAAGCAGGGCCGTTTCCGGCAGAACCTGCTCGGCAAGCGCGTCGACTACTCGGGCCGTTCGGTCATCATCGTCGGACCGCAGCTCAAGCTCCACCAGTGCGGTCTGCCCAAGCAGATGGCGCTCGAGCTGTTCAAGCCGTTCGTCATCAAGCGCCTGATCGACCTCGGCCACTCGCAGAACATCAAGGCCGCCAAGCGCGCCGTCGAGCGCACGCGCCCCGAGGTCTGGGACGTGCTTGAGGAGATCATCCGCGAGCGCCCCGTGCTGCTCAACCGTGCGCCCACGCTGCACCGCCTCGGCATCCAGGCCTTCGAGCCGCAGCTCGTCGAAGGCAAGGCCATCCAGCTGCACCCGCTCGTGTGCGCGGCGTTCAACGCCGACTTCGACGGTGACCAGATGGCTGTCCACCTGCCGCTGTCGGTCGAGGCGCAGGCCGAGGCCCGCATCCTCATGCTGGCGTCGAACAACATCCTGAAGCCGTCGGACGGCCGCCCGGTGACCCTGCCCTCGCAGGACATGATCATCGGTCTGCACCACCTGACGACCCTCAAGGAGGGCGCGCCCGGTGAGGGCCGCGTGTTCGGCTCGGTCGCCGAGGCGATCCTGGCCAAGGACGAGGGCACCCTCGACCTGCAGGCCAAAGTCCGCATCCGCATCCCGGGCCTGTCGTTCCTCGAGGGCGAAGCGCCCGAGGGCTACGAGCGCCACGGTCTGGTCGACGCATCGCTGGGCCAGGCGATCTTCAACGACACCCTCCCCAAGGGCTACCCGTTCGTCCGCGGACAGGCAGACAAGGGCAAGCTGTCGCAGATCGTCAACAAGCTCGCCGAGGAGTACACCAAGACCGAGGTCGCGGCATCCCTCGACCGCATCAAGGATGCCGGTTTCTACTGGGCCACGCGCTCGGGTGTGACCGTCGCGCTGAGCGACGTGCTCACCCCGCCGAACAAGGCGGAGATCGTCGCGGGCTACGAGAAGCAGGCCGCGAAGGTCCAGGGGCAGTTCGAGAAGGGTCTCACCACCGACGCCGAGCGTCGTCAGGAGCTCATCAAGATCTGGACCGAGGCGACCGACGAGATCCAGACGGCGATGCGGGACAACTTCCCGGCCGACAACACCATCAACCGCATGGTGAGCTCGGGCGCTCGTGGCAACTGGCTGCAGATCCGCAACATCGCGGGTATGCGAGGCCTGGTGAACAACCCCAAGGGTGAGATCATCCCCCGTCCGATCATCTCCTCGTACCGCGAGGGTCTGTCGGTGGCGGAGTACTTCATCGCGACGCACGGTGCCCGCAAGGGTCTGGCCGACACGGCCCTCCGTACCGCCGACTCGGGGTACCTCACGCGTCGTCTCGTCGACGTCTCGCAGGACGTCATCATCCGTGAGGACGACTGCGGCACCTCGAAGGGCCTCGAGTTCACGATCGCCGCTCCCGGCACCGACGGCACGCTCGTGCGTGACGCCAACGTCGAGAACTCGGTGTTCGCCCGTACCCTCGCCGCGGCTGTCGTCGACGAGCAGGGCACCGTCCTGGCCGAGGCCGGCGACGACGTGGGCGACGTGCTCATCGACAAGCTGGTCGCCGGCGGCATCGAGACCATCAAGGTCCGTTCGGTGCTCACCTGCGACTCGGCGGTCGGCGTCTGCGCGAAGTGCTATGGCCGCTCGCTGGCCACCGGCAAGCTCGTCGACATCGGCGAGGCGGTCGGCATCATCGCCGCCCAGTCCATCGGCGAGCCCGGTACGCAGCTGACGATGCGTACCTTCCACACCGGCGGCACCGCCGGCGCGGACGACATCACGCAGGGTCTGCCCCGTGTGCAGGAGCTGTTCGAGGCGCGTACCCCGAAGGGCGCGTCCCCGATCGCCGAGGCCGACGGTGTCATCAAGATCGATGAGACCGACAAGTCGAAGAAGCTCATCCTGACGCCGGACAACGGCGACGAGCCGCACGTCTACCCGGTCCTCAAGCGCGCCACCCTCCTCGTCGAGGACGGCCAGCGCGTCACGGTCGGGCAGCCGCTGCAGGTCGGAACGCTCGACCCCAAGGAGGTCATGCGCGTGCAGGGCGCCCGCGAGGTGCAGAAGTACCTCGTCGGCAACGTGCAGGGCGTGTACCGCTCGCAGGGCGTACCCATCCACGACAAGCACATCGAGGTCATCGTGCGCCAGATGCTGCGCAAGGTCACCGTCGTCGACCACGGCGAGACGACCCTGCTGCCCGGTGAGCTGGTGGACTTCAAGCGCTACCAGCAGATGAACCGCGAGGCGGTCGCCGCCGGCAAGCGTCCCGCGTCGGGCCGTCCCGAGCTGATGGGTATCACGAAGGCGTCGCTCGCGACGGAGTCGTGGCTGTCGGCCGCATCGTTCCAGGAGACCACCCGCGTCCTCACGCAGGCGGCCATGGAGGGCAAGAGCGACCCGCTCGTCGGCCTCAAGGAGAACGTCATCATCGGAAAGCTCATCCCCGCCGGCACCGGCCTTGCGAAGTACCGCAACGTCGCTGTCGAGGCGACGGAGGAGGCCAAGAGCGAGCGGTACCCCAACCGCATCTTCGCCTCGGACGGCGCGTACAGCGACGCCGACCTGAGCTACGTCGATTTCGACAGCTTCTCGACGGACGACTTCACGCCGGGCACGTACAACTGATCGAGGCGAGCGCCGGCTGAGTCCGGCGACGCCCCGATGAAGGGCCCCGGGGACCGCGAGGTTCCCGGGGCCCTTCGCCGTGTCCGGCCGGTGCGCGCCCGCGCGCCGCGTACCGTGGAACCATGGCACGCATCGGTGGGCGCAACGCGGTGTTCGCGTGGGTCGTGGGCATCGTCTGCGCGGCGACGGTCGCGGGTCTGGCGTTCCTGGCGATGCCGATGATCCCGGCATCCTTCGGCTGGGTGATGGGGACCCTCACGAGTCCCGTGTCCGAACCGGTCGCCGCCGACGAGGACGAGGCGGTCCCCGGCGCACCGGCGGAGTGCCGTCACCTCTACGGCGATGCGCTGTGGACGAGCCTGGTGCGGGCGCGCGAGTCGGCGCTCACGCCGTCGACGGATCCGCCGGCGACCACCGCGACGGCACTGGTCGACGCGCTGCAGCCGGCCGTGCGGTTCACCTGCGCGTGGTCCTCGGCGGAGGGGGCGATCTCGACGACCCTCGCCGATGTGCCGGTGGATGCCGGTGCCATCGCCGAAGCGGCGCTGCCCTCCCGCGGCTTCGCCTGTGCCGACCATGACGACCGCGTGCGCTGTACGCGCACCGAGGGCGACCTCGTCGAGACGATCGAGACCGGCGGCGGCGTGTGGCTGTCGACGACGCAGGAGGGCTGGCGGCCGTCCGACTACGCGTCGCGCGTGGCCGAACGCGTGTGGAGCCGGTGACCGCGGGCGCGGGGATCGCCCGGCTCGGAGGTCACTCGCCGGGCCACAGCGCGTTGATGACCGCGTTGGTGTACCCGTCGGGGGCGAGGTTCGCGTACTGCGTGTCGATGATCACGCCGTCGCGGTAGAACAGCGTGCGCCCCTCGGTGACCGGCAGGGTCTCGTGCTGCCAGGTCAGCTCGCAGCGCACCCCGCCGCGCGGCTCGTAGCACGTGTAGCCGGCGCGGCCGAGCTCGTAGAGCGCGTCGCTGGCGGCGCGGTACGGGGAGTAGCCGATGACCGTGATCAGGCGGGTCACCGTGGCGCCCGGGTCGGCCCACACGCACACGCGCGTGCTGTCGGGGCGGAGGCCCCCGCCCATGCCGGGGGCGTTCAGCGGGATGCCCTCGAGTTCGGTCAGGATGCTCTCGGGCACGACGTCCCGGCAGTCCTGCGGCAGCGCGGTCGTCGACTCGGACGGCCCGGTGGGGAACGGCAGGATCTCGGGGGCGGCGACGTTCTCGATCTCCGACGGCGACGGTGCGGCGCCGGTGGGCGTCGGGGGCGGGTCCTGCTCGGCGACGCACCCGCCGAGCAGCAGGGCGCTCAGCAGCACGGCACCGGGCAGCAGGGCACTGCGCAGCACGGCACTGCTCCTGAGTCCTCGCACGCGTCCGACCATGCCCCCACGATACGTCGCCGCGTGAAGACACGTCGGCACGCCTGCGCGGCGCGGCGCGTGCGGGAAGTTACCCTCAGACTGCGGTGGCGTGGGCCCCGCGTGAGGAGCACACAGGCATGAGCGACCCCCAGTACGGTGAGCCGGTCGACGAGACCGCTTCGGGCGACGACGTCCCCGCGGTCGATGACGTCGTCGGCAGCGCCAACGAGGGCCTCGCCGAGGCGGAGGCCGCATCGCGCGACGCCGTCGACGCCGCAGAGGCCGACACGTCGGGCGCGGTCGCGCTCGACGACGAGCCCGCCCCCTACTCCGCCGCGTCAGGCGACGACCTGGTCGTCGCGGACGGTCACGTCGCCGAGCCGGTCGTCACCGCGTCCGAGCCTGTCGCCGCCGAGCCCGCCGAGCCGGTCGTCGCGTACGCGGCAGACGCCCCGAGCGGCGCCCTCACGGACGCCGGCGACCTGTCGGAAGAACACGACTTGGCGTATCTCGAGGAGCACAACGGCGCCGTCAGCAGCGAGCCGTTCTACCAGTCCGCGTCGGCCTACCCCGAGACGGCCGTGTACGCGGACAGCGCCGCCGGGCGTGAGCAGGTCGCCCCGGCCGTCGCGCCTGCGACCCCGCAGCCCATCTTCGTGCAGGCCCCCGAGGCGCCGCGTCCGCGCGGCAACCGCGCCGCCGCCGGCGCCGTCGGTCTGCTCGCGGCGCTGACCTTCGGCATCCTGTACCTCGGCGCGGCGCTCGGCTTCGGCGCGATCGCCGGCGACATCACGGTCGAGAACATCGGCGCCGAGGCGCTCGCCGCCGTCACCTCGTGGTGGTTCTGGGTGCCCGTGGCCGTCTTCTTCGTCGCCTTCTGGCTGCTCGGCGCGATCATCAACCGCGGACGCTGGGGCCACTGGGTCATCTTCGGCCTGCTCGTCGGCGTCGCCGCCTACGGCGGACACCTCCTCGGTCAGCTGTTCCAGGCGCCGTTCTGGACGCTCACGGCGAGCCAGGGCGCCACGCTCGTCGGCGAGCAGCTGCTCGCTCCGCTCGCCGTCGTCGCGCTCGTCATCGGCCGTGAGGTCACGATCTGGTACGGCGCGTGGGTCTCGGCGCGCGGCAAGCGCGTCACCGAGCTGAACCTCGAGGCGCAGCGGGAGTACGAGCGGACCCTCGAAGCGGGCCCGCAGCTGCACCGGTACTGATGTCCGAGGCCGGTCGCGGGGTCGCGCCGCCCGTGGCGGTGGTCTTCGCCACGGTCGGCTTCATCGCGCTCGGGATCTGCGGACTCGGTCTGCTCAGTCTGCTGCTCGATGCCGAGGTCATCGCGACCCCCGGCCTGGGGCAGCTGCCCGGCGTCGTCGGGTTCGGCGGCGCGACCGTCGCGGTCTTCGTCGTCCTCTGGATCGTGCTGCACCGATCGCGGCCCGCGTACACGGCCGCCCTCATCGTCGCCCTGTCGGCTCTCCTGGCCTACCTGCTCGGGATGCTGGCAGGAGCCGTCCTGGCCGCCGGCGACGCCGCGCGCGCCGCGGCCGCCGCCGGCGGCTTCCTCACCTCGTGGTTCGCCCTCGTCCTGGCCGCGGCCGCGTTCGTCGCGGGCTGGTCGGGCGTCGCGCTCGTGCGCACGCGCGCCGGGCGCCCCCGCTGGCCCTGGGAAGGCGACGAGGAACCCTGACCGCCTGGCCTGTGGCCGGGCCGGGCCAATCAGCGGCGAAGCGCCGTGCGGCCGCGGAGCTGAGGTAGCCGGGGGAGGCCCGGCATCCCGCATTCGCGTTCATGTCGCAGGAACTCCTCCCGCCTGCCCGATGCCCTCCCCCGGAATCTCGCGGCCGATGCCGCCCCGAGCTGCATACGTTCCTGCGAACTGCGCACTCGCCCCCGTGCCCCCGATCCCGCGCACCGTGCCGTCCCCGATCCCGCGCACTGCGCACCGCGCCCCCCCCGATCCTGTGTGAGCCGGAACTCACATGCCTCGCCGAGACAACATCGGCGGCGATTCGCCGCGCGCGGCGCGCGAAATCACCACGTCCGCGCTCAGAACGGGGACAATGGATGCCGTGGAGCGCTCGCTCGAGACGCAGGTCAGCCAGGCCGTGGACGCCTGGTTGCGATGGCTGCCGCGCTGGGAGCCGGCCACGCACCGCGGCCGCGTGGCTCCGTGCCGGCGGTGCCTGGGCTCGCCGATCCTGTCGGCCGCCGGCCTGGGCTCGGACGTCCCGCACGGCGTGCAGCACGGCCTCTCGACGCGCGTGAAGACGATCATCGACCACGCCGTCGCGCAGTACACGGAGCGGAACCTCCCCATGCTGCAGGGCGAGCTCGATCAGCAGGCGGCGCGCAATCGCGCCCGCAGCTACCGGCCCGCCGAGGGGCTCGACCCCGAGTTCGAGGGGCTCCCGCTCGACCCCGACCCGCTGCCGGGCGCCCCGTTCCTGTTCACGCTGTCGGGCATGGCCGATGAGGCGGATGCCGGTGTCCCGGCGCTCCCGCCGCTGAGCGAGGACGCGAAGGCCGCGCTGCGGCAGGAGGTCCGGCTGGCGGACGAGTACGCCAACATGGTGGGGCGCGAGGTCTGCACGGTGCTGCTGCACCATCGGCTGCGCATCCAGGCGGCCATCTCGCAGTACGTCGAGCCGCAGATCGCGGCGATGCTCGAGGAGCTCACCCGCTCGCTCGACGCCCCGTTCGATCCCGGCGCCGGCCCCGGTCTGCCCGAGCCGTGAGCGCGCCGGCGCGGGGCGCGGCCCTAGGGTGGACACCATGAGCCCGACTGTCGACGGCTCCGCGGCGCTGCTGCTGGGTCTGCTCTCGTCCGTGATCGGCCTGGCCGTCTACGTCTGGATGGCGCTCGCCCTCGGCGCGATGTTCCGCAAGATGGGCGAGGACGTCTGGAAGGCCTGGGTCCCGGTCCTGAACGTGGCCACCGTGCTGCGCTGGGGCGGGTTCAGCCCGTGGCTCGTGCTGGTCGGACTCATCCCGGGCATCGGGCAGGTCGTCGTCGTCGTCCTCGTGATCGTCTCGGCGCATCGCATCAACCCCGGCTTCGGTTACGGCGGCGCCATGACGGTGCTCGCCGCCCTGCTGTTCGTCGTCTGGGCGACGGTGCTCGGCTTCGGCCCGGCGGCGTGGCGCGGCGCCCGCCGCGCCACGCCGCTCCCGCCACCGACGGCGGCGGGGTTTCCCGCGCCGGCCGTGCCCGGCCGGCGTCCGCCGGGATATCCGGGTGCGGCGCCCGCCGTCGCCCCCACGCTGCGCTCGGCGACCGGCGCCCAGCCCTGGGTGCCGCCGCTCCCGCCGGCCCCGCCGGCGCCGACCCCCGCACAGGGGGCTGCACCCACTCCGGCACCGGGTGTCCGTGCCGCGCCGGTGAGTACCGGCATCCCGTCGCCGAGCGGGTCCGCGGCGGGCGGCGCACCCGAGCCCGACATCGCCGTGTGGCCCTCCGAAGTGGACGAGGTCTCGGCGGTCTCCCCGTCGCCGTACCCGCCGAGCGCGGCCGCTGCCGGCAGCCGCCCGCACGTCCCGCCGCCCGTCGGCGTCGCCGGCGCCGCCGGCGACGGCATCATCGCCTTCGTCCCCGGACGCACCCCGCCGCCGGTCGTCCCCACCGCCGTAGCGTCGCCCCCCGCGCCGGCGCAGCCGGCCCCGGTCACGCGCCTGCCCGTCTCGTCTCCCGTCTCACCCTCCGTCTCGCCTCCCGACCCGGCCCCCGCACGCGGCATCGCGCCCCTCGAGGCCGAGGCCTTCCCCGAGCTCACCGGCGAAGTCTCCGCCGTCGTCGGCTCGCCCGCCGCGGGCGCCCCGCTGTCGGCGCGCCGCTCCGTCTCGGCGCAGCAGCGCGATGCCGAGCCCGACGAGGACGACATCGACAACACCGTGATGGTGCGGCGCCGGCGCCCGTCGTGGCGGCTGGTCCCGGCATCCGGTCAGCCGATCGTCGTGACGGCCGAGGTCGCCATCCTCGGCCGCCGACCCGCCGCCGATCCCTCCTTCCCGCAGGCGCAGCTGATCGCCGTCGAGGACGGCGCGCGGACCGTCTCGAAGACGCACGCCCGCCTCGAACTGCGCGGCGAGCGGTGGCTGGTGACCGACCTCGGCTCGACCAACGGCGTGCTCGTGCGCACCCTCATGGGCGACGAGGTCGAGGTCGAGCCGGGCACCGAGCTCGACGCGGGGGAGCGGTTCTTCCTCGGCGACGAGGAGTTTCACCTGCAGCACGGCGAGTGACGGCATCCCCGCGCGTTTGACCGGTTTGTCGCGCCCGCGTATCATGGATCGGGTGTGCGCTCTCGCGCGCCCTGCGTCGTGCCTGGCATGAAGCGGGGGAGCGGGGAGCGCCTCATTCCGGGAACGGCCTGCGAACAGGTCACCCCCACGGCATATCCACCACGAAAGCTCAGCGCAGTCGCGCTGCGCCGGTGGATCTGTGGTGAAACCACACCGGCTGTCACCGTGCAGCACTGATAAGGAGAGAACGTGCCAACTATTCAGCAGTTGGTTCGCAAGGGGCGCACGCCGAAGGTCAACAAGACCAAGGCTCCCGCCCTGAAGGCGAACCCGCAGCAGGCGGGTGTCTGCACCCGCGTCTACACGACGACCCCGAAGAAGCCGAACTCGGCGATGCGCAAGGTCGCCCGTGTGAAGCTCCGCAACGGCACCGAGGTCACCGCCTACATCCCGGGCGAGGGCCACAACCTGCAGGAGCACTCGCTCGTGCTCGTCCGCGGCGGTCGTGTGAAGGACCTCCCCGGCGTGCGTTACAAGATCGTCCGTGGCGCCCTGGACACCCAGGCCGTCAAGAACCGTAAGCAGGCTCGCAGCCGCTACGGCGCGAAGAAGGGTTGAGTTAGATGCCTCGCAAGGGACCCGCACCCCGCCGCGTCGTCGTCAACGACCCGGTCTACGGTGCTCCGATCGTCACCCAGCTGGTGAACAAGATCCTCGTCGACGGCAAGAAGTCGCTCGCCGAGTCGATCGTCTACAACGCGCTCAAGGGCGTCGAGGCCAAGAACGGCCAGGACGCCGTCGCGACGCTCAAGAAGGCGCTCGACAACGTGCGCCCCACCCTCGAGGTCAAGAGCCGCCGCGTCGGCGGTTCGACCTACCAGGTGCCCGTCGAGGTCAAGCCGCACCGCGCGAACACGCTCGCGCTGCGCTGGCTCGTCTCCTACGCGAAGGGCCGTCGCGAGAAGACGATGACCGAGCGTCTGCAGAACGAGATCCTCGACGCCTCGAACGGCCTGGGTGCCGCGGTCAAGCGCCGCGAAGACACCCACAAGATGGCCGAGTCGAACCGCGCCTTCGCGCACTACCGCTGGTAACCACCAGCACCGCGTTTCGTCTCGCGGCTTCGCCGCTCGCTCAACGACCGGGTCATCCTTCCGGTCGTTGAGCGAGCGAAGCGAGACGAAACGCCTCGAAACCCGAACCACACGTAAGGACACCCCCGTGGCACAAGAAGTGCTCACCGACCTCAACAAGGTCCGCAACATCGGCATCATGGCGCACATCGATGCCGGCAAGACGACGACGACCGAGCGCATCCTGTTCTACACGGGCGTCAACCACAAGCTGGGCGAGACCCACGACGGCGCCTCGACGACCGACTGGATGGAGCAGGAGAAGGAGCGCGGCATCACGATCACGTCTGCCGCCGTGACCTGCTTCTGGAACAAGAACCAGATCAACATCATCGACACCCCCGGCCACGTGGACTTCACGGTCGAGGTCGAGCGCTCGCTGCGCGTGCTCGACGGTGCGGTCGCCGTCTTCGACGGCAAGGAGGGCGTCGAGCCCCAGTCCGAGACCGTGTGGCGTCAGGCCGACAAGTACGACGTGCCCCGCATCTGCTTCGTCAACAAGATGGACAAGCTGGGTGCCGACTTCTACTTCACCGTCGACACCATCGTGAACCGCCTGGGCGCCAAGCCGCTCGTGCTGCAGCTGCCGATCGGCGCCGAGAGCGACTTCATCGGTGTCATCGACCTGGTCGAGATGCGTGCACTCGTCTGGGAGGGCGACGCCAAGGGCGATGTCACCATGGGCGCCAAGTACGAGGTCCAGGAGATCCCCGCCGACCTCGCCGACAAGGCCGCCGAGTACCGCGAGAAGCTGCTCGAGACCGTCGCCGAGACCGACGACGCGCTGCTGGAGAAGTACTTCGGCGGCGAGGAGCTCACGCTCGCCGAGATCAAGGGCGCGATCCGCAAGCTCACCGTCGCCAGCGAGATCTACCCGGTGCTGTGCGGCTCGGCGTTCAAGAACCGTGGCGTGCAGCCGATGCTGGACGCTGTCGTCGACTACCTGCCGAACCCCCTCGACGTCGGAGCCATCGAGGCGCACGACCCGAAGGACTACGACACGATCGTCGAGCGCCACCCCGACGCGAAGGACCCGTTCGCGGCGCTCGCGTTCAAGGTCGCCGTGCACCCGTTCTTCGGTCGCCTCACGTACATCCGCGTGTACTCCGGTCACCTCGACTCGGGCTCCGCGGTCATCAACTCGACCAAGGGCAAGAAGGAGCGCATCGGGAAGGTCTTCCAGATGCACGCCAACAAGGAGAACCCGGTCGACGGCGTCACCGCCGGCAACATCTACGCCGTCATCGGTCTGAAGGACACCACCACCGGTGACACCCTCGCCGACCCGGCCGCGCCGGTGGTCCTCGAGTCGATGACCTTCCCCGAGCCCGTCATCGAGGTCGCCATCGAGCCGAAGACCAAGGCCGACCAGGAGAAGCTGGGTGTCGCCATCCAGAAGCTCGCCGAAGAGGACCCGACCTTCCGCACCGAGCTCAACCCCGAGACCGGTCAGACGACCATCAAGGGCATGGGCGAGCTGCACCTCGACATCCTCGTCGATCGCATGAAGCGCGAGTTCAACGTCGAGGCGAACGTCGGCAAGCCGCAGGTGGCGTACCGCGAGACGATCCGCCGGGCCGTCGACCGTCACGACTACACCCACAAGAAGCAGACCGGTGGCTCGGGTCAGTTCGCGAAGATCCAGTTCGCGCTCGAGCCGCTCGAGGTCACGGCCGACAAGACGTACGAGTTCGAGAACAAGGTCACCGGTGGCCGTATCCCGCGCGAGTACATCGAGCCGACCAACCAGGGCTTCCAGGACGCGATGAACGTGGGCGTGCTGGCCGGCTACCCGCTGGTGGGCGTCAAGGCGACCCTGCTCGACGGTGCGTCGCACGATGTCGACTCGTCGGAGATGGCGTTCAAGATCGCCGGCTCCATGGGCTTCAAGGAGGCTGTCCGCAAGGCGGATCCTGCGATCCTCGAGCCGCTCATGAGCGTCGAGGTCCGCACGCCCGAGGAGTACATGGGCGACGTCATCGGCGACCTGAACTCGCGTCGCGGCCAGATCCAGACGATGGAGGACGCGGCCGGCGTCAAGGTCGTCCGCGCCCTCGTCCCGCTGTCGGAGATGTTCGGCTACATCGGTGACCTGCGCTCGAAGACCTCGGGTCGCGCCGTCTACTCGATGGAGTTCGACTCGTACGCCGAGGTCCCGCGGGCCGTGGCCGACGAGATCGTCCAGAAGGGCAAGGGCGAGTAATCGCCTTCTGGATGCCGTGGGAACACGGCATCCGGAACTCACAACTTCATACCCGTAAACTAGAAACATCCCCGTAGCGATCCGGTCGCAATCCAGCGCCCGTCATCACTACACGACCGTCCTGAGGAGGACCCAGTGGCTAAGGCCAAGTTCGAGCGGACCAAGCCGCACGTGAACATCGGAACGATCGGTCACGTCGACCACGGCAAGACCACGCTCTCGGCAGCGATCTCGAAGGTGCTTGCTGACAAGTACCCTTCGGCGACCAACGTGCAGCGTGACTTCGCGTCGATCGACTCGGCTCCCGAGGAGCGTCAGCGCGGCATCACGATCAACATCTCGCACATCGAGTACGAGACCCCCAAGCGTCACTACGCTCACGTCGACGCACCCGGCCACGCCGACTACGTCAAGAACATGATCACCGGTGCCGCTCAGATGGACGGCGCGATCCTCGTGGTCGCGGCGACCGACGGCCCGATGGCCCAGACCCGTGAGCACGTTCTGCTCGCCAAGCAGGTCGGCGTTCCCTACCTGCTCGTCGCGCTGAACAAGTCGGACGCGGTCGACGACGAGGAGATCCTGGAGCTCGTCGAGCTCGAGGTTCGCGAGCTGCTGTCGAGCCAGGGCTTCGACGGCGACAACGCGCCCGTCGTGCAGGTCTCGGCGCTCAAGGCGCTCGAGGGCGAAGAGAAGTGGGTCGACTCGATCCTCGAGCTCATGCAGGCTGTCGACGACAGCGTTCCGGACCCGGAGCGTGACCGTGACAAGCCGTTCCTCATGCCGATCGAGGACGTCTTCACGATCACCGGTCGTGGCACGGTCGTCACCGGCCGCGCCGAGCGTGGCACGCTCGCGATCAACTCCGAGGTCGAGATCGTCGGCATCCGCCCGACGCAGAAGACCACGGTCACGGGTATCGAGATGTTCCACAAGCAGCTCGACGAGGCCTGGGCCGGCGAGAACTGTGGTCTGCTGCTCCGCGGTCTGAAGCGCGACGACGTCGAGCGCGGCCAGGTTGTCGTGAAGCCGGGTTCGGTCACGCCGCACACCAACTTCGAGGGCACCGCCTACATCCTCTCGAAGGAGGAGGGTGGCCGTCACAACCCCTTCTACACGAACTACCGCCCGCAGTTCTACTTCCGCACCACCGACGTCACCGGCGTCATCACGCTGCCCGAGGGCACCGAGATGGTCATGCCCGGTGACACCACCGACATGACGGTCGAGCTGATCCAGCCGATCGCCATGGAAGAGGGCCTCGGCTACGCCATCCGTGAGGGTGGACGCACCGTCGGCGCCGGTACGGTCACCAAGATCAACAAGTGATCTGACTTCGGTCGACGAGACCCCTCGAGCTTCGGCTCGGGGGGTCTCTCTTCTGCAGGCATGATGGAAAGAAGATGGACACGATGACCGAGGACGCGACGACGAGCGGGCCGCTGCCGCGCACGTCCGGCGTGCGCCATGTGCTCGCGCTGCTGCTCGGCGTCGGCTACGGCGTCTTCCTCGCCTTCGTCGTGTTCTGGCCGAGCCCGATCGACCGGCCGATCGCCGGCCTGCTCGCGCGGGTGATCGCCGAGCTGCACGAGCGCGGGGTGCCCGCGTTCATCGACTACGCGTTCATCGAGTTCGCCGCGAACGTGGCGCTGTTCCTGCCGGTCGGCCTGTTCTTCGGGCTGCTGCTGCCGCTGCGGTACTGGGCGCTCGCGTACCTGTGCGGCCCCGTGCTCTCGGCGCTCATCGAGCTCGTGCAGCTGCAGCTGCTCTCACAGCGGTATGCGACGGTGCACGACATCGTCGCCAACTCGATCGGCGCCGTCCTCGGCGTCACGCTCGCACTGATCGTGCGCGCGGTGGTCGCCCAGCGCGACGACCGCGTGATCGCCCGGCACGAAGCGCTGCGGGTGCGCGAGCTGCGCTTGCCCCCGCCCGTCCACTGACGCCAGACTTGCCCTCAGCGGATGGTCCGCACGAAGACAGGGGGACCCGGATGGGCATCGAGGACATCGTCAACCAGGGCAAGCAGTTCCTGGAGCAGAACAAGGACAAGATCGACGACGCGCTCAAGTCCGAGCAGGCGGAGGAGATCAGCGACAAGGTGCTCGACGCCGCCGCGGACTTCGTCAAGAAGGTCGCCCCGGACTCGGTCGACGCCCACGTCGACAACGTGCGCGACAACATCGACAAGGCCATCGGCACCGAGTAGCTCGGAGCCTTGAAAGCGGGTGGATGCCACGGCATCCACCCGCTTTTCGTTGTCGGCCGCGCGAGGTGGCCGTTTGCTCCGCGAGGTGGCCGTTTGCTCCGCGAGGTGGCCGTTTGCTCCGCGAGGTGGCCGTTTGCTCCGCGAGGTGGCCGTTTGCTCCGCGAGGTGGCCGTTCGTCCCGCGAGGTGGCCGACCAGGTCGGTACACGAACGACCACCTCGTGCGCGCAACGACCACCTCGGGCCTCCCTGCACAGCTCAGCACTTCCGAGATCCATCCACAGATCCCGGACTCTCGCGCCCACGCTGCCGCGCGCCGGGCCAAGCTGGCGAGCATGCTCGAACACCGCGACCACCGGCAGAAGCGCCCCGATCACGCGCGAGTGATACCCGCCGGGTTCCTCGGGGTCGGCGGCATCCCGGATCAAGAGGTACACGCGGTCCGGTCCGGAATCGCCGTCTGGGCCCAGGAGTGGGAGGCGCTCTACTCCGAGGGCCGCGTGCGCACACTCGCCCATGCGGTCTTCGCACGCATGCGCGACGAGGAGGCGGCCGCATCGCATGCCACCGCCGCAGCGGTCCACCGCCTGCCGCTGTACCGGGTACGCGCCGACCGCATCGACGTCATCTGCCCGGGTGCGAACACCCGGCACGACAGTTCGGATGTCGTCCGGCACCATATGCCGCTGCCGGCGGAGGACGTCGAGGTCGTCGACGGCATCCGAGTGACGACGCTCGAGCGCACCGTGTACGACACGATTCGCACCGTGTCCCTCGAGGCGGCCGTTGCGGTTTTCGACGCCGCGTTGCGGAAGGTCGCCTGGGATGAGGCGACGCGCACCTACGACCTGGAGACCGCGGCGGCATTCCGTGCGCGTGTCACGCGGCGGATCGCGACGCACGCCGGCGCGCGGGGCATCCGACAGGCGCGGTGGGTCGCCGAGATCGCGGACGGTCATGCACAGCTGCCCGGCGAATCCATCGTGCGCCTGTGGATGCTGCTGCTCGGCGTCCCCACGCCCGTCTTGCAGTACCGCGTGGAAGACGAGATGGACCGGCTGGCTTTCCTGGACTTCGCGTTTCCGCAGCTGGGGCGTTGGCTGGAGTTCGATGGACGCGCGAAGTACGCGGATCCGTATCTCCTCGGCGGGCGAACCGCGGAGGATGTGCTGGCGGAACAGAAGGACCGCGAGCGCTGGGTGCAGCGTGTCACGGGGTGGCGCGTCGACCGGTGTGGCTTCGCCGAGATGCCCAATATCGAGACGTTCGCGCGCTTCCTCCGTTCCATCGCGCTCCTACCCTGATGTTCCGAGCACTCGACGATCGGCCACCGAGCTGGCCGCTCCTGCGCCGAGCTGGCCGCTTACGCGCTGAAGCGGTCGACAACCTCGCGAGGGAAACGGCCACCTCGCGAGGGAAACGGCCACCTCGCGAGGGAAACGGCCACCTCGCGAGCGAGACGGCCACCTCGCGTGAAGAACGGCCACCTCGGGGAGGCTGGGGAGGCTGCGGAGGGTGGGGAGGCTGGGGAAACGCCGAGCGCGACACGCCCGGGTTTGCGACACGCCCGGGCGACACGTAGACTAATCAGGTTCCACACTCCTGCGCGGCTCCGGCATGCGCGGGATCACTGCCAGGGCAGTGCATAGGCGGCGCGAATCGCGCAGGGTCCTAGGCCGCGGGCAGCAGAACGACACAATCCGCCTTCTTCGCCGGAAACGGCGATGCGCGCGTGCGCGCGGCGGACTTGACATCAGAACAGCGGTGCATCCCGAGCCCGAGAGGGCGAGGAGCAAGTGCCCGGCGTGAAAGCGCCCCGTGCGTCCAATGCCCGTGAGGTAAGACGCGAGAAAGAGAGTGAGCAGACAATGGCGGGACAGAAGATCCGCATTCGCCTGAAGTCGTATGACCATGAGGTCATCGACACGTCGGCACGGAAGATCGTCGACACCGTGACCCGTGCGGGCGCGACGGTCGTGGGCCCGGTGCCCCTTCCGACCGAGAAGAACGTGGTGTGCGTCATCCGCTCGCCCCACAAGTACAAGGACAGCCGCGAGCACTTCGAGATGCGCACGCACAAGCGTCTGATCGACATCATCGACCCGACGCCCAAGGCCGTCGACTCGCTGATGCGTCTCGACCTCCCGGCCGACGTCAACATCGAGATCAAGCTCTGAGGTCGACATGGCTGACATCAACTCCAAGGTTTCCAAGGGCCTGCTGGGTACCAAGCTCGGCATGACCCAGGTCTGGGACGAGAACGGCAAGCTCGTTCCCGTCACCGTCATCGAGGTCGCGCCGAACGTGGTCACCCAGGTTCGCACGCCCGAGAAGGACGGCTACAACGCGGTTCAGATCGCCTACGGGCAGATCGACCCCCGCAAGGTGAACAAGCCCCTCACTGCCCACTTCGAGGCTGCCGGCGTGACCCCGCGTCGCCACCTCACCGAGATCCGCACCGCGGATGCCGCTGACTACTCACTCGGTCAGGAGCTCACGGTGGACGGCGTCTTCGAGGCGGGCCAGCTGGTCGACGTCGTCGGCACCAGCAAGGGCAAGGGCACCGCGGGTGTCATGAAGCGCCACAACTTCAAGGGCGTCTCGGCGTCGCACGGTGCGCACCGCAACCACCGCAAGCCCGGCTCGATCGGCGCGTCGTCGACCCCGAGCCGTGTCTTCAAGGGCATGCGCATGGCCGGCCGTATGGGTGGCGAGCGCGTGACCGTCCTCAACCTCAAGGTGCACGCCATCGACACCGAGAAGGGTCTGCTGCTCGTCAAGGGCGCCGTCCCCGGTGCACGCGGCCGCATCGTCTACGTCCGCAACGCAGTGAAGGGTGCCTGATCATGGCTGACTCGACTCTCGCGCTCGACGTCCACAGCCCCAACGGCAAGAAGGCCGGCTCGGTCGAGCTGCCCGCCGCGCTGTTCGACGTCAAGACGAACATCCCGCTGATCCACCAGGTCGTCGTCGCGCAGCGCGCGGCGGCTCGCCAGGGCACCCACTCGACCAAGCGTCGCGGTGAGGTCTCGGGCGCCGGCCGCAAGCCGTTCAAGCAGAAGGGCACCGGTAACGCCCGTCAGGGCTCGATCCGTGCGCCTCAGATGACCGGCGGTGGCATCGTCCACGGCCCGAAGCCGCGTGACTACGCGCAGCGCACCCCCAAGAAGATGATCGCCGCAGCCCTGCTGGGCTCGCTCAGCGACCGCGCTCGCGGTGGCCGCCTGCACGTCGTCGACTCGTTCGGCATCGAGGGCGCCCCGTCGACCAAGGCCGCTGCCGCGGTCCTGACGGCGCTGGCCCCCACCAAGAACGTCCTGGTCGTCATCACCCGCGATGACGAGATCAGCATCCGCAGCCTGCGCAACCTCGCGTACGTCCACGTGCTGACCTTCGACCAGCTCAACGCCTACGACGTGCTCGTCTCGGACGACATCGTCTTCACCAAGGCCGCCTTCGACGCCTTCGTCGCCTCGAAGAACGGCGCCACCGAGGAGGTCTCGGCATGACCACCGGGAACATCACCGTGAACAAGGACCCGCGCGACATCATCCTCAAGCCGGTCGTCTCCGAGAAGAGCTACGGGCTGATCGACGAGGGCAAGTACACCTTCCTGGTGGACCCGCGCGCGACCAAGACCGAGATCAAGCTCGCCATCGAGAAGATCTTCGGCGTCAAGGTCGCTTCGGTGAACACGCTCAACCGCACGGGCAAGGCCCGTCGCACCCGCTTCGGCACGGGAAAGCGCAAGGACACCAAGCGCGCGATCGTGACCCTGAAGTCGGGCACCATCGACATCTTCACGGCAGTCGGCTGACGGTCGGGATAGAGGACTAGAGACATGGCTATTCGCAAGTACAAGCCCACGACCCCGGGTCGCCGCGGTTCGTCGGTGGCCGACTTCGCCGAGATCACCCGATCGACGCCCGAGAAGTCGCTCCTCCGCCCGCTCAGCAAGACCGGTGGACGCAACAACCAGGGTCGCATCACGACCCGTCACATCGGTGGTGGCCACAAGCGCCAGTACCGCGTGATCGACTTCCGTCGCAACGACAAGGACGGCGTCAACGCCAAGGTCGCTCACATCGAGTACGACCCCAACCGCACGGCGCGCATCGCGCTGCTGCACTACTTCGACGGCGAGAAGCGCTACATCCTGGCGCCGAACAAGCTGTCGCAGGGCGACGTCGTCGAGTCGGGTGCCGGCGCGGACATCAAGCCGGGCAACAACCTGCCGCTGCGCAACATCCCGACCGGTACCGTGATCCACGCGATCGAGCTCCGTCCCGGCGGCGGCGCCAAGATCGCCCGCTCGGCCGGCGTCTCGGTGCGTCTGGTCGCGAAGGACGGGCCCTACGCCCAGCTCCGCCTCCCGAGCGGCGAGATCCGCAACGTCGATGCGCGCTGCCGCGCGACCATCGGCGAGGTCGGCAACGCCGAGCAGTCGAACATCAACTGGGGCAAGGCCGGCCGCAAGCGCTGGAAGGGCGTCCGCCCGACCGTCCGCGGTGTCGCCATGAACCCGGTCGACCACCCGCACGGTGGTGGTGAGGGCAAGACCTCCGGTGGACGTCACCCCGTCTCTCCTTGGGGCCAGGCTGAGGGTCGCACCCGCCACGCCAACAAGGAAAGCGACAAGTACATCGTTCGCCGCCGCAACGCCGGCAAGAAGCGGAAGTAGGAGTAGAGGAAGATGCCTCGCAGCCTTAAGAAGGGCCCCTTCGTCGACGAGCACCTGCTTCGCAAGGTCGTCTCGCAGAACGAAGCCGGCACCAAGAACGTCATCAAGACCTGGTCGCGCCGCTCGATGATCATCCCGGCCATGCTGGGTCACACGATCGCCGTGCACGACGGACGCAAGCACATCCCCGTGTTCGTGTCCGAGACCATGGTCGGCCACAAGCTGGGCGAGTTCGCGCCCACCCGCACCTTCCGCGGCCACGAGAAGGACGACAAGAAGGGTCGCCGCCGCTGACGCGGTGGCGCTCTCAGAGAGAGGAAGAGGAGGAGCAGCAATGGTGGAATCCATCGCACGTGTGAAGCACATCCGCGTGACCCCTCAGAAGGCTCGTCGTGTCGTCGCGCTCATCAAGGGCAAGCAGGCTCAGGAGGCTCTCGCCATCCTGAAGTTCGCGCCCCAGGGTGCCAGCGAGCCGATCTACAAGCTCGTTGCTTCGGCGGTCGCCAACGCCCGCGTGAAGGCGGACAAGGACGGCGAGTTCCTGGACGAGCAGGACCTGTACGTGCGCAACGCGTACGTCGACGAGGGCACGACGCTCAAGCGTTTCCAGCCCCGCGCCCAGGGCCGTGCCTTCCAGATCAAGAAGCGCACGAGCCACATCACGGTCGAGCTCGCCACCCCTGAGGTGGCCGACGCCGCGACCGGCACCGAGACCAAGAAGGCGAGCAAGTAATGGGACAGAAGGTCAACCCCTACGGCTTCCGCCTCGGCATCACCACGGACCACGTGTCGCGTTGGTTCTCCGACTCGACGAAGCCGGGCCAGCGTTACGCCGACTACGTGGCCGAGGACATCAAGATCCGTCAGCTCCTGCAGACGCAGCTGGACCGCGCCGGCGTGAGCGGGATCGAGATCGAGCGCACGCGTGACCGCGTCCGCGTCGACATCCACACCGCCCGCCCGGGCATCGTGATCGGCCGCCGCGGCGCCGAGGCCGAGCGCATCCGCGCCGACCTCGAGAAGCTCAGCGGCAAGCAGATCCAGCTGAACATCCTCGAGGTCAAGAACCCCGAGGCCGACGCTCAGCTGGTCGCGCAGGGCATCGCCGAGCAGCTCTCCGCACGTGTGGCCTTCCGCCGCGCGATGCGCAAGGGTCTGCAGGGCGCGCAGCGCGCGGGCGCCAAGGGCATCCGCATCCAGGTCTCCGGCCGCCTCGGCGGCGCCGAGATGAGCCGTTCGGAGTTCTACCGCGAGGGTCGTGTGCCGCTGCACACGCTGCGCGCGAACATCGACTACGGCTTCTACGAGGCGAAGACCACCTTCGGCCGCATCGGCGTGAAGGTCTGGATCTACAAGGGCGACCTGACCAACAAGGAGCTTGCTCGCGAGCAGGCCAACGCCCCCAAGTCCCGTGGTCGTGACGACCGCGGCGACCGCCGTCGTGGCCCGCGCAGCGAGGCCCCCGTCGCAGAAGGAGCGTCGGCCTGATGCTTATTCCCCGCAAGGTCAAGTACCGCAAGCAGCACCACCCCGGCCGTTCCGGCCAGGCCACCGGCGGCACGAAGGTCTCCTTCGGCGAGTTCGGCATCCAGGCGCTCACCCCCGCGTATGTGACGAACCGTCAGATCGAGTCCGCTCGTATCGCGATGACCCGTCACATCAAGCGTGGCGGCAAGGTGTGGATCAACATCTACCCCGACCGTCCGCTCACGAAGAAGCCGGCCGAGACCCGCATGGGTTCCGGTAAGGGCTCGCCGGAGTGGTGGGTCGCCAACGTCAAGCCGGGTCGCGTCCTCTTCGAGGTCGCGGGTGTCGACGAGCAGCTCGCTCGCGAGGCCCTGACCCGTGCCATTCACAAGCTGCCCCTGAAGGCACGCATCATCAAGCGCGAGGAGGGCGACGCGTAATGGCTGTCGGCACCAAGACGCTCGCCCCGAGCGAGCTGGACACGTTCGAGGACCAGCGCCTCGTCGAGGAGCTCCGCAAGGCCAAGGAAGAGCTGTTCAACCTGCGCTTCCAGTCGGCCACCGGTCAGCTCGAGAGCCACGGCCGCATCCGTGCGGTCAAGCGCGACATCGCGCGGCTCTACACCGTGATCCGTGAGCGCGAGCTCGGCATCCGTGCCACGCCCGCTCCCGCGGAGGTCGCGACGAAGGCGAAGAAGACGAAGGCCAAGAAGGCGGATGCCGCTGACGAGGCCGTGAAGGAAGAGGCCGAGTGATGGCTGAGACCAAGAACACCGCGACCGAGGCGGCCGGCCACGAGTCGGCCGAGCACGACGTTCGCGACGAGAGCGCCCGCGGTTACCGCAAGGCGCGCCGCGGCTACGTCGTCAGCGACAAGATGGACAAGACCATCGTCGTCGAGGTCGAAGACCGCGTGAAGCACCCGCTGTACGGCAAGGTGCTCCGCCGCACGTCGAAGGTCAAGGCACACGACGAGGGCAACACCGCCGGCATCGGCGACCTCGTCCTCATCAACGAGACTCGACCGCTCAGCGCCACGAAGCGCTGGCGCCTGGTCGAGATCATCGAGAAGGCGAAGTAAGTCATGATTCAGAACGAGTCACGCCTCAAGGTCGCCGACAACACGGGCGCCAAGGAGCTGCTCACCATCCGCGTGCTCGGCGGCTCCGCCCGTCGCTACGCCGGCCTCGGTGACATCATCGTGGCGACCGTCAAGGACGCGATCCCGGGCGGCAACGTCAAGAAGGGCGACGTGGTCAAGGCCGTCGTCGTCCGCACCAAGAAGCAGACCCGTCGTGCCGACGGGTCCTACATCAAGTTCGACGAGAACGCCGCCGTCATCCTGAAGAACGACGGGGAGCCCCGTGGCACCCGCATCTTCGGACCGGTCGGCCGTGAGCTTCGTGACAAGAAGTTCATGAAGATCGTCTCGCTGGCCCCGGAGGTCATCTGATCATGGCGAAGATCAAGAAGGGCGACCTGGTTCAGGTCATCACCGGCAAGAAGCAGGACAAGGGCGGCGACCGCGGCAAGCAGGGCAAGGTCCTCGATGTCCTCGTCGAGCAGAACCGCGTGATCGTCGAAGGCGTGAACTACGTCACCAAGCACAACCGCGTGGGCCAGTCCCAGCGGGGCAGCAAGACGGGCGGCATCGAGACGATGGAAGCCCCGATCCACATCTCCAACGTCGCCCTCGTCGACCCCTCGACCAAGAAGCCGACGCGTGTCGGCCACCGTGTCGAGGAGCAGACGAAGGACGGCGTCAAGCGCACGGTCCGCGTGCGCTACGCGAAGCAGTCAGGCAAGGACCTCTGAGAATGAGCACCAACACTGCCGCGGCGGCTGGCAAGATCCAGCCCCGCCTGAAGCAGAAGTACCAGGCCGAGATCAAAAAGGCGCTGCAGGAGGAGTTCGGCTACGCGAACGTCATGCAGATCCCCGGGATCGTCAAGGTCGTCGTCAACACCGGTGTCGGCGAGGCCGCTCGCGACAGCAAGGTGATCGACGGCGCGGTCAGCGACCTCACCCAGATCACCGGCCAGAAGCCGATCGTCACGAAGGCCCGCAAGTCCATCGCGCAGTTCAAGCTGCGCGAGGGTCAGGCCATCGGCGCGCACGTCACCCTCCGCGGTGACCGCGCGTGGGAGTTCATCGACCGTCTGGTGAACCTGTCGCTGCCGCGCATCCGCGACTTCCGCGGCCTGTCGCCCAAGCAGTTCGACGGCCACGGCAACTACACCTTCGGTCTGCAGGAGCAGTCGGTCTTCCACGAGATCAACCAGGACAAGATCGACCGCGTGCGCGGCTTCGACATCACGATCGTCACCACGGCGAAGACCGATGACGAGGGTCGCTCGCTGCTGCGTCACCTGGGCTTCCCGTTCCAGACGGCCGACGCGAAGTAATTCACCCACCACAGGTCGGCTGTCGTGTAACGGCTTCCGAAACCTGGTGAACAAAGGAAACACGAAATGACAATGACAGACCCGGTCGCAGACATGCTGACCCGTCTGCGCAACGCGAACTCGGCGCACCACGACACCGTGTCGCTGCCCAGCTCGAAGCTCAAGACCCACATCGCCGAGATCCTCCAGCAGGAGGGCTACATCGCCGGCTGGGAGGTCTCGGACGCACGTGTCGGCCAGACCCTCACGCTGACGCTGAAGTACGGCCCGAACCGCGAGCGGTCGATCGCCGGCATCAAGCGCGTCTCGAAGCCCGGCCTGCGCGTGTACGCACGCTCCACCGAGCTGCCCACGGTGCTCGGCGGCCTCGGCGTCGCGATCCTGTCCACCTCCTCTGGCCTCCTCACGGACCGCCAGGCCGAGAAGAAGGGCGTGGGTGGGGAAGTCCTCGCCTACGTGTGGTGATCTGACATGTCGCGTATCGGACGTCTTCCCATCGACATCCCCGCCGGCGTGACCGTTTCGGTCGACGGCCGGGAGGTCGCTGTCAAGGGCCCCAAGGGCGAGCTGACGCTCACCGTGGCGCAGCCCCTCGAGGTCAAGGTCGAAGAGAACCAGGTTCTGGTCTCGCGTCCCGACGACGAGCGCGAGTCGCGCTCGCTGCACGGGCTGACCCGCACCCTCATCAACAACAACATCATCGGCGTCACCGAGGGCTACACCAAGGGCCTCGAGGTCGTCGGCACCGGTTACCGCGTCGCACAGAAGGGCGCAGCGGTCGAGTTCGCACTCGGCTTCTCGCACCCGGTCGTCGTCGAGCCGCCCGCCGGCATCACCCTGACCGTCGAGGGCAACAACAAGCTCACCGTCAGCGGCATCTCGAAGCAGGCGGTCGGCGAGGCCGCCGCCAACATCCGCAAGATCCGCAAGCCCGAGCCCTACAAGGGCAAGGGTGTGCGGTACGCGGGCGAGGTCGTCCGCCGCAAGGCCGGAAAGGCTGGTAAGTAATCATGGCTGTGAAGTCGAAGACCGTCGCACGTTCGCGCCGCCACGCCCGCCTTCGCAAGAAGATCGTGGGCACCGAGGTCCGTCCGCGTCTCGTCGTGACCCGTTCCGCCCGCCACGTCTTCGTGCAGCTGGTGGACGACAGCAAGGGCCACACCGTGGCCTCGGCGTCGACCCTCGAGGCCGACCTGCGCACGTTCGACGGTGACAAGACCGCCAAGGCCCGCAAGGTCGGCGAGCTCGTCGCCGAGCGCGCGAAGGCCGCCGGCGTCGAGGACGTCGTGTTCGACCGTGGCGGCAACCGCTACGCCGGCCGTGTCGCCGCGATCGCCGACGGCGCTCGCGAGGGAGGTCTGAACCTGTGACCGAGAACAAGGAGAACAACGTGACCGAGCAGGCTGCGGCCGAGCAGGCTCCCGCCGCCGCCGAGGCGCCGGCCGAGCGCGAGCGCGAGCCCCGCCGCGGGGGTCGCGAGCGCAACCCCAACCGCGAGCGCGGTGGACGCGACCGCAACGAGAGCCAGTTCCTCGAGCGCGTCGTGACCATCAACCGTGTGTCGAAGGTCGTCAAGGGCGGTCGTCGCTTCAGCTTCACGGCGCTGGTCGTCGTGGGCGACGGCAACGGCCTGGTCGGCGTCGGCTACGGCAAGGCCCGCGAGGTGCCCCTGGCCATCTCGAAGGGTGTCGAAGAGGCCAAGCGCAACTTCTTCCGCGTGCCGCGCGTGGGCTCGACCATCCCGCACCCCGTGCAGGGTGAGGCCGCTGCCGGTGTCGTCCTGCTGCGTCCCGCCGCCGCCGGTACCGGTGTCATCGCCGGTGGTCCCGTGCGTGCGGTCCTGGAGTGCGCCGGCATCCACGATGTGCTGTCGAAGTCGCTCGGCTCGTCGAACACGATCAACATCGTGCACGCGACCGTGACGGCTCTGAAGGCTCTCGAGGAGCCGCGTGCCGTGGCCGCTCGTCGTGGCCTGGACTACGACGCGGTCGTTCCGGAGATCATCATCCGCAACGAGGCGAAGGCTGCGGCCGCCGCTGCGCAGAAGGTAGGTGCCTGATGGCTGCCCGTCTGAAGGTGACCCAGATCAAGTCCAAGGTGAGCGAGAAGCAGAACCAGCGCGACACGCTGCGTTCGCTCGGTCTGAAGCGGATCGGCGACTCGGTCGTCCGTCCCGACGACGCGCAGACGCGCGGTTACGTCAAGACCGTCGCGCACCTCGTGAAGGTTGAGGAGATCGACTGATGGCCGAGAAGGCTGAGAAGGCGACCGAAGAGGTCGTCGAGAAGAAGGCCCCCGCTGCCAAGAAGCCGGCTGCCAAGAAGCCCGCTGCTGCGAAGGCCGCTCCCAAGAAGGATGCCGTGAAGAAGGATGCCGTGGCCTCGCGCCCGGGCGTCCTCAAGGTGCACCACCTGCGTCCCGTCCCGGGCGCCCACACCGCCAAGACCCGTGTCGGTCGCGGTGAAGGCTCGAAGGGCAAGACGGCCGGCCGTGGCACCAAGGGCACCAAGGCCCGCTACCAGGTCAAGATCGGCTTCGAGGGTGGGCAGATGCCCCTCCACATGCGTACGCCGAAGCTGCGCGGGTTCAAGAACCCGTTCCGCGTCGAGTACCAGGTGGTCAACCTCGACAAGCTCGCCGAGCTGTACCCGACCGGTGGCGATGTCACCATCAGCGACCTGGTCGCCAAGGGTGCCGTCCGCAAGAACGAGAAGGTCAAGGTGCTCGGCACCGGCGACATCTCGGTCAAGCTCAACGTCACCGTCGACAAGGTCTCGGGCTCTGCCGAGCAGAAGATCGTCGCCGCAGGCGGATCGGTCAAGTAATCGTGTGACAGGGGCCGGGGGCATACCTCCGGCCCCTGTGCCGTACTCTGGTTGACGGCGTCTTCTGCGACGCCGGCCAATCCCACTGGAGGAAATGCCCTTGTTCAGCGCGATTGCGCGGGTCTTCCGCACACCCGACCTGCGGCGGAAGATCGGCTTCACTCTGGCGATCATCGCCATCTACCGCCTCGGCGCGCACGTTCCGACGCCGTTCGTGAACTTCCCGAACGTGCAGCAGTGTCTCGCCTCGGCCGGTTCGACCGAGGGCCTGCTCTCGCTCGTCAACCTCTTCTCCGGCGGCGCGCTCCTGCAGCTGTCGATCTTCGCGCTGGGCGTCATGCCCTACATCACCGCGACGATCATCGTCCAGCTGCTGCGCGTGGTCATCCCGCACTTCGAGACCCTCCACAAGGAGGGCCAGTCGGGCCAGGCCAAGCTGACGCAGTACACCCGCTACCTCACGATCGCGCTGGCGCTCCTCCAGTCGACCACGCTCGTGACCGTGGCCCGCTCGGGCCAGCTGTTCGGCATCACCGGCATCCCGGAATGCGAGCAGCTGCTCACCGACGAGGCCTGGTGGGCCCAGCTGCTGATGATCATCACGATGACGGCCGGCACCGGTCTGATCATGTGGTTCGCCGAGCTGGTCACCGAGCGCGGCGTCGGCAACGGCATGTCGCTGCTCATCTTCGTCTCCATCGCGGCGACCTTCCCGTCGGCCATGATGCAGATCGCCCAGTCGCACAGCTTCGAGGTCTTCCTCCTCGTGCTGGCCATCGGCATCGTCGTGGTCGCCCTCGTCGTCTTCGTCGAGCAGTCGCAGCGGCGCGTGCCCGTCCAGTACGCCAAGCGCATGGTCGGCCGCCGCACGCTCGGCGGCACGAACACCTACATCCCGATCAAGGTCAACATGGCCGGTGTCATCCCGGTCATCTTCGCCTCGTCGCTGCTGTACATCCCGGCGCTGGTCTCGCAGTTCAACGCGACCCCCGACGCCGACGGCCAGGTGCCGGACTGGGTCGCGTGGGTGCAGGCGAACTTCACCACCGGCGACCACCCGCTGTACATGGCGGTGTACTTCCTGCTGATCATCGGGTTCACCTACTTCTACGTCGCGATCACGTTCAACCCGGTCGAGGTCGCCGACAACATGAAGAAGTACGGCGGCTTCATCCCCGGCATCCGTGCCGGCCGCCCGACCGCGGAGTACCTGGACTACGTGCTCACCCGCATCACGCTCCCGGGCTCGATCTACCTGGGTCTGATCGCGCTCATCCCGCTGATCGCCTTCGCGACCATCGGCGCCAACCAGAACTTCCCGTTCGGCGGCGCGTCGATCCTCATCATCGTCGGTGTGGGTCTCGACACGGTCAAGCAGATCGACGCCCAGCTCCAGCAGCGACACTACGAAGGACTTCTGCGATGACGACTGCCGCACGTCTGCTGATCATCGGGCCGCAGGGCTCGGGCAAGGGCACCCAGGGCGTCCGCATCGCCGAGGCTCTCGACATCCCGGCCGTCTCGACCGGCGACGTGTTCCGCGCCAACGTGAAGGACGGCACCGAGCTCGGTCAGCAGGTCAAGGCGATCATCGACGCCGGCGACCTCGTCCCCGACGAGCTGACCGGTGCGATCGTGCGCGACCGGCTGCAGCAGGACGACGCCGCGGCGGGGTTCCTCCTCGACGGCTACCCGCGCAACCTCGGTCAGGTCCGGGACCTCGACGCCTTCCTCGCCGACCGCGGCCAGCCGCTGACCGCCGTCATCGAGCTGTCGGTGCCCCGTGACGAGTCGATCCAGCGCCTGTCGCTGCGCGCCGCCGAGCAGGGACGCGCCGACGACAACGCCGAGTCGATCGCCAAGCGTCTGTCGATCTACGAGTCCGAGACTGCGCCGATCCTCGACGTGTACCGCGAACGCGGGATCGTCGACGAGATCGACGGTGTCGGATCGCTCGACGAGATCACCGCGCGCATCACCGCGGCTCTCGCGGCGCGCGGCATCACGGCCTGACGTGGGCCTGCGCCGCTCCCTGTACAAGACGCCCGCGCAGCTGCGGGCGATGGTCGAGCCGGGGCTGATCACCGCCGCCGCCCTCGACGCGGTGCGCGGCATCGTCGCCGCGGGCATCACGACGGCAGAAGTGGATGCCGTGGCCTCGGCCGCGATCATCGCGCGCGGCGCCGAGTCGAACTTCCAGCTCGTGCGCGGCTACCGCCACACCACCTGCATCTCGGTCAACGAGCAGGTGGTGCACGGGATCCCCGGCGACCGCGTGCTCGAGCCGGGCGACATCGTCTCGATCGACTGCGGTGCGCAGTTCAAGGGGTGGAACGGCGACTCCGCGATCACGATCGTCGTCCCGGACCCCGACCGTCCCGACCTGGTCGCCGCGCGGCAGCGCCTCTCGGACGTGACCGAGGGGTCGCTGTGGGCCGGCATCGCCGCGCTCGCCTCGGCGGGACGCGTCGGCGAGGTCGGCGACGCGGTGCAGTCCTACATCGAGGCAGCAGCGGAGGAGTACGGCATCCTGCGCGAGTATGTCGGGCACGGGATCGGCCGGCGCATGCACGAGGGTCCGACGGTGTTCAACTACCGCGTCGCCGACCTCGGGCCGGAGGTGCGGCCGGGGCTGTGCCTCGCGATCGAGCCCATGGTCACGGGCGGCTCGGAGGCGACGTTCGTCGAGGACGACGACTGGACCGTCTCGACGGTCGACGGCAGCGACGGCTCCCACTGGGAGCACAGCGTGGCTGTGCATGATGGTGGCATCTGGGTGCTCACGGCGCCCGATGGGGGAGCGGCCGGGCTGGCACCGTTCGGCGTGACTCCCGTGGAGATCGGCTGAGAGGGTTCGACAATGGCAACAGCAGCAGGCAAGACCAACTGGTTCGCGATCTGGGTGAGTGTGGCCGTGGTGGCCGTGGTGGCCGCCCTGATCATCCTCGTCGTGTGGATGAACAACGCCGCGACCGCGCCCGCCGTGCGCCCCGACAGCTCGGGGATCAACCAGACCACCGGCGCCGTCGTGGTCGGCAGCGGCGAGAACCAGATCGATCTGTTCTTCGACTTCTACTGCCCGCACTGCCAGGACTTCGAGGACGCGTACGGCCCCACGCTCGACGAGCAGCTCGAGGCGGGCACCGTCACCCTCAACCTGCACCCCGTCGCCCTGACCGGCCTGAACGCCGCGTCGGGCACCGACTTCTCCAAGCGCTCCGCGAACGCGCTGTACTGCGTCGCCGAGGATGAGCCGACGGCCGCGTACCCGTTCATGCAGGCCGTGTTCGCCACGCACCCGAGCGGCGCGGGCCTGACCGACGAGCAGCTCGTCTCGCTCGCCGACCGGGCGGGCGCGAGCGGCGTCGCGGAGTGCATCGCCGACCGCACGTGGGACGACCTCGTCGCCGAGCAGACCCGCAGCATCCCCGCCAACCCCGCCACGGGCGGTGCCGGCACGCCGACCGTCGTGATCAACGACGAGTGGGTCGCCCTCACCAACAACCCGCAGGCCGACATCGTCGACCGGCTCCAGTAGGAGCGCCGCGGCGCCGAGCCCTCGGTTCCGGTGCCTCGGCGCCAGCTTCCGTCGTCGAGCCCTCAGGTTCTGTGCGAGCCCTCAGGTTGCGTACGCGCGGAGCCTGAGGGTTCGCGCGCGGGCTGTGGGTTCGGCGAGCATGGGTGGCGGCCTCCAGCCCTGACGCCGAGCCCGTAGCTTCCGGCGCCCCGGCGAGACTCCAGGCGCCGAGCCCCGACTTGTCGCCGAGCCCTCGGGTTCTGTGCGAGCCCTCAGGTTGCGTACGCGCGGAGCTTGAGGGTTCGCGCGCGGTCTGTGGGTTCGGCGAGCATGGCCGGCGGCACGCATAGCCTCCCGCACAGTCGACGATGTGCGCGAGTTGTCCTCCGATCGGCACACGCCGCGCCCACGGCATCCGCAGATCGTCGAGGGTGGGGGCATGCTGTCCATCGCCGATGCGCGCGCCGCGCTCATCCCCCGCAGCCGGCTCGATCTCGACGGGTACTCCAGTCGCGAGATCGCCGCCGCCGTCGCCGAGGATCGCCTCTTCCGCGTGCGTCGCGGCTGGTATGTCGAGAAGACGACCTGGGATGCCGTCTACTCAGAGGGGCGGCAACTCCTGCGCGTCGCCGCCGCGCACGAGGTCCGCTCCGACGGGGACGGGGTGTGGTCACACACGTCGGCGGCGGTGGCGCACGGGCTGTGGCTGTTTCGGATGGAGCCGGCGCGCGTGCACCTGTCGGGCGTCACACTCAACGGGCAGACTCTGCGCAGCGGTCCGCTCGTGGCGCGACACGAGGTCGCGGTTCCCGAGACCGACATCGAGGTGATCGACGGGATGCCGTGCACCTCGCTGGCGCGCACGGTCGGCGATGTGATCCGCCAGGCGCCGACCGTCACCGGTCTCGCCCTCGCCGACGCCGCGATGCGCCGCGTCGCCTGGGACGACGCATCGTGGAGCTACGACGAGGACGCAGCCGACGCGTTCCGGGCTCAGGTCGGAGTGCGCCTGCCGATGGGCGGCCGCGGCGTGCGCCGGGCGCGCGGGGTGATCGCGCTCGCCGACGGGCGCGCGCAGCTGCCGGGTGAGAGTGCCAGCAGGCTGTACCTCCTGGATCTCGGGTTCGCGCTGCCACGTCTGCAGGTCCCCGTGCCTGCCCCGAACGGCGGGTCGTACTTCATCGACTTCGGGCTCGACGACGTCGACGCGTGGGGGGAGTTCGATGGCGTCGGCAAGTACATCGACGCCGAGCTGCGCGGCGCGGACATCGACATCGAGGATGCTGTGCTCGCGGAGAAGCAGCGGGAGGACTGGATCCGCGGCACGACGCAGCGCCGCCTCTGCCGGTGGGGCACCTCGCACATTCTGGACGCAGCCGCACTCGGCGCCCGGCTGGCGAGCTTCCACATCTTCGCTCCCTGACACGGGTGGGATGCCGGTGGTCGCGGCACCGGCATCCCACCCCGTTCGCGGGGCCGCAGGTGCGGCGGGTGCCGTGGGTGCCGCGGGTGCCGTGGGCGCGTGGGTGCGCGTGCGGGGCGGCGCCGTCGTGGCGCCGTGATCGCGCGGCGAACCCTCACCTTGTGTGCTGCGCCGGCGTGTGGGGGATCGCGAGCCCTTACCTTGTGTGTGAACCCTCAGGTGCTGTGCGTGCAGAGCGTGAGGGCTCGCGCGGGGTGTGTGGGTTCGCGGCGTGTGGTCTGGTTCGCGGTGAGCCCTCACCTTGTGTGCTGCGCCGGCGTGTGGGGGATCGCGAGCCCTTACCTTGTGTGTGAACCCTCAGGTGCTGTGCGTGCGGAACGTGAGGGCTCGCGCGGGGCGTGAGAGTTCGCGGTGAGCCCTCACCTTGTGTGCTGCGCCGGCGTGTGGGGGATCGCGAGCCCTCGCCTTGTGTGCGAACCCTCAGGCGCTGTGCGTGCGGAACGTGAGGGCTCGCGCGGGGCGTGAGGGTTCGCGGCGCGTCGCCGGCGCCCTCGACCACGCCGACCGACGCCACCCGCGCACGGCGCCCCGAGCCACCGTGGCCGACGCGGCGCGCCGCGGTCAGCCGGGCAGCGTCGATCCGAGCGGGCGGTCGGGCGTGAAGCCGGGGAGGATCGCGAACGCCGCAGAGGTGGTCGCGGTCGCGTAGTCGAGGAGGTCGTCGGTCTCCTCGAGGCGCTGCAGCGTGCGGGAGAAGGTCGCGATGTCGTTCTGGAAGCTCAGGAACACGATGCCGCGGTCGTCGTCGGAGTCGGCGTAGCTGTAGCTGCGTCGATGCATGAGCGGGGCGCCGATGAACGAGGGATGCGCGGCGCGGGCGTGCGCGCGGGCCGGCACGCGGTACTCGCCCTCGGGCGTCTTGGCGAGCAGGTCGATCTCGCCGAAGGCGTCGCCGCCGGACAGCGGCTGCCCGTCGGCGTGGCGACGGCCGAAGACGGCGTCCTGGCCGTCCGCGCTCAGCCCCCGGAACCGGTCGACGTCGAGGCGAAACCGCCGGACGGCGCAGATCGTCCCGCCCGCGAGCGGACCGTCGGCGATCCACACGCCGGCATCGAGCAGCTCCGGAGTATCGGGGACGATGATGCCGTCGAAGTATCCGAACGGGTTGCGCGTCGCGCCGCCCCGCAGGCCGCCGCGGAAGCCGGGCTGCTCCCACCGCAGCGTCAGGCCGTCAGCGAGCTCGTCGATCGCCGCGGCGGGGACGAACGGGTCGGATGCCGCGGCCATCAGCAGCACGTCTCCGCCATGGTGCGCCACCTCGGCGTCGCTGACGAACGCGGGCAGGGTCGTCGCGGACGCCGCTGCCCGGTCGCGCAGCGCGAGCAGCCGCGGCCCGATGCCGACGAGCACGGTCAGATCGCCCGCACCGTCCGGCAGCGCGCGGGAGCCGGCGCGGGCGCTCGTGAGCTCGGCGATGGACTCGCCGAGTCCCCGCAGCCAGGCGGAGAGCGTCGCCGCGGTGACACCGGGGGCGTCGAACACCGAGATCAGCGCATGCGCCTGGGCAACGACGGGGCGCACGACGCCGGCCTGATCGTCTCCGTGCGCAGCCACGGGGGCGCCCGTCGGCGATCCACCGGACGCCGGGGGCTCCCCGCCCTCGGTTCCGCCCGCCCGTTCCGCCACCAGAAACGCTCCGCTCGCGGCGGCGGCGCCGACCAGCAGCCCGGCTCCGCCCGCGAGCAACGAGCGGCGCGAAACCCCACGCGGCGTGGTCCCGGGCCGTTCGGCTCGCGCCTCGGCGTCGACGCTCTCGGCGCGACCGCCACCACCCTCGGCGCGACGGCCGTCGACGTCCCCGCCCTCAGCGCGACCGCCCGCACCGCGCCCGTTCGCACCGCGACGACCCTCGGCATCACCGCCCTCAGCGAGACCGCGACCGCCCTCGGCGCGACGGCCGTCGACGCCCCCCGGCACCGCCCCCACCGCGCCGACGCCCCCCGGCACCGCCCCCACCGCGCCAGCCGACTCAGCGCCGACGCCCCCCGGCACCGGCCCCACCTCGCCCGCCTCGTCACTCATCGCCGGGCACCTCGAGGCGCGGCCCGGGCTCGGGCGCGAAGTCGATGTCGTTCCAGTCCGTGCCGACGCGCACCTGCGCGCGCCACAGCACGCCCTCGGCGTCGACCCACAGCCGCAGGTGCGAGGTCTCGGGGTCGACGGTGCCGGGTTCGGCGACCTCGTCGCTGGGCGGCGCCGCGAAGACGGTGACCGCGACGTCGTCGACCTCGTCCTCGCGCAGCCAGAGCGCACCGGTCTGCTGCACGAGCAGCGGATTCTCGGGGCGGTCGGCGCCGAGGTTGCCGATGAGACTGAGGGTCGCGTCCAGCCGGCCGGCCTGCGGGTCGATCCCGCGGCTGATCCAGTTCTGGTCGCCGAGGGGCGGGATCGGCAGCGGCGGCAGCCCGGCGGCGTCGGGCTCGGCGGGGATGATCCCGACCGTGCTCTCGGTCCACAGCAGCGCCTGCGACGCGAATCCGTCGCCAGTCACCGCGGCGTAGCCGGTGTGCGTCGCGTAGTCGACCCAGCCGCGCAGCGACAGCTCCGCGCCGTCCTGCACGACCCGCGTGGTGAACTCCCGCGTGCCGGCGTCGAAGTTCTTGAACCGCATTGCGGCCAGCACCTGTGACTCCTCCGTGGTGACCGCGCGGGCCTCCGGCGCGGAGGGCGCGGAGGGTGCGGCCGGCGCCGCGGGCGCGCAGGCGCTCAGCCCGGCGACGCCGGCGATGAGCACGACAGCGGCGAGGACCACCGCGAGCCGGCGCCTCACGGCGTCCTCGCCCGGTCGGCCAGCAGGTCCGGATCCGGGGTCGCGAAGGACGCGGCATCCGGCATGGCGACGGCGTCGGGCAGCCGCTGCGCCGCGCGCGGCGCGAGGTTCGGCTGCGCCGGCGGCGGAGCGACCCGCAGGAAGCTCACGCCCGCGGGCGCGGGCGGACCGTCCAGTGCGGTCGCGGCATCCTGCACATCGGCGCACGCCGCCAGCTGCGCCGCCAGGGCCCCGGGCAGGGCGGATGCCGTCGCATCGGCGCAGTTGGCCTGCGCCGGGCTGCGGGTGGCCGAGGTGTTGGCGACGTCGACGGCGTTGCCGGCGAACGCGTTGCCGCGGAGGTCGTTGCCGGTCGCCGCAAGGTCCTCGGTATTGGACAGCTGTATGCCGGCGCGGGCATGCCCGGCGATCAGGTTGCGGCTGACGAGGTTGTCGCGCCCGCCCGCGATGCCGATGCCGAGCGCGAAGCCGCCGTCGGCCTGCGCCGGGCTGTCGGCCGCGTCGTTGCCGCTCACGACGTTGCCCACGACGGTGTTGCCCTGCTGCGGGCTGAACGCCTCCTGGTAGTTGGACAGCAGCGTCATGCCGACGCGGTTGCCCGAGAAGCGGTTGGCTGCGACGACGACCGAGTCCGAGGCGTTCGCGTTCTCGTACCCGACGGCGTTGGCCTCGGCGACGTTGCCGGTCAGCAGGATGTCGCAGTCGCGGCACTGTCCGACGTAGAACCCGCTGTCGGCCGAGCCCGACGCGTACGAGTCGCGGATGACGCCGTGCTGCGAGTTGAACGCGTAGATGCCGTACAGGCCGTTGTTGTAGGCGGTGACGTGGTCGATGAGAAAGCGCTGCAGCGGCGGGAACCGCGCGGGATCGAAGGGGGCGTACCCGTCGACCCCGTGCGCCGTCGGACCGTTCTCGTCATGCGTGCCGGTGACGAGCACGCCGTAGTAGAGCGCGCCGGTGACGGTGAGGTTCTCGATCGTGATCCCGTCGGCGATCGCGACGATCCCGAACGGGCGGATGCCGCCGCCGTCGATGACCGTGTCGTTGCGGTCTTCGCCGCGCACGGTGACATCGGGGGTCGCGATCTGCATCGTCTCGGCGTACGTGCCCGCGGCGATCTCGATCGTGCCGCCGGCGGCCACCGCGTCGGCAGCCTCCTGCAGAGTGGCGACGTCGGCGGGAACGCGGATCAGACCGGGGTCGGCGGATGCCGTCGGGTCCGGCCCGGGCGCGCATGCCGACAGCGATATGGCGACCACGAGTGTCATCAGGGCGAGCAGTCGGTTACGCACGCGAACAGCCTACGGTCACCCGCGTGTCGCGGTTTGCGCTCGCCGCGCCGCGGCCGATCCGGTGACTTCGGAGGAGTTTCATAGGCTTCTCTACGGGTGGGGGAGACCGTCTGTGGCGTGGCTTCGAGCCGGCGTCCGTTGTGCACCCCCTGCCGTCAGTCGACCAGGGGAAACATCAGTGACGAGCCGACAGCAGCCTTCCTTCCTCCGCCGTGCCACCGCCGCTCTCGCGGCGGGAGCCCTCGCACTGACCGGTGTGGTCGCCTTCGGCGCTCCGGCGTACGCGGCCGCCGGAGGCGTGAGCGGAACCGTCGCCCGCGACTTCAACGGCAACGGCGTGCGGGATGCCGGTGACGTGAACGCGGGTGTGCCGGGCGACATCGGCGTGGCGGGCGTGCGCGCCGTCGCGTACGACGCGCTCGGCGCCGAGGTGGGCTCCGGCACCACCGACGACGACGGCGAGTACACGATCGACACGTCCGGTGTCGCCGACGGCACGCCGCTGCGGATCGAGTTCTCCGACCTGCCCGATGGGTTCTTCCCGTCGCGCGCCGGGGCGGACAACGGCACGACCGTCCAGTTCGTGGCGGCGGGCGCGGAGGACGTCGACCTCCTCGTCGAGCACCCGGACGACTTCTCGCAGTCCAACGCGCCGCTGTTCACGGCGATCCAGTGGCCGGCGCTGCTGAGCGGCACGAACGCGAACCAGGCGGCGATCGTGGCCACGCCGTGGAACACGGTCGAGAGCACGGGCGCTGCCTTCGCGACCCGCACGACGCTCGCCACCTACTCGCAGGTCGGCGCGATCTGGGGTCTGTCCTACGACCGGACCGGCAACGACCTCTACGCCTCCGCGACCTACAAGCGGATGTCGGGACTGGGCATGCTCGGACTCGGCGGCATCTACCGCGTGAACGACGTCCTCAGCCCGTCGGGCGCGACCCAGACCGGGCGCACGACCACCCCGTGGCTCGACGTGCAGGGCCTGCCCGTCGTGGGCGGCGGAACGATCGACGTCGGCACCGTGCCGAGCAACGCGGACCGTGGGCTCGGTGCCACCGGCGCAGCGGCGGGAACCGACATCGACGCGTTCGAGAAAGCCGGTCGCGTCGGCATCGGCGGAATCGCCGTCATCCCCGGTGAGGACCGCCTGGTCTTCACCAACCTGAACGACGGCAACCTGTATGCGGTCGAGATCGCCGCGGACGGGCCGCCGCCGACCTCGGCGACGCGGATCGCGCTGCCGACGACGGCGGGACAGCAGCCGTGGGCCGTCACGGCGCACCGCGACGCACTGTACGTCGGCTACGTCGACACGGGCGACGCCCCGGGTGCGAGCGCGGACGCCGCCGACCTCAACGCCTACGTGGTCAGCGCATCGGTCCAAGACGCGCTCGCCGGCACGCCACCTACCAGGTGCGCTTCGTGCTGACGGCCGAGCAGGCGGCGATCTACCAGTTCACCGCGGCCCTGGCCGGAACGGACGGCGCGGCCGACTCGAACGCCTACCCGGCGACCGGCCTCACGGCGCCTTTCGTGCTCGACGACTCCAACGGGTCGCTGACCGGGGACTACACGCTGGCCGACATCCTGGCCACGCAGGGCATCGACCCGACGTGGGACGCCGGGCTCGTCCTGATCGAGGGCGCGCTGCCCGACTCGGGCGGCACCCTCGCCTGGGGCCTGCCCCTCACGGGTGCGGTGCTGCTGCTCCTCGGTCTGGCTCTGGTGAGCCGCCGCCGCGAGAACACGGTGTGATCGACGGACTCGTCCATCGCTGACGGGAGGGTCGGGGCCTGCGGGCTCCGGCCCTCCCGTCGCGAGAGCGGAGGCAGCGGCACCGGCATCCTGCCCGCGAGTTGCCGGGGGTCCCGATACCACGTACACTGGATCCTTGGTGCCACGCGCCTTCATTGGCGTGTCGCGGCACCAGCATCCCATCCACCGCAGACCGACCGGTCTGCACAAGCGTCAGCGAGGCTATGGCTAAGAAAGACGGTGTCATCGAGATCGAGGGCGTGATCTCCGAGGCGCTTCCCAACGCGATGTTCCGCGTTGAGCTGAGCAACGGACACAAGGTCCTCGCGACGATCTCCGGAAAGATGCGGCAGAACTACATCCGCATCATCCCCGAGGACCGCGTTGTCGTCGAGCTTTCGCCCTACGACCTCACCCGCGGCCGCATCGTCTACCGCTACCGCTAGACCGGTCGAGAAGTAACGGCTCGTCCCGATCCCGAGACACCGCGCTGTGCGCGGGGCTCGATCATCGGGAGAGCACGAAGACAGCGAATCAGGAAAATCATGAAGGTCAACCCCTCCGTCAAGCCCATCTGCGACCACTGCAAGGTCATCCGTCGCCACGGTCGCGTCATGGTCATCTGCAAGTCGAACCCGCGTCACAAGCAGCGCCAGGGCTGAGCGCCGCGCCCTGGGCGCGGTGCAGCGAGATCCACAACTGAAAACACAACAGGCAGGTTCAGAACCTCTTCGGAGGGGACACCTCGGGCGGAGGCCCGGGCACCGATCCTGCTCCACACCTCCACCTACTCCTAGGAGAAACCCGCATGGCACGTCTTGCCGGCGTTGACATCCCGCGCGATAAGCGCGTGGTGATCGCCCTCACGTACATCTACGGCGTCGGCCGTACCCGCTCGGTCGAGATCCTCAAGGCCACCGAGATCGACGAGTCGATCCGCGTCAAGGACCTCACCGACGAGCAGCTGATCGCGCTGCGCGATCACATCGAGGCCAGCTACAAGGTCGAGGGTGACCTCCGCCGTGAGGTGGCCGCCGACATCCGCCGCAAGGTCGAGATCGGCTCCTACGAGGGTCTGCGTCACCGCCGCGGCCTCCCGGTGCGCGGTCAGCGCACGAAGACGAACGCGCGTACCCGCAAGGGTCCCAAGCGCACCGTCGCCGGCAAGAAGAAGGCGCGCTAAGGCGCGGCCCCCAGGATCTAGGGAGAACGCAACATGGCACAGGCCAAGTCCGCCGCGCGCAAGCCGCGCCGCAAGGAGAAGAAGAACATCGCGCTGGGCCACGCCCACATCAAGTCGACGTTCAACAACACGATCGTCTCGATCACCGACCCGTCCGGCGCCGTCATCGCGTGGGCTTCGTCGGGTGGCGTGGGCTTCAAGGGCTCGCGCAAGTCGACCCCGTACGCCGCCGGCATGGCTGCCGAGTCGGCCGCCCGCCAGGCCGCCGAGCACGGCGTCAAGAAGGTCGACGTCTTCGTCAAGGGTCCGGGTTCGGGCCGCGAGACCGCGATCCGTTCGCTGACGGCCGCCGGCCTCGAGGTGGGGTCCATCCAGGACGTCACCCCGCAGGCGCACAACGGCTGCCGCCCGCCCAAGCGCCGCCGCGTCTGACACATCGCTTCGCGAGTGGATGCCGGGATCTCGGACACCGAGCGCCCGGCATCCCCTCGCCCGTCAAAAACTCAACACCTCACCCACTGCACGTGTCATATAGCGGTCACGTGACTGAAAGGAACACATAGTGCTCATTGCACAGCGTCCCACTTTGACCGAGGAGAAGATCGGCGACTTCCGCAGCCGGTTCATCATCGAGCCGCTGGAGCCCGGCTTCGGCTACACCATCGGCAACGCGCTGCGTCGCAGCCTGCTCTCGTCCATTCCGGGTGCCGCGGTCACCAGCATCCGCATCGACGGCGTGCTGCACGAGTTCAGCACCATCCCCGGTGTGAAGGAGGATGTCACCGAGATCATCCTCAACATCAAGCAGCTGGTCGTCTCGAGCGAGCGCGACGAGCCCATCACCGCGTACCTGCGCAAGACCGGCGCCGGTGAGGTCACCGCCGCCGACATCTCCGCTCCCGCCGGTGTCGAGGTGCACAACCCCGAGCTGGTCATTGCGACGCTCAACGACTCGGCCAAGTTCGAGCTCGAGCTGACGATCGAGCGCGGCCGCGGCTACGTCTCGGCGACCCAGAACCGCAACGAGTACGCCGAGGCGGGCCAGATCCCGATCGACTCGATCTACTCGCCGGTGCTCAAGGTCAGCTACCGTGTCGACGCAACCCGTGCCGGTGAGCGCACCGACTTCGACAAGCTCGTCCTGGACGTCGAGTCCAAGTCGTCGATGGACCCCCGCGACGCCGTCGCGTCGGCCGGCCGCACGCTGACCGAGCTGTTCGGTCTCGCACGCGAGCTGAACGTCGAGGCCGAGGGCATCGAGATCGGCCCCGCGCCGGTCGCCGAGGTGCTCACCAACGAGCTGTCGATGCCGATCGAGGACCTCGACCTGTCGGTCCGCTCGTACAACTGCCTCAAGCGTGAGGGCATCAACACGGTGTCCGAGCTGGTCGCCCTGTCGGAGACGCAGCTCATGAACATCCGCAACTTCGGTCAGAAGTCGGTCGACGAGGTGCGCGACAAGCTCGTGTCGCTCGGCCTGTCGCTGAAGGACTCGGTTCCCGGGTTCGACGGCGCGCACTTCTACGGCGGCTACGAAGACGAGACCATCTGAGCGGACCCCGGTCCGCCCGGAGTAGTCGCTGACATCTTTCAACTGGAGTAACTGACATGCCCAAGCCCACGAAGGGTCCCCGCCTCGGAGGCGGCCCCGCCCACGAGCGCCTGCTGCTTGCGAACCTCGCGGCGGCTCTGTTCACGCACAAGTCGATCACGACGACCGAGACCAAGGCCAAGCGCCTGCGTCCGTTCGCCGAGCGCCTGGTGACCTTCGCCAAGCGCGGTGACCTGCACGCGCGTCGCCGTGTGCAGTCGATCATCGGCTCCAAGGAGGTCGTGCACGTCCTGTTCGCCGAGATCGCTCCGCTCGTGGCCGAGCGCGAGGGCGGCTACACGCGCATCACCAAGGTCGGCAACCGCAAGGGCGACAACGCCCCCATGGCCGTGATCGAGCTCGTTCTCGAGCCCGTGAACCCGAAGCCGAAGCCGGCCAAGAAGGCCGCCGCGGCCGCTCCGGCCGCCGAGGCTGAGGTCGAGGAGGCCGCCGAGGTCGAGGTCGAGGCCGCCGAGGCCGAGGTCGCTGCCGACGAGTCCGCCGAGGCCGGCGCCGAGTCGCAGGAGGAGGGCGCGGCCGCGGAGGCCGCTGCCGAGGACGCCGTCGAGGAGAAGTCCGAGTAAGACGCTCCTGCACCGCATCGCTCGCGAGGCCCGCACCCCTTTTCGGGGCGCGGGCCTCGCTGCGTTCCCGGGGCGCGGCGAGGCTGTGTTCATCTCGCAGGAGCGGAGGGCCGGAGAGGCCGCGACACGCCGCCGATACGCTGCCGACACGCCCGGGGTCCCGGAAACCTCCTGCGAACGCAACACCGCGCCGGCCGCGGCGGCCCGCCGGGGCGCGTAGTGTTCTCGTGTGAGTGAGCGAACCCCGGCCACGCCGGCGCCGGCCGAGCAGAGCCTGGCCGAGCGACTCGGCGACGTCCCCGGCCCCGCGACGCCGCGGCATCCCGAGATCGCGACCTGGCGCGGCGCGACGCGCGAGGACATCGACGCGATCCACGTCGTGATCGCGGCGGCGGATGCCGTCGACCACCCCACCTGGACCACGCCGCGCTCGGAGATCGCGGACACCTTCGAGATGTCCCACTTCGACAACGCGCGCGACACGATCCTCGCCGAGACCGCCGACGGCACGGTCGTCGCCGTCGGCAGCGCGATGCTGCACCCCTCCCGCGAGGGCGGTGTGCTCAACGCCTACCTCACCGGCGGCGTGCACCCGGACTGGCGGCGTCGCGGGATCGGCGCCCAGGTGCTCGCCTGGCAGCACGCGCGCGGCCGTCAGCAGGTCGCCGAGGCCGCCGCCGCGCTCGGCGACGAGGCGACCGCCGACCTCAAGATCTACGCGGAGGAGACCAACGCCGGCCAGCACCGGCTCGCGCAGGCCGCGGGCTTCCGGCCCGAGCGCTGGTTCGCCTCGATGGTCCGCGACATGGCGACCCCGGCGCCGCGGCGCGAGGTGCCCGAGGGCATCACGGTCGTCCCGTACGAGCGCGCTCGCGATGCCGCGGTGCTCGAGGCGCGCAACGACGCGTTCCGCGACCACTGGGGGAGCCTGCCGAGCGTCCCGGAGCGCTGGGCCCAGTTCGTCGGCGGCGAGTTCTTCCGTCCCGACCTCTCCCGCCTCGCCCTGGACGGTGATCGCATCGTCGCGTTCTGCCTCGCCTCGGTCAACGAGGACGACTGGGTCACGCTCGGGGCGAGCAGCTCCTACATCGACCTGATCGGCGTCGTCCGCTCGCACCGCGGCCGGGGCCTCGCGCCTCTGGTCATTGCCCACGCGCTCGAGGCGATCGGCGCCGCCGGCCTCGAGAAGGCCGTCCTCGACGTCGACACCGACAGCCCCACCGGCGCGAACACGCTGTACGAGCGCCTCGGGTTCGCCGCGACGGAGCGCTCCGTCGCGTTCGTCCAGCGGCTCTGACGCTCCGCGCGCCCGCTCAGCGCACGGGTTCGGCGGGGAACGTCTTCGCGGTGACCCACTGCGCGAGGCGGATCTCGTAGGTCAGCTGCGCGTGCTGGTTCTCGATGGACTCGACGGCTGCGGCCACGGCATCCGCGAAGACATGCCCGGCTGCGGTCCCGGGATGGATGCCGTCACCGGCCAGCAGGTCCTCATGGTCGGCGATCGCGCCCGTCCAGTCGGCCACGACGATGCCCGGGTGGGCATCGGCGAAGGCGGCGAGGTCGCGGTTGACGCCGGGGATCCACTTGCGCGGCGCGTGGGCGTTGACGAGCACGAGCGCACGGTCGGGGCCGACGGCCTCGCGCAGCGCGGTCAGCGCCGACGCGTCCACCGGGCCGTTCGTGCCCAGCGCGACCACGACGTAGTCGCGCAGCGCGTCGCGCGCCGCGAGCTTCTGGACGATGCCGGCACCGGCCCACATCGAGCGCGACACCTCCGCGTCGATCTCGATGCCCGGGAACTCCTCGAGCAGCCCCTGTGCCGAGGCGAGCATGACCGAGTCGCCCACGGCGCTGATGCGTCGCCCGTCCACGTGCGCCGGCGCGGGGGGACGCGGGCGGCCGTCCGGGGCGACGCAGGTCCCGGACTCCGAGGACAGGTGCACCGACGGGCACTCGGGCGGGAGCGGGTCGGCGTCGCGGCGCAGCGCGGCATCGGCGATGTGCATCGGTGCGGGGGTGGGGGATGCCGCATCCAGTGCCGCCTGCCCGTCCGCGACGACGGCTTCGCTCGAGGTCATCGGCGGGGCCGCGGCAACCGCCGCTGTCGTCCCGCCGAGCGCGAGCACTGCGGCGGTCAGCGCCGTGACGGCGCTCCAGCGCCGGGCCGGGGTCGACGAGAGGCGACCGCGGACGCGGATCCACACGCCGCGGAACCCGTAGCGCCGCACCGGCTGCTCGACGAACCGGTGCGAGAGCTCGGCCAGTGCGAGGGTGAGGACGAGGCTGATCACGCCCAGGAGCACGGGGACGCCGGCATCCGCCGTGGTGCCGGTCACGGCGCAGGTGACGAGGACCACGAGCGGCCAATGCCAGAGGTAGATGCCGTAGGAGCGTTCCCCGATCCAGCGCAGCGGCGCGTTGTCGAGGGCGCGACCGAACCAGGAGCCGGGCCGCACGCCGACCGTGATGAGCACGGCCGACAGCAGCGAGGCGACGACCAGGGCGCCGGGGAAGGTCGCGCCGTCGTCGGTGGGCGCGACGATCGCGACCGCGCACAGGCCGACGAGCGCGGCGGTGCCGACGACGGCGCCGGCCACGACGCGCCACGCCACCCCGGCGGTCGGGGTCCCGGCGACCGGGGCCTCGGCGGTCGAACCGGCGACACGGCGGGCGTCGAGTCCGTGGAGCGCGAAGGCGAGGGCGACGCCCAGCAGCAGGCCGAATGCGTGGGTGTCGGTGCCGTAGTACACGCGGGTGATGTCGGCGCCGGCGGCCACCGACGACAGGGCCCAGAGCGCCGACGCCGCGGCCAGGGCCAGGGCGGCGCTCACCCGCATCCAGCGCCGGCGCAGCAGCAGGAACAGCGGCAGCAGGAGCGGCCAGAGCAGGTAGAACTGCTCCTCGACGGCGAGCGACCAGAGGTTGCGGAACACCTCGGGCTGCGACGCCGCGAAGTACGACGCGCCGCCGGCGACGGCGGTCCAGTTGTACGAGAAGGTCGCGGCGCCGGCGACCTGCAGGCCGAGCCCGACGAGTACGTCGCCGCCGACGAGCCAGGCCGCCGTCGCCGACACCGTGACGACGAGGACGAGGGCGGGCAGAAGGCGGCGGGCACGGCGCATCCAGAACGGGCGCAGCGCGATCGTGCCGCTCGCGGCGCGCTCGCGCAGCAGCAGCGAGGTGATCAGAAAGCCCGAGATCACGAAGAACACGTCGACGCCGATGAACCCGCTCTGGAGCATCCAGGCGGGGAAGAGGTGGTAGACGACGACCAGCAGCACCGCGATGGCGCGCAGGCCGTCGAGCCCCGCGAAGCGGGAGAGGGGAGCAGATGTCATCGGGAGTTCACGGCGGGTCTCGGGTGGGCCTGGCCAGTCTACGTTCGGACCCTGGGCGCGCGCCGGTCGCGCCTGCGCCGCCGGTCCGGGCTGTGCGCGCCGGTCCGGGCTGGGTCGCTGCTGCCGTCTCACGGCGCGCGCCCCCACTGCCGCGCAGCGGGACGGTGGGGTATGACAGAGGCATGGATGCACGGGTGCTGGTGATCGGCGAGGCGCTGATCGACATCGTCGAGGCGGGCGGGCGCGTCCGAGAGCTGGTCGGCGGAAGCCCCGCCAACGTCGCGGTCGGCGTCGCGCGGCAGGGGCACGAGGTGCACCTGCTCACGCGGATCGGGCGCGATGAGCGCGGCGCCCGGATCGCCGAGCACATCGCCGCGTCGGGGGCGGCGATCACGGCCGACTCGTGGACCGACACGGCGACCGCGACCGCGCACGCGCGGATCGGCGCCGGGGGAGCGGCCGAGTACGAGTTCGACATCGACTGGGCCGTGGCGGCGCCGACCCTCGAGGACGTCGCGCTCGTGCACAGCGGCTCGATCGCGCTGTTCCTCGAGCCGGGCGGGGATGCCGTGGCCGCCGCGTTGCAGCGCGCCGCCGCGGGGCGGGCGCTCGTGACCCTCGATCCGAACATCCGTCCCGCGCTCGTCGGCGATCGCGACGCCGCCGTGCGCCGCGTCGGACAGGTCCTCGGCGCGGTGGACCTCGTCAAGCTCAGCGACGAGGATGCCGCCTGGCTGTACCCGGGGATGATCGCCGAGCAGGTGCTCGCCGAGCTGTCCGCGCACGGTCCGCGACTGGTGGTGATGACGCGAGGCGGCTCGGGGGTGATGGCGCTCGGACCGGGCGGCATCATCGAGGTGCCGGCCTGGATCGTGCCGGTCGCCGACACGATCGGCGCCGGCGATGCGTACATGGCGAGCCTGATCTCCAGCGCGCTGGACGATCCGCTGCTGTTCGAGTCGGCTCCCGCGTTCGAGCGCGCGCTGCGGCGCGCCGCGATCATGGCCGGGATCACCGTCGCGCGGGTCGGCGCGAACCCGCCGACCCGCGCCGAGGTCGAAGCCGCGCTGTAGCCGCTGCGCGCCCGGGCCCCCTGCCGGCCGCGGCGCGCTGCGTGCAGGCAATGCCTGAGCCCCCGGCATCCCTGGCGTGGATAGGCTCGGGGAGAGCGCTCGCGTGCGGATTCCGCGGCGCGGTGGTCGCACTCGCCTCACGGGCGTCGGCGGCCGGCAGGCCGCGCCGACCGCGGTCCACACAGGAGGAACTCGATGAGCAACGACATGAACACGGCACGGACCGAGCGCGGCGGACGCCCCGAGCGTCCCGAGGGGCGCGGCGGACGACCGGAGGGTCGCGGCGGACGACCGGAAGGCCGCGGCGGAGCCCGCCCGGTGCGCGTGCAGCGCGTGCTCGAGGTCGTCCGCACCGAGCAGCTGACACCGCACCTGGTGCGCATCCACCTCGGCGGCCCCGGGTTCGCCGACTTCCTCGCGGCGGCCGACCCCGAGCGCCTCGCGCAGACCGACAAGTACATCAAGATCCTCTTCGCCAAGCCCGAGCTCGGCCTCGAGCCCCCGTACGACCTCGACGCGCTGCGCGCGACGCTCGCGCCCGAGGACCTGCCGGTGCGCCGCACCTACACCGTGCGATCGGTGGATGCCGAGGGCGGCAGCATCGCGGTCGACTTCGTCGTCCACGGGGACGAGGGCATCGCCGGGCCGTGGGCGGCCACGGCATCCATCGGGGACAAGCTGGCGTTCTCCGGCCCGGGCGGGCAGTTCGCGCCGACCGAGGACGACGTCGAGCACCTGTTCTTCGGCGACGACTCGTCGATCCCGGCGATCGATGCGGCGATCGAGGCGCTGGCGCCGTCGGCGCGCGGCCTCGCGCTGATCGAGGTGGAGTCCGCGGCCGACGAGATCGCGATCGCGGCCCCGGCAGGCGTCGAGGTGCGGTGGCTGCACCGGCGCGGGGCGGATGGCGCGGTCGCCGGCTACGGCACCGTGCTGGTCGACGCGGTGACGGCGCTGCCGGTGCCGAGCGAGCCCGTCGAGGTCTTCGCGCACGGTGAGCGCGAGGCGATGAAGACGCTGCGGCGGCTGCTGCAGTCCGAGTGGGGGCTGGATCGCCGCGCGCTGTCGCTGTCGGCCTACTGGGCGCAGGGGCGCACCGAGGACCGCTTCCAGGCCGAGAAGCGCGAGCCCGTCGGTCAGATCTTCGAGGACTGATCCCGTTCGGGATGCCGGTGCGCGCGGCGCCGATAGGCTGGCACCGTGCGGCTGCGACTCGACCTGGCCTACGACGGCACGGGATTCCGCGGCTGGGCGCGACAGCCCGGCCTGCGCACGGTGCAGGGCACCCTGGAGGCGGCGATCGGCCGGATCCTCGGCGGCGATCCGCAGCTCGTGGTCGCCGGCCGCACCGATGCCGGCGTGCACGCGCGCGGACAGGTCGCCCACCTCGACCTCACCGAACCGCAGCTTGTGCGTCTGGGTAAGAGCCGCAACCCCGATCCCGCCGCGCTCGCCGGCCGGCTCAACGGCGTCCTCGGCCAGTACCCGGACGTCGCGGTGCATCGCACCGGGGTCGCCCCGGACGGCTTCGACGCCCGCTTCTCAGCCGTGTGGCGCCGCTACGAGTACCGCATCGCCGACCGGGTCGCCGGCTACCACCCGCTCTCCCGCGCGAACACGACCACCGTCAACGCCGCGCTCGACGTCGAGGCCATGGACGAGGCTGCCCGGGCCCTGCGCGGCCTCCACGACTTCGCGGCGTACTGCAAGTGGCGGGAAGAGGCCACCACGATCCGCACCCTGCTGGAGTACGACTGGCGGCGCGGCGACGACGGCGTCCTGACCGCGAACATCAAGGCCGACGCGTTCTGCCACAGCATGGTCCGCGCGCTCGTCGGGGCATGCGTCGCGGTCGGGGAGGGGCGGCTCGACGCCGAGGACGTGGTGGACATCCGCGATGCGCGCGAGCGCACGAGCGACTTCAAGGTGCTCGCCGCGCGCGGCCTCACGCTCACCGAGGTGGGATACCCCGCCGACGACCTGCTCGCCGCGCGCGCCGACCAGACCCGCGCCCGCCGCACCCTCGACGACTGAGTCCCCGGGCGCGACCGACCGGTCGCGCCGACGCGCAGGGAGGCGGGGTTACCGATAACCTGGCGGCATATGTCCCGCGCACGCCCTGACCGCCCCGCGACGATCTACGACGTCGCCAAGGCCGCCGGTGTCTCCCACCAGACGGTCTCGAAGGTGCTGCGCGGACTGGGCGGCATGCGTCCCGAGACAAGGGAGCGGGTCGAGCAGGAGCTTCGCCGACTGAACTACCGCCCGAACGTCGGTGCGCGTGCGCTCGCGCGTTCGCAGCAGAAGAGGATCGGCGTTGTCGGGTACGAGACGTTCGAGTCCAGCACCAGCAAGGTCCTGCGCGGGATCTCTGAGGTCGCCGAGGAAGCGGGATATCTGCTCGAGATCGTGACCGTCGATCCGCTCGGCGACGTCGACGGCATCGCGGGGGCGCTGGAGCGGATCAACGCGACCGATATTGCGGGGGTCCTCGCCACGTCCCCGACGAGCAACGTGCGCGAGGCGCTCGCCCGCGTGCGGTTCCGGATGCCGGTGTTCCTCGATGTGAACGGCGATCAGGAGACGTCGCCCGATGGCGTGCACCGCAGCGTTGCGGCCGGCCTCGTCATGGATCACCTGATCGGGCTGGGGCATGAGCGCATCGCTTTCGTCGGCGGCCCGCGAGGATGGGACTCGGCGGGCAACCGAGAGACCGTGTATCGGGAGCGGATGCCGGTGCCTCCGCGCGTGCTGGGCCACGGCGACTGGTCGTCCGCTTCCGGTTACGACGTGATGGCCGCCGGTGACATCGGGGACGCGACCGCGATCTTCGTTGCGAACGACCGCATGGCTCTCGGTGTGCTGCGGGCACTGTCCGAGCGCGGAGCGCGCGTGCCCGGAGATGTGAGCGTCGTCGGCATCGACGACATCCCCGAGGCCGCGTTCTTCTCGCCGCCGCTGTCGACCGTGCGCATCGACTTCACGCGGGCCGGGCACGTCGCCGCGCGCAGTCTGCTCACGCTCATCGAGCGCCCGGGCGAGGCGATGCCGGTCTATCCGCACAGTCGTCTCATCGCGCGCGGGTCCTCGGGGCGCTGCGGCGCCTGACCTTCCGGCCTGGGGTTGCATCGCACCGCGTTCGCGGCTAGTTTACCGGTAACCCAAGGTGACCGGTAAACCGCCGGATTGCCCCCTTCATTCACGACAAGGAAGTTGACAATGAACAGCAGAGTGTCGCGCGGCCTCGCCAGCGCCCTCACCGTCGGTGTCACAGTCGGTCTGCTTGCCGGCTGCACGACCGGCGCAAGCCCCGAGTCGGACGGACCGATCGTCCTGCGCTACTGGTCGTGGGCGCCGAACATCGCGAAGATCGTCGACGTCTGGAACGAAGCCAACCCGGATGTGCAGGTCGAGGTGAACACCTCGGTCGGCGCCAACGACATCGTCGCGAAGCTGTCGGCGGCCAAAGAGGCCGGTAGTCTCCCCGATATCTCCAACACCACCTACGAGAACCTGCCCAACTTGATCGTCGGCGGAATCGCTGCCGACATCACCGACGCCTTCGGCGGGTACGAGGATCAGATCGCTCCGGCTGCGTGGGACCTGACCACCTTCGACGGTGCGAACTACGCCGTCCCCCAAGGGACGAGCCCGCAGTTCCTCTTCTACCGGACCGACATCTTCGACGCGCTCGGTCTCGACGCGCCCACGACGTGGGACGAGTACGCCGACGCGGCGCGTGCGATCCACGCGAACGATCCGAGTCGCTACCTCGCCACATTCCCCGCGAACGATGCCCAGCTGTTCGCTGCTCTCAGCCAGCAGGCCGGTGCGCAGTGGTGGTCGCAGTCCGACAACGCCTGGTCGATCGGCATCGACGGTGCCGAGAGCAGCAAGGTAGCCGACTACTGGGAGGGGCTGGTCGACGAGGGCGTCATCACCACCCTCAAGACATGGACGCCCGAGTGGCAGGCGGCGCTGGCCGACGGCACTCTGGTCAGTTGGCTGAGCGCAGTGTGGGCTCCTCCGCTCATTCTGCAGAACGCTCCCGACACCGCCGGGCTGTGGGGTGCGGTGCGCATTCCTCAGTGGACCGAGGGCGACGCTGTCTCGGGCGTGCTCGGCGGCTCGGGAACGATCGTCACTACCGGGACGAAGCATGAGAAGGAAGCGCGGGAGTTCGCCATCTGGCTGAACAACTCGCCTGAAGCGTTGCGCGCCTACATCGAGAACGCGAGCATCTGGCCCGCGAACCTCGCCGGACGTGAACTCGACGAGTTGCGTGGCACCATCCCCGCGGCGCTCGCCGCAGATCAGGGCGGTTACTACGATCTCGCTGCGCAGATCGACGCGGAGACGGTGTCGGTGACGTGGGGGCCGAATGTCTCGACCGCGTACAGCGCGTTCAACGACGCGCTCAGCGGGGCGATCACCTCGAACGGGTCGTTCCGCGAGGCACTGAGCGCCGTGCAGAAGGCCGTCGTCGACGACATGGCCAAGCTCGGCTTCACCATCCGTTAGCACTCACAGCGGTGGGGCCGAGCGATCGGCCCCACCCGGAGGTCCCATGACTGTCACCACTGTCAAGAAGCGCCTGCGTCCGGTCGCCGCGCCCTGGCTGTTCGTCGCTCCCGCCATCCTGCTGTCGGCCGGACTCATGTTCGCGCCGTTGATCTACACGGTCTTCCTCAGCCTGCAGGGGCGCCGGGTGCCGGCATCCGGAATCGGCGTCGCCACCGACGTCTTCGTCGGTCTCGACAACTATCTGCGCACGCTCACTAACCCCGCCTTGTACGCGTCATTCGGGCGCATGATCGTGTACGCGTTGATCGCCGTTCCACTCACGATGGCTCTGGCCGTCGTCTTCGCCCTTCTGCTGGACAATCTCTCCAGCCGGCTCACCCGCTTCTCTCGGATCTCGATCTTCCTGCCCTACGCCGTCCCCGGCGTCATCGCCGCGCTCATGTGGGGCTTCATGTATCTGCCCGGAGTCAGCCCACTCGGGGAGATCCTGAAGGCGTTCGGCGCTCCGGTCCCCGACCCGATGGGGCCCGGCAGCATCTTCCTGGCCGTCGCGAACGTCGCCATCTGGGGTGGTGTCGGCTTCAACATGGTCATCCTGTACACGTCGTTGCGCGGTCTGCCCCAGGAGATCTACGACTCGGCGAGGCTCGACGGATGCTCCGAGGTGCAGCTCGCCCTGAGGATCAAGCTTCCGCTCATCCTCCCCGGTGTCATCCTCACCGGATTGTTCACGATCATCGGCGCGCTGCAGGTGTTCAGCGAGCCGAACATGATGATGACCCTCACCAACACGATCAGCTCGGACTGGGTGCCGATGATGCTGGTGTACCGCGATGCCTTCGTGACCAACGATCTGCACGGTGCGTCGGCGTCGGCGATTGTCATCACGGCCGTCACCATGCTGGCCAGTCTCGGACTGCTGCGACTCATGCGCTCGCGCGCCTTCGGAGGAGAATCATGACCGCGGTCGCGAAGACACGGGCCGAGCAGCCCCCGCACGAGAAGACACGAGCCAAGGCGGCCAAGGCAGCCAAGGCGAGCCCGCCGACCAAGCCTGCCTTCTGGCCGACGGCGATTCTGTTGCTTGGTGCCGGCTACGCGCTCTTCCCCGTGTACTGGCTCGTCGCCGCCTCGACCAAGGGGCCCGGCGAGCTGTTCACGACCTCGACGATGCTCCCTAGCTTCACCGGTGGCTTCTTCCAGAACCTCGGCGACCTCCTGCGGTTCAACGACGGAGCCTTCATCGTCTGGGGCGGCAACAGCCTGCTGTTCTCCGTCGGGGGCGCGGCGATGGCGACCGCGGTGGCTGCGGCGGCCGGCTATGGGCTGGCCAAGTATGACTTCCGCGGCAAGCAGGTGGTGTTCACCTTCCTGCTGATCGGGGTGCTGATCCCGGGAGTCGTCCTCGCGATCCCGCAGTACCTGCTGCTGTCGAAGGTCGGCATCGCCGGAACGTACTGGTCGGTGCTCCTGCCGTTCGCGATCAGCCCGTTCTCCATCTACCTCGCCCGCATCTACGCCGGCGCGGTCGTTCCCAGCGAGCTCCTGGAGGCGGGGCGGATCGACGGCGCCAACGAGTGGCGTCTGTTCCGCTCGATCGGGCTTCCCGCGATGGTGCCGGGCCTGATCACGGTCTTCCTGCTGCAGTTCGTGGCGATCTGGAACAACTTCCTGCTGCCCTACATCATGCTCAGCCGCGAGGAGACGTTCCCGCTCACCGTGGGGTTCTACTCGATGATGAACCAGGGGTCCGATCAGCTCAACGTCTACAACCTCGTGATCATCGGATGTCTGATCGCCATCGTCCCGCTCATCCTCCTGTTCCTGTTCCTCCAGCGCTATTGGCGCCTGGACCTGGTGAGCGGATCGCTGAAGGGATGAGAATGCATCGGCTCCCCACCGGGGCGTGGCCTGTCATGCTCACGCCCTATCGCGACGATCTGTCTGTCGACCTCCACTCTCTCGACGCATACACAGACTGGCTCATCGACCTCGGCGTTGCGGGACTGTTCTCTGTCTCCTTGTCCAGTGAGATGTATGACCTGAGCGGCGCCGAGCAGATCCTGCTCGCGACGCGTGTGCGGGAGCGGGCGGGGGGACGGGTTCCGGTGGTCGCCTCGGCGACGGCGGGGGGCACGTGGCGCGCCCAGGCCGACCGGGTGGCGCAGATCGCCCAGACGGGCGTGGACGCGGTCGTGCTCATCAGTTCACTGATCACTGCGCCCGATGCCTCGGAATCAGCGTGGATCGACACCGTCGAACGTATCCTCGATGCCAACCCCGGGGTCGACTTCGGTATCTACGAGTGCCCGTTGCCGTTCAAGCGGCTGCTGCCGGTCCACACCGTGAGGTGGCTCGCCCAGACCGGACGGTTCACGTTCTACAAGGACACGAGTCACTCGCTCGCCACCATGACCGAGCGGCTCAACGTGATCGGCGACACCCGGATGCAGCTGTACAACGCCGCGATCGCCTCGCTGGTTCCGTCGATGCGCCTCGGCGCGGCAGGGCTCTCCGGCTACGCCGCGAGCGTCTACCCAGACCTCGTCGCGTGGCTGTGCCGGAACGCGGTCGACCGGGATGCCGGTGACGTGCGGCGCGTGCAACAGCTGCTCACTGTGATCGAGCACAGCGTCAACCTGCGGTACCCCACGTCGGCGAAGGTCCTGCTCGACGTGTCGTCGCGAATGACGTGGCGTGCTCGTAGCCGGTGGAAGCCGGAACACCTCGGGGATCACGAGAGTGAGCCGTTGCGACAGCTCGGCAGGCTCGTCGCCGAACTCGACCTGGGCCGTGCGCTGCTGCACCCGGCTCGCTGACCACGATTGGAATGCACGTGACCGCAACACCGGGCGCCTGGCCCGTCGTCCTGACACCCTTCACCCCGAGCGACGAGATCGACTTCGAAGCGCTCGATCGGTACGTCGACTGGCTCATCGATCATGGAGCCGAGGGTCTGTTCGCCGTCGCCTTGTCCGGTGAGATGTACGAGCTTTCCGAGCGTGAGCGACGCGCGGTCGCTGAGCGCGTCGTGCAGCGCAGCGGCGGGCGGGTGCCCGTCGCGGCATCCGTCGTCGGCGGGTGGGCGGTGCTGGACGAAGCAGTGGCACTCGCGCGGATCGGCGTGGACATCGTCGTGCTCATCGCCTCGGCGGTTCTCGCTGAGGATGAGGACGAGTCGCGACTGATCGAGGTCGCTCGAGCGATCGCCGAGGTCGTACCCGAGGTGGACCTTGGCGTCTACGAGTGCCCGCTGCCCTACCATCGGGTGTTGTCGGAACCCACAGTCGCCACGCTCGCTGCGACCGGTCGGTTCGTGTTCTTCAAGGAGACCAGCCACGACGTGGATCGGATGGCTGCGCGCGTCGCCGGCGCGGCGGGGACACCGCTGCGCGTGTTCAACGCCGGCATCGAGAACTTCGCGGAGTCGGTGCAGGTCGGCGTCGCGGGATTGTCGGGCTGGGTCGTCAACGTCGCGCCCGACCTCGTCGCGCGGCTTGCCGAGTTCGCCGCTGTCGAAGGGCTCTCCGCGCGCGTGCTCGCCCTGCAGCGTGCACTCGTTGAGATCGAGCAGCGGATGGGGCCCACCTATCCCGGTTCTGCAAAGGCGATCGTCGAACGGCGTGCCGCGCTCGGCTGGTCGCCGAGGTCGAGGTGGCGTTCCGCCGAGGTCGATGCCGAACTCGTGGACGAGCTCGTGGCGGCGATCACCCGGGAGGCTGCGCGCTAGCAACACAGGCCGCGGGCGTAGGGTGGAAAGGGCCATGAAGGTCATCTCCTACAACCTGAACAAGCACAAGGCGGTCGGTGAGCTCGAGCACCTTGTCGAGTCCCGCTCGGCGGACATCCTGTGCCTGCAAGAGGCGGCGACGGAGAGCCTGCCGCCGGAGATCGCGGGCCTGCGACTGGCCGATGCGACGGCACGCAACCGCCTCGGCCTGGCCGTCTACTACCGCGAGAACACCTTCACCGCACTCGAGGTCCGGTCCCTCGCGCTGAAGAAGTCCCTCCACGATCGCGTCCTCAAGCCGGCTGAAGAGCGGATGCTGGCGGTCCGGCTCCGCGACATCGACGACGGCCACCAGTTCATCATCGCCAGCTTCCACGCGGCGCCCCTCACCGCTCTGAACTCGCTGCGGCGCAAGCAGATCCACGCGGCGCTCGAGGAGCTCGCGACCCTCGGCGAGGACCTCCCGATCCTCATGGTCGGCGACTACAACTACCCCGTCTTCAAGGAGAATCTCGGTCAGCGCGTCCGCGATGCCGGCTTCGAGCTGAACCTCAGCGACGCGCGTACCTACACGCGTTACAGGTTCTTCCGCGGGCACTACGACTTCGCGACGAGTGTCGGCTTCCACATCGACCGCGTGACGACGCTGCCGCAGGGCCGCAGCGACCACCTGCCGATCCTCGTGACGGCGGCCCCGTCCGCCCAGGAACCGTTCCGCTACCGCCCGATCGGCGGCTGACCCGGCGTCTCCCCGCGGGCGGCCCCCGCAGCGGGAGCGCACTGAGATTGGGATGCCTTCTCATCTGCTCATGTGACCTCCGGTTCACACAGCGTGTCCGGCGGCCTGTCCCGCTCGCAACAGCTGTGTGAGCCGGAACTCACCTAGTGATTTGGGGCAATGTCCGCGGTTCAGCGAGCGTCCGGCGCCACGCCGGCGCCCACGGCCTCGGCATCTCCTGCATCGGCTCGGCCTGAGGTGCCCGCGGCGTAGTACGAGCCGCTGTACTGGTAGCCGTAGTAGCCCGATTCCGAGCCGCGCCGCGGCACCTTGTTGAGCACCGCGCCCAGCACGCGGCCGTTCGCGCGTCCGACGATCTCGACGGCCTTCTGCATCATCTCGAACGTCGTGCGGCCCGCCGACACCACCAGCAGCACGCCGTCGGCCGCGGTCGACAGGACAGCGGCATCCGTCACGGGGATCGCCGGCGGCGAGTCCACGATGACCATCGCGGTCTCCCGGAGCCCCTTCAGCACGTCGCGCATGCGCTGGGAGCCGAGCACCTCGCTCGGGTTCGGCGGGATGCGCCCGGCCGTCAGGACGAAGAGGTTGCCCGACGTGTCCGGCTGATGGATGACGTCGTTGATCGTCGCGCGTCCGGCGAGGACGTCCGACAGGCCGGCGCCTTCGGGCAGGTCGAACACCGAGCCCACGACGGGCCGGCGCAGGTCGGCCTCGATGAGGATCGTCCGCTGTCCGGCTGCGGCCAGGCTCAGCGCCAGATTCGCCGACGTGGTCGACTTGCCGTCGCCCGGCAGGGGACTGGTGACCACGATGACCTTCGGCGGATGGTCGACGTCCATGAACTGCAGATTGGTGCGCAGCTCGCGCATCGCCTCGCTCAGGCGCGACGACGTCGCGGTCTGCGTCGCGCCGTCGAACGTGACGAGCTTCCGCGCATCGGTCAGTTCCTTCTCCAACGGCAGCGTGCCGACGACCGCGACGCCGGTCTCGCGCTCGATGTCGCGCGGGTGGCGCACGCGCCGGTCGAGAACATGACGGATCACCGCGTACCCGATGCCGAGCGCAAGACCGATGAGCACGCCGAGCGCCAGGTTGAGTCGCACGTTCGGCGACGACGGCTCGGACGGCAGCGACGCCGACTGTCCGGCGACCAAGGTCACGGCCCCCGACGTCGCGGGGTCACCGCTCTCCAGCGTGTTGATCTCGGCGATCATGCCATCGATCCACGCCTCGGCGAGGTCTCGGGCGGCCTCGGGCGAGGACGCGCCGGCGGACACGTTGATGATGACGGTGTTGAGCGGATTGCTGACCGACACGCGTGAGACGAGCGCAGCGGGGGTGGTCTCGAGGCCGAGGGCGACGATCGCGTGCTCGGCGACCGACCGCCAGCCGCCGATGTTGACGTAGGAGGAGACCTTGCTCGAGGCGAGCTGGTTGCCGACCAGCGCGGAGCCGGTGTCCACTCCGCCGCCGGTGGACTGCACGATGCCGCTCGCCGCGGCGGTGTACACGCGGGGCTGCAGCGACGTCCAGCCGAAGGCGGTCGCGGCGCCGAGCACGGTCAGCAGCAGGATGCCCACCCACCGAGCACGAAGAATACGCAGGTAGTCCCGCAGCTCCATGGCGCTCCCTCTCCGTCCTCCGTAGATTACCGTGCACGCTCGAGAAACCTGCGCACAGCCGGTCCCGAGAACCTGCTTAGATCGAACCAACCCTGGGGGACAGCCGCACTCTCGCGCTGTCACGGGTGATCAAAGGAGAACCCATGTCGTTCTGGTCCGTCATCTGGGACGCCATCTGGTGGTTCCTCACCATCTTCGTCTTCGTCGCCTACCTCATGGCGCTGTTCACGATCATCAGCGACCTGTTCCGCGACCGGAAGCTCAACGGCTTCGCGAAGGCGATCTGGTTCGTGTTCCTCATCTTCCTGCCGTTCCTCACGGCGCTGGTCTACCTGATCGCCCGCGGCGGCGGCATGGGCGAGCGCGCCGCGGCGCAGGCGCAGGCCGCGCAGTCGGCCACCAACGACTACATCCGCCAGGTGGCAGGCACCGCCACGCCGACCGATGAGATCGCGCGCGCCAAGCAGCTGCTCGATGCCGGCGCGATCAGCGCCGACGAGTTCGCCTCGCTCAAGCAGGCGGCGCTGGCGCGCACCGGCGCCTGACGACGGGCGGCCCGGACACCCGAGTGGCCACCTCGAGCCCCCGCCCGGGTCGGCGGCGCCTGCGCGCCCTCGACCCGGGCGGGAGCGTGCTCGGGCTCGCGCTCGCCGTCCTGTCGATCACGCCCTCGCTGCTGCCGCGTCCGGCACTGCTGCAGGGCGTGATCGCCGCCCTCTGCTTCGGCCTCGGCTACCTCCTCGGCGCCATCTTGTGGGTGCCGCTGGCCCGGCGCCGCGCCGCCGCCGCGCCGCCGCGATCGCGCCGTCTGTTCTGGTGGCTCTACGCGGCCGCCTGGATCGTCGCGGTGCTCGCGCTGGCGTGGCTGTCGCTGCTGTGGCAGAACGAGGTGCGCCGACTCGTCGAGATGGCGCCGCGCAGCAGCCCCGACCTCGGCCTGTTCGCCCTCGGGTTCGCGCCGACGGCGCTGCTGCTGCTGGCGGTGGGCCGCGGCATCCGCCTGCTGTATCGGAGCCTGCGTCCCAAGATCGGCGCCGCGCTCGCACTGCTCGGCGCGGCCGCCGTCACTGTGTCGGGGCTCGGCGCGGTCGCCGTGCTCGGGATGTCCGCTGTCGACGCCGTCTATCACGGCCTCAACGCCGCCCCCGACGCCGAGGTCGCTGAACCCGGTTCGGCGCACCGCTCCGCCGGCCCGGACTCCGCGATCGCGTGGGATGACCTCGGCCGGCACGGCGCGGCCTTCGTCGGCGGCGGCCCGACGGCCGCGCAGATCACCGCGCTCACCGGTCGGCCGGCGCTCGAGCCGATCCGCGTCTACGCGGGCGTCGAGTCCGCCCCCACGCCGCAGGAGCGGGCGCGGCTCATCGTCGCCGAGCTCGAGCGCACGGGAGCCTTCGACCGCGCGGTCCTCGTGCTGGCCACGACGACCGGATCGGGATGGCTCGAGCCGCAGACCGTCGACGCGATCGAGTACCTGCATCTCGGCGACACCGCGATCGCGTCGATGCAGTACGCCTACACGCCCAGCTGGGTGTCGTTCCTGTTCGATCCGGACGCGCCTGTCGCCTCGGCCGAGGCGCTGTACGACGCGGTCGTCGCGCACTGGCAGCGGCTTCCCGCCGGCGACCGTCCGCTGCTCCTCTCGTACGGGCTGAGCCTGGGCGCGCACGGCAGCCAGGCGCTGTTCGCCGACGTCGCCGACCTGCGTGCGCGCGTCGACGGCGCGATGTTCGTGGGCAGTCCGAACGGCTCGCCGCTGTGGCGCTCGCTGCAGGCGGCGCGTGACGACGGATCGCCGGCCTGGCAGCCCGTCCTCGACGACGGCCGCGACGTGCGCTGGATCTCCCGCGCCGGCGACGAGGACCGCCTCCCCGGCGTGTGGGAGCGTCCGCGCCTGCTGTACCTCCAGCACGCGACCGACCCGGTCACGTGGCTGTCGGCCGACCTGCTCTTGTCCGCCCCCGAGTGGCTGGAGTCGGACCAGCGCGGCCCGGACATCAGTTCCGCCATGCGCTGGATGCCGGTGGTCACGGCCCTGCAGGTCGGCATCGACATGCTCGGCGGCGAGGCCGTCCCGGCCCGGCACGGGCACAACTTCGGCGATGTCGTCACCACCGGCTGGCGCCTCGTCGCCGGCGACGCGGGGCTGGACGCGGACGCCGTCACCGCCATCGAGCAGGAGATCGCCTCCTACGCTCCGATCCAGGCGCACGCCGAATGACCGGCCTCCCGCCCGTTGAGCCCGCCGAAGGCGCCGCCTCCTCGGTCGGTGAGCGAGCCGCAGGCGAGTCGACACGCCCCGCGCTCTCACGCCTCCCGCGGCTCCTCGGCGAGATCGCCACCTCGCCCGGCGGCGTGTACGGTCTGATCGTCGTCACCGGCATGATCGTGGTCAGCCGCAACCTCACCGGCACGTCCGGTCAGGCGCTCATCACGGTCGCGGCGACGGTCGTCGTGTTCTTCGCCGCGCACGTGTTCGCGGTGGCGATCGGTTCACTCGCCGGCGGCGAGCAGCACGGCCGGCTCGGCCTGGCCGCCGCGACGCGGCACGGCGTTTCGGAGTCCATCGGCATGCTCGTGGTGAGCGTCCTGCCGATCGGTCTGCTGCTGCTCGGGGTCACCGGCATCCTGCGTCATGACGACGCCGTCTGGCTCGCGCTCGCCGTCGATGCCGTGCTGCTCGGCGTGCTCGGCTGGGTGATCGCGGCCCGCCGCTCGCCGCGGTTCTGGGTGCGGCTGGGCGGGGCGGGGCTGACGGCCGCCTTCGGCGGCGTGCTGATCCTGCTCAAGGCGTTCGTCCACCACTGATCGGGCCGCTGCCGGCCCGTAGACTTCCGACGTGCCCGACGCCCTCCGCCTCCACGCCCTCGGTGTGACGGTGGCGCTCGATCTCGCGGGGCTCGGGAGCGATGAGGCGGATGCCGTGCGCTCCGCGTGGCGGGACTGCGCCGCGCCGGCGGGCGCCGCGGTGGACGTGACGATCCGTGTGCGCGACGACGGTGACGTCGCCGACCTCGCGCACGTGCTCGAACGGCTCTCGCAGCGCGTCACGCTTGCGGCCATCGGTGCGCGCCGCGGGCAGCTCTGGATGCTCCACGCCGCCGGGCTCGCCCTGCCCGACGGGAAGGTCATCGCGCTCATCGGTCCGTCCGGCCGCGGCAAGACGACGGCATCCCGCGCTCTCGGCGCCGAGCTCGGCTACGTCTCGGACGAGACCGTCGGCATCGACGTCGACGGGCGGGTGTGGCCGTACCGCAAGCCGCTGTCGATCATCGAGGGCGGCCGGGGGCCGAAGGTGCAGCGCGCTCCGTCTGCGCTGGGCCTGCAGCCGCTGCCTGGCGCCGAGTTGCAGCTCGCGGCGATCGTTCTGCTGCAGCGTGAGGCGGACGGCCCGGACGCGCCGCGCGTGGAGCCGGTCGACATGGGCGACGCGCTCGAGGAGCTTGTGGCGCAGTCGAGCTACCTGTCGAGCATGGATGCGCCGCTGCAGCTCATCGCCGGCCTCGCCGCGCAGACCGGCGGGCTGCGCCGCGTCGTGTACCGCGAGGCGGCGACGCTGTCGGCTGTCATCCGGTCGCTTGCCGAGCGCCGGCCGTCCGGCGCGTGGAGTGGGCGCACTCCACGCTCATTGAGCGAGCGCGGCGAGACGAAACGCCCCGACGTTCCCGCTACGACTCCCCGGTCGTTGAGCGAGCGCAGCGAGACGAAACGCGCCGACCCGTTCGCCGAGCTCTGGTTCCGCACCCCTTTCCACGACGCCATCGACCTCGACGACCCGGACCGCATCGCCGTGCTGCAGGTCGATGAGCGCGACGAGGGGATGCTGCGGGTGCTCGCCGGCATCGCCCCCGCCCTGTGGCGGGCGGCCGAGGGGGCATCGCACGAGGACCTCGTGACGGCGGCCGTCGCCGCGCACGGCGAGCCCGAGGGCCAGGATGCCGGTGCCCTCGTCGATGCCGCCCTCACCGGCGTCGCCGACGGCGGACTGCTGGAGCGCCGCGCCCCGCGGTGGGGGATCCGCGAGGATGTCGCGTGGACGGGCGAGGGGGGCCGCTACGTCGTGCTGTCTCTCGCCGACGCCGCCGCGCGCCCGCAGGTGCTGGAGGGCTCCGCCGCGCTCATCTGGGCGGCGCTCGCCGAGGGGGAGGCGCCCGTCGCCGATCTCAGCGCCCGCGTCGCCGGGGTCGCGGGGGTGACCTCAGACGTCGTTGAAGGTGATGTCGCGGCGTTCGTCGCCGAACTGCGTGTCGGTGATCTCGTTCACACGTGCTGATCTCTCGTGGCTCGGCACACGGAGCGGGTGGCTTGCGCTCGTGCCGAAGTGTGAACGCTGCTCAGCTCATGTGACGTTCAGGGTTGTCTCGAAGGTCGTGAGCGGGCTGGCGAACGTCGCTGTGCCTCTATTGGCTTGCGGAGCCGGCGACGGGGAGAACGTGACTGAGATCAGCTGAAGCCGTATCGTGTACGCGCCCGCGGTCAGCCCGTTGACGACGTATGGGTGCTCGCCCGTGGAGTTGTACTTGGGAATGACCGAGGTCGTGTCGGCCAAGGCGGTCGTCGTCATACCGGTCGACTGGTTGACGACAACGAGACGCCAGATGACGATGACGGAGTCAGGTGCCAGGATCGGCCACTGGCCGAAGGCGTTGCCGTCGTATTGCAGGTTAGCCGAACCCCTGATCCGCCCCGGAGCGCTTTCGTCGTATGCCGACAGGGTGTTCAACGTGATCGCCTGGGCGATGTGGTCCGCGACATCCACCGACGCGGCAGCGGCGGGCGTCGCCGTCGCGAGGACGATGACGGGTGCGGCCCAGGCGCCGGCTTTGATCAGCTGGCGACGGCTCAAGCCGCGGCGTTCGGTGGACTCTTCGGCCTCGGGAAGGCGCGACAAAACGTCAGTCATGGATTTCCCCCAGACGGTGGGCGGTATGTCTGGGCCCTCGGGTCGGGCCCAGACATAGCGCCGCTCTCCCCAGAGCGGCGGCTCAGCAGTGCTTCGGGTGCACTGTCGAGCTCACGCCATCTACCTAGAGATTAGAGACCTCTCATCTGGACCCTGCATGACTTGAGTGAAAGATGATCGAAGCTTGTGCTGATCTTGAGGTAAGCGCCTCCCCAAGCGCATTCTTGTGCATATACCGGGGTCGCCGGCGCCCGCCGGTGCCCGCCGCGCCCGCCGCGGGCGTCGCGCCCCTCGCGCCCCTCGCGCCCGCCGCGCCCCTCGCGACCCTCCCCTCTCCGCCGAACCCTCAGCCCGCGTCCGAGCCCTCACCTTGTGCGCGTACGCGACCTGGGGGTTCGCGCACAACCTGGGGGCTCGCGCGCAGCGCGGGGCTGGACCTGGGGGCTCGGCGGCAGAAGGAGGGAAGCCCCGCGCGACAGCGCCCGGCCCCACCCACGCGACCCACCCCCGCGGCGCCTCACACGGGAGTGACGCGCTCCCAGCGGTCGCCGCCGAGCTCAGCGGCGCGGTCGGCCGCGGCCGCGGCCGCGGCGACGAGGTCGTCCAGGTCGTAGCCCACGGCATCCACACCGGCCCATCCGACGCTGGCCGACAGGCGCACGGCGAGCGGGGAGTCCGGGCCGATCTCGGCGACCTCTTCGAGCAGGCGGGCGAGCACCTGGCGCACCGCGCCCTCGGGGCGCGGGAGCAGCACGGTGAACGTCGTGTCGTCCGAGGCGCCGATGTCGGCCTCGGCCGGGAGGTTCGCGCGCACGACCTCGCCGAACCGGTCAGCCAGCTGGTCGAACGCGTGCGTGCTGGACGCGGCGCGCAGCGTGGCGGGGTCGTCCAGCCGGACCACCAGCAGCCCCCACCACTTGTCGTCGGCCGCCGCGGCGCGGCGCAGGCGATCCGAGGCGACGGCGGCGAACGAGCCGCCTCGGGCCGCGGACGACGCGGCCCCGTCCGGCTGCCGGCTCTGCCGGGTCAGCAGCAGGAGCGTGGTGACCGCGCACACGAGGAACAGCAGCGATCCCATGACGTTGATGTCGCGGCTGACGTCGACGGCAGCGCCCGCCGGGCCCTGAGTCGCGAGCCGCACCACTTCGTGCAGCAGGCTGAACACGGCCAGGACGACGTACGCGCCGGTGGCGAGGGCCAGCGGCAGGATCTCATCGCGCACATGAGGTCCGAGCCGGATGCACTCGGCGACGATCAGCGCGGCGAACACGCCGCCGGCTGCGAAGACCAGACGCAGGACGGTGAGGTAGAACTCGCCCTCGGAGAACAGCGCGAGCAGCACGGGGGTGGCGACCAGATAGCCCGCCGCCGCGATCACGGACGCACCGCGACCTCCGCGGCTACCGCGGCCCACGCGCAGTCCGAGCCAGATGAGCCCCAGCATCCCGAGCATGATGCCCGAGGCCACGGCTCGCAGCGGGGCCGATTCCATGGTCTCGGCGCCGACCCAGACGTATGAGGCGACCATGAATCCCGAGAACGACACGGCCCAGAGCGCCGCTGCCCGGCTGGGGCGCGGCAAGAACCCGAGCCCGATGTAGATGACGGTGCACAGCGTCGACAGCCCCACGATCGCCGCGGCCAGACCTGTGTTGATCATGACGACCTCTCCTCTTCCGTCGCGCGCGGCAGACGCATCACGACGCTCGTTCCACGCCCGAGCGCGCTGGCGACCTCGAGCGTGCCGCCGTGCTGGTCGACGATCTCCTTGACCACGGACATCCCGAGCCCTGTTCCCGGGATGCCGCTGTCGCGAGCACTGCGGCTGCGATACCCGGGTTCGAACATGCGCTCGAGATCCTCCGGCGACATGCCGATGCCGGTGTCGGCGATCGTGAGGACGACGTGGGTGTCGGTGTGGGCGGCGGACACGTGCACGGTGCCTCCGCGGCCGGTGTACTTGACGGCGTTTCCGAGCGTGTTGTCGACGGCCTGGCGCAGCCGGAAGGCATCGGCGAGGACGGGCGTGGCGCGACCGAGATCCATCGTGAGCGCCACCTGCGCCGCCGTCGCGCTCGGGCTGAAGGCGACGATGGACGCCTCGACCAGCGGCCGCAGGTCCACGGCGGCGAGCTCGGGGGCATCGGAGGTGTATCGCTGCAGCGATGAGGTGATCAGGCGCTGCATGCGCTGCCCGGCGTTATCGACGACGGTGAGCTGGCGGCGGACGTCCTCCGGCAGATCGTCGCGCTCGAGCAGGAGATCGGTGTGCCCCAGAATCGCCGTGAGCGGGTTGCGCAGCTCGTGCGAGACGATCATCGCCACGGTCTGACGCTCGTGCTCTGCCTGGACGGCGGCGGTGACGTCGCGGACGACAATGAGGTTGCTCGGTGGCTCGCCGCCCGTGATGACGACGGGACGCATCGACACGTCGAGGGCGCGCCAGCGGCCCTGCGCGTCGTGCAGCCACGCGCGCTCGTCGTCGACCCGCTCACCCCGCGCGGCGCGGGCGAGGAAGGTCGCGTCCGGGGCGAGGGCGACGCCGCGGTGGGCGGAGTACTCCACGGCGCCGGTCGGCGAGAAGGTCGCGATCGCCTCCGCGCCGAACAGGCTCAGGAAGGCCGCGTTGGCGTCGAGGAGCACGCCGTCGCGGTCGATCCGCGCGAGACCGGTCTCGAGCGTGTTGGCCAGCACCGCCGTGCGCTGGGCCTGCGTCTCGGCGCGGCGCCGGGTGCGGTCCATCTGCGCGGACTGGCGGCGCAGCAGCCGGCTGTAGGCACGGGTGCGCTGTGAACCCACGTGGATGGTGATGCCCATGAACCCCAGGCACAGCAGGATGATCAGCACGCGCTGGGCCTGGCCGGGGTCCAACCCGGCGGTGAACGCGTCGATGGTGATGATGACGGCGATGACGCCGAGCCCCGCGATCACCCAGGTCATCCCGTAGTACGTCGCGATCCAGGCGATGGGGAACACCCACAGCAGCGCCATGCGGGTCTCGCCCGAGGCCGAGAGCATTCCGATGAGGATGATGTCGGCCACCGGCAGCAGCAGGACCGCGATGGGTCCCAGCCGGTGCCAGGGGATCACGAGGGCTGCGCACGTGACCACGACGAGGCCGACGGCGCCCGGGCCGAAGCGGGGGTGGGCGAACAGGCGGGGCTCGAGCAGGGCGATGGCCACGAGGATCGCGACGGCGCTCGCCGTGAAGATGAGCTGCCAGCGCCAGATGGATCGGGAGCGTACTTCGCCCCAGGTGCCGGAGCGTCGGGTGAGCGGTGGGGGAGCGGCCATCCGGGTCAGGGCCTGGCCGGCGCGATCACCGCGCGGTAGCCGACTCCGCGGACGGTCTCGATGAAGCGCGGCTCGGCCGCACTGTCGCCGAGCTTGCGCCGCAGATTCGTCATGTGCGTCTCGATCGCTCGCTCGTCGGCGTCGCTCACGCGCGGCAGCAGCGCGGGGTCGTCGCGGATCGCGTGCACGAGGTCGGTCTTGCTGCGCACCTCGGGGGCGGCCTCGAGGATGGTGGCGAGCAGGTCGAACTCCGTGCGCGTGAGGCTGACGGGGCGCTCGTCGACGGTGACGATGTGGGACTGGCGGATCAGCTTCAAGCCGTTCCATCCGATCGGGCGCGGCAGCCGGCCCGCGCCGGGAGTCGAGACAGGGGATGCCGTGGCCACGGAGTCGGACGGAGGCTGCTCCGCGCGCTGGCGGCGCTGGGCGGCCAGCAGGCGCGCGCGCAGCTCGCGGGCGCGGAAGGGCTTGATGACGACGTCGTCGGCGCCCGCGCTGAAGCCGAGTACGGCGTCGGCCTCGTCGGTGAGCGCCGTGATGATGACGATGTAGGTGTCGCTGCGCTCGCGGATCCGCCGCGCCGTCTCGTACCCGTCGATGCCGGGCATGTTCACGTCGAGCGTCGTGATCACGGGGTTGTGGGCGAAGACGGCGGCGACCCCGTCCGCCCCGTTGTCGGTGGCCATCACCGAGAACCCGGCGCTCGAGAGGATCTGCACGAGCAGATCGCGGACGTCGGGATCGTCGTCGATGACGACAGCGGAGGGGGACTCCGTGTTCTCGCCCATGTCCCTCCCCGTCGACGGCCGTAGCGGCGGCTCCCACGACCGATTCTGCCAGATCCCCCCTCGTCTCAGCGGCGACGGGCCGGGCGGTGTCGGGCGTGCAGCGGGACGGGCGCCGACGGGCGGGCGGCGGCGGCAAGGCGGACGGGCGGGGTCGGAAGCGAGGGGACTGCGGCAACGGGCAGGCGGCAAGGCGGGCGGGCGGACGGGCGGCGTCGGACGCGGCGGGCGGGCCGGGCGGTGTCGGGCGGGCCGCGGGACAGGCGACGGACCGCGCCGTGTCAGCGGCGGCGCAGGGCGGCGAGGGCGCGCGGCAGGCTGGCGATGCCGCGGGCGAGCCGCGCGACACGGGTGCGGAAGCGCGGCCAGGGGCGGTCCTCGATCTCCGGATGCCCGACCAGCAGATCCGCGCGAGTCGGCCACACCGCGCGCGCAGCGACGCGGGGCTTCTCGCGCAGCGGTGCCTTCGCGAGGAGCGCGAGCCACGCAGCACCGTAGCCCCGAGCTGTCGTGACCTTGCGATGCCATTCGAGGTACGCGGGCGTGCCGAACTCCGCCTCGTCGACCGCGACGTCGACGCCCCACGCCGGTAGCACGTCGCGCAGGGCCGCCGCTGCTCCCGTCGCGACGGCGAGCCCCGCGGCATCCGCTCGCTCTTCGGGGGTGAGTTCGATGCGCGTCGCCGCGGCCAGCTCCTCCGCGTGCCGCGCCTGTCTGTCGGTGCCCCGCAGGCTGTGCAGCGTGAGCACGAACAGGCTCGCGACGCGGTCGGGGGCGGGGCACGCCCGGTCCCCGAAGTCGAGGAGGACGCGTCGCGCCCACAGCGCATCGAACACCTCGCCCGGATCTCGCAGGAACCCGGGGAAGTAGCTGTGCACATCGAACGAGTTGGGCCATCCGTCCCGGTGGAACGAGCGCGAGTGCAGCGTGAAGTGCTCGCTCGCGAAGGTGCTCGGGAGCTCGTCCCATCCGGCATCCATCACGAGATCGCAGTATTCGTCGAACCGTGCCGGCTCGACGAGCACATCGACATCGGCCGAGATGCGCGGTGCGCGCAGGCCGTGATCCGAGAGCGCGCGCCCCTTGACGAGCATTGAGCGGATGCCGTGCCGCTCACCCAGCGCGCACGCCCACGCGCTCAGCAGCTCGTTCGCCTCGTCCAGGCGCAGCAGGCTCTCCACCACGCGCCCACACTAGCCCGCCGCCTCGCCCGGCGGGCCGCGCCGCACGCCACGCGCGCCGCACGCCACGCGCGCAGCGGCGTGTGTGTCGGCGTTGCCCGGCGCCGAGCCCTCAGGTGCCGTCCCGTGCGCACGGCGGCGTCCACGCCTGCCCGGTGCCGAGCCCTCAGCTGCCGTCCCAGCCCTCACGCTGCGCGCGCACGCGGCCTAAGGGTTCGCACGCGGCCTGAGGGGTCGCGGACGGCCCGTACGCGGCGTGGGGGTTCGCGGAGATCCGCAGTCGTCGCGCCTCCGCGCCGCGCACAGCTCGCACGCGGCATGAGGGTTCGCGCGCAGCATGACGGTTCGCGCGCAACTCGGGCACGGCGGCATCCATATCGGCGCTGACCGGTGCCGAGCCATCAGGTGCTGTCCCAGCCCTCACGTTGTGTGCGTTCGCGGACTGAGGGTTCGTACGCGGCCTGGGGGTTCGCGGACGACTCGCGCGCGGCCTGGGGGTTCGCGCGGAGCTTGGGGGTTCGCGCACGGCGGCATCCATATCGGCGCTCACCTGCGTCGAGCCCTCAGGTGCTGTCCCAGCCCTCACGCTGCGTGCGTTCGTGGCGTGAGGGTTCGCGCGCGGCCTGGGGGTTGACGGACGGCTCGTACGCGGCGTGGGGGTTCGCTTGCAGCATGAGGGTTCGCGCGCAACGCGGGCACGGCGGCATCCATGTCGGCGCTGACCGGTGCCGAGCCATCAGGTGCTGTCCCAGCCCTCACGTTGTGTGCGTTCGTGGCGTGAGGGTTCGTACGCGGCCTGGGGGTTCGCGGACGACTCGCGCGCGGCCTGGGGGTTCGCGGAGATACGGAGTCGTCGCGCAGCACGGCCCGCGCCGCGCGGCTGCGCCGAACCTGCCCCTTATTCACGGCGCTGGCACTCCCGGTGAGGCACCGCACTCGATAGCGTTGAGGTACGGCACACCCGATGGAGGGATGGACATGGCAGACAAGATCATCGTCGGAGTGACCGGAGCGCCCGTGTCGGCGCGGGCCGTGGACTGGGCGGTCACCCGCGCGGCCGAGCGCCGGCAGCCCGTGGAGCTTCTCGCCGTCGTCGGCGGAGCGATCGGGATGGTCGGCGAGGTCGAAGTCCTGCGCGCGGCGCTCGAGGCGGCCGAGGAACTCCTCGCGTCCGAAGCCGAGCGGGTCGGCGGCCGCGGGGTGGAGGTGACGACCCGTGTCGCCCACGGCAATCCCGTCGCGCAGCTGATCGAGGCGTCGCAGAGCGCGGCGCTCCTGGTCATCGGCAGCGACTACCGCGGACCCGACAGCGGTCCGGCGCGCGGCGCCCACGGTACCCGCATCGCGGCCGGGGCGAAGTGCCCCGTCGTCGTCGTGCCCGACATCGAGTTGGGCACGCGCTCGGGCGTGGTCGTCGGCGTCGATGGTTCGGAAGTCTCCGAGCAGGCGACTCGGTTCGCGGCATCCGAAGCCGACCGGCTGGGCGAACCTCTCGTCGCCGTGGCCGTGTGGACGCCGCTGCAGGCGCCGCGCAATGGCCTGGCGGTGTATCCCGACCTCTACCTGACGAACATGCAGGCGGCGACCGAGGAGATCCTTGCCCTGGCGCTCGCCGGTATCTCGACGGACTACCCCGACCTCGAGGTCGTCCGGCGCGTCGAGCGAGGGTACCCCTCGCACGTCCTCAACGACCTGGCCGGCAGCGCGCGGATGACCGTCGTCGGCACGCACGGCCGCGGCGCGATCGCCCGCTTCCTGCTCGGGTCGATCAGCCACGAGGTCCTCGCTCGGCTGGCGACGGTCACCGCCGTCATCCGCTGACGAACCGCTCGACGCGCCCGACCGGCCCGCTCGACGCGAGCGAACCGATCGACGCACTAGACCCGACCGGCTCGCTCGACGCGCCCACCGGATCGACCCGCCCGGATCGACGCGCTAGACCCGCGCGACCCGCTCGCCCCGACCGGTTACCCGCCCAGGTGCTTCTGCGCCTGGAAGAGGACGTAGTCGCTGACGGCGCCCGGTCCGCCGAGCACGACGATCTTCTTCGGTTTCAGCCGGGCCAGCTCCGCGGCGATGACGCTCGGCAGATCGTGGGGGTTGGTCAGCAGCACCGGTGCACCGAGCGATCCGGCGCTGGCGGCGCCGGAGAGCGCGTCGGGGAAGTTCAGGCCGTTCGCGAGGTAGACGACCGAGACGCCCGGACTGTACGCGCTCTGCGACACCGCGGCCGATGTCGCGTAGCGGTTCGCGCCCGCGACGCGCGTGACGTTTCCGCTCGTGTACGCGCGCGCCTGGTTCAGCACGGCGTCGCTGACGGCGATCGGCCCGCCGAGCACCACGATCCGCGCCGGCGCGAGGCGGCTCAGCTCCTGCCGCGTCGCCTCGGGAAGTGAGCCGGGCGCGGTCAGCAGCACGGGGGCATCGATCGTGCCGGCCGCCGCGGCTCCGGACAGCGCGTCGGGGAAGTCGGCGCCGCTGGCGAGATAGACGACGGACGCTCCGGGCGCGAAGCTCCGCGCCGACACCGCCGCCGCGGTCTCGTAGCGGTTCGCGCCGGCCGCGCGCGTGACGGTGCCGGTCGTGTAGCGTCGCGCGTCGGCCACGACGGCGTCGCTGACGGCGAGCGGACCGCCGAGGACGACGATCGTGCGCGGCTTGAGCCGGGTGAGCTCGGACTTCGCGTCGGCGGAGAGGGTCTTGGTCGAGGTGAGCAGCACCGGCCCGCCGACGGATCCCGCCGCCGCGGCGCCCGACAGCGCGTCGGGGAAGTTCATGCCGTTCGCGAGATAGACGACGGGGACGCCGGCCGAGAACGTCGCCTTCGACACCGCGGCCGACGTGCCGTAGCGGTTGTCGCCCGCGTAGCGGGGGATCGACGGCGTCGGGGTCTTCGCGTAGCCGCCGAACACCTGCGTGTAGTACGGCCGTCCGGCCGTGCTGCACGCCACGCCGATCCCGATGTGCGTGTACGACTTGTTCAGGATGTTCGCGCGGTGGCCCGTGCTGCCCAGCCACGCCGAGGTGACGTTCGCCGGCTGCTGGCCGTACGCGACGTTCTCGCCCGCCCAGTTCCACCCCGACGGCATCTGCGTCGTGTAGTTCGGGTTGTGGCTCATCGTCTGCCTCGCGGCCATCTGCGCCGACCAGTCGACGGCGACCACGTGCAGGCCGGCGTTCGCCGCGAGCGGCGCGACTCCCGCCGAGCGGCGGGCGGCGTTGGTCTCCGTCAGGATGCGGGACTGCACGGCATTGAGCGTCGACGCCGTGCAGGACACATTGGGTGCTGCTGTCGCGGATGCCGTGGGCGCGGCGATGAGCGAGACGGCGAGGGCGGCAGTGGCGAGGGTGACGAGCGCGAGGCGCCGTCGCCGGGGGGAGCGACGTGACACGGGGTTCCTCCGGGGGGAGAGGGCGGGCACAGCGGACTTCCAGTCTTACCCGATTCGCACCGCCGCGCGCGAGGGTCGCGTCACGATGAGGGCTTTCTCACCGCCGCCGGCACCACCACCGACCCCGACCGCCGGAACTCAGCTGCGCGCAGCGAGCTTCTCGGCGAACGCGCCGACCGCGTCGGCGCGGAAGGCCCGCGCCAGATCGTCCAGCGCGCCCCAATCGGGATGGACGACCGACTGGTCGCCGACCATTCCGGTGCCGAGCGTGGGGGAGGTGAAGAAGTCGATGTCGGCCGGGCGCAGGTCGCGCAGGCGCAGCCCGAGATCGGCGATGGTGCCGACGTCGAGGCCGGCATCGACGGTGAGGTACGGCGATATGGCGCCGACCATGTTGCTGATCTTGCCGGGGTCGGTGAGCGTGTCACGGCTGAGGATCTCGCCGATGAGGCCCTTGATGTAGGCCTGCTGGTTGCGCACGCGCTGGTAGTCGCCGTCACTGAACGCGTAGCGTTCGCGCACGTACGTGAGCGCGTCTGCTCCGCCGAGCGTGATGGGGCCCTGGGCGAAGGTCTTGCCCCGGCCGGTGAAGGCCTTGGGGTTGTCGACGGTGACGCCGCCGAGGGCGTCGGTGAGGCCCGCGAACCCTTCGAAGTCGACGATGGCGACGTGGTCGATGCGCACGTCGATGATGGATTCGATCGTCTGCACCGTCAGTGGCACCCCGCCGAGGGCGAGCGCCGCGTTGATCTTGTGGTGTCCGCGGCCGGGGATGGGCACCCAGTTGTCGCGCATGATCGACATGACCTGCACGCTCTGGCTGTCGGCGGGGATGTGGACGATCATCATGGTGTCCGAGCGCTGCCCGCGGATGTCGTCCAGGTCGTCGCCGACCTGCCCGCGGGTGTCCGACCCGAGCAGCAGGATGTTGCGGGCCCCCGCATGCTCCTCCTCCACGGGCGCCGGGCGCACGGACACGTCGGGGAAGGCCTCGGCGTCGTCGAGCGTGGTGACGCTGTCGTTGTACGCGTTGCTGAGGTTCCACAGGTAGACCCCGGCGACGACGGCGCCGGCGAAGAGCACGCCCACGAGAGAGAGGACGACGATCCAGGGCCAGCGGCGCTTGCGTGTTCGGGGGGTCACGGCATCCATTCTCATCGGTCTGGCTGAACGGGGTCTGACCGGCGGGTGTCAGCGCCGTCGCAGGAGGCGGGTCCAGCGTCGCACGGCCGGCGCCTCGCCGCCGAGCAGGCGCCCGGCGCTGCGCCTCGCGCGGGCGACCAGACGGTCGGCGCCGAGCGCTGCGGCCAGCCGCCGTCGCCGGCGCGGCGCGATGGTGGCGGGGCGTGCGCCGATCGGCATGGGGACGCTGATCATGGCGCCGACCTCGCCCGCCGGGGCGCGCGGCGGGAGCAGGAGCGGATCGTCGCCGATATCGGCGAGCACGGCCTCGGCGATGCGCGGCACCGCCCAGCGCAGCAGCGCGCTCAATCGGGCATCGGATGCCGTGGCGCGCCCGCCGAGGAACAGCCGCAGCCGCACCGCGTCACCTTCGCGCCACGCGTGGACGCGCAGCTCGGACAGCGCGCGGTCGTACCGGAAGAACTCGTGCGCGGTCGCGTGCCGCACGACGGCGGCGCTGATGCGCACTCGCGACGCGACGTGCTGCAGCGCGTCGACCGAGTAGCGGGCGCGCACGATCCGGCTGATCTCGGTGTAGAACGCGTCGCGCTCCCGCCGCGGCAGCCGCCGCACCATCGTCGAGTGCAGCCGCTTGACCAGTTCGACCCGCAGCCAGCGACCGGCATAGACGTCGTGCGCGCGTCCGGCGGGAAGCAGGTCGTCGACGATGTCGAGCACCTCGTCGACGGCGCGGTAGTAGGCCACCGGGTCGTAGGAACGAAAGCCGGCGTTGCCGCCGTCCGGTCGCGCGATGTGGAAGTAGCAGTCGGTGTCGGCGTAGACGGAGACCACGTCGGCGCGCAGGAACGCGGTCGTGACGAAGACGTGGTCCTCGAGGCGGCGCTTTCCCTCGGGGAAGCGCAGGCCGATCCGGTCGAGGAAGGCGCGACGGAACATCTTGTGCGGCGTCTGCGTGTCCTGGATCGGTTCGCGCCCGATCTCGACGCGCGGGGTGGTGCGGCGGAAGACGGCGAGGGGAACCGTGCGCGAGATCCCGACCATCTTGCCGGCGACCACGTCCGACGAGTTCGCCGTGGCGAAGGCGTGCAGCTCGGCCAGGGCCGTGTCGCCGAGCCAGTCGTCCTGGTCGACGAACTGCACGTACTCGCCGCGCGCGATGCCGAGGGCGACGTTGCGCGGCTGACCGGGCCAGCCGTGATTGTCCTGATGGACGACGATCGCGTGCGGGCGCCCCGCGGCCCAGGCGTCGAGGACGTCGCCGGTGCCGTCGGTCGAGCCGTCGTCGACGAAGATCGCCTCGAACCGCTCCCACCCCAGCGACTGGCGATCGAGCGAGTCGAGCAGCGGCTGAAGGTACGCACCCGGGTTGTACACGGGCACGATGACGCTGACGGCGATCGGCACCGCCCCATCCTGACAGACACCGCCCCGATCGCCGCGCAAACGCGCAGTTCCCGGGTGGGGAGTGTCGACGGCGCCGGGCTGTCCAGCCCGACCTGGGGAGAGAAAGGGGCCGCGGCCCGGCGCCGCCGAGTCTGTGTCGCGCAGAGCGCGAAGGATGTCGTCAGGCGGTCTCCCCGCGATCGCCCGAGTCGTGCAGCAGTTCCGCCGACACCGCTTCGAGGGCACGCCGGAGCTGGCTGCTCGAGGTGTGCGCCGTGTACGGGAAGTACACGACTTCTACGCCGACGGCCGCGAACTCGCGTTCGAGGCGCCTCCCCTTCTCGGTGCCGCGCCAGTCGTCGCCCTTGAAGAAGTGCGTGAAACCGACCTCGCGCCAGACGTCGAGCTTGTCCGGCACGGTCTCCACGTGCACATGGTCGACGAACCGTACGCTCCGGACGATCGCCACGCGCTCCTGCGTCGGGATGAACGGCGCGACGCCCTTCACCTCGCGCAGCATCTCGTCGCTGACGACCCCGGCGATGAGGATGTCGCACTGCTGCTTGGCGTGCCGCAGGATGTTGAGGTGTCCGACGTGGAACAGGTCGAACGCCCCGGCTGCGTAGCCGATACGTGTGGTCATGTCTCCCCCCAAAAAGAGACCGTTGGACGCGGGTCCCCACCCGCGGGCAACTGTTTGGATGTCTGTCGTGTGCGATCCCTGCTCAGACGCGCGCCACGGCGTGATGCTCGCGGAACCAGCGCACCGTCTTGTCGATCCCCTCGCGCAGGCCGATGCTCGCGTGCCAGCCGGTGGCGCGGAGCCGTGAAACGTCGAGCAGCTTCTGCGGTGTGCCGTCCGGCTTGGTGGCATCCCATTCGGTGCGCCCGGTGAAGCCGACCGTGTCGGCGACCGTCGCGGCGATCTCGCTGATCGTCGCATCCGTCCCGGTCCCGACGTTGATGTGCTCCGGGCCGTCGTAGTGCTCCAGCAGGTGCAGCAGTGCGGCGGCGAGATCGTCGGAGTGCAGCAGCTCGCGGCGCGGCGTGCCGGTGCCCCAGTTGGTGACCGTGTCCGCTCCCGTGGCGACGGCCTCCTCATAGCGACGGATGAGCGCGGGCAGCATGTGCGAACCGAGCGGCGAGTAGTTGTCGTTGGGCCCGTACAGGTTGGTCGGCATCGCCGAGATCCACGGCAGCCCCTCCTGCCGGCGCACCGCCTGGACATGAAGGATGCCGGTGATCTTGGCGATCGCGTACGCATCGTTGGTCGGCTCGAGCGGCCCGGTCAGCAGCGCATCCTCACGGATGGGCTGCGGCGCGAGCTTGGGATAGATGCAGGACGAGCCCAGGAACAACAGGCGCTCGACACCGGTGTGGCGCGCGGCATCCATCACGTTCGTCTGGATGCGCACGTTCTCGCTGAGGAAATCGACCGGGTAGGTGCTGTTGGCGAGGATGCCGCCGACCTTGGCTGCGGCCAGCACGATGTAGCGTGGCCGCACCTCGCGCATGAACCCGAAGACGGCGTCGCGGTCCGTCAGATCGAGCTCCGAAGATCGCCGGCCCACCAGGTTCTCGAAGCCGGCCGCTTCGAGGGCACGCCACACGGCGGAGCCGGCGAGGCCGGTGTGCCCCGCGACGTAGAAGGTCGCACCGCGGTCCAGGGGTTTGGGAGTGAAATCGAGATCCCTGGTCATGCCGCTCGCCGCCCGAACTGGGCGACACGATCGATCCAGGGGGTGCCTGCGTGCGAGAGCGCCTCGATGTCCGCGTCGACCATGAGCCGCGCGAGCTCGTGCGCACCCACCGTCGCCTTCCATCCGAGCTCCCGCTCGGCCTTGCTCGGGTCGCCGATGAGCGCGTCGACCTCGGTGGGTCGCAGGTAGCGCTCGTCGAAGCGGACGTGTTCGCGCCAGTCGAGATCGACGTGCGAGAAGGCCGTCTCGAGGAAGTCGCGGACGGTCGTGCCCGTTCCCGTGGCCAGCACGTAGTCGTCGGGCTCGTCGACCTGCAGCATGCGCCACATGCCCTCGACGTACTCGGCGGCGTAGCCCCAGTCGCGGATCGCGTCGAGGTTGCCCATGTAGAGGTGGTCCTGCCGCCCGGCACGGATGGCGGCGACGGCACGCGTGATCTTGCGCGTGACGAACGTCTCGCCCCGACGCGGGGATTCGTGATTGAACAGGATGCCGTTGACCGCGAACATCCCGTACGCCTCGCGGTAGTTCTTGGTGATCCAGTAGCTGTACAGCTTGGCCGCCGCGTACGGCGAACGCGGGTAGAACGGCGTCGTCTCGCTCTGCGGCGGCGGTGTGGCACCGTACAGCTCCGACGAGGACGCCTGGTAGAAGCGCGTTTCGATGCCGGACAGGCGGACCGCCTCGAGAAGCCGCACGGTCCCGCTGCCGGTCGTGTCTGCGGTGTGCTCCGGCTCGTCGAACGAGACGCGCACGTGCGACTGCGCTCCGAGGTTGTAGACCTCGTGCGGGTTGATCTCCGACAGCAGCGTCACCAGACGCGCGCCGTCGCTGAGATCTCCGTAGTGCAGGAACAGCCGCGCGCCGGGTTCGTGCGGATCGACGTACAGGTGATCGATGCGAGATGTGTTGAAGGTCGATGCCCGACGGATCAGACCGTGGACCTCGTAACCCTTCCCGAGCAGAAGCTCGGCCAGATACGAGCCGTCCTGCCCCGTGATCCCCGTGATGAACGCGCGCTTCTTCACTTCATTACCCCCAAGTAATGACACTGCTGCGAACAGCTGAATCGCGTCCCCCGACGCGAGCCGCTCGAGCCCCCAATACGGCGATACTAGCGGCATCTGCGCCGAAGTGTCACCCCGTTCTCCGATCCGGGTCCATCGCGGGTGGCTGCCGTTCCGCGAGGAACAGCAGGGAAGCGATCAGCACGACGAGGATGCCGGTGGCCTGCAGAAGCGATCCCCGCATGAGAATGAGCAGATAGAACGGGAACACCGACCCCGCGATCTCGGCGATCGGAGACGGCGAGCCCTCCCGAAAGCGCGCGTCCAGACGGCCGAGCAGCCAGGCCAGCAGAATCGAGCACACCACGACGCCGACGAACCCGAAGCTGAGGAGGATCTCGGCCCAGATCGGGGCAGACAGATTCGTGAACGAGTACTCGCGGAACTCGGCCAGTAGCACTCCCGAACCCGATGGCTTGTCGGACCAGAGTGACCGGGGAACCCAGAACAGCACGATGCCCAGGATCTGCCGCGCGAAGCGGAACGGCATGGTGGCGTCGTACAGGATGGCGTTCGAGAGCTGCCCGAAGGCGTCGTAATCGCCGTTGCCCTCGTACTCGGCGAGGAAGCCGGCGCGCTCGCTGTTGACCGCCCCCATGCGGCGGAACATATCGGCGATCGGAAAGACGAACAGGAGCCCGAACACGATGCCGACCATCGTCAGCGATGTGAGCAGTCGCGTGCGGTATGCACCGAGCGGGCCGAGGAAGCTCCCCCAGACCACGCCGAAGTGGTACCGCGCGCTCGAGATCGGATTCGTGATGAGCATCGCAAGGGCGGTGGTGGTCGCCGCGATCCACTTCGGCGCACCCCCGGAAGCGGTGCGCGAGAGGATCCACCAACCGTGGGCGGCGACGAGAATCGGAAAGCTCGCGATGGCGGCGATCATCGCGTTCGTCGTCGGCTCGGGCCAGAGCTGATTCTCGATCAGAGAGAATTCAGCACGGCTCGAGAAGAGCACTGCGACACCCAGCCGCGACACGTAATACGCCGAGCCGGCGAGGGCGACGACGGTGAGCATCGCAAGCCTCATCGTGCTGATTCCGAACCGGTCGTGAGGCACGATCGACGCGTGATCCTGCCTCGCCCGCCGCGCGAGGGCGAAGCCGACCGCGAAGGAGGCGATCCCCACCGCCGAGGTGAGTGCGGTCGCGTCGTCGAGGGTGGGATCCAGGCCAGCGGTCGTGGTCGCCATCGCGTCGGCGCGTAGCTGGATCGTCGGGGCCAGCCCGAAGAACACGTAGGCGAACAGCCAGAAGATGAACTCGAACATGCGGCGTTCGCCGTGACTGATCAGGACCGCCAGGCGCAGGGCCGAGACGCCCAGGATCGCGATCGTGACCAGCCAGGCCGAACTCCGCCCTGAGTCCGGTGCTGTGAGGATCAGCACCGGCACCACGACGCCCAGCGCCGTGAACGAGGCGAACCCGAGGACGAGGCCGAGGGTGCCGCTCTGTTGCGTGGCCGATCGCGAGCGGGTCTGGGTCACGTTGTGCCCCTCTCGTCCACGTCGGGTCGTCCCGCCCGAGCATTCCACACAGCGCCGGCGATGACGGCACACATGACGGCGATCGCGAACCCCCACGCTGCTCCGGCGGTGGATGCGAGCGCGGCGAGGACGAGCGGCAGCGCGAGGGTGAACGCCGCGAGGATCCCGCGCATCGCTGTCGATGAGGCGTGCCGTTCCGCCGCGCGAAAATGGGCCAGCAGCGCCGAATACACCACCATCGCCATCGCCTGGGCGGCGTACGGCCAGCGCAGTTCCGACGCGGCCGACCAGGTCTCGCCGAGAAGAAGGGCGCCGGCCGCGGGGGGAAGAAGCAGCACGACCCCGCACCAGACGACGCCGATCGCCGTGAGCAGAATCGATGTCTCGCGCAGGCGGACCGCGTAGCGGCGGGTGCCACGAGCGCGTACGAGTTCGGGGACGACCGCGATGCGCACCGCGTTGAAAGCGGTGTTGAGCGGGGAGAACAGCAGCGACGCACCGCGCAGGGCGGCCACCCCGGCGACGCCCAGTGGCCCGACCAGCAAGAACCACACAACCGTGTTCGACAGGTTCAGGCTGGCGTACTCGCCCGAGAAGCGCACGGCGATGTCGCGATTCTCGGCGACCCAGCGCAGGCCGGCGATCGGGCGCGGGAACACACGCGAGAAGGCGAGGGCGACGGCGGCGGCGAGCAGTCCGCCGATGACCCACACCGTCACGATCGTCCAGGGCGCGGCGCCCACGACGACGAGTCCGACCATGGCGGGGATCGCGGCGACCAGCCACACGGTGTCGGAGACGAGCGCATGCCCGGACCTTCCCCGCGCGATGAGTACGTACCGGGCGATGTCCTGCACGAAGACGATGGGGGCGGCCAGTGCGAGGGCTGTCCAGATCAGAGGTTCTCCGCCGGAGAAGAGGCTGCACAGAGCCAGGGCGATGGCAGAGACCACGCCCACGACGACCGATACGCCCGCCGCGGCATCGTCGACTCCGAGGGCGCGGGGCCCGGCGCCCGAGAAGCGCACGAGCAGGACTTCGCCGACCAGCGAACGCTGGAAGCCGAGGAAGAAGAGCAGCACGACATAGCCGAGGCTGAACCGGCCGAACTCCTCGGCGGGCGCCGCATTGGCCACCAGCGCCACCAGCGCGAAGTTCGACAGGCTCGAGACGACCTGGTCGAAGACGGTGACGTAGCGCGAATGCGCCCAGCGCGGCATCACACGGTCTCGGTGCGCGCGGCGTCCTCGCGCCGGAGTGTGCGATACCACTTGGTCAGCAGCAGGCTCGTCGTGCACAGCTTGGCGGCACACGCGAAGGCATAGACCGTCACGAAGACCGGCGGGAAGGGCAGCAGCAGATACACCCAGCACAGCACGCCGTAGTCGACCGGAATCATGAGGACCGAACGCAGTCGGGAGCGGCGAGACACCGTGGTGCCGGCCGCGGTGATCGTCAGCTTCTCGAACAGCCCGCCGGCGAAGAACGTCGCCGAGGCGGCGACGGCGAACGCGGTGCACAGCGCGAAGGCGAGATGCGCGTCGATCACCTCACTGCGGAGCAGATACGTGAGCGTCGCGATGTGCAGTAGCACGATGCGGATGCCGTCGATGACATGATCGAGCCACTCACCGGCCGCGGACCCCCCGCCGCGCAGCCGGGCGAGTTGCCCATCGGCGGAGTCGAAGAAGAAGCCGACGATGAGGGCGACACCCACCAGCGTGTTCGTGACGCTGCTCCCATCCGCCCACCCCAGCAGTGCACCGATGCCTGCGAAGGTGAACGCGGCTCCGACGGCGGTCAGGTGATTCGGCGTGACCGCCCTCGGCGACGCGGCCGCGATCACCCGACCCACCGGACGATTGACGGCCAGGGTGTACAGCGGCACCCCGGTCTTGCGCTTCTGCGCCCTGCGCAACGATGCGAATCTGTCGGCGAACGTGCTCGCCATAGCAGTGGTCGTCATTCAGCGCTCCCCTCAGCGCAAGGTGCGGGGCGCCTCCCCGAGAGCCCCGTGAGCATAGTAGCGCTCGAGCAGATCGCCCACGCGCTCGATGGAGAAGCGAGACTCGATCGCCTGCCGTCCGCGACGGCCCAGGGCGGCGCGCTGGGCCGGGTCGGCGAGCAGGGTGCGCAGCGAACCCGCCAGCGCCGCCGCGGTGTCCGGCGCGGACTCGGGGAACGCGGCGACCGCATCGCCCAGACGGTCGGCGATGTGGCACGTCTCGGAGATCACCGTCGGCGTCGCCACTGACAGTGCTTCGAGCACCGACATCGGGAACGGCTCGTTCAGGCTCGGCAGGACGTACACGTCTGCGCGGGCAATGCGGTCGCGGCCGGCGCCGGGCGGGACGGCACCTTCGTAACGGATGCGATCCTGCCTGCCCGCTTCGGCGATGCGCTGGGTCACCTCGCCGAGTTCCCCTTCGTCGGGTCCGACGATGACGAAGTCGGCGTCGATGCCTTCGGCGAGCAACTGCAGGGCGGCGTCGACGAAGAGCAGGACGCGTTTGCGCGCGTGCAGACGGGCGAGGAAGAGCACCTCGGTGCGTTCCTTGCCGCTGCCTGTGCCCGCGGCGGGCACGCCGACGCCGTTGGGAAGATCGAGCAGGCGTACACGCGATTCGACGTCGCGCAGTCGCTGCGTGTCGACGTCGGTGAGAGAGAACGTGCCGTCGGCGTGCGCCAGGATGCGGCGAATCCACACGTCCCAGAGGCGGGCGCGCGGACGGCGGTCGGGTTTGACCATGCCGTGAGGCTGGAGGAACAGGCGCGGATGCGAGCTGCGACGCAGGGAGAACGCGACCGGGGTGGTGACGAGGTCACGGGCGAGGTGGACGTGGACGACGTCGAACTCCGCCCGACGGCGCCGCAGTGCGCGCCGGAGTCCGGGCGCGACCAAGCCGCTGAAACCGGCGCCGGGGACGGCACGTCGGACGGGGAACAGGTGCGCCTCCACATCGGTGGGAGCGAATCGGGCACGACCGTCCCACCCGGCGAACACCTCGACGTGATGGCCGCGACGGGCAAGCTCTTGGGTCTGCTCGGAGAGGACGGCGAGTGGCCCGCCGAAGGCGCCGTCGGCGCTGATGTAGGTCAGGACGTGGGCGATCCTCATCCGTCGACGCTTTCGAAGCGCTGGCCGACGACGACCGCGGCGGGGGCGGCGACGACGGCATTCTCGGGGATGTCGCCGCGCACGACCGTCAGCGGCGAGATGACCGCGGATCGACCGATGTGGGCGCCGCCGAGCACGACGCAGCGAGAGGTGAGCCAGACGCCGTCCTCGATGACGATCGGGTTCGTGATCAGAGCCATATCGGTGCGGAACGCGTGCGCACCGGTCGTCAGATAGGTCTCCTGCGAGATCGACACGTCACTGCCGACCGTGATGCGATCACGGTTGTGGAACCAGACGCCGTCGCCGATCCAGCAGCGATCGCCGATCTCGAGGTTCCACGGGGACTTCACCCGCAACCGTGGGCGAAGGACGACGCCGTGCCCGATCGTGGCGCCGTACCGGCGCAGCGCCCAGGCGCGCAGGCGTGAGCTGATCTGAAGCCGGTTCGAGACGAACACCAGCTCCATGAGCGACCAGCTGTACGTCAGCCACTTGGGCTTGTGGAGCGCTTCGGACGCGCCAGGCGCCTTCGAGAGGTCGATCACCGGAGTTGCTGACATGCCTCCTTCTTACCGACGTGGCGCGCGGGGCGCCAGGCCTCGGCGTGCTCAGCGGTCGATCGCGTCAGCCACGCGGGCGGCGATCGCGGTCTGTCCCGCATCGCTCAGTGCTCCGTCGTCGAGCTGACCGGCGGTGATCGCTGAGGGGGACAGCAGGCTCACGTAGGTCACGTCGGCGGCTGTCGCGGTCGCCTTCAGAGTGCCTTCGAGCGCGACGGTCTCCGCAGCCACTGGGTCGACTGCGGCGGGGCCGACGGCGATGATCTCGGCATCGGGAAGCCCGATCCGCAGTGCCGTGAAGACCCGGTCGATCTGTGCGCGCAGTTGACCCACCGGCACTTCCGCGTCGTGGGCGCCTGCGGCGATCACGACGACGGATGCGCCGGTGCCCACGGCATCCGGCACCAGATCGAGGATGTTGGGACAGAAGTCGGTGGGGCAGTCTTCGCCGTCCGGGCGCGTGACGTAGCCGGCGCCGGGGGCATCGAGACTGACCAGCATCAAATCGACCTGATCGGCTACGCGGGCGGGCCAGGCGTCCGTGCCGCGGGCGGCGAACCCGGCGTCGCCGAGGAAGACGATCGTGGTTTCGGCGGGTGCCGCAGTGACGCCCCCACTGGGCACGTAGCCGCTGGGGTGGCGCTGTGCCGAGACGGACTGCACGGCGTAGTAGGCGGCGGCACCGGCACCGGCGGCGAGGAGGATCACGAGCACGTACGCCCAGAGGCGGGACCGCACACGTCTTGTCATCCCCGCCATGGGCACTATCCTGACATAACCCGGGGTCGGGTCCGCGGTATGGGGATCGCGGCGCTCCGGGCACTCGATGGGGAAGGGTGCGACTGTGATCCGCTCCGAGACTCTGGCGCTGGTGAGGTCACGCTGGCTCACCGTGATCGTCTTCCTGCTGTTCGGCGTGATCCTCGCCTCTGCCTATGTGGCCTTCAGCCCACGCGAATACAGCGCGAGCACGCGGCTCGTGGTCAGTACCTCGACCGGCAGCAATGGATCCGACCTCGCGCAGGGGGGGACGTTCGCCCAGCAGCAGGCCCGCAATTACGCGAACATCACGACCAGTGACGCTGTGCTGCAGCCGGTGATCACCGCACTCGACCTGGATACGACGGTGGCCGCGCTGGCGCGCTCGGTATCGGCGACCATTCCACTGGCCACCTCCGTCATCTCGATCACCGTGACCGACGGGTCCCCCGATCGCGCCGCGCGCGTCGCCAACGGCGTGACGACGAGCCTGGCCAACACCGTCGCCGGGCTGGTGCCCACCGATTCGGCGAATCGCTCGCCGGTCATGATCGACATCGTGCAGCGCGCCACGGTGCCCTCGCGCCCCTCGTCGCCGAATGCGCTCGTGGCGCTGGGTGCCGGTGGTCTCGGTGGCGCGATCGCCGGGGTGGCGTACGTCATCCTGACGCGGCGGCTGTCTTCGCGGTTGCGGACGGCCACCGAGGTACGCCGTATCGCCGATGCCTCGATCCTCGGTGGCGTCCGCAGAGAGGACGACCCGCGTGTGCGGGGAGTCGTCACCGACGCATCGAGCGGATCTCTGCGCGCCGAGGAGTTTCGACAGATCCGCACCAATGTGGCCTTCCTGCAAGCCGGCAACGCGCACAAGGCGTTCGTTGTCACCTCGTCGGTGCCCGGCGAGGGCAAGAGCACCGTGTCCTCCAACCTCGCGGCGAGTCTCGCCTCGGCGGGGCGATCGGTCTGCCTCGTAGAGGCGGACCTGCGCAAGCCGTCGTTGGCCGGGGTGCTCGACCTCGAGGGAGCGATCGGGCTGACGACGGTGCTCTCCGGCGCTGCCGATCTCGACGACGCGCTGCAGCCCTGGGGCGCGTCGGGGTTGCAGGTGCTGCTCTCCGGCGAGCGGCCGCCGAACCCGAGCGAGCTGCTGAGCTCCGAGGCGACGGCGCACGTACTCCAGCAGCTGCGCGAGCGGTTCGAAGTAGTCGTGATCGACGCGCCCCCGCTGCTGCCGGTGACCGATGCAGCGATTCTCGGAAACCTCGTGGGCGGGGTGATTCTCGTGGTGGGGCTCGGCAAGGTGCGAGAGCGCGAGCTCGCCGGAACCGTGGAGACGCTCGCGGTGGCGCACACGCCACTGCTGGGTATCGTCACCAACTTCGCGGGCGAAGGGCTCAGCGCCGGCGGCTACGAGGCCTACGCATACGCGAGTCCGCCGACACTGCATGTCGATGTCGGCGCAGGCGCACGCTCGCGTGTGAGAGCCGACGGCGTCGAGCGGGTGGCGGCTGCGAGGTCATCCGTGCGAGAGGGGTGAGCAGCCGTGGGCGGGCGGGGGCGGATTCTGGTGGTCTGTGCCGCCAATAGAGCGCGCTCGCCGATCGCGCATCTGCTGCTGCAGCGGGCGCTGGGCACGTCGGCAGTGCGCGTCGACTCCGCGGGCACGCACGCATCGCCTGCGGCACCGGTGACCCGTTCGACCCGACTGATCCTCGAAGCACGCGGGATCGATGCCGACGCGTTCGCGTCTCGACGGCTCACCGCCGAACTGATCGCCGACGCCGATCTGGTCCTCTGCGCGGAACGCGCGAACCGGTCCGACGTCGTGCGGCTGGTCGCGCGGGCGCACCGTAAGACCTTCACCCTCACCCAGGCGGAGCGGCTGCTGGGCGTGGCGCCGGCGCCGCCGGTGGAGACGGTCGCGGAGCTGGCCGTGCGGCTGGCGGCGGCGAGAGGGATCCTCCCGCAGGACCCGGACGATGACGTGCCCGATCCCGTCGGCGGCGATGTGGCCGTCTATGCGCGAGCTGCGGAGCGGATCGACCGGGCCGTGTGGTCGATCGCCCACGCATTGGGGGCCGCGAAGTGATCGCGGCCCCCAATGCGTGCGGCGTCGCGTCAGTCGCGGCTGGTAGCGCCGACGTAGAGCAGGTTGATCACCTGCGGTGAGGCGATGACCGGCTGCGCCGACACGGCGGCGGCGAATCGGGCACCGGCGCGGATCGCCGTCACCGAGACCTGCCCCAGCTGCAGGGGCACCGTGTGGGCGCTGACTCCGGCGGGAGCATCGATGGTGTAGGCCTTCACCGTCTGCGTCCCCGAGCCGACCGTGATGGTCAGGGTCGCGGGCTGCTTCAGGAACGCGACGACCTCGACGGTGTCGCGCGGCTTGGTGACGTTGCCGCCGAGCGTCGGCGACAACGTCTTCGGGGCCAGCGCGGCCGGCGTCGACGAGAACTGCGTGCGGTGGGTCAGCACGAGCTCGTCGCCGCGCAGGGTCGGGGCCTTGCCGCTCTTGAACCACGACGCGTAGTACGCGCTGACATCGAGGAAGGCGGTGCCGTGCAGCTCGGAGCGAGCGAAGCTCGTCGCCTCGCTGTAGTCGTTCCAGGTGATCAGCTGGGCGAAGTCGGCGCCGTTGGAGATCGCTCGCTTCCATGTCTCACGGATCGTCTCGGTGTTGCCGGCCTCGGCGTACAGACCCGACTTGTGTCGCACATCCTGCACAGCGATCGGCTCGATCCACTTCATGCCGAGCGAGTGGGCCAAGCCGGTCCGATCGGTCGTGGTGCGCGCCGAGTCGGGGGACCGCTTGCCCCAGTTGCTGGCGGCGTAGGTGAACGGCGCGAAGGTGCGCATGTTCGCCTCGGTCGAGTCCAGGAACACGGCAACGAAGGCGACGGTGATCCCGTGGCGGCTCTTCAGCGCCGAGATCAGGTCCTTCCACCACGCCGGAGTCTTGCCCTCGGCTTTGAACGACGACAGCAGCACACGGCCGTCGCTGAGCTTGTGAGCGGCCTTCGACTTCAGCAGCGGGGCGATCGCATCGGCGATCACGGTCGGCGTCGAGTTCGCAACCCCCGCCGTCGCGTCGATGTTCGGGATGACGGTGAACCCGTCGCCCCTGCCCGCCGCCGCGTTGGTGAGGCCGACGGTGCGATCCCAGTTGCCGCCAGACAGGCTCAGGATGTCGACCATGAATCCGTCGACCCCCGATGCCACGGCGTCATCGATCTCGGTGTTGAAATCCTTGGTCTTCCAATCGCCGGTGAGCGGGCTGCGCTTCTGCGGGCGGTCGCGCAGCAGGCCGCTGTAGGCAGTGTGCTTGCCGCTCTCGCCGTTGACCGTCAGGTAGTTGCGGTCGTAGTAGTCGCTGTCGGGGTCGCCGTTCTCGAACGAGATCGGGTAGGGCGGGAAGTAGTGCGCGAAGACCTTCTTCGTGCTCGCGCCGAGGCCCGGTACCGAGAAGGGCAGCTCCGACGAGCCGACGGAAGCGGTGGCGGGGTACGCGCCGCCCTGTGCCGCAGCCGGGGGGCGCGCCTCGGTGGTCGGCTCGGGCTCGGGGGCGGGCGTGGTCGGCTCGGCGGATGCCGGGGGAGTCGGCTTCGCGGCCGCCGGCGGCGTGGTCGGCTGAGCGGAAGCGCTCGGAACCGGCGCGGGGGCGGACGCGGACGGCGTCGGAGTCGACGCGGTCGGCTTCGGAGCCGGCGTCGGAGTCGACTTCGCGGGGGTCTTCGCCGGCAGCGTGTACGTCACCGTGAGCTTCGGCGGCGCCGAGACGAGGTTGACGACGGTGCCGACCGCGCGCTGTGAGTAGCGCAGTTCGAACGACGTCGTTGACGTCGTCGAGATCTTGCCGAGGCTCTTCAGCGGGATCGAGATCGTCTTCCCGGCGACGGCGCGCACGAGGCTCTTGTTCATCGCACCGCCGGTGCGGGCGGGGTGCTTCTTGAGCGTCAGCGTGGAAGCGGACCACGACGAACTGGTCGGGAAGACCAGTACGCCACCGGTCTTGGCCGCCGTCGAGCGTACGTTCAGGGTGAGCGCGGCGGAGGTGACGGTGGCGTTGTCGGGCAGTGACGAGGTCGGGAACTTGAGATACCCGGCGTCCGCTCCGTATGTCGTGCTCAGCCAATAGGCGTTGCTCTTCGGCGTCGCGGGCGAGCGCGTGGTCGTCCAGCCGGCGTCGGAGTAGGTGAAGGTCTTCGTGATCGTTGCGGGGGCCGCGGCCTCGGCGGACGAGCCGGGTTGCGAGATGAAGGCGGGCACCAGCAGCGCGGCGGCCGCGAGCACGGCCAGGCCGCGCACGAGGCGGCTGCGGATCGGTGAGGTACGGGTGGGCGTGGGGGGAGTGGGGGAGATATGCATAGATGTCATTTGGTGCGTCGCGCACGAGGCGCGGCGACTCGATGGGGGGCGGGGGAACCCGGCGCGGCGCGGGTGCGCACTGTAGTGCATCGCACGTCGGGTCTCGATCATTGTTTCTCCCGCGCTCGAAGCGGTCAAATCCCCTGACCGCGATTCGGATGAGGTTCCTCTCACGCGAGATGAGGGTGTTCTCATACAACACCGTCCGGCGGCGATGCGGGTAAGAGATTTCTTGTGTACCTGGGGTACGGCGATGTGCTAAATTCTGGCGCGTACCGGGGCGAGAGCCCGACCGTCATGTTTTCTGGGGTCGACGGCAAACGGTGCACAGGTCGGCATTGCGTGAGGGGTCACGCGCCGATGGGGACATTTGGGGAAATGGGGAATCGTGCGCACACGCGTATTCGCAAGCGCTCTTGCCGTCTTCGCGCTCGTGATGGGGGTGGTCGCAGCCGCGCCGGCGCCTGCCGCCAACGCCATCACGCCCGGGGTGGCCTTCAGCGCCGACAATCTGCCGGCCTGGCAGACGAACGCCGTCGTCCGCGCCGTCGCGGCGTCGAAGGGCAAGATCGTCGCGGTCGGTGAGTTCACGCAGATCCGGCCGGGCGCGGGCATGAGCGGGAGCCCCCGCAGCATCTCGGGCGTCGCGATCTTCGACGCAGACACGGGGGCGCCGTCGACGTGCCAGCTTCCCGCGGTGCTCAGCGGCGGCACGGCACGCGTTTACACCGCCGAAGCCTCACCTGACGGCGCGACCGTGTTCGTCGGCGGCAACTTCGGCAGCATCGGCGGCGTGAGCAGATCGCGACTGGCGGAGATCGACGTCGAGTCCTGCACCGTGACGAGCTTCAATGCGGGCAGCATCTCGTCGTTCGTCTACTCGCTCGAAGTGACCGCCGACTCCGTGTACATCGGCGGACTGTTCCAGTCCGTCGCCGGCCAGCAGCGTCGCAGCTTCGCCAAGCTGAATCGAGCGGGCGTTCTCGACCCGAACTGGGTGGCCAACGCCGTCGGCAATATGGAGGTCCGTCCCGTGCCGGGCGTCGAGTGCCGGACGACGGCCGACGCCAACTCCCAGGGGCGCGCCATTCAGATCTCGCCGGACGGCAGCCTCATCGTGCTCGGCGGGTCGTTCTTCACCGTCAACGGCCAGAACACCCACAGCATCGCCGTGGTGGATGCCGCGACCGGCGCACTGGTGCGCGGATACCCGAGCGACCCGTCCAACTGGGGCTCCTCGGGCAACTTCATCCACCCCTGCTCGTTCACCAAGGCCATCGTCAGCGACGACAGCGCGTTCTACATCGCGAACGAGGGATCGGGTGGCGGGGTGTTCGACGGCACCGCGAAGTTCAGCTGGGAGACGTTGAACCAGCAGTGGCGCGACAACTGCCTCGGAGCGGTGCAGGACCTGGTGATCAAGGATGGCATGCTCTATCAGGCCCACCATCACCACGATTGCGCTTCGATGGGCGGCTTCCCGGACGGACGTCGCATCTTCCTCAGCGTCACAGACGTCGACGACCCGCAGCAGAGGATGCTCGGCTGGTTCCCGACGCTCAACGACGGCACGGGTGAAGGCATCGGCCCTCGCGGCCTGGCGATCGCGACAGCCGGCGGCGCCGAGTATTTGTGGGTGGTCGGTGAGTTCACCGCGGTCAACGGGTCGGGGCAGCAGGGGCTGACCCGCTTCGGCACGACCGACACCGGCAACCCGCCAACTCCGGCGATCAATGTGCGCTCGGTCACCTCCGGCGCGATCCAGATCACGGCACGCTCGGTGGTCGATCCTGACGACGGTCCGCTGCAGTATGTGCTCTACCGCAACAACGTGGCCATCGGCTCACCCGTCACCGTCGAGTCGAACTGGTGGACTCGACCCCAGGTGACGTTCGTGGACACCTCGGTCACACCCGGTGTCAGCTATGCGTATCGGGTGCGCGCCATCGACAATGCCGGCAACCAGAGCAATCTGTCGGCGGCCCAGAATGGCGTGGCCACGGCATCCGGATCGGCGTACGCCGAGGCCGTCATCGCCGACGCCCCCGACTTCTACTGGCGCTACGATGACGCCGGCAACTGGGTCATCGACCGTTCGGGTCGCGTCGGTGCGGGCAAGAACGGTCTCGCGCAGAACGGCGTGAGCTACGCCGCCGGTGCGCTGCCGGGCGATGCCAGCAGCAGCGCGGTGTTCGACGGAGCCAGTCAGTACATCTGGAACGACCAGATCGCCTACGGCCCGACGACCTACTCGATCGAGACCTGGTTCAAGACCGCGTCGACGACCGGCGGTGTGCTCGTCAACTACGGCAACGGACGCCCGCGCACCAACAGCGGCGCCGACACGATCAGCTCCAACTACGACCGCATGGTGTACATGGAGAACGGCACCGGCCGCATCCGTTTCGGCATCTACGACGGTGCCGTTCGCACGCTGCGCACCGACCTGCCCTACAACGACGACCAGTGGCACCACCTGGTCGCCACCCAGGGTCCCGGGGGTATGCGTCTCTACATCGACGGCGTCGAAGTCGGCCGCAACAGCGTCACCACGAACCAGCAGTACTACGGGATGTGGCACGTCGGCGGTGACAACCTCAACTCCTGGCCGGACAACGGCGGCAATAACAACAACGCCGCACGCTTCTACGACGGCCAGCTCGACGAGACCGCGGTCTACGCCGGGGTGCTCAGCCACAACCGGGTGATCGCCCACTACCTCGCCGGCGGCGGGGACCTCGACGTCAACGAGGCCCCTGCAGACGCGTACGGTGCCGCCGTCTACGGCGACAACCCGTCGTCGTACTGGCGCTTCGATGAGAGCGGGGGAACGGTGGCTTTCGATTCCTCACTCATCGGCGCGCGCGAAGGCACGGTCGGGTCGAGCGTGGTCCGTGTGCCCGACGGCAACAAGATCGTCGGCGGGGCGCTGGTTTTGCCCGGTGCGAATGACGGCAACGGGAGCGGACTCGTGGCCAGTTCACTGCTGGCGGCTCCGTCCGAATACTCGCTCGAGTTCTGGGTGAAGACCTCGACGACCGTCGGCGGCAAGATCATCGGCTTCGAGAACAGCCCGACCACCAGCGGCAACGCGTATGACAAGCACGTGTACATGCTCAACGACGGCCGCATCCGGTTCGGGGTCTACACGGGGTCGCCGCAGGTGGCGACCACCGCGTCCTCCTACAACGACGATGCCTGGCATCATGTCGTGGCGACGCAGGGGCCTGAGGGCATGCGCATCTATGTCGACGGCGTACTCGATGGCACCCACGGGGTGACCAACAGCGAGACCGGCGACGGGTACTGGCGCGTCGGCGGCGGCAACCTGGGCAGCTGGCCCGATGCGCCGTCGAGTCACTACTTCGCCGGCGCGATCGACGAAGTGGCGATCTACCCCGCCGCGCTCACGGGCGATGCGGTCGCGAGCCACTACGTGATCGGACTGCAGGACACGACGCCGCCGACAGTGCCGACGGGACTGACCCAGAACGGCACCGCGCAGGCCCAGCTGAGCTGGAACGTGTCCAGTGACGTGAACGGGGTCGCCGGATACCGCGTGTACCGCGGGACGACGCCGGGCTTCGACGTCGAGCCGGACGCCCTGGTCGGCGACGTGTCCACCCTGGGGTGGACCGACCCCGACTCCGCGCCCGGTGTGCGTTACTACAAGGTGACCGCGTACGACGTGGTCGGCAACGAGAGCGCGGCCGGGTCATCGCTGATGGTGACGATCGCCGATGTGACGGCGCCCAGCGCGGTGTCGGGATTGACCGCGTCGGTGGCCAACGTCGACATCTCGCTCGGCTGGGATGCCGCGACCGACGATGTCGGTGTCGACCACTACGCGATCTACCGGTCGCTCACCGCGGACTTCGACGTGAACACCCAGGGTGACCTTGTCGCCCTGGTCGCGGCAGCGGAGTACGTCGACCTCGCGGTCCCCGAAGGACACTGGTACTACCGTGTGCTGGCCGTCGATGCCGCCGGCAACGTCGGCGAGCCCAGTGCCGCAGTCGAGGCGATCGTGGACATCGACACCGATGCACCCACCGTGCCCACCGACCTGGTGGCCACGGCATCGGAAGACGGGTCCGTCGCCCTCACCTGGACGGCGTCGTTCGACGACGTCGGCGTGGTCGGTTACGACGTGTACCGTGGCAGCACGGATGACTTCGCCGTCGAAGACGGCGAACTGGTGGCCGAGGGAGTCGCGGGAACCGCGTGGACGGTCATGGGCAATCCGCCGGGTACCCACTACTTCCGGGTGACCGCGTTCGACGCCGCCGGCCACGTCAGTGCGCCCAGTGGCGCTGCCGAAGCCATCGTCGAGTACATCGACAATGTGGCGCCGACCGTGCCGGAGGGTGTGACGGCGGAGGCTGTGGACAGCGATGTGACGTTGACCTGGATCGCGTCGATCGATGATGTCGGTGTCGATCGGTACCTCGTGTACCGGGGGACGGTTGCCGGGTTCGACGTGGCGGGGCTCACGCCGATCGCCGAGCCGGTCGGGACCGGGTACGTCGATGAGGGTCTTGCGGACGGCACCTGGCACTACCGGGTCGTCGCGGTCGACGCCGCCGGCAACGCCAGCGCAGCCTCGACCTCGGTTGCGGCGACCGTCGACACGTCCGATACCGCGGCGCCGACCGTGCCGGAGGGTGTGACGGCGGAGGCTGTGGACAGCGATGTGACGTTGACCTGGATCGCGTCGATCGATGATGTCGGTGTCGATCGGTACCTCGTGTATCGGGGGACGGTTGCCGGGTTCGATGTGGCGGGGCTCACGCCGATCGCCGAGCCGGTCGGGACCGGGTACGTCGATGAGGGTCTTTCGGACGGCACCTGGCACTACCGGGTCGTCGCGGTCGACGCCGCCGGCAACGCCAGCGCAGCCTCGACCTCGGTTGCGGCGACCGTCGACACGTCCGAGCCGGAGGAACCCGTCGAGCCGGTCGACCCGGTGACGGTGACCGTCGGCGCCCTCGCCGACACGATGGTCGCCCAGAGCAACCCGAACTTCGCGTACGGTGCCAACAACCAGTTGTCGGCGCGCGGAGGCACGACCGGCGTGATCGAGTCGTACCTGCGGTTCGCGGTTCCCGCGGCGCCGACCGGGCTCGAACTGACCGGTGCGTCACTGCGCCTGACGACATCGACCGATCCGACGGCGCACTCGACCGATGCGCACCAGTTCATGGTGCTCGGCAGTAACTGGAACGAGGCGTCCACGACGTGGAACAACCGCCCGACCACCGGATTCGGCCCTGTGATCGGGGAGCTCACCGGTGCGACGCAGCTCAACACGACCTACACGGTCGCCTTGGATGCTGCGGCCTTGGCCTCGCTCACCGGAACTGACGTCTCGTTGGCGCTCCGCAGCAACGGTGCCGACAACGTGCGGGTCGTCTCGAAGGAAGGCACAGGGGCGAACCGGCAGCCGACGCTCATCCTCGAGTACACCCCCGTGGTGACCGATCCGGGTGACCCGGACGAGCCCGGTGACCCGGACGAGCCCGGTGACCCCGGTGACCCGGTCGACACGACGGCACCGAGCATCCCCACCGGGGTGGTCGGCTCGGCCACGACGGACGGCACCGTGACGCTCGGCTGGACAGCCTCGACCGACGACGTCGGCGTGACCGAGTACCTCGTGTTCCGTGGCACCAGCGCCGCCTTCACGGCCGATGCCGCAAGCCAGGTCGGCACCGTGATGGGCACCTCGTTCACGCAGTCGAGCGTTGCGGTGGGCACCTGGTACTACCGGGTCGCCGCCGGCGATGCTGCCGGCAACGTCAGTGCGGCAGCCGACGCGGTAGCTGTCACCGTGGACGAGCCCCCGGTCACGCCGCTCGATCCCGTCACGATCGAGGTATCCGTCGCTCGGGATGCCATGGTCGCCCAGGCGGCCAGCGGCACGAACTATGGTGCGGCGAACTACCTCTCGACGCGCGGTGGACCTTCGGCGGTGCTGCAGAGCTACCTCGGCTTCGACCTGCCGGCCGCACCCGCGGGGCTGGTCCTCACCTCGGCCGTGCTCACGCTGCGCACCAGTACCGACTCAACGGCGGGATCTGTGGACGAGCACAGTGTGCAGCTGCTCGATGCGGTATGGGCGGAGGGGACGCTCACCTGGGCGAACCGGCCCACTGCCGCCGGCGACACGGTGGGCACGCTCAGCGGGATGACAGGTGTGAACACGGCCTACGACACCGTGCTCGACGCCGCCAAGCTCGCGCCGCTGAGCGGGACGAGCATCGGCCTGCGGATCACGGCGAACGGCACCGACAATCTGCGCCTGTGGTCGAAAGAGGCAGCCAACGCGTCGTACCGCCCCGTGCTGGTGCTGACTTACACACAGCCCTGACACAGCAGGAGCGGCGGCACCCGGGTCACCCCGGGTGCCGCCGTTCCATGTCGGCATCCCCCCAGGTCCATCGGAGATCGACAGTTCTTCGGAGCGTTCCCGGGGAATGGCTCCGCAGACGTGCCGATCTCCGAAGCGCGGTCGAGTTGACGGCGGTGACCATGTGACCGGCGCTGCGCGCACCTGCGACCGCTGCGACACCCCCGCTGCGCACACCCTGCGACACCACCGCTGCGACGACACCTGCGACACCACCGCTGCGGCGACACCCCACTGCGCCCCACGCGCGAGGACAACCCCACCGCGCCTACGCGCCACGCCCCCCACCGCCCACACTGGCGAGGGCCCGGAAGCCGTCGCTTCCGAGCCCTCTTTGGGGAACCGCGCCGCGCGGTGGGCGGTTAGGCCCAGCGCGCGGTCGTGGTGGTCGGGTGCGGCGCGCGCACCGGCTGGTGCAGCGTCTGGCCGAGCATGACCTCGAAGCCGTCGAGGGCGGACCGCGCAGACAGCAGACGCTCGCGATACGCGGGCCCCCGGGCGCCGAGCGCACGTGCCCGGGCCGGATCGGCGGCCAGCCGTTCGGCAGCCTCGAGCAGCAGAGCAGGTTCCGCGGGCGGCACGCACACGCCGGCGCCCGCCGCCTGCATCTCGTCGAACGTCGTGCTCGACTGGTCGACGGCGGCCAGCACCGGCAGCCCGGTGGCGAAGTACGTCGTCATCTTGCTGGGCACCGACATCTCGGTCAGTCCGGGTCGCTCGTTGATCAGCAGCATGTCGGCCGCGCCGAGGGCGGCGTGGAAGTCGTCGTCGCCCAGCGGATCGATGAACTGCAGGCGTGGATTGGCCCCCATCGCCTCCAGCTCGGCACGGCGGTTGCCGTCGCCGAGTAGCACGAAGCGCACGTTCGAGCCGCGCGCAGCGGCGAGCTGCGAGGCGTGCACGACCGATTCGAGTCCCTGCTTGGCGCCCATCGCGCCGGCGTGCAGGACCACGACGTCGTCGTCGGCCCAGCCCAGGCGGTGACGCACGGCCGAGTCGCGTCGGCCGCGCAGGTCGGGTACGTGCGACCAGTTGCGGACCACGTCGACCGGGCGCCGCACGCCCAGTCGCTCGGTGAACTGACGTCGGAAGCGATCGTGGATCACCACGACCCGCTCCGAGATGTTGGCCAGTCCGCTCTCGCAGCGGGCGATGACCTTCGCGCCGGCACCGGCACCGGCGCCGCTGCCGGCCTCGCTCACCCCCAGGGTGTAGATGTCCTGGACCCACGTGACGACCGGGATGCCGCTGAGCCGCGCCTTCGCGGCACACATGCGAGCCGCGAGAAGCGCAGGGCTGACGAGGACGACCGCGTCCGGCCGGCCCCACCGTGTGGCCACCGCGCGTTTGCCGAACGAGATCTCGTGGGCGGCGCGGGTGGCCATCTTGTGCTCACGCGGGATGTAGTGGTGCAGGCGATGCACCTCGACACCGGCGTCGCGTGAGCGCGCGGGCAGGGTGGCGTGCTCCGGGGGAACCTCCCACCAGGGGTAGTGGGGGAAGCTTGTGAGCACGCGCACATCCCACCCGCGCGCAGCCAATCCTTCGGCCATACCGGTGGTGTACGGTCCGATGCCGGTCGGTTCCGGGGCGTAGTTGACCCCGATGAACAGGATCCGTGGTGCGGCCATGTCAGTAGGCTCCTTCCGGTCGCAGCATGACGAGTGCGGTGCGCCACATGAGCACCAGGTCGCTGAGCACCGACCAGTTCTCCACGTAGCGCAGGTCGAGTCGAACGCTCTCCTCCCACGAGAGGTCGCTGCGTCCGCCGACCTGCCAGGGACCGGTGATCCCCGGCTTGATGTACAGCCGGCGATACACGTTGCCGTCGTAGGCGGTCACTTCGCTGGGCAGTGGCGGACGCGGGCCGACGACGCTCATGTCGCCGCGCAGCACGTTCCAGAACTGGGGGACCTCGTCGAGCGAGAACCGGCGCAGCACACGGCCGACGCGAGTGACCCGGGGGTCGTCCTTCATCTTGAACAGCAGCCCGGCGCCCTCGTTCGCGGCGAGGAGCGCCTGCAGTTCGGATTCGGCATCCACGCGCATCGAGCGGAACTTCACCATCTTGAACTCGCGCCCGTCGCGCCCGACGCGGGACTGGTAGAACAGGGCCGGGCCGGGATCGTCGAGCTTGATCAGCAGCGCGATGACGGCCGCGAACGGGGCGAACACCAGCAGCGCGAGAGACGAGGTGATGATGTCGAGCGCCCGCTTGTACATATAGGCGCTGCCCTCGAACATCGGGATCTTCACGTGGATGAGCGGTAGGCCTTCGACGGGACTGAGCGTCATGCGGGGTCCGGCGACGTCGGCGATGCGGCTGCACAGCACGAGTTCCGACGCGGTGCCCTCGAGCTCCCACGCCAGCCGCTTGACGTACGACGGATCGTCGTTGGGCTGGTTGGTCACGACGATGGTGTCGGCGCGCAGCGCGTGCGCGGTGCGCGCCACGGCGTCGGTGCCGTGGGTGGCCGGGTAGGTGATGCCGTCGACGGTGATGCTGCCGGCATCCTCATCGAGCACGGCCACGCCCACGACGCGGTAGCCCAGTCGTCCCTCGGGGCTGATCGTGCGGATGGCGTACTCGATGTCATCGCGCGTGCCGACGACGACGGTGCGCGACGAGTACGAGCCGCGCAGGCGCTGACGGGTGAGCCAGCGGCGATTGGTCCAGCGCGACAGCAGCAGCAGGAACAGACCCAGCGGCAGCGTGACCAGCAGAAAGCCGCCCAGCCCGCCCCAGTCGAAGACGACCGCGAGGATGGCGAGCATGCCGAAGGCCAGACCGGTGGCGTGCGCGACCCGCGTGTACTCGGTGGGCCCGACGCCCATGACGGTGGTGACCCGGGTGTTGAACAGGCTGAGCGAGACGAGCCACAGGACGATGGCGCACAGCGGTGCGCGCAGGGCCTCCCAAGCCTGAACCCCCGAGGGCGGGGGAACAGCCGTCAGCAGTGGGGCGACCGACGTCGCGATGCACAGCAGCATCACGATGGCGGTGTCGCTCACACGCAATTGCGTGCGGTAGCGCCGCTCCCACTGCTGACGGCTGACGAGAGCTGCAGAAGCGCGTGGCGCGGTCGACCGATCGCGCCGAGCCGCCACGAGGTGGCCGAAACCCGGCAGCTGTATCGCGGGCGCGACCTCATCGATCGCGCTCATCGCGCGTCCCCACAGACATCCCCATTTGTCCGCATTGTGCCCCCCAGCAACATGCGTTCATGCGGCCGGCGGTGTACGCCACCCGCATCCCCAATAGACGCCGATCCCCCCGGATCGCGCGACGACCCCACTCGTTTCGCGCTGCGTCCGCACTCACTGTAGCGCGCATCGCGCGCCGACGCGACCGTCTTGTGTAAACCGCTCGTTAAAGAACGGACACCCCGCGTACAGCGGAGGGAGAGACGGCGTTCAGCCCGTGCACCCGTCGTCCACCGAGACGCCGGTGGGACGGATCATGGGCGTGGTGCGCACCTCGACGGGGCCGAAGTCGCCGCTGCCGGTGAAGGTCGCCGTGACCGTGAACTCCTCGTCCGGCACGTGATAGGTCTCGAACGGAGCCACCACCCGACCGAGGTCGACGTTTCCTGTGCGGAACGGTCGGGAGTCGCGGCCATCCGTGCTCACGTCGGTGATCTCCATACCCGGAGGAGCGTAGAAGAAGACCTGCGTGCGGTATTTCTCACCCTTCCACCCGCCGCTGCGCACGTACGAGGGCAGGTTCACCGACTCCTGCAGGGTGAGGTCGAGCTTGAGCGTCGCCGAGACGGTCATCGTCATCGTCCCGTCGGCGCAGGTGGCCGCCACCTCGACGTCGGAGTCCATGAAGTAGTCGATCTTCGACGCCGACGTGTCGCGGAAGTACACGCCGACCGTGGTGGCCTCGGCGTTGTCGGTCGGGAGCGTGCCGGTGATGCGTGAGCCGGACTCTTCGAGGATCGTCTGCACGCGCTCGTCGCCGGTCCAGTACATGATGCTGCCGGTCTCGATGCCGTCGCCGATGGCAGTCAGCATCGTGGGCACGTCGAACTCGCCGTTGCTGAGCTTGTCGAAGATCTCGGATGCGGCGGCGGCGAAGAACGCGTCGGTCATCTCGTTGACCTGCGCGGCCGGGAACCAGAAGTAGGCCTCGTGCAGCAGAATGCTCACGGCGTTCTCGCTGGTCAGCTCGATGTCGCCGACGGTCACCGGGCCGGTGGCCTCGAGCATGCGCGCCAGGGCGAGCGGGTCGATCGAGGCGACGCCGTCGATGGGGGCGGGGTCCATGTCGCGCTGCCAGAACGCCTGCATGATCTGCGCGCCGGTGGGCCAGTCCGGGCGCGACGGGGTGAGGTTCATCGCACTGGCGAACCGGTTTCCGTACAGCGCATAAGCGGATGCCGGCAGGTCGACGTCGACGCGCTGCTCCCGGTAGGTGCGGCTCGTGCCCTGCTCGACGATCTCGATTTTGCCGGCATCGGCGCGCACGAGCGTCTGCGAAGCGGAGCTGCCGCCGAGGCCGAGGGCCTCGGCGTTGTTCTGGAAGACCAGGAGGTAGCGCTTCTCGCCCTCGCCGCCCAGCAGCGTCGGCAGAATCGGCAGCACGGTGTCGGCGGTGTTCAGCGCGTCGGTGACGGTGCCGATCTGCTCGGCGAGCTGTTCCTTCGCCGACACGAGCTGGCCGACGGCCCCGTCGGTGTCGACCGCGCCGACGCGGGTCCGCAGCTGCGAGAAGTCGGCGGCGGCGATCGAGACGGCGTCGATCGCGCCGCTGATGGTGTCGAGGGGGAACGCGCCGTCGACCGGCTTGAGGTTCGCCGGCATGAGCGAGGGCGCCACGTCGATCAGCGGACGCGCCGCGGCGACTGTGTCGTCGGTGATCGTTGCGAGCTCGGTCGCCGCGGTGACGGAGGTGCCGATCCACGGCAGGCTGCCGGCCATCGCCCAGATCGGGTCATCTGTGAGGGCGACGGCGGCGGTGGTGTGCGTCTCGATGCTCGCGAAGGTCGCGGTGGCCGCTTCGACGTCGAGCTCTTCGAGCTGGGCCTTGGCCTGCGGGATGAGCTTCTGTGCGGCCAGCAGCTCGTCCTGCAGGTCCATCGCCCGGTTGTAGACGTGCAGCCCCGACAGGCCGACGGCGACGATGCCGCCGACCACCACGACGCCGATGCCGCCGACGATCCAGGGCCAGCGCTTGCGCCGGGACGGGACGGATTCTTCAGAGGTGGCGCGGCGGGCGTCACGGCGTGAGGCAGGTGCAGACATCGCCTTGGATTCTATGGCGCGCGCCACGGGCGAACCTGAGCGTCCGCCCCGGCGTCACATACCCGTCAGATACTGCCGCAGCATCTCGTCGGCATCCGCCGGCTCGAAGCCGGTGGCGCGGATCTTCGCGAGGTCGAGCACCGACCAGCGCGGCCGGGGCGCGATCGGCGCGCTCGCCGCCGCGTAGTACTCCTCGGTGGTCACCCCGCTCACGCGGTCGGGGGAGTGGCCGGTGAGCTCGAACACGCGGCGCGCGATCTGCGCCCACGACTGCGGCTCGCCCGCTCCGGTCAGGTGATACGTGCCGAACTCCGCGTCGGTGTCGACCAGGTGGCGGATGCCGCGGGCGAGGTCGTCGGTGAAGGTGAGCCGGCCGACCTGATCGTCGACGACCCGCGGATCGATGCCGCGCTCGGCCAGCGAGGCCATCGTGCGGACGAAGTTGCCGCCGTCGCCGATGACCCACGACGTGCGCACGAGGTAGTGCCGCGGCACTGTCGCGACGATCGCATCGCCGGCCGCCTTCGTCTGCCCGTAGACGCCCAGTGGGCACAGCGCCTCGTCCTCGGCGTACGGACGGTCGGCGGTGCCGTCGAAGACGTAGTCGCTCGAGACGTGCACGAGCGTGACGCCGTGCGCGGCGGCGATGCGCGCGAGCGCGGCGACGCCGGTGACGTTCGCCGCCCACGCGTCACGGCGCCCCTCGGGCGTCTCGGCGTGGTCGACGGCGGTGTGGGCGGCCGCGTTGATGATGACGCCGTAGTCGCGCCAGCGGCGCAGCCCGCCGAGACCCGGCGCCGCCAGATCGATCTCCTCGCGGCCGACGTACTCGGCATCGTCGCCGTAGACCCCGCGCAGCGCGCGGCCGAGCTGGCCGTTCGCGCCGATCACGAGGGTCTTGCGCGCAGGGACGGGGACGACTCCGGCCAGGCGCGGGTGCGCGAGGTCCTTCGCCGAGACCTCGACCTGGTCGAGCGGGATGGGCCAGTCGATCGCCACGGTCTCGTCGGCGAGGTTGAGGAACGAGTACGACGCCTCGGGCGACCAGTGGTCGTTGACGAGGTAGCTGTAGGCCGTGTCGGGGGCGAGCGTCTGGTACGAGTTGCCGACCCCGCGGGGAACGAAGATCGCTGTCGAGGGATCGATCTCGGCGGTGAACACCGCTCCGAACGTCGGCCCCTCGCGCAGGTCGACCCACGCGCCGAAGATCCGGCCGGTGGCGACCGAGACCCACTTGTCCCACGGCTCGGCATGGATCCCGCGGGTCGTGCCGACCGTGTCGTTGAACGAGATGTTGTTCTGCACGGGCCCGAAGTCGGGCAGCCCCAGCGCGGTCATCTTCTCGCGCTGCCAGTTCTCCTTGAACCAGCCCCGGCTGTCGCCATGCACCGGCAGGTCCCACACGATCAGCCCCGGAATCCCGGTCTCACGCGCGGCCAGCTGCTTCCCGTAGTCCGTCATGCCCGTCCTCTGCTGGTGGATGCTGTCTCAATCCTGTCAGAGGCGTGCCACGCGTCCATGCGTGACGGGCGGCACGAGAACGCTCAGCGCGCGGAGATGAGGTGTCGGCCGGGGCCCTCGATGCGCGCCACGGCGATCTTCACCTCGACCAGTTCGCGCTCGACCCCGGCGATGCGATCGGCGGTTCGCTCGAAGCCCCTGTCCAGGCGAACGACCATCCACGCGAACGCGGAGACGAAGCCGAGCAGCAGACCCGCCGCGCTGATCACGACGGCGATCGATTCGGCAGACATGTACACGCTCCTATTGTGCTCGCCACCAGTGACATCTGCCACCGTAGGCGCTCTTCGGGCGCGGCGGCGGCTGTTGAGCTTGTATGTGGAGAGTCCGCCCAGCGCGGCACGTGTGGAGGAGGCTGCGCTCACTGCCCCTTCGAGGCGTAGAACGCCTCGACGCCGTCCTTGGCCGGCGCCCACCACTGCTCGTTCTCGCGGTACCACGCGATCGTCGCGGCCAGTCCTGCCTCGAAGTCCCGGTACTGCGGTCGCCACCCGAGCTCATCGCGCAGCTTCGTCCAGTCGATGGCGTACCGCAGGTCGTGGCCGGCGCGGTCCGTGACGTGGTCGTAGGCGTCGCGCGGCTTGCCCATCAGTTCGAGGATCGTCTCGACGACGGACTTGTTGTCCTTCTCGCCGTCGGCGCCGATGAGGTACGTCTCGCCGATGACACCGGCATCCAGAATGCGCAGCACGGCGGAGGAGTGGTCGTCGGCGTGGATCCAGTCCCGCACGTTCTCGCCGGCGCCGTAGAGCTTGGGGCGCACTCCGCTCAGCACGTTCGTGATCTGCCGCGGGATGAACTTCTCCACGTGCTGGTACGGCCCGTAGTTGTTCGAGCAGTTCGAGATGGTCGCCCGCACGCCGAACGAGCGCACCCAGGCGCGCACGAGCAGGTCGGAGCCGGCCTTGGTCGACGAGTACGGCGACGACGGGTTGTAGGGGGTCGACTCGGTGAACCGGGCCGGATCGTCCAGCTCGAGGTCGCCGTAGACTTCGTCGGTCGAGATGTGGTGGTAGCGGGTCCCGTGCCGTCGGGCGGCTTCGAGCAGCGTGTAGGTGCCGACGATGTTCGTGTCGAGGAACGGGCGCGGGTCGTGCAGCGAGTTGTCGTTGTGGGACTCTGCCGCATAGTGCACGACGGCGTCGGCCTCGGCGAACAGCTCGTCGACGAGGGGAGCGTCGCAGATGTCGCCCTTGACGAATGTGAACCGGTCCGACGGCAGCCCGTCCAGCGAGGCGAGGTTGCCGGCGTACGTGAGCTTGTCGAGCACCGTGACGTGGTGGTCGGTGTGCTCGAGCACGTGGTGCACGAAGTTCGAGCCGATGAAGCCGGCCCCGCCGGTCACGAGCAGACGCGACATGGATGTCCTCCCAGGAATGGATGCCGGATCCATCCTCGCAGACGCGGGCTCACGGCCCGTGGCCGACCTCAGCGCGCGGCGAGCAGCTGCCGTGGCGGCCCCTCGAGTCGGGCGATGCCGATCTTCACCTCGACGAGCTCTCGTTCGACCGCCGTGATCCGGGCGCCGAGCTTCTCATCGACGCCCGTGAATCGTTCGTCCATGCGGCGGATCACCCAGGCGAACCCACCGATGAACATCGTGACGAACGTCGCGAGCAGTGCGGCGGCGCTGATGACGATGGCGATCACTTCGGCGGACATGTACACCCCTCTATTGTCGTGCGGGCGGTGCCGTTCTTCTACCGCCGAGTGACATGCGCGCGCCGAAAGCGGCGTCAACGCCCCCGGTCGAGGCATTCAAGCAGGTAGGTGCCGTACCCGCTCTTGACGAGCTTCTCCGCGCGCTCGCGCAGAGCGTCGTCGTCCAAGAAGCCCTGCCGCCAGGCGACTTCTTCGGGGACACCGATCGACATGCCGGTGCGTCGCTGCATGGTGCGGACGTACTCGGCGGCATCGGTCATCTGGTCGAACGTTCCCGTGTCGAGCCAGGCGGTTCCGCGGGGGAGGATCTCGACCTGCAGCTTGCCGCGGTCGAGGTAGGCGCGGTTGACGTCGGTGATCTCGTACTCACCGCGCGCGCTGGGTGCGAGGGTGCGCGCGATGTCGACGACATCGTTGTCATAGAAGTAGAGCCCCGGCACGGCGAAGTTGCTCTTCGGGGCGGCGGGCTTCTCTTCGAGCGAGACGGCGCGGCCGTCGCCGTCGAACTCGACGACGCCGTAGGCCTGCGGCTCGGCGACCCAGTAGGCGAACACGGCGCCGCCGTCGATGTCGGCGTAGCGCTTGAGCTGACGGCCGAGGCTGGGGCCGTAGAGGAGGTTGTCGCCGAGGACGAGGGCGACCTTGTCATCGCCGATGAAGTCCGCCCCGATGGTGAACGCCTGAGCGAGCCCATCGGGGGAGGGCTGGGTGGCGAAGGTCAGCGAGATGCCGAATTGCGAGCCGTCACCGAGCAGTTTCTCGAAGAACGGCCGGTCGTGCGGCGTGGTGATGACGAGGATGTCCTGGATGCCGGCGAGCATCAGCGTCGTCAGCGGGTAGTACACCATCGGCTTGTCGTACACCGGGATGAGCTGCTTCGACACGCCCAGCGTGATCGGGTGCAGTCGTGTGCCGGAGCCGCCGGCGAGGATGATGCCCTTCATCTGTTCATCCTCTCAGAGCGGGGTCGGGATCTCGGCGACGATTAGGGGCGCCCCATTCCCAGGTATGTCCACCCCGCGGCACGCCAGGCTGCGGGGTCGAGGCAATTGCGTCCGTCGACGACGACCCGGCCCGCGGTCAGGCCGGCGGCATGTTCAGGGTCGAGCTGGCGACGATACTCGTCCCACTCGGTGACGACCACGACCGCATCGGCGCCTTGCAGCGCCTCGTCGCGATCGGCGACGTACGTCAGCTGTGGGTGCGCACGGCGGGCGTTGTCGATCGCCTGAGGGTCCGTAACGGTGACTTCGGCGCCGAGACCCTTCAGCCGGACCGCTACGTCGAGGGCAGGCGAGTCGCGGATATCGTCGCTGTGTGGTTTGAAGGCGGCGCCGAGCACTGTGACCTTCTTGCCGAACGCGGACCCGCCGAGGCCGTTGACGACCAGTTCAACCGCGCGATCCCGGCGACGCAGATTGATCTCGTCCATCTGGCGGAGGAACGCGACGGACTCGCCGCGCCCGAGTTCTTCGGCGCGCGCCGCGAACGCGCGAATATCCTTGGGTAGGCAGCCTCCTCCGAAGCCGATCCCCGCCCCGAGAAAGCGGCGGCCGATGCGCACGTCGTGGCCGATTGCGTCGGCGAGTTGTGTGACGTCGGCTCCCGTAACCTCAGCGATCTCGGCCATTGCGTTGATGAAGCTGATCTTCGTAGCGAGGAAGGCATTGGCGGCAACCTTGACGAGTTCTGCCGTTGCGCGGTCGGTCACAATGAACGGTGTCTGCTTGGCGATCGCGGGGTGGTAGATATGACGCAGCACCTCCGCAGCGCGCTCGCCCTCGGGCGTGTCCGCCCCGGTGACAGGATCGACGGGAACACCGACGACCAGGCGGTCGGGGTCGATCGTGTCATGCACAGCGAAGCCTTCGCGCAGGAACTCGGGGTTCCACACCAGGGTCGCCCCGGTGGGCTCGACCCGTTGGGCGAGTGCGGCCGCCGTTCCGACAGGAACGGTCGACTTACCGGCGACGATGTCGCCGGGGGAGAGGAACGGGATCAGACCATCGATCGCGGCATCGACGTAGGTCATGTCGGCCGCATCGCTGCCCTTCCTCTGCGGCGTGCCGACACCGACGAAGTGCACTAAGGCCCCCTGCGCCGCCGCCATGTCCGTGGTGAAGCTAAGCCGGCCCGATGCGATCCCCTCACTGAGGAGTTCCTGCAATCCGGGTTCGAAGAAGGGGGCTTGGCCCTTCGAGAGCGACTCGACCTTGCGCTCATCGACGTCGATGCCGACCACTTCATGCCCGATGGAGGCCATCGCCGCGGCGTGCACCGCGCCGAGGTAGCCACAGCCGATGACGGAGATGCGCATCGAAGCTCCTTTCTCATGGAGTACGTTCGACGCCCTGCAGGCTTGTTCGCACAAGACGATGACAATCAACTAGAGGTCGAGTGAACAGTCTCGCGTATGTCGATCGGTTCAGGCCAACTCGTTCCACATCGCGGGCGCTGTAACACATCTACCGGGTCGGTATACAGGACACGTGTCTCAATGTCCCGTGCCAGCACGAACGTCACGTCTAGGACGAATGGGCGCTTCAAGTGAGGAAGGCTCCTTATCCGCATCCCGTTTGAGGGCTGGCGGCGAGGGCCCGGTGCTATGCCGATGCGACAGGTACGTCACGTCGGACGTCCGCAGGTTGGGGTCTCGTGGCGCGGCAAGTACGCTTGACGGGACAACGGTCGCGCACCGAACCAGTTGCGGAGACGCGACCAAGACTAACGACAGGGGAAACTGTGCCATCAGTTGGCATTATGTCGATGCAACGAATCTTCAACTATGGATCCTCGTTGCAGGCGTATGCGCTTCGTCAGCTGATCGAGGAAGTACGGCCCGATGCCGATGTTGCCTTCTTGGACTACGAGCCGGGTCCGATTCTAGTCGCGGCGCCGAGTGGCGGACGGCAGGACATACGAGTCGGCAGAATGCTCAGAAAACTGCGAGAGTACAGCAAAGTGGATTCGAGGTTCGGCGATAAAGTCCGATTCGTGAACCACAAGCGTTCGTACCCCGCGAAGACCTTCCCCTTGATTGGTTTGCCGAGCGGCCTGAACCGAAACTTTGCAGTTGACTTGCAGGTCATCGGTAGCGATGAGGTTTTCAATTGCGTTCAGTCAAACACAAACGTTGGGTACGCGCGAGAACTATTCGGACACGCATCTCCTGCGAAGCGGATCGCTTCATATGCGGCCTCGTTTGGGAACACGACCTTCGCGAAGATTAAAGCCGCGGGCATTCAGCAGGAGCTTGCAGATGATTTATCGCGATTCGGGGCGCTTTCGGTAAGGGATCGGAATTCCCAGCAGATAGTCGAGTCGCTCACTGGACGCTCACCACTGATTCACCTCGATCCCACCCTCGTCTACGACTTCGGAGGATCGGGATCTCGTGTCCCTCCAACTCGTCGGTATCCAACGAAGTACATCGTTGTATACGGGTACTCTGGTCGGCTGGGAAGCGACGAAAATGCCGCGATCCGGCGACTAGCTGAGAGCCGTGGGGCTCGGGTTCTCGCGTTCGGTGGTCTTCAGGCATCTGCCGACGAGTTCATAGATTGCGATCCCTTTGAGCTGCTGGCGTACTTCCGCGACGCGGATGCGGTTGTAACCGATACGTTCCACGGAACGATCTTCTCAATCCTCAATGAAGTGCCTTTCGCGACCATCATCCGCAAGAGCGCTGCGCACGGCTACGGTAATGAAGAGAAGCTGGGGTACCTCTTGGACGCGCTCGGGGCGAGCAACCGAGCTTGGCGCACGGGGGCTCAGCTCGAGGACGTGATCAACGAGCCAGTCGACTTCGACTCGATCAACGCCACGCGGGCAATAGAACGCCAACGCACTCTGGCCTACTTGTCAGACTTGTTCGACACCGGGATAGAGAGCGTCGCGCGATGAAGGTGAACGCGAGCAGATCGAAGCAAGCCATTAAGAGGCTGGCGCAAGCTGGAAGGCTGGCGTTTCACGGAACCCGCGATCAGGTGCGGTTCTGGCGCTATTCTTCGCTATCTGTGTTCGACTCTAGGTATGACCAACTGTGCGGCCGGATCATGTACAACGTGCATGCACTGGAGAAGAGTCTGGCTCAGTCGGAAGGCTGGCGGCCGGGGCGTGGACGCAAGGCACTTCGGAATCTGAACGATGCACTCGCCGTGTATTCCTACCAGGGGTTCGACCGCTCGTCATTCGCGTTCACTCAAGGTGTTTCTGTCATTCAGCGCTATCGGGAACGCCATGCCGCTCATCCAGATTCGATTCAGTTTTTGGCGGAGGTTGTCGACGCCGATTTCCTGGCACCGGCCTCCCCGGGCACCTACTCGGCGGCCGGGGTTAAGACTGTCCGCAAACTGGACAAGATTCAGAACAGCAAGAAGACGTTCTACGAGCTAAGCCAAGGGCGGTCGAGCGTTCGCGAGTTCTCCGGTGCGGCGATCTCAACTGAGCGTGTGATGAACGCGCTAAGGAATGCGGAGCGAACTCCATCTGTTTGCAACAGGCAAGGTTGGCGCGTCTATTGGACGGAAGACAAGGAGCTTGCTAGGAAGGCCCTGGCTCATCAACGAGGCTTTGGTTACTCACAGATGCCCGAGGTCCTTCTCGTCGTCACCGTGACAAATAGTGTCTTCATCAGTCCGGTGGAGCGTAATCAAGGGTTCGTGGACGGGGGACTCTTCGCGATGTCGGTCCTTTACGGGCTCGAAGCAGAGGGAGTGGCCGCGGTACCGCTCAACGCGTGCCTTTATGCACGCGATCGTGACGCCGTGCAGAATCTCCTGGACATCGATCCGTCTGAGGAGATCATCATGTTCATCGCGATCGGTGACCATCCAGACGAGACCACAGTGCCGGTGTCAGACCGTCGACCAACGACGGCCTACCTGCGTGCGCGTTGATTCGTCTACGGCTCGAAGCGGCGTTAAACGGCCAGAATCGTTAATCAGAATGCGTGGCAAACGAAGATGAGACGAGTTCGAACGGGTGGCCTTCCGGACGGGGCACGCATCTCGTATCTTGTTGGCGGACTGCGAATTGGCGTCCAAAAGAGCTCCACAACCCCCGGTCCGCGTACCCATATTCTCGGCTTCGTTCACGCATTGCGCGAACTTGGCTACGAGGTGCGATTGCTGGTTTGTTCGGAGCTGCCCGGACTTGGGCGCTTCTCGAGGGTAAGTGCGGGCGTGGTGCGCGAAGCATCGCGTCTGCGCGTACTCGTTGCTGATGCGGTGCGTATCGCGGCAATGCTTTGGAGCGGAGCACATGTCTTTGTGCGATCGTGGAAAGACCGCCGCAGTATCGAACTGATCTATGAGCGCGTGGCGGTATTCCAATCGTTGTCGAGTTTTCACCCGGCGAAACGTCGTGCGCTTCGAATCGTGGAAGCCAACGCGATCATGTCACGCGAGACGGCTCACGATCGTAAGGCCATCGTCTTGGAAAGGTTGGCAGCCACAATCGAGCGGCGGCTCCTCCGTCGAGCTGACTTCGTAGTCGCAGTGACTCCAGCTGTTGGACGCGAAGTGCAACAGTTTGCGGGCGTATCCTCGGATCGCGTCCTTGTGCTGCCCAACGGGACGTCTTCATCGTTAGCCGAAACGCCGCTAAATAAGGCTGACGGACTAAGAATAGGCTTCGTCGGTTCGGTTGGTTTGTGGCAGCGACTGGACAGTCTGCTTGATGCGTTCGCAGGCATGGGTGCGTCCGCCGCGGACGTAGTCATCGAAATCATCGGTGATGGTGCGGAACTGAACTCACTCAAGGCGCATGCTGCCGCCCTGGGATTGTCCACGCATGTCGAGTTCACCGGCCGGCTCCCACATGACCAAGCGATCGATCGGATGCGCTCTTGGGCGGTGGGCTACGCCGGGCACGAGCAAACCTGGAGCGCGGAGGTGTATCATTCTCCGCTAAAGATCTATGAGTACGCGGCGCTTGGAATGCAGGTCATCTGCAGTTCAACTCCGGATGCTGAGATGCTGAAGCAGGATGGAATCGCGATACATCTTTTTCGACCCGGCAGCGAGGGCGAACTCAGTGCGGCGATTGCCTCGGCAGTTTCTGCGGCTCGGTCGGATACATGGGAGGCGCGCGCATCGAGACGCGGGATCGTTCGCACCAAACACAGCTGGGAAGCGAGAGTCCAAACATTTCTGCGGGACATCACCGTGTCTGACGCCTAACGACAGTGCCTTCGACTGCACGGGATCATCAGCTCGTACCTCACATCCCCCGTCCGAACGCCGTCTCAAACGCGCCGCCACGCGACAGGCTGTGTACGGTTCTGCGTTCAGCGTAGAATCGATTGAGTTGCCCCCGCACACGAGGACACGGAACAGAGACTCGTGGTTGCCGAGCGCGCGTGCAGTCGCCGTGCGTCACTGCTGATTCGGAGGCGGCGCCAGCGGATCGATAACGGCTGGTGGGGTCGCGGGATGGGAGATGAGCGATGCACCCCCGTATCGTTCTGAGCTTGCCCGTCTCGTCGCCCTGGAGGATCGGCGTAGATTCGAGACGACTTGCTGAACACGCGGGTGTTCTGCGCGAGACAGATGAGTATTGGAGAAGGCTGTAAGAATGCAAGCGCCCGAGCACACGTGGAGTGAACGCATCGCACTCGAGCTGGTCAAACGGCTTGCTGAGTCTCGGAACACCACCGTTACCTGGCTCAACCACCACAGTGCACGGCTCGGGATCCACGCTGCAGTGAACTACGCCGAGTTTGACATGGTGGGTGTCGACGGACAGTTCCTGCGTCGCATTCTCGGCGGCAAGGTTCGGTCGCGTACGAGCGCTGACCTCGTGCTCCCGATCGTACTATCGCAGATTCCCGGTCGAAAGGTCGCTGTGATCGGAAGTGCTGCCAGCAACGTCGCCGCGCTGGAGCGCTTACTTAGCGACAGATATGCTGAGGCCACATTTGAAGTGTTTGACGGCTATGCGGGTCGTCCTTCCCCGGAGGATGTGGCTGAGGCCGGCTACGACATGGCGGTAGTCGGGTTGGGTGCGCCCCTTCAGGACGACTATGCGCTTGAGCTCAGCCGGCTCGAGGGGAGGCCTACTCTTGTGGTGACCTGTGGCGGCTGGCTCGATCAGGTCGTCAACCCCAGATATTACCCAGCGTGGGCATACCGGTTCCGGGCCAACTGGTTGATCCGCCTGATGGCCGAGCCGCGGCGATTGCTTCATCGGTACACGACCGGCGCACACTTGGCTGTACGTATGCGGGGAGATCTTCGCCCGATCGGCGAGATCGACGCTGTGCTTCTGCACGAATCTGTCGCGGAGCGACAGCTGCGCGATCGGGTGCGAACCAGATGAGGCTTGCATTATTCGCGGCAGATGCTAGCGAAAACTCGCTAGGGCGTGTCTACGTGCTCTGGCTTCTCGCGCGACACCTGGGGTGGGAAGTCAAGACTGTCGCGACGCTGGGCAAGAAGGTGTGGCCGCCACTCGCGAATTCCGAGTTCGGGCGGTCTGTTCACATCCGTAGTGACATGCCTCAGCGAGACCTGGACGCTCTTGTTCGCTGGGCGGACTTGCTCATCGGGTGCAAGCCAAGGCCTGAGTCGTCAGGCGTGGCTATTAAGCTCGGGCGACGACACCGCAAGCCGGTTCTCATCGACATTGACGACCCCGATCTCGAAGTGCAATTCGACAATCTGACTGTAAGACAAGTCATCCGGCGATGGATCCGGACGCATAGACGGGTCGGCTACCTACGACTCCGTCGTGCGGTTCACAAGTTCCCAGTCCTGGTCAGCAATCCAGTGCTACAGGGAAGCTACGGTGGTTGGTGCATCCCTCATGCCCGCGCTGATCTGCGCCCCGTTGCGCCACATACGTCCACATCCCCGAAGATTGCCTTCGTGGGCACCGTGTTGCCGCACAAAGGTATCGAGGATCTAAGGAAAGCAATTCGACAGGTCAATCGTGGTGAGGGTTCTCACGTGAGCTTGGTGGTCACGGCACCACCACCCCCCGACGCTGAGCCTTGGGAAGACTGGGTTGGTGTAACAACAATCGAGGACGGACTGCGCATCGTCCGCGAGTCAGATGTCGTCGTCCTTCCCAGTCGTGCCGGAGGGTGGCCGGAAGCCCAGCTTCCGGCGAAACTAATTGACGCGATGCTCGCTGGGCGAGCGATCTGTGTGACGGATGTCGGACCGATGCGCTGGGCGGTGGGAACTGCAGCCAAGGTCGTCGAAGCCGGCGACGTCGAGGCAATAGCGGGGGCGCTCTTGAGCTTCTGCGACCCTCGCGTGCGTGAAGAATTCGGATCTCGCGCCAGGGCACGTGCCGTCGAGCACTTCACGCTGAGTGCCGTCGCGTCAACCTTCGCGCGCGCAGTGGCGCACGCCAGTGGCCGATGGGACGCGCTTCGCCCAGCAGCGGAAGGTGCGATCACGGATGCATGATCCAGGGATCGGAGCGGCCGACTTCGGGACGATTGGCGCGTATGAGCGCGACAACTTCGGCGACTTGCTCTTCTGGCGCGCGGTTAGGCACTACGCTCCCCCCAGCGTGCCGATAGCAACATCCCCATTCCCCGGTCTCGTTGACGAGCACTTGGGTGCCCGAGTTTACAGTTATACCGACGTCATCGCCGAGCGCCCGGATCTTCCGATGCTCGTTATCGGAGGTGAGGTTGGGGGCACCCGGCTTCAGCAGGCACTGAACTCCTACAGCGATGAGGAGGTAGCCGGTCGGATGGACGTTCGTCATCGGATGAGAAGCTATGCATCGCCTTATCTGCTTCGCGAGAGTGACCATCCGATTGCGTTGAACTCGGTGGGCATCGACGGAATGCGGACACTGCATGGTTCGCGACTTGGCTACGTCGCGCGTGCTCTGGCCAGCGCGGAGTATCTTTCTGTTCGCGAACGTGCCTCATCGGAGTGCCTTCGCAGGCTCGGCTTACGCCACAGCGTCGCTCCCGACGCGGTACACACCATACCTCGGTGGCATTCCGTACCCGAGCGCGCGACGGGGCACATCATCTTTCAGATGAAAGGCGTGCTACTCGACCGAGCGGATCCTGAAGAAGTAGCTCGCCTTATCCTATCCGCATGTGGTGCAGGCGAAACGGTGGTTCTGATGGCGGCCGGACTTGCCCCTGGGCATGACTCGGCCGCAGCCTATGAGCGCGTGCGCGCCGTACTCAACAGGAGGTCTCCAAGAACACCCGTCAAACTGCACCTTGACCCCGATCCGCTCGCGAAAGTCACGTTGATCGCATCGGCGAACCTTTGGATTGGCACATCCCTCCACGGGCTCATAGTGTCGACATCGTATGGTGTCCCAAGCGTTTCCCTCATGTTGCGCAAGCTCAGCATCTATGGGCGAGCGTGGGCACTTCCGATGCCGATCGGAGTACCGCTCCGCGACGGAGCAGCCGCCGTCCGCGCCGCTCGCCGGTTCGAGGGTTCGCAGATACTTGCGCAGACGTCATCGAGACTCGCCGATGCCGCCGAGCGCAGCATGAAGGACGCGGTTGAGTCGCTGTCGCCCCTGCCTGGAGACGTCAAACACGCCAAGCACCGCACTCGGATCGGCTTCGCGGGTGCGTCTGTCGTGGCGCGGGCGCGTCTGCTCTATTGAGTGAAGGACTAGAGAGTGCCCAACAACATCGCGCGCGCCGCGGCGACTATTGCTCACCGCGACGGCATCGTTACGGCGCGACGTGCGGGGTTTTTGCTCGGGCTAGCTGCCGCAATTCCGGGAATCGACATCGTGCGCGCGGGTCCATTCCGGCTTTGGCACGTTCTGGTCGTATGTGCGCTCCTGTATGTGATCCACAGGATCGGAAAGGAACGCCTCCTCTCCTATCGACCGGGCCTCTTGGACCTTCTTTCGCTCGGGTTCGTGATCTTCTTGAGCACGCTCGAGTACATTTCATCAATCGAACTCAGTTTCGAGGGTTCCTATGGATTTACGTTGGCGCCGCTCTTCTACTACCTGGCGTTCCTCACCGCACGGCTTGCACTGAGGTGCGCGGGTGAGGGGAAGGCGTTCCTGTCGCCGTTTGTGACATTCGCCATCCCGTCAGCGTTGATTGCCGTTGGGCAACTCATATCGACGGAGTTTGGGTACTTAACCACGGCAATCGCATCCGGTGAGGGGCTCGACCGACGGCTATCAGGCGAGGGCTTAGTAAGGGCAGCGGGCCTGTTCGGTCACTGGACCGGGGCCGGTTTCTACTTTGCGGCGATGACTGCCGCGTCTATCGTCCTTATCCTTCTAACTTCTAGCAGCGGTGGACGTAACCCTGGAGCGATTGTTGCGCTTGTGGCATCGCTCGTGGGGAGCCTCAGTACTTTGACCTACTCCGTGATCGCGACCGCCGGAGTCTTGGTTATGGTTCTGCTGCTCAAGTCAAAGCGCAAAATGCCAGCCTTCCTAGTTCTCGCCGCGAGCGGTGTGGGCGGACTACTATTTGCGGACGAGTTGTCCTCGCGTGCTGCTGAGCAAGCTACCGGTGGAACGAGCTCCGGGTTGCCCGAGTGGGTCCCGAGCACAATCCGCTACCGGTTCGTCATTTGGGAACGTCAGACTATCCCGGCGATTGAGGAGCGACCATGGCGCGGCTGGGGCGCGGCGGTGTTCACCGATAGCTCGATCGAGCGAACGGTTCCGGGCAGCCTGCTCTGGAGTTCAGCAGAGTCGCAATGGTTCTTTCTTGCTGTTTCTTTCGGCGTCATCGGTGTTGCTTGGCTAGTTCTCATGCTCGCGGCGGCGTGGCGGCTGGTTCGGAGTGCGTCGCCCTCTACAGCGGGGGCGTCAGTTGTAATAGAAGTGCTCCTAGCCATGGCGATCATTTCGTCGTTCACCGTCCCAGTCTTCACGAATCGCGGCTTTCCTTTGCCGTTCTGGATCCTTGTCGGGTTCGCCGCCGCAATGGGGGATATAGACCGCAGGAGCCGCTTGCATCCGCTCACTAAGGCGCAAAATTGACGAACGCGGAGGATCCGTCTCAACTCGCGAACGGACCGCGCCGCGCAGGTCCACTCTTGATAGCCCAGTTTGTAAAGTTCGGAACGCACCTGCTGGGCGTCGTGTTGTTGTCTCGAATGCTCAGCCCTGCGGAGATCGGACTAGTCGCGATCGGGTGGGCAATAGTTGGCCTGGGCGAGATTCTCCGTGACTTCGGCCTATCAGCGTCTGTAGTCCGTTCCCAGGGCTTAACCGTGGGTGAGCGAAGCAATCTATTCTGGGTAAACGCGCTCATTGGAGTCGTGTTGGCGACCGGCACCGCGGCTATTGCCCCAGTCATTGCATGGATGTTCGAGACGGAAGCACTTGCCTATGTTCTGCTAGGACTTGCCCCGGTCTTCCTCCTGAACGGACTTTCAGCGCCCTTTCGTGCGGATCTGAATCGGCGAATGCGCTTTGCGCGACTCTCCGTGGCTGAGATGCTACCGCCTGTAATCGGACTGATCGGAGGACTACTGTCGGCCGCGGGAGGCTGGGGGTACTGGGCAATTGTCATCCAGTACGTGATTGCCGCGATACTCTCCCTCGTGCTCCTTTGGGCGCTTGCGCATTGGATCCCGCTGCTCCCGAACCGTAAGATTTCGATTCGTCATCACCTGCAGTTCGGCTGGCGGGTATCCGTGTCGCAAGCGATGTCATATGCTGCGACGAACGTAGACACTTTGGCCTTGGGCTACATGTCGAACCCGGCGGCGGTTGGGGTCTATAGCCGGGGGTTCCAGCTCGCGATGTCGCCTTTGCTTCAATTGCGGTCACCCGCCAACATCGTTGCGGTACCTGTTCTGGCGCGCAGCACCAATGATCTCGTACGCTTTGAGAGAACCCTTCGACGAGGCGGACTCCTTGTCGGCTACACCGTGCTGCCGATTGCCGCACTCATGGTCGCGGCTCATGAACCGATCGTGTCGATCCTGCTGGGCGCTGAGTGGGTTGGAGTCGCGCCGGTGCTCGGCGTGCTCGCAGCCGCAGGCGGGTTGCAGCAGGTGTCATCGGTCGCGAATTGGACATTTCTCACTCTCGGCGATGGCCGTCACTTGCAACGGTACAGTTTGCTTTCACTTGTGGTTAAGTGCGCGTGCATCCTGCCACTGGCGCCGTACGGAGCACTAGCAGTCTCGCTGGGGTACTTGGGCTCGGTGCTCATCTTGTGGCCAGTCGCTGTCATTTGGTCGCTCAGAGCATCGGGGATTCCGGTCCGGTCCATTCTGCTGCAATCCGCACGAGTGCTTTTCATCGCATTCCTGGGGTCGATGTTCGGAATGTCGATTGGTCTCCTTGACGGGAGCGGAGGCTGGGCGCATTTGCTGCTGAGTAGCTTTGGATGTTGCGCAATCTACCTATGTGGCTATCTAGTGCCCTCCATTGGACGAGATATCCGGGCTGTTGGAAGCGACCTGTGGCGGTTGGTGCGGCGTTGACAAACCGCCTTCCGCCGGTACTTTGACTCAGTCACATCTCGGCTCAGAGACCTTCACATCTCGGCTCAGATACCTTGGGCGCGTCACGTTCGGTGTCAGTACGCGCCATGCTTGTTCATGACTGCTCGCGCGGTGCGCCAGAGAATGACAAGATCTCCGGTAAGCGACCAGTTCTCGACGTAGTAGAGGTCGAGACGCACGCTGTCATCCCACGATAGGTCACTACGACCGCTCACTTGCCACAAACCCGTGATACCGGGCTTGACTAGTAAGCGGCGATGCACCCAACGTTCGTACGCCTGAACTTCACTCTGTAGCGGCGGACGTGGTCCTACGAGCGACATATCGCCTTTGAGAACGTTCCACAGCTGTGGTAGTTCGTCGAGGCTGTAGCGACGTAGGAAGCGACCGACCGGCGTAATCCGCGGGTCATTCTTCATCTTGAAAAGCATGCCGTTCCCCTCGGAGGAGTCCAGCAACGACGAGAGTTGCGCTTCAGCATCTACGACCATGGTGCGGAACTTCAACATGCGAAAGTGTTCGCCATGCAGTCCGACGCGCTCCTGGCGGAAGAACGCGGGACCACGGCTTGACCCACGAACTATCGCTGCGATCACCAGGAACAAGGGCGAGAGCAGCACCAGAAGAAGGCCGCTCGTTACGACGTCCGACGCGCGTTTGAGCGTGAGTCTGACTCCCGTGAACTCCGGGTACTCGACATGGATGAGCGGAAGGCCCGCGACGGGGGTGGAGTGGATTCGTGGACCCGCCACATCCGTGAGGGCGGGCGCCACGATGAGGTTGGCTTTGCGCTCTTCAAGCCCCCAGCCGAGTTCACGAAGCTGACGCGGCTTGAGAGTGTGATTTCCCGTGATGATGACGGTATCGGCGCGAGCGTTGTCGACGTGTGTGAGAACCCGGCCCCATTCGCCGAGGACCGGGATCGCGTCGGTGAGCTTGCGGTCCGTGGAGCCGCGCTCAGTAACAGCTCCGACGATGCGGATGCCGCAGGCCGGGTTGCGCGCGATCTGTTCGGCGACGTGGATCGAACTGGTCCGGTCGCCGACGAGCACGGCATGGCTCATCAGCCGGCCGCGACGGCGACGGCTGATGAGCCATTTGCGCCACAGCCATCTGGAAAGCAGCAAGAGAACCCAGCCCAAGGGCAAAGACATCAGCAAGTAGCTGCGTCCGATCGGAGCGCGCACCGCGAAAGCAATGATCGCGAAGGCGCCGAAGAATGCGAACGTCGCGTTGGTGACGCGCTTGTATTCAAGAGTGCCCGTACCGACGATCCGGTAATCGCGCGTGCCGAACACCAGCAGCGCCAGTGCCCAGCACAGGATCATCGTGATCGACACAGCTGTGTAGGCGATCACGACATCTGCCTCACGGAGTCCCGGGATCACCAACTGGTCGGGACCCGCACCGAATCGGATCAGCTGAGCAGCGAAAACCGCGACCGTGATCACGAACAGATCGGTGACCGACAGAAGGAAAGCGAAAGCCCGTTGCCATCGTCGAACTCGGGCCGCGGGGGCGGGAAGGGCGCCCGGTGCTGCGACGAATTGAGATCCTGTGTCCCCGGTTCCCAGCTTCGGCTCATTAAGCATCATGCACGTTCCGCAGGATGGCACACTCTTGTCGTCGCGTCGTCCCGCATGACTCCCGAACTGCCCACCCGTGTGCTCATCCAGCCCAGTCGGTCGTGTCTGGCCGGGGCTCTCCTCTCAGAGTACCAGCGGGAGCGATCCCGGCTGTGGATAGAAGTACCCATATCGCCGTCCGGATCAGTTACGCCGCAGGTCGTCGCCGGTCCACAGCACGTACTCGCCATCGAGTACGGACAGTGCGGCCGGGGCGTTCGGGTCGGCGCCCGCAACGCAGCCCACCGAAGAGGCACGTGCTGCTGCGAACTCGGTGATGGAGATCCCATCGCATTCATCGTCTGCGTGGGCGACCACGATCGTGCCGCCGACAGCATCCATCGTGACGGCCCCTGAGATCAGTTCGAGCCAGTTGCGTCCGTCGAGATGGTACGCGACGCCGTCGCACACCAGCCCGACTTCGCCGCGGCTGGTGCGCAGACTGACCGGCTGCGCACAGGGTGCCTCAATCTCAATGGACGGGGTGACGACGGTCCGGCCGTCGGAGGGGGAGATGTAGGTGATTGAGCCGAGGAGCTCGTCGTAGATCTCCCAGTCGGCGCCGGCCGTGTAAGTGCGCAGCGCCGCCGGTTCGCAGTCGTCTCCCACCGCACCGACGAGGTCGCCATCGGTCTCGCCGAAGGCGGCCAGGCCCAGGAGCTGCTGCAGCTCGAGACCGGCGGGGGTGACATCAGACCACGACGCGCCACCATCCGTCGAGAGCTCGATCACCGGGGCGGCTCCGTTGCACGAGCCGGCGGTGCCGCGCCACAGCTGATCGCCCTGCAGCGCGAGGAATCGCTCACCCTCGGCTGCAGGCATCGGCGGTGTCGGCGTCTCGGGCGGGGACGACGCGTCGGGCGACTCGCTGTCGGTCGGCACGGCGGGCGCTGTCGGTGCGGCGCTCTCGTCGGGCAGCGCAGAGCCGTGCTGCAGCGCGAGGACCGCGAGCACCCCGACGCCGAGCGTCAACGCAACCACCGCAGCGATCGCGCCGAGACGCGCACCCGCGCCCCCGTTCCTGAAGCGGTCAGACATCAATCAGGGACGGCGCCGGGTCGTCACATCGATCGGGTCGATCTCTTGCGCCTGCTGCCCGGTGAGCAGCGCATCGAAGTCCGGACGCTTTGCCTGCGTCGCGGGCGCGGCTGCCGCGCGGGTGGGCGCGGGCGCCGACGGGGCCGCTGCGACCCGTGCCGGCGGCGTAGCGCCGGCGGCGCTGGTGGGAGTCGAGACGACCTGCGCAGTCGTGCGCCGCGGCGCGGAGTCCGCGGCAGGCGTCGCCTGCGGGGCGAGCGGCGTCACCGGCGTGAATGCGGCGATCTCATGCTCAGGCTTGCCGGTGCGCGTGTTCTTGCCCTGCTCGACGCGGTAGCCGTACGCGGTGCCGCCGTACTGGCCGTAGTACGCATCGGGGCCGCGCATCGGCATCATCGTCATCACGACACCGGCGACCTTCGCGCCCACCGTCTCGAGTGTGTCGACCGCTGCCGACAGCTGGTGCCGGTTGGGCTTGCCGCTCGCGACCGCGATGATCGCTCCGCTCGTCGACTTCGCCAGGATCGCCGCGTCGGTGACCGGCAGCAGCGGAGGGGCATCGCACAGCACGACGTCGAAGTCACGCTCGAGCACCTCGAGCAGCGTCTTCATCTGCTGCGAGCCCAGCAGCTCACTCGGGTTCGGCGGAATCTTGCCGGCGGGGAGGACGAAGAGACTGCGGCCACCCCACGGGAGCATGACATCGCCGACGCGCACGCGTCCGATGAGCACGTCGGTCAGGCCGACGCCGCCCTCCAGACCCAGGTACTCGGCCACCTTCGGCTTGCGCAAGTCGGCGTCGAGCAGAGCCACCTTCTTGCCGGCATCGGCCAGGGCGATCGCGAGGTTCACCGTGGTCGACGACTTGCCCTCGGCGGGCAGCGAGCTGGTCACCACGAAACTCGACCGGCCGTCCATGTCGAGGAACTGCAGGTTCGTGCGCAGGGCGCGGAAGGACTCGGCGCGCGGGCTCAGCGGGTCCACATGGACGATGAGCGGGCGCTCCTTCGCCTTCGGGTCGTTCGAGATCGCGCCGATGAGCGGGGCGTCGGTCACGTGAGCGACATCGCGGGGCGTGCGCACCTGCGTGTCGAGCACGCTGCGCAGCACCGCGATGCCGAGGCCGAGCGCGAGACCCAGCAGGGCGCCGAGCGCGAGGTTCAACGGGACGTTCGGACTCGACGGCTCGGTGGCCGGGGCCGCCGGAGTCACGGTCGTCATCCGCAGGGGGCTCTCTGCGTCTGTGCCACCACCGGCCTCGATCTGCGGAACGGCCGCGGCCAGACTCGTCGCCGTCTCGTTCGCGAGGGCAGCAGCCAGATCCGGGTCGGCATCGGTCGCCGTGATCGTCAGCAGTGTGGAGTTCAGCGTCGCCGCGGCCGAGACCGACGCGGCCAGTTCTGCGGAAGTCGTGTCGATGCCGAGCTCTTCGATCACCGGTGCCAGCACGATGTCCTGCTTGACGAGGCCGACGTAGGTGTTCATGCGGGCCTGGGCGAAACTCGACCCCTGCTGCAGCTCGGCGACGGTGCCGGTTCCGCCGGTCTGCGTCGAGACGGCGACCGTGGCAGATGAGGTGAACATCGGCGTGCGGGTCAGCGAGAACGCGGCGGCCAGTCCGATGCCGACGAGGGTCACCACGACGATGATCAGCCAGTTCTTGCGCAGAATGCGGATGTAGTCGCTGAGCTCCATGCGGCTGGACGTTACCTCTCCGAGAAAAAGGGCGCGGCGAACCGCGTGTCGTGCCAGTCTGCCACAGCGGGCTGGGAAGGCCCGGGGAGCGCTCTCCGGGAATAGATCCTCAGGCGGCGAGGCGCACGACGCGCTCGACCTGCTGCAGTGCGGGGACCATCTCGTTCGCCGACTGCACGTAGATCTCCCAGGCCAGACGGTACGGATCGATGACGTCGTCACCGTCGGGGGTGGCCGCGTTGGGCACGAGCCCGCGCAGCGACGCGATCAGTGCGGACGTGGCGCGCAGCCGCGCGGCGGGGTCGTCGCCCGCCGCGCTCGCGGCGCCGACGAGCTGCTCGTCGGTCGCCGCTTCGGCCAGACGTGCGAACTCGCGCACCGTGAACGTCGAGCGCAGACGCGCCGGCGCCAGCTCGGCGATGCTGCGGCGGTGCTCGCGCGTCATCGTGAGGATCAGGTCGGGCGCGGTCAGCATCGCCTCGGTGAGGTAGCGCGACCGGTGCGCGCCCGAACGCTCGTCGGGAACGCCGAAGTGCTGAGCGAGGGCGATCGCCTCGGGTGTCATGGGCGCGCTGGCCAGGCCGCGGACGCCGGCGCTCGTGACGGTCACGCCGAGATCGGCCAGGCGCGTCGCGAGGATGACCTCGGCCAGCGGCGAGCGGCAGATGTTGCCCGTGCAGACGGTCATGATCTCCATGGGCGGCCTTCCCGGATCGGTCGTGCGGTGCGGATGTGAGGTGCGGATTTCACCCTATCGAGTCGCGATCGCGTTTCCGGATCATCGTCCGGCGCCAGGCGGGGGGTGAAACCGAGGGTGAGATCGCTCCGAAACGTCCGATCCGGCGGCCGCCGCCTCGTACGGTCGTAGGGAGCTGGGGGGCTCTCGTCCGCGCCGTCTGTGCGCCTTGAGTGTCTCCCCGTGCGTCGGCGTCAGCGGCCGGCGCGAAATACCCGAGGGGGATCTGTTGAAGTCACGTGCATCGCGCCCAGCATCCGTGCGCCCGAACGACGGACGCCGGAGGGTGCGCAACATCGTCGGCGCCCTGCTGGTGGGCGTGGTCGTCGCGAGCGGCGCCAGCGCCGCGTCACCGGCATCCGCCGCCCCCAGCGGGGCGATCAGCGGGCAAGTGTTCCGTGACTACAACGGCAACGGCGTGTTCGACGCCACCGCCGTCGCCAACGGACCGCGCGAGATGGGTCTCGAGCAGGTCGTCGTGCGCGCCTTCGACGCCCGTGATCGCGTCGTGGGCGAGACGGTCACCGCGCTCGGCTCGGTGACCGACCCGGGCGGGGCCTGGAGCACCCGAGGCAGCTACACCCTCGCTCTGGACGCGACGGTCGAGGCCGGCGACGCCCTGCGCGTCGAGTTCATCGCCGACGGCTACCACGACACCTTCAGCGGAACGCCGCTGCAGAGCAACGCCTCGGTGCGGTTCCTGAGCGCGCCCGCCGCCGATCTCACCGGTGTCGACTTCGGCGTGAGCACCCCCGAGGACTACTCGACCAGCGCGCCCCCGCTCGTGTCGGCGATCCAGTCCGCCGGCGACCCGGCCAGCCTGTCGACTGGCGAGCCCGCCGTGGTCGCGCAGTACTGGAACTCCTACTACACCTCTCACACAGGTCAGAACTCCAGCGGCACGGGCACGACGGCCAACGCGGCCGGCGTTGCGACCAGCGGGCAGTTCCCCAAGCGCACCACGCTGGCCACCTTCGGCCAGGTCGGATCGGTCTGGGGCACGGCCTACCAGACCAGCCTGCGCAACGTGTATGCGGCGGCCAGCTACAAGCGGCTCTCGGGCCTCGGCCCGCTCGGCATCGGCGGCATCTACCGGATCCCGGTGACCGAGACGACCCTCGACGGCCAGCGCACCGTCGCGCCCGCCGGCGCCGCCCCGCAGGCCTGGCTGAGCGTGCAGGGCCAATCCATCGCCAACGTGCCGGGTGCGACCGTCGACGTCGGTCTCGCGCAGAGCAATGCGGCACGCGGTCTGGGAGCGCCGGACGCCTGGGTCGCCGACGCGCACGCGTTCGCCCACGCCGGCAAGGTCGGCATCGGGTCGATCACCGTCAGCGCCGACCAGCGCTGGCTCTACTTCATCAACCTCTTCGATCGCAACCTGTACCGCATCGACATCAGCGACCCGGCGGCCGCCGCCGCCGCTCCGCACATCGAGCGGATCGACCTGTCGCTGAGCGCGGGCCAGCGTCCGTGGGCGGTCACCGAACACCACGGGCGCGTCTACGTCGGCTACGTCGACGCGGGCACCCCGTGGCAGACCGCAGCCTGGCTGGACAGCGGCGCTTACGTCGTGTCGGCCCCCGTCGATCAGGTCGACGCCGCCGCGGACGGAGCCGCGATCTCGTGGAACACCGAACTGACGATCGACCTCGGCTACCAGAAGGGCCCCTCGTACAACGCGGGGGCGGACACCGAGTTCGAGCGCGCCCCGTGGCTGTGGCGCTGGAACTCGTGGGTCGATGAGTGGAGCAACCCCACGCCCGGCGGGCTCGGCCAGGAGCAGCCGACCGGCGTCGGATACTACGCGCAGAACAGCTGGGGCTATGTGCAGACGTATCCGCAGGCCGTGCTCTCGGACATCGAGTTCAGCGACACCAACGACCTCATCGTCGGCCTCATGGACCGCACGAGCCTGCAGGCGGGCAACCGCAACCGCTCGGCAGACACCAGCGCTCCGGCGACCGGCTACGAGGCGATCTCCAGCGGTGACACCCTGATCGCCGCACGCGACGCCGACGGCACGTACGTCCTCGAGTCCGACGGCCGGCTCATCGACGGCCGCACATCGGACAACGGCGCGGCGAACGAAGGCGTCGACGGGCAGGAGTTCTTCAACGACATCAACAATCTCCCGCCCGGGGGCAACCTGTTCCATCCCGAGAGCACGCTGGGCGGCATCGCCGCCAAGACCGGCTACAACGGCATCGTCTCGGCGGTCATCGACCCGATCAACACCCTCAATGTCACGGGACTGAAGTGGTTCGACACCGACAACGGCGACGCCGTCGGCGGCTACCAGCACACCGCGCAGCAGACGAACCTCGGCACCTCGTTCCAGAAGGGCGGCGGCCTGGGCAACGTGCAGGCCCTCGCCGAGCAGGCCCCCCTGCAGATCGGCGACCGCGTCTGGTTCGACGGCAATCGCAACGGCATCCAGGATGCCGATGAGCCGCCGCTGGCGGGCATCGTCGTGACCGCGACGCGCGCCGACGGCACCGGCACGCCGCTGCGCACGACCACCGACGCGGACGGCGCCTACCTGTTCGACAGCCGCGACGCGAACCCGCTCGCCCTCCACACCGAGTACGTCATCTCGTTCGCACTGCCCGACGACGTCGACCTCGACGCGCTCGTCTTCCCCGGCGACCCCCGCTACGGGTTCATCACGTGGGGAGACCTGGCGATCACCACGCCCGAGGCGCAGGGCGGCAGCCGGGCCGAGGTCGACTCGAACCCCGACCCCGCGACGGCGAGCTTCACGTACACGACCGGCGCCGGCGGCCAGAACGACCACTCGCTCGATGCCGGATACTTCGCCGACCTGACTCCCACCGCGACGATCGAGAAGTTCGACGGCACCGTCGGCCCCGACGGCACCGTGACCGTCGAAGGCCAGGACGCCGACACGTTCGACGACGGCGCCACCTACGCGCCCGGCGACACGAAGACCATCGTGATCCGGCTGGTCAACACGGGCCCCGAGCCGCTGAAGAACGTCGTGCTCACCGACACCACCGTCAGCGGTGCCGCGATCACCGGGCTGCGCTGGTGGCTGCCCGGCGAGACCGCCGCGCGCGCGGCGGCCTGGGACGCCGACGCCGACCAGTGGCGCTACGCGTGGGCCGAGACCTCGGACGACGACGGCTCGGGCAGCACCGGGCACCCCGAGACCACGTGGGCCGTCGGCGCCGAGATCATCGGCGAGGCGACCCTCACGATCGAGGCCACCGATGCCGCTCCGCACCGCGACGTCGCCGCCTTCACGGCCGACGGCGCCTACTCGGGCAACCCGGTCGCCGCCGACGACCCGTACTCCGCGTACACCGGCGCCATCCAGGTCATCAAGTACGACGGCACCGACCCCGACGCCGCACCCGTGTGGCAGAGCGACACCGGGTCGTGGATCGTCCCGGACAAGCCGGCGTTCGCGGCCGGGTCCGCCGCCGTCGACGCGAACACCGTCGACGACGCGGTCGAGTACGCGCCCGGTGCCGAGAACACCGTCCGCTACGTCGTCACCAACACCGGCCCCACGTGGCTCACCGACCTGCGCCTGGACGACGTCACCGTCGCCGGTCCCGACATCGAGGACTGGACGGCCGACCTGTCCGCGCTCGTCGACGCCGACGGCCAGCCGCTCGGCTACCCGGCCGCACTCGCCGTGACCACCGGCGTCGCCGTCGACGACTTCCTGTTCGGACCCGGACAGTCCTTCGTCGTCACCGGTCTGCTCAGCCTGGGCGTACAGGAGTGGCACCACGACGAGGTCACGGTGACCGCGACCGTCGTGGTCCCCGCCGCCGATGACGACGGCGAGCCCACCGGCGCGCCGCGCACCGACGGCGAGGGCGCACCCGTGCGCGCGCCGAGTCCCGACGACCCCGACCAGCCCTTCGATGTGTCGGACGACGACCCGTTCCACGCTTTCGCGACCGCCTTCTACATCCAGAAGGATGCCCGGGACGGATCGCCGCTGGCCGGCGCCGCGTTCCAGCTGCGGGGCGATGACACCAGCGGCGGCGGGTCGCGGCCCGGCGCGGTCGTGGCGACGCCGGTGACGGCCGTCGACGGCGAGACCGGACGGTTCATCGTGTCGGGACTGCCCGCCGGAACGTACTGGCTCGAAGAGACCCGCGCGCCGGTCGGCCACGACCTGCTGCCGCAGGCCGTGCGCCTCGTCGTCGCCGCCGACGGCACCGTCACCGTCCCCGACGCGGGTGCGCTGGTGGTCGCCGACACCGCCGACGGCATCTCGACCGTCGTCGTCACCGACCTCGGCGCGCGCGAGCTGCCGCTGACCGGCGCGACCGGCTCCACCCCGTATGTCCTCGCCGGTGCCGCGCTGCTGCTCCTGGGTGCCGCCGTCGCGGTGACCACCCTGCTGCGCCGCCGCCGCGCGAACGCCGAATGACCGGCATCCCGTCTTCACCCGACCCGATTCTCACGACCCGAACGCATTCACGACCCGAACGACCCCGATACGAACGAGGAAACACCATGAGTGAAAGAGCAACGAAGCGCCGCTGGCTCGCGGCCGTCGCAGCGGCAGCCGCCGTCTTCGGCGCCACCATCGCCAGCCCGGCGCTGGCCGCCCCGACGATCGACGTCGACCCGGACGCGACCGGCAGCATCGTCGTCCACAAGTTCGAGCAGCCGCAGCTCGCCCAGATCGAGGGCAACGGTCTGCCGACGACCCTCGACACGAGCGACTGGGCTCCCGTGGGCGACGTGCGGTTCACCGCGACGCGCGTTCCGGGCATCGACCTGACGACCGAGGCCGGATGGGCGGCTGCCGCCGACCTGACCGTCGCCGACGCGGCCGTCGCCGTCGTCGACGAGACCGCGACCGCCGACGAGACGACCTCGACGGCGGGGGCGACGCTCGGACAGGCGACCCTCGGCGACCTGCCGCTGGGCCTCTACTACGTCGAGGAGCACCTCACCGCGCAGCAGCTCGCCGACGGGCTCACGCCCATCGCGCCGTTCCTCGTGACGGTGCCGCTGACCCACCCGGTCGACCTGGACACCTGGCTGTACGAGGTGCACGTCTACCCGAAGAACGCCTCGGACGCCATCACCAAGAGCGTCGAGGACTCCGACACCATCGGCATCGACAACCCCGCCAACGGCAACGAGAACCGCGTCGTGTGGACGATCGACGCGACCATCCCGGCCGGGGGCGAGACCGACTTCTACCGCATCGTCGACGACCTCGACCCGCGCCTGGACTTCGTCGCTGCCGAGACCACGGTCGCCATCACCGGCCTGATCGCCCCGGCTGTGCCGTTCGACGAGGACGACTACACCGTGGTCCCGACGCAGGAGACGACCCGCATCGGCGACGCGACCACCGTCGACGAGCACACCCGCGTCACCGTCACCCTCACCGCGACCGGCCTCGCCAAGATCTGGGAGGCCAAGCAGGCCAACAACGCCGCGCAGGTGCAGGTGCGCCTCACGACCACCTCGAACGCGATCGGCGACGGCGTCATCCCGAACAACGCGGTCCTGTTCCCGAACCAGTACCAGGTCGACCACAACCCCGGCGGCATCCCCTCGGAGACCGTCGAGACGCGCCTGGGCAGCATCGCCATCGCCAAGACCGACCTCGAGGGCACGACGGACCTCGCCGGCGCGCAGTTCGCGGTGTTCCTCGACGAGACCGCCGCCCGCGCGGGCGACCTGACCCAGGCCCTCGACATCCCGGGACAGCCCACCGGCACCAAGCTCGTCACCACCGGTGCCGACGGGTCGGCGCTCATCCCGGGACTCCGGCTGAGCAACTTCGTCGACGGCGCCCGCATCGACGCGACCGACGCGGACTACCGCGTGTACTACCTGGTCGAGATCACCGCGCCCGAGGGCTACACGCTGCTGGCGAACCCCATCGAGATCGAGCTGGTGGATGCCGGTGCGACCGCCGGGCCGTTCGTCTACGAAGCCGAGGTCGCCAACGCCCCGCACAACGGCGGCTTCGAGCTGCCGCTGACCGGTGGCGTCGGCACGGGCCTGTTCTGGGCCGCCGGCGGCGCCCTGCTGATCGTCGGCATCGGCGTGTTCCTGCGCACCCGCCGCGCGCGCGAGACCGCCTGACCACCGCCTGACCCAGGCACCGCCTGACCCTGGCACCCCTTGGCGGTGGGGCAACGCGCGGTCGCCCGTGCGCTGCCCCACCGCGGACTCCTCTTCTATGACACCGCTCCTCACCGACGCAGACGCGACGCCGTCGACCCGTCGCGAACGCCGCGACGCCGGTCGGCGGCGTCCGCCGTCGCTGCTGTCTGCGACGCTCGCCGTCGTCCTGGTGCTGGCGGGCATCGCGGTCATGATGTACCCGGCGGCGGCGAGCTGGTTCTCCGCCCTGCAGCAGCGCGACCAGCTGCACGGCTACGCGCAGCAGGTCGAAAGGACCGATCCCGGCCTGCTCGCAGATCTCCTCGCGGACGCGAGGAGATACAACGAGGGCCTCAGCGGCATCGCCCTCGAAGACCCCTTCACGCACGCCGCGTCGGGTGCGCTCGACGATGCCGCCGTGGACTACCTCGGCCAGATCACCGCGAGTCCCGGCGACGTCATGGCCGAACTGCGCATCCCGGGCGTGGCCGCGCTGCTGCCCGTGTACCACGGCACGACCGCCGCGACCCTCGAGCGCGGCGTCGGGCACCTGTACGGCAGCTCGCTGCCCGTCGGCGGCCCCGGCACCCACGCCGTGCTGACCGGTCACCGCGGATACCCCGAGGCGACCCTGTTCAGCGACCTCGACAAGCTGCGCGAGGGGGACCGCTTCACGCTGACGACACTGGGGGAGACGCTCGTCTACCGGGTCACCGGCATCCAGGTCGTCGAACCCGACGACACCGCCTCGCTCGCCATCGTCGCCGGCCGCGACCTCGTCACCCTCATCACCTGCACGCCCCTGGGCGTCAACACGCACCGGCTGCTGGTCCACGCCGAGCGCGTCGTGGTCGCAGGGGACGAGGCGACGGCGGCCGACGTCGTCGAGATCCCCGTCGGGTTCCCCTGGTGGGCGGTCGTGCTCGCCGTCGCGCTCCTCGTGTGCGTGGGGGTGCTGATCGCCGTCGCGCGGCAGCGGTCGCGCACAACCGATGCGTTGATGCGTTGATGCTATGATGCGACCATGCGCACGACGTTGGAACTCGACGATGCGATCCTGAGCGCGGCGCGGGCGATCGCCAGAGATCGCGGCATCTCTCTGGGTGCGGCCGTCTCGGATCTCGCGCGACGCGGGCTGACATCGGTCGGTCCCATCGACATCACCGGCGGGTTCCCCACCTTCGCCATCGAGTTCGAGGCCCGCACCATCACGCTCGACGACGTCAACGAGAACCGGGACTGAGCGCATGCCCCTGTACCTGCTCGACGTCAACGTGCTGATCGCGCTCGCCTGGCCGAACCACCTGCATCACGCGCGAGCGCAGGTGTGGTGGGCCGGCGTGGAACGCTGGGCGACGACGCCGGTGACCGAGTCGGCGTTCGTCCGGCTTTCGGTGAACCCCGCCGTCGTCGGCCGCGGCGTGACCGTGGCGGAGGCGCTCGCCCTCCTGCGCGCTGTGCGCTCGACCCCTGGCCATGCCTTCATCCCGGACGAGTCGTCGCTCGTGTCGGCGAGGGTCGATCTGTCGCGCGTCGCGACCAGCCGGCAGATCACCGATGCCCATCTTGTCAATGTCGCGGCGGGGGCCGGGGCGGTGCTGGCGACCCTCGATGCGGAGATCGTCGAACTGCTGGCGCCCGCGGATCGTGCCCTGGTCGCACTGGTGCCGTGAGTGGCAGCGGACCGCGGTCGACACCGGCATCCAGATGACGTAGACTGTTCCTTTGGTGTCCGGCTCTGCTGATCCGGCCCACGAACGTGAGCCCTCCACTGGTGCTTTCCGTGATCTCGATACACCGCCTGCGGCGGCACTCGATCATCGGAAAGGCCCCGGAGCGGGATTCACGAACCTCTCCGTTCGAACAAGAAAGCAGCACTACTGTGACGCGCACCTACACCCCCAAGGCCGGTGAGATCACCCGCAACTGGGTGGTCATCGACGCAACCGACGTCGTCCTCGGCCGGCTGGCCTCGCACGCGGCGGTCCTCCTCCGCGGCAAGCACAAGCCCACCTTCGCCAACCACGTCGACACCGGTGACTTCGTCATCGTCGTCAACGCCTCGAAGGTGGCGCTGACAGGCCAGAAGCTCCAGAAGAAGAAGGCCTACCGCCACTCGGGCTACCCGGGCGGGCTGAAGTCGGTCACGTACGAGGAGCTCCTCGAGAAGAACCCCGTCCGCGCGGTCGAGAAGGCCATCCGCGGCATGCTCCCCAAGAACAGCCTGGGCGCCCAGCAGCTGTCGAAGCTGAAGGTCTACGCCGGTGCCGAGCACCCGCACGCCGCTCAGCAGCCCACCCCGTACACGTTCGACCAGGTCGCCCAGTAAGCGCCGCCGAGATCAAGGATACGAACATGGCGAACATCGCTGACTCCCTCGACCAGACTCCCGACAACTACACGACCGAGACGCCCGCCGTCGAAGAGGCCGCGGCTGCCCGCCCCGTCCTCTCCGTCCCCGGCGCCGCCGTCGGCCGTCGCAAGCAGGCCATCGCCCGCGTGCGCCTGGTCCCCGGCTCGGGCACCATCACGGTCAACGGCCGTGCGTTCGAGGACTACTTCCCGAACAAGCTGCACCAGCAGCTGATCACCGACCCGTTCACGGTGCTCAACCTCACCGGCGCATACGACGTCATCGCCCGCATCTCGGGCGGCGGCGACTCCGGCCAGGCCGGTGCGCTGCGTCTGGGCATCGCCCGCGCACTCAACGAGATCGACGCCGAGAACAACCGCGCCACCCTGAAGAAGGCCGGCTTCCTCTCGCGTGACGCCCGCGTCATCGAGCGCAAGAAGGCCGGTCTCAAGAAGGCCCGCAAGGCCCCTCAGTACTCGAAGCGCTAATCGCTGCATGGCGCTGTTCGGTACGGACGGTGTGCGTGGCCTCGCGAACGGCCCCCTCACCGCTGACCTCGCGCTCACCCTGGCCCAGGCGACTGCCGTCGTCCTGGGCCAGGGGCGTATCGCCGAGGCACGCAAGGCCGCGGGCAAGCGCCTGACCGCGGTCGTCGCGCGCGACCCGCGCATCTCGGGGCACTTCCTCTCGGCGGCTGTCGAGGCCGGCCTGGCCTCCTCCGGAGTGGATGTGCTCGATGCCGGTGTCCTGCCGACCCCGGCCGCGGCGTTCCTGATCGGCGACATCGACGCCGACTTCGGCGTGATGATCTCGGCGTCGCACAACCCCGCACCCGACAACGGGATCAAGATCTTCGCCCGCGGGGGTATCAAGCTGCCCGACCTCGTCGAGCAGCGCATCGAAGAGGCCATGACCGGCCCGAAGCTGCAGCCCACGGGCGGCGCCGTCGGCCGCGTGCGCCGGTTCTCCGACGCCGAGGACCGCTACGCGATGCACCTGCTCGCCTCGCTGCCGCACCGCCTCGACGGCCTGCACGTCGTGCTCGACTGCGCCCACGGCGCGGCGGCGGGGGTCTCGCCCGAGACGTTCCGCAACGCCGGGGCGCGGGTCACCGTCATCGGAGCGGACCCGGACGGACTGAACATCAACGAGGGCGTCGGATCGACGCACCTCGACAAGCTCGCCGCCGAGGTCGTGCGCACGGGCGCCGATGTGGGCATCGCCCACGACGGCGACGCCGATCGCTGCCTCGCGGTCGACGCCGACGGGCACGTTGTGGACGGCGATCAGATCATGGCGATCCTCGCCGTCGCCATGCAGCAGCGCGGCCGCCTGCACGACGACACCCTCGTTGCGACCGTCATGAGCAACCTCGGCCTGCACCGCGCGATGGACGCCCACGGCATCCGCGTCGAGACCACCGCCGTCGGCGACCGCTACGTGCTCGAACGCATGACCGCCGCCGGCTACGCGCTCGGCGGCGAGCAGAGCGGGCACGTCATCATGAGCGCGTTCGCCACGACCGGCGACGGCGTGCTCACCGGGCTGCACCTGTGCGCCGAGATGGCGCGGCAGCGCAAGAAGCTCGCCGAGCTCGCGTCGATCATGACCATCTTCCCCCAGGTGCTCGTGAACGTCCGCGGCGTCGAGCGCTCGCGGGCGACCGATGCCGACGTGGTGGCGGCCGTCGCCGCGGCGTCGGCACAACTGGGCGACTCGGGACGCGTGCTGCTGCGGCCTTCGGGGACCGAGCCGATGGTCCGGGTGATGGTCGAGGCCGAGTCGAAGGACGAGGCGCAGCGCATCGCGGACGAGCTCGCGGGGGTCGTGCGCGGCTGAGGTTCGCGGCTTGTTTGCTGACGCTCGCGGCTTGTTTGCTGACGTTCGCGTGGTGATGACGCCCGCGCGTGGTCAGCTCCGCGTGCTCAGCTCAGGAGTCCCCAGCGCTCGGCTTCGAGCAGGATGTGGACGCGCCCGGTCACGCCGAGCTTCCGAGAGATCGAGCGCTGCTGCGTCTTGACCGTGTTGACCGACACGAACAGCTCGTTCGCGATCTGCTCCCGTGTCATCTCCGACGCCATCAGGCGCAGCACTTCGAGCTCGCGGGCCGACAACCGGGGCGCCGGCGCGGAGGCCTGCCCCGACGCGAGCACCGGCACGTCGGCCGGCCACCCCGGCACCTCCCGCACGGCGAAGTCCTGCACGTCGCCCGGAATGACGATGATGCGTCGGCGCAGCGCATCCGGGCCGACGTCGGCGATGCCGGCGAGCAGCTGTCGTGCGCGGTCGTGGTCGCCCGACGGGAGCACGGCCGAGGCGATCAGGATCGTGCGCAGGGCGTCGAGCCGGGGCAGGTGCCTGGTCTTCGGCCGGAGGGCCACCAGGCGGGTGATCGCCGGTTCGAAGCGCCCCGTCGCGCACTCCACGATCGCGTGGGTCAACGCGACCACGACCTGGTCCTGAGGCGCGCGGGCGATCTCGTCCGCGATGCGCGCGTAGTCCTCGGCGATCAGTGCCTCCAGCGCGCGCAGGCGGGGACCGATCGTGGCGCCGAACCCTTCGGTGGGAGCGGAGACCGGGGTGGATGACGCGAGGGCGAGGACCCGCGGCATCCCCTCTGCCAGTCGGCCGCTGCGCAGCATCAGCTGCACCATCGCTTCGAGCCAGAACGGCCACATCTCGCCGACGTGCGTGGTCTGCAGCCGTTCGAGCGACGCGATCGACGCCTCGATGCTCGCGTCATCGCACAGGAGCGCTTCGGCGATCTGGGCGTGCGCGGACACCCCGGCCTCGGCCCAGCTGGTCGTGCGCGGCAAGGACGCGGCCACATCGAGCTCCGCGCGCGCGACGTCGTGGTCGCCGAACAGCGCGTGGATGAGCGCCGACTTCACGTAGGCGTCGCGGTGGAGGAACATCAGCGTGCGGGGCGGCGGGCTGTGCCGTGCCGCACCGAACGAGGTGATCGCCTCGCGGAACTCTCCCACGAGCATCTCGTTGATGCCGCTTTGCACGCTGAGGAACAGCCGCCATCCCCGGGTGTCGTCGAACAGCAGGTTCGCACCCTGGAGCCCTGCGCGTGCCGCGAGCCTGCCGCTCTGCCGCGCCATACCGCGCAGACGCGCACCGAAGGCCCCGGCGGCGGCCTCGCCCATCGCCTTCCTCCCCGACGCCTGCGGCCGAGGCTCCGGTACCTCGCCGTCTCCTTCCAGCAGGAGACGGAAGGCGCGCAGCGTGGGGCTGCGGGAGACCACCTGCGGGGCGGCCTCCAGGACCGCCGCCATCTGCTCGGGCGCGATCGAGTACCACGCTTCGACCGGCGACTGCTTGGCCAGGCGCGCCGCCTGGGCGTGATCGCCCCGCGAGAAGGCGAGCAGGATCTCGTCGCCGAGCGGGATGGGGATCGGGTCCGGGGTCGGGTTCGCGGGGTGTGGTGGCGCGGGGTGTGGTGGGATCGGTCCCACGGAGGTATTCGCTGCCCCTCGCTGCTCACCGACGTGGTCGTCAGGCAGAGTGTTCGACACGTGTTCCCCCGAGTGCATGCGCTCCGCGCCGGCGCCATCGTGCAGTGCGGCGCAGCGCTCTGTCGAGCCTACCGGCGTTGCGTCGGGCGGGGCTCCGCCGTCGACGAAGGCCTCGGCTGGATGGCGCACGCTCGCTAGCATGGCGTCACTGGGGCGGTACGACGAGGCGACACAATGAATCGGGGGCGCGCGATGGGACAGGGGACCGGCGTAGGAGTGCGAGGGGGCGCGGCGCTGGTGGCCGCGGCATCCCTCATCATGACGATGGCGGCATGCGGCGTCAGCGGGACGGTCGCCGATCCCGAACCGTCACCACCGGCGCCGTCCGCGCCGGCGGAGACCCCGGATGCGGCGCCGGCGCTCACGCTCGCCGACATCGAGGCGCACGTCGCCGAAGCCGAGTGGTCGTTCGCGCCGGGTGGGCTGGAGCTGTCGTATCCCGTCGCGTTGACCGGGGGAACGGCCACCGACGACCTCGGCCGCCGCTACGAACTCGGGGCCGGAGTCGGTGCGGACGTCAACGGAGACGGCATCGTCGACGCGGCGATCCCTATCGCCGAGCATGACGGCAACGGCATGCACGAGCTCTGGTACATCTGGCTCGGCACCGCCGACGGGGGAGCGGTGCAGGTGGAGTACCCGATCGCGCGGACCAGCCGGTGCGGCGACTTCACCCAGCGCGTCGCGGCGATCGACGGGGCCTTCGAGATCGATGTCGCCCTGCGCATGCCGTTCACCGACGACGCCGTGCCGTGCTCGGATCCCGGAACCGGCACGCTCGTGCGGTGGGTGCGGGTGATCGACGCCGGGGGCGCGGCGTATCCGATGCAGCTCGCGCCGGTCGAGGCCTGGGGCGGTGTGTGCCCGCCGTCGCCGTGGCTGGACGGCATCGAGGAGACCGGCATCGCGGGGCGCGCCGCTCCGCCGGCCGATGCCCCCGTCGTCACCGATCCGGCTCGGTCGATCGGACTGTTCGCGCTGCCGGAGGCGCCGCTGCTCACCGCGGACGGCGCCCGGTTCTTCGGGTTCATCCAGGACTACGACGAAGCCGACGCCGTGAGGATGCACTGCGCCTTCGCCGAGTGACGCCACCCGCACCCCTTCCCCCGCGCCGAGGTCGTATCTCTCGCGCCGAGGTCGTATCTCGCGCATCGAGGTCGTATCTCGCGCGTCGAGGTCGTATCTCTCGTGTCGAGGTCGTATCTCTCGATCTCGGCGCTGCAGATGCGATCTCGGCGCTGCAGATGCGATTTCGGCGGTGTAGATGCGATCTCGGGGGACGTAACGGCGCGTCATATGCCGACGCCACCATGCCCGGGATCGCTACGTTCGCAGAGTCCCCCCGCTACCCGAGCACCGTCTGCGATGTCCTTCGAACCCCTCCCGCTCCTCGCCCTGCTGGTGACCCTCGTCGCCTTCGCGGGCCTCGCCGTGCTCCGCCGCCGCGGCGCCGGCTTCACCTCACTCGTGCTCATCGCGCTCGCCGGAGGCATCGGCGTCGGCCTCGCCTTCCGCGGCAACCTGCCGTACGTCGCTTTCATCGGCGACCTGTACATCCAGGTCATCACCGCGATCGTGGCCCCGCTGATCTTCATCTCGATCCTCTCCAGCGTCACCTCGCTCGGATCGACCGCGAAGCTGCGCACCATCGGCCTGTCCAGCGCGTTCTGGCTGCTGCTGTCCAACGCGATCGCGATCGTGCTGACCCTCGCCATCGTGCTCAGCGTCAACCTCGGACAGGGCGTCACGCTCGACCTCGACGAAGGCAGCGGCGACACCCTCGTCGGAATGGTCAAGCCGATCGACCGCGTGCTGCTCGACCTCGTGCCCGCCAACATCGCCGGTGACTTCGCCAGCAACAACATCGTCCCGATCATCCTGTTCGCGCTGCTGTTCGCCGTCGCATTCATCGTCGCCAACCGCTCGGACGACCCGCAGCTGCGCGCCTTCAAGAACGTCGTCGACGGCACCAAGAAGGTCGTCATGGCCGCGGTCGGGTTCATCATCGAACTGACCCCGTACGCGGTGCTCGCGCTCGTCGCCACCACGACGGCCACGGCGATCACCCGCATCGAGACGGTCCTCTCGCTGCTCGGCGTCCTCCTGCTCACGTTCGGGATCACCTTCCTGCACGCCTACGGCGTCAACGGCGTGCTGCTGCGCGTCTTCGCCGACGTCAACCCGATCCGCTGGTTCCGCCACCTGACGCCCGCGCAGTACACGGCGTTCACGACGCAGTCCAGCGTCGGCACCCTCCCGCTGACCATCCCCATCCTCACGCGCAAGGTCGGCGTTCCCGAGGACGTCGCCGCCTTCACCGCCCCCGTCGGCACCACCATCGGGATGCCGGGATGCGCCGGAATCTGGCCCGTCATCGTCGCGGTGTTCTCGATCAACGTGCTCGGCCTGGACTACAGCATCGGCGACTACATCGTGCTCGCCGGGCTCTGCCTGCTCGTCTCGCTCGGCACCGCCGGCGTGCCGGGCACCGCCATCATCACCGCGACCGCGGTGCTCACCGCCGCGGGGCTGCCGGTCGAGATCCTCGTCGTGCTCATCCCGATCAGCGCCATCGCCGGCACCGCCTCGACCATGTCGAACGTGACCGCCGCCGCAACCTCCGCGACGATCGTCGCCCGCCGTCTGGGCTCGCTCGACGACGGCGTCTTCCGCGGCGAGCGGGAGCCGGTCGGCCCCGCGGCGCCCGCGGGCGCGCACGCCGTCACCGCGGAGTCCCCGGTCACCGGCGGCTCGTCGGTCACCGGCGAGGCCGCACCGCTGCGCCGCAGCGCACGCGCCGGCGACCCGGCATCCGTCGCCTCACCGGCATCCGCCACCGTCGTCGCGGACGTCGCCTCACCGGCATCCACGGTCGTCGTCGACGTCGCACCCACGGCAACGTCGTCGCTCGACGACGAGACCGCCGCCTTCTCCGAGATCCCCGTCGGGCAGTGCGAACTGCCGACCACCCGTATCGAACAGAGGACATCACGATGAGCATCACGACTCGCCGCACGCGGCGGCTCACCGGCACCGCGGCCGCCCTCGCGCTCGTGCTCGCCCCGCTGGCCGGCCTCGGCGCCACCTCCGCCTACGCGGCCGGCGACGTCTGCGACATCTGCTCGCTCAACTTCGACCTCGGCGCCTGCGAGGACCTCGGCGGCTACCCGTACGACTCGACGCTCGAGTCGCCCCCGCCCGCGATCAGCGGGGTCACCAAGCCCAAGCCCACTGCGAGTGCGACGCCCAAGCCGACCGCGACGCCGAAGCCGACCGCCACCACCGCCCCGAAGCCGACCGCGACCACCGCGCCGAAGCCGACGGAGACCAAGGCGGCCGCCCCGACGCAGCAGACCACCTCGAAGGCGACGACCTCCACCGCGACGAGCGGGGAGAAGGCGGCCGCGGTCGCCGCGACCGTGCCGGCGACACCCGCCGCTCTCGCCCAGCACGTCGAAGGCCAGACGCTCACGCTCAGCTGGGCCGCACCCGCCGACGGCGGCGCGGCGCTGACCGGGTACAAGCTCATCCTCAACGACGGCCAGCCGATCGCGATCGACGCCGCCGAGACGAGCTTCGACATCACCCTGGGCGCCGGCACCTACGAGGCCGCGCTGATCGCGACCAACGAGGTCGGCGACTCGGCCGTCTCCGACGCGCTCGCCGGCATCGTCATCGAAGCAGAAGAGGCTGCGGAAGCCACCGATGCCGCAGCCGACACCGCCGAAGAGCCGGTCGAAGAGCGCGCGGCGGTCGCCTCGGCGGCCCAGCCGGCCAACCTCGCCGGTCCGCTCACCCTCGGCGGACTCGCCGTCGCCGCCGGCGGACTGCTCACCTGGTGGTGGCTGCGCCGCCGCTCGAGCGCCGCAGCCGGCCAGTAACGCCCCCGCGCGTCGCGGATGCCCGCCGCATGGCGGACCGGCATCCCGAACAATCACCTGCCCGAATCACCACCGCACCACAACCCGAGGAACACACCATGAGTCACTCCCACCGGGGACGACGCATCGCCGCAACCGCGGCCGCGGCCTCCCTCGCCCTTGCCGGCACGGTCGCCGTCGTCACGCCCGCCGTCGCCGCGCCGCCCAGCGACGTGGACTACTTCGCCGACACGATCCCGGGGCTGCGCGCCGGCTCGGTCTTCGAGAGCGTCACCTACGAGCGCTTCGAGCGACTGCTCAACAGCGACGGGACCTTCGCGTTCCTCATCGGTGGCCCGGACGACGCCACCGTCGCCGCGGCGGCCGCGCACATCGACGCCGTCGCGCAGGAGTACGACGTCGACGCGATCTACACGTTCAACCCGGCGCTGGCCGGCGACGACGTCGACATCCGCACCTCGGAGATCGAGAAGGTCGCGGCGCTGTGGACCAACCTCGCCGACAACTACCTCAACAAGGACACCACGCCCGGGTTCACCGGCGGCGCGGACGACCCGTACCTGTTCGTCTACGACCGGGCGCACACCGTCGGCGACGCCGAAGACCGCATCGTGGCCGCGCTGAGCGACGCCGTCTCGGAGTCCGCCGACGCGTACCGCGAGCAGGTCGCCGCGGTGTTCGACGCGGCCGCGGGCGACTTCGCCACCCAGTCGCAGTTCGAGTTCTTCTCGGGCGCCGTCAACCAGCGCCACACCGCGCAGTACGCCGAGGCGGAGTTCTTCGGCGGCGAGCTCTTCACCCCCGCCGACGCCGAGGGCTTCGTGCTCCAGTCGATCACCTACCCCGAGCTGATCCACCTGCTCGAGTCGGACGGCGACCACACGATCCTGTTCGGCGGCACGTGGTGCCACAACACGCGCGCCGTCATCCACGAGGTCAACAGCAAGGCGGTCCAGGCCGGCGTCGAGACGGTGTACGTCTTCGACCTGCGTCTGGATGGACTGAGCGGCCCGCCGCTGCACGTGCGCGACACGGGCTCGGAGCTCGCCTACCTCTACGGCGACCTCGCCAACGGCTACTTCGACAACCTGCGCACCCAGTACGTCACCAACGGCAGCGCCGGCCAGCGCGTCGAGTACTACCCGGGCGGCGACACCACCAGCTCGCTCGAGATCGCGCAGAAGCTGCAGGTCCCCTACCTCATCGAGTACTCCGCGGATGCCGCTGCGCCCATCGTGAAGGACTGGATCCGCGACAACGGCGACGGCACCTTCAGCGAGTTCATGACCGAGTACTGGTGGATCGCCGACCTCCCGGGCAAGCGCTCCGCGCGCTACACGACCGACGAGGCGTGGGCGGCCGAGCAGGCCAAGCAGTGGGACTTCGCCGACCAGGCGCTCGCCGCGCTGGACGTGTTCTTCGGCTTGGACGCCGAGGTGCCGGGTGACGGCGACGGCTCGGGCGAGCCGACGCCGACCCCGACGGAGCCGGGCACGCCGTCTCCCTCGCCGTCGGAGCCGGGTTCGGAGACGCCGTCCCCGTCGCCGACGACCGGACTCCCCGAGACCGGTGGCGACGACGACGCGGCGGAGCCGGCCGTGACGGTGTCGGGCGCCCTGCAGCCGGGCGGCACGATCGTCGTCCGCGGCAGCGGCCTGGCCGCCGACTCGGATGCCGTGCGCGTCGAGCTGCACTCGACCCCGCAGGTCCTGGGCACCGCGAGCACCGACGCCTCCGGCGCGTTCGAGCTGACGGCGACCATCCCGGCATCCACCGCGGTCGGCGCGCACTCGGTCGTCGTGTTCGTCGACGGCGTCGAGGTCGCCCGCACGTCGGTCACCGTCGGCGAGGTCCTCGCCGTGACGGGCTTCGACGCAGCCGTCGTCGGCACCGCGGGGATCGCCGCCGTGCTGCTGATCCTGGCCGGCACCGGCATCCTGGTGGCGCGTCGCCGCGCGACCGCCTGATCGGCTGACGCCTGGATCGACTGATCCGAGCAACGCCCCCGTCCCGCGCATCCGCGCCGGGCGGGGGCGTTGCCGTGCGCTCGGCGGTTCGGTGGTTTGTCGGCGCGGCGGTTCGTCGGTTCGGCGGTTGGTCGGTTCGTCGGCGCTACGGTTCGAGGACGACCTTGATGCAGCCGTCGGCCTTGCGTTGGAAGGTGTCGTAGAGCTCGGGGGCATCGGTCAACGGCGCGCGGTGGGTGACCAGATCCATCACGCCGAGCGGATCCGACGGGTCCTCGACCATCGGCAGCAGATCATCGATCCACCGCTTCACGTTGCACTGCCCCATCCGGAGCGTGACCTGCTTGTCGAAGAGGGTCTTCATCGGGAGGATGTCGGCATCACCCGCGTACACGCCGCTCAGCGACACCGTGCCGCCGCGGCGCACCGCGTCGATCGACGCGTACAGGGCCGCCAGGCGGTCCACGCCGGCCTTGTCCATCATGGGGCGGGAGATCGCGTCGGGTAGCGACCCGATCACTGCGTGGGCGAACCCGACGACGGGGTTTCCGTGCGCTTCGAGCCCGACGGCATCCACGACCGAGTCAGCGCCGCGGCCGCTGGTGAGATCGCGGAGCTCGTCGACCACCTCATCGGTGAGGTCGAGGGCGGTGGCGCCGTGGCGCTCGGCCAGGGCACGGCGCTCCGGCACCGGGTCGACGGCGAGCACGCGGAGACCGCGGACGGCGGCGACCCGAGCGACGAACTGGCCGACAGGGCCGAGCCCCATCACAGCGAGGGTGCCGCCCTCGGGCACGTGCGCGTACTCGACGCCCTGCCAGGCGGTCGGCAGGATGTCGCTCAGGAAGAGATAGCGGTCATCGGGCAGGTCGGTGCCGACCTTGATGTGGTTGTAGTCGGCGAAGGGGACCCGGAGCAGTTCGGCCTGACCGCCGGGGACCTGCCCGTACAGCTTCGTGTATCCGAACAGCGCGGCGCCGGAGCCGTACTCGGTGACCTGCGTCGTCTCGCACTGCGACTGCAGGCCGCGGCGGCACATGAAGCACTCGCCGCAGGCGATGTTGAACGGCACGACGACGCGGTCGCCCACCGCCAGGTCGCGGACGTCGGACCCGACGGCGACCACGCGGCCCATCGTCTCGTGGCCGAGGATGTCGCCGGCGTCGAGGAATGGCCCGAACAGCTCGTACAGGTGCAGATCCGAGCCGCAGATCGCCGTCGAGGTGACTTCGACGATCGCATCGGTCGGATGCTGGATCGCCGGGTCGGGAACGTCCTCGATGCTGACCTTGCGCCGTCCCTGCCAGGTGAGTGCCTTCATGGTCGCGCCTCCTCGGAAGTGGGTACTCGCACTACCGTCGCGCGCCCGGCCGGGCGCGGCGAGGGCCTTGACGCCGCTGGTCGCCGCCTCTATGGCCCGCCGTCAAGTCGCCGAGGTCGTATCTCTCGCGCCGAGGTCGTATCTGTTGCGTCGAGGTCGTATCTGTTGCGCCGAGGTCGTATCTGTTGCGTCGAGGTCGTATCTGTTGCGCCGAGGTCGTATCTGTTGCGTCGAGTGCGGACACCAAGCAACGTGACCCAGCGGGCTCCTTCACACGCGCTGGCCGGCCATGCGTCCGAAACGGCGCTGCGAGCGAGCAGCGCGTCTCAGGCCGTGATGGTCATCCTGACTTCCGCCAGCCGCGGGCAGTCGCGTTCGTAGGAGAAGCTGAGGCTGCCTTGGGCCGTCTGGGCGAAAGTCCCGGCGTGGACTCCATCCAGGTAGACGTTGAGCTCACCGGCCATCGTTGACGCTCATCTCCAGGTTCAGGGTGTTCATGACCCACAGAACCCGATGCAGGGTGACAGTGCTCTTTCCCCGTTCGAACCGGTTCAGCCAGTCACGTGTCACGCCGGACTCGTCCGCGAGCTGTTGTTGGGAGAGGCCGAGCTTTTCCCTCTTCTCGGCTACTAGGGCGTGTTGCTAAAGGGTGGTCGGTGGCGCGCGGGTGATGCTTGTGTGCGTGGCGCGCGTTGAGATCTCTGATGATGCTTGGGCTGTGATCGGCCCGCTGTTTCCGTCTGCGAACGCGACCGGCCGACCGCCGGTGGATCGTCGCGCGGTGGCCGAGGCGACCGCATGGCGATTCCGTACCGGGTCGCCCTGGCGAGAGGTGCCCGAGCGGTTTGGGAACTGGAACACGATCTACAAGAACTTCAACAGGTGGGCCGAACAGGGTGTCTGGACCCGTGTCCTGGAGAAGGTGCAATCGCTCGCTCATCAGCGTAGAGAGCTGGACTGGGTCGCGTCGATCGATTCCACGATCGTGCGCGTGCATCAGCACGGCGCGACCCTTGCTCGCACCACAGGGGGAGTCGTCGAACTACAAGAAGTACGGCGAGGAACCACCTGATCACGCGATCGGGCGCTCTCGGGGCGGGCTGACGACCAAGATCCACCTCGTCTGCGACGGGAACGGGCGCACCCTGGCGTTCGTGCTCACCGGCGGACAGGTCGCCGATACGAGCATGCTCATCGACACGATCGATGAGATCCGCGTTGTCGGCGGGAGGGGCAGGCCCCGGACTCGTCCGGATCGGGTCATCGCGGACAAGGGCTACCCGTCGAAGAAGAACCGGGCCTGGCTGCGCCAGCGCGGAATCGCCACGACCATCCCCGAACGCGACGACCAGATCGCCCACCGTCGCAAGAAGCCCGGCCGGCCGATCGACTTCGGAGGCGATCAGAAGCATCGCTACAAGGGCCGCAACGTCGTCGAACGCTGCTTCAACAAGCTCAAGCAATGGCGCGGAATCGCGGCCCGCTCAGACAAGACCGCCCGAAACTTCCACGCCGGACTCTGCTGAAGCGCCCTGGGTCTGATGGAGACTCGCGCTATTTGATTCTGACCAGCAGGTTGTGGTCGTTGGGGACAGCATAGAACGCGTTCTCGAACTCGGCGGGCGGGACGTCGCCGAGGTAGCCGTGGAGACGCTGTGTGTTGTGCCAGTGCACCCATCCGAGCGTCGCGAGTTCGAGGTCCTCGACTGTCTTCCACGGCCCCGAGCGAGCTGGCCCGCGGACGAGTTCGGTCTTGTAGTAGCCGTTGACCGTCTCGGCCAGCGCGTTGTCATACGAGTCGCCGACGGTCCCGATCGATGGTGTCGCACCGATCTCCGCAAGGCGTTCGCCGTAGCGGATCGATGTGAATTGAGATCCTGCGTCGCTGTGACACCGCAGATCCTCGTGGTGGGCGCCGCGGGACCAGCGGGCCATCTCGATCGCGTCGAGGACCATCTCGGTGCGCATGTGTGACGCGACCCGCCACCCCACGATCATCCTGCTGAAGGCGTCGATGATGAAGCACACGTACGCGACGCCGGCCCACGTGGGCACGAACGTCAGGTCGGTGACCCAGAGCCGGTTCGGTGCGGTCGCGGTGAACTCCCGCTTCACGAGGTCCGGGTGACGTGCCGACGCCGGATCAGGCCTCGTCGTCTTCACTTTCGTCGAGCGTCTCGCGCCCTCGATCCCCGCCAGCTTCATCAGCCGCGCGGTCTGGTCCCGGCCGATCATGATCTCTGCCCGCCGGGCGGCCTTCCAGAGCTTGCGGACCCCATAGACGCGGTAGTTGGTCTCCCAAAGCTCGACCAGCTGCGGGATCAGCTCCTCGTCCCGCAGCGTCCGCGCTGAAGGCGCGCGCGTCTTGGCGGCGTAGTAGCTGCTCGGAGCCACCTGCAACAGTCTGCAGATGAGCTCGACTCCAAGCCGGCGACCGTCGACCAGGTCGTCCTTGTTCGCGTCGATGAACGCGACTACTTCCGATAGTGGCGGTCGAGCTCCGCCCCGAAGAAAGACGCCGCCCGCTTCAACACCTCGTTGGCCCGACGCAGCTCCCGGTTCTCCTGCTCGAGCTCCCGCACCCGCTGCGCCTCGGCGCTACTCACGCCCGCGGTGACACCGTCGTCGATGTCGGCCTGCTTCACCCACATCCGCACGGACTCGACCCCGTAACCGAGTTGCGTCGCGACTCGCTGCACCGTCCCTTGCGTGACGCCGAGCTCCGCGCGCAACGTCCTCACCATCCGCACCGCGGCGGCCTTCTCCTCGACCGAGTAGCGACGCGTCGTCGGCTTCCCGTTCACCAGTTCCTTCGGCATAACTCCATCCTCGTTTCCAAGGTCAGGAGCCTCCAACAAACTCAGGGCGCTTCACTGCCTCGCCGCCACCTTCCAATGGGTTTAGCAACACGCCCTAGTGCGCCGAGGTCGGCGCTTCGAGTGACCCTCATGCGTCCTCCTTGTGGGATAGATCCCATAGCGAAGCGAGTGGGATATGTCCCTCTGTACCGAAGGTGGGATCTATCCCACACGCGCGATGCGCGGTCCGACTTGGCGCCGTCGCCCCACTGTCGACTCGTTCGCGAGATCGTATCTCTCGCGTCGAGATCGCATCAGTGAACTCGGTGGTGGAGATACGACTTCGGTGGTGGAGATACGACTTCGGTGGTGGAGATGCGATCTCGGCGGTGGAGATACGACCTCGGCGGTGGAGATACGACTTGGGCGGTGGAGATACGACTTCGGCGGTGGAGATACGACCTCGCTGGAATGATGGGGGGATGTCGAAGCGGAAGAAGCGGCCATCCGGAAACCCAGCACGGGGAGGCGTGTCCTTCGCGGAGCGCATTGTGTTGCGCGATTTCGAAGCCTGGTACATCCGTACTGTGCGTCCGGACGACTCCGGCGCGCTCGACGACGAGCCGATCGAAGTCACGATGGCGCGTCTCGAGGAGCTCTTCGAGACCACGGCGCGACGACGCGTCGACGTGCTCGAGCCGGCCGGCGTCGCGCAGGCGATCGACCTGTTGCTGGACGACGATGAGTTCGCGGACGACGACGCATTCGACCTGCTCGACACACTCGATCTGTTCGTGCACTTCCGGCTCGACACCGCCGCCGACACGGCGGACTGGGAGGGTGTGCACGATCTCCTCGAAGAGGCGATCGCCGACACGATGGAGGACCCAGAGGGCATCGCGGAGACTCTCGCCGACGCGATCGCCGCAGCGAACGCGGTCCCCGAGGAACTGCGCCGCCGCGCGCTCGCGCAGCTCCCGCCCATCGCCGGAGTGCGTGAGTTGCTCGAATGGATCGGCACCAGCCGCCCGATCACCGGCTCCGGCGCGCTGCGGCGGGCGGACATCGAGCCGGTGGCCGCGATGCTGGGAGTGCGTGCTGTCGGCGTGGCCAAGCGTCCGGACCGGAAGGAAGACGATGCGGAGCCTGTCTACGTCAGCACGATGTGGGAGCTCCCGTCGTTGGCCGTGTGGTGGGAGGCGCTGGACGTTGCCGCAGTGCTGGAGATCACGGCATCCCGAGTGCGCCCGGGCGGCGCTGCTGCGCAATGGCTCGCCGAGGACCTTCCGCCCCTGGAACTCGCCGAGAAGGTCGTCGGCATGCTCATCGCGTCCACGCTGACGAGGGACCTGCGCAGCGGTGTTGGGCCGTTCGCCCTCGCTGCGGCCCGTCGTGCCGTCAACCTCCTGCTCGACGCACTGGACGAGTGGGACGATGGCGGCGTCGAACCGAGCGAAGAGATCGGCTCGCAGTACGCCGAGCGGAGTGCGCGCGGATACGTCGCACAACTCGAGGATCTGGCGCTGTTGACACGCACCGTAGACGGCGCACTCCGCGTGCCGGTCGAGATCGCCGCGGCCGTCGCGAAGGGGATATCGCTGACGATCATGCTGGCCGGCGGGGAGGACTTGCCCGATGCTCCCGACGCGTTCGGTGCTCCCGGTGACGGCACGGACCGTTCCGTGGAGGACCTGTTCGCCGATCCGGAGGTGCAGGCGCAGATGGCTGAGCTGGGCATCGTGCACACACCAGGGATGGCGGCACAGTTGATGGGGGAGCTCGCCCCGCTGCTGCGCGAGGAGGGCGTCGACCTCGACGACCTCGGCGACACGGATCTCGAGACGATGAATGCCGCGTTGGCGCGGGCGACCGAGCGGCATAACCTCATGCTGTCCACCCCGGTCGGTGCCCAGCACGAGCACGCGCTCACCGTCCTGCGGTTGCTCTCCGAAGCGCTTGAGGAGGGCAGTGACGCGGTCGCGGGCATCGTGCTGAACGGCATCCCGTCCGATCCGGAGGAGGACCGCCCGTCGGTCGCCCAGGTGATCGGCGTCGGGATGAGTGTGCTCGACCGCGTGCACGGCGCGTCGCCGTTCAGCGCCGGAGTCGCGCGCTCGCGGATCCCGCAGTGGACCGCACCCGCACAGGCCGCGGCGGGCGACATCCTCGATGCTGCCCGGCGCGGTGGAGCGTTCGCCGCCATAGACGGGCTCATCCGACGGTACCGCGGCAAGGCGGTGCTGGAAGGGGTCGCCCTCGCGGTGTCGGCGACCGTAGCGGCGCGCGCGGCACAGGAGGGCGTGGGGCTGCGCGAGATGGCGGAGCGCCTCGTGCGGTGAGTCCTCCTCCCCAGGGCGATGTCGCGTGAGATGTCCACAGATCGCGCAATTCTGCCGCGCTGCGTCGGTGACCTGTGGCACCGTCGGGACAGGCATCGCATACTGAAGGCGTGGAGATCATGACCGAACCGCAGACCTGGGCGATGCTCGGCGTGTTCACCACGATCATGCTCGGCGGAATGACGCTCATGACGACCCTCATCAATCGTGCGACGGTCAACGCGATCGGCGGGGTGCGCGGCGAGATGGACGGGCTGCGCGGCGAGATCGGCGGTCGCATCACGGCCCTCGAAGGGGAGGTGCGCGGCCTGCGCGGCGAGATGAACGCGCGGTTCGAGCGCGTGCACGCCGAGATGGATGCCCGGTTCACCGCCGTGGATGCCCGCATCGACCACCTCGACCGTGATGTCTCGGTGATCGTGCGTCGCCTGTGGGGCGAGCCTCAGGGCGAGTGAGCCCCGCTCTCGCGCCGAGATCGTATCCCCGTCGTCGAGGTCGTATCTCTCGCACCGAGGTCGTATGCCTCGCGCCGAGGTCGTATCTCTCGCGCCGAGATCGTATCTCCGTCGTCGAGATCGCATCCGCGAAACTCGGCGGTGGAGATACGACCTCGGGGTGGTGGAAGGGGTCAGGCGGGGCCGGACCAGGACAGCGACTCGATGTAGCGCAGCAGCACGCCTTCGCGCAGCGCCCACGGCGACACCTCGAGCTCGGACGCGTGCAGCATCGTCATCGCCGTGTGCAGCACGACCGCGGCCGCCACGATCTGGAACGTCCGGTCGGGCGTGATCCCGGGCAGCTCCTGCCGGGCCGAGGCGGGCAGCTTGGCCAGGCGCGGGATCCACGATCCGAGGGCGTCGCGGGGCAGGAGCATCCGCTCGTTGCCGGGCCACGACGGCATGGGCGTGCCGACGAGCTTCGCCAGCGACCGGATCGCCTTCGACGAACCGACGATGTGATCCGGCTTGGGCATGGTGCTGAGCGCGGTCGCCGCAGGACGCAGCACCTCCTTGGCGTGCGCGCGCAGACGCTCGACCGCCTCCATCCCGGGCGGATCGTCGGGCAGGAACTGCACCGTCATCCGGCCGGCGCCGAGCGGAACGGATGCCGCGGCCTCGGGCAGCTCGTCGGCACCAGCCGCGAGCTCGAGCGACCCGCCGCCGATGTCGAACAGCAGGATCTCGCCCGCTGACCAGCCGAACCAGCGGCGCACCGCGAGGAACGTGTAGCGCGCCTCGGTCTCTCCGCCGAGCACCTGCAGATCCTGGCCGAGCGCCGCCTCGATGCGCGCGATCACGGCCTTGCCGTTCTTCGCGTCGCGGACGGCGCTGGTGGCCGTCGCGAGCAGCTCGACGACGTTCTCGGCTGCCGCGATCTCGCGCGCCTCGGCGACGGCGGCGACCAGCGCGACGACACCCTCCTCGCTGATGGAGCCGTCGGGCTCGAGGTAGCGCATGAGACGCAGGATCGTCCGCTTGCTCGTCGTCGCGAGCGGTCGACCGCCGGGGATCACATCCGCCACCAGGAGATGGACGGTGTTCGATCCGATGTCGAGGACTCCCAGGCGCACGGGTTCAGCGTAGCGGTCATGCCACCGGCATCCCGATGACACAGATGACGGATGCCGGAAGGCCGAGCCCGCCGCGGGCGATAGAGTGAGCGCGATGATCACCGACGACACGCTCACGACGGGGGACTCGCTCTACCGCGAGATCGGCCGCGCGGAGTGGTCGCGGCTGGCATCGGGGATCCCGAACCCGCTGTCGGAGACCGAGGTCGTCCAGCTGCGCGGTCTCGGCGACCGACTCGACATCGCCGAAGTGCGCGAGGTGTACCTGCCCCTCAGTCGTCTGCTGTCGCTGTACGCGAGCGCGACCAAGCGCCTCGGCGCCGACACCGCGGACTTCCTCGGCGAGCCCGACTCGACGACCCCGTTCGTGCTGGGCGTGGCCGGCTCGGTGGCCGTCGGCAAGTCGACGGCGGCGCGCCTGCTGCGCGAGCTCATGAGCCGCTGGCCCGGCACGCCCCGGGTCGAGCTGGTCACCACCGACGGGTTCCTGTACCCGAACGCCGAGCTCGAGCGGCGCGGGATCATGCACCGCAAGGGCTTTCCCGAGTCCTACGACCGTCGCGGGCTCGTATCGTTCCTGACCGCCGTGAAGTCCGGCGCCCCCGAGGTGCGCGCACCCGTGTACTCGCACATGCGGTACGACATCATCCCCGACGCGCACATCACCGTGCGCCGGCCCGACGTCGTCATCGTCGAGGGACTGAACGTGCTCTCGCCGCCGCCGGCGCCCAACGACGTCGCCGTCAGTGAACTGTTCGACTTCTCCATCTACGTCGACGCCGATGTCGCCCACATCGAGAAGTGGTTCGTCAACAGGTTCCTCGCGCTGCGGCAGAGCGCGTTCAGCAACCCGAACTCGTTCTTCCGCGGGTTCTCGGACATCTCCGATGAAGAGGCCGTGTCGCAGGCGCTCGGCTTCTGGAACGACATCAACCTGCCGAACCTGCGCGAGAACGTCGAGCCGACCAAGCACCGGGCCTCGCTCGTGCTGCGCAAGGCCGCCGACCACACGGTGGAATCGGTGCTGCTGCGCAAGCTCTGATCGACGCTGGCGCGGACCCGGTGCGTGATCGTGGTCCGATCACGCACCGGGTCTCATTCCGCGAGCGTCACGGCGCCGGGGTGTAGGTGAGCGTCAGTGTCGGACGGTTCGCGGCGGCCGACTCGCGGGAGCTCACGCGGAGGTTGTCGGTCCCGGCGCTCGAGAGCCGCAGCGTGACCGTCGTGCCCGCGCGCGGCGCGAGATCGGCGGTGGACAGGACCACGGTGTACATGGTGTTCAACGCGGTCGCCCCGCTCAACTCGCCGATCACCCCCGACGCCACCGAGGTCGGTCGGTTGTTCCAGGTAAGTGTCGCTTCGTCCCAGGCCGCATCGACGAGGTGCAGTTGGTGGGTATCTGTCGAGTGCGCCGTCGGGTCGTTCGAGGTCCGCACCACCAGAGACGCGTCCGTCAGCACATAGCCGGCGGGCGCGGCAGGCAACTCGAACGCGAGGAACGATTCGATCGCGGTGTCCCCGCGGGCCGACAGCTGGTTGCTCGTGCCGTAGGCGAACGACGCATTGATCGCCGCCGCCATCGTGTCGGCACTCGTCACGATCGTCTGCGTGATCGGCGGTCCGGCGGGAGCCGCGACGGTCGCGGAGCCCGCTCCCGACGCAGCGCTCGCGTTCCCTGCGCCGTCGACGGCCACGATCTTGTAGAAGTACGTGCCCTGTGCGAGGCCCGTGTCGGCATACGACGTGCCGGACACCGCCGCGATCTGCGATGCGACGTTCGCGGTGAACCCGGCCGAGTTGCCGCGGTGGACGGTGTAGCCGGTCACCGCGACGTTGTCGGTCGACGCGGTCCACGACAGGTTCGCCGTGGTCCCGGTCACGGTGGCGGCGGGCGTCCCGGGAACCGACGGTGCTTCGGTGTCTGTCGGCGGGCTCTCGGACTCGACAGTCGCGGAGACGACGGCCGACGCCGCGCTCGTGTTGCCCGCGGCATCCGTGGCCACGATCCGGTAGTAGTACGTCCCGGGGGCGAGGCCGAGGTCGGTCCAGGTGGTGGCGTCGACGTCATGGGCGAGCGACCCCGCATTCACGGCGAATCCGGGGCTCTCGCCGCGATGGACGAGGTAGCGAGTGACGCCGACGTTGTCGGTCGACGCGCCCCACGACAGGGCGACGCTGTTCCCGGTCACCGCTGCGGTGGGCGTTCCCGGCACCGACGGCGCCTCGGTGTCCTCGACCGGCTGGGTGACGGGCGTGAACGTGAAGATGACGGACGGCCGGTACGACGCCGGAGTGGACTCGGCGGACCACAGTCGTACGTTGTCCCCGCCGGTGGCTGTCAGCCGCAGGGTCGCGGTGGTGCCGAGCACGGTCGTCATCACAGCCGGATCGAGCGAGACGACGTAGGGGGAGTTCAACGCCGTGGCGCCGGTGAGCGACCCGAGTACAGCAGAGGGCGACCCCGTGGGCCGGTTGTTCCACGTGATCGTGCTCTCTTCCCAGGGGCCGGACACGATACGCACCTCGTGCGCATCCGAGGAGTGCGCCGTGGGCTCCGTGGTCGTCCGGACGTTGAGCTTCACGTCCGTCAACTGTGTCCCCGCGGGGGCAGCCGGCACGTCGACCTTGATGAACGATTCGAGTGTGCCGCCGCCCAGACGCGCCGAGAGCGTATTCGTCGATCCGTACAGTGCGTTCGGCGCGCTCTCGACAGCCATGGCGTCTTCGGTCGGGATGACCGTGATGGTCACCGGCTCGACCGGTGCCACCACCGTCACGCTCACCGCCGACGTGCTGACACTGGTGTTCCCGGCGGCGTCGTGGGCGGTGACCCTGTAGAACCACGTTCCGGCCGGACGATCGGAGTCGGTATACGCGGTGCCGGAACTCTCCCCGATCTTCGAGGCGGCACCGGCAGTGAAGCCGGCCGTCGTGCCGCGGTAGATCGAGTAGCCGGTGACGCCCACGGCATCCGTCGAAGCAGACCAACCCAACTGGACGTCGGCGCCGTTGAGGGTCGCCGCCAGAGCGCCGGGGACGGTCGGCGCGGTGACGTCGGGCGCGGTGACCTCGATCGAGGCGGCGCTCGACGCGTCACTGGCATTGGTGGCGGCGTCGAACGCGATCACCCTGTAGTGCCAGGTGCCTTCATCGACCGCCGCATCGGTGTACGAGGTTCCGGTGACGCCGTCGGCGAGAAGGGTGTCCGCCGATGGAGTGAACCCGGCGGTCCCGCCACGGTGGACCGCGTAGCCGGTGACGCCGACATCATCCGTTGACGACGTCCAGGTCACGGCGACGTCGGCACCGATCTGGGACGCTGCGACCCCGGTCGGAGCCGTCGGCGGCGTCGTGTCGGGCACTTCGACGACCGCCGCCGTCGAGGCAGCGCTCTCGTTGCCGGCCCCGTCGAACGCGATCACGCGGTAGTAGTACGCCCCCGGTTCACCCAGCGGCTCGCTGAACGAGGTGCCGGTGAGTGTCCCGCGCAGCGTGTCCGCGCTGGGAGCGAAGTCCGCCGTCGCCCCGCGGTGCACCTGGTACCCGGCGACCGACACGTTGTCGGTCGACGCCTGCCACGCGATCTGGGCAGCACCGTCGAACGATCCGGTGACGGAGCCTGGAACGGTCGGCGCTGTCGAATCCTGCACGCCGATTCCGTAGTGGGCAGAGACCGTCGCCGCAGACAGCGCGGTGGAGTACACCGCCACCTCGTCGATGGCGCCGGCGAAGTAGTGATTGCTCACGTTGCCGGCGGGCGCGTTCGCCCATCCGGTCAGATATCCGCCACCGACTCGCCACCATCCCGTCGACGTGCGACTGGTCGTGTACGTGGTGCTGGCCACCTGCTGGCCGTCGACATAGAGGCGCAGTCCGTCGGCTCCCTGGGTGGCGACGACGTGGTGCCACAGGCCGTCGTTGTAAGCCTCGGTCGTCGAGGCGACCCGGTTCTGGTTACTCGAGAACACGCCGACGTGGAGGCGGCCGTTCGTGCTCATGTAGATGTGCTTGTCGGTGCCGGTGTTCGTGCCGTTCCCGTTCTGGCTGTTCTCGAATCCGATCAGCTTGCCGCCGCTGGTCGAGGTCGTCTGGAACCAGAGTTCGGCCGACCAACTGCTCGGCGCCGCGGTCTGCGACCCATGAGTCACGATGCCCGACCCGTTCGTGTTCGTGCCGGGCGTGGTGACGTAGCGCCCCGAGGCGATCGGACTGCCGTTGGTACGCGCGACACTGGAACCGAGCGTGCCGCTACGCGCCCCGACGATCGCCGAGTCCTGCGCGACCGTGCCGCCGGATTCGTCGAAGCGCCAGTACTGCTCGGCACCGTCCGCGAAGACCGCGGCGCCGTACGCGTCGGTGGGCGCGGGGTTGAGATCGGGCGTGCCGCCACCGGCGGTGTAGTGCGCGACCGCCTGCTGATGGGTCAGCGGGTGGTAATACACGGCGGTCTCGTCGATCTGACCATCGAAGAACCGTCCGGCCCAGTTGTTGTTGCCGCCGCTGTTCGGGAAGCCGTTCAGGTTGTCGCCGCCGACCCGCCACGATCCGTAGTACTCACGGTTCTGTGTGACGTTGTTCTGCGCGACCGGGATGCCGTCGACATACAGTCGCATGCCGGCCGGGCCCTGCGTGGCCACGACGTGATGCCATTGGTTGTCGTTGTATGCGGCCGGCGACTGCAGCGACTGCACCGTAGACGGAGCGCGCACTGCGAACCGCAGTCGACCGGTGCCGCTCTCCATGTAGAGGGTGCGGTCGAACGTGTTCGTGACGGAGCCGAGCGGCGTGCCGCCGACGGTGTACCGGTTGCTGATCACATCCGAGCCGTTGTCGCTGCGGGGGCGGCCATTGCCGTAGCTGACGAGTGCCCCCCCGGTGGTCGAGGAGGTCCGGAACCACGTTTCGATCGAGTACTCGGTCGGACCGTAGGCGATCTGGTCGTTCCAGACGTAGGACAGCGGCCCGTCAGCAGTGCCCTCGACGAAAGTGGCGCTGCGGCTGTTGTCGCCGGGGATCGCGCCGGCCGCGGTGCGGGTGACCGGACCCTGCGCGATTCCGTTCATCCCCGACACAGTCTGTCCGGCGCTGTCGATCACCCAGTTCGAGCCGCTGATGTCGTCGTAGCGCCAGTACAGGCGCGGGCTATCGGCGATCACGGCCGCGGCGTACGGCGATGCCGTGGCCGAAGCGACGACGTTCTGCGCCGCAGAGAGCCCGCTCTGATTGCCCGCGCCATCGATGGCACGCACGCGGTAGGTGTAATTCGTCCCCGGGACGACATCGTTGTCGACGAACGTCACCTGCGAGCGGTACCACCACTGCGAGGTGGCGACACCGGTCCATACCGGTGTCGTGGTGTTCGTCCCGCGGTACACGGCATAGGTGATGTGGGAATCGTCAGGGTCGACGACCGACCGGATGTTGACCTGAATCTGGCCGGGGGTGATGGCGCGCACGGCGAGGGACGGCGTTGCGGGGGCACCTGTGTCGTCCGGACCGAACCGGGTGATCGCCTGCTGCAACTGGCCGTTCACACGCGTGAACTCGCCGCCGACCCACAGGTAGTCCTTGCCGCCGGCGGAGCCGACCACGAGGGCGCGCGGGCCGAGTCCCTCACCGGTGCCGTTGTTCAGCTCCGGTGCCCAGCCGAGTTGGCGCTGGGTCGGATCGTGCGCCTCTGCGACGGTCAGGTACACGCGGCGCCCGTCGGGGAACATCCCCTGCGCTGCGCAATCGTGATGGTGATGACCGGAGAACAGCAGGCCCTCGTGGACGAGTACTGCCTGCGTCGCCCCGAGGCAGACGTCGCGCCACACCTCGTCGAGGGTGTCCCAGCTCACCGCGAACTTGCCGTCGAAAGCCGCGCTGCCCTCGTTGCCGGCATAGAAGTTCGTCCCATCCGTGCGTAGTGCTTGCGTGCGGGAGGTGTTCTGCACGAGTCCCGGGTACGCACGCAGCAAAGATCCGGTCGTCGCGTCCACCACGGCGATGCTGTGAGTGTTGGTGCCGTTCATGGTGAAGAAGTCGCCACCGACGGCGACCTTCGTCTCATCGGGTGAGACGACGACGGCCGTTCCACGAGAGCTCGCGTCCGGCAGGATCGTCGAGGTGTATTTGTCCACCGTCGTGCCGGATGCGTTCGCCACCCACGGTTGGAGCTGGCCGTTGCGGTCGACCTTCGCGAAGCTGCGGCGCTGCTGGCCTGCGACGGTCTGGAAGTACCCGCCGAAGTACACGGCACTGTCAGTGACCGCCAGCGAGAGGACGAACGAAGAGATCGTGCCCGCGCGGAACGGAAGCACGGTGCAGTTGACGACATCGATCTCAGCGAGGCGGCTGACGGTGACTCCGCCGATGCTCGAGAAGTTCCCCGCGACGAAGATGCTGTTACCGTCGGGCGCCGCTTGCGCGGCGTAGATCGTCGGCGTGCCCGCGCCGTATCCAGCGGGCAGCTGGCAGGAGTCCGGCGCCCCGGTGGCGGCGTTGAGGATCGCGAGCCCGCGCACCGTCTGCGCCGTGCCGCTCTGGCCGGCACCCGGACGGATTTGCGTGAAGGATCCGCCGACCACCACGCGCCCTTGCGAATGCGCGAGCGCCCACACTTGGCCGTTGGTCTGCCACGTGGGCAGGGCGTCTGAGCTGAACATCAACCCGGGCGAGAGAGCCTGTGCCGCCGGCGGTGGCGTGGCCCCGACGATCCCGATGACGAGACCGAAGACGGCGAGAACGCCGACAAGAACGCGTGAGCGCATGATTCCCCAATTCCGGCACGGCCGCGACGACGCGCTATTGCCGAGCCCCCCAAACGATCACCCCCCAAAGGTGATCGTCATCCACGATCCCACTTGAGGTACGTGAGCGCAACAGTAAACGTGATCGAAAGTCCGGCTCGCGGGAAGGGGAAGAGTCGCGACAACCCTTGTGCACCCGCCGTTCATCTGGTTACACTGCCCGCGGGGACACCGGTCCGGTTCCAGCCGTGGGAGGCAGGAACACTCGACGAGAGATCGTCGGACACAGCCGGGATCTAACGGCCCACCTCGAGTCACTCGCGAGGTGGGTGTCATTGGGGGAACGAGTATGGGGACACGTTGGGGGTTCGGCGACATCGTCGCTGAAACGACGCGCGACGCTCTGTCTGAGCGTGAACGCCGTCGTGCCCGCCGCCTCGCCTCGCGCGGTCGGGGGGCCGCGTCGGGCACTAGCGGCGGGCCCTCGCAACGCTCGTTGTGACACCGGCATCCTGATCGGAAGCAGCGGTCGTCTGAGACGGCGGGGCAGCCCGTGCACACGGCGGCGCGACAACCGCGAAGGCTGAGCGGACGGGTTGTGCAGTGCGCAGTATCTCCCGCGCACCACACAACCTCTGCGCTCTTACCCCAGCTGCCCCCAGTACCCCCGGCGAGACACGACCGTCGAACCGCCGCGTCTGATGAACGAAGCGTACTCCTGCCCGCAAGCGGGGGCAACGAATCCATGCCGATGCATGCGCACTCACATTTTCGTGCGGCGTGTAGCGGCCGGAATGCTGTTTCCCGTTTAGACTTTCCCCATCCGCGCAGTTCCTCAGCTGCCCCCCAAGCGGCGTTCGGTCCGGCCTGTCCCCAACGGGTGTTCCGAGAGTGGCGCGGATAGGGCCCTCTCGAGTCGACCGTCCCCAACGGCTCCTCTGGAGGGCCCGCCTCTCTTGTCCGGGGAGCATTCCCCCGGGATGCCGGTGTCTCGTCGAACGCAGTGCTCTCAGCCGCTGTCAGGGTTCCGAGCGGCGACGGCCGTACGATTGTGCGCATGTGTGGAATCGTCGGATACGTGGGCCCGCGGGACAGCCAGGCCATCCTCCTCTCGGGCCTCGCCCGCCTCGAGTACCGGGGATATGACTCCGCCGGGATCGCCGTCATCGACGGCGACGGCGAGCTCGGACTGCGCAAGCGCGCCGGCAAGCTCAAGGTGCTGCGCGACGACCTCGCCGCGCACCCGATGAGCGACGGCACGACCGGCATCGGCCACACGCGCTGGGCCACCCACGGTGGCCCGACCGACACCAACGCGCACCCGCACCTGGCCGACGACGACAGACTCGCCGTCATCCACAACGGAATCATCGAGAACTTCGCCGAGCTGAAGGACGAGCTGCTCGCCGACGGGTTCACCTTCCGGAGCGAGACCGACACCGAGGTGGCCGCCGTGCTCCTCGGTCGGGAGTACCGTGCCGGCGGTGATCTCGTCTCGGCGTTCCGCGCCGTCGCGGCCCGGCTCGAGGGCGCCTTCACGCTGCTCGCGATGCACCGCGACCAGCCCGGCGTCGTCGTCGGCGCCCGCCGCAACTCGCCGCTCGTGATCGGCCTGGGCGACGGGGAGAACTTCCTCGGCTCGGACGTCGCCGCCTTCGTCGAGCACACCCGCAGCGCGCTCGCGATCGGTCAGGATCAGATCGTCGTCATCACCCCCTCGGGGGTCGAGGTGACCGATTTCTCGGGCGCCGCCGTCGAGGTCGAGCCGTTCGAAGTCGTGTGGGATGCCGCTGCCGCCGAGAAGGGCGGATGGCCCTCGTTCATGGCGAAGGAAGTATCCGAGGAGCCCGAGGCCGTCGCCAACACGATCCGCGGACGGCTGAAGGACGGCGCCGTCGTCATCCCCGAGCTGGAAGGCCTGGACGACCTGTTCGCCGGCATCTCGCGCATCGTCGTGATCGCGTGCGGCACCGCCGCCTACGCCGGGATGACCGGCAAGTACGCGCTCGAGCAGTGGACGCGCATTCCCGTCGACGTCGAGCTCGCCCACGAGTTCCGCTACCGCGACCCCGTCATCGGGCCCGACACGCTCGTCGTCTCGATCTCGCAGTCCGGCGAGACGATGGACACCCTCATGGCCGTCAAGTATGCGCGGGAGCACGGCGCCAAGACGCTGTCGATCTGCAACACGCAGGGCGCGACGATCCCGCGCGAGTCCGATGCGATCGTCTACACGCACGCCGGCCCCGAGGTCGCCGTCGCCTCGACGAAGGCCTTCGTCGCTCAGATCACGGCGCTGTACCTGCTGGCGCTGCACGTCGGGCGCATCCGCGGCGTGCTGTCGCCGGAGCAGTCGGCCGCGCACGTCGCCGAGCTCGAGGCCGTGCCGGCGAAGATCGCGCGCGTCCTCGAGAGCGAGCAGGCGCACATCGAGCAGTTCGCGCGCTGGATGGCCGACACCCAGTCGGTGCTGTTCCTCGGCCGCCACGTGGGGTATCCGATCGCGCTCGAGGGCGCGCTCAAGCTCAAGGAGATCTCGTATATCCACGCCGAGGGCTTCGCCGCCGGCGAGCTCAAGCACGGGCCCATCGCACTGATCGAGCCTGGCCAGCCCGTGTTCGTGATCGTGCCGTCGCCGCGCGCGTCGGCCGAGCTGCACAAGAAGGTCGTCTCGAACATCCAGGAGATCCGCGCCCGCGGCGCGCGCGTCATCGCGGTCGCCGAGGAAGGCGACGCGGCCGTGCTCCCCTTCGCCGACGAGGTGCTGCGCATTCCGCTGGCAGAGCCGCTGTTCGAGCCGCTGCTGGCCGTCGTGCCGCTGCACATCTTCGCGATGGGCCTGGCCACGGCCAAGGGGCTCGACGTCGACCAGCCCCGCAACCTCGCCAAGTCCGTCACCGTGGAGTAGCCCCGGTCCCGCTGTTCCTCTCCGCCGAGGTGGCCGTCTTTGCGCCGAGGTGGCCGGTCTTGTGTCGAGGTGGCCGGTCTTGTGTCGAGGTGGTCGTCTTCCCGCCGAGGTGGCCGGTCTTGCGTCGAGGTGGCCGTCTTCCCGCCGAGGTGGCCGGTCTTGCGTCGAGGTGGCCGTCTTCCCGCCGAGGTGGTCGGCCATCTCGCGGGGGGAACGGCCACTTCGCGGTGGGGTCGGCCACTTCGCGGGGGGAACGGCCATCTCGCGGTGGGAACGGCCACTTCGCGGGGGGAGCGGCCATCTCGCGGTGGGAACGGCCATCTCGGGAGGGGGGGGCGGCATTCTCGCGGGGGCGGGGAAGGTGCCGGGGGATAGGCTGACGGATGCCGCGAATCCGGGCCTGCGGCGTGACGGGAGGTCGCTGTGATCGTGGGCATCGGAGTCGACCTCGTCGACATTCCACGGTTCGAGCGGTCGCTCGCGCGGACGCCGCGACTGCGGGACCGCCTGTTCGCACCCGCCGAGCGCGCGCTCAAGCCGCACTCGCTCGCCGCCCGCTACGCCGCGAAGGAAGCGCTGATCAAGGCACTCGGCGGCTCGGACGGCGTCCACTGGACGGAGATCGAGATCGCCTCGGAGCCGTCAGGCCGACCCGTTTTCGCACTGTCGGGGGAAACGGCATCCACTGTCGAGGGGCGCGGAATCACAACCGTGCACCTCTCCCTCTCGCACGACGCGGGACTCGCGACCGCGTATGTCGTCGCGGAAGGGTGCGTCGCGTGAGCACGATGGAGCCGGGCGTGCTCCGCGAGGCCGTCATCGACGTCGGGGCCATCGCCGCGAACGTGCGCCACCTGCGGCGGCTCACGGACTCCGAGGTCATCGCCGTCGTCAAAGCCGACGGCTACGGGCACGGCGCCGTGCGCTCGGCGGTCGCCGCGCTCGAGGGCGGCGCGACCCGACTCGCGACGGCGGACATCGGCGAGGCGCTCGCGCTGCGGCGCGCCGGCATCGACGCGCCGATCCTGGCCTGGCTGCACGCGCCCGGGACCGCGTTCGCCGAGGCGGCGGCACACGGCATCGAGCTGGGGATCTCGAACCTCGATCAGCTGCGTGCGGCGGAGGCCGCGGCATCCAGGGATCGCCCGGTCACGGTGCATCTCAAGATCGAGACCGGTCTCGGGCGCAACGGGATCTCGCCGGCCGACTACGGCGTCGTGTTCGCCGAGGCGGCGCGGCTCGAGCGGCTCGGCCGGATCCGGGTGCTGGGGATCTTCAGCCACCTGTCCAACACGAGCGAGGACGACGACCGCGCCGCGCTGGCCCGATTCACCGTCGCACTCGCCGGTGCCGCAGCCCAGGGAATCGCCCCGCGTCTGCAGCACCTCGCCGCGTCGCACGCCGCGATCGCGCTGCCCGAGACACGGCTGGGCTGCGTGCGCATCGGGATCGCGATGTACGGGCTGTCGCCGTTCGCCGACCGCACCTCGGCCGACCTCGGCCTGCGGCCGGCGATGACGCTGCGCGCCCCGGTCGCCGCCGTGCGGCGCGTGCCGGCGGGGCACGGCGTCTCGTACGGATACACCCACCGCACCGCCGCCGCGTCGACGCTGGCGCTCGTGCCGTTCGGGTACGCGGACGGCGTGCCGCGCGCGGCGTCGGGCGCCGGACCGGTGACGATCAACGGCCACCGCTTCACCGTCGCGGGCCGCATCGCCATGGACCAGTTCGTCGTCGACGTGGGCGACCATCCGGTGTCCGTCGGCGACGAGGTGGTGCTGTTCGGCGATCCGACGCTGGGCGCGCCGTCGGCCGACGAGTGGGGCGTCGCCTCGGGGTCGATCAACTACGAAGTGGTGACACGGATCGGCCCGCGCGTGCCGCGCCGGGAGGTGCCGTGATGGGCGGCTCGGTGGGGGCGGCTGTGCGTCCCAGGGCGTGCACAACTCCTCCTATCCGTGGGCGTGGGGGCGCGGTATCCGCGGATTCTTGCGGTGTGCGCCGTGTGCGCGCGCGTGTGTGGAGGAGTTGTGAACCGCGCCGGGGGTCGCGGCCAGGGTCCGGAGGCGCGCAGTGACGGGGCTGGCGGCGTTCGAGGGAATCCGCGAGGTCGGTTCCGCCGCCGACATGGAGGCCTTCGGCCGTGCGCTCGGCGCCGCCCTCGGGCCCGGTGACCTCGTTGTGCTCACCGGGCCGCTCGGTGCGGGCAAGACCACGCTGACGCGCGGAATCGCGGCGGGACTGAACGTGCGCGGACCGATCCAGAGTCCGACGTTCGTGATCGCGCGCACTCATCCCGCCCTGGGCGAGGGACCGCCCCTCGTGCACGTCGACGCCTATCGGCTCGGCTCGCCCGCCGAACTCGATGACCTCGGCCTCGACTTCGACAACGCGGTGACGATCGTCGAGTGGGGCCGCGGCATGGTCGACGGGATCGTCGACCGCTGGTGGGAGGTCGAGCTCGAGCGGGAGTGGAGTGGGACGGGCATCGACAGCGCCTGTGGCACGAGCGGTCCCGCCGCCCGCGAGATGGAGGATGCCGCGCCTCGCCGCGTCACGGTGACCGCGCGGTCGTGAGCACCCCCGGAACCCCGCCCCCGCACGACCGAGAGCACCTCCAAGAGCACCTCGAAGAGCGCCTCGACGCGAAGTATCTCGAATCGGCGGGGGCGGATTTGGGAGGGCTCCCACGGACCTGCTAGCTTACGGAGAGATTCGGCCACTCGGGGGAGATTCATGACCGTCACAGCTGTTGTTCCTGCGCGTTCGGCGCGTCTCAAGGTGGTGGCGGCGACCGCCGCCATCGGCCTCGCGTCGCTCGGCATCGTTGCCGCGGGAGCAGGTGCCGCACACGGCGCCACCACGACCATCAACCCGTTCGCGGCGAACGGCGGCTTCACGATCCTCGTGCAGGGCGACGCGCTGCTCGGCAACGCCGAACTCGAGGGCTCGATCGCCGCGTACGGCACCCTCGCGGTGACGAAGAACAACTACCCGGTGATCCACCGCGCGGCCGGCATGGGCGACTACACCGTCCCCACCATCGACGGTGAGCCGGTGCGCATCCTCGCCCAGGACCTCGACCTGACGGCGGGATCCATCGGCCTCACGAACCGCGAAGCGCCGGCCGACTCGCCGGAGGCGCGCGCGATCGCCAAGCTCGTCGACACCTCGGTGTTGGACTTCGGGGTGCGCGCGGACTTCGTGCGCGCGTCGATTCCGGGCGCGGGGGACCACGGCTACATCGACCTGGAAGCCATCCCGAGCACGGAGGTCGACACCGCCGAGGAGCGTGTGCAGACCGTGCAGCCTGCCGTGGCCGACTACTTCACCGGCGCGAGCGCCCACATCGACGCCGTCGCCAGCTGCCTTGCCTACACTTACAGCCCCGCGGCCGTCGACGACGTCGTGTACCACCGCGACTTCGACCAGAACAACGGCCCCGACCTCACTGTCGGCAAGACGAACGTCCTCGACTACACCGAGATCGCGTCCAAGGGCGGCACCATCAAGCTCGGCACGGCGATCGGGAACGGCTTCGTTCCGTCGACGGACTCGCCGATCGTGATCCGCGTGGCGCCCGGGACCACTTCCATCGGCACAGTGAACTTCGAAGGCTGGGATGCCGGTGCCTCCGGGCAGCAGAGCTACGCCCGGTACATCATGTTCGACCTCTCCGAGGTGACCGGTGACGTCGTGTTCGGCGGATCTGCCCTCGGCGCTGTCTACGCGCCGAACGCGAACGTCACGTTCGACTCGGGCATCACGCACAACGGTCAGTGGCTCACCGCGGACTTCACCGCAGCCACGGGCGTCGGCGGCGAGCTGCACCACCACACCTTCCTTGCGTCGATCCCCTGCGCGGACGTCGACGCTGAGGCTGCCGCGGATGACGCTGCCGCGGACGAAGGCGCTGCTGACGAAGCGGGTGCTGACGAGGCGGGCGCTGACGAGGCCGGTGCTGACGAGGGCGCTGCTGATGAGGCGGGTGCTGACGAAGCGGGTGCTGACGAAGCGGGCGCTGACGAGGCGGGTGCTGACGAGGCCGGTGCTGACGAAGCCGGTGCTGACGAGGCGGGTGCTGACGAGGCGGGTGCTGACGAGGCCGGTGCTGACGAGGCCGGTGCTGACGAAGCGGGCGCTGACGAAGCGGGTG